>Ga0255338_1000216_pt1 | contig 231429 bp, 211 predicted proteins | sample MeOH1_35cm_T4_19_FD_203715 | JGI IMG/M metagenome (GOLD analysis project Ga0255338, IMG submission 203715) | Sandy soil microbial communities from University of British Columbia, Vancouver, Canada - MeOH1_35cm_T4_195 | ecosystem: Engineered > Artificial ecosystem > Sand microcosm >...
ATTCAACATACGACGAGCAATGAGGGGGATAATTAAAAAGTCTAAAACACCTTTATATGTTACAAGATCGTCATCGAAATCATCTTCAATTGCAAATAGCTGATGATGTCCAACTAAAATTTTATAAGTTGAGTAAATACTATCAATAATGCTCTCTTCTTTCCGCCAAGCATCTCGGATAACATCACTCAGTGACTGATCAATTATTTCTTTGTAGCCTATCTGTGTTCCGAAAGCAGATGAAGTCTTTACCTCATAATAACATCCTGATTCTTTTCCCCAAGGATTAAAAAATAACCCAGCCATCACGCCTCCAAATACAACGAATTTTAAAGTTTATTGATCATTTAACATCGGAAAACTATCCATAAAAACACCAATAATGGCAAAATAAAAACAAAATAACCTCAACCGATCAACCAAGACTTTAACCATGAATTGCTTCAAAACAAATACCGGGCCAGATACGTGTAGGGGCGTCCGGCGGACGCCATGTGACCAGAAATGCTTGATTAACCCCGCAAAAACAACCGTCATGTCATGAGAATGTTAAGTGTTGGTAGTCATATAAACGATGGTTGCACCTCGGCTCAATCATCGTTTGATATTCCTCAATCTGTATCATCATCCAGCTGCTTCAGCAGATCACTAACATCCGCATCCAATGCTTGTTGTGCTAGCTCTCGCAAGATTGACTCTGGCATGCTGCCTGACTCCGAGTAAATTGCAATGCCTTTTTTAAATACCATGATGTGCGGAATTGAGCGGATCTCGAATACATTGGCCAAGTCAATTTCTTGTTCGATATTGACCTTACCAAAGACAATCTGCGGAAATGATTGCGCGACTCGCTCATAAACAGACGAAAATTGTTTACATGGCGCACACCATTGAGCCCAAAAATCGATGAATAAAATCTCTGCAGTACTCAGTAACGACTCAAACTGTTCACCAGTAATCGCCAACACGGTCATGATTAGTCTCCTAAAGCAGACATAATGCGATCAAAAATCACATCAACATTTCCTTCACCCGATACCCGATGAAAAGCAGGCGCATTGTGATCACCCTGTTTTGACCAGGATTCATAATATTCAATCAAGGGCTCAGTTTGTTCGTGATAGACATGCAGGCGATTGCGGATAATTTCTTCGCGATCATCATCACGCAACACTAATGGCTCACCGCTATCATCATCAATTCCGGGAACACGCGGTGGATTAAATTGAACATGATACACACGCCCTGAACCTAAATGCACGCGACGACCACTAATACGTCGTACGATTTCTTCATCGTCCACAGCAATTTCAATCACATGATCAATGTTAATATGGGCTTGACGCAATGCATCTGCCTGAGGAATGGTACGTGGGAATCCGTCGAGCAGGAAGCCAGCGCGGCAGTCATCTTGTGATAGACGATCAGCCACTAAAGCAATCATGATGTCATCTGAAACCAACAATCCGGCATCCATAATTTTTTTAGCACTGAGTCCAAGCTGACTACCCGATGCAATTGCCGCACGCAGCATATCGCCAGTGGAGATTTGCGGAATGTTAAATTCTTTCATCAAACGCAAAGCCTGTGTACCTTTACCCGCACCAGGACAACCCAGTAACATTAAGCGCATCACGCTCATTCAAAAAACTCCAAAAGAGTGCACTATCGAAAGATGATCTAATGTACTGAAGATGGGGCTTTTTTTCAATCTTTTCTTGCTTGGCTTTGGTCATTTTTCTAGAGTCTGTTGACATTTCATTCTCAATTCAGTCCCCGCCTACATTCCGCGGCATGTCCGCGGAATCCATGGACCCCGTGGACATGCCGCGGGGCGTAGAGATAGAGATGCATTGTTAACAGGTTTGCATGCAAATTATCGGTGACAATTTGCCAACTGTGTTTGATAAACACGTGCTCTGCGCTGTACTTTTTGCGCTACCGGGACTAACCAGCGTTTTTTCAAATACGTTTTACGTTGATAGCCTGTCACGCCTTCGTGGTACGCTAAATACAATGCAAATGCATTGCTTCTTGAAATACCTGCACGAATATGGGCTTGGTTGGCATACCAACCGATAAAATCGACGGCATCACCAAAACTATCTCGCGATGCAAAAAAGCCGCCATCAGATTTTCTATACAATGCCCATGTACCTTGCAGCGCTTGAGAATAACCATAAGCCGTTGAAGGACGTGCCCAGGGAATCACCCAAAATAATTTGTTACGCGGTGGTTGCGCATTGGCAGAAAATTTAGACTCTTGATGAATAATTGCCATTTGCACCGCAACAGGCACAAGCCACCGTCGCTCAACATCTTTTGCATCTCGATACCATTGCGGATATTGATTGAAAATATAACAGATGTTATCCAAGTTTTTGGGAGGTGGAGGGGTCATACATCCAGATAAAATCAACGAACAAAGTACACACCAAATGATTTTTTTCAATTTAATAAACAATCTTTTTCTCACTATGCCACATGGATGGGGACCCAAGTTATTGTTGATCGGGATATAACTGTTTAATGCCGCGATACCATGAACCTTGCGCATTTAACATAGCGAATAATAGACCAGCCTTGCCATCCATAAAACCGCCTTGCAGCAAATAGCAACGAATAAACATCCAACTAGTACTGGCAATGGTTTTGGTAAGACTGGGTTTTTTATTATCGCTTATTTTAATCTGCGCGCTGTACGATGAATACAAATTGATTTTATTCAATGCATGACTGACATCACGAAATGAGTTATGTAAAATCGGTGTGGCTAATCGACGAATAACGGCCTGTTTGGGTAATATAATTTTCTCATGAACCATATCACTGCTAAAACAAGCACCCTGTCGTCTAAACAAACGAACATGACGTTTTGGGCTTGAACAATAACGTAGTGGCTTACCATAAAAACACATTCGAATCGGAACACGGTATCCATCCGCAGACTCGGATGTAATGGCTCGTAAGATACTGTCTTTTAACTCAGCATTAACGTATTCATCTGCATCCAAATTCAATACCCAATCGCCCGTTGCATGTTGCAGTGCACGTTGCTTTTGAATGCCAAATCCTTGCCAATCTGTTGCAAATACATGATTTGTAAATTCATTCGCTATCGCAACGGTTGCATCATCGCTGCCTGAATCAAGTACAATGATCTCATCGGCCCACTGCACTGACTCAAGACAACGTCGAATATTACGTTCTTCATTTTTAGCGATGACAATAACACTTAACCGCACTAAAAAACCCCTTCTCGATAGTCATGACTATCTAATACTAATTTATCATCACACATGATTAACGACACGTGGCCACCGTTGGCAAGCTTACCAAAGAGCAGCTCTTCAGCCAATGGTTTTTTTATGTTTTCTTGAATCAATCTAGCCATTGGCCTTGCACCCATGACCTTATCATAGCCATGCGTAATCAACCATTCTCGAGCCGAACTATCCACTTCTAATGTCACACCTTTATTACTCAATTGCTCTTCCAATTCCATAATAAATTTATCAACAACAAGGCCAATGGTTTGCTCATCCAATGCTGTAAAGTTAATGACCGCATCCAAACGATTTCTAAATTCAGGAGTGAATTGACGTTTCAATATATCCACACCATCGCTGCTGTTATCTTGAACAGAAAATCCCATTGAATTGCGGCTAATCTCTGACGCACCGACGTTACTGGTCATCACCAAAATCACATGTCGAAAATCAGCATGGCGACCATTCGTATCAGTTAACGTACCATGGTCCATAATCTGTAACAGTAAATTGAATACATCAGAATGTGCTTTTTCAATCTCATCCAACAGCAAAACGGAATGAGGATTTTTAGTAATAGCCTCCGTGAGTAATCCCCCTTGATCATAGCCGATGTAGCCTGGAGGAGCTCCGATTAAACGAGAGACCGTATGTTTTTCCATGTATTCAGACATATCAAATCGCAACAACTCAATACCTAATAAATTCGCTAACTGACGCGTTACCTCGGTTTTACCCACCCCTGTTGGACCTGTGAATAAAAAACATCCCACAGGTTTCTCAGGCTCACGTAACCCCGACCGTGATAATTTAATGGCAGATGCCAGTGCGGTGATCGCAACATCTTGTCCATAAACCAATAACTTCAGATCGCGCTCTAAATTGCGCATGGTATCTTTATCACGAGCTGAAACCTTCTTGACTGGAATTCTTGCAATCTTCGCCACAACATTCTCAATCTCAGTAACTGAAATAATTTTTTTACGTTTAGTTGCGGTTAACAGATTTTGATAAGCACCCGCTTCATCCACAACGTCAATCGCTTTATCCGGTAAGAAACGATCATTAATGTACTTGGCTGATAATTCAGCGGCAGCTTTCAATGATGGAATCGAAAACTTCACGCCATGATGGTCCTCTAAACGACCTTTCAAGCCTTTAAGAATCTCAAATGTTTCATCAATGGTAGGTTCACAAACATCAATTTTTTGAAAGCGTCTTGCCAATGCCTTGTCCTTTTCAAAAATACCACGATATTCTTGATAAGTCGTTGAGCCAATGCATTTCAATTCGCCATTCGCCAACAATGGCTTAATCAAATTAGACGCATCCATCACACCACCCGACGCAGCACCCGCACCAATTATGGTATGAATTTCATCAATAAATAAGATACCGCCATCCTGATCTGCCAGTTGCTTTAACACCGCTTTCAAGCGTTTTTCAAAGTCACCACGATATTTAGTGCCTGCTAATAAAGCCCCCAAATCTAATGAATAGACTACGCATTTGCTGATGGCTTCGGGAACTGCGCCATCCACGATTCGTTTCGCGAGCCCTTCGGCTATTGCAGTTTTACCAACACCTGCTTCACCGACTAATAATGGATTATTTTTACGACGACGACATAACACTTGGATCGTACGTTGTATTTCTTCATTGCGACCGATCAATGGGTCAATTTTACCCAATCGAGCTCGCTTATTAAGATTCATGCAGTAACTTTCCAGAGGCGATTCACTGCTGTCAGATGACATCATCTCGTCATCCAATGATGGATTCATACCATCACGCATATCATTGCTTTGATACTTAGAAACACCATGTGAAATATAATTGATCACATCAAGACGCGTAATATTTTCTCGTCTTAAAAAATAGACCGCCTGGCTTTCCTGCTCACTAAAGATAGCAGCTAATACATTGGCACCCGTGACTTCCGTTTTACCTGCAGATTGCACATGAAATACAGCACGTTGCAAAACACGTTGGAATCCTAAAGTCGGTTGCGTTTCCCGCCCTTCATCGTCCAGCGGAATGATTGGAGTCGTCTCATTAATAAACTCCTCCAAATCACGCCGTAATTCATCAATATTTGCTTCACATGCTTGCAATACATTACCCGCTGAAGGGTTATCAAGCAATGATAATAGCAAATGTTCAACCGTCATAAATTCATGGCGTTTATCTTTTGCATCCTTAAAAGCCAAATTTAAGGTAAACTCAAGTTCCTTATTTAACATGACCGTTGCTCCCTATTCACCATCGCTCAACTACTCTTGCTCCATGCTGCAAAGCAATGGATATTGGTTAAGCCTGGCATAATCGTTCACCAGGACAACTTTTGTTTCTGCTATATCTCGCGTGTATACACCGCAAAGACCACGTCCTTGACGATGCACTTGCAACATGATCTCCGTCGCAACCTCTTCACTTAAATAAAAAAATTGCTGTAAAACTTGGACTACAAAATCCATGGGTGTATAGTCATCGTTAAGCAACAAAACTTTATATTTTTTAGGCTCTGATAACGCAGTTAATAACTCCGCTTCAGCTTCTTCGAACTCTATCCGTTCAACGATTGTCTCGTCACTCATCGCACACACCCTATATTCATTTTATAGACTTAGATCAGAGGTTTAGCCAGTTAAAAAAATAATTTTGGTTAAATATAGATTAATTAAAAATCAATTTGTATAATTGAATCCAACATCTGATTATTATCTACTCAGCCATAAACGTCATCAATCTTTTATTGTCATTTCAGAGAGGGCAGGACACATACATGGTCTGCATACAATACCATAAGGATGAAAGCCCTCGCCTAAATCTGCACCTTAGTTACACCAACCACAAGGAAAGAGCAAGGTGCTGTGGCACCAATGTGACTAAGACCTGTTACCCACACAGGGACGACAAATAAAATATTCGAGGATCACTCATAAAATCCTACATATGCTGAATCATCGCTTCGGCAAAACCTGAGCAACTCACACAACTTGCATTATCCATCAGACGAGCAAAATCATACGTTACCGTTTTCGCTTCAATCGCACCTTCCATACCCTTCATGATAAATTCTGCTGCTTCAATCCAACCCATATGCCGCAACATCATTTCGGCCGATAGAATTAATGACCCAGGATTGACCTTATCTTGACCGGCATATTTCGGCGCTGTACCATGCGTTGCTTCAAACACAGCGACTTTATCACCCATGTTTGCCCCGGGTGCAATGCCAATGCCGCCTACTTGTGCAGCCAATGCATCAGAAATGTAATCACCATTTAAATTTAAAGTCGCAATCACACTATACTCTTCGGGTCTTAGTAAAATTTGCTGTAGAAAGGCATCTGCAATCACATCTTTGATGATGATAGACTCGCCTGTGTTCGGGTTTTTCATTTCCATCCACGGGCCACCTTGATATTCTTTTGCACCAAATTCATCACGAGCAAGCGCGTATCCCCAATCCTTAAAAGCCCCCTCAGTGAACTTCATGATATTGCCTTTATGCACAAGCGTCACAGAGCTTTGTTGATTATCGATCGCATATTGAATTGCTGCGCGTACCAGACGTTGGGTTCCCTCTCGTGACACTGGTTTGATTCCAATACCACAGTGATCAGGGAAACGAATTTTTTTAACACCCATCTCTTGGCGCAAAAACTGAATGACTTGCTTCACCTGCGCCGTATCAGCCGCCCACTCGATCCCTGCATAAATATCTTCCGAATTTTCACGGAAAATCACCATGTTTGTTTTCCAGGGTTCTTTCAACGGACTTGGGACACCAGCAAAATAGCGAATAGGACGCAAGCAGGTATACAGATCTAAGTCTTGCCGAATTGCCACATTCAACGAACGGATACCACCACCCACGGGTGTGGTCAATGGTCCTTTGATTGAGATGACAAATTGCTGCATCGCGGTCATGGTTTCTGCTGGCAGCCATTCCGTGGATCCATAAACTTTGGTCGCTTTTTCACCGGCATAAATTTCCATCCATACGATTTTCTTTGCTGAACCATAGGCCTTTTTTACAGCCTCATCCACCACACGTCGCATTGCAGGCGTTACATCGACACCGATCCCATCTCCTTCGATAAATGGAATAATAGGATGATCAGGAACATGCAATTTTAAATTTGCATCCATCGTAATGGCCTGACCTTCAGTTGGCACTGTAATTTTTTTAAATGTCATAAGCTACTCCCTGTGATCGTGTGAATAATAGTAATCTCAACCATGGCCAGAATAACATGCTCATGCAAGCGACGCCCAAAACTGAGAAAAGATGATTCGTATATCCAAAAAAAGCATCAATACAATAAATCACAAATTCGTAAAAGAGACAAAATAAGCCAATGACACTCATTTGTTGAAGCGTTGATAGAAATCCAAATCGACGTTGTCTACCTGTCGCTAACCACGTCGTTAGTAATAGCGCAAATGCATGTTCGCCCATCACCGCTGAAGACAGCACATCTAAACATAAACCCAATAAAAACACCCACGTAATTCGAAAATAGGTAGGCAAGCAACATTGAACATACAACACCACCAATAATACCCACGCTGGACGTACTTCAGATAACGTTGCAGGTAACGGTATTATTGTTAAAACCAATGATGCCGTTAAGGTTAAAAATAATCGTGCGTTTAGCGTAATCATACGATTCCCTCTAACACTTTAAATCGTTCATTAATTTGCTCGGTGATCTCCGAATGTTCATCTTCAGGCCAAATCAGTAAAACCAAGCGGCTACGATTGAGCAAAGCCACAGGACTGACTCGTACTTTAATAAAATCATCCCCAGTCAACGTATTGATATCTTCCACACGACCCACCGGATAACCTTCAGGATAACGGCGTCCAAGACCGGAAGTGACTAATAAATCACCTTTGGCAATCGATGAGGTTTTAGGTAAATTAATCAATGACAAATGAGTCATACTATTAGTGCCGACTAAAATGCCCCGCTCGCCTGTACGATCATTTCTGACTGGAACAGCGCACTTAGAATCCGAAACCAATAAAACAGTACTCGTCATTAATCCTACGTCAATGACTTGCCCCATGACTCCTTTTGCATCAAGCACAGGTTGCCCAAGCAATACACCATCTCGTGAGCCCTTATTAAGCACCACTAATTGTCGTGAACTTGTCGTATCAACAGCCAAAATTTGCGCAGCCATTGCTCGCGTACTGTCTGATGCAGAGGCTGATAATAGACTTTTTAATTCGGAATTTTCTGTTTGAATGGCTAAAAATTTTTGTAATCGTGCTTCAAGCATGGTTTGTTGGTAACGCAATTGCATGTTTTCAGCAATTAACGCCCTTTTACTACCCAAAAGCGAACGCACCCAACCCATGACACGCACAGGGTAATCCACGGCAAATTGTAAAGGAGAAACAATGACTGAAAATCCGCTACGTAAACCGCTTAATGACCGATCATGGTGATCGGTGATCATCAAAAATAGAGACAATAGCAAAGCAGACACAAATCCTAAGACAGAGTGTCTGCGTTTGGCAAATAGCCTACTTTGATGCTTATTCTGTTGAGAGAAAATCACCGCCACGTAAATCCATTGTTTCTAACGCTTTACCGCCACCACGTGCAACACATGTTAATGGATCTTCCGCGACCAGCACAGGTAGTCCTGTTTCTTCCATCAGCAAGGTGTCCATGTTTTTCAACAAAGCACCGCCTCCGGTGAGTACCATACCTCGTTCTGCAATATCAGCCGCTAATTCAGGCGGCGCTAACTCTAATGCAGCACGCACAGCACCGACAATACCCGATAAGGGTTCTTGTAAGGCTTCAAGTATTTCGGCACTTGTTAATTTAAAACTACGAGGCACCCCTTCTGCCAAATTACGTCCTCGCACTTCAATTTCAAATAAATCACGGCTAGGGTATGCAAAGCCAATTTCATGTTTAATCCGCTCAGCCGTGGTTTCACCAATGAGAGTTCCATAATTACGACGCACATAAGACACGATCGCATCGTCAAATTTATCACCGCCAATACGCACAGATTGATGGTATACGATACCGCTTAAGGATATAATTGCTACTTCGGTCGTACCACCACCGATATCAACCACCATGGAGCCACTCGCTTCTTCCACTGGCATACCAGATCCCAACGCTGCCGCCATCGGCTCTTCAATCAAAAACACTTCTCGAGCACCTGCCCCCATGGCCGATTCACGAATTGCTCGTCGTTCAACCTGCGTTGAACCGCATGGTACACACACCAGAACACGCGGGCTGGGTCGTAAAAATCGATTTTCATGAACTTTATGAATAAAATGCTGCAGCATTTTTTCTGTCACAAAAAAATCAGCAATCACACCGTCCTTCATTGGACGAATCGCGCTAATATTGCCGGGCGTTCTACCCAACATACGCTTGGCTTCAAGCCCTACCGCCACGACACGTTTTTGCCCTGCCTCCATACGCTGCGCAACCACAGAAGGCTCATTCAGTACAATCCCTTTATCTCTAACATAAATCAGTGTATTTGCAGTTCCCAAATCAATCGATAGATCGTTGGAAAACATGCCTCTAAGTTTCCTGAACATATTCGACATTACTCCGCTCTTGTTTGGTGAGCATTTTAACTGACATTTGGATAAAAAACGACATATATTTGTCACTTTACAAAAAATATATCGACAAATAAAAATAATCTTGCCATACTCTGCGCGCAACTATTATCGACCAGTCATTGGAGTGAATGGCGAGTAGTGCGTTTCAGGGCGAAGTGTCAAAAGGCCCTGATTTTAGTCCAATCAATTAAGGAGAATTGTTATGAAAGCAACTCTGTTTGCTGCAGTATTATCATTGACCATGATATCCCTTCCCGCAACAGCTATTACAGTCAAAAATCCCCCTCTATCAAGCACCGAACAAACCACAAAGCAAATCAATTTAAACACAGCAAGCGCTGGCGTATTAGCCAAATCGTTTAAAGGTATTGGGAAAAAACGCGCTGAAGCGATAGTCGACTACCGTCAAAACCACGGTCATTTTAAATCAGTGGCTGAATTGTCCGCCGTACATGGTCTTGGAAAGTCGTTTGTTAATAAGCATTTAAGTGAGCTACAGGCTGTTTTTAATGTGAAGTGACTAACCCTCATCCACCCCTGCGAGCACCTTCTCCCAATTTTTGGGAGAAGGTATTTTTATCAGATTAGGACTTACAAAAACTGATTCAAAATCGTCACGATGCGTGTTGTTGCTGAAGCAACCTCTAAATCGGCCATTTTCTTAATCATTTCATCACGCCGTACTTCGACATGATCGATGGATTGTAGGAGAGTGGTCGGTGTTAGATTTTCCTCTTGAATCACCTCACTAATGCCTTGCTCTTCAAAATAACGAGCGTTTTGTATTTGATCTCCTCGACTTGCCTTACGTGACAACGGCACGAGGATATGTGGTTTTTTTAGAGCTAACAATTCACATAACGAGTTTGCGCCCGCTCGAGAGACGATCAAATCACTGGCTGCAAATAAATCAGGCAACTCTTCATTCGCATAATCCAATTGATAATAACCGGGATGATTAAACAAAGCCTCATCCAATTTGCCTGGACCGCATAAATGGATGATTTGGTATCGCTGACACAACACATCCAACGAAGCCCGAATACACTGATTAATCACACTAGAACCCTGCCCACCCCCAATGACTAATAGGCACGGTTTTTCGGCAGTAAAGCCACAACGCTCAAGTCCTTTGTTTTTATTCCCTGTAAATAATTCCGCTCGAATCGGTGTACCCGTGACTTCAACACGTGCACGACTCTTAATATGCTTCTTTTTCATCGAAAAGTTTAAGCAAATATACTTCGCAAAGGGGAAGCTCAGTCGATTAGCCAATCCTGGCGTCATATCCGACTCATGCACGACCACAGGAATGCGATTTAAATACGCAGCAACCACCACAGGTAATGTGACAAAGCCACCTTTCGAAAAGACCACATCTGTTTTTAAGTCCCGCAATAAAAAAAATGACTGAATAGTCCCCATCATAATGTGCAGTGGATCAAAAAAATTTTTCAAACTAAAATAGCGACGTAATTTACCACTTTGAATGGCATAATAAGGTATATCGATCTTTTCGATCATACTGCGCTCAACACCATTCACCGAGCCAATGTATTGCACCGTCCAACCATCTTGCTGTAAAACAGGAATTAACGCCATATTCGGCGTCACATGCCCTGCCGTTCCACCACCCGTTAATACAATGTTTTTGCTCATAGCAATCCTTATGACTGAACCAACAAACTCAAATCAATCGCATGCACTGATTTCGTTAATGATCCCACCGAAATGTAATCAACTCCAGTACGTGCTATCGCCGCAATCGTTGTCAAATTAACATTTCCAGAAACTTCCAATTCGCAATCACTTGCCTGACTCATCGCCACTGCCGCCTCAATCATCGTTAAATCAAAATTATCTAACATGATGCGATCGGGGTGAGCAGTCAACGCTTCTTGCAATTCCGCCAATGATTCCACTTCCACTTCAATCAATAAATCACGCTTCGAAGCTCTCGCCAACTCAATCGCCGCCGTGAGCGACCCACTCGCCTGAATGTGGTTTTCTTTAATTAAAAACGCATCGTACAATCCCATCCGATGATTAACACCTCCCGCGCACGCAACCGCATACTTTTGGGCTTCACGCAGCCCGGGGAGTGTTTTACGTGTATCTAATAGACGGGTTTTATAACCCACTAACGCTTGCAGGTAGTGATAAGTCTGAGTTGCCGTCCCTGATAATGTTTGCAGAAAATTTAAGGCAGTACGTTCAGCAGTTAAAATACTTCGTATTTGGCCATGTATCTTACATAAGGTCGTAGGCTTAGCTTGCCATGATCCCTCTAAAACAGACCATTCAATTTGACAAGTCGGATCAATTTGCGCAAAAACAGCATTCACCCATGGCTGCCCACAAACTAACATCGGCTCTCGAGAGATAATCACTGCATGAACGAGCTTGTCTGCCGGTAATAGCAATGCGGTCACATCTCCTGAGCCCACATCCTCTGCCAACGCACGTCGAACGTCTTCTGCTATAGTTATGATACGACTCCTTGATATCGACTTCTCATCCACATGGGTGACAGTACTGTTGTCACCACAACCATTAAAATAATCGCTGAAAATAACGCATCCGGGATAACCCCAATGGTTTTACCAACCGAGGCAAAAATCAAGCCCACTTCACCTCGAGGCATCATGCCAATACCAATCAACAATCGATCATCACGACGCGTTGCACCCAATCCACTTAATAGTTTACCCAGAATAGCCACCGTCACTAAACCAACGGCTATCATCACCACATGCCAATCCAAAAATGTCTCTAACCGAACTTGTATACCAATCAGCATAAAAAATAACGGAGCAAAAACGGCTTCCAATGGCTCCATTAATTGCTTGATTCCCTGAGGATTTTTTAATTTATGTTCATGTGATTCAAAAAAGCCATCGTGTAGGATAATACCAGCAACAAAGGCGCCAATGATAGACGACATTTGCACCAGGGTCGCCAACCACGCAAAACACATCAAAAAAACAAAACTTACGAGTAATTTACCTTCCCATGGTTCTAAAAACCCAACACAAACGATCATACGCCGCAATAGCCAAGGTCCGACCAACAACGCCACTGGGAAAAATAACAATGCCAACAAGAGTGTTTTGCCAATGTATAAAGGGTCAACGCCATGATGAATCACCATACCACTGACAATGGCTAAAATAACTAAACCCAACACATCATCAATCATCGCCGCACCAAGAATGGTTTTAGCCTCACGCGTACTTAATTTTTTTAGATCTTTAAGTACGCGAGCAGTGATTCCTACACTGGTTGCTGATAACGTTGCTGCCACAAATAATGCTGTGCTAAACGCAATGTGTGGCAGCAAGATATATAATGCAATAAGACCCAATACAATCGGTGCTAAAACACCAAGGCAGGCGACTTGAAATGCCTCTCGTCCTGTTTTTTTCAGCTCAGCCAACGAACTCTCAAGGCCTACCATAAACAACAAGAAGATCACACCATAACGAGAGAATGTATCCACCACAAAAGCCACTTTCAGCCAATCGCTACCGTGGGAACCACTCAATGCATCCAGCACTTGATTTGCATAATGCGGCTCCGTGATAACAGCATGCACGGCCGTAGGTAATGGTATGCCCGTCAGCATCGTTTGAATAATGGTAAACACAGAAGAGCTATCGCGTAGAATAAACATCATGGGCATACCGATGGTATAACAAACATTGCCGACAATCACACCCATCAATAGTTCACCTAATACACCAGGTTGATGCAATCGTTTAGCAAAATATCGTCCTAATATTCCAAAGAATAAAAGTAAAGTACCCCAAAAAATCACCACACTCGCTGGATCTAAATGCGCATTATCCATGATGTTGACTTGTTTGTTGTTTATTCAAATCACCCAAAAATAAACATGTATCCATCACGGAATCAGGATTTAATGAGATACTATCGATTCCCTCATCCATTAACCATTTTGCAAAATCAGGATGATCCGATGGACCTTGACCACAGATGCCGACGTATTTACCTTGTGCTTTACAAGCAGAAATGGCCAAATGCAGTAATGCTTTTACCGCATCGTTACGTTCATCAAATTGCGCGGCCACCAAACCTGAATCACGATCTAGGCCAAGCGTGAGCTGAGTTAAATCATTCGAACCGATTGAAAACCCATCAAAATGCTCTAAAAATTCATTCGCCAATAAAGCATTGGATGGCAACTCACACATCATGATGATTCGTAAATCGTGAACACCACGCTTCAGACCATGTTGGGCAAGTACATCAATCACGTTTTTCGCTTCAGACACTGTACGCACAAATGGGATCATGACTTCAACATTAGCCAGGCCCATCTCTTCACGAACACGACGCACCGCAATGCATTCCAATGCAAAACAATCATTAAACTCAGGCGAAACATAACGCGACGCACCTCGAAATCCCAACATTGGATTTTCTTCATGAGGCTCGTAAAGATGACCACCAATCAGATTGGCATATTCATTGGATTTAAAATCAGATAAACGCACGATAACCGGCTTTGGGTAAAATGCCGCGGCAATCGTTGCAATGCCTTCTTTAAGTCGCTCAATATAAAATTCAACGGGTGATGAATAAGCCGCTGCTTTTTCATCAATATGACGCTTTAATTCGATGTCGGTCAAGGTGTCATACTGTAATAAGGCCTTGGGATGAACACCGATGGTGTTTGAAATTAAAAATTCGAGTCGAGCTAAGCCCACGCCCGCATTCGGAATGGATTGAAAAGCAAATGCACGCTCTGGATTACCCACATTGAGCATGACCTTAACGGGTAAATCAGGCATCGTATCTACGTTCAAGCAAACACGGTCAAAGGGCAATAAGCCTTGGTAAATATAGCCATTTTCACCTTCAGCACAACTGACCGTAACTTCATCACCATCGCGAATTGTTTTTGTTGCATCACCACAACCCACCACCGCAGGAATACCTAATTCACGAGCAATAATGGCCGCATGACACGTCCGTCCCCCACGATTCGTTACGATCGCTGACGCACGTTTCATCACCGGCTCCCAATCGGGATCAGTCATATCAGAAACCAGGACATCGCCTGATTCTACGCGATGCATCTGACTCACATCGGTGATTACTCGCACACGTCCCTGACCAATGCGCTGCCCAATACTACGGCCTTCACTGAGTACCGTGCCCCGTTCTTTTAAATGATAGCGTTCTAGAACTTGTTTATTCGATCGACTTTTAACGGTTTCCGGGCGAGCTTGTAAAATATACAACTTCCCATCTTGACCATCTTTCGCCCATTCGATATCCATAGGACGCCCATAGTGCTCCTCGATGGTCAGTGCATGCCGAGCGAGTTCTTCTACCTCGACCGTGGTCAATGAAAATTGGCGTTGTTTATCAGCTTCTACAGCCATTGTTTTCACAGCATTGTTGTCACAATAAACCATCTGATTAGCTTTCGAGCCCATATTTCGACGAATCACAGCCGATCGCCCTGCACGTAAACTGGTTTTATGCACATAAAATTCATCAGGATTCACCGCACCCTGCACAACCAATTCACCTAAGCCATAAGACGATGTGATCAAAATAACTTCATCAAAACCAGATTCGGTATCCATGGTAAAAATCACACCACTTGCTGCTAAATCGCTACGAATCATGCGCTGAATCCCCGCAGATAAAGCAACATCATGATGCTCAAAGCCATGGTGAATACGATATGAAATGGCTCTGTCATTATACAACGATGCAAATACGTGCTTAATTGCCGATAAAACCGCATCAATTCCACGCACATTTAAAAATGTTTCTTGTTGGCCTGCAAACGATGCATCAGGCAAATCTTCAGCCGTTGCTGAAGAACGGACTGCGACACTAAAATCATCGGAACCAATAACTTCAGTTAACTCAATAAAAGCAGCTCTTACGTCCGCTTCAAATGCAGGCAGAAAAGGCATTTGGACAATCCACTCACGAATCGTTTGACCAACTTTTGCTAATTGCCGTACGTCATCGACATCCAGTGAACTCAGTAATTCATGAATTTTTTTATCCAATCCATCCTGAGCTAAAAAGGCCCGAAAGGCATCGGCTGTGGTAGCAAATCCGGCAGGTACAGCAACCTGTGCCGCAGATAAATGACCAATCATCTCACCCAAAGAGGCATTTTTTCCACCAACTTGGGCTAAATCACGCATGCCAACCTGTTGGAAATTAATCGTATTCACACTACCGGTCATCATGTCCCCTAATCCATCTCGCTATTAATAATGCTCCCATTCTAGCATCACATTGGGGGAAGAGTCGATTGGTCATCGATGCCAATCTCAACACGACAAATGCAATCCTCAAGATGATCATTGACCATACCAACTGCTTGCATGTAGGCATACATAATGGTCGAACCAACAAAACTCATGCCCCGTCGCTTGAGATCAGCGGATAACGCATCAGATTCAGGGGTTGATGTAGGCACATCTTGTGTTGTTTTAGGGTGGTTAAACTTAGGCGAACCACCGACATAACGCCACACATAGTGATCAAATGAGCCAAATTCATGTTGAATCGCCAGAAAAACACGGGCATTTTTACGGACTGAAAACACTTTCAGACGATTACGAATAATGTTTGGATTCGTTAATTGATATTCCAATTCAGCATCCGTCATATGCGCCACAACATGCGGATCAAACTGCTTAAACGCGTGGCGATACCCTTCTCGTCGCTTTAAAATAGTTTCCCAGTTAAGGCCAGCTTGAGCACCTTCCAGGATTAACATTTCAAAATGCTTACGATCATCGTGAACAGGTCTGCCCCATTCCGTGTCATGATATTGTTCATAATGTGGTTTATTGACACCAACCCAAGGACATCGCTTCATGATGATTCTCCTAATGGGGCTGTGAAGATAAAGTGGCTTCGGCAGCTTGCTGTGTCAGCTTAATCTCATGATCGCCGTGCGCGCTGGATACAAAACCGGCTTCATATAACGACGGCGCCAAATAAACACCTTGTTGTAACATACCGTGATAAAAGCGTTTAAATAAGATTTCATCAGACGCAGCCACATCATGATAATCAAGTATTTGATCGCGATCACTGAAACAAAAACCAAACATCCCCCCCATTGCGGCACCACAAAATGGAATATGCAGTGCGTTTGCAACGTCGGCTAATGCAGCAATCAGCTTGGATGAAGTTGTTTCCAACTGCTGATAAAACCCTGGTTTTTCAATTTCACTTAAGGTGGCTAAACCAGCTGCCATGGCTAATGGATTGCCAGACAAGGTCCCAGCTTGATAGACTGGTCCTTCGGGAGCAAGGTGCGACATGATTTCAGCTCGCCCACCCACAGCACCGACGGGCATGCCACCACCAATAATTTTGCCTAAGGTCGTTAAATCAGGCTTAATGTGATATACCGCCTGCGCACCACCTAACGCCACGCGAAAACCCGTCATGACTTCATCGAAAATTAACACAGACTGATATCGATCACATAATGCACGCAGAGCCTGTAAAAACTCAGGTTTTGGCACTACAAAGCCCATATTGCCTGCCACAGGCTCCACGATCACTGCCGCAATATCCGTGCCATGTTGTTCAAATAATTGTGTGGTTTCATCGATATCATTAAAATTAGCCGTTAATGTATAGGCGGTTGTTTCAGGTAAAATCCCAGGCGATGCAGGAATCCCCAAAGTCAGTAGACCTGATCCAGCTTTCACTAATAAGCTATCGCTGTGACCATGATAGCAGCCATTAAATTTGATTATTTTTGATCTATGTGTAAATCCACGCGCCAAACGAATCGCCGTCATTGTGGCTTCAGTACCTGAATTCACCATACGAATTTTTTCGATGGATGGCATTAAACGACAAACGGTTGCAGCTAATTTAATTTCTAGTTCAGTCGGTGCACCAAAACTCATGCCATTTTGCAATGCCTGCATAACCGCATCTAATACCACGGGGTGACAATGTCCCAAAACCAGTGGCCCCCAGGATCCAACATAATCAATGTATCGATTATCATCAACATCAACGAGATAAGCCCCGATTCCTTGCTTAAAAAAAACAGGATGACCACCTACGCCTTTAAAGGCACGTACGGGTGAATTCACGCCGCCTGGGATTAATGTTTGCGCTTGTAAAAACAATTGTTGCGAATTATGCATAAAATCACTCAAGTTTTTTAAATGGCTGCCGATATAGCGGTAAGATTATACTTGAGGACTATGCAATGACCAAACAATTCGATAACAAAAAATCCGAGTTCACTGACTCATCGAAACAAATTGCAACATTAATCGCCTCGATTCTACATGAGACCGTGCCTAGTGATGTCAGACTGCAAATCATCAAAGAAGAGTTAGACACAGGCCGATATACAATCAATAGCGCACACATTGCCAGTAAATTGCTTGAGTTTTCCTCAGTTCATGACGATGACATGACTGTTTCGGAGCTTATGCAGAATGCTGAGGTTTAGGCGGATTTGATTGTGCCCTCATCCGCCCTTCGGGCACCTTCTCCCAATGCTTGGGAGAAGGGAATCTATCCTCACTCGCCCTGGAAGTATCTTCGCGCAATTCCTGAGGGAGGGGAATTGGGGTTTGGTTTTATCTTCGCTATCGAGGTTGTAATCGCACTGCACCGTCTAACCGAATCACCTCACCATTGATAAATTGATTTTCAATGATGTGTTTGACTAATGCTGCAAATTCATCCGGTCGACCTAGTCGCTTAGGGTAAATTGACGTCGCGACCAAGCTGTCTTGGACCTCCTGTGGCATACCCAATAGCATCGGTGTGGCAATTAAACCGGGTGCTATGGTGTTGACTCGAATACCATGTTGAGCCAATTCACGTGCAGCAGGTAAAGTCATTGCAACAACGCCTCCTTTGGACGCGCTATAAGCTGTTTGTCCAATCTGCCCCTCAAATGCTGCAACTGATGCCGTATTCACGATCACGCCACGCTCATTTGAATCGGTTAATGGCGCTAAACGTGTCATCGCATCGGCCACTACCCGCATCACATTAAACGTGCCAATCAAATTGATATCAATGACGCGTTTAAATTCTCCAAGCGGCATGGCCCCGTCTTTGTTTACCATCCGCCGAGCTGGCGCAACTCCTGCGCAATTAATGCATATTCTCGGGATACCAACTCGTTCGATGGTTTGTTGTAATGCGGCTTCAACAGCATGCTCAGCGCTGACATCACATAAAATCGCCTCAAATTTAACGTGGTCAACCTGTCTGTCCCATACCACAACGTTTACTCCGCATTGGCTTAGTGCTGTAGCACAAGCAAGTCCCATGCCGGATGCCCCACCGGTAACAACTGCAATTTGATTAGTTAGCTCCATGAAATCCATTCTCCTTAAAAACTGGCAATACTCAGAATTTAGTGTTTTAAAAAGGCTTGGCTTAAGGCTTTAAAGGCAGATGTGCCTGCTTGCTCTACCCACTCGAAAAAGACCATTTCTCGTGTAACCAATTGTATGCTTTCCGCTCGCATTCGCTCTAATCCATATTGATGATCAATCGCCTGTCGGCTACTGACGGCATCCACAACCACATAGACATCCACGCCGGCTGCTTTTAAATCTAAGGCTGTTTGGAGCACACAAACATGTGTTTCAATACCTGCAATCACGGCTTGTTTTTTATTCAGCAAATGCCAATGTTTGATAAATGATGGATCACGATAACAAGAGAAGTGAACTTTATCGATGTCCGTTTTACCAGGCATCAATTTACGTAGCGGTTCAATCGTTTGCCCCAATCCTTTTCTATAATGCTCACTCACTAATAATGGCACATCAAGTTCGCTTGCTAAACGCATCAACCAACGACATGTAGCGACCAGTCCATCGGCATTCATGACAAGAGGAGTTAATTTTTCCTGTACGTCAACCAGCAACAAACATGATTTACCTTTTTGCAGCAACATTCTCGTCTCCATGGAATAAACTATTTTCCTTTTAGAGAAAGATACTATAAAGTAAATCATTCCGCAAAAGACATATTCGTACGAAGCGGAGTTGCGCAGAAATGAGCATTGCGAGACATCTCCTGAACATAGCATTGTGCCAATGTTGGAGATCCCTCACTGCGTTCGGGACGTAACAGAGATCCGGGGTAACATGGGAAAGGTTTGAGATGATGGAGCAGAGATTTGAGGTTAGGGCGTACCGAATGACAGGCTCTATTTAATGTAGAGCTCTGCGATTAAAAATTATATGGATATACGTGCTATGAGATTTAGATTAATATTCGTTTTTCTTGGTTTACTAACGGTTTCTCTACCTGCTTTAAGTGACGATACACCCTGGTTTACTGGGCCATTACTCAGTGGCTCACCTGTGGTGACACCACTAGGAACGGTAAACACATACCTGGATATGCTCTCTCAGCATAATTCGGGTATTTATCAAAATGACTACGACTTCATTAGCACACCACGTTATTTAAGCAGCGACTTCTCGCCTAGTTTCGTCTATGGCTTGACAAATGACGTCGATTTTGGAGTCGAGCTCGATTATTTGCGAAATCAAAACGAGGGACAATCGTATAGTGGGTTGGGTGATACGAATATGAATCTCGGATTTCAATTGATGACACAAGGTACTAGCAAGAATCGCTCCAATATCAAATTGACTCTTCATCAACTTTTCCCAACGGGTCGTTATGATCAATTGGATCCACAGTATTACACCAGTAATGCGCTTGGTGTGGGATCCTACCATACTGGAATTAGTATAGTTGGCCAACATTTATTCGCTCTACAAGAATCACATTATCTGAATGTCTACGGAGGTATGACATTGACCTATGCAAGCAGTTTACGTTTACATGGGTTGAGTACTTATGGTGGTGGCCGAGAAACGGATGGCATCATATATCCTGGAGATTCCTTAACAGCTGATCTTGCAGCTGAATATTTGATTAGTAAAAACTGGGTTGCGGTGATAGAAGGTTATTTTCTGGGTCAACGTGCCTCTCATTTTGTTGGCCGAGTGGGCAATAACCCTGCTGCGTTTATTGAAGGCCGACTCCCCAGTGAACCAGGATCTCACCGGATTTTATTTAACCGAATTATGCCTAACTTACATAATCTCGGAAATTATGAAAAAATTGGCAGTGGTAATGTAGCGCAAATTACCTTAGCTCCGGCACTTGAATATAATTTCTCAGATGATATCGGCATCATTGGTGGAGCTTGGTTTTCTGTCAGTGGTAAAAATGCCCCGGCATTTTTCACCACGATGCTTAGACTTTGTGTCACATGGTAGTCGCAACTTTGTTTAACATGAGTTATGCTTGGCGCATTTATCGTAGTACAGCCAGGAGTCGTATGTTATGTGGTTCAATAATGCTCTGATCTATCAATGTGAACTCGATCAGTCTCTGGATTTATCCGCTTTGCTCGCCGATGAATACCTAAAACCTTGCCCCCCCCATGCGCGTTTCATCTATGGCTGGCTCCCACCCTTTGCCGATAGCATTATTCATGACATCGCGGGAAGTACTTTAATCTGTTTAGGAAAAGAAGAACGTGTTCTACCACGCAACGTGATTCAACGAGAATTAGCCGAACGCGTGAGCGCATTGGCAACTCAACGCGGCTTCGAGGTAAAACGTGCGGAACGTGGACAAATTGCTGAGGATATTGAGTTCGAATTATTACCGAAAGCATTTTGTTTGCAAAAGCGTTTGCCTGCTTTTTTTGACCATGCCAGCAATCGACTCATTATCAACACTAGCAGTGCCAATCAAGGTTCGCAATTAATTGCATTATTACGAAAATCCATTCCAGGGATTCGAATTGAACCATTAATCAGCGCTGATAATTTAGCATTGCAATTTGCAGAGTGGATTAATAACCCAAGTACCCTGCCAGCGAACCTGCAGTTGGCCTCTGATTGCCTATTGTTTTCGTTGGATGATGAAAAGAAACGCTTCAATTGCAAAGGCTGTGAATTACCTGCAGATGAAATTCGTTCACTCTTAGCACAAGGACTTGCCGCTGCAGAAATTTCATTGATATGGAACGAACGCATCCAATTTACATTAACTCAAGACCTGATTTTTAAACGCTTAAAATGTCTCGATTATCTTATTGACGATTTCAATGAAATTCGAAAAATGGATGGCGATGAGCAACAGCACGACGCAGCTCTTACACTGCTTACAGGCGAGTTGCGCTTATTATTCAACGATGTACTGACAAAGTTGGCGCAGACCTCGTCAAGCTCAATGAGAAATACCACAAACGAAGCGGTCACTGAAATTTAATCAATGGACAATATCATGAAACGAATCAATTTTTTAATGACCATATTATTGCTGCTATCATTAACAGCCTGCAAACATTGGTGGGGTGGCGCAGATGATGACGATGATAATCCGTTTGAAGGTTATACTGCCCAACAACTATATAAAGAAGGCACTGCATCATTATCTAAAAAACAATACACCGATGCCATCAAACGTTTTGAAGCATTGGATACGATGTACCCATTTAATGATTATGCAGAACAGGCTCAACTGGATTTAATCTATGCGTATTATAAAAAAGAAGATTATCCATCGACTGCGGCAACGGCAGAACGGTTTATCCACTTATATCCACGCGCCAAACGCGTGGATTATGCTTATTATATGAAGGGATTAGCAAACTTCCATCAAGTGCGCGGCACATTGGCCAATATGTTACCCATGGATATTTCTTGGCGTGACCCAGGGACTCAATCACAAGCATACTCTGATTTCGCTACACTCGTGCAAAAATTTCCCAACAGTCGTTATAAACCTAATGCGCTACAACATATGATCTATCTACGTAATATGTATGCACAACGCGAGCTTAACACGGCGATCTATTATTACGAACGTAAAATGTACGTTGCTGCAGAAGAACGCGCTAGCTATCTTATCAAGACCTATCCACAAGCACCTAGTGCGCAAACAGCCCTATCGATTATCTATCATGCCGACCTTGAACTAGGTCTTAAAAAAGCAGCGGATGAAGCCCTCACCGTATATCGCGCAACGTATCATAGTAACCCTAAAGAAATACCAGTTGAAAAGGGAGTTTTATAATCCTTGAAAAAGCAGTTGCAACGACATGCGCTCTGTTATAAAATTCGCGACGGAGAGGTGGCAGAGCGGTCGAATGCGGCGGTCTTGAAAACCGTTGAAGGGCAACCTTCCCAGGGTTCGAATCCCTGTCTCTCCGCCAACCTTACATTCGTGCGTGAGGGTGAGGCAAATATCACGCATCATGCAAGTGCGCGACTCCATATCTATCTTCTTGCCCTTACTAGACTATCTATCACATTGTTAGCCATTGATTTATAATGAGCCAAAGGTCGTTTGGTTTTGCTGCTTAACGATACTCAATATCAAATGGCGTCTTTCAATGAGTAGAAGATCTAAAAATATGAGATTGGTACTTGTTATCGCTGTGTTCATCATCATGCAAGCATCTGATGCAATTGCCAGTACCATTAGCAATCTTTTTCAGTTATATGTGGGCGAGCATCATTTCGGAACTCATGTATTTCCAATGATTAGTAACATCGCCTTACTCATCACCATGTTTATCATGGTGATATGCCTTTTTAAAAAATTCCAACAATTGAGCTTTCAGCGCGCTTTATTGGGGTTTTTAATTGTACCTTTGTTTGCGGTACCCGTGTCCGTTTACACCTACCCTGTGATTTCAGGATTCACTGTTGGTATAACAAAGCTTAGTGGTGTTTGGCTACAATTGTGTGTCCCCTCGGCACTTAGAGCCACGATTACAAGCATTTCCACCGGCGTGGGAGGGTTAATCGATATTAGAGGGGTTACCGTAGAGAATCTGTGGACTATGGATTTGATTCGTTATCGGTATATATTGTTCTGTTTAGTGATGAGCTTTGGTTTATTTTGGTGGCTATCCACCGTACTTCAATCCTCAATAACCATACCGCAAAAAAAGGCGATTAACTCTGGTGGCATATTGAAGTTAATGGTTAACTATCCGCATATCTTTATTATTTGTTTTTGTGCGGGTTTTAACAACGGATTAATTTCCTATACTTACATTTTAGGATCAAAAATTTCAATCATTCAATCTCCGGAAATCTATCAATATGTTATTTCCGTAGGCGCCGTTTTTATTCCGATCATTTTAGGCATGATTGCCGATAGATATAGCATTTTATATGTCACTCTATACACAATTTTACTGCTTGTGTTTTGTACATTTATCAATGTGGCATTACCACTTATGCATACTACCCACGCTTTTGCATATTATATCACTGCATTCGTAGAATCAGGACTCATTGCTGGTTTGATGGCATTAAGTGCTTCATTAATTGGTGAGCGATTACAACAAGAAGGACTGTTTCGCGCATTTGCTGTGTCGAGCATCATCATGGGTATTGGTGGAATCCTATATGGACGAATGTTCATTCGTTTTCATGACTCGTTTGTCGGTGTTAAATTTTCAGTTGGTATGATTAATATTTTACTATTAATGCTCACCGTATATTTTTATTGTAAGAAGTCAGGGTCAAAACACGTTGTTTAAAACGTCTAACAAGGTAACTCCCCAGGTACGTCATTCAGAGCGTAGCGAAGGTTGATTACGTTTAGGTCTAATCCCGGAGATCCCTCACTGCGTTCGGCACGTAGGCGGCCACTGAAATGTCAATAGACTCTAGAGTTATTGTTTGCAGCCATCCCATCCGGAGGCTTGCCTTCAATGAACGACTGACCGAACAACCTATTAAGTGACCATTCAACTCTATATTGCTTTGGTGTTGCATGATCGCTCTTAGATGAAGGCGCTCCTCTAGCCTGCCCATTGTATGTCGGCTGCTGTGGCGAGCAATCAAGCCGCTCTTGAGCTTCATTATCCTCCTCACATTCAGGAGACATCCTTTGCTGCTCAAACGCTTTTAGCATCATAGGGGAACTACCATCGCATGCTTGATGTGGATCTAGACGTTGATCATTGATATTTTTTATGAGTATCTTATACTTTGCAGTGATCTCAGTAAACATCTTCTTAAACATATCATCCAATTCCGTGTTACTACTTAACTGGTCCGGCCGTGTAGTCAGTAACATTCTACGATAAACTGTTTTTATTTGTCGCTCTGACGCGTGCATTGTTAACCGTGTTGTGAGAGATACGTTAAGGTCTTTTTGGTATTGTACAAATACTTTGAATGCACCTCGAAGCTCATCATCGCTCTCATTTTCCACACACAAACGTATTGCGTTTGGAAAAACATCTTCTTTCTTTTGCTCTTCTTTCAAAAGACCAACCCATTCCCTGACACAAGAAGGAGCACCGTCACGTTGTGCTACACTCAGTAATTTATCAAATAACGATGTGATGATTAGGCTCAGTTCACCTTTGCCATCTCCAAACAAGGCCATACCCCATTTAACATACAGTAATAAATTGTCAGCATGCGGTGCAAAACACACAAGGGGATCACGACTCTTGCCATTCACTTGTTTTGCCGCGTTATAACCGCTTCGATCAAGCCGTAAAACCTCAATGCAACCTTCCAACTCAAGTTGTAACAAACGAAAATAAATCACTTTTTTAATGGCTGGCATTTGATTTTGTTTCTCAGACCAAGCCATTTCACAATGATCAGTAACGTCTAATTTTAAATCTTGTGCTTTCTGTAAGTTTGTCTGCCACAAAACCTTTGAGTCCAATATAGATTTTGAATAGCGTCGATTACCATAATTTTTAAGTGCGATGCAACTCTCACGAAATATACCCGTTAGCTCATCTTCAACCGATAATTCGGCGTGCTCATCCATCTCATTCAAATCATGGCCACGCTGAAACGACATCAACCACTCGGTAAATGATATTTTCATCTTGGATAAAACTCCAGTTAATAATGATTGTTGAGATTGAGAAACAGGTGATATGGCACCCTGTTGAGCTGCAACCATCAACAATCCAAGTTTTGATTGCTTATCGATGGTTTTCAATGCCGCTGTGAGCGCCTGCTGACAGTCTGAATCAGTTTGAGCAAACGCATCACGTACCGCCATCACACCAGCAATTTGTCTTAATTTACCTAAGGGATACCAAAACGACAGCCAAAGATATCGATACCATGTCACGTTAGATATAAAATCGTGCCATTGTGATCTCTGCTGATGTTTTAAAAAATCCTGCAAATACTGTTCACGTGAGGCGCGATTAAAAAAACCCACGGTTCCCTTAAGGAAACTCTCACATTCAACTACTAGTTCAGTATGCATGTCGCACAATTATCTGAGTAAAATATCATTTAGTTAATTCCAAATTTAGAAGGAGCCCGGCCTAAGACCAAGTGACTCGTTGGCCATTTCCTGCACGTCCACTACCACTACCACATCCTCCACCGTCGCCCCATCTAAACCGTTTGAGCTCTGACGTTTAAGACGCTTATTTTCTTCTATCAATGCAGCATTTTCTGCTTTCAATAACTTATTTTCTTCGTTAACTCTACCCCATTCTATTAATAGTTCTGGGGGAGTACGAGACAAAAGTTCATGGTATTTATGTTCATGACACATTTTCTGAACCGCTTTATCTATTGCACTACGCAATCCACCACTGCTGGTATTATGATCTTTAAGTAATTTCGTAAGCGCGTCAACGATTGAGGTCTCTCTCGATACGTTACCATTTTGATAATTTGTAATTTCCATCAAATACCCGCGCGCTTTCTCTTCGCGAGTATTAAATTCATTGCGTGCATTACATAGCAGATTAATCAAAGCAGCAAATAGGGAATTATCATCAAGCCACGGATCATGTGTAATGACACTCTTTCGGCTATGCCACACTTCTAAGTAAGCGCGTAGATATTGCTCCATCACTCGCAATATTCCACCCGACGCATCCTTTTCTTCAATAATGCCGCGCACCTCTTGTGTGCTGGATGAGAGTGTCCATTCTGGCCAAAGGGACCAAAGTTGTGCGACTTCATAGTCTGCAGCTGAAAGCCCTTTTTTATTACGTTGATTACGTAAAACGTCTCTACCTGTAAAAAACCGTTTGTAAGTACCAGGATTATTATACTGTAGGGCAATCAAAGCCAAATTACTACCCGTTTTATTTTCAGATGCATTGAGATCGACGGCACCTCCCCAATCAAACAACCGATCAAATGTGTAACCTTGATACGCATGGGGAATTTTTTTTCTCTTGATGAGTTGGTCCAGTTTTCGAGTGCGATTATCAAGGATTTCTTTCTCATACTCGTCCTTCTTTGCAGTGATTGGAGCAAGAACCCTATCATAACAATTTTGTGCGGCACTGGCGCACATTTGCAACCTCACCATATACTCATCTATACTGTGTACATTAATTTTTGTTTGGTCACTATAATAACTCGTGTTAAATTCACGTGGAGTCAAGGGTAAATAATGTTTAAGTGCCTCAAGAAATTCAGCCGTATATCTTTTTTGATGATCATAAGCATTGACACCTGCTTTACTCAATTTTCTCGAAAAGTCCTTTTCTAAATGAGGTTTTAATAAACTGAAATGCTGCAATAGTTGATTCTGATATTGTTCAACAGACGCCTTGAGTATATTAAAATCCACTCTAGAAGCACTACCATTCTGAACAATAAGCGTATTAATTTGTGCGGCGTCCAATAATACTCGATTTCCCAGTGCTTCATAACTTAAGTTATCAAACACAGCAAAGTTATCAATAGAAACAGTTTCCACCACCCCCATGATAGAGATGTATGAGAGAGTCGGGGACTTATTATGCTGCTTTATGAGAATATAACTACCTCGATAATCAGCGTCATCCAAATCGTTTAAAGGCAATCTCTGCAAATTGTATAGATAACGTGTGGTCGCACAAAATCGCTGAACATCCGTTAAAATCGTAATAAGTGCCTCAAAAACCATCAAAGGCAGGAAATGTTGCATCCAGTCTGGCTGCAGGGACTGCTTTTTCGTATCGAGCCGCGCATACGGGTTGCTGTAGGAAGCTGTATCATTGAGGAGGAAACCAAGAAAATCAATGCATAAGTCGGCACCAATTTTTAGTGCATGAATGGCGGCTTCCTCAGCACTCACACTCGTCTCAATTGACTCTGAATCACTCACTTCATCAAAACGGGCAATGGGCTTTTGTCGTGCTTTTCCGGTCTCTTCGCTCGTCAATGACAAGGAACTGTACTGGCTAATCCAGTTTTTAAGGTTGGAAGTCAACGAGCCCCTTGCATCGCGATGACTAAAAAGAGTGACGCCTATTTCCGTGGCCTTCAACATGTTATTGCTCCTGCATCACATCTAAAATTCCCGTTATATGCTGGACTTTACTATAAATTAAGAGTAAATAATTAGCAAACTAAATTCTAGGGTCTATGACATTTCATCTCTATATCTACGCCCATTCTATCTCTACGCCCTGCGGCTTGTCCGCAGGGTCCATGGATTCCACGGACAAGCCGCAGAACGTAGACGGGAGCTGAATTGAGGATGAAACGTCAACAGACCCTAGAAATACAAGATTCTGTCAATGATTAATCGCCTTCGCATCCTGTTCCCTGGCAAATGTTTGTACCATTACCATTGGGGTTAGGAGCACAAGTACATTCCGATCCACTGTTACAACAATCACTGGATGACCGACACAGATTGTTGACATACCCACATGCAAAAACGGCGGATGATCCCATCAATGCTATTCCAAGCAATGTACAGCATATAACTTTCTTAATAAATATGATTAGCTCCCTCACAGAAGATCTCAGATGGATGCTCGATATGACATATAAGACCATCATCCCTCACATCATCCCGAACGCAGTGAGGGATCTCCGACATTGGTACGATGTCACTCGCGTTGCGACATCTCACGATTCGTCTACATACAAACCATCTACAGCGTATATTAAACAAATCATGAACTCAAGACATCATTAAAAAATGTAGGGACGCTCGGCGGGCGCCCTCTGGGTCGCTAAAAGACGCGTCGATGATGCGCAGGCATTGGGCGACCGACGGTCGCCCCTACGAAAAAGGGGAAAAATCCTATTAATGTGAAGAGCAAATAAGATTTACTTTTACAATTCCAGTCGCGTCCGTTTTGTCCATATTGAGTTGTTTAATTGTAAATGCATAGTGCTGTGTCATATTCCGTAACCAGGTTACGAACACATGATAGGGAATCTGATCGAATGATAATTGAATATCCCCTGAACTTGTCTGTTCCAATTGATAGGGATAAGACTGGAATGACGTCTGGTTTAATTGCTGACCAAATACAGTCAATAATTGACCATTACTTAACGTTTGCAACGATTTAGTATGCATATCACGCTGCTTCACACTCTGCATCCACATCCACGTCGATCGCGCTTCAATCACCTGGTCTTTTTTCTGTTGAACAGCCAAGTCAAGCGTGGAATAAAACAATGCATAGTACACGTATAACAATAAACAACCGCCCGCTACAATCATCATCACGCGCTCACGATCGTTCAATTGACTCCAATAGGTCTTTAGCCAAGTCATTTAAGAAATCTCCAATGTGGCCACAACCTGCTTACCTTGCATTGCAGCACTAACCTGATGCATCGTGACGTGCTCCTGCTGTAATCGTGTTTCCAATTGCTCTAGTGCTGAAAAACTGTCACATAGAAAAGTTACAGATAACGTATTGGTTTGAAATTGCAAGTGTTGTACGGCAATTACAGTGGTCGATTTAGTTGGAAATGCAGCTTGCGTAAATTTTGCCAACAATCGCCACATGCCCGTATCATCTCCACGTTGGCTTTGTTTCAATAATTGCTCAACACGAAAACGAGGACTAACTACTTGTCGCGCATTAGGAAAAAATTGATGGTATAGCACGGCGATCTTTTGTTGATAATCAGCATGATAATGATTTAAAACAACCCACATTACTGCCTTCATGAACAACAACCCCACCAGCCATGCCCCTCCCAGTATCATTGCTCGTCGGTACCAACGCACCGTTTGATCTTGATGAGTGTGATGTTGTAACTCCCCCTGACATAGATTCATTGGTTTTTGCTTAAGCAGTCGTTCAGCAACCCACTGGTAGGTGAGTTTATCCACTTGCGTAAATTCTTCGGCATGTTTAACCGGTATGCTGTCATTGAAGATATGAATATGCGAATAAGTCGTGTGATCTTTGAGATAATAATCCAATAAATCGATGCTCAATGCCCCCTTAAACAATACATCATGCACCAACATCGTCTTGCCAATCACGCAAGATTCCCCAAGATTGAGTGCAAACCAATCTAGCGTGATTATCTCAAAATTTAATTGTAAGCGTTCTAAGCGATGCATGAGATCAATCACCACTTGTTTATCAATCACCACCACTAAGTAGCGGTCATGTTGATAATGTTGACGATCAAACGCAAAATGCAAGGATGTCACAGATTCAGCAAGCTGATCTTCCAATGCATAAGGCAATGCCGAGCGTGCTTTATGATCACTCAGCCAAGGAAGCTCTAGTTGATACAAACTGCTTAAAGCAGTGGGTAGTACAACTATCGTATGTGCATTCTCTTGTAGCACACGTAGCTCATCGATTGTTCGCTTTATCAAAGGTTCAACGATTTGCCCCTGTTCATCCATTTTCAGGCTCAAACCGTATTCGTCATCCAAATGCTCAGCAAATATAAAACAAGTGCATGCGAGCAATGCCATGTTCTACACCGACGTGATTTGTTGTCGCAACTGCTGAGATAAGAGATGCACAACTAATGCGTATTGCGGACTGGTATTGTAATGAGTAATCACATAAAAATTCGGATAAGCCAACCAATATTCCGAACCTTGTGGTGTAATCAACTCAATAACACCCGCCTCCTTGGGATGACTCATTCGACTCAATTCAGGTTTGACACCAGCTGCCAACAATTGAGTGAACGCATAATCGGGTGTTTTACTATTCATCGTCAACTGTTTATAGCCATCGCCTGCGACGCGCGCGGGCTCTGCAACATCTTCATTGTTTTTCCAACCGTGTTTGGCAAAATAATTGGCGACACTACTAATCACGTCCTGATCTTCGCTCATTAAATCTGCTTGGCCTTTACCATTAAAATCAATGGCATAAAAACGATAGCTGCTGGGCATAAACTGCGGTTTGCCAATTGCGCCTGCATAAGATCCTAAATATTTCGTTGCCGGTACACGTTGCTCACGACACAACAGCAAATACTCGCGTAATTCTTTGGTAAAAAACTCCGAACGCTTAGGATAGTAAAATGCTAACGTCGTTAACGCATCTAAAACTCGATATTTCCCTTGGTTTTTACCATATAGTGTTTCCACACCAATGATGGCAACAATCATATCAGCGGGTACACCGTATTGCTTTTGCACTTGATCCAGTGTTTTTTGATTCGCACGCCAAAAATTAACCCCTGCATTCACACGATCTTGGGTCAGAAATAGCGCTTTATATACATCCCAAGTTTTCTTTTCATACGGTCTATCCATGGACTCAATAATCTGCGGCTGAAATACAGCTTCGTTTAAAATAGCTGTCAATTGTCTTTTATCAAAATGATAATGATTGACCATATCTCGCATAAATAATTGGGCATTACGTTGATGCAACAGGGCCTTATCAGCATGCACCACCTGCATACATATAGACAAAAAGAAAAAACATTTAACTAAATGGCGCATGATATTCCTAAGTTACACTCAATGTTCATAAGATACCATGTTTTAGCCTGTGTAACTATGAGTAAACGACCTGATTTCATGTTTTTCAATAACGCATGTGTGACTCATTTACGTTCGCGCGGTAGGTGTTAACACCATTCACAATCTAGCCCTTTCTGAACCACGAAAATTAAGCTAGAATAGCGCTATTTACTCGTAGGCTTATCCATTGAGCGACTTATCTTTAATCCGTAATTTTTCTATTATCGCCCACATTGATCATGGCAAATCAACTCTGGCTGATCGCTTCATTCAGCTATGCGGTGGATTAAGCGATCGGGAAATGGAAGCGCAAGTTCTCGATTCCATGGACATCGAACGCGAACGTGGCATTACCATCAAAGCACAAAGTGTTTCTCTGCATTACACCGCACGGGATGGCAAAACCTATTTACTGAACTTTATTGACACCCCAGGCCACGTTGATTTCAGTTATGAGGTGTCTCGCTCACTTGCGGCGTGTGAAGGTGCGATCTTAGTTGTTGATGCAGCACAAGGAGTCGAGGCCCAAACCGTAGCCGTTTGTTACACCGCGATTGATCAGTCACTTGATGTGTTACCTGTCTTAAATAAAATCGATTTACCTCAAGCTGAACCTGAACGTGTTGTCGCTGAAATTGAGGACATCATTGGGTTAGACGCTCATGATGCCATTTTAGTCAGCGCAAAAAGTGGTGTTGGCGTCGAAGATGTATTAGAGGGTCTAGTTGCTCGCATTAAACCACCCGTTGGTGAGATAGATGCGCCCTTACAAGCTTTGATCATCGACTCGTGGTTTGATAGCTACCTTGGTGTCGTGTCATTAGTGCGCATTGTTAATGGTTCATTACAACGTGGCAACAAAATGCGCGTCATGTCCACTGGTAAAAGTTATGAAGTTGACCAAGTCGGTATTTTCACACCTAAACGCACACCCAAAGATAGCTTACACGCCGGTGAAGTCGGATACGTTGTGGCTGGGATCAAAGATATTCAAGGTGCTCCGGTTGGTGATACCTTAACCCTTGAGAAAAATCCGGCAACTACGGTATTGCCTGGGTTTAAACGCGTTAAACCTCAGGTTTATGCTGGCCTGTTCCCTATCAGTTCTGAGGATTTTGAAGCGTTTCGGGAAGCATTAGCGAAATTAAGCCTCAATGATGCATCACTTTTCTATGAGCCTGAGTCTTCGGAAGCGTTAGGCTTTGGATTTCGCTGTGGATTTTTGGGCATGTTGCATATGGAAATCATACAGGAACGTTTAGAGCGCGAGTACAATTTAGAATTGATTTCAACAGCCCCGACGGTGATCTATCAGATTATCAACACAAAAGATGAAACGGTGCTCATTGATAATCCATCCCATCTGCCACCTGTTCAGCAAATTAAAACCATGTTTGAACCCATTGTACGTGCTAATATTCTTGTTCCTCAAGATTATTTAGGTCAAATTATTACGCTCTGCGTTGAGCGACGTGGTGTACAAGTCAGCATGATGTATAGTGGTCGGCAAGTTTCGGTGACGTATGACATTCCCATGAGCGAAGTCGTCTCAAACTTTTTTGATCGGTTAAAATCGGTCAGTCGTGGATATGCATCGCTAGATTATAATTTTATCCGTTTTGAAGAAGCCGATTTGGTGAAAATGGACGTACTCATTAACAGTGAAAAAGTGGATGCCTTGGCTTTGATCGTACATCGCAGTGCGGCTCAAAGCCGTGGCCGATTATTAACCGAAAAAATGCAAGAATTAATTCCACGGCAGATGTTTGATGTGGCAATTCAAGCCGCTTTAGGTGGACATATTATCGCGAGACAAACCGTAAAGGCATTGCGTAAAAATGTGATTGCTAAATGTTACGGTGGAGATGTGTCACGCAAACGTAAATTATTGGAAAAACAAAAAGCCGGGAAAAAACGCATGAAGCAAGTGGGGCATGTGGAGATCCCACAGGAAGCATTTATGGCTGTTTTCCAAACCGAAAAGAAAAAATAACCGTAACTATTATTCACCATCGTTCGAGGGAACACCATAGTTGGCGCATCTCCGAGTATTAAAAATTGTGGTGAATAAGTACAAATAACCTAAAGGACCTAATCCTATGAATTTTGCGTTTTGGTTGGTGTTGCTTTCTGCGATCACAGGAATAATCTATTTGGTGGATGTGTTATTTTGGGCAAAGAAACGCAAGCCTCAACAAAAACCCAATTTCATCATCGAACATTCTCGTTCATTTTTCCCCATTTTTTTTGCAGTTCTATTATTGCGGTCATTCCTCATCGAACCCTTTCGTATTCCATCGGGCTCATTAGAACCCACGCTATTGGTTGGTGACTTTTTAGCCGTCAATAAATTTATTTATGGTCTACGATTACCCGTTTTGGATAAAGAAATTTTACCTATCTCACACCCAAAAACGGGCGACATTATTGTATTTCGTTGGCCACCGAGTCCATCGTTTGATTACATTAAACGGGTGATTGGCGTACCTGGAGATACGGTGTCTTATCATAATAAAGTCTTAACGATTAATGGCGTTGAAGCCAAACAAACGTTTGTGAGGTATACCACCGATGAAAGCTCTGGTGATGCCGTTGCTGAGTATCGCGAAAATCTCAAGGGCGTAGAGCACGCCATTTTCAAACATGCTGATACACCAGCAGCTGATTTTGAAGTGAAAGTACCGCCCAACAGCTATTTTGTTATGGGTGATAATCGCGATGACAGTGCGGATAGCCGTTATTGGGGATTTGTGGATGAAGAATATATTCGCGGCAAAGCATTTATTATTTGGATGAGCTGGGATAGTAAAACATACAGGATCCGCTGGAAGCGCTTGATGCATATGATTCATTGAGAGGATGATGATACTCACAAGGTAACTGCCCAGGTTGTGGATAAGTTTGTTTCAGCATGATCCATAATGAGCTCACGTCATCCCGAACGCAGTGAGAGATCTCCGGAATTAGGCATACACTTAATCAACCGGAGATCCTTCGCTACGCTCTGGACGACGTACCTGGGGAGTGACCTCACGAGTCCTTTTTGAATAAATTTTGACTGATTTATCCGCTCCAAGGGGGTATTATGAGTGACCTAAACCGACTCTGTAGACGCTTGAATTACGAATTTAAAAATCTCGCTTATTTAAAGCAAGCGTTAACTCACCGCAGTATGGGCAGTAACAACAATGAACGATTTGAGTTTGTCGGCGATTCTATCCTCAGTGCGGTGATTGCTCATGCCTTATTTGAGCAATTCCCTGAGCAAAGCGAGGGTCAGCTTAGCCGCTTACGCGCTTTTTTAGTCAAAGGTGAAATGTTAGCAACGATTGCCGCTGAATTAGAGCTAGGTAACTATCTGTTTTTGGGCCAGGGAGAATTGAAAAGCGGTGGCTTTCGTCGCGCATCCACGTTGGCAGACGCACTAGAAGCCGTCTTTGCAGCAATTTTTTTGGATGGTGGCTTTGTTGCCAGTCAACAAGTGATTTTAAGTTTATTTGAATCACGGCTGAACGATAAATCCCTGCACAACAATCTAACCGATGCTAAAACACAGTTGCAAGAATATTTACAAAGTAAAAAACAACCCTTACCAGACTACGTACTCACTCAAGTCATCGGCGAAGAACACGAACAAGAATTCCACATCAGTTGCTCTGTCAAAAATTTAGGTCTGACAACACAAGGCAAGGGCGAAACACGACGTAAAGCAGAGCAACAAGCAGCCAAGCAATTGCTACAAAAGTTGAAATAAATCTTACCTATCCTGCGTTTTGGACTTTAGTCCTGTGTTTTTCCAAACCCCAGTAAGATACACGATAAATGCAATACAGGTGGTTTTGCAAGAAGCTATCTATATCGTACTCACTTAGACTAAATTGACTTTATATAAAACATGATATACCATTCATTTAATGGTTATTAGTATAGTATACCACCCATGTCAGAGAAAAAATTTTTAAATGGAATTGCGGATAATGCCTTGATGCAGCTAAAAATATTGGGTGAAAACATTCAAGCAGCACGTATTGCAAGAAACTTTACCCAAGAAGAATTAGCAACGCGGGCTCTGATGTCCAAATCAACTTATGTTAGTGTAGAAAAGGGAGACCCGAAAACATCGATTGGTGCTTATATAGCCGTGTTAGACTTACTGGATTTATTAGAAGGCTTGCAAGACATCGCAGCGCCTCATAAAGATGAAATTGGCCGGCGTTATCGTGCCTTAAAACGAAAAAAGAGGAAAAATGATGTATAGCAAAGCCTATGTATTTTCCCTTTCGCCACAAGGCAATCGTGAGCTCGTTGGTAAACTAAGCACATCGAGCTTGATGGGTGAGTTTCATTACGATCCTACCTGGCTTGATAAACCCTGGGCATATCCTTTGGACCCCGTGAATTTGCCCTTATCTCCCAAACGATATCATGTCAATAATCTGAAAAACATGTTTGGCGTTTTTTCTGATGCTGGTCCTGATAGTTGGGGCGAGCGTGTTTTATTACAACACCATAGAAGCTTACCCAGAAATGAGACCGAGCGACTACTGCGTTTAAGTGGCATGGGTGTGGGTTGTCTGCAATTTAGCTTGTCACGAACGCGACCAAAAGAAATGCCCGCATTGGCAACGATCGATCGATTATCGCATCTTTCAAGTGCAACCGAAAATCTCCTCTTAAAACACCAGCTCACAAACGATGAACTTTTATTGCTGGATCCGGGGTCATCTATGGGGGGCGCCAGACCCAAAGTCACTGTTTGTGATCAAGAGAATGAGTGGCTTGTTAAATTCAGTCGACCTGACGATTTGATTGATATCCCCAAAGTTGAATATGCCTGCATGCAGTTGTTGTCCAAGTTAGGCATTAATGTGCCCGAAACAAAGCTCATGGCACTTGGTCAAGGAAAAAGTGCTTACATGATCAAACGATTTGATAGAATCATAGGACATCCCATTCATTTTATTTCAGCTCATAGTCTATTTAACACTGACAGGGTTCGTCTGATTCAAGATGCGCATCATGATCCACGAAGTTATATCGCACTGGCCAGGCATCTACGCGCTCATTCAGCTCATGCAAGTGACGATTGTTCAGAACTCTACTCACGTATGGTGGCCAATGTCTTGTTGAAAAATACAGATGATCATGCACGCAATCACGCCATGATACTTGATATCGTTACAGGCAAATGGCGATTAGCGCCTGCTTTTGACGTGTTACCGAGTTTCAGTTCACCGGGAGAACAAGCCCTGGGAATAGGTCGTTATGGCAGAGAAAGCACCATTGACAACTTGCTAACAGCAAGCAGCGCATTTGGCTTATCAAATGAGCAGGCCTTACAGCGCATACATACAATGCAAGCCATGATAATGGAATGGGAAGATTATTTTTCAAAATGTGGAGTGAGTGCCTCCGATTTGAAATTATTGGGTAAAATCATGGTTAAGAATTAAAAACACTCAGGCGTCTTGGATGAAGCCGCTTTCGATTTAGGTATCGTCAGTTTTTTTATTGCTTATAAATTGTCCTAATGATGAAACCATTTCATCAGTAAAACATGCTATAATTAAGTCATATTGTGAACAAAATACCAAAGGAAACACATGTTGCCGCTCCTACATACCCTACAGTTAATCAGCCAATATGGGCAAAAGATGATTGATGGTACGATTTCGGATGATGAAATTAAGATGCTTTGTGATACAACAAAAACGTTTGCGTCCATCACAATTCCAGATCAAGAAACGACTGAAGATAATTATTCAGATACACATTACAGAAGTATTGATGCTATTCGCGATTTTATAGTAGCCATTGGTCCTTATATTCCTGAAAATAAAGTGCATTCGCTCGTTGAGCGTTTCATTAAAACGGAAATAGACACACTCAATAAAAACAACACTCAAATCTTCAAGGGTACATCCATGCCTAGGTTCTTGTTGGCATATGCAGAAGTTCATTATCCTGCTGAATATCAGAAATCATTCGAAAAAAATTCCGCCTTAGATACCCACTTTAATGGCAACATCCCACGTGAGCAGATAAATAAAGTGGTTGGAAGTACAGGAATAATGAGTGGCGGAAAACCAATAGGAAATAATCAATATTATAAGCAAAACCAAAACACCCCAACAACAGATAATCCAGAAGTTAATCTAGCAATCGCTATTTCAAAGTTTCCTATCGATAAGGCAAGATCCAAAGAAATAGAATTTAGAAAATTACTCGATCACCGGATGGCAGACGCGCACGAATTAGCATTAGATAAGAGCAATAGAAAATGTGTTTACGATGCCGTTCAGGCACTGACAGACTTACTTAATAGTCAGGACCCCAACCGACTGCAAATATACAAAGGAAAAATTACGGCATTAAAATTAAAAGACGACACAAAAAATCCGAAAGTTACGAATTTTTTCGATCGACTGCTTGCTGTGGTTCTATTTATTATTAAATTTTTTAAACATACGTTCTGGAGTAAGAAAGAACAAAATAAATTGCATCCATTTTTTGAAAATATGGAAAAAGTGGAACCAGAACCCGATCAAGAAAAGCCAAACCCCTCCCGATAATTAAAGCCCAATAATCACACGCTCTACTGAATCATTACCAAATGTGCTGCTTCGCAGCTTAAGCCCACATCACATCGCATTTCGCCTTCGTGGCTGCATTTAATAAAGCAATCATTGGGATTGCGCGTTTTGCTATATCGATCGCAGACTCTTCTGTCTCGTCCTCATCCCAAACACCACGATGAAGACCCGTTTTATGTCGCTCCAATGCCTGCTCTAAATGTGCTAAAGCCTGCGGTACATCATTGGCCAAAATAGCCCCAGGTACTGTGCCACTGTGCTTCATCAGTTGCAACAGACGCTGTGCTACATCGCCAAAAAAGGTAATGTTTTCATAGGCATCGCATGAAAAAGTTACTAACATGCCAATACCCCTTCCAATCGTGCCAAGACACGTTGTTTGCCTAATAACGCCAATGTCATATCAATTGATGGCGACATCGTATTGCCCGTAATGGCCACGCGTAATGGCTGAGCAATCTTGCCTAAACCAACTTGATTAGCGACGGCTACATCATTGACACAGGTTTGCAAACTATCTCGCTGCCAATCTTCTATCGACTTTAAACACTCATACAACGCCGCCAACAAAGCCAACGCATCCGGTTGTAAATGCTTTTTGACAGCCTCTTCATCATAAATCACCGTGTCTTGATAAAAATACAGGCTTTTCTCACACATCTCCGCTAAATTTTTGCAGCGATCCGCCTGAACTGCCACCAACGCGTCTAATGGAGGTCCCTGGCTGATGTCAATTCCCCGTTGAGTAAACTGCCATGCCAATGCTTTGGCCACGCTCTCTGGCGAATCACTTTTTTGATAATGTTGATTCAACCACGTCAATTTGTCGTAGTTAAAACTGGATACTCCTCGGCTAACATGGTTCAAATCAAAACTCGCAATCATCTCATCCACACTAAAAATTTCCTGATCACCATGCGACCATCCCAGACGCACCAGGTAATTCAACAAAGCATGGGGTAAAAAGCCGGCCTCTTTAAACTGCAGCACACTCACTGCGCCATGACGTTTTGATAAACGCTTCCCATCATCACCCAAAATCATAGGCAAATGGGCAAATATCGGGATCGGCGCATGCAACGCTTTAAATAAATTGATCTGTCTCGGTGTGTTGTTGATGTGATCATCGCCCCGAATGACGTGGGTAATCTGCATGTCCCAATCATCCACAACCACTGCAAAATTATAGGTAGGATGACCATCCGATCGTAACAAAATGAGATCATCCAATTCACGATTATCCACGTGAATATCACCATAAACTTCATCTTTAAACGAAACGACGCCATGATCTGGATTTTTAAAACGCACCACAAACGAGGACTCATCAGCGGTTAAGTGTCGATCACGGCAATGGCCGTCATAACGCGGTTTTTCTTTCACCGCAAGCTGTCCTTCTCGCAGCGCTTCCAAACGCTCTTTGCTGCAATGACAGCGATATGCTTTGCCTTCAGCCAATAATTGTTGCACAACTTCCAAATAACGTGGATAACGATCCGTTTGATAATAAGGACCTTCGTCACACGCTAGACCAAGCCATTGCATGCCGTCTAAAATGGCATTCACTGACTCAGGTGTTGAACGCTCTTGGTCCGTATCTTCAATGCGTAATATAAATTGTCCACGGTGCCGTTTAGCGTACAACCAGGAAAAAAGAGCCGTCCTCACACCACCTACATGTAAAAATCCAGTTGGGCTTGGGGCAAAACGTGTTCTGACTTGCATAATATCTCCGGATCTTTCGTAAGACGTGTGTTATGATATCTCACTTTCGAGTGATCACAAATGATAATATGAAGCGTCTCGGCATCAAATACCAACTTCGAATCATCACCTTAGTCCCCGTCTTGTTGGTCGCGTTGCTATGTGCTTTATTCTATAACTACCATTACAGTTACGATCTCAAACTTCATGAGCTGTTTAGTCCTATCCGTGTTGAATCCATGATTGATGCATTGGGGTGGCTATCCGTCGAACTTGATAACAAATTTATTCTGCTGAAACAGTACCACATGTACATGATGACGATTGGTATTACAGTATTTTGTTTATTTGTCGCTCTTATCGTTCATTACACACTATCTCGCGGCGTATATCGTCCTATCGCCAGGTTACGCCGAAGTATGAAGCAAATTCTGCAAAACGAATTTGAAACGCAAATTCAGGTATCCAGTGGCGGTGAATTAGGCATCATCGAACAAGGCTGTGCCCATCTTCAACGGTATTATCTAAATGCCACACATGAACTAAACTCCAATGTTGAACTTGCCACCATCGATTTACAGCAAAGCTTAGAACTCCTCGAAGAGAAAAACATTGAGTTGTCGCTGGAAAAGAAAAAAATAGAAGAAAAACATCGTCAAAAATCAGAATTTATTGCCAACATGAGTCATGAGATCCGCACTCCTATGAATGGTGTCATTGGCTTTACCAACGTTTTGTTGGACACAAAACTCGATACATTACAACTTGATTACGTCAACACCATTAAATCCTCCGCACAAGATTTACTAGTCATCATCAATGACATCCTCGATTACTCGAAAATTGATGCTGGTAAATTACACTTAGATTGCATTCCGCTCAATATCCGCGCGTGCATCGATGAAGTATTGGCGTTAATTACCCCCAATGCACATCAAAAAGGAATTGATTTAATTCCCATCACCGCTGTTAACGTGCCTAAAACTATTCTGGGCGATCCATGGCGAATTAAACAAATCATCACCAATCTTGTCAGTAACGCCGTGAAATTCACCGACCATGGCTATGTGCTGGTTCGCACTGAAATCGAAGACGAATCCGATACCAATTATGTGCTACGCATCGCGGTTAGTGACACAGGCATTGGCATGTCGTCTGAGACGCAAGCCACATTATTTACCGCCTTCACACAAGCGGATACGACCACAACGCGCCGTTACGGCGGCTCAGGGTTAGGCTTAATCATCTGTAAGCGGTTGGTCGAACACATGCAAGGTCAAATTTCGATTTTAAGCGAACCGCATAAAGGCGCAACATTTACCGCCACCCTAAAATTAGAAAAATTAGCTGCCTATGAAGTTGAAAAGCACCAATCAAGCCCTCTTTCTGCTATGCAAGCACTGTGTTTTGATGATAATCCGTTGCATATGGAAGCATTGTGTACCGGATTGGGTTATTTAGGTATTCATTGCATTCGAATCAACGACATCCATCAATTGGAAGCAGCCTTCGGTACTCATGTCGATTGCCAACTTGCATTTATCAATGTCAGCCCCGCTTATGAACAACAAATTGCAGCTATTCTACTCAAACAAACCATCCCATGTGTCCTGGTATCGAAGACCTTTATTCAAGACCATGAAGCTTATGGTGCTCAGGGTTTATTGTTCAAACCACCAAACCTGCAGAAATTACATCAAGTCATTGAATCGATTAACCTCGATTCACGTAAACAACAAATAGGCTCTCATCCAACACCATCCTATGACTACATCAATCCTGTGTTTAACAATACCCCAGCTGATTGGAATGAAGAGCCGGTATTTAATGAATCATCAGTGCCGGATGACACCGATGAAAATCACACCATTAAAGAACACTCCGTTCGCGATAGAACACTGCACCATTTGCGTAAGCAACTCCAACAAAAGCAAGCAACTATTTTAATTGCCGAAGATAATCTAGTCAGTCGTATGCTGCTTAAATCGTTACTCAGCGAAAATGCGATCGTCGATACGGTAAATGATGGTGAAGAGACCATTGCAGCATGTCAGTTAAAACAATATTCAGCGATTTTACTTGATCTGCAAATGCCAAAACGTAACGGCCTAGAAGCTGCAAGCATCATTCGCAAAGAATGCCCCCTCAATCAAAAAACCCCCATCATGATCATCAGTGCTAATGGCCGGGACCTTCAACAATCCGCATTGCAAAAAGCAGGCATTAATCTGTGTTTGCAAAAACCGATCGATGAGCGCTATTTATTGCATCATTTGCTACAACTCATTGATAAGACAAATAATCCCGCAATCAACTGGGCATTGTGTGTTGAAAGAGCGTCCGGTAATCATGCGCTCGCTGTTGAATTTTTGGCAGGATTTGTCGATGAGTTAAAATTAAATCGCGTTGAATTTCTAGAGCTTTATCAACATAATGATCGTGTGAATTTAGAAAAGGTCGCCCATAAACTGCATGGCGCTTGTTGTTTTTGCGGAGTGAGTCGTCTGCAGAGTCATGTAGCCAACTTGGAAAATCGTGTGCTGCACGTGCAACACGTGGATGAATTACAAGACATTTTTTTAAAATTAATTGAAGAAATGGATGCAGTACTCACTGAATACGAAACATTATATCAAACGGAAAGTAGCACCGTGAAAAAGGAATCGATATGAAAAATGCAATTTATGCTCAATCTGGTGGTGTAACCGCGGTTATTAATGCATCCGCTTGTGGCGTGATTCAAACCGCTCGTCAGCATCCTAATCAAATCGGCAAAGTCTATGCCGCAAAAAATGGGATTATCGGTGCCTTAAATGAAGAGTTGATTGATACATCGTTGGAAAGTGATGCTGCCATTGCCAAACTCATGCATACCCCATCCGGTGCATTTGGTTCATGTCGTTACAAATTAAAGGACAGTGGCCCAGAATTCACTCGTCTACTTGAAGTCTTCAAAGCTCATGATATTGGTTATTTTTTCTATAATGGTGGTGGAGACTCACAAGACACCGCTAATAAAGTGGCAAAAATGAGTCAAGAAATTGGCTATCCTGTGACGTGTATTGGTATACCGAAAACGGTGGATAATGATCTACCGTTTACCGATGCATGCCCAGGCTTCGGATCGGTTGCAAAATACGTCGCCATCTCTACGCGTGAAGCAGGTTTTGATGTTGCATCCATGGCTGCTTCATCCACCAAAGTATTTATTCTTGAGGTCATGGGCAGGCATGCCGGTTGGATAGCAGCGGCCAGTGGTTTGGCAGGCGTTGATAATCATGAGCCACCTCATATTATCTTATTTCCGGAAGTTCCTTTTGATGAAGCACGTTTTTTACAGCGTGTGGCGGAATGTGAACGCGACTACGGTTATTGCGTTGTTGTTGTCTCTGAGGGTATACGAAATCAAGATGGCCAATTTTTAAGTGATGCCGGTTTACGCGATGCCTTTGGACATGCGCAGTTAGGTGGTGTTGCACCGGTATTAGCTCAACTCATCAAGCGCGAGTTAAATCTTAAATATCACTGGGCTGTAGCGGATTATCTACAACGTGCCGCACGTCACATCGCATCATCAGTTGACGTAGAGCAGGCCTATGCCTTAGGAAAAGCCGCCGTAGAACTCGCGATTGCGGGCCATAATGCCGTTATGCCGATTATTGTCCGTGAGCAAGACTCACCTTATCGTTGGTCTATTGGCCATGTTCCACTGGCTGAGGTTGCTAATCAAGAAAAAACCATGCCCGCCGAGTTTATCCGCGCCGATGGTATGGGTATCACAGATGCTTGTCGTCGTTATTTAGCGCCTTTGATTCAGGGTGAAGCGTACCCGCCTTATGTCAATGGTTTGCCTGATTATGTTCGGTTGAGTAATCGGTTGGTGGGGAAGAAGACACGGGGATAGAGACATTGGGCGACCACCGGTCGCCCCTACACAAGCTAAACGTATAACCTAAACCCCAAATGCCTACGTTCCGCGCTTTATGCGCGAAATCCAGATCTTGAACCCAATCAATATCATATGAATTATGCGCATGAAATAGGCAAAGAAGTGAAGATTCATGTTCAAAATTTAAATGCGTTTGCCCTGGCCCCTACTATTTGCAGTTTGCCGGGCGATATTTTGCTTCCAGTGTTCCCTCTTTGCATTCCCAGGTGATTTCGCCTGTTGGTGCAACCACAGGATTTAGAATGATTGTTCCATTGCCTGCTTTCGGTGTAAACGTAATCGTAATCGCACCCGAATCGTGCGCGATGTCAATCGATGACACGTTTTCAGTAGCCGGTGGGCTTTGATAATCCATCGCGATCCGACCTTCGGGCATGCCATTATTTGCAATGACAATATCTGCAACCGTCATTTTTGCTGACGAAGCTAACTCCAAGCCTTCCGTCACTCGTGCTCTCACAATATAATTTTGGTACGCGGGAATGGCTATAGCCGCTAAAATCCCAACAATGGCGATAGTTACCATCAACTCAATTAACGTGAATCCTGACTTTTTTTTCATCTTATTCTCCGAACTATGCATCTCTTCACCACAATTTTTGACACTTGGCGAAACGTCAGATTTGGCGCTTCCCCGACCTAACTATTTCATGTCTACCGCACGCAGTATATACTATGCTTTCAAAAAACCAACCTTTGATTTTGCTATGTCACGAGCGCAACGATTGAATCATGCACTATCTACGGCTTTAAAACCAGAACTATTGCATATTGAAAATGAATCAAATCACCATCAGGTTCCTCCAGGCTCTGAATCACATTTCAAGATCACCATCGTTGCCTCACAGTTCAAATCCTTAACCCGAATCGCTCGCCATCGTTTGGTCAACGCTATTGTTGCCGCTGAGTTTAAAACAGGGCTACACGCATTAACGCTATCGTTGTATACACCGGATGAATGGGAACAGTCCAAACCAGACATCATGCCTTCACCACCATGCCAACGTGCCTTAAATAAGAGAGGAAATTGATACATATCATTGCTATCCCGGACCTCTCCGTACACGACAAAAACACTTTTGCCTTTCCCGCGAAGGCGGGAATCCATCGTTAGTGATGGCACAATACCACCGTCAGCATGGATCCCGCCTTTACGGGGACGACAAAAATTGAGTAACTCATTGATTGTCGTGTACAGATTTCAAAAGGATCATACTCACGTAAACGATCAATTTTTTCCTTACCCAATCATACAAAATCACGTCAACTTTCCGCGCCGCAGATACTGCCACACAAGACAACAAATAAAATTTCAATGAGTGAGTATAATTTAGATCTTGAAATCCTGGGGGCAGATAATTCTGAAAAATGAATGTCAAATCCGTTGTCGACTAACCTTTGCATCCTTTGCCTTCATAAATAAAATGAGGCACTTGATCATTTTGTTCAATATTAGGCAAATTAAATATGATTTGTTGGGCCAAGGCCCAACCTACGCCTTATTGATTAAATTTTGATGCGACAGCCGTGACTCTTGTGACAAATCCCCTTCCCTACGCGACCACCTTACTTTATAATGCCCAGTTTTTGATAGGAAAAATACGAATGCAAGCATTTTCTTCAGAAAAAATATCAGTGGTTGCATTGGTATTATTGATTACCGGTGCGATAGATAGCGTTCGTAATCTTCCTGCCACTGCCCTGTTTGGCTCATCATTAGTGTTTTTCTTCATTTTTTCTGCGGTTATTTTTCTGATCCCCGTTGCATTAGTATCTGCCGAATTATCATCCACCTGGTCTGAAGAGGAAGGCGGAATTTATAGTTGGGTTAGGCATGCTTATGGCAATAATATGGCTTTTTTTACAATTTGGTTGCAATGGATTAATACCATGGCCTGGTATCCGACGATTTTATCTTTTATTGCAGGAACCCTTGCCTATCTGATTAATCCTGAACTTGCACAAAATAAACTCTATTTAATCAGTGTGATCCTGGTCGTATTTTGGTCGCTTACCTTTTTAGGTTTATCTGGATTACGCGCATCTGCCGGATTTGCAGGGATTTGTGCGATTGTGGGTATGATTATTCCCATTGGATTAATTATTGTGTTAGCTGTCGTTTGGCTGGTAAAAGGCAATCCCAGTGCCATTCATTTAGATTTACACGGACTCATACCCAATTGGCACGAATCACAATCCTGGGTATCGTTAACCGCAATCATGACGTCCTTCCTTGGTATGGAACTTGCCGCAGTGCATGTACGCAATGTTAATAACCCACAACGCAACTTTCCCAGAGCGATGCTGTTTTCCGTGGTTTTAATTTTAATTACCATGGTTTTAGGCTCACTGGCAATCGCTATCGTTTTGCCCCGTTCAGAAATTGGTCTGGTGCAAGGTGTGATGCAAGCCTTTACTAACTTTTTTCAAGCCTATCATTTGACTGCGCTAATGCCTGTCTTAGTGATTATGCTCTTGCTTGGTAGTGCAGGCAGCATGATCAACTGGATTATCTCGCCTGCCAAGGGCCTATTATTGGCCGCAGACCATGGCTTTTTACCTAGCTGGCTTTATAAATTAAATCGGCACGGCATTGCCTCTCGAGTATTATTATTACAAGCCGTGTTGGTTACATTATTGTGCAGTGGCTTTCTACTACTTCCATCCGTTAATGCGTTTTACTGGCTGTTCACCGCACTCAGCACCGAACTATACATTTTAATGTATGTCATGATGTTTATCGCAGCGATACGACTTAAAAACAAACACAGTAAACTCCCACGCCCCTTTGCTGTACCAGGCGGGCGCTTAGGGTATTATTTCACATGCCTACTTGGTTTGATCGGCTGTATCGTAACCTTAGTCGTCGGTTTTTTTCCTCCCGAAGAAGCATTAGGCAGTGGTGGTGCCAATCATTTCCGCTTTATCTTCAGCTGCGGCATCATCATCATGATATCACCGGCATTTTTATTGTATTTGCGTAAAAGATGGCAGACTAGAGTCTGTTAACTTTCATCTCTATACTACGCTCATATCATCTCTATCTCCTACGTCCCGCGGCTTGTCTGCGGGGTCCATGGATTCCGCGGACAAGCCGGAAACATAGGCAACTCATGATAGATTGAACACTGACCTGACCTTCAAAACTGTTGGTCAATACGCTGCGTTAACTGCTGGTGAATGTTATCAAATCCGCGATTACTCATCACCAACACCGCATCTCCCGCCTGAACTCGACTCACAACTGTATCCACAATCGCCGGAACATTCGGTAATATTTGATGAGGAAACTGCCAGTGATCCGTGATCGCTGCGTGAGAAAACTCACTCGGATTTAAAACATACGCTTCGTCAACACCATCCAGCGCGTGAGCCATTTCTTTCGTATGCACACCTGAGCGCATCGTATAAGACGCGAATTCCATAACAGCGATAATTCGCTGATGACGTCCACTGTCTTTTAAAGCCCGAACTGTTTTCGCAATCGCTGTGGGATGATGAGCAAAATCATCGTATACCGTAATACCATGCCGATCTGATTTCACTTCCAAACGCCGTTTCACTGGTGTAAATTGCCCCAATGCAGCGGCTGCAACGGTAGGTTTGACGCCCGCATAGGCACTGGCTGCCATTGCGGCCAAACCATTTTCAACATTAAAACGACCTATCAAAGACCAATTCACCTCTGCAACAGGTTGGCCGTGGTGATAAACCTGAAATGATGATCCAACGTCATCTTGTAATTTAGCACACCAGGTTGCATCTCCCTGCAAACTGATGTGTTCAACGCTACTGAATACCCCATGCGTTAATACGTCATTTAATGCTGCATCATCACGCGGTTTAATCACGAGTCCCGAGCTTGGAATAGTTCGCAATAAATAATGAAACTGTTGTTTGATTGCATCTAAATTAGGGTAAATATCCGCATGATCAAATTCTAAATTATTCAAAATAGCCACTTCTGGGCGATAATGAATAAATTTAGGCCGTTTATCAAAAAACGCCGTATCATACTCATCCGCCTCGATCACAAACCAAGACCCCTTACCCAATCGGGAACTGGTATTAAAATCAGAGGCAACTCCACCGATTAAAAATCCTGGTTCAAGACCTGCTTTTTCTAAAATAAAAGCCAACATTGATGTGGTCGTCGTTTTGCCATGTGTCCCTGCAACGGCCATCACGCGATAGCGTGGTAAAATATGATCAGCCAACCACTGAGGCCCCGAAGTATAAGCCTTTTTAGCATCCAGTACCGCTTCAATAACGGGCATGCCGCGCTTAATTGCGTTTCCAACAACCACACAATCCGCTTGTAGCGCATGTGTCGTATCGTCATAACCCTCCGTCCAACGAATGCCATTCGCAGTTAATAAATCACTGATCGGCGGATAGCAATTCGCATCACTGCCCGTAACCGTATAACCTGCCGCTCTCGCCAATAAAGCAAGCGCACTCATAAACGTACCACTGACTCCTAAAATATGTAAATGCATGTGATTTGCTCTCAGTCGTTAATAAATCGAGTGTATACAAGGCGTTGTAAGGTATCAAGCAAAAAGAGCAAACTTAGCTTTCGTAAGTTTTGAATTGTGTTTCATCATGAATATTGTTGTTAGGCTACGTAAAATTAAAACGGCATGAGAGTCGTGAGCGATATACCATACAGCATGACCTCTAGATCACGATTTTCTTGTTTTCTCGCGATCATATTCTCCTGATAAATAACTTCGAAGCCATGATCTTGACATAAGCTATGAATGTAATCGGGGTGATGACTAAAGCGAATGCTCTCTTGTAATTCCCATGAATGATCCACGCTGATTTCTGTAGTGAATAATACTAAATTTTTTGCAGCAAGCCTGGCTTTAAGCGCGACAAAAAATGGCTCTAGATCACCTAAATAGGGTAAAACATCGGCTGCAATGACGAGCTCATATTGCACTTGATCTTGCTGCATAAATGCGATCAATTCTGCTTCAATGAGGGTATCATAAATGTTTTTTTCACGAGCAACAGCTAGCATTTTTGCTGCTAAATCAACGCCCGTTAGCTGATCACAAAATTGTCTTAAAATCACGCCACAAAGCCCTGTGCCACAACCTAAATCAAGTGCATGCTGTACTCGCTCACAATGCAGTTGATGCAGCACATCCCAGATGCGTTTGGGCACAGCATAGTGCAATTGTCCTTCCATATGTTTTTCATAATACAATGCATAATGATTAAATAAATCATTAACATATGTCGGACATCCTTCCGTTTTTTTATCCTGACCAGTTAATGCCTGTAACATGAAGGCACTGGTTTTATCATGAGGATTTACCGCTAATGCCCGCTGTAATAACGTGCATGCTTGCTGGCGGTGTCCCAAACGCATTTCAATGGCGGCTAAATTGCTAAGCGCCCCGGCATGATCATCTTGTTTTTTTAAAACCGTTTCAAATAATTGTGTCGCATCACTGACATGACCTAATCCCATCTTAGCGATGCCAGTATTGTACAAATATTCAATATTATTAGGCTCCCCTTTCAGCAACCCATCATAATACATTAATGCATTTTCAAAGCGATCATGATGAATAAACGTAGCCGCAAGATTGTGACGCGCTTCTAAATGCTCATCATCCAATGCTAGCGCTCGAGTGAAATAGTCAATCGCCAATTGCTCTCGTTTTTGCTTTAAAGCCACGACACCTAAGTTAACCAGCGCCTCAACATGTTCAGGATCAAGTTCAACCACGTGTTGAAAAAACGTTGCAGCATCATCTAATTGATTTGATTTTAACTTCAATAGCCCTAAATAAAACTGAGCATTAATATGCGATGCATCCAGCGCTAATACATTATTAAATTGAATTTCTGCTGCTGCAAATTCAAGGTGCTTTAGCAATAGTAGACCTAAATTAAAATGAGCTGGCGTAAATTGCGGTTCAGCATGCACTGCCGCCCGGTAATGTTGCAACGCTTGATGATAATTGCCTTGCTTCGAGTACAAACCTGCTAGATTATGATGCGCTTGCACATAATTTGGCTCTATTGTCAGTGCTTGTTGATATTGCTCCATCGCTTGGTCGAGCAATTGACTTTGCTGATAAGCATTTCCAAGATTCATATATAACGTTGCGTCGGTGGGCTCAAGGCTCACAGCTTGGCTCAATAAACGAATCGCTTCGGGCATGTTACCAAGTTGCGCATATGCTAGTCCTAAATAGCGTAAACCATCAATATGCTGAGGTTGAGATTGTAATAATTCATCATACAAGCGAATCGCTGATTGCAGTTGATTTGTCTGTTGCAGTGCCAGAGCTTGTTTAAATAGCGAGGTTGAATTAATCATTTGCGCGTAGCCATCCTTCCTCTAATTCAATTGGTACAAAAAATCATGCAAATCAGCAATAGGAAGTGCAATACACTCTTGAGATAATTGCATTCGTTGACCACCAAATGTCACCAAAGTTATGTATTTTACATTTGGAAATATTGTTTTAAATGTTTTCGGCAGACTAACAGGCACCACAGCTTGGACACTCATTTTTGCATCCAATGCAATAACATCCCCCGAAGCCGTCATGATGACAAAGTCAATTTCTTCGCCCTCTTTGGTTCTCCACAAATACAAAGACCAATCTTTTCCATAGTTTTGCATAAATTTGACAATTTCTGAAAGAACTAGCGTTTCAAACAGTGCACCGGCTTGCGGGCTTGTCAGCAAAGGAGTTTGCTCTTGCCAACCTTGTAGTCGAACAGCAAGCCCGGTATCGAGAAAATATAATTTTGGTGTTTTAGTTAAGCGTTTGTTTAAGTTGGTCGCATAAGGCTTTAAACAATAAACCAATGATGTACGCTGTAGAAGACTCAACCATTCTTTGACTGTCACTCCTTGAATACCACTGTCTCTAGCAATATTTGTATAATCTAATAACATGCCTGTACGCGCCGCTAATAGACCAATCACACGGTTAAATGCATCTTGTTTTTGTACACCGGCACTTAAGATGATGTCTTTTTCAATATAACTCCGAATATAGTCGTTCAAAAACTGAATGGGCGATAACGCCGGGTCAATATATAGCTCTGGCCAGCCCCCTTTAAACAGAATATTGGCAATTGGCATCTCAGGGTATGCACCCCTAATTTCGTGCACAGTGAGCGTGTTAAGATAAAAATAACTTGCTCGTCCGGCAAGACTTTCCCGAATATTTTGATCCATGAGCAGTTGATTTGATCCCGTCATACGAAATAGAACAGGGATGGATTGAGTATTATCAAGCCGTAGCCGTTTTAATGTATCCACATAGCGCTTAATCTCTGGAAATAATTGCGGGACATATTGAATTTCATCAAACAATACAGGCGGACTAAATTGTTGCAAAAACAAAGTTGGATCACTATTTGCAAGCGATCGCAATTGAAAATCATCAAAAGTCACTTCTTTAAATGAAGTCCCTGGCATACGAAACAATAACGTACTTTTGCCACATTGACGAGGTCCAATGAGGATCTGAACCGTGCTACGGTTCTCCACGAGTCGTTGGGTAATATCACGTTGAATATACATAGTATGACGATTATAAGCTGTCAGCTTATAATCGTCAATGATCGGATTAATGGATGGATTTACCGTGTTTCAATGCCTTGCACAAATACTTTTTCAATTCATGCTCAGACAAATGCATCAGATTTTTTTGAATAATATGATGCACTGATCCCGCTACATTTTTATTTAAATGTTTCAGTAACAGCCCTTCCATTGCCGCTGGCATTAACAAGGTTAAATCGTCATACGCATGTTGATTACGTCCAGTATCTAAACGTTCAGCCATCTCTCTCGCAAAATCGTCAATCGCGATATCCAGCGCACCGATTTCAGGAGCATAAGATCCACGATTTGCTTCACGACTTTTATATTGACCAGGACGATCCGGACGTAAATTGTGCTCTCGCAATCGATTTTCAGGATGATTAATTTCATCAACCAATGTCAAATCTTTAACATCATGGTCATATTCATAGATACGACAGTCATTTGAGTTTGCAACCATAATCCATTTCATGGCATGTACCCCCTTTACGATAAAAAACTGCTTTGTCAGGACTTACGAAAAACACCATTCTCTCTGCTCCATTCTCCCAAAAATTGGGAGAATGGGCCCGCAGGGCGGATAAGGACAAAGCCAAATCCGCCTTAATCTCGAAGTTTTTCGTAAATTCTGTTTGTAAGTCGCCCCTCAAGTTGTGGATAAGTTTGTTTCAACATGATCCATAATAAGCTCAAGTCATCCCGAACGCAGTGATGGATCTCCGAGATTAGGTATAAACTTAATCAACCTGAGATCCTTCGCTACGCTCTGGATGACGTACCTAGAGAGTTACATTGATTTGTCATTGATTAAATTATAGACAATTTATGATGAAATGGTAGTTTTTTAAGTCTCATAGGTGCAAAGCTAATGATTAATAACCTTATCTTTTATTAATCACATATGAGTGCTTCGTTTATTTCGAGCAGGCCCTGACGGATTTATTAGTGGTTTGAGTGCAAAAAACTACATGAGCATTACAGGGACCACGATAGCCACCACCACAAGAGACTTACGAGATTTGGTTGATAAAAATTTGCTCTTTAAAACCGGTGAACGCAAATCAACCCGATACCATTTGAAAATCAATGCATTTCGACCAGAATAGTAGATTGTGAAGACAGGTTCTAAATTAATGAGTCACTTCGTGTGGTTGTTGGGCCAAGGCCCAACCTACTTTAGATGGTTCATTGAGGTTGATGGATAGTATAAAAAAGGCGCTTTTGAGAAGCGCCTTGAGATTAACATTTAATCAAATTTGAAGTAAAACCCAGATCTTGTTCTATCTTATCAACCAATTGATCTGTCTTATCATGTTTTGATCCAGCGGCAAAGAACCCTGCAGCTTCTGGGAGAGCCGCTTTCCACATCTTAAACTCAGTCTGTACATCAACTACATGACTCTCATGTCCTGCAAGCTTATTCCCAACCTCAGCTAATTTTTGTCCCCATAATGAACGCATGGAGCTGATTAAGAAATCAATCAAACCAGACGCTTTGGGAGTCACAGGTTGATCGCTTGCTATGTGAGATTTAAGTAAACCAACAAGCTTATTCAAACTTGCTACCTTGAGAGCACTCTGCTCTGACACTATCGCATGCCATCCTAAGAAGAAAATTCGCCATTCTAATAATGTGATGTCTTCTTCAATTTTGTTTTTATCAATAATTACAGGATCCAAACCTTCTTCATCTTCTGAATCTTCTTCACCTTTGTTTTTCTCAATAATTACAGGATCCAAACCTTCTTCATCTTCTGAATCTTCTTCACCTTCGTTATCTATTTCATAAACACCATTTTGCATAACAACTGGTATGACTTCTTCTGGTAACCCACGAGTTTTTTCAGTTTTATCTTCTGATGACACTGACTCTTCATCAGATTCATCTTCTGATGAATCTTCCAATGGCACTGACTCTTCATCAGACTCATTAGACTCATTATCTGTATCAAAACCAAAATTTTCTAATTCTTTTTCGCCTATTTTCCCGTTAACTGGCCTGAAACTCATAATCTATCACCTCGTCAAGTTTTGAGTTTATATTATACAAAAAATCGATACAATGATCAACACAAGATCACAATGGTTAAATTAAATACCTAAATGCAATCGGATTTTTTATATCAACGCAATACAGACTGTTGAATTTCAATGGGTTTTAAAATAAAAAGATTGACAAAAAACGTGGTAAGGAAAGGGAATTTGATTTTGCCCTCATCCGCTCTGCGGGCATCTTCTCCCAATTTTGAGAGAAGGGAAAAGGCTCGACTTTGGCCATTTTTCCCTAATCCGTTCGCCCTGAGGAGCGTGCGTAGCACGCGTCTCGAAGGGCTTTCTAAGCGGCTAAAGTCGAGAAAAGGATTAAATACTGATATTAGTGCACGCTGCGATCGATGCTCACTTGCTGAACGATAGGATCAAGCCAGGGGCCTGAGACTTTGTAGGTGTAGCCACTGATTTTTTGCATGCCTTTGTTGATGATGTTGCTGGCAACCCAGGTGGCTAAGCCGGCGATGGGGCCGCCGGCGATTGTGGCGACGACGGGTAGGCTGGCTGTGATGTAGGGGGTGATGCGTAAGTTAACATTGTATAAATGCTTACTTAAATCCAAATCACCTTCCATGCGGGCGTAGGCAACGGGGCCATCGATGTAACTGTCATGCGTGGTCATCACGCCTTTTTTCAGCTCAAAGCTACCTTTGAAAATATCAAAACTATAACCACCTTCAGATAGATCACTGAAATCGAGTTTTAAACGACGTGGTATGGTTTGTAAACTCAGAATACTTAGCAGCTTTCCTAAGCCTAATTTTTCTTCTGTTTCTTTGTCAAAATGACTGATGCGGCCATTTTTCAAGGTAATATTCATATTACCAGTCACTGCACCTAACGAAAAATCATAAAAAGCACCGGGCCATCCGCCATCAAAGGTTACGTCGCCGGGATGGGCTTGTACCGCCGGTGTGATATGCCAACGTCCTAAACTGCGTCCAAGATCATCAATTTTCAAATGAGCTTGGACGGTGGATGTTTGTTTTTTCTCAGTAGACTTCCAATCGCCCTGCACACTCAACACATAATCAGGAGATTTGATCGTGCAATAATCAAGCAGCCAATCTGTTTTGCTACTGGTGCTTTTTAGGCTCACACTACCGACTTCTACATCGTGAATTTTTAATTCATTAATCGTCAGGTTCAAATTAGGGATATCTTGAGGTTCAATATACCATTTCGGACCATGTTTCGCTTTAGTTGTATTCGTCAAACTGGATATATTAAGACGATTAATCCAACCTGATACTAAATTCACAGAAGGCTGATAATGCAAATCGGCAACTATATTTGCCTGTTCGAGACTGACCGACCAGTCATCTTTTGCCAATCGTTGTGCCTTCAATGACAAATTATCGTAGGTTTGCCCAAGAAACAGTAGTTTACCAATCGTCAATGCCACCGCGTGCACATTATCCAACGCAGCACTTGATGCATGACCATCAGGAAGCGAAGCCAATGCATCATGCCATGTTGATAAATCGACCTTAGCCACTGAGCCACTGACTGTTAAACCGGGATGCGATGGTAGCGTTGCCTTTCCCTGACCGAGACGCAATTCTCCTCTATCAAAGACGAGTTGATTATCAACTGGCTTGAGTAATAATTCACTATTCAATCGATTATCATATGCTACATGGACATTCATCGTACTTTTTGGATTAAATACCACATCCACCGCCAGGGGTACTTTTTCAGATGCAAGCTTACCTAATGGTTTCGGTAAATTAACACTCACACCTTCTAACGTACTCTCTAAATGCAGTTGATCTGGATCGGCCTCACTCGGATAAATCGTCCACAACCCCGTGATATTTAAATGCCCTGTTAACAAGGCAAGCACCGGCGATGCCATGATTTTTTGTAAATAATCAATACTGGTTTCACCTTCAATACTCAAAAGCGTCCCCACTTTAGGTTCGATTACCGACTGAGCATGCAGTGCAATGGGATAGCCTGCTAATGTCCCTTGTAAGCTGCCATCGGTTAAACCATATTCATTAAATTGCAACGCGCCGGTCACCCCAGCCAATTTTGCACGCACTGTGGGTAAGTTTACGATGACCGGATTGTGGTCAAACGTCATTTCTCCCAATGCAACCACATGGTCACTTTCAGGATAAAGTGGAATATCTAGGCGCAGATCAAGCCCTAAATCATCTTGAATATCCAATGCTTGCCATCGTGATAAGCGATCACGCAATGGCGTAGCAAACACATACCCTTTCACCTGGTCACCCGGTGCGCGGATTTCACCATGCAATAATAAAGACTCTTTACCTAATCCAATGTCATTCACCACCAAATTCACTTTATCAAGCAATACACTTTGCAAACGGGCATGATCAATATTAGCAACTAACGAGCGTTTATCCACCACCAAATCCGCATCGATATCTTGATTGAGCGGCCAATGTTGATTAATCAAAATATCCACACCGCTCACATGACTGACAATTGAAAATTCACCCGGTTGGTCATCATAAGGAAAATCAGCCAATTTACCATTCACCACCATTCGACCACTGACCTGATCGATGCGGGTAATATCATGCTTTAGCCACGCAGCTAACTTTGGTTTTAAATGCTCAGAAGGAATATAAGCGAGTAATGGAGTGGCATTTTTTGCTGCAAATTCCCCAGTTAATCGCAAATTACCATCCGGTGAATTCGGATTATCCAAAGCTCCTGTGGCACTCAACACTAAATTAGGATGACTTAAAACAAATCTGTCTAAACTGATTCGAAAGCCATTATTCAATTCTTTCCAATCCACATCCGCATTAAATAAATCAAAGGTCAGCGGCGGTAACTGATGGGGAGTAATGGTGGTTTGCTCACCATCTAAAATTAAACGCCCTTCCGTTGGCTCCCAATAAAGCACACCCGAAATTTGCTTAACCGCTGGTATTGAGTGACTGGCTCGCCATCCCAAATTTTCAAATCGAGTCAGAATGTAATTAATCTGACGATCCGCCGTAATCGTCACCTGTGAATCATGCAATTCCCCTCGCGGATGCATAGCCAATAAAGGTTGCATACGCTCAGGCCATTCAATGCCGGCCGCCAGTAATGAATTGAGAGTTAAAGTCTTAATAAAGGCGTGGTAAGTTTGAGCGGCACGTTGATAATCAAGTTGTAAGGTATTTTTTGGCCAATCGATACCGTTAATACGTAAATTCACTTGATCGGCAGTCAATTGCCAACCTGTTTCTTGATTTTTCCACGCCACATTCCCTTCCAATCGATCAATGTGACGAATCTGAGTACTACCGTCACTCAGCCAGGATAGATCCTCGATATCAATGACAGATTGTAATTTAGATAACCGACTGTTTTTAATATCGAACCATGTCTGTAGGTTACATTCACCTTGGTTAATCTGATAAGGAATGTGCGGAATAAATCGTTGCCATTGCGCGGGTAAAAAATGTTTGGCAGAGAGATAGACATGGCCTTTCACCTGGTCAAGAGCGTCCAAGTTAATGTTCAAATCCGCGATGATAGATACCGCAGTTGGAATAGATTGATCCAATTGTGCCCCACCATAAAGACGATAGCGCCCAAATGAATTGACTGCTTTGATGTTAACATCACGCAATGCAAGTGATGTCCCATCTTCTAAATGAATCGTTGCAGAGAGATGCTTAATGATGGTTGTATCTTGTGAAAGCATCCATCCCAGCAGTGGTAAATAAGCGTCTTCGCCAATATGCATGACCTGTTTGTTAGGTTTTAAACCATCAACTTCCCAATGGTGATCAATTTGTCGTACTGTTAAGTGCACGTCTTCGACGGACAATACACCGGGCTTAATCTGCCAATGCCATAATGAGCTCCACAGATTGATACCGACAGATAATTTATTGAGTTTAAGTACATGGTCTTCTTGATCGGATAATGTCACTTGATCCATTTTTAAAACCGGCTCAAACCAATACCAACTGGTTTGTAAATCATGGATCGTAACCGGTTGTCCCAACAGCGTGGACAAATGCTGCTCGATTTGCACACGATATTGTTTAACCCAAGGCGTCATCGCACGAAATAACGTGAAAAAAATTGCCAATGAAATGAGCAAGATAGCGCCTATAATCCAGCATTTTTTCAATAAGTACAAACCTGCTTGTTTCATATGAATGGCCATCGATTTCATTTATTGCTGCACCACATCAACACCTTTCGGCACGGTAAATTGAAATAAAGAGGCTGCAAGCTTAGGATTCATCTTAACTTGGTTTAAATGAACCTCGGTGTGTTGCCCCAATTGATCATACAACTCAATATTGTTTAACAAAGTGCCTGCAAACACCAATCTAACACGCTCAAAATTTGCTTTATTAGATTTAGCATGCAGATCAAAATACTCCATATCCTGTTTTTTAGTCATGGAAACATCAAAGTCTCGCGTCACAGTATCATTGTACCCACTTAAAAAAAGAGCCGCTGCACCACCGATATTCTTTTTTTGCGGTTTTACAGAAACTTGCTCCAATTCAACATCATAAACCCATATGCGTTTACCATCAGCGACCACCAACTGCGCCATAGGTTGTTTGGTTTGCCAACGAAAATGGCCGGGCCGCGCCAAAGCCATCATCCCCGACGAGCGTGATACATTACGTTTCTTAGCTTTCACCACCTGGCTAAATGAGGCACTCATCGTGCGAATGGCGTTTAATTTAGCTTGTAAGTAATCTGCTTGCGTTGACTCAGCACCCGCTGTTGACGCCCATCCTAATGCCAGACACAATACCCATTTAATCATCGATTAATCCTCAGCAGAAGCTACCAATACATCACGAAAACCACCTGATAGTGGTCCAACCAAGCCAGTTCGCTCCATTTCCTCAACCAAGCGCGCGGCGCGGTTATAACCAATTTTAAATCGTCGTTGCACCGACGAAATACTCGCTTTACGCGTTTGAATCACAAACTCCACCGCTTGATCATACAATGGATCAGCATCTTCTGTGGCTTGTTTACTGTCATCCGCATCACTCTCAAAACCATCACCCACGCTGCTCGTAATGTCCTCAATATATTCAGGAGTACCGCGCGAACGCCAATCATCCGCAATACGATGCACTTCTTTGTCATCCACAAACGCACCATGCACACGCAATGGCGCGCCAGTTCCAGGCGCTAAAAAAAGCATATCGCCATGACCTAATAATTGCTCCGCACCTTGTTGGTCGAGAATCGTACGGGAGTCAATTTTTGAGGAAACCTGAAATGAAATGCGCGTGGGGATGTTGGATTTAATTAACCCCGTTAACACATCAACTGATGGACGTTGTGTTGCTAAAATCAGATGGATACCCGCCGCCCGTGCTTTTTGAGCAATTCGCGCAATTAACTGCTCTACTTTTTTACCAACAACCATCATCATGTCGGCCAATTCATCGATCACGACAACCACATAAGGTAGAGTCTGTAACACAGGGGGCTCCTCGTCCATCGAATCAATAGGTTTCCATAATGGATCATTGATGGTCTCACCACGCGCAGTGGCATCCGTCACCAGGGTATTAAACCCAGCTAAATTACGCACACCCACAGCAGCCATCAACCGATAGCGTCGCTCCATTTCTGCCACACACCATCGTAAGGCACTTGACGCCTCTTTCATATCCGTGACCACCGGTGTCAAAAGATGCGGAATGCCATCATACACTGAAAGCTCTAGCATTTTAGGATCAACGAGAATCAAACGAACCTGCTCAGGCGTGGCTTGAAATAGCAAGCTCAAAATCATGGCATTAATACCCACTGACTTTCCTGACCCCGTAGTACCTGCTACTAGCAAATGCGGCATTTTTGCCAAATCAACGACCATGGGATGTCCTGCAATATCCACCCCTAAGGCCAAAGTTAATGGTGAATGTGCTTGTTGATATACGTCGGAAGATAATACTTCTGACAAACACACCATCGCCCGATTTGGATTAGGCACCTCAATACCAACCACAGTTTTACCCGGAATAATTTCCACAACACGCACACTGGTCACCGACATAGACCGCGCTAAATCTTTTGCCAATGCAGTCAAGCGGCTTACTTTCACTCCAGCAGCTAATTGCAATTCAAAGCGCGTGATCACAGGCCCTGGATGCACTGCCACCACATCTGCCTGAATGCCAAAATCTAACAAATGTTGTTCCACATCACGAGACAATGATTCAAGCTCCTGGTGTGAGTAGCCACCCATAGGTTTTCCTGGTTTGCCTTTATCCAATAGCGTTAAGGCTGGCAGTTGCCCTACTACCCCTGTTTTTAGTTCACTTGACACAGCACGTTTTTTCGATACAGGGGTCGACTCCATCACCAACGAAGGCGTTATAATTGGTTTTTCTACAAACGCTTCAATAACTGGTAATAATTTGGGGATTGCTTTGTCCTTCTTGACTTTTTCAGCTTGAATGGGTGGCGATACAACAGGAACTACCGCGTCATCTTGCGTGGATTGAAACCGCTCAAGTTGCTCTGCAATCCATGGACGTAAAACAGTCATCACTTGCATGCTTTTGCGTACAGCAACCACAGTATAATAACCAATTAATTCAACAACACGTACCCAAGAAAGTCCGGTTAACCAAGTCACACCAATTAACAATGCAGCAAATAGCAATAACAGCGCCCCTTGCACATTCAAGGCTCGACTTAATCCCATCGCAACCACTTGGCCTAACATGCCTCCCGATAGTTGCACGCCGCTTACACCATGAGCACGCAACTGCAAACTCAATAACCCACAACAACCAACAAGCAGTAAGAGCAATCCCATACCACGCAATAATAAGGCCAACTTATGGATGACTTGAAACGCACGCTGCTCCATCAAAATGACAACGGCTGCATACGTCATAAAAAGAGGTAACAAATAAGAAGCATATCCAAATACCCAATAACATCCATCCGCAAGATAAGCGCCTACTTGACCACCAGCATTAGCGATCCGATTACTGACTCGACCCAAATGAGTCAAACCTGGATCACTCGCTCGATACGTGGTTAGTGATAAAAAAACAAACAACGCTAAGGTTAAGACCAGAATAAATCCACCCTCCGTCATGTGCTTGGCAAAAAAGTGCGATGAAGGGGCTTTAGGGACATTTGTCTCTTGTTCTCTTTTCTGTTTTCCCATGGGTATTTTAAAGACTCGGTTTTTGTCATATGATTCGCCATACTAACATAAATGAGTACGTATAAAAATGAATACACCGCATCATCATCGATTAATTATTTTAGGTTCAGGTCCCGCCGGTTATACCGCAGCAGTCTACGCAGCACGCGCTAATTTAAACCCTGTGCTTATTACTGGCATGGAGGTTGGTGGGCAGTTAACCACCACCACGGACGTCGATAATTGGCCAGGCGATGTGGAAGGATTGCAAGGACCTGCATTAATGGAACGTATGCAAGATCATGCCAAACGCTTTCATACACAAATCATTCAAGATCACATCGTGCGTGCTAATTTAAAGCAACGTCCGTTTGTACTACAAGGTGACAGCGAAGCGTACACCTGTGATGCACTGATCATTGCAACGGGAGCATCCGCACGTTATTTGGGGTTAGAATCTGAAAAAGCCTATCAGGGTCGCGGTGTATCAGCATGTGCAACCTGTGATGGATTCTTTTATCGTAATAAAACAGTGTGTGTCATCGGTGGTGGCAATACCGCGGTTGAAGAAGCATTGTATTTATCCAATATCGCTGCGCATGTCACATTAATTCACCGCCGCGATACGTTGCGCTCCGAAAAAATACTACAAGATAAGTTATTTGCAAAAGCACAAAACGGAAACATTAAAATCATCTGGAACAACACATTAGACGAAGTATTAGGCGACAAGATGAAAGTGACTGGCGCACGCTTACGTAATCTGCAAACCAACGAGATCACTGATTTAACCGTTGATGGTGTATTTATTGCGATTGGTCATACGCCCAACACTGCATTATTCCAAGATCAAATCGACATGCGTGATGGCTATCTCACTATTCGCTCAGGCCTCGATGGCATGGCTACCGCCACCAACATCCCAGGGGTCTTTGCTTGCGGCGACGTCGCTGATCATGTCTATCGCCAAGCCATTACGTCGGCGGGATTCGGTTGCATGGCGGCGTTGGATGCCGAAAAATATTTTGAGACATTGTAAAAAAAGACCATAAGCCATTTGGAGTACGCCTGTATTTTGTTGCCAGGGCATAAAAATTGACGAGGCGGGGCCATTTTTATATAGTTTATACATTCACTTCCTTTAAATCATTTAGGACCGTTAAATGACTGATAAAACAGCTAAAATTACAATCAAAGGACATGATCCAATTGATTTACCTATTTACACTCCCACGTTAGGCAACGATGTCATCGATATCGGTAAATTGGGAGCGCAAGATTATTTTACATTCGACCCCGGTTTTATGTCGACAGCGGCCTGCGAATCTAAAATCACCTACATTGATGGGGATAAAGGCGTTTTACTTTATCGTGGTTATCCGATTGAACAACTTGCTGAAAAGAAAAGCTTTTTAGATGTATGCTACCTCCTGTTGAATGGCGAATTACCAACTGTAAAAGAACAAACTTCGTTTCGCAATTTGGTGAATAACCACACCATGGTTCATCAACAAATGTATCAATTTCTCAATGGATTTCGGCGTGATGCGCATCCGATGGCAATCATGGTGGGTATCGTCGGAGCATTGTCTGCGTTTTACCATGACTCCATGGATTTAACTAATCAAGATGATCGTTACACTTCAGCGATTCGCCTGATTGCCAAAATGCCAACGCTAGCTGCCATGAGTTACAAATACTCCATCGGTATGCCCTACATGTACCCACAAAATCGCATGTCGTATGCTGAGAACTTTTTACACATGATGTTTGGTGTCCCATCTGAAACGACAGTGCCCGATCCAATCCTTGTTAAGGCCATGGATACGATTTTTACCCTGCACGCTGATCACGAGCAAAACGCATCGACGTCAACCGTACGTTTAGCAGGTTCAACCGGTGCAAATCCTTTTGCGTGTATTTCTGCGGGGATTGGTGCTCTGTGGGGTCCTGCACACGGCGGTGCTAATGAAGCGTGTTTGAATATGTTGAAAGAGATTGGTGATATCAGCAAAATTGGTTATTTTATCAAACGCGCGAAGGATAAAGATGATCCATTCCGTTTAATGGGATTTGGCCACCGCGTTTATAAAAGCTATGATCCACGTGCCAAAGTCATGCGCAAAACCTGTTATGAAGTACTGCACGCTGTCGGTGCGCAAGACGAGCCGCTGTTTAAGCTTGCGATGGAATTAGAGCGTATTGCCCTAGAAGACCCTTATTTCATCGAGAAAAAACTGTATCCTAATGTCGATTTTTATTCAGGACTTACATTAAGCGCCATTGGCATACCGACCAATATGTTTACTGTGATTTTTGCCTTGGCCCGTACCGTAGGTTGGATGTCTCATTGGCTAGAAATGACAGCCGGCCCCTCTAAAATTGGCAGACCACGTCAATTTTATACCGGTGAAAAACAGCGTGATGTTGTATGATGTAGCCATTATTGGTGGTGGCATCAATGGCTGCGGCTGCGCAGCCGATGCCGCTTTGCGTGGCCTATCGGTATTACTTTGTGAACAAGATGATCTGGCCTCCAAAACCTCCTCCAGCAGCAGTAAATTAATTCATGGTGGATTACGCTACCTCGAGCATTACGACATTGCCATGGTCAAAAAAGCCTTGGACGAACAGCAAATCCTCATGAATATTGCCCCACACTTAGTTCACCCCCTGCCATTTGTATTACCACACGATGATCACGGTCGTCCCATGTGGTTATTACGCACAGGATTATTTTTATACGATCATTTAAGCCACATTAATACGCTACCCGACAGCCGAAGCATTCAGCGTCAAGCAAACACAAACTATTTTGAGCCATTATTATCGACGTTAAAGGATGGTTATCTTTTTTATGATTGCAAAACGGATGATGCCAGGCTCACATTATGTAATGCCTTACAAGCCAAAGAGCATGGTGCAAGCATCCGCCCACAAACCACCCTCATCAAAGCGCACGTTGTCGATGAGCATTGGCAATTGACACTGCAAACAAAAACAGATGAGACCTATAACGTAAAAGCCAAAGCCTTAATTAACGCGGCTGGCCCCTGGATAGAGTCAGTCAGTCAACGATTAAATAATCCTATGAAACATGATTTATCACTGGTCAAAGGCAGTCATATTGTTGTGCATAAACTCTACGAAGGTGATCATGCTTATTTATTACAGCATCATGATAAGCGCGTCATTTTTGTCATCCCCTATCATGGCTATACGATGATAGGCACGACTGATGTTCCCTATCAAGACACGCTTGATCATATTGCCATTACACCTGATGAAATTCAGTATCTCAGTGATTTGGTGCAACATTATTTTAACCAACCCATTCAAAAATCGAATATTATCGCAAGTTGGAGCGGCGTCCGACCGTTACTGTCAAATGGCAAACAGGATGCATCAGCATTAAGTCGAGATTATGTGTTGCATTACGTCAATACACCTGCACCCGTCATGACCATTTATGGTGGTAAGATCACAACCTATCGGCAACTTGCTTCACAAGCAATCGATTCGTTTCAAGCTATTTTCCCTCACTTAAAACCAACATCGAGTAAAAACACGCCTCTACCTGGTGCGACTCATCATCAAATGAGCTTTAAAGCATATCAACAGCATGCATACGAAAAATATCATTGGTTGGATACAGCGGTCCTCGATCATTATTTAAGTACCTACGGAACACGTACCAACATATTATTAAGTAACTGCCATGCCCCCGCTGATCTGGGTATTGCCTTCACAGATATATTACATCAAGCTGAAGTGGATTATTTAATCCGTGAGGAATGGGCGAGTCGTGTGGATGATATTCTTTGGCGACGGACTAAACTCGGTTTGTCATTTGATCCATCGCGTTATCAAATCCTCGCTGATTACATCGATCACACAGTCCGTGACACCCACCAAGCGCTCACAAAGGGTGGCAGGCACATCGCAATCAACCCACCAACCAAGGTCGACTCATAAGAAAAGACTGAACCCACATTGATTCCAGAAGGTGGAATAAAACTCACTACCAACGTAGTTAATACGCCAACCAGACCAATACCACTGACCAAAACTAATCCCATTAAACCACCTGGAATTCGAAATGGACCACGATGATTGGGAAATCGCAAGCGTAATTTAATCGCGGCCAAAAACATAACACCATACATTAACATGTAGAGCTGTGCCGCAAGTGCAGTCAGTAGCCAATAAGAGCCATTCACACTGGGCATAAATAAAAATAAGCTAGATAATAATGTGACAATCACGGCCTGTGCAATCAACATCATCATGGGCGCTTCGTGCTTATTCACTCGTTGAAATATCAAAGGTAGATTACCGTCATGACTTGCAACCAATAAACCCTTAGTTGGTGCAATAATCCAATTACTAACACCTCCTAAACCGCCCAAAACCAACATCACCGCCACCAACGGCATCAACCATAACAAATGATACTGTGCAAAAAAAGCGTGAAATGCCTGCATAATACCGGCAACAAGATTGATGTCATGCTTAGGCAGGACAACAGCAATCGCCAATGAGCCCAACATTAAAGTGCTTAAAATAATGATGACCGAATAAGTCAAGGCCTGCGGAAAAGCATGTTGTGGATTTTTAACATCATTCGCATGGACAGTCGCAATTTCAATACCACAAAATGACATCATAATCGCCGTCAAGGACACCCACATGGACTGATCGCTCCAGTGTGGCACGATGGCTTTTAAATCAAACGTGATTTGCACTGGATTATCACTTAAAATCCAAACTGCTCCTAAAGCAATGATCAGCGCCATTGGAAGCAACAATCCAGAAATAGCACACACATTACTAAACCAAGCGGATGAATGCATACCTCGCAAATTAACCAGTGTCGCACTCCAAAACGAGCTGACAATCACTACCCACAAGAAATGAGGGTTATTAGCTAGCATCGGATCAATTAAATATCCGATTGTACCCGCGACAAATGACAAAATGGTCGGATACCAAATCACATTTTCAATCCACTGCAACCAAATGGCAAAAAAACCAACTTTTTTACCAAATGCCTCTTTCACCCAAATATAAACCCCACCCTGCTTAGGCCATCCTGAAGCGAGCTCGGCAGATACTAATGCTGTAGGGATTAAAAAAAACAAAGCACCTAAAATAAAAAAAGCGATCAGTTGACTACCAAATAATGCCGTGGCGGGTAAATTACGAATACTGTCAACTGAACCCACTGTAATCATCGTCAAACTGAAAATTGTCAACGCATGTTTTTTGTTACTCATCGATTACCCTTTTACCGCAAACGGTCCCCAGTTAAGACATCATAAATTGCACTCGGTTGACTCGCTTGACCTAAATCACCTGACACTAATCCATCAATGCCATCCGGAAATTGTAATTGTAATTCATGCACATGACGTGCAGGCGGTTGCCCATGCAAATTGGCACTGGTCGATACCACCGGGCCCTCTCGACACAATGCCATCGCGACAGGATGAGTCGTCATGCGGATTGCAACACTATCTCGATCGCCACTGATCCATGACGGGATTATGTTCGATTTTGGAAATACCCAGGTACTTCCTCCGGGCCATGATGCCCGAACCCGATTCATCGCAACCTCAGGAATTGCATCAATCAAGTCCGATAGCTGCGGCCAATCAGCGATTAAAATAATCATTCCTTGACCAACCAAACGCTGCTTAATCTCAAGAATTCGCCGAACCGCATGCTCTTGAAAAGGATCACAACCCAAACCATACACAGCCTCTGTGGGATAGGCTATCACCAAACCTCGACGTACATAGTCGCGAGCTTCTTCGATATCTTGAATCGATTTCAACGATTAAGCCTCTTCACTGATGCTATAAATCACAATTTCATCAACAGGCACATCGGCATGACCACTGCGATTCGTTGTTTTCACCTTACCAATCGCATCCACGACGTCCATGCCTTCAACAACTTCACCAAACACGCAATAGCCATGCCCTTGCGCATGATCACCACTGTAATTTAAAAATGCATTATCGGCGAGATTAATAAAAAACTGTGCGGTTGCTGAGTGTGGATCCATCGTTCTGGCCATTGCGATCGTACCTCGTTTATTGGGTTTACCGGATTTGGCTTCATTCACCACAGGTGAGTTGGTGGCTTTAGAAGTCATTGCTCCTGTTAACCCACCACCTTGAATCATAAAACCATCGATCACGCGATGAAAAATAGTGTCGCTATAAAAACCGTCACGGACATACTGTAAAAAATTAGCCGCAGTTTTTGGCGTGCTATGTTCGTCAAGAGCGAGTTTAATATCGCCTTTGGATGTTTTGATCAAAATCATGATGCTTCCTCTTGAATTAAAGCACGCATTCTACCACAAACATCGTGTAAAACGTGGATATTATGAATACTTGCCAGTGCAGTGAATAAATTGGATTTTTCTTTAAACAATTGATGAAGATAAGCCCGAGAATAATGCCGACAAGTATAACACGAGCAACTTGCCATAATAGGCTCTTTATCGTGAGCATAACACGATTTTTTAATTTGAATGCGTGCTTGATCATGCTCACTTGCAAATTTTAGCCAATGACCATCACGGATGATTTCGCCGCAATACAATGCACCATGCCGTGCGTTACGTGTAGGCGCAACGCAATCAAACATGTCAATGCCTTCGGCAACCACATCCAATAAATCTTGCGGCGACATGCCAACCCCCATGGTATAGCGTGGTTTATGTTCGGGTAAAAATGAGTTAATCCAGCGAATCACATGGATGGTAGCGGGCATATCAAAACCAACGGTTTCACCACCAATTGCAATACCATCGGTCTTCATGGACGCAACAAAGTCGGCACTTTCACGACGTAAATCCTCATACACGCCACCTTGCACAATACCAAATAACGCTTGCCGATAACCGTAGCGCGACATGGGATGATCATGATGATAAGCGACTGATTCGCCAAGCCAGCGATGGGTGCGTGTCATAATATGTTGTACTTCATCACGTGAACAATGATCAGGTGTGCATTGATCAAAAGCCATGATGATATCAGCGCCAATAATTTTCTGCGTTTCCAACGACATGGCTGGGGTCATATGAATCCAGCGTTGAGCACCAGGCAATTGAAAATGCGCACCTTCTTCATCGATGGTACATATTTCTTGATTTTTGGATAAACTAAACACTTGAAAACCACCACTATCAGTTAGCATGGGCCCATGCCAGCCCATAAAACGATGCATCCCGCCAGCGCGCTCAATCACATCCATACCCGGTGCGCACAACATGTGGTAGGTATTACCGCCCAAAATAATTTGGCTTCCGGCATCGAGTAATTCACGAGGCGTCATGTTATTCACGCCGGCACGCGTGCCAACAGGCATAAAAACAGGGGTTAGAAAATCGCCATGTGGGGTTGTCACTCGAGTTACCCTTGCCCGTGTATGAGCATGGCGGTGCACCACTTCGCAGGAAAACGTGTTTTTAGACATAGATATAACTAAGACTTAGTGTCTTGATGCAGTCTCAGACTTAAGAAAACAGCAATCGAACCATTCACGATCACCATGAGACCGAAATAAATGGCAGCCCACCCCGGCATAGCCAGGCCTAACCAGCGCCATGTTACATCAGAACATTCACTGGATCCCCAAAAGAAGGTCTTCAATACGACACTCAATGGGAAATAATGTATCAGAGCATCAAGTCCAGGCATGCATGCCGGTGTTTGATCCAACGGCAATGATTGCAACCAAAGTTGTCTCGATGCAAAAAACAGCCCCAAGCTTGCAAACACAATCTGCACAATCGCAACCAGCCGCGCACGATGCAACGACCGCAATCCCAATCCGACTAAACAAAAGAAACCCAGTAAAAAAGCACAAAAGCGCTGCATCAAACACAACGGACAAGGCTGAAGTTTTTGATTATATTCAAAATAAAACGCAAACACCAAAACGAGTATGGTTACAAAGAGTAAGATATTTTGTATATTTCGATAAGTCATCCGCTTCATAGACAGCACCTTCACTATCATCACAGTAGAAGAGAGTATAATACTCACGCCATCGACCCGCAAATTTATTTCGTTATAAAACATAAAAAAGCATTGGCAAGGGTGATTTTTAAGTGTTACAATGCGATTCCAGTTAATTAGGATAGAAGAAAATGTCAGATAAAGTTCGTGGTACAGTAAAATGGTTTAATGAAAGCAAAGGCTTTGGTTTCATTGAAAGTAATGGTAAAGATTATTTCGTTCACTTCAGCGCAATCATGGGCAGTGGTTTCAAAACACTGACCGAAGGTGCAGCTGTTATGTTCAAACCCGGCCAAGGCCAAAAAGGTCCTCAAGCTGAAGAAGTTGAAGTCGTTTAGTACGATATCGCAATTTCTTAAAAAAGCAGTCGTAACGATGGCTTTGCATCTTCCCTCTGAGTCATGTTTGGAGTGAAGATATAGGGCTTTGGTTTAGACTGCTTTTTTTGTTTATGGTTAACCGATTATGCCACTATCCGATCGTGCTTGTCATCCAAACTTCGGATTATCCCAGACCTTTCTTACATCTGACCAATATCATTTATTGCTATCATGAGATAATTCTTCTTTATTGTTATAAGCTCAATCCCCTTATTGTACCCATGGGCAAAAACAATCTGTGATCATTTGCAGAGAATGGGATAAAATCAAAGTGCTTGTAAAAGTTCACAGCATTCGCATCTTTGGCATCAACAATGACAGCAACTATCCCAATTTGGTGGCTAACAGCTAAACTTCGTTTAAGAGCGTCCATCAAAAGATATGCGCCAATCTTGTTGCCCGTCATGTTTTGATTTACGGCTAGACGCCCCAACAAAATTCCAGGCAAAACTGGATATCTTGGTAATTTTTTAGCTAGCTCTGCAGGTAACTCGCCAGGAAAGATACCAATGGATGAAATGGTATAAAATCCTGAGATATGCTCAGAATCCCGCTGTCTCAATACATACGTAATTGCAACATTCTTTTTAATATCTTGACTGGCTTGGGCTTTTAAATACTGATCCAGTGCTTCAGTTCCACAAAAAAACAAACTTTTATTATGTTTTTTATCCAATTGTTCGATTCGATATTTAGGTGAAGAACCATTTATCGTTGTCATTTGGATTCGACGTCCTTCTTATATTTCCCTGCAGCCTTTAATAACGTATCGGAAGCTGGTGGTGGATTTAGAAATGCTTGAATGAAAACATCTCGGTCTACTGCTGACAGATGCAGTTGTTGATACTCTTGTATAACACGAACGGCCGCTTCGTATGCTGAGTTAATAACAAAATCAGTCAATGTACGACCAGATAATTCGGCTGCATTCTTAAGTACAGCCTTTTTTTCCACGCTAATTCGCGCTTCAAGACGCTCTATTTCCTGGCTCCGTTTAATTGCTGGTTGTCCCATAAGATTCACCTATGTTAATTTCTCAATATAATTATACGGCAATATGCCGTACGATCAAGGATTATTAGAAAAGCCTACTAGAAAAATACAATGGCTTGATTAGTAATCCTTGACAACCAGGGCGGGGTCCATACATGACATCGGTGTGAAGCGGGGTAACGGAAGAGAGGTCCCAGAGGACAGAAACGATAGGCCGATCGTTTAGGGATTGGGATTGGATGTAAGGTTATCATCAGTAGGTAAAATTGATCCTGGAGAAACACCAACCTCTTCTCCTGGTTCCTCATTGATTGGCTTACGCAATTCATCCAATTCCGCCAATTTCTCCTTCAGTTGCAATACCCCCGGTTGCATCCATTCATTTTTTACAACTGCCGAATAACCAAATTCTAAACCACCCCATATCATTAGACCCGCTGCAAATAATGATCCAATCTTTATCACTATGATAGCCATTACTGGAATAGCGACAGGCGGAAATATGATGGCAAATCCAATACCAAGAAGCAGTAACGCCATCATTGCCTTGAGTACTACTTTCTTTGAACTTAACTGCTCATCGATCAGTTCTTCAAGTATTTCTTGAGCCGTATCCATTTTAATCGCTTGATCCCCATGCGTTTGCTTGGTGATTAAGTGATACACATCTGAACTCGACAGATCGATCGCTTCAGAGTTAGCCGCATCGCGCTTTGCCAGTAACGTTTCTTCTGGTCTACCGCCCAACAAATTGCGATCTAACCCCACTGGGCGAATTTTATACCCACCATTATCGTTATAAAATAGATAAAGTTGAGGATGAGCCTGATTACGACAATCAAGGAAAAAACAGTTGGGTGCATTTCCAGCCTCAAGGTTATTGAAAAGAGTTTTTCCATCTTGCGCTGAGTCTATAAAATAAAGTTTATGACTTGTAGCCAAATAATGTTGTGATTCCCGCGAATTAGGATCCATGGCGCACGCTGTCATCATGTTTAATAACCGCAGGCGCTTTTCCTGAGGAAACACACCATAAATGGCCGAGGATGGATCACTCATTTGCTGTAAATAATGTTGTGACTCGGCACAATGTTCAAGAAAAGAACGTGGTACTTGAACAGGTTTTAGCGTTAAACCATGTTGTGCGGTAATGGGTAATATGGTTTCCAACGTTAGTGCGTTGCCCAAGCTCGAACGTGGTATCTTAGATGTAGAAACTAATTTCCCCTGAGGATCAATAGCAGTACAAGTAATATCCTTGCCATCGTCATAATAATATATCACACCTTTTTGCAATGTTATCGGTGGCTCGGTATCGCGTTGAGACTCCCAATTTTTCAATGCGTTATACTCATCTAAACCAAGCGCCTTCGTTTGATAATATGCGAGATCCATGGTGCGCTGTGATTGTTCCAAATTTTCATTACCCAACCGCCTACGTTGCTCTAACACATAAGTCAATCGATTCGACGCTTCATTGTATTCATATTGATCTATATTTTGGCTATAAATGGTGGTTTTTAAACCCACATGCGATGTGTTTTTGGTGATCTCATGAGCTAATTCTTGATTTACTATTATTTTATTATGCGGTTTGGGTATTTTGGCTGACAAAGTATTGTAATAAGTCGGGTCTTTACTTTTTACAAGCGTTATTACTGGTTCATCATTTGAGCGGTCAACAAAATAAAGTGCTTTAGGATCTTTGTTGACAAGGATATAGGTATTTCGTCCTTTTCCTTGAAGATCAGCAGCAGTTGGAGGTTTTAACCAGACTGCTAATTCACACTCTTTCCGCATGACATGTCGATTAAGCATTAACTCACTGCATCCGATTAAACGCGCCATTTTTAATGCTTCGATATACTCTTTCGATTGTATGTTCCATATGGCTGCTTTAGAACTCGATATTTTTTCAGCGGCCTGATTAAATTTTAATTTTGACTCTGAAAAATCAAGCGTCAATTTTCTTTTTGATTGCAGATCCTGAAGCGGTGTTGTGAAAGGACGATAAAATACACTTAGCGGTGGGCTTACACCACGCACCGATTGTAAGAAGGTCCGCAGTGCATATTGTCTGCCTTTGATCACATTTGTCACGATGTCATTGGCCAATTGCAGATTCGGATCGTCAGGGAACTGATCACCTAGCAATTGGCGCATCTCGGATTCCGAATACTCAAGTACCTCGCCATAATTGCTTGATTGTTCTAATGTTTTTGTTGATTTGACCCAAGATTGTAAAATTTCACGGCATACCCCATCTGTATTGATATGGTGTAACTTGCTATCATATAAAATAAAACAATTTCTGCAGGTCCTCTGAATTTTTTGAAATTGAGCCGCTTTGGGTTTATAAAATTTGGTCTCTAATGCGGCGCGTGTTGCCTGCAATTCGGCATCAAAATTGTGACTATCCACTTCTGCAACATATCGTTTAAAAATATGCTGATATTTATGATCATTAGGAATAGCTTGTGGAATTTGCTGGTTCTCGCTTAATACCCTATCAACAAACTCTGACAATTGACGTAAATCACGAATTTTTTGCTCAATTGAATCCGATGATGACATCTTTTTCTTAATGGTTTTGATTAATTCAGCCGTACTTTTGAACTGCACCTTTGTTAATTTTTCATTTAAAGCCTGTTCACTATCCCTTAATATTTGTTTCTTCATGAGGGATTCGAATAAATAATCAGTTTTTTGAGCTGGATATTGTGCTTTTACATGCAGGTAGGCAAAATGATATCGCAAGCGTTCTGATACCGATAAAACACTTGTGATTTCGGGCTTATGCTGTGATGAGTCCAGCATTTGCAAAAACGTTTTATCATTTTGCTCTGCTGCAGAGAACTCTGCCTTCAGTGCAGTTGTGTTTTTAAGCGCCTCATTGAAGAAAGCTGCCGTTGTTGCCTTGATTAAATTATCAGGGAAATATTTCGCAGTACTTTTTGTAGTTCGTTTGGCTAATTCATCAAAACAAAACGAAGAGTCGTCCGAAAAGGCGTTGCTAATACTCGTCGTAATGGCAGTAACCTGAGGACCCGCCACAAGAGCAGTCAGTGTCTTTCGTATCGTTGATTTATCACTTCCCATATGACACCAAACAAACCACATTGACTAATTAATTATATTTTATACAGTATTTGAATACAATACAACCTCTTTACCAGATTTAAATCTGCGCAAAAAAGTTGAACTAAAAATCTAAACACGCTACAGTCACCATGCGATGATTACCAGAAAGGACGTCCTTATTCGGAACGACGATGAATAATAAAAGCAAAAAATTACGCCTGTCGTTCGTGACTCTGACCTCAGTGATTTTCCTTGTAGGCTATTTTGTATTTAATGCCACAGATAATGTATTTCAAATTTATGTTCCACAACACCATTTGTCGTATGAACTTTTTGCAAAATTAAATATTCGTTCTGGTCGATGGGCATTTATTATCATGGCAGTTTGTTTACTCAAATCATTTCAGAATTTAACCTATCAACGCTATTTGATGTTAGCATTGCTGACTACATTATTATTTTTTCTATTAGCATCTATTTCACTTGAAACTTACCCCTACATTTCAGCCATCAGTAATGCGATTTATTGCCTCACCGAGCCATGGCGACAACTTTATGTTCCGTCTGCATTGAGAGGTTCCGTTGAAGGTATTACTGAAAGCCTGACTGGTGTTATTGACTTAAGTGTCATTGGCATTGAGGCTAGATGGGAAAAACACTTGGGGCGTTTTCATAGTTTGATTATTGTGATTGCGATTTGTTTCCTATTTTTTTGGTTATTAACCATCTTACTTGAAAAGAACGTTCGCATGCAGAGTACTCAACATACTACAAAAATCGTCGATTTAATCGTGCAAAATCCTTCTATTTTTATTTTTTGCGGGTTAGGTGGTATCAATGAAGGAATGTATAGCTATGTATATATCTTCGCCGAAGAGGCATTGGCATCTATGCCTCCACAATACTATCAATATATCTGCGCCATTTCTGGCATCATAGGTCCCGTTGTCCTAGGCATGATAGCAGATAAAAAAGGATTTTTTTCAGTAGCAATATTTTCTGCCATCTCATTAATGATATGTAAATTTATCTATGTTGTACTCATGTTTAGTCAGATCACATCACCCATGGCATATTACACGACTGTATTTTTTGAAAGCGCATTTGCCACGTCAGTAGTGGCATTAAGTATTACACTAATAGGCGATAGATTAAATAATCAGGGTATTTTTCGTTCATTCACGCTATCGAATATATTTTTTGGTGTGGGCATGCTCATTACTGCTCGCTTGGAAGGATGGACTAGTCCTTCTCTATGGAAAATGAAACTAACTATGGGGTGTGTCAATGGCGTATTGATAGCGGTCATTCTCTATTTTTATCGCCAAGAGAAAAAAGTGGCGACCACTTAAAAAGAAAGATGATCCCATCCTATTGTGTTTTCGCTACCTGTTGCTGAACTTGCTTAATTTGAGCCTCTAAATCAGCCTGCATTTTTTTCATGTCGGTGTTCAATTGTTGAATTTGGGTTTGTAGAGTCGTTTGCATCTGTTTCATTTGTGTTTGCAATAGCTTGTTTGTTTCTTTCAACTGCTTTTGTTGACCTTCCTGCATTTGTTGCAGTTGAACTTGCAATTGATTGTTTAACATTTGTACTTGTGATGATGCGCTGTCAGCAAAACAATCCGTATATCCTGAACTTAATAAAATAACGCCAAACACACATAAGGCCATGCGCTGCAGCATAATATACTCCTGTTGTTTATCCAATATGACTGACGAACAACCCCAGGGCCGGTCGTAAATAAAACAATAACATATATATTAACCAGCCCCTAGCTTTTCAAGAGGGATTTTTGTATCATCGCGCCTACGGAAGAATCTCGCTCTGGATTATCATGGAAGTGCATTTACAAAGTGCAGCTCAGCTGCTCGTCCAACAAAAATTGCTCACCACCACGGATGCTTTACATTATCAACATGAGGCAACACACGCATCATTACGTCTTATCCCCTATTTAGTTCATCACAACATACTGTCTGCCATCATCATCGCACAAACATTGGCCGATCAATTTAAACTGTCCTATATAGATCTCGACCAAACCCACTATCCACCACTTGCAGAGGGCATTATCCACGATACATTGTTGCGCCAATACCCTATTTTGCCACTGTTTTGCCGAGAGCATCGTCTTTATGTTGCCGTAGATGATCCCAGTCAACGTTCAGCACTGCATGATATTCAATTTTATTCAGGTTTACATGTCATCCCCATGGTTGCAGAAACAACAAAACTTAACATACGTCTGACTAATCTTTTGAATAAAAAGGATTATCAAGGTTTGGCAAACACCACCACAATGACATCCAAATTATTCATATCCGAATCATCTACACCGAAACACGACGCATCAGTGGTTAAATTTGTCAATCGCATCCTGCATCTTGCCATCGATAAAAGAGCATCTGATATTCATTTTGAACCACATGACCAACATTATCGAGTTCGGTTTCGCATAGATGGTTTGTTAAAAGACATCGAAATGTCACCTCAAACATTCATCACACGCATTGCAACACGGTTAAAAGTCATGTCCAATTTAGATCTTTCGGAACGGCGCATTCCTCAGGATGGGCGGTTCACGATTCAGCATCACACAACGCAAACCGTGGATTGTCGAATCAGCACCTGTCCTACCATTCATGGTGAAAAACTTGTTGTGCGATTATTAAACACAGGTTTCACCACGCAACCTACGCTTGAATCATTAGCATTTTCCTCTCGTGATTACCTTTGTTTTACACATGCGCTTGCACGTCCCCAAGGACTTATTTTAATTACAGGTCCAACCGGTAGTGGCAAGTCTATGACGCTGTATGCAGCACTTAACCATCTCAATACGAATGATAAAAACATTTCAACGGTCGAAGATCCGGTCGAGCTAAAAATTCAAGGCATCAATCAAGTGCAAGTGAATACAAAAATTGGATTGACCTTTGCGACTGTTTTACGTTCATTCCTACGCCAAGATCCTGATATCATCATGCTTGGTGAGATCCGTGATTTAGAAACGGCTGAAATTGCGATTAAGGCGTCGCAAACAGGTCATTTAGTTTTATCCACCCTGCATACCAATAGTGCGGCAGAAACACTGACCCGATTAATTAATTTAGGAATCCCGGCATTTCATGTGGTCAACGCCATTCGCCTCATCATTGCTCAACGGTTGGTTCGTCGATTATGTGACCATTGTAAATGCGTGCGCCATGACGTGACATCACAACAACTACACGAATTAGGTTATCCCAAATGCATTGAACCGCATGTTATGTTGTATAAAGCCATGGGATGTATTCACTGCCTTCAGGGCTATCAAGGCCGTATTGCATTATTTGAAGTCATGCCCATGTCATCATCGATTGCGCATCTCATGATGACCACGGAACGAAACAGCTCTCAGATCCTCCATCAAGCACAAGTGGATGGGATGTCAACCATTCAACAAGCTGGATTTGCACAGATTTTGACAGGTACGACAAGTCTCGAGGAAGTCAACCGTGTCCTCTAAATTACAATCGTTTACTTGGCATGGCATCACATGTAGCGGAGAAGCCATCCATGGGCAGATTACCGCAGCACACCATACGGAAGCTAAGAACCAATTACGCAAACAAGGCATCATTACGCATTCGATTGTGAAAAAAAAGCGTTGGCGATCAATTTTAATCACCACACGTATTAAACCTCGAGAAATAGCCCTGTTGAGTCGTCAGTTGTCCACCACGATCAAAACTGGACTCCCACTTGTACAGGCTCTACAGTTCATCGCCAAAAGCCACATGAATCAACGCATGCAACAATTAGTCACTAGCATTCAACACGACATAGAAATGAGTTTGACACTTGCCGAGGCATTACAAAAACACCCTCATTTGTTTAGTCCGCTCATTTGTAATTTGGTGGCCCTTGGCGAAGAATCAGGTACATTAGACATCATGCTCACGCATATTATGCATCATCTTGAGCACACAGAACGCCTCAAACAACGTATCCGTAAAGCAATCACATATCCATTAGCTGTTCTTCTCATCGCCCTCTGCGTCACCGTCGGATTATTAATCGGTGTCGTTCCCCAATTTGAATCTCTGTTTCAGCAATTCGGGGCTCAATTACCGTGGATGACATTAGAAATGATTCACCTCTCTCATATTATCCAAGCCCATTGGAAATTCGGTGTGATTAGCCTTTATCTTATCGTGCTCAGTGTTCGTTTCGCCTATCATCATATGCCGAGTACAGTGCGAGTGCTAGACACGCTATTACTCATACTACCTCTTGTGGGCCCGATATTAACTAAAACAATCACAGCGAGAATTTCAAGCACACTGGCAATCACGCATGAGGCTGGCCTTCCACTCGTAGACGCGTTAAAATCTATCGCCTTGATTGCAAATAATCAACGTTATGCCGAAGCATTATTGCAAGTAAATCATGCTATTTCTCAAGGCGAGCGTTTGCAGTCCGCGCTACGTGATACACGATTATTTCCGGAGCTCATGATTCACATGATCGATCTCGGTGAGGAAACAGGCACTTTAAGCGACACATTAAACCATGTTGCTGAATACGACGAAGAAGCCTTGGATCATTTGATTCACACCTTAACAAATAGGATAGAACCGTTGCTCATGACCTTGCTCGGAATCCTCATTGGCGGATTGATGCTCACGATGTATTTTCCCATTTTAAAATTAGGATCGATTGTATGATGTCACTGACTCTATTTCATAATTACGTTGTACTCCATCCCGCTACATCACTCGTCTGGTTAGGACTTTTCTCATTGCTGGTTGGCAGTTTCTTAAATGTTGTGATTTATCGACTACCCTTAATGATTCAAACAGAATGGAAAACCGAATGTTGCGAGTTATTGCAACAACCAATCAGTAATCCACTAACTCCCAGCCTCAATTTATGCTTTCCGCGATCGCATTGCCCCGCATGCCAACGATTAATTCCGGCGTGGCACAACATACCATTGATCAGTTATGTGCTATTACGCGGTCGATGTCATGCTTGTACTCAGCGTATATCCTGGCATTATCCCTTTGTTGAACTGCTATGCCTGGGATTATCATTATTCGCAGGCTATTATTTGGGATTTTCCCTCCAGCTACTCTTCGTTTTACTGTTTATTTGGTTATTAATTTGTCTGAGTTTTATCGATTTAACACATCAAATTTTGCCAGACGGTTTAACGCTTGGTTTATTATGGCTAGGATTAATTGCCAATACTGCGACGTTATTTACGCCGCTCCCCAACGCAGTCCTCGCTGCCGCTAGTGCATATTTGGGACTTTGGTTATTTATTAAACTGTTTTACTTATGCACTAAGAAAGTGGGCATGGGGCATGGTGATTTTAAGCTATTTGCAGCCTTTGGCGCTTGGTTTGGCGGCAGTGCTCTACTACCTATTTTAACGACAGCATCGATTTTAGCCACACTAGTCGGGTTGGTCTATCTGGGTATTCAACGTAAAGGACGGGATACCCCTATTCCATTTGGACCATTTTTATGTATAGCTGGTTGTGGTCATTTATTTTTTACGGTGCTGAAATAATTCTGAAAAGAAAGAAGACTGGTTGATTTCCAGCTCGGAAAAGATTTTCTGAACGCGATCCCAACTGTTTTCTTGCTCAATGCTTGCGACAACTAGATCAAAGCCCCTATCCTTATCAACGGCAACCCCCCAGCCGTTGATATAACATAATCCGCGCAGACGCTTGGCTTTAATATGCTGTTGCTTTTCCGCAGCCAATAAAAACCCATGCGCTTCTCGATATAATTCCTTCATAAATAACGCATTACTGTCTGATGCAAATAATCCATCTTGTTGTAATTTATCTCGCAATTTGGCTTCTTCTAATATTTTTTCACCCATTGTAAACTGTGCGGTAACATCATCCAGCATAGCGGCTGCTCGATAACAGGCCAACGCTTGTTCACGAGCAAAGGGGAATTTTTTCTTTCCTTTTAATAATTCATAGATACTCGCTAAACGCGCGTAAGTGGCGATTTCTTTTCTTAACATCTCTCGGCTCGCTTGATTTTGCAATCGCGCTTGTTGCATACCCTTTAACTGCTTCAGCAGTCGCTTAATTTTTAAGCGTTTAAATAAACACATCGTTATCTCTCAAATTGGTGAACTGGATAAAGCCCATTGGAAAAATTGTGCAGCAATAAAAACTAAAATCATAATGGCAACAATTTTAAACACAAGCCCCATCGAATCTTTAGTATGCACAACCGATTTAGCTGCTTTTTTCACCGGCTCTTTTAAAGGGATCCCGTGAATTTGACTATCAATGCGGTTGGATAACACATCAGCAATAATCGCCAACACCACTGCCGGCAAAAAGAGCACCAAAAATATCAGCCAAGACGCTGCTACTTGGCTTAAATCATATGCTTCGCGAACATCGTTACTCCAGATTGGAATAAAATCCGGAACACCATAATGCCAGCCAAATGCTAAAAAAGGCAAAATATAAAGACTCAGCGCAAACAAACCCAAGCTAGTGACCAGACACAGGATTCCAATAATGTAATGCTTTTGATTTTGTCGAAATCGATCCGGTTCCATAATCCTCGAGCCACTATCATTCCATCATGATTTAATCAACATAACAGATACATCAGATGTTGCCAAGACATTAGCAAACAGGTGGCACGGTTGTCACCTCAGCAGACCCCTCCTCAGAACCGGACGTGCGGATATGCCAAGCTTTGCTTGGCGCACGGGCAAACGCATCTTATACTCAAAAAAATAACCAATTTCTCGTCATTGCGAGCGATAGCGAAACAAATCAGGTCGATTTTCAATTGCATTTCTGCTCTGGATTGCTTCGCTATCGCTCGCAATGACGGGATTTATAACAAAATAATGCTCAAAATTTAGATGCGGTTGCCCTGACATTGACGAAATCAGAACTTACATAAAACGTGGATCGTTGAGTTGTTCCGCCAGATGTTTTGCACCATGTTGTTCCAAAATCTTCATTGCTGCAATATTTCCACATTCACGAGCAATCATCCAGGGCGTGCGACCTTCATTATCCGGCATATCAATGTTTGCGCTTTGACAACACCGCTCAACCATTGCTGGTGAGCCGTAACATGCCGCATAGTGTACTGCACGCCATCCCTGTGCATCTTGTAAATTCGCAACGTTTTTGATGTCTAGTAATCGCTCTACTACGATCAATTGACCGTTCATGATTGCAATATGGATTGGGCATTCCATTTTGTTATTTGCCATAGTGACTAAATTGGCATCTTTTTTTAATAAAGATGATAGCAGTTCATCAAAGCCATACGCTGCCATGACATGTGCAACCGTATTCCCATCTTCATCTTGATGAGCCAACGGAACATCTGCTGATAATAAGTTGAAAATGTCAGTCTTCCTATTTTTTTGATGTTTATCGCTACTTATTGGCAGTAGCAATGCACAATGCATCGGTAATTGCCCATGACTATTTAGGGTCAGGGGCGAGTACCCTTGAGCTAATAGCAACTCCACCTTCTCCAGGTCACCTATAGCAGCGGCAGCATGTAACGGCATCAGACTAGTTTCTCGCTTCATGTATTTTCTCTCATCATGGGGCCTATCGACCATTTATCTATCGTCCGCACACCTCAGGGCAGAGCTGTCCTATTCAATGTAACCCGTAGTTCCAAGCACACTAGCTCCGATTAAAACGCACACCAGATCCAGTCAAGACGCTCGTCATCCTGAGCGTTAGCGAAGGATCTCCGACAATGGCACAACATCACGTTCAGGAGAGGACATACGTCGCACCTACGATAACGAATACGGATTTGATGATGAATCATCATCCGGTTCTTCATCCTGCCCTTTCGTAGTCTCAGTTTTTTCATCACCGCTCTTAATGGTAGCCAACGTTTGTCTCATTTGCTGCTGGCATTTAGTCGATAGCGCTCTATATAATTGTTCATAAAAAATTTTACTAGGATTGTGTGCCCAGAGCTTTTCATCTACAGAAGCAATCCAATCATTTAACTCTTGGTTCGGCCGCTTTGCGACATCCTTTTTTAATTGAGTTAACAAATCATGGCATTCCTCAAAACTCTCTAATGAATTGCAATAAATCCTCAATGTCTTTTTCAGAGAGCCGAGTACATCGTGTGGCGTTTTCTCAAATTCCTGTGTGAGTTCATAAAAAATATCGCTTGTCATCCATTCACAGCGATTTTGATATGGCTCAATCTTAGCTAACAATGCCTGACACTCATCATAGTCGGCTCGCATCATCTTTATCTCTTTTAGCGTCTGTGTCAATTCTCTTTTCCATTCAGCAAGACCAAAAACTGCATATTTTATGAAATCTTTTTGAAGTGCCATTCTTCGTTCTTCAACCGTTTGGCCATCTGACGGTGGCGGAGCTGTTGCAACCATCTCATCAAATAACTCACAACAGTGTTTATACTCATTAAATTCAGGATTATTTTCACAATAAAGCGTGGGATTATTGATAGCCGGCTTTAGTGATTGCAGTTCAGCATCATTGGTTGCACTATAAAGCTTAAGTCTAATAAAATCATTGACTTGGTTCGATGGCAACGTGCGCAGTTGCTCAAGGCAACGTTGCCGAGTTTGTCTCATGGATTGAATCGTTCTCAGCCGCACAATCGCATCAGGCATAGACAAACGATTTGCAGGTTGGGGATTAACCGTTTGTATAATCAATTGACGCAATGCATCACCGTCCACACCCTCAAAAATCGGATGATTGAAATTAAAATTTTTGCCATCCGTGTCATCATTTGAATATCCCTGTGCATGTGCAACAAGATAGTCGTACAAATTTTTACCCCAAATAAACACATGCATTTTATCAATTTCAATAGGATTAGGGGATAACATTTCTGGCGGAACTAATCCTTTTGTTCTTAACAAACTACCATACCATTTATTCTGCGGTGTATGGGCCTCCAAAAATCCAGATGAATCCCCAACTCGAAGGGATTTATCATCCGCAATGAGCAATTGATCACCATCAAACAACCAATTTGTATTTTTCATATCAGGAAATGCACCATGATCCTGTCGCATTTTTAGTAACACATTTCCCATTTTCTGATAAATATCGAATGCATAATCTGTACGCTGTTCGAGTGATGTCTGTTGTATGGAATGTTGTCGTAAATCCCCTCCAGGACAATACCGTTGCACCACTAAACTACGCGTCATTTTTGTACCGCTTTTACTATCAACATAAGTTGCTCGACGTGCAACTTCCTCTGGAATAAGGACATCACTCAATGATCCCGCCGCTAGGTAACCAGCAATTTGACGCGGACGATCTAAACGATTATCGAGCTTTAAAATCACTGAATCCGATGTATTTAAATCTGTGACTTGATAATTAATTGCATTCCCTTTACCGTCATTTCCCAAGCGTGTGATGGAGTGTGAAGATATAAAACGCATAAAATCATTGTATTCTGGTTCTGAAGGTTGGTAAACCTGCTCAAAGCATGAACCAATATCGTTGGATTTCAAGTTCGCTAATGATTCCATCAAACAAACTACTTTACGCTGGTCCATCTCCGTAATCCAATCCGCCAACGTCTGAGGTGCGTGAGTTGCAGTTCGCCGAATAGGTAATAAGGATCCGAGTGCATTGAGCATTCGACGAGGCATTGCTGTTGCTCGAGCCAACGTTTGCATTGAGGTAATGGAAGGGTCTGTATTGACGTTCAATAATGGAATGGCTTGATAGCTGTCCGTTAGTAACTGTAATGATCTGACTTGTTGCTGGATTTCTGTAGTCAGCCCCTCATCAATACGTTGTTGATAACCTGGCGAGTTATTAATCAAATTATCTGGATATTTTCTATCGATTTCATCTTTTTTGCTTTGAATCAACAATAATGCCTGTTGTTTTTCACTCAGCGTAGATGCCGCATTATAATCATTAATTAAATGCCCTAATACACTAAGATCTTCATTCACATGAATGACAAACGCGTACATTGCTTTCTTATTAGCCAAGTCTTTCAGTCTTTCTGTTTCAGCCCAAAGACGCTCTGCCTCTTTCACAAGCTGGGCTTGGCTACAATGCTGATACGTTGCGGATCTAATTTTCTCAATCTCGTATAGCTCAGTATCCGGCGCTGGATCAGGGTATTCCTGCATCAATGGAATTGAAGCAATCGTCAATGGTATTTGGTCAATCGGAGATTGCATGAGTAAAATTGCATTTTCATGTGTACATAGTCAATATATAGTTTAATATTATAACAATATCAACAGGGTCACACTCATATCGTAACCATGCATGAATTTTTAAATCAACCATTTCATATTGGCTCTTTTCGATGCCGAAATCGCTTAATTCAAGGACCACTTGCCGGATATAGCTGTGCACCCTTTAGAACACAGTTTTACCATTACACACCACCAGCATATTGTGTCACAGAAATGATTTCTGCGCATGATGTATTATATAAACACACCAACCATTCGCGTTATCTCTACCGGGCACCCGAAGAGCAATCGTTGTGTTATCAATTATCAGGACATGATGGAGATACCCTTGCAAAAGCAGCTTTGTGTTTAGCTCAACATGGTGCTGACTTAATTGATTTAAATTGTGGATGTCCTAAGACTAAGATTCGTAAAAAAGGAGCTGGCAGTGCTTTGTTGGATGATCCCTCACAGTTAGCAACACTTGTTGCCACTATACGCCAAGCGATTCAAATCCCATTCACGGTGAAGATTCGTATTGTTGGTGATGATAGAGATATTCATATAGCAAAGACGATTGAAGCCGCTGGAGCCGATGCATTGATCGTGCATGGCCGAGGTTGGCAGGATGATTATGATGTTGCATGCAATATACACCAAATTGCAGCGATCAAACGTGCATTAACCATTCCGGTGATTGCGAATGGTGACGTTGCATGCCGCGACTCATTAGAACGAATCATCACCACCACTGGCTGTGATGGCGTGATGATTGCTCGCGCAAGCACGGGCAATCCATGGCTATTTCAACACCTGCTTGCAAAGCCAGGCGAAGAACGGATTATAAACCATAAAGAGCGCGTCAATTGCTTTATGAAACATCTCCATGATCTTGCGAAACTGGAAAGTGAATATCAGGCTGTGATGCAAAGTAAATCATTGGGGCGTTATTACTTCAAACAATTATTGAGTGACACTGAATTACAGATTTTTTATACATTGAATACATTAACAGCCATTCAAGCGTTTTTAACAAGGCTGTGACCGAGACTTTAAAATCTGTTGACATCTCATCCCCGTGTAAGGTGAGCAAAGCGGGTACTGCTATCTTTATTCCCTTCTCCCAAGAATTGGAAGAAGGTGCCCGCAGGGCGGATGAGGTAAAATCAAATCTTTCGGGCAATTTTCACTATAGACATGACTTTTGTGGCAATTTCTTCAATGGAAAAACTGGTTGAATTAATATAGGGAATGCCTTCATTTTTATACATCTGTTCCACATCTTGCACTTCGCGGCGGCATTGTTCTGCTGAGGAATAACGCGTATTGGGACGTCGTTCCGTGCGAATATGCTGTAGACGCTCGGGATCGATGGTTAATCCAAATAATTTATTTTTGTAAGGCCTCAAGACGTCCGGCAAACGATAACCTGACAAATCCTCGTCAGTAAATGGATAATTAGCAGCAAACACACCAAACTGTAATGCCATGTACAAGCAGCTTGGCGTTTTTCCACAACGTGATACACCGATGAGAATAATATCAGCCTGATCATAGCCTTTAATTTTAATCCCATCATCATAAGCCAAAGCATAATTCACCGCATCAATTCGCAATGTATAACGCTTATCATCGGCCACCGCATGCGCTCGTCCCACGGTATCTGATGCCTTGGTTCCAAGTTCGGTTTCTAGTGGTGCCAAAAATGTATCAAACAAATCAAACACACATCCTTGAGATTGCTTGATCACATCACAATAAGCTGGATTAACTAACGTCATGAACACGAGAGGCTTCGTCCCCGTATTTTCATAGGATGCATTAATTTTAGAACACAACTGCTCCGCTTTTTGCAATGAATCAATAAATGGAACGACCTGTTTTTCAAAATGAATCGATTCAAATTGCGTCAATAGGCTGCTTCCTAACGACTCAACCGTAATCCCCGTCCCATCCGAAATCATAAATACCGCACGCTTCGTGGTCATCTACACACTCCAAAGCGCCATGAAATCAACCACTGACATCGCTGCCAGTGTATCTAGATTACTCATGGCTTGCGAGATCGCTTCAACCTTCGCCGCTGCAAAACGCGTACTCAGGTTATGCTTAAATTTAGCCAGTAAAACAGGTAACCCTTCTTCACGCCGGCGCCGATGACCAATCGGATATTCCACCGTCACCCAATCGGTTGCACTACCATCTTGAAAGACAATCCGAATACTATTAGCAATCGATCGTTTATCAGGATCATGGTAATCTTTAGAAAATTGTTTGTTTTCAACAACATGCATTTTACTTCGCAACAGATCAATTCGCGGATCTTGAGCCGTTGCTTCCTCATAATGCTCGGCACGTAAATCACCCAACAACAATCCCACCGCCACTATGTATTGCAAACAATGGTCACGATCGGCCGGATTATGTAATTCCCCTTGCTTACTAATAATGCGAATAGCCGATTCGTGTGTGACTAATTCAATACGTTCGATCGCCTGCAATCGATCCTTAACTTGCGGGTGCAATAAGACTGCGCACTCTACAGCCGTTTGTGCATGAAACTCAGCGGGATACGAGAGTTTAAATAAAATATTCTCCATCACATAAGAACCGTAGGGTCGTTGAAATTGAAATGGTTTTCCGTCAAATAATACGTCGTAAAACCCCCATTTCGGTGCGGTCAACGCGCTGGGATAACCCATTTCCCCTGCCATTGTCAGGAGTGCCAGGCGAACTGCACGCGAGGTCGCATCACCTGCAGCCCATGATTTTCGTGATCCTGCGTTTGGTGCTTGGCGATAAGTCCGTAGGCTTTGTCCATCAACAAATACCTGGGACAAAATACGCCGCGTTTGATCTTGATCTGCACCCAATAACGCGGCGACTACTGCACCGCTTGCAGCCTTCACAAGGATGACCTGATCCAATCCCTTCGCATTAAAACTATTTTCAAGTGCCAAACAACCCTGAATTTCATGCGCTTTAATCATGAGGGTTAACACATCTTGCATACGCATCACCGACTCACCAGCACGTTGTTGCTGACGTCCCACATAATCAGCAACAGCCAAAATGGCACCCAAATTATCGGATGGATGCGCCCATTCCGCCGCGAGCCATGTGTCATTAAAATCTAACCAACGCACCATGGTACCGATATTAAACGCGGCTTGCACCGGATCTAATTCGTACGAGGTCCCAGGCACTCGCGCACCTCCTGCCAGTGTTGCTCCCGGAACAACCGGACCTAATAGTTTAGTGCATTCACGAAAATTCAAGGCCAACATGCCGCAACCTAATGTGTCCATCAAACAAAGTCGGGCCGTTTCATAAGCTAATGAACTATGAATCGGTGTCATCAACGCATAATCTGCAATATCACAAATTACAGCATCGTAATCAGGCTTCACATTTTCTTCAACAAATCTCATAGTTTATCTCGCATCAATCATGACATAAGGTTTTAAATCGGGCCCAATATAATCTGACGTTGGGCGAATGAGGCGATTGTCGGCACGTTGCTCAAACACATGAGCAGACCATCCAGTGATACGCGACATCACAAAAACAGGTGTAAAAAGCGGCGTAGGAATACCACAATAGTGATACGCTGCAGCACTGTAAAAATCTAAATTAGGGAATAATTTCTTCTCACGTCGCATCACCTGTTCAATGCGCTCTGAAATTTGATATAACATTGAATTATCACTTTTTTTACCCAGTTTTTTGGCCCAAATTTTGATAATATCAGAACGGGGATCACAGTCCTTATAAACTCGGTGTCCAAATCCCATGATCTTTGCTTTGTTAGCCAACATCACTTTCAATTGCTGCTCTGCTTCTTGTGGATTTTTAAAGCGTTGAATTAATTCCATCGCCGCCTCGTTTGCCCCACCATGCAATGGACCACGTAACGTACCGATAGCACTTGTTATTGTAGAATAAAAATCAGATAAGGTTGCAGCGGTCACTCGCGCAGCAAAGGTTGATGCATTAAACTCATGTTCAGCATACAAAATTAACGACACATTCATCATATCTCGATGTAATTTAGACGGCTTTGCACCATGCAACATGGCGAGGAAATGCCCTCCAATACTATGCTCATCACTTTCACCGGTGATTTCTTTCCCAGTCCAATGATAAGCGTACCAATAACAAAGCATCCCGGGAAACAAAGCCAACAATCGATCTGCGACCTCATGTTGCTGTGAAAAATCATGCTCTGGCTCTAATGTACCTAAAAAAGAACATCCGGTTCGCAGCACATCCATGGGATGGGTGTCTTTAGGAATCAATTTTAAAACGGCTTTTAATGTGGATGGCAGCTTGCGTAAATCGATCAATTTATCAGTATACGTTAATAATTCAGCGCGCGTGGGCAATTGACCATAGTTGAGAAGGTAGGCCACTTCTTCAAATGTTGCATGTGCCGCTAAATCTTCAATAGTATAACCTCGATAACTCAATCCCTTGCCTGCTTGGCCTACTGTGGCAATGGCTGACTTCCCTGCAACAACTCCGGCTAACCCTGCTGACTCACTGACCATCCTGATCCTCCACATGCGCTTCATACAAGAATTTAAGCGTAACGAGAGCATGCCAAAATAGCAAGCGTTCATCTGCATAAAATACTGTGATTTCGTATGAGGATACATTATCATTTGTTTTTGGAATTTTTAAGCAACAAGGATAGGGTACACAATGAGCACAAACGTATTTGTCAATCGAACATTGAACATGAAAAAAATCAAATACATTGGTTTGGACATGGATCACACGCTCATTCGCTACCACAGTGAACGATTCGAAACATTGGTCTATCAATTTGTGATCGATTATTTGATAACCCATAAACATTATCCTACAACCATTCGCAATCTCACCTTTAAATTTGACAATGCAATTCGTGGATCAGTTGTTGATAGCAAAAATGGTAATATTTTAAAACTCAGTCGCTATGGTGCTATTCGCCAAAGTTATCATGGTACGCAACCTATTTTATTCAACGAACAAAAGCAAATTTACCGTAGCATTTATGTCGATTTAAATGACCCGAATTACATTGCGATTGACACCTCTTTTTCAATCGCATTTTGTGTTCTATTTGGTCAATTGATTGATTTTAAAGATAAGCATCCAACGTTATTACCAAGCTATGAAACCATTGCATTTGACATCTTATACTCAGTCGATAAAGTACATGCTGATGGCGAACTAAAGCGCTACATTGGTGAACATTTAGAGGACTACGTGATCCGCGAACCACATGTGGTGGATGGATTAAAACACTTTAAAGAATATGGCAAGCAAGTATTTATCCTAACCAATTCCGAATATCCTTATACCAAGCTCATGCTGGACTATGCCATTAATCCTTTTTTACCGACAGGCGAAACCTGGCAAACGCTCTTTGAATATGTCATTACTCTATCCAATAAACCTCGCTTTTTTTACGATAACTTAAAATTTTTAGCTGTCAATGCAGATGATGGGTGTATGACCAATCTCAATGGTGCTATTGTTCCTGGGATCTACCAAGGAGGTAATGCGAAAAAATTCACGCTCGATTTGTCACTGAATGGCGATGAAATTTTATATATTGGTGATCATATTTACGGTGATATTTTACGATTGAAAAAGGACTGTAACTGGCGTACCGCATTGGTCGTGGAGGAATTAGGTGCTGAAATTGCAGCTCAAGAAAAATCATTGCCAATCGAACGCAGTATTGCTACGGCGATGGATGTCAAAACTCGTTTAGAACAACAACACATTGCCATACAAACACAACGCAAACTTGAACAAACCAATGAATACGACGATAAGCTCCAGCAATTACATACACAAATTATAGAAGTTGATACAAAAATAGCTGCGCTATTAAAAGAACAACATGCATTTTTTAACCCAACGTGGGGTCGTGTTTTCCGTGCCGGCGCAGAAGAGAGCTATTTTGCTTATCAAGTTGAGCGGTACGCCTGTATTTATATGGAAAAATTGGCGGACTTACTCGAGCAATCACCTCTCACTTACTTTCGAGCCCCAAGACGGCGACTTGCTCATGACTCGGAATAATTTTGCACTGCAGCTCCATCAATTACGCAAAACATATCGTAATGGTGTTGAAGCATTGAAAGGAATTGATTTATCGGTAACAAAAGGAGATTTTTTTGCATTATTGGGGGTTAATGGTGCAGGTAAATCAACGACCATTGGCCTCGTCAGTACACTGTTAACCAAAACATCGGGCAACATCATTGTCAATGGTCATGATCTGGAAAAAGAACCTGAAGCTGCGAAAGTATCCTTAGGACTAGTCCCACAGGAAATCAATTTAAATCTTTTCGAGATGTGTGAAGAAATTTTGATTAACCAAGCAGGATATTATGGGATATCCAGTAAACATGCGATCCCACAGGCACATTATTTACTGAAAAAATTAGGATTATGGGACAAACGACATAATATAGTGCGGCATTTATCAGGTGGGATGAAGCGTCGATTAATGATTGCTAGAGCACTCGTGCATAAACCATCATTACTCATTTTGGATGAGCCAACTGCTGGTGTTGACATTGAAATTCGCCGCAGTATGTGGGATTTTCTGAAGCAAATCAATAAAAAAGGAACCACCATTATTCTCACAACCCATTACCTAGAAGAAGCAGAACAATTATGTAAGCATATTGCCATTATTGATAAAGGCCAAATTATTGAAAACACATCCATGAAAGCTCTATTACAATCACTACATCATCAAACCGTAATATTAACTACCATCACACCCATTGAGAGTTTGCCTGATTTAAATCCGTTTACAGGCATTCAATTGGATGACAACACCCTCGAGTTACGCATCGACAACAACTATTCGCTCAATGATGTCTTCACTGTGCTCAATCAGCAAGGACTGCGTATCAGTAGTATGCGACATAAAACGAATCGATTAGAAGAATTATTTATGGATTTAATTCAACATGAAAATTAACCTGCAATTCACAGCCCTGAAGACTCATCTTCAGCATGAGGTCAAACGCATGTTTAGGATTTCATTTCAGGTTTTCTTACCCTCCATGATCACCACACTACTTTATTTCCTTATTTTTGGCGCTATCATTGGCCAACGTATCGGCGATATCGATGGGGTCGATTATACGCTGTATATCACGCCTGGATTAGTCATGATCGCAGTCATTACCAATTCTTATGCCAATGTTTCATCCTCATTATTTAGTGCACGCTTTCAGCGTAGCGTTGAGGAGCTGCTCATGAGCCCCATGCATCATAGTATTTTTTTATTAGGTTATATTTTAGGAGGTGTTGTCCGAGGTGTTGTCGTGGCTATTTTAATCCTATTCGTCGCTGCATTTTTTGTCAAACTTCAATGGAGTCACCTTCCACTCACCCTGTTATTAATTATACTTTTTTCAAGTTTGTTTTCATTGGCGGGATTTATTAATGGCATGTTGGCAAAAACCTTTAATGATATTGTGATTGTACCGACGTTTATTTTATCACCACTGAGTTATTTAGGCGGTGTGTTTTATTCTATCAATATGCTTCCTCCCCTATGGCGTACTGTGTCTTTATTTAACCCCATATATTACAGCATCGATTCTTTACGCTACGCCATGATCGGTCAAAGCACGACTCATTTTTCCCTAGCGATGCTCTTCATTGGCGGTCTTATACTTTTTTTAATTGGTTTGAATTTATTTCTCTTGAAACGCGGGACTGGGATTCGGGAATAATCGGCAACAAACAAAAAAGTAGACAGTGTTATCGAAATCCGGCTCCGGTTTAACACGGACGCTTCCGGAATACCATCGATTGTTTACACAACCTAGGCTCGCGCGCCACAGTCTCAACCTGACCAATCGGCCAGTAAGTTGGGCCGTACGATAACATCCTGTCTATGATTTAACTATAGACCATATTTGCTTATATGTCCAATTTTTAATCAACAACATTCGGATAAATCACGATTTATTGCGTTGGATTTGATTTGTAATTCAGTCATTGAGTACGTCTAAACTCCCTATTAAAAAACACCTATCCTTAATTCTCGTAGGGCGGATGAGGGATTGTTGATGCGAAGTTCATTATTAACGTTTGATTCACTGAAAATAAGTGATCGAAGTGATATATTTTTTACTAAATTGTAGAAATGGCTGAAATGCAACATACGTCTTTCTGTAACCAATTATTGCATATGAAATAATTTAGTCATATAATTTTATATGAAACAAGGGGTTCCTCATGAAAAATACCGCCGATCATAAACAACCTAAACCAGAGGTTGTGCTATCAAAAGCATTTTGCAATATGGCTAAATTTTGCTCGTTTACGGGTAAAGACATCAAACAAATGACCGGGATTAGTGAGTCCAGTTTTACTCGTCTTAATCATGGAGAAAGATTTATATCACCTACCTCTAAAGAAGGTGAGATCGCTTTATTGCTTTTACGCATTTATCGCAGTCTAAATGCCATTGTTGGTAATAATCATGAAAAAGCGAAACGATGGTTAAATAGTCAAAATCAATATTTTCAAAAAAAACCCATCGAAGAAATGATGACCATCCCTGGATTGGTTAGCGTGGTAAATTATTTGGATGCGATGCGCGGGAAACTTTGACGGCTTATATGAATATTTGGGATGCATGTAACGGTATAGAATATATTACACCACTCACCTTTGAGCCATGGCGCGTTGTCGAGGCCCAGCATATATCAAGCTCTAGAGATTTAGTCGAAAGTAGAGAAGAGCATGATGTATTAGAAATGTTACTGGAAACGGCAAAACCATGGGTTGATAAGAATACGCACTATCTGGTTTTTTCACCTTTTCGTTACCCACCATTAAAATATGGTTCTCGTTTTGGTCAGCCCCATGAGCCATCGCTTTGGTATGGATCATTGACACTCGATACTGCGTTTGCAGAAGTCGCCTATTATCGATTGCAATTTTTTCAAGATACCGCCGCTGATCTGGGATACATTGAAATTCCAATGACCGCTTTTCAAGTTCATATTCGGACAGAACACGGCATTGATCTCACAAATCAACCCTTTTCAGCCTATGTTGATCACATTTCCAATCAAACCAGTTATGAATACAGCCAACCATTAGGTCGTGCCATGCGAGAAGCCAGTGTTGGTGCGTTTGCATTTTTTTCAGCAAGAACGAGGCATCCCGGAACAAATATTGCGGCATTTACACCTCGTGTATTTCATAAAACAAACGATCAATACATTTTCACTCAACAAAATTGGCGCTGTATTGCGAATAAAAGCCACATTGAATTTACGCGATCTGATTTATTGAAAAAGGAGGGGTTTTCGTATTCATTAAAGCTAAAACCTACAAACATCGACGTGTTTTGTAAGTCCTGTTAAAATCCAACAAACCCGATCAACGAGTTAATTTATGATAACCACCTCTCATACGCCCATGATGCAGCAATATTTGCGCATTAAGGCAGATTATGCCGATATGCTATTGTTTTATCGTATGGGAGATTTTTATGAGTTGTTTTTTGATGATGCGAAACAAGCAGCGCAGTTATTGGATTTAACACTCACACATCGTGGGCAATCCAACGGTCGTCCCATTCCCATGGCCGGTGTACCTCATCATGCCGTCGAAAATTATCTTGCACGATTGCTGAAGCGAGGGGAGTCGGTAGCGATTTGTGAACAAATCGGCGATCCTGCCACCAGCAAAGGCCCCGTGGAACGCCAAGTGACGCGAATTCTCACACCGGGTACCGTCACTGATGAAGCACTTCTCGATTCCAAACGTGATGTTATTTTACTGGCCATTCACGCACAACGCCAAACTTATGGCCTTGCTTGGGTTGATTTAAGTGCGGGTCGATTCCATTTATTACAGGTTGCTGATGAAGCACAATTATTAGCAGAAATCGCTCGCCTTCAGCCCGCTGAATTACTTCTAAAAGACACGTTGCCATCGATCACCGCACGCGCATGTGGCGTGATTAAACTCCGTCCAACCTGGGATTTTGATAACGTACGAGCACAAACGTTGCTATGCCAACAATTCCATGTCAATGATTTAACCGCGTTCGGCGAGCAAACTCATCCGGTTGCCCTGCCCGCTGCGGGTGCGCTCTTGGCTTACCTGCAATTAACGCAACGCCAAGCCCTGCCGCATCTGACCCATATCACGCTAGAGCAAACTGAGCATTATTTACATCTGGATGCCACAACGCAACGTCATCTTGAATTATTTACGAATAACCAAGGTGAGCGACATCACACCTTACTTGCTAGTATTGACCAAACCGCCTCCGCCATGGGCAGTCGTTTACTCAAACGTTGGCTAGGTCGACCATTACGAGATCACGCGTTGCTTCAACAACGTCAACAGGCCGTGCAGGCACTGATTACCACTAAACAAGATATTCATTTACATCCATTACTTCGACAAGTTTGTGACATAGAGCGCATCGCCACACGTGTCGCATTAAAATCAGCCAGACCGCGTGATCTGGTACAGTTAAGGCAAACACTTGCCCTATTGCCCACCATTCAGCAGCGCATTCATCACCATCAAACCCCATTGATTGCTGCTCTTGCAGAGAATATTACTCTCCTACCACAATTGACTGAGCTACTCGATGCCGCATTGATTGAGAACCCACCCATGTTAATTCGCGATGGCGGGGTCATCGCAAATGGATTTGATCGAGAGCTCGATGAGCTGCGTGAATTAAGTGATCATGCAACAGACAAATTAATTGAACTGGAGCAAGCTGAAAAAGAACGCTCGGGCTTATCCACTTTAAAATTTGGGTATAATCGTGTGCAAGGCTATTACATCGAACTCTCTCGCACTCAAGCTGAAAAAGCACCTCTGCATTTTCAACGAAAACAAACCTTGAAACATGTTGAGCGGTATATCACTCCCGAGCTCAAGGCATTTGAAGAAAAGGTCCTTACTGCAGCAAGTAAAGCGCTTGTTCGTGAAAAATGGCTTTATGAATGTTTATTGGATGATATACACCAATACCTACCGCAATTGATGAAAACGGCTCATGCAGTCGCTGAACTCGACGTACTCAGTAATTTTGCAGAACGTGCTCAATCACTGCAGTGGTGCTGTCCTACACTGACCACTCAACCCGGCATTCATATTCAAGGTGGTCGGCACCCTGTGGTCGAGCAAATTTTGCAAGAGCGTTTTATCGCCAATGATCTCGATATTCAACCATCTCACAATATGTTATTAATTACTGGTCCTAACATGGGAGGAAAATCCACGTACATGCGGCAAAATGCTCTCATTGTTTTATTGGCGCATATTGGATGTTTCGTACCCGCAACTAACGCAACCATCGGACCTGTCGACAAATTGTTTACTCGCATTGGCGCCAGTGATGATCTGGCATCTGGCCGCTCAACCTTCATGGTGGAAATGACCGAAACCGCACATATTTTACGTCAGGCAACAGCACAAAGTCTCGTCCTCATCGATGAAATTGGCCGTGGGACAAGTACTTATGATGGCATGGCGCTCGCTTATGCCTGCTGTGCGTATTTAGCGAATACCATCAAGGCCTATACCTTGTTTTCAACGCATTATTTTGAGTTGACCACATTACCGGATGAATTGAATTGCATTCGAAATGTCCATTTATCTGCCACACTTGCTGAGCAGTCTATTGTGTTTTTATATCATGTTGAACCTGGACCAGCCAGCCGTAGCTATGGGCTAGAGGTTGCTGCGTTAGCGGGCATTCCAACTGAGGTGCTAACCTTGGCTAATCAACATTTAGCAAAACATACCGTTGAAGGATAAATTTCATGACGCATACCATACCCTTACGCCTCAAACGATTACGCCGCACTCCCACCGTCCGCGATATGGTCCGTGAAACGCGCTTGCACGTTAAACAATTCATTGCACCGCTATTTATCAGTGAAACCTTGCAAGAAAAACGCGCCATTCAAAGCATGCCAGGGCAATTTCAATTAACACTGGACTGTTTACCTGCCGAAATTACAAGTCTCTCTGCATTGCACATTCCAGCCGTGCTATTATTTGGCATTCCGGCGGTTAAAAATGCAGAAGGAACTGCATCTCTGTCTGATCAAGGCATTATTCAACAAGCTATCCGTCGAATCCGCAGTGTCAATCAAGACATCATCATCATTGCCGATGTTTGTTTTTGCGAATACACCGATCATGGGCATTGCGGTGTATTACATGGAGAGCAGATCAACAATGATGCCACCCTCACGCGCTTAGCCCAACAAGCTGTCAGTTATGCAGATGCCGGAGCCGATTGGATTGCACCGAGTAGCATGACCGATGGCATGGTCGCTGCGATTCGAGATGCATTAGATGCAGCAGGACATCATGATGTGGCGATTTTAAGTTATGCGGTCAAATACAGCTCTAGCTTTTATGGTCCTTTTCGTGAAGCCGCTCAAGGTGCGCCGCAATTTGGCGATCGACGTACCTATCAAATGGATCCCGCCAATGGCCAAGAAGCCATTCGCGAAGCGGCCCTTGATTTAGAAGAAGGCGCTGACATGCTCATGGTCAAACCAGCCATGAATTACCTTGATGTGATCTATCGCGTCAAACAACGATTTCCAGAAGTGCCATTGTGTGCCTACCAAGTCAGCGGCGAATTCGCCATGATCAAATCGGCTGCCGCCGCGGGGCTGATTGACGAGCAACAAGCCATGCTAGAAAGTTTAACGGCCATCAAACGCGCAGGTGCCGATCTCATCATTACTTATTTTGCAAAAGACGTTGCTCGGAGTTTGCTATGCGAGTAAGCATCATTGGCTTTGGCAACATGGCAAAGGCCATTGCCCATGGTTTATTACGTGACACAAGCATTCATTTGCAAGTCACTTCTCCTTCACTCACGATTGGCATCAATCGGGATGGCATTCGGACCCATCATGATAATCAAGCGGTTATTCCACAAGCAGATGTCATCGTGTTAGCGGTAAAGCCATCGCAAATGGAAACCGTGTTAATCGAAATTGCTCCACTGATTTCAGCTCATCAACTCGTTATTTCCATTGCAGCAGGACTAACATGTCACTGGTTTAAACAATTCTTACCTGATCACATGGCTCTCATACGAGCCATGCCTAACCTTGCCGCAATGTGTGGACAATCCGCCACGCCCTTGGTCGCTAATGCCTGGGTCAAAAGCAAGCAACGGACGATGGCAGAGCGTATCTTTTTAACCAGTGGCATTGTCACTTGGACAAATCAAGAAAGCGATCTGGATGCATTCACAGCACTTTCGGGTAGCGGGCCTGCTTATCTGTTTTTATGGATGAGCGCGATGGTGAAAGCAGCGGTCAAATTAGGATTACCAGAAGATATTGCTACTGCATTCGCGATACAAACAGCTCAAGGCGCTGCGACATTAGCCGCGACGCAAGATAAAACCTTGGCTGCATTACAACAAGCTGTTACCTCCAAAGGCGGAACAACTGCTGCTGCGCTTAAGGTTTTTCAAGATAAACAAATCGACGATATTGTTTTAGAAGCCATGACCGCCGCGTATCAACGTTCACAAGAATTGGCAAAATGTGATGTTTAGGTAGATTGTTTTTATTACACAGAATATAAATTTAACGCGTAGGGGCGGCCGCCGATTGCCCCTACGATACCATGATGTACAACACTCTAGACAAAACAAACAATAGATGGGATCCTACACCCCTCGCTTCATAGGATTAAGGTGTGTTCAATTATGGACGGTATGCTTGCAGCTGGTTATTTTGTCTTTTCACTTTTCTTTAGTTTCATTACCTTTGTTTTGTGGGTACGGTTTGCTTTACGCTATTTTCGAGTGAGCGCGCTACATCCGGTGGCACGTGTTTTTTACCAATTATCTGATCCTGTTTTATTACCTATGGCGCGTATCATGCGCATTCCAAACACTCGCCAAAGCCGTTATGATTGGACCTGTTTTATAGCACTCGTTATCGTCGAAATCATTAAATTTCTATTGACCGATTGGATGTTTTTTGCCAATCACATACCCGCTATCTGGCTTATCCTTTATCCCATTGCTGATCTAATCGTACATCCATTGAGCTTGTTGTTTTATGCCATCTTAATTCGTGTCGTCATGAGCTGGATCAATCCTGCCTGGCGTAATCCGTTTAGCGAACTGCTGGTTATCTTCACCGAGCCATTACTGAGCCCCATTCGACAACGATTGCCTTATCTTGCAGGCATTGATTTTTCACCGTTTATCGTCCTTGTTGCAATTAAAATGATCACCGTATTCATCAGTGTATCGATGCCGATGCATTTGGTGTAAATTAATACAACTTATGATATAGTACGCAAAAAAATGGCATAGAAGATCAAAAAATGACGATGAACAATAAAGTTGGCTTTGTCAGTTTAGGCTGTCCAAAGGCATTGGTTGACTCCGAACGAATCATTACTCAATTACGTGCACAAGGCTACGATCTCGTATCCAGCTATCAAGACGCCGGTGTTGTTGTCATTAATACTTGTGGCTTTATTGATGCCGCCGTCAAAGAGTCACTGGATACGATTCGTGAAGCCATGGCGGAAAATGGTCGAGTCATTGTCACAGGCTGCTTGGGGGCTAAGGCCGACGTAATTCGTGAAGCATGTCCCGACGTACTACATATCAGTGGTGCTCATGCGTATGAAGAGGTCGTACGTGCCGTACATCGCCATTTGCCTCCGCCCACCGACCCGTTTACTCAATTGATCCCGCCTCAAGGCATCAAACTCACACCACGACATTATGCTTATTTAAAAATATCGGAAGGCTGCAATCAAAAGTGTACGTTTTGTATTATTCCAACCATGCGTGGCAAACTACAAAGTTATCCTATCGCGCAAGTATTAACTGAAGCCAAACGTCTGAAAGATGCTGGGGTGCAAGAATTATTAGTTATTTCTCAGGATACGAGTGCATATGGAATTGATACGCGCTATCAATCCATAGATTGGCAAGGACGATCGATTCAAACACGGTTTTATGATTTATGTGAACAGCTGGGTGAATTAGGGATCTGGGTACGCTTGCATTACGTGTATCCCTATCCTCATGTTGATGACATCATTCCTCTCATGCGCGATCGCGTTATACTGCCCTATTTAGACATTCCTTTGCAGCATGCCAGTCATCGGGTGCTAAAGGCCATGAAACGTCCGGCGAGCAGTGAAAATACCTTAGAACGAATTCAGCATTGGCGAGAAATTTGCCCTGATATCACCTTACGATCCACGTTTATTGTAGGCTTCCCTGGCGAAACAGAGGCGGAATTTGAGGAATTGTTAGCATTTTTAGCCAAGGCACAATTGGATCGAGTCGGCTGCTTTCAATATTCCCCGGTTGAAGGGGCTAAAGCAAATGAGCTCGCTGATCCAGTCCCTGATGATGTTAAAGAAGCACGTTTTCACCGCTTTATGCAATTGCAAGCGCAAATCAGTCGTGACAAATTGCGAGCTAAAATTGGCTCTCAACAACATGTATTAATCGATGACATCACGGATGATCACATGATCGCTCGCAGTCAAAGTGACGCGCCTGAAATTGATGGGTTGGTTTATCTTTCACCGAACACTCGTGCGCGCGTTGGTATGCGTGTGGAGGCTGTAATCACAGACAGTGATGATTATGATTTATATGGGGACATGGTTTAATGTGCCTAGCCTCCCAAGATTAGCGAACGAAAGACTCGAGTAAAGCGTTTGTGGTGAACCCTGATTCGATAGCCCCTCATCCGCCCTGCGGGCCCCTTCTCTCCATGTCTGGGGAGAAGGAGATATATTAGAATTGATGGGGGTCTGCTATTTCCCAATATTTTTTATATTGCTCTGGAATATCGGAGCCTAGTAATTGGCCTGGTTTGATATATTCATAAATTTCACTCAATGGCTTCGAAACATGGTTATTAACTCGCTGCATAATGTAATCCGGAGATAATTGACTCGGATTAGTTAATCCCATTGCCCCTACAATCTGTAAAAAACTGTGCATGGTATTTTTGTGGTAGGTTGCTGCTCGTAGTTTCTTATCATCCACCACCAAACCACGTTGTAATCGAAGATTTTGCGTTGCAACACCTGTTGGACACGTATTGGCATTACACTGTTTTGCTTGAATGCAGCCAACTGACATCATCATCGCGCGTCCATTATTACAAAAATCAGCACCCATCGCTATCCTCAAGACCATGTCATAACCTGTTGCGATTTTGCCGCTGGCCATAATTCGAATTTTATCGCGAACTCCAACCCCCACCAAGGCATTGTGCACAAAAACCAATCCCGCTTCGAGCGGCTCGCCTACATGATTGGTAAATTCCTGCGGAGCAGCACCAGTCCCTCCTTCCGCACCGTCAACGGCAATGTAATCTGGCATGATATTCGTTTCAAGCATGGCTTTACAAATGGCAAAAAAGTCTTCCTTGCGTCCAACACATAATTTAAATCCGATTGGCTTTCCACCCGACAAATCACGTAATTTCTTAATAAAATGCATTAACCCAATAGGCGAATCAAATGCCGTATGAGCGGGTGGGGACAACACATCTTGCCCCATTTTAATTTTACGAATGGTGGCAATTTCTTTTGTGACCTTGGCAGCAGGCAAAATGCCACCATGTGACGGTTTTGCACCTTGTGATAATTTAATTTCAATCATCTTCACTTCGTTACGATTCGCTTCAATTTTAAATAAACTCTCATCAAACCGACCATTATCATCTCGGCAGCTAAAATAAGCGGTCCCGAGTTGAAAAATTAAATCACCACCCTGCAGATGATAGGGACTTAGCCCGCCTTCACCTGTATTGTGTGCAAATCCCCCTAATTTAGCTCCCAAATTAATCGCCATGATGGCTTTCGCGGATAATGCACCAAAACTCATGGCTGAAACATTTAAGCGTGATGCCGAATAGGGTTGTTTGCAATCAGGGCCACCTATCGTAAGACGTGTTTCAACATCATCTACATTTTTAGGTGCTAGCGAATGCAAAACCCATGTGTAACCATCTTGTAAAATATCTTTTGACGTACCGAACGGAATCGTATCACGCTCATTTTTAGCGCGTTCATAAATGATGGTCCGAACCTCACGATTATAAGGACGTTCATCTTCATCATTTGCAATAAAATATTGCTGAATTTCAGGACGGATAAATTCTAAAATAAATCGAAAATGTCCAAGTACAGGGAAATTACGTAGAATAGTGTGTTTTTGTTGCAGTAGATCATAAATCCATAGAATCATAATGGGCAGAAACACTACAGGAATCCACTGCTCATGTCCCCACATCACGGCTCTAATGATCAAGAATATCAGTACAACACCAAATCCGATATACCACTGTCGACGCATAATCCGTTGCCTGCAAGAAGGTTGTTTTTAAAGAATACCAATATGAATTCCTTTTTGATATACTCGACATGCAATAATTTGTGATTTATTCATGGAGTGATTTTGCCCGGTTCATTCACTACAAATTCCATCCACCGTTTCCAGCAGCATGCCTATATGCCGTGGCTAGTGTGCCTATCTGCAGGATTATTCTTTTTCTATGAATTTTTCCAACTGAATGTATTTGATGTCATTAATCCACAGTTACGTCACGACTTTCATATGGATGCAACTCAATTAAGTTGGTTATCCAGCACCTTCATTTGGGCCAATGTGCTTTTTCTCTTGCCAGCAGGATTTATTCTCGATCGCTACCCGGTGCGCACCGTTATTTTGACTGCTCTATTCATTTGCCTTATTGGTACGTTTGGATTTGGTATCGCTCGCTCATTCACGTTGGCTGCTTTCTTTCATGCTCTTACTGGCATTGGTAATGCATTTGGTCTTTTATCCTGTGTGGTCTTAGCTTCTCGCTGGTTTCCTCCACGACGTCAAGCATTGGTCATTGGCTGTACTGTGACCATGGCATTTTTAGGTGGTATGGCAGCACACACACCCTTCGCTTATTTAAATACTCATTATGGTTGGCGACAAGCAGTATGCCTTGATGGCGTGTTCGGAATATTAATTTTTGTTTGGATTGCTTTATTCATACGTGACAAACAACCCAATATAGTAAAATCAAGCAAAACCATATCCTGGCATCTTAGTTTAAAACAATCATTGCTCAATCGACAAAACTGGTTTGCTGGAATTTATGCGGCCTGTCTCAACTTACCTATCATGGTACTCTGTGCACTATGGGGTGGAAGCTATTTACATGAAGTACACGGATTCGATACCATCTCGGCCAGTAATATCATCAGTCTTATTTTCGTGGGTAGTATCGTTGGTTGTCCGCTTGTGGGGTGGTTATCGGATACACAAGGCAAACGTAAACCTGTCATGATCTTAGGTGCAGTCACTACGTTACTCACGGTCATTCCGTTGTTTGTTGGTATCACCCTTTCTCAAACCATCCTAAGTATTTTATTTATTGCGTTGGGACTCTTTACCAGTACGCAAGTGATTAGTTATCCTCTCATTGCTGAAAGCAATACGTTGCATAATACGGGCACTGCAACCGGTATTGCCTCCGTCATTGTCATGGGTGGTGCTGGTTTCGCGCAGGTTCTATTTGGATTTTTGATGCAACAACGGGCAGGATATGCGGTGGTGCACTACACAGTGGCCGATTTTCAGCATGCCATGTGGATGTTTCCCATCGCGACCATGATCGCTTTACTCATGACCTTATTGATGAAAGAAACTCATTGCATGGCGTATGAATCAACATCAATGCCTGAATAATATGGAGAAATCCGGTGGATACCGTGGACGACTATCAATCCAGTTATAATACAAAAAAAATCACGTGGCTACCATGGTGCATCTGCTTTGTCACCTCATTGTTTTTCTTTTATGAATTCATTCAAGGCAATATGTTTGCATCCATTGCGGACGATATCATGCGCGATTTTCATATTAAAGCGGATAAAATGACTTATTTATCCAGTATATATTATTTATCCAATGTATTATTTTTATTTGTGGCAGGTATTGTACTTGATCGGTTTTCAGCAAAAAAAACGCTGCTCATCGCCATGATACTCTGTATCGCGGGCACTTTCGTTTTAGCTTACGCTTACTCATTTGCACTGGCATTATGTTGTCGATTTGTCACGGGTATTGGTAGTGCATTTTGCTTTTTGGGCCCCATTCGGATTGCCTCGCGCTGGTTTCCGCCTAAACAAATGGCTATGGTAACGGGCATCATTGTGACCATTGCCATGACAGGCGGGATGCTCGCTCAATATCCATTAACAAAATTAGTGCTGTGTATTGGCTGGCGCAATTCATTACTTGCCATTGGATGGTTGGGCGTCTTCATGCTGGTGATTATGTTTTTAGTTATTCAAGATAGACCTAAGCAGGCAACCCAATCCATCCCTCTAAAAATAAGTGTACTCGCCAGTGCAAAGATTGCTTATTTAAATCCCCAAACTATCCGTGCAGCACTATATGGCAGCTTGATGAATATGGCCGTTGCAGTATTAGGAGCTGTTATGGGGTCACTGTATTTGATGCAACGCCTCAATGTCAATAAAGAGGATGCGGCTATGGTCAATTCCTGCTTGTTTTTAGGTGCAATTCTTGGTGGCCCTTTCATGGGATGGTGCTCTGACAAATTAGGATTACGTATTCCCCCGATGAAATTTGGTGTGATTGCATCACTCTTAACCATACTTTGCATTTTATATGGCAATGTAGGTCTGTACTCCATGGCTGTATTATTTTTTCTCTTAGGTTTTTTCACAGCAACGCAAGTCATCAGCTATGCGTTGGTTGCTGAAAGCAGCTCGGCAGCTATGACGGCCACAGCAGTCAGCATTGTGTCCATCTTGACACAGACTGGCTATATTGTGTATCAAAATATCTTTAGCGCACTATTATTACGCCACGGTGAAATGCATATGGTGAACAATATACCAACTTATTCATTACACGATTATCAATTTGCCACACTCATGCTTCCTATTGGCCTCATCTTAGCGATTTTGACATTGTTTGGTTTGAAAGAAACCCATTGTCGCCGCATTCAAGGATAAGTTATGCAATTACCACGTGTTTGTATTTTATTAATGGATTCCTTGGGTATCGGTGCTAGCTTAGATGCAGCGTCATATGGTGATACCGAAGCCAATACATTCGCGCATATTGTGGCTGCTTGCCGCGATGGACAAGCTGACATGACAGGGATTCGTAAGGGACCTCTGCATATTCCTCATTTAGCCAATAGAGGACTTTATCATGCTGCGGTGGCAAGCGCAGGCATGAAGGTTTATGATTTATCCACACTGGCAGATCCCATTGGTTATTTTGGCTATGCGGTTGAACAAAGCCTCGGCAAAGATACACCGAGTGGACATTGGGAATTAGCGGGTGTCCCTGTCATGACACCATGGGGCTATTTTCCGACGGAAACGCCTTGCTTCCCTGCCTCACTGATTGCCGATCTCATTCGACTCGGTAATATACCCGACGTGTTAGGTCAAAAACATGCGTCAGGCACAGATATCCTCAATGAATTAGGAGATGAACATATTCGTACGGGCAAACCCATTGTTTACACCTCAGCGGATAGTGTGTTGCAAATTGCTGCTCATGAAACCCATTTTGGATTACAAAAGCTGTACGACTTATGCCTGATTGCAAGGCAACTTGTCGATCCTTATCACGTTGGACGTGTCATTGCAAGACCGTTTATCGGTGAGTCTGGACACTTCAAACGCACCGGTAATCGGCGAGATTATGCGACAAAACCACCGGCTCCTACCCTATTGGATAAACTTCAGCAAGCAGGTAGAGAGGTCACTGGTATCGGTAAAATAGCTGACATTTTTGCTCATCAAGGGATCACGAAATCCATTAAAGCAGACGGCAATATGGCATTATTTGATGCGACATTGGCAGCAATGAAAACGGCAAAACCTGGTAGTCTCATTTTTACGAACTTTGTTGATTTTGATTCATCATATGGTCATCGACGAGATACCACAGGCTACGCTCATGCTCTGGAGCAATTTGATGCACGCTTGCCTGAGCTGGATGCACTGTTAAAGCCCAATGACATGGTTGTCATCGCCGCCGATCATGGCTGCGATCCTACCCTCCCTGGTTCTGACCACACACGCGAGCACATTCCTGCCTTAGCTTATGGTCCGAGTATTACCAGTCAATACATCGGCCGTCGCGATACCTTCGCTGACATTGGCCAAAGTATAGCCGCCTACCTTGAGCTGGATGCCCTCTCACATGGCGTTTCTTTTTTATAGCAAGCGGTCATGACCAAGTCAGAGCTCTAGCTCGTTTTAGATCAACAGAACTTACGAAAAACCTTGAGGTCAAGGCGGATTTGATTTTACCCTCATCCGCCCTGCCGGCACCTTCTCCCAATTTTTGGGAGAAGGTCATTAAGGATGGGTGTTTTTCTAAGAGGGAGTTTAGCTGTACTAAATGACCGAATTAAAAATCAAATCCAACGCGGAGATCGAGGCTTTTCGTGAGTCCTGATCAAGTGACAGATCTTAGGCCCTTGATATATCAATCCCGTGTATACCTGTAGTAATGAAGCGCCTGCTGCTAATTTCTCTTGTGCAGATTGGGGGCTATCAATTCCACCGACACCAATCAGCGCTACATCATCGCCCACGACGTCTTTAATAACTTTCAAACTATGAGTTGACCGTTGCAATAAAGGTCTACCACTCAAGCCACCTTGCTCATTGCCATGTGAAAGCGTTTTTACCGCATCGCGAGCACAGGTGGTGTTCGTGGCGATGATGCCATCAATCTGATGTGCGAGAATGACATGCGCCATATTTACCAATACTTCATCCGTTTCATCTGGTGATAGTTTGACGACTAAAGGCACGTAACGTTGATATTGATCGGCAAATCGCAGTTGAGCATCACGTAGAATACGAATTAAATCGTTAAAATAATTCTCTTGCTGTAATTGGCGCAAATCGGGGGTATTGGGTGAGGAAACATTAATCGTAATATAAGATGCATAAGGATAAACACGTTGCAAACAGTACAAATAGTCATCCGCAGCTTGATTTAGAGCCGTTTCTTTATTTTTGCCAATATTAACACCAACAATACCTTCATAGCGGGCCTTTTGAAGATTTGTAATTAACACATCGACACCGTGATTGTTAAAACCCATACGATTAATCAATGCATGTGCTGCAGGTATACGAAATAACCGCGGTTTGGGATTACCTGCTTGAGGTTTCGGTGTCACAGTCCCCAACTCAATAAATGCAAAACCAAGTTTCGCAAGCGCATCCAGATGCTGACCATTTTTATCAAGACCTGCTGCAAGTCCTAAACGATGTGGAAACGTCAATCCCATCACATTCACAGGCTGCAATGTGGGCTTTTGGAACACGAAATTGGGTATGACATGTAATGCAGATAAGGTCATACGATGAGCAAGCTCTGGTTCTAGTGAAAACAATAATGGACGTATGAGTGAATACATATAATCAGAGCCTAATTGATTAACCTATGGTATACTCCACCTATTGTCGATAACTTGCAAGTCATCATGCTCACTCTGTGCCGTTGTTTAATTATTTTTTGTTTAATGAGTTTGCTCACATCAGTCCAAGCAACGAATCTTAAACAAATAGAGCAAGGCATCAGTGATACCGTGATTACCACTAAAATTAAAACTAAAATAGCAAACGATAAAAATTTAAACCCTTTGAAAATATCAGTATCAACCTATCATGGTGTCGTGACGTTACGAGGGCATGCCAAAAATAGACACGCATTTGTTGATGCTTTACGCTTAGCTGTCGCCACTAAAGGCGTGCGATCGGTTGACACAACGCATTTGGATATTAAACGGGTTAATTCAGCGTTTGCTGATGCTTACATCACTACAAAAATTGAGGCGGCTATTTTAGAAGCAAAAGTTTTGGATGATGAATCGATTCCTCTGGTTGGTATTAATGCAACGACTAAGAATGGCATTGTGACCGTTTCTGGACAGGTTAAATCAAATCAATCCATTGCTGCCATATTGAAACGAGCACATCATATTCATGGTGTGAAAAAAGTAATATCGAAGTTGGAAGTAATTAATACGTAATTTAGAGCCTGTCCCATTACATATAGCCCGTCGTTCCGAGTATAACGAGGAATCTCCTGAACATGGCATTGTGCCAATGTCGGAGATCCTTCGCTAACGCTCAGGATGACATGTACAGGACTTACGAAAAACCTTGAGGTCAAGGCGGGTTTGATTTTGCTCTCATCCGCTCTGCGGGCACCTTCTCCCAATTTTTGAGAGAAGGTGAAGTAAGGATGCTTGGAACAACAGGGCTTTTTGAATAGGGCAACCCTGGGGAATAATTAGAAAGGGATTTAGTTATGAAACCAACCGTGCTTGTGATCAGTTGTGAGCATGCGGTCAATACCGTGCCGCCAGACTATTTACATTTATTTCAACAGCACGAATCCATCTTGCAAACACATCGTGCCATTGATTTTGGTGCGTTAGAGATCACGCAATACATGTGCAAGACCATGGGTTGTGAGTATACGCAGAGTACAGTCTCCCGGCTCTTAATAGATTGCAACCGCAGCCTTACTCATTCTCGTTGTTTCTCTAAATTTAGCAAAAAATTACCCGATTCCGGAAAGAAATCGCTGATCGATCACTATTACACACCATTTCGCCAACAAACCAAAATGATCATCGACTCACATATTGCAGCAAACGAACAAGTATTGCACTTATCCATTCATACATTTACACCCGTCATTAAGGGACTCACTCAGAATACCGGGATTGGGTTATTGTATGATTCACGTCGACACGCTGAAAAAGAAGTTGCCCGACAATGGCACGGACTCCTTTTACAGGAGACACCTGAGTATCGCATTCGCATGAATTATCCTTTCCCAGGCAACAGCGATAGCTTCACGACTACACTACGCCACGATTATGTCGAGCGTGATTACCTTGGTATGGAAATAGAAATTAATCAAGCTCTATTATGTAGCCCAGCTGCGATCGATGAAGTAGCTTATGCACTCACGCACAGTATGCAGGAATTGCTGCGGTTATTGTAAAAAAGTCAACAGCTTGAACACATACCATAAATTGTTAATGCATGCCCTGTCATTTTGAACTGCGCGCGATTGGCAATCAAATGTTGGCGTTCCTCAATCACTTCATCCAAAAACTCTTCGACTCGACCACATTTAATGCAAACAAGGTGATCATGGTGATCACCTTGGCTTAATTCAAAAACAGAGTAACCACCTTCAAAATTATGGCGATTAATCAAACCAGCCGCTTCAAATTGGGTTAACACTCGATATACCGTCGCCAAACTCACTTCTTCGCCCATATCCAATAATGCCTTATAGACATCTTCAGCACTCAGATGATGTTCACTAGCCTTTTCAAGAATCTGCAAGACTTTCAAGCGTGGCATCGTTATTTTTAGTCCGGCATTTTTTAATTGCGTGCTCTCTTCCACAACCGCCCCTATTTCATGCGTGCTCCATTGCATGCTATACTGCGCGCCACTCATCACTACATCAGGCATCAACAATGCAGATTAGAACTATACTTATGCTCGTCAGTATAACATTATCTCTGACAGGCTGCCTATCCTACGATTTATCCAAACGATGTGTACAACAAGGCAATTTACTCTCCAGCAATCGAATAGCTCGACTAAAAATAGGTATGAGTAAAAACGATGTGGCGATCCTCATGGGAACGAGCTTGATAAGTCCAATGTTCAATAACGAGCGCTGGGATTATGCATACACTTGGCGAGATGGGGGAAAACCACTCAAGATTCGTAATCTAAGTTTGTATTTTAGCCAAGACCGGTTGGTACGCATTGAAAAGATGCCTTGATTTAGGACGGATTTTAATCATCATAGATATTGTAGCACCGAGTGCAATTGTTGGGCCAAGATCCAACTTACGGGTGGGTTACACCCAGCTAATCAGACCTCAGTAATCTTTTGAGCAGCAAGGTATTTAAATCTTTTCGTGTATCGCAAACAATATGAACTTTTATGCAATACTTCACATTGATAAGCGGACTTCATTAAATTACTGAGGCATCAACGCGCTCGCTGACGTCTTTTTTCCTTAGGATCAATGAGCAGAGGACGGTACAACTCCACGCGATCACCGGGTTTGACCCGTGTATCAAGTGTCACGATCGTTGAAAAAATTCCAACGTTTAACTGAGCAATCTCAGGATAATCGGCAATTAACTCTGACTGGGTAAGCACATCCGCCACCGTAAGGCCATCCATATAGGCCACATGGCGCTTAATCAGTTGTTCTGCCTTTGGCAAATAAACAACCTCAATATTCATCATGATGTATAAATTGCTGCGGCTCTATCACAAAAAGCATCGACCATTTTATCGGTCACTTGCTCGAATACTGGACCAAGCAGCATGGAAAACATGCGCCCTGCAAATTCAAATTCCAAATCAAATGAAATTAAGCACCCTTCAGCGACCTCATCAAATCGCCAAAATCCCTCCAGGTGACTGAATGGTCCATCGACCAAACGCATTTCAATCATTTTATTTGACTGTAATCGATTTCGAGTTGTAAATGACTTACTGATACCCGCTGCTGAGATACTTAAGGTTGCTTGTACTTCATCTTCGTCACGGTGATGGACAACACTGGATGAAAAATAGGGTACAAATTCTGAGTAACGCTCAATGTCATTCACCAATTCATACATTTGTTCACACGTATAAGAAACAACACGTGATTTTTTCACTACCGTCATGACTTTTCTCCACCGCATGTGACTAACGAAACTTGCTCACCCAACCAGTGTGATAAATCTCGAATTTCTTCAATACAAATAATATGCTCCATGGGATACTGCTTCCAGGAAATGTGTTTAAATTGTTGAGATAATAACCAGTCATAACTTTGCCTTGTCCAGCTGGGTAGCACAATCGGATCTTGTTCACCCATGGCCATAAAAATGGGCGTACTCGGAATAAGAGCTTGTTCACATTCCGATATCAATGGCAAATAAGATGAAAGTGCAATCACACCGCCGAGTGGTGCTATCGATCGTAGACCGATAAATAACGCCATGGCACCGCCCTGAGAAAAACCAGCCAAATAAATTTGTTTTGACGTAAATCCTTCGGCAAGTTGCCCAGTAATCACATCTAAGATCATTTTCTCAGATTGTAAAATACCTTCGCGGTCTTCTCGATCCATCAATTTTAAACCGACGATGTTATACCATGCCCGCATTGGCATGTGATTATTCAAGGTAACTGGTCGTACAGGTGCATCAACAAACACATGACGCAGCGGGACAGTCGATGGCATAACATCGGCCACACCCATCATATTTTGAGCATCAGAGCCCAAACCATGCATCCAAATCACACATGCTTGAGCCGGTTGATTTGGCTCTTTAACGTACACGCTCAACGATTTCCCCCAAAACTAGGGATTATCGCTAAAGCATGAAATGATGGCAAGTACTATCTCGATTCGATGAATACGTTTTACTTTGACCTATGATACAGTGTATTTTATGATGGAACATTGATTATCAACCATTCAGGAAATGAGCATGAAGCCATTTATTGCATTATCCATGCTTCTCATTTTACTCTGTTCATGCGGGCAAACAGGACCATTGTATTTACCAGAGCCCCCGCATCCCACTCAACAGCACGATACCAAATGACTATAAAATTCACCAAAATGCATGGCCTGGGTAATGACTTTATGATGATTGATGGCGTTCGGCAGACCATTACCCCTTCATCAGCCCAAATTGCTGCTTGGAGTCGCCGTGATACTGGCGTAGGTTTTGATCAATGTTTACTGGTCGAGCCCAGTCACGAAATTGGCGTGGATTTTTTCTACCGTATATTTAATGCTGATGGCCAAGAGGTGGGACAATGCGGTAATGGCGCGCGCTGCCTAGCACGTTTTATACAACGACAAGGGTTATCCCATAAAAATAATCTCAGTGTGGCTACTAAAACCACGCGCATGCAATTGACAATACACCCCAATGACACGGTCACTGTAGAGATCAGTAAACCACAACAAGATCCCGCTTTAATTCCCATTGCGATAACCGTTCAGCAACCCTGGTATACCATTCCACTACCTCATCACATCTCATGCCAAGTGCATGCGATTAACGTGGGTAATCCACATGCTGTTCTTCTCATTGATGATGTCGCTAAAGCAAATGTTGCTTATCAGGGTCAATGCATCAGTGAGCATGAATTATTTCCTGAACAAACGAACGTCGGATTTATGCAAATTTTAAATTCTCAGCACATTAAACTGCGTGTTTATGAGCGCGGTTGTGGTGAAACACAGGCTTGTGGTAGTGGTGCAGTAGCGGCGGCGGCCGTAGGACGCCTTTACCATCAATTGGCTGAGCAGATCACCGTGAGTTTGCCCGGAGGTGATTTACTTATCACCTGGCCAACGATAGATGGTCCTATTTTTCTAAACGGACCAGCAGTTTTCGTGTATGAGGGAATCCTGGAGAATGTATGCGCATCGTCATCTTAGGGGCAGGACAAGTCGGAGGAACGCTTGCACATAACCTCGTTAATGAAGACAATGATATTACCCTAATCGATACTAACGAAAGTCGTTTACGCGATTTACAGCATCGCTTGGATATTCAAACGGTGTTGGGCTGCGCGTCACACCCCAACGTGTTGATTGCCGCCGGCATTCAACAAGCTGACATGATCATTGCCGTGACTAACAGTGATGAAGTCAATATGATGGGCTGCCTTATTGCCTATACGTTATTTCGGACACCTAGTAAAATTGCCCGTATTCGTTCAGAAAATTATTATGAATACCCTAGTCTGTTTTCAAGCGACTGCATACCGATTGATGTTTGTATTAGCCCTGAAAAGCTCGTTACGGATCATATTGTTAATCTCATTGATTATCCAGGTACAACACAAATTCTTGATTTTTCTGATGGTCGGGTTTTATTGATGACTATTCGAGCACATATTGGTGACGTCGTGACGGGTAAAACATTACATGAGATAAAACAATTACTCGAGTCGCTCCCAACAAATGTGATTGCTATTTTTCGTGATAAAATACCGATTACGCTGTCCGATGACTGCTGCATCATGAATGGCGATGACGTATCATTTATCGTCTCGGCCTCCGCTATTCAAGCCGTGTTGGTCGTGCTGGATCGTTATGCCAAACCTAACCGACGGATCATGATTGCTGGCGGAGGTCACATTGGTACTCAACTTGCGGAAACCTTAGAATCAAATTATCGCGTAAAAATTATCGATCACAACACCAAATCTGCGACATCGTTAGCCTCGCATTTACACAAATCCACCGTATTGGAAGGCGATATCGGCGATCGTGACTTACTGCTGAATGAAAACATCGAATTCACGGACGTATTTTGTGCCGTTACCAATGATGACGAGGCCAATATCATGGCGTGCTTACAAGCTAAGCGTTTGGGCGCTCGTTATGCAATGGCCTTAGTCAATCGAGACGCCTATGTGGATTTAATCAACGAAAGTTCAATCGATTATGCTATTTCGCCGCAACTCATCACCATTGGTAGTATTTTAACGAAATTACGTCGTGGTAACATGATCAAAGTCCATCGCTTACAACACGACGAAGCAGAAGCGATTGAACTTATTATTCATGGCGATGAACAAACATCACGTGTCATTGGTCGACGTGTCGGTGACATTAAATTACCACCCAGTTGTATGATTACGGCAGTTGTGCGTGGTGATCAGGTCTATATTGCAAATCCCGACTTTATCCTTGCAACCAAAGATCACGTTATTTTATTGTTACTGAAAAAACGATATGTCCGCCAAGTTGAATCTCTTTTTCAGGTTAATTTAACGTTCATGAGTTAGAGGCTCATATGCAATACAAAACCATATTACGACTTTTAGGCCTATTACTCTTGCTGTTTAGTCCCAGTATGCTAATACCGCTCATCATCAATGCCCTGTTTCATGAAGACGTGTGGTTGCCTTTTATTGGCACATTTATTTTAAGTTCAGGCATTGGCGGAACATTATGGTTTTGTTTTCGAATGCATCAACAGGAATTAAAAATCCGAGATGGTTTTTTAATCGTTGTTATTTTTTGGTTTTCATTGAGTGTGATCGCGTCATTACCATTTTTATTTGCGATGAATCAACCACAAAACATCACCAATGCATTATTTGAAGCGGTATCAGGTATGACAACAAGTGGCGCTAGCATCATTCAACATATCGATAGTCTGCCTCGAGCATTGTTGTATTATCGCCAACAACTGCAATTTATTGGTGGAATTGGTATCGTGGTATTGGCCGTCGCGATTGCACCAATCCTTGGTGTGGGAGGAATGCAACTCTATCGCGCTGAAACACCTGGCCCAATGAAAGATGCCAAGCTGACGCCACGTATTACGCAAACAGCAAAGGCACTCTGGTCGATTTATGTTTTATTGACCTTATTATGCGCACTGAGTTATTGGTTATGTGGTATGAATTGGTTCGATGCATTGGGCGAAAGCTTTGGAACAGTCTCTACAGGTGGTTTTTCAATGCATAGCACCAGTTTTGCTTATTACCACAATGACACGATTCAACTCGTCGCTAGCTTATTTATGCTACTCGGTGGCACTAATTTTGCCTTACATTTTATTGCTTTTCAAAAGCGTTCGCTAAAAGGATACTGTCATGATGAAGAATTTCGTTGTTATCTTGGTATTTTAATATTCACAAGCTGCATCATCGCGTACACACTCATAAAGCATCAAGCATTTCATATTGATTTTCATACCATTATTACTAGTGTCTTTACAGTCATTTCATTTGCTACAACCACCGGATTTGAACTTGATCCGGTCGCGTCTTGGCCTACATTCGTTCCACTATTAATCGTGATTCTCATGATGATTGGCGGTTCAGCGGCGTCAACCAGCGGCGGAATTAAAGTATTACGTGCCTTATTAATCTATAAACAAAGTAGACGCGAGCTCAAACGACTGCTGCACCCACAAGCAATTATTCCGATCAAGCTAGGCCAGCAAAGTTTATCAGAAGCCGTATTACAGTCCATGTGGGGCTATATTTCCGTATTTATTGCCATGTATTTACTATTCATGTTGATTTTCATGGCCTTAGGACACGATTTACCTTCATCATTTGCAGCAATTACTGCCGGCTTGACTAACTCAGGTTCTGGTCTTGGTAATTTAAGTATCACATTTCAAACCCTTGACCTTCCTAGCAAATGGCTACTTATCTTTACCATGCTCATCGGCCGTTTAGAAATATTCTCCATTCTCATTTTATTCACTCGCCAATTTTGGCAGAAATAAGGAACGCGCTCATCATCATTCAGATTATCAGGATTTGTGGTGTGCATCGATGTAACGATTCAATTCGGTTGCATAATATGGAAACTCTGTCAGTATCTTTTTATCTTGAGTAATCAGTGGAACATTAAATTGCTTAGCTAAACAAATGAACTCACAATCATACGCCGAGCAACTTGATGTATTAACCAAATCGAGTATTGAATCTGATGAAGGTTGGTACTCATTATCTATCATAATATGCTCAGCTTGTTCAACAATGTCTAAAGCCTGCCGTAATGAAACAAGTTTTCTACGCAGATATAGTGCAAGCACGTTTCTAAATTCAGAGCGCCATAATGGCGGAGCAACCCACATGCAATCAATATTGACAAGGGACTCAACGGATGATGTATGTTCGCCTTGTATATAAAGGTATACCAAAATATTGGTGTCAACAATTATCATGAACGACCCTGCGTTTTAGCTTGGTTGATGATCTCATCTGTAAGCTTAATCATCTTGTTTTCTTTAATACGTAAGGTTCGTGCATTCAAAAGAATATCGTGTGCAGATGCGTTGCTTCGATTAACAACCAGCGCCAAACTTACAATAGCCTCGCTATTAAGACTACGATGATTCGCCTTCGCTTGCTTTTTTAAATCTTGATACAACATATCGGGCATATTCTTGATAGTCAGTGTGGCCATCGCTATACTTCCATAATGGTTCCATTATGGAAGTATAGCTGGTTTTTCGATATTAAACTAGTATCAAAATTTTCAATTACCAGGACCTGTAAGAATGGCGATGGTGTCTCAAAAAAGGCTAAGGAAGATAAGCAGATTGGATGAAGAAAATGATAGATACTTCATTCGTTCCGCTTATAACACGATTGGACAAGACCCTTTAATCGATTTTCCATCGTTTATGTAACCACATCCATTGCTCAGGGTGTGCTAGGATGATGCGTTCTAGTGCTTGATTGTAGGCCAGCGTATTTTGATAGATGGATTCTTGAGTGGTGGTATACTCTTGCCAAGGGATAGGTTCGAAAAATTCTAATACATGATTGCCATTTGGTAATCGATAGCCTGCTGCGGGAACTACGGGTAGGCCCGTGTGACGCGATAGGCTCGCTAAACTACGATATGTGCCGGCTTTTTTTCCAAAAAACTCGACGGCTACTCCATCTTTATTATGTAAACTCGCATGTTGATCGAGCACAAAAACCACGGCGTGATTTTGATCTAACGCATCTTTGACTCGATGTAACGCATCTTGCTTTGCAATAACATGTAGACCTGCCTGGAAATAGCGTCTAAATAAGATGCGCTCGATGGTTTTATTGCCTAATGTGCGGCGAATAAAATGAAAATGTCCCTTGAATTGCTTAAAGTTTAAAATCCCACCCAGCGGCGCAAATTCCCAACTGCCAAAATGCCCGGTGACAATCAAAACCCCTTTTTGCTGTGCGGCAATGTCCAACAAATATTGATGACCACGAACCTCTACTCGCTTACATAACGCCTGTTCACTTAAAAAACGTAGTTGGATGGTTTCCTTGATGCACGTCATCACATGCGAATAAAATGCTTTTGCCAGATGAATTTTTTGAGCAGCTGTAATGGAGTTACCATAAACTTGCTGAATATTAGCCATCACTACACGACGTCGATAGGGCAAATAACGGTAAATCAATTGGCCAGCCCACGTGATACGTAAATGTTTCATTACAGATCATCACACGCTTTGATAATCAAACACGTATTCATACTTGCAAAACCTCGATTAATAATCAACGCATGGCGATGATGTGCACTCAATGGGCGAGTTTCTCGAGTTACATTAATTCCGTGACAACTCGTGGCTAATTCAGATAAATTTGCAATGCCTGGAACACATCGATGCCGTAATGCATATACCGCTAATACCGTATCCAACATTCCCGATGCACATAGCGTGTGTCCCATCGACCATTTAAAGGCCGTTACTGGGACATGTTCACCAAACAGATTACGGATTGCATTCGCTTCACTAATGTCTGATTTTTGATTACCATTTCCATGCGCAACCAAAAGGCCAATGTCATAAGGCTCTAATTGCTGAGCTTTTAAAGCCATAGACACCAAACGCTCTAACTGTGCGCCCTCTTCTTCAATGGAAAATAACCCTGCCGCTTCTGTAGTCGATTCACCGCCCAATACTTCACCATAACAAACCGCATTACGACAACGAGCACTGGCTTCACTCTCTAAAACAAATGCACATGCCCCTTCCGCCAATACAGTGCCATCATGTGTCTTATCAAACGGTTTTAAATCACGTTCACTCAATATGCCAAGTTTATCGTAATAATATAAAGCTTGTGGCTCGGTACCCATATCATACGCAACCACCACAGCACGTGAAATTTGACCTGCTGCAATGGCATGATGAGCTTCAATGATCGCCTGCATACCACTCACTGCATGGTTAGTAATATTATGATTCGCACCTTTAAAACTATAGGTAATACCGGTATATGCCAACACATTATTCGGTAAAATGCGCAACAACCACATGGGATGAACTTCGCTGAATAATTGCTCAGCAAAAGCCTTCATATCACCATTCGTTTTCGCCAACAGCGGCAGAAAATCATACTGTTGTAAATATTTATTACCTGGCGAACCGACATAAACACCCGTTTCATCTTGAAACGTTATCAAATCATCTGCAATCAGTGAATCACGATAGGCAATGAGTTGACTGTGATTGACCGCTTGCATCGCTGCATTAATTCCCATTACATCTTGTCGGGAAATGACCTTTAATAACTTGCGATCGGGCAACATGGTTGCTGGATTATACTGTTTTAATTCACCACCCAAACGATTTGGCCACGTCGATAAATCCCATTGCTGAATTTCTCGAAGACCTTGCTGGCCCGCTAATAATGCAGTCCATGTCTCATCTGCTGTCGCACCGGTGGACGTCAATGCACTCATGCCGGTTATAAATACACGATTCGTCTGGCTCATGACATCAACCTCCAAACTCAGGATGCTTAAACAACAAACAACTATTGGAACCACCAAATCCAAATGAATTCGACAAGACAACGCCTAATGATTTTTCTCGTGGTCCATCAACCACATAATCCAAGTCACACTCGGGATCCGCTGTAGTAAGATTGGCTGTTTTCGGCACCGTCGCATGTTGAATCGATAATACCGAGATCACGGCTTCCAATGCACCTGCTGCCGCGATCAAATGACCTGTCTGACCTTTGGTTGAACTGACCGGCAAGGTTGCTGAACGCTTTGCAAAGACTGCTTTAATGGCATTCGTTTCACTCAAATCGTTCATCTTGGTGGACGTACCATGTGCATTAATATAATCCACATCTGTCGCTTGTAAACCCGCATCTCGAATGGCTTGCTCGATCGCCTGAATTGCGCCATCACCGTTAGGATGAGAATCGGTAATACGATAAGAGCTTAAGCTATTACCTTCACCCGCTAATTCGGCATAAATATGAGCACCGCGCGCTTTGGCATGTTCCCATTCTTCGAGCATCAAAAAGGCAGCCCCTTCACCTAAAACAAACCCATTGCGCGTACCGTCAAAGGGTCGACTTGCTGTAGTCGGTGTATCATTGTAAGTTGACAATGCGCCTAGTAAACAAAAACTGGATAATCCCAAGGGGTTAATCATCGAATCAAAACCACCAGTTAACATACAGTCCGCATCACCGCGACGAATGACTCGCATGGCGAGACCTAACGCTTGTCCACCCGATGCACAAGCCGTGTGTACAGCACTAGCATAACCTTGAATACCAAATTGTTTAATCAACAAGGCTAATCCGGTATTAGACGTGGTACTACCAAAATCATTTAGGCGATAAAATTCGGTGGATTTCTTTTGCAGGCTTGCCCAGTCAACCGCTCCATCTGCTGCGCAAGTTTGTTGAAATCGATGTAAATACTCAAATTCAGCGGTCATCATACCACTGCCTGTCACAATACCAAATCGCTCAGCATTCACTTTATTTGATTGAATGCCAGCATCTTGCACAGCTTGTAAGGCGGCATCTAATGCAAATTGTGTAAATCGTGAAGCAAAGCGATTGTGTTTCGTCAATAGCAAAGGATTTGGATTAAATCCTTTAATCTCGGCTGCAATTCGTGTTGGAAATGCACTGGCATCAAACTGTTGAATTTCAGCAATACCTGATTCACCAGCCAATAGATTAGACCATGTTGATTTCACATCGTGGCCCAAAGGTGACACAGCCCCTAACCCCGTAATAGCAATTCGCCGTGCTTTTGTCATAAACTCCTCGTTGCAATCATCACTACCTCTAATACACAAATCCGCTTTCCAGCCACTTCACTACGATACTGTAAAATCAATGTCTCCTCATCATGATGCTTGACTGTGAGCGTACAAACCACTTGATCACCAGGATAGACAAAATCACTCATTTTAATTTTTCGTAATTCATCAACACGATAGTGTTTGGCAAATCCGGCGCCAAACCCTGCTCGAGCTAAAAATTCACGCGCTAAATTGAGTTTACACTCCAATAACACAGTCATGGGCAGCACCGGTTTATTAGGAAAATGATCGGGAAAATAAGGAGCGACACGACTAATGCGTTTGACAGCGCGTAGCGAGACACCTGGATCACTGTCAATCACACGATCAAATAACATGGGAACAGTCAGTTTTGGCAGCGGCGCATTCAACACAACATTGCATTCACCTGTGGACGCAGCACATGTCCACTCACCAGGACGATGAATCTCAGCAAATTGACGACGAACAACTTTATCATCGATAAAATCAGTCATCGGTAACATGGGACCTAACGCACCGTCAATGCTAAAGACAATCTCATCACCTACACGCGCAACACTATGATATTGCACAGCCGTGTCATCCAATGAATCAATAAACGACTCAAGTAACAATGTCTCACCAACATAAGCATTACGGTGCGAACGAGCGCTAGCGACGACACCCGCCACTGGACGTTGCTTGAAATGATTCGTCATCATGACGTTCCAAGCAGCTAACTGACCTAATGTTTCACCTATCATCGATGGCATAAAAAACAGACGACCTTGCTCATCGGGGCTTAGGTAAACATCATCATGGGTAATATGCTTGATTCCTCGAATCACTTTGCCAGGATCCAGCGCAAAAATCCTGTCAACGAATAGAAATCGCATGAAAAGATCCTTTAGGCTACAACTTCACAAGCGAGTTGTTCAGTGCTTGCAGCAACGATCAATTTGCAAAATGTTTCAACGGTAAACAGCATGGGGATCTCATTGATTTTCATAGATGGCTTAAAGTGATCAGCAGGCACTTCACTTAAATACTGCTTCAATGCATCCATCCCTGCAGGCGTAATCACACCACCCTGCTCAAACTCATCTTCAGCTAGCGCACCGCGTGCGTTTTTTTCCAATTGGCCACGTGGGATTTTAATACTGAATTCTTTTTCTAACTGAAAAACCAAGTCTAAAAAATCGATCGATTCAGCACCTAAATCAGCAATTAAACGGCTTGACAAAGAAACATCGCCCTCATCCAGCACAAGCACATCAGCAATAATCGTCCTGACTTTAGGGTAAACACTTTCTACATTCATGTCAGATCCTCACGGTCTAAAAAATATTAATGGGAGGAAGTTTATCATACACTTCGGAAAGTGTCATCTTGAATACGTCATCGGCAAATAAATTAAAAACAAATCAAGCCCTCTCCTCTGTAAACACAAAGATTTCTTAAATTTCTATAGGGCTATTTTTACCGCTTTAACAGCAATTAATAGGGTTTTATTGCTCTTATTAGATCAATATTGTGGTTTAAAGTGAATAGTTACCGCTGTAGCGGCAATTAAAGTCAATCAGCCAAGGAAAATAACACTAAAATAAACAGGGTGGGCACGTCGCCGCGCTCCTTTGCCCACCCTGCCGCAAATTCAATAAGATTTACAGAGGACAACAGCAGCCAGAAATATCTCCATACAAACATTCCGCACAGTCTGAGCTACATGCAAATGTCAATTGTCCAATACCCATTAAAGTACTCAATACACATATCGTTATAATTTTTTTCATGGTTTTCTCCTTTCATACCAACAATCCAAGATTTTATAATTTACGTGGACAAAGACTCAAAAAACTTAGCGCACTTTAAAAAAGTGATTGTTATATGATACATATATAGTAACAAATTATATAATTTTCAAGTTTAAATCAGTTTATGCCAGGGTAACCGCATTTAAAGTCGTTACATTTATGAAAATGTTATTCATTGAGTCTTGGTTAACACCGCGCTTTAAATGCAACAATCCTCGCATACGATTCATTGATTCGCTGCTCGCTGATTGCGCCTGAATGGACATTTTTCTCAATGAGATCAATGACCTCTCTCGGATCTTGCGGGATATCAGCTAATTGATTACCGAAGATAAACATATCAGCACCTGCATTCAATGCTAATCGTAATGAGTCTTCTAAACCAAATTGATCGGAAATGGCTTTCATTTGCATGTCATCGGTCATGATAATGCCGTCGTAATGCATTTCATGACGCAATAATTCAGTTAACACCTTATAGGATAGCGTTGCAGGCAAACCTGAATCATCTAATTTTCGATTGACAATATGCGCCGTCATAATCATGTGACATAATTCTGGCTCGCGAAATAATAGCCGATAAGGTTCTAATTCAATGGCCTGCCAGGTATCCGTCACATCCACAAAACCAAGATGTGAATCGGCTTGTGAACTACCATGACCTGGAAAATGTTTGTACACGGGTTGAACGCCTTTGGCAAGTAAGGTTTGGGCGCACAATCGCCCAAATCGCGCCACATGACTGGCATCATCAGAAAAACAACGACCCAACTGACCCAAAATTGGATTTTCGGGATTCACATTCACATCAAGGACTGGCGCAAAACTCAGATTAAAACCGTGATCATGTAAGGTAGTAGCCATCACGGACAACTCTCGTCTCGCTTCCTCATCTTGCATTTGGCCCATGACATTCGCAGCAATGGTTTCTGGAAATCCATAACGTGCCTTTAAGCGATCCACCGCACCACCTTCATAATCAACCGAAATGAGCAATGGCATGGCGGGGCGCTGGTGTTGATGATTTAAAACTTGGTTATACTCTTGTAATGCTGCATTCAATGCTTGCACTTGCGAAGGACTTTCAATATTTTTATCAAATTGTTTTGATGGCACATCATAATCAAACAAAATAACGCCACCCAAATAACAATCCGCCATTTGTTTCACAATCAATGAATGTTCTGTGACGTGTTTACCATCAAAGCCCATAATCAGCATTTGGCCAATTTTTTCTCGCAAACTTACGTTAAGATGATGCTGCATTATCCAATACCTCACATGTCAAACGACCTTTAGCCAGCCGAATATCAAGTACATCGCCTATTTTAACATCGCTATTTTTAAATAATAACTGCTGATGATGCGTAACAATGGCATAGCCTCGATCCAGTGTTGCCAATGGACTCACGGCATGTAACGTCATGAGCTGCGATTGAAAACGCTGTTTTTGTTGGTTGATATAGTAGGTCATCGCTTGGCTTAGTTGATTTTCTAAATGGTTAATCCGTGTTTTCGCTTGTGTCAACAACAATTGTGGATGCTGAGCTGACAATCGCGTGGTCAACAGGTGCAATCGATGTTGTTTTTGCGTTAATGATTGGCGCATACTGCGCTGTAAATGGCGGTCCAAATAATCGACTGTTTGCCAATGCGTTGCAATCAGCCGCCCAGGTGAGGCCATTTTTTGAATCTCGTGCTGTAACAATAATGATTTATGTCGAATATAACGCGTCATTGCCAACAATAAACGTTCAGCAATTGCATGAAAATAGGCAACAAGCTCGAGCTGATCAGGTGTTACCGCTTCAGCTGCTGCCGTCGGTGTTGCTGCACGTAAATCAGCGACAAAATCAGCAATGGTGAAATCTGTTTCATGCCCTATACCCGATACGATTGGAATCTGACTAGCAGCAATTGCATGAGCTAGGAGCTCATCATTAAACGCCCATAAATCCTCAAGACTACCGCCACCTCTCGCCAAAATCAGCACATCACAACGCTGCTCTTGGTTGGCTCGCTGTACTGCAGCAGTCAATTGCGGCGCCGCTAGCTTACCCTGAACATCGCTTGGATAAACCACCACCAGAGCCTGAGGAAAACGACGTCCCAATGTTGTTAAAATATCGCGTAATGCCGCACCACTGGCCGACGTAATCACACCGATGCATTGTGGAAAACGAGGTAAACTTTTTTTACGGCTCACGTCAAATAAACCTAGTGCGGCTAACTTAACTTTCAACGCCTCAAACAGTTGATGTAAATCACCTTGCCCAGCTTCGGTTAATTCCTCAACAATCAGCTGATAATCACCACGCGCTTCATATAAACTTAGTTTACCTCGCGCCAGTACATGCAACCCATTTTGAAATGTTGTATGCAATGGCGTATGTCGATTTTTAAAAAACACACAGCGAACCTGTGCTGTGGCATCTTTCATCGTAAAATAAAAATGCCCCGATGCTGGTTTGCTTAAATTGGAAATTTCACCCTCAACACGGATTTCACCGACATCCTGTTCCAAAATCTGACGAATGTGGCGATTCAGTTGAGTAACCGATAAAACCTGCATTACCCGACCACGCTATAACCAGCGTCCACAAATAAGGTATGACCTCGAATCATCTCAGCCTCAGGCAAACATAATAAATAAATGGTGTTGGCCACATCCGCCGGTGTCAAAGCACGATCAGATAACGCATGTGCTTGATATTCAGCCAACAGCTGTTCACGATTAGGAAAATGTTTTAAGGCATCCGTATCCACGACACCCGCTGAAACCGTATTCACAGTGACCCCAATTTCAGCCAGCTCTAAGCTCAATGAACGGACTAACGCTTCCAAAGCTGCTTTTGATGCCCCAATAAACGCATAATTGGGAATAGCTCGCTGTGCGCCTAGGCTCGACAAGGCGACCACACGCCCACCTGCTTGCATCAACGATCGCCCTTCGCTCACCAAATGATTCAGTGCTAGAGCATTTGTTTCCATGCACCAACGCCAATGTTTGGTTGTCATTTTCATCGCGGGTTTCAATACACCGCTTGCTGCATTACTGATGAGGAAATCTAAACGATCAAAATGCTGACGAAATACTGCAAACATTTCTTTGACCGATTGATGATCAGCGACATTCGCTTGAATAGCAAAGGCCTGCCGTCCTAATCCTTGCAGCTCTGCCACCAATCGTAATGCTTCATCTGAACTATTGTAATAAACAATGACAATATCCGCACCCGCATGTGCCAATTTCAACGCAGTTGCTCGCCCAATGCCTCGAGCACCGCCCGTAATCAATGCCACCTTACCTGCAAAAATAGGATACATCTAAAGCATCTCCTCATCATCCTAACTATTGGCCAGGAGTATAACGTATCATCGTTATAAAAAGCAGGATCTTCACGTGAAAATAGTTGGATTAATTAAATTTATTTTCAAAAAATTGAATGCCTAACCAGGCCTCATTGTCTGCCATGTTCATTTTAACCTCCTTATGCGGTCTTGTTTTAAACATGCTACTTTTATACAATCCGCACTCCAGTCTTTACATACGAAGCACGATCCAATGAAACAACCTTGGCTAGGCAATGCCCTTTCAGTCGCGATGATTTTCTCTTTTCGTATGCTAGGTTTGTTCCTGTTGATCCCTGTATTTACAACGTATGGTGTTAAATTAAATGGCGCAACACCCACACTGCTCGGGATTGCCTTGGGATGTTACGGCCTCAGTCAAGGGCTGCTGCAAATCCCTTTCGGAATGCTCTCCGATCGTTATGGTCGTAAACCACTACTTACTCTAGGGCTCATTTTATTTGCACTTGGCAGTTTACTGGGTGCCTGTACTCAGTCCATTCATGGCATGATTATTGCGCGAATATTACAGGGTGCAGGCGCTATCGGCAGTGTGCTGATAGCCTTACTGGCTGATTTAACACCGGATGAGCAACGCACCAAAGCCATGGCCGTTATCGGCATGACCATCGGTTTATCCTTTAGTCTTGCCATTGTGCTCGGTCCAACGATCGCACACCTTTATGGATTACCCGGTATTTTTTACATGACGACATTGCTAGCCTGCGTGGGACTTATTATGATTCACACGATAATTCCCACCCCAAAGCAACATCGACTGGATATGCAAGCCACGATCAATGCAACTCGCTTTAAAGCCGTTTTGAATAACCCTCACCTGCAACGTTTAAACAGCGGGATTTTTTTCCAACATCTCATACTCACCTCTACTTTTTTTGCCATTCCATTGTTGTTACAGCAACAAATTAAACAAGAACACCTCAGCAATGCATGGCATTTTTATCTACCGCTGATGATCATCAGCTTTGTTGCCATGGTACCGTGTATTACCATCGCTGAGCGAAAAGGAAAAATAAAGTATCTATTTATTGCCGCAGTCAGTCTGACTGCATTATCACAAGGCATATTAGCGTTTACTCATCAATCAATGTTGAGCTTATTTATCTCCATGATCACTTACTTCATCGCTTTCAATATCCTCGAAGCAAGTCTCCCTTCCTTGGTTTCAAAACAGGCACACGCCAACAGTCGTGGTTGTGCAATGGGGATTTATTCCAGCAGTCAATTTTTGGGAATTTTTGCCGGTGGCGCATTAGCCGGTATTCTTTTTCAATGGCTAGGCTACACGGGTATTTTTGCTATTAATGGTGGGATCGCTCTGTTATGGTTATTCATTGCAAGTACAATGCAACCATTGCAATATCAATTCATGATCACGATTCCTCTACCCAAGCAGGTCCTCGATCTGACGCCTTTAAATACGCTACCGGGTGTCTGTCATATCACCGTGAACAAACATGACCAATTGATCTATCTACACGTCGAGAAGGCACTTTATCAACCAGGGAGCGCTGAGCGCTTAATCAAATCACTCAAACCTGGCACTGATGTGCCCATACTCGCAACATAGCATTGCCTTTCGGTTGTAAATGATACGATACGTCACGCACTTCAACTCCATAATTTGCTTGCTGTAACGCCAGTAACACAGGACCGAGCAACGGCGAAGGAATACCCCGTGCATCTACTAATGGAAAAATACGCACGTCTTTAGCCACCCGCGCTAATTCTTTGATAACCCCCACGTGATAATCTACCGTCTGATAATCCAAATCTGCAAATAAACAATGTGCACTTAATGCAAAATCAAAAGCAAAATGGCCGAAAGGCAATTCCGTATCAACCACAGGTAAATAGCGTTTATCAAGGCGTCCTTGATCATAATCCGCCAAAAACGTGGCGATCCCTTCCCGTCGATAAGCCAACAATGTGTCTAAATCACCATAACGACTTAAATCAAAAACCTGTTTTTCTGTTTTAAACTGCTGCAATCGTGCATCGAAATTTGCAGTAATCTCAGTTTTTAATGCTGCGATATTCAAATGGAACCATGGATCACAGCTGATACATTCCGAAGCAAGATCTTGTAATTCAAAATTAACGGCAGTAGCACCGCTTCCGTATTCTAAAAAGCGTTTCGTCAGATCAGCTTCCGACAATTGAAACATGTCACGATACTCATCAAGATGATGTCCCCACAACACTAATCTTCGCATAATGACTTTTCCCATCTTCACCATTGTCAGCCGATTCTATAGTCTATACAATGATCTAAGAAAAATCAGCATCTTGACGTTGATTCTCTTTGTACCTGACAATAAAGGGCAACTCTATGAATCCGAATGATATTGTAATCGTCGCTGCAAAACGAACACCCATCGGTGCCCTCTTAGGCACATTATCGCCTCTCACAGCACCTGAATTAGGTGCTCTAGCTCACCGCGCTGCAATCACCGCTGCGGGCATCAAACCAAGCGACATTGATGAAGTCATCAGTGGTTGTGTACTGCAAGCAGGTATTGGTCAAGCTCCCGCACGCCAAGCGGCAATCCGTGCGGATATTCCAGTGAGTACAGGCGCGACAACCATAAATAAAATGTGTGGCTCTGGCATGAAAGCGGTCATGCTTGCTCATGATCTCATCAAAGCAGGATCAGCAACGATTGTACTGGCAAGTGGTATGGAAAGCATGTCTAACGCACCCTATTTACTGAGTAAAGCACGTGCAGGATATCGTCTTGGTCATGGTGAATTAAAAGACCACATGTTTCTTGATGGTTTAGAGGATGCATACGAACCCGGTATCCTAATGGGTTGTTTTGCTGATGTCACCGCCAAGGAGTATGGCCTAACTCGCGAACAACAAGATGCATTTGCCATACAATCCATGACTCGGGCCTTATCCGCTCAACAAACCGATGCATTTACTGCAGAAATCGCACCCGTGACAATAATAAGTCGTAAAGGCAGTACTACCGTCACTCAAGATGAAAGCCCTGATCAAGCGAAAATAGCTAAAGTAGCGCAATTAAAACCTGCATTTGATGCAACAGGAACTGTCACGGCAGCAAGCTCAAGTTCCATTGCTGATGGAGCAGCCAGTTTAATTCTGATGACAGCGGGTACGGCGGCACAACATGGTTTAACACCACTGGCTAGAATTGTCGCTCATGCAACACATGCAGCAGAACCTCAATGGTTTACCACAGCGCCCATCGGCGCGATAAAACATGTTTTACATCAAGCCCACTGGGCCATTCATGACGTCGATTTATTCGAAATTAACGAGGCATTTGCTGTCGTCACGATGGCGGCAATTCAAGCATTAAAACTTGATCCACAAAAGGTCAATATTCATGGAGGCGCATGTGCTTTGGGGCACCCAATTGGCGCGTCAGGAGCTCGTATTCTTGTGACACTAATTCATGCTTTAAAACATCACCATAAACAACGAGGCGTTGCCGCATTGTGCATTGGTGGTGGTGAAGCAACGGCAATGGCTATTGAACTCGTGGGGGCCTATGATTAAAACCGCTGTACCGTACCTAACTTATCTCATTTTGAGTATTCTCATTATTCTCTTTTCTCAATACACTCGCGAAGCAGGCTCGTTTATTGTGGATTTTTATAATTACGTCGATGGCCACATCGAGATCTTCTTCAGTCGGTCGCCGGGTGGAATTGCACTGCGTCATATTGTGGCTCTGGTAGTCTGCCCCTTAATCATCAGTGGCATACCTGCGATGATTTATCATGCGGTCAAACACAGTGCGATGCCTTATTTCATGCAAATCACCTGGCTATTATGGATTGTGATTGCACTGAGCACCGTGTTAGTCAGATAAAGGACAATGCCATGACTCAAATCATCAGCCAATTGAATCCTGCTTGTGATGAATTCAAAACCAATCAATCCGCGATGCAAGCACTCGTTGCTCAACTGCAAAAAACCATTGCCCACATTGCTTTAGGAGGCGATGAAGCCGCACGCACTCGTCACCAGCAGCATGGCAAATTATTACCTCGTGAACGTCTTCAACAGCTGCTCGATCCAGGCAGCTTTTTTTTAGAACTGTCGCAACTAGCAGCATTTAACGTTTATACCGATCCACTGCCTTCTGCAGGTTTAATCACCGGTATTGGTCGTATAGCGCATCAAGAGTGCATGATCGTCATCAATGATGCAACCGTCAAAGGCGGGACATACTATCCCTTGACCGCCAAAAAACATCTGCGCGCACAAGAAATTGCTAAAGAAAATCATCTGCCCTGCATTTATATTGTCGATTCAGGTGGCGCATTTTTACCTATGCAAGATCAGGTTTTCCCAGATCGCGACCATTTTGGCAGAATCTTTTATAACCAAGCTAATTTATCAGCGATGAATATCCCACAAATTGCAGTGGTGATGGGATCGTGCACTGCAGGTGGCGCCTATGTCCCGGCAATGGCAGACGTATCCATCATGGTGCGTGAACAAGCAACTATTTTCTTAGCGGGGCCTCCATTAGTTAAAGCCGCAACTGGCGAAGTCATTAGTGCTGAAGCATTAGGTGGTACTGAAATTCATTGCCGTCAATCGGGTGTAGCTGATTATAGTGCCGACAATGACCTGCATGCGCTTGAGCTCACTCGACAAGCAGTCAGCCATCTAAATCGCATTAAACCACATTCCTTGCATCGCATCACGAGTCGCGAGCCCATCTATCCTCAACACGAATTAGATGGCATTGTGTCAGCCGATCTGCGTAAACCATTTGATATTCGAGAAATCATCGCTCGTCTTGTTGATGGATCCGAATTTGATGAATTTAAAGCACTGTATGGTACAACATTAGTTTGTGGCTTTGCTCATTTATATGGTTATCCGGTGGGTATCATTGCAAACAACGGCATTTTATTTGGTGAAAGTGCATTAAAGGGTGCACATTTTATTGAACTATGCACGCAGCGGAATATTCCGCTTATTTTCTTACAAAATATCACTGGGTTTATGGTAGGCAGTAAATACGAAGCAAGCGGTATTGCAAAACACGGCGCAAAAATGGTGATGGCCGTTGCCAACGCTCAAGTTCCTAAATTTACAGTGATTGTCGGCGGCAGTTTTGGTGCTGGAAATTATGCCATGTGTGGACGTGCTTACTCGCCTCGATTCATGTGGTCTTGGCCTAATGCACGTATCTCCGTCATGGGAGGTGAGCAAGCCGCCAATGTTTTAGCACAAATTAATCGCGAAAAACATACCAAACGCAACACCACCTGGAGTGCTGAAGAGGAAGAACACTTTAAAGCAACGATGCGCGAGCAATACGAAACGCAAGGTAACCCCTATTACGCCAGTGCCAGATTGTGGGATGATGGTGTGATTGCCCCTCAGGACACGCGTAAAATTTTAGGATTGAGTTTATCTGCCGCGCTAAACGCGCCCATTCAACCGACCCGATACGGTGTTTTTAGGATGTAAATCATGAGCGATTTAATCGTTGAACTACAAGGACATGTACTACTCATTACATTGAATCGCACCGAAAAACACAATGCATTTGATGATATATTATTGGGCGATTTACAAATGGCACTCGATGCTGCCGAACACAATGATGCTGCTCGTGTCATCGTTTTAAAAAGTAATGGGCGACATTTTTCGGCAGGTGCCGATCTCAATTGGATGAAACGCATGGCGCAATTTAGCGAAGCAGAAAACTGTGCAGATGCACAGGTCTTAGCTCGCGTCATGTTTACCCTCAACCAAAGCCGTAAACCTACGATTGCCATGGTCCAGGGCGCCGCGTTTGGCGGAGGTGCGGGCTTAGCAGCCGCATGCGATATTGCTATTGCCGCAGATAACGCCCAATTTTGTTTTTCAGAAGTCAAACTGGGTTTAATACCAGCAGTCATCAGCCCTTACGTCATTAAGGCCATTGGCGAGCGTGCGGCGACTTGGTTATTTATGAGTGCTGAAATAGTGGATGCCAAACGCGCTTATGCATTACAACTGATTCAACATCATGTACCATCTGAAGAGTTGTTATCGTACACGCTAAATTATGCAGAGGCGATAGCCAAATTACCTCCTGAGGCAGTACGCGATGCCAAAGCGTTGGTACGCCGTGTGGTAGGACATCCCGTGAACAATGCTTTGCAAACACTCACAGCGACACTCATTGCCAAAAAAAGGGTTTCCACAGAAGGACAACGTGCTTTACAAGCATTTTTAAATAAAGAAAAATGAAGGAATGCCATTTTGGAGTTAAAAGGATCGCATGTTTACTAAAATTCTAATTGCCAATCGCGGTGAAATTGCTTGTCGTATCATCCGTACTGCACGTCGCATGGGTATTGCAACAGTCGCTGTTTATTCGACTGCCGATGCAACGAGTTTACATGTATCGCTAGCCGACAGTGCTTATTGTATTGGTGAACCCGCGGCCGCAAAGAGTTATTTAAACATCAATGCCATCCTTGCCGCAGCGGTGGCTAGTGGCGCCGAAGCGATTCATCCAGGTTACGGTTTTTTATCGGAAAATACTGACTTCGCACGCGCATGCGAGCAAGCTAACATTGTGTTTATTGGTCCATCCATTGAAGCAATGGATGCAATGGCCTCAAAACAATTAGCCAAACAACGTCTTGAAAAAACAGACGTCCCCCTCACCCCAGGCTATCATGGCAGTGACCAATCAGATACGCGACTACGTGCAGAGGCGGAGCGGTTAGGCTACCCTGTCCTCTTAAAAGCAGCCTGTGGTGGTGGCGGCAAAGGGATGCGTTCAGTCCTTAATGCTGCTGAATTTGAGCAAGCCTTGGCAAGTGCTCGCCGTGAAGCTAAAGCGAGTTTTGCAGATGATACGATGTTGATTGAAAAGTTAATTCAGCAACCACGACACATTGAAATGCAAATCATGGCCGATCACCATGGGCGGGTGGTTCACCTCTTTGAGCGTGATTGCTCGATTCAACGTCGACATCAAAAAATTATTGAAGAAGCACCTGCAGGCCATTTATCACCAGATCTTAGACAACGACTTGCAGATGCTGCAATCGCTGTTGCCAAAGCGATTCATTATCGCGGTGCCGGTACCATTGAATTTTTGGTGGATGGTACAGAAACGTTTTACTTCATGGAAATGAATACGCGTTTACAGGTCGAACATCCCGTCACCGAGATGATCACAGGCCTTGATTTGGTCGAGTGGCAATTACGCATCGCTGCAAATGAGCCGCTCCCACTCACGCAAGCACAAATCCACGCCACAGGACATGCGATTGAATGTCGAATTTACGCAGAAGACCCAGAGCATGATTTCATGCCTTCAATTGGTCAATTGCATTTTCTGAAAGAGCCTGTCGGTGAACATATCCGCATTGAAACCGGTGTGACACAAGGTGCTGTGATCAGTCGTTATTATGATCCCATGATTGCCAAGTTAATTGTTTGGGGGGAAACTCGTACAGAAGCATGCCATCGATTAGCTTCTGCGCTACGTCACTACTATATTGGTGGGGTTAAAACAAATTTGACGTTCTTACAGACCATTATTGGTCACTCGTCATTCATTCAAAATCAACTGAACACTGATTTTTTAAACCAAGAGCATATCATCTTACCATCACCCGACCCACTGCAGGCAATCCAAATGGCAGCAGCAATTGACTACCTCCGTCTAGCATCCAATCCTGATCCGTTATACCAAGATACCTTTGCATGGCAAATGCATACGTCCAGTGAATGGTCCACGTTTTATAGGCTGCAAGGGGAACATTTTAAGGTAACGTTCACACCGATAACAACGGATCAAGTCAAACTATTCGTTTCAATCGCCAACGACTCGTCACAATCCATTGGACCCGTGCAGTTTAAATTAAGCAGCACGAATCATCAATTACAAATGGACGATGACCAAACGATTCGTCAGTGCTATTTTGAGTGTTTGCCTGACAAAATCATCGTATACGTCGCTCATGGGCCCGTTGAAATCAAGCGTATAGAAGGACACGAAAATACTGGAGGACAGCAACAAACCAATAACCAATTAACCGCTCCAATGCCCAGCACTGTAGTTGCCGTTCTAAAGAAAACAGGCGATAGGGTCGAGCTTGGAGAGCCACTCATGGTCTTAGAGGCCATGAAAATGGAGCACACGATCCGTGCACCCAGCGAAGGTACGATCAGCTCTATTTTTTATGAAGTCGGCGCTCAAGTTAATGAGGGAGCAACCCTTGCTGCCTTGGAGGCAACATGAGTTATCCGCGCCAAGTCACTATCCTGGAAGTTGGTCCCCGTGATGGCTTACAAAATGAATTAAGCTTTGTTGCCACACAACATAAAATTGATCTCATTGATTTATTAAGTCAAACAGGCTTGGAATACATTGAAGTCACAAGTTTTGTATCAGCAAAAGCCATCCCGCAACTGGCTGATAGTGATGACGTATTTCGCGCCATTATAAAACCTGATCATGTTCATTTTTCGGCACTGGTTCCTAACGAACGTGGCATGGAGAAAGCGATTGAAGCCGGGGTTAAAGAGATCGCTATTTTTACGGCAGCGAGTGAACAATTTAACCAACGCAATATCAATTGCTCGATCGATGAAAGCATCGCACGCTTTAAACCCGTTATGACCTTGGCAAAGCAATATCAAATTCATGTGCGAGCATATGTTTCCTGCGTATTAGGCTGCCCGTATGAAGGTAATATTTCACCAAGACAGGTGGTTAACGTTGCACATAAATTGTTTGAGTTGGGCGTGGATGAATTAGATTTAGGCGATACCATTGGCGTTGGTACACCAAAGCAAACGAACGCACTCATCGAGGCAATCCGCACCTATGTGCCTTTATCCAAAATTTCCATGCACTTTCACGACACGTATGGTCAAGCCATCGCCAATATCTACGCTGCTCTCGAATCAGGTATCAGTCGTTTCGACAGCTCTGTTGCTGGGCTCGGCGGCTGTCCCTACGCAAGAGGCGCTAGCGGCAACGTCGCAACCGAAGATGTCTTATATCTCATGCACGGCTTAGGCATTGAAACAGGCATCGACATCTACAAAATTGTCGCAGCAGGCGACATGATTTGCAAAATACTAGGCAAAAAAAACCAATCCAAAGTGGCAAATGCCTTACTGGCGAATCAATAATAACTATTATAACGTCCCAGATGCCTAGCAAATCGCTCAGAAAAACCAAGTGCTTTCATTGAGAGGGCCCCGATCGGCCGAGTGACAGTGTCTCAAAATCAGGTAGGATATCGGTGCTCAGTCTACTATCGAGTTCTCGTTGAAAATCCGTAGGCGCTAAATTATGAGTCGCTCCGTCACGAATAAAAGCATCCATAGCCTCAACACCCGCAACATATTGGGCAAGATCTATCTGTCTAAGGGTAAACCGATTTTCAAGTTCACTGCGTTTTTGATTTAAATAGTTAGAATTTGCGGTCGTTACCTGCCGATTCATCTCACGACCATCGATGGTAATAGTCCGATGTACTGAATTGGGTATTTTGTTGGTGGATTTAGTGAACATGATTAGCCTTTTTATAACAAGTGACATCAAGATTACAGCAAGAGTCGCATCTTACCATAAAGGTAATCTTTATGATCCCGGTATCGTCGGATATAGTTCAAAAATAACAGGTATTTTATTCCGGCAAGGATAGGCAAATTAAATATGATTTGTTGGGCCAAGGCCCAACCTACGCCTTATTGATTAAATTTTGATGCGACAGCCGTGCACTTAACTCTTATCCATATTGACATAGAATGAAATTGATCATACTGTCAACGGAGCCGATATACCATGGGTAAACGCATCTAATTTTTATGCAGTATAGCGGCCACTTTTAAAAAAATTTAGAATTATTCATCTGAGCCGCGGCTCTGGCGGATCGATTTTTTATTGTTCGTAAGATGCATTTGCCCTGACATATTAACCATTCAAAATCATGCCTAACACAGACACTTTAAAGAGCAAAGAAAACAAACAATTAACGTCGACGGTTGCCGAGGATAATGCCATATCTGCCATTCAGGTTTTGCCAGCAGCTGATTCCTCCTCTTGCTTTACCGAAGATGGTGAGTTTTGCTTTCAGGCACTCTATGCTCATTTGCTGATTGACATGGCGCACTATACAAGTAATATTGACCATTTAATTCACTATTCGGCCTTAGTGGTCAACATGTTTATGCATGCCGCAACGTTTACACCGGTTGATGGGCACGGTAAAGCGCAATTGCGTGAATTTGATAATAAATCGCAGCTGCAGTACTTTCGCTCACAAGGTAACCATATTCAAGCTTCTTTTTTTAAGGAAATGACGAAAACAGCTCAGGTGAGCGGGACATGCCGACTGCCATTCAATCCAGGTTTTATAAAATTGATTGCAGAAGATGATTTCTCGAAGAAATTTTGTGCTGAAATTAAAAAAATGGACCCTAAGACAGGCTATCCAAAACCAGGTAAAACAGTCAGCTCTTATGTAATGACACAAATCGCTCATGCAGGTGCTCGGAAAAATAATTTTTCAACCTTAGTGCAAAGCATGACGCAGGCAATCCATGCAGATGATAATCCAGACAAGGCTACCCTATTAAAAGAAACATTAGAACATATTTTACCGCCAACCCAATCCATCAAAAAATTGACACACAAAGACTGTGCAGCCCGTATTAATGCATTGCTCACTGAATTTAAACAATCTACAGCGACACAGATAACGGGAATGCCAGGTGACGATCAATTATTAAGCCATTTACTCCGTTATCGTATAAATAGAGTGCGCTCATTACAACAACGTGTTAAAAATTTAAATTTAAATCATATTTCCATCGATGAGTCACAGCAAGAGATCACCTGTCTTTTCATTCGTCTGTATAAAAATTGTAACATCGCTGATGACACTTATACGGAAGGTGTAACCAATGTACTGCTTAGTTTCTTTGGTGGGCTTGTAAATCATACGGTTCAACAAAAAGGACTACGTCTCCATACTGAACGACGGCAAAGTTTTGGTGCTCTGCGACCCACATTAACTGATGCGGGCTGTTTAATGTTGCGACTGTCACTTGGAACAGAACCAACCGTTTTTGACGATATCATTCTCAGCAGTCTGCAACAGTTTGATCAGTTATTAGGAAAGTTTAAATTTGATCAACAAACACATTCCACCGTAAAAGCAGTCTTTGCTTATTGCTCACCACTTAAAGAACAAGAAGAAGGAAAACGAAAGCCTCGTGATCCCGACACTTATATTCGAAATGTAGTTCGAAAAGATGATAGAACGCTTACGACCTATCGTCAGGCCAAGATTTACATCGATAAGGCATACCAATCCAAAACTGATGCGAATTATTTAGAACAAGCCATGACGAACTTTTTAGATCAGTACGTTACAAAAGGAAACAAAATTAAGCCATCGGCCATCGTCTCTGGGGTAACCGATGCATCAGATGTGATACAAGTGATTGCCTCACCGATCAAACATGTTTTACAAAATACATTATCGTATGCTTTTGATTTTGTTAAAAAACTGGAATTTAAAACTAAAAACGAGCCGTTACAATGTTTTGAACACGCTTATTTGCATAGTTTACTTAAGTTGTTCAATCGATGTCAGGAAGCAAAACAGCTATTAACTCAAATCAATCAAGTTGAAGCATCCACATTTTATTATAAAGCAACACTTCTCACGGACGATATTTTAGAATACCTCATTTCATTGGATGGATTACAATACATTCGTGCTGCATTACAAAATGAACCATTGACGCCGATTGATAATCTACGTATGAGCGAATTAAGTTATGTTGCTCAATCACTCCGTATTCCCCAAGATCAATTACAATTATTTTTTACCGACAGTGGCCAGCAAGCTATTGCGACCACGTTACTCACCTTATCCATTGAATTGCACGGTCCTGCTGCAGATGAAAAAACGTATAGTGGCGATGTTTTCTTGTTTGGTAAAAGTTACTATGAAGTTGGAGAGTTTTTAAAGGATTGCAATCAAGGTGAACTCCAACTCCAAATACGCGACGCTAACCATGCTAAAATTATCTTCATTGACATCAGCCAGCTACATGACCTTTCGATAGAAACATGTCCTGCTATGAAAGCATTGGTGATTGACATGACACATCACCCGCTTCTTGATCAACAACAACTGAAAGATATGATTCGTGCGGCTCATCTTAAAAACATATTAGTCGTCTTGGTAGAAAGCTCTTTAAAACACGCGCAATTAGGACTAGACAAGTATCAAGCAGGTAAAATCACGGTGATTGCCTCTTCAATAGAAAAAAAATTGTCGAAAGAAGCCACCGATCTTTTTAATAATGTATCAAAAGAGGCAATTCATCCCGCAACTGCTTCTTACTTATCAATGGTCAATACAATTTGTCGTGATAAACATATGATCATCGCAACACCTGAAACTCCACCTATAAAAAAGGAAACAGGAAAAACGACCAATCAAGCCGGTCTGATACTGAAAGGTGTGATTTCATCAAAGAAACCAGAAAAAATGCCTATGCGTGTTGTCAGTCAACAAGGTAACCGCATCTAAATACTCATGATTAATTTGGCCATTTCGACTATCTCATGGACACCATCATTGAACTCAACTTCAATCTCATAATTCGCTAATGGCTTGACCTTCGTTAATCGCCAGAATGCGTTACAGACTATTCCAGAGGTGGTATTTTCTTTGGTGACTGATTTTATGCGCATAACTCCCCATCCTCTAATAATTCTATATTCTATTGACAATATCATAAGCCGCGCTTAGGATTCCATTCGATTTGTTTTCTAAGGATGTACCCATGACCATTCACCATTTAAAAGCCCTCGTCAATGACGATTTTGAAGCGGTGAATCACTTGATCATTGATAAGATTCAGGCCCAGAGCGGTTTGATTGATGACTTAGGTAATCACTTAATTCAAAGCGGTGGCAAACGATTACGGCCACTGATTGTGCTATTGTCTAGTCTTGCCTGCAGTTACCGCGGTCAGGATCATATTATCTTAGCTGCAATGATTGAATTCTTCCATACGGCTACATTATTGCATGATGATGTCGTGGATGAGTCAACCTTACGTCGTGGGCGCGAGACAGCCAATACGATATGGGGAAGTAAAGCCAGTATCCTTGTCGGTGATTACCTTTTCACGTTGTATTTAAAACTCATGCTGCAAGTTGGTAACATGGATATCATTCAGCTGCTTGCAGACATCACCCACCAAATGACCTGTGGTGAAATCAAACAACTCGCTAATCGTCATAATGACAAGCTATCAGTCGATGATTACTTTGATATGATCCGCTCGAAAACCTCATTACTTTTTGCTGCATCCTCTACCATCGGGGCACTTATTAGCAAAGCAGATACCACCACCAAAAATGGCTTGTATGCCTATGGTTTGCATTTAGGCAATGCTTTTCAGTTGATTGATGACGCGCTGGACTACTGCTCTGATGCAAAAACCATCGGGAAAAATATCGGTGATGATTTAGCGGACGGTAAGGTCACCTTACCCCTACTCTTTGCGCTGCAACATGGTTCGGACGATCAACAAGTGACGATTAAGCAAAGCTTGAAAACAGGTTCGCTGGATAAGCTCCCCGATATCCTCCAAATTATTGAAGAAACAAACGCCATCGAATACACACGCCAAATCGCATCAGCAGAAGTGGATAAGGCCATCACGGCTTTGCACGTTTTACCTGACTCCACTTACAAAAAGGCCCTTATGGATTTAGCGCTTTATGCTGTTTCGCGAGATCATTAAGTAAAGTCACAGAAAAATCGATTCCATGGCTGTCCAACGTCGAGGCTAGCGGATTTCGCCCATAATCGTGCACAATCCACAATATAGTGCCATCCTCAGTGCATTAAAACAAAAAGGCCACCTGTTGCCGCCTGAAACATCAGCGCTATTTCTCACCTGGTTACTATTGGAAACAGATCCTGCCCTTTACTCCCCTCAAACATGGGATATTTACGATGTATCACATCATGTCCACTGGCTAGTTCCTCCTCATCAAGTTGTGGGTATGGAAATCAGGGAAATGAAGAATGACGGGCTTTCCAAGTAAAATCCGAACCTACAGATGCATGCAGGGAAATAAAAATCGAATTAAACATTGAATCGGAAATGCATGACATCTCCGTCGCAGACGATGTAATCTTTGCCTTCCAAACGTAATTTGCCGGCCTCTTTAGCGCCTTGTTCGCCTTTGTTAGCGACAAACGCATCATAAGCAATGACTTCTGCACGAATAAAACCTTTCTCAAAATCAGTGTGGATCACACCGGCGGCCTGAGGTGCTGTTGCTCCCCGCTGAATGGTCCATGCACGAACTTCTTTAACACCCGCGGTAAAATAGGTTTGCAAACCTAGCAAATCATAACCCGCACGAATCACTCGATTTAATCCAGGCTCATCCAAGCCTAAATCAGCCATGAATTCAGCACGATCTGCATCGTCTAGCTCCACGAGTTCGGATTCAGTTGCTGCACATAAAGGGACAACGCTCGCACCTTCGCTAGCAGCCAATGCACGCACTTTCTCTAATAATGGATTATTGTCATACCCATCGTCATCGACATTAGCGATGTATAGGATAGGTTTCGCCGTCAACAAAAATAAACGTCGACTCTGCAGCACTTCGTCAGGTGTTAATTCCAATGTTCGCACTGGATGTCCGGCATCCAGATGTAATTTGATTTTTTCCAATGTTTGCTTTTCAAACAAAGCCTCTTTATTGCCACTTTTACTTAATTTACCTGCTTTAAGTAATGCTTTTTCAACTGTATCCATGTCTGCTAAGGCAAGTTCCGTGTTGATCACTTCAATATCGTGTAATGGATCGACTTTACCAGCAACGTGAATGACATCCGTATGTTCAAAGCATCGAACGACATGCGCAATGGCATCCGTTTCACGGATATTCGCTAAAAATTGATTTCCAAGTCCCTCACCACTTGCAGCACCTTTCACTAACCCAGCAATATCGACAAATTGCATCACCGCAGGTACAACCCGCTCTGGATTAACGATGTCACTTAATGCTTGCAAACGTTGATCGGGGACTGTAACCACGCCCACATTGGGTTCAATTGTACAAAATGGATAATTTGCAGCTTCAATACCTGCTCTCGTCAAGGCATTGAATAGCGTGGATTTTCCCACATTCGGTAGTCCTACAATTCCACATTTAAATCCCATGCTAACCTCATTACGTGTTCAAACGATTCATTGCCAGCGCTAATTGGCCTGTCATTACCATCGGCATCACCATGACTGCTCGCTCAATGGCATCTAAAATTAATTGTCTATCATGTATCGATGGCTTACCTAAGACGTAGTCCAACACAAGCTCTCGATGCCCCGGATGGCCGATGCCGATTCGTAACCGATGAAAATCAGAGCTACCAAGCTGTGCTATCATGTCTCGTAATCCATTATGGCCACCATGACCACCGCCTGTTTTTAGTCGGATTCGACCTGCAGGAAGATCTAAATCGTCATGCGCAACCAGTATTTCACTTGGTAAAATTCGATAAAACTGACAGATAGCTCGCACGCACTCACCGCTCAAATTCATAAACGACAGCGGCATAAAAACAGTACATGGAATATGATTGATAACGCATGAAGCCAATTCACCACGCAATTTTTTGTCAGATTTCAGTGAGACACCTTCCGCTTGAACCAAGGCATTCACGAACCAACCACCCACATTATGCCGCGTTGGTTCGTAGCTTGCACCTGGATTGCGTAATCCAACAATGAGTTTAATCGGCGTAGCAACGATGATCTTACTCCGCGTCTACAGGAGTCGCATCATCTTGATCATGACCCGCAGCTTTTGATGCACTTTCTTCAGCATCTGCTTCAGCTTGTGCTGCTTCAGCCGCAGCCGCTTCAGCCGCTTCCTCAGCTTCTTCACTCAATGCTGCTTTGCTGACATGGATACCGACAACCGGATGGTCATGATCGATATCACTTGGATCAACTGCAAAGTGAACATTTTTTGGTAACTTAATCTGAGACATGTGCAACACATCATCTAATTTTAAGTCAATCAAATCCACTTCGATAAACTCGGGCAAGTAACGTGCTTCACAACGGACTTCGACTTGAGTCATCACATGGTTTACAACGCCTCCCAATTTATGCCCTTCTGACTCTTCACCGTTAATGAAATGCAAAGGAACCATACGCACTAAGACATCTTTTGCAGACACGCGCTGAAAATCCATGTGTAAAATCACGGGTTTGTAAGGATGGCGTTGTAAATCTTTCAGAATAACCTGTTCTGTTTTACCATCAACGTGCAAATTAAACACGCTTGAATAAATCGCTTCACTTTCCAACGCTTTATTTACTTTGTGTTGGCATAAATGCAGTAATTTTGGTTTTTTTTCGCTGCCATACACGATAGCAGGGATTTTATTTTCAAGACGACGCAGGCGGCGGCTCGCACCTTTCCCCAATGCGTCTCTTGTTTCAGCTTCTAACACAATTGTAGTTGACATAAATTCTCCAAAAGTAATAAAAATGTTCATCACTTTGCGACCAAGGACGAACACAAGCGGCAAATTATATAATAAATTAAATACAACTTGAAGTCGTAATTGATTTTTTATAGAATATGGCACTTTGTGATGAGTCTGTGCAAAATAACTGACGTCTTTTTAAGTTCTGTGCCCAGACCCTGCGCCGACGCCGATTTAGGCGACAATATGGGGAACGTGCACGTTCCATGGTTGATTTGGAGAAACAGTATGTATGCGGTAATCAAAACTGGCGGTAAGCAATACCGCGTCAAAGCAGGTGATGTTCTGAAGGTCGAAGAATTGCTGGCTGAAGTTGGGCAAGTGATCGATTTTTCAGACGTTTTGATGCTAACAGACGGTGATAAAGTCACAGTAGGCACACCTTTTGTAAAAAATGGTCTTGTAAAAGCTGAAGTCGTCGCTCATGGTCGACACAAAAAGGTAAAAATTATTAAATTCCGACGTCGTAAGCACCATATGAAACAAATGGGGCATCGACAAAATTATACGCAAATCAAAATTACTGCAATTGGTAAATAACGAGGCATATAAAAAATGGCACATAAGAAAGCAGGTGGTAGTACCCGTAACGGCCGCGACTCGAATCCTAAGTTTCTTGGGGTAAAGCGTTCTGCCGGTCAATTTGTTCAAGCTGGTGAAATTTTAGTGCGCCAACGCGGAACACGTTTTCATGCTGGCGATTTTGTTGGGTTAGGACGTGATCACACATTATTTGCACTTGAAACAGGCCATGTACAATTTGTTACAAAAGGTCCTTTGAAACGTAAATTTGTAGCGATTACACCAGTAGCTGCTGAATGAAGTTTGTTGACGAAGCAGTCATAAAAATCGAGGCAGGCAACGGTGGTCACGGTTGCCTGAGCTTCAGACGAGAAAAGTTCATCCCATTTGGTGGTCCAGATGGCGGAGATGGCGGTAATGGAGGTTCGGTGTATCTGGAAGCTAATTCAGATTTAAACACCCTCGTGGATTTTCGTTTCCAACGTCATTACAAAGCACAAAACGGCCAACCGGGCATGGGTTCAAATTGCACCGGTAAATCAGGTGATGATCTCTATATTCAAGTTCCAATCGGAACACTAGCATACGACATCGATACAGGCGAATTATTAGCCGACATTCGTAAAGCTGGTGATCGCATTTTAATTGCCCAAGGTGGCTTTCACGGTTTAGGCAATACTCGATATAAAAGCAGTGTTAATCGAGCGCCCAGACAAACCAGTGAAGGTACAGAAGGTGAGGCACGGCACGTACGCTTAGAATTGCGTGTACTCGCAGACGTAGGCCTACTTGGGCTACCCAACGCGGGCAAATCAACGTTGATTCGTGCTGTCAGCAGCGCAAAACCCAAAGTAGCTGACTACCCTTTCACAACGTTACATCCCAATTTAGGTGTGGTTAGTGTTGCTGCACATAAAAGCTTTGTTATGGCCGACATTCCAGGGCTCATTGAAGGTGCATCAACAGGTGCAGGGTTAGGACATCGATTTCTAAAACATCTATCAAGAACCTGTGTATTGCTGCATTTGATTGATATCGCTCCGTTAGATGACTCAGATCCGATCGAGAATGCTAAGATCATTATCAACGAATTAGCGGCCTATAATCCTGATCTACTCGAAAAACCACGTTGGATAGTATTCAATAAAATTGATATGATTCCCGATGAGACATTGCGTGAAGAAACGATTCAACATATTCTAAATGGGTTGCAGTGGACCGGGAAATATTTTTGCGTCTCGGCAATCAGCGCTACGGGAACTCAACCCTTATGTTATGCATTGATGACATTAATTGATGAGATGCGTGAGGTGAGGTAGTGGCGGCACGCTACCACGATATCGCGCCGTGCTAGGGTGGGCAAAGCGCGCAGCGTGCCCACCATTGTTTCATCTCAATTATTGCTGACCATCCGCAACGTCTGCTTGAGCTTGCTGTTGAACATCAGCAGCGTCTGCTTGAGCTTGCTGTTGAACATCAGCGGTATCAGCTTGAGATTGTGTAGCTGGTGCAGCTTCTTCAGCTGGTTGTTCTGTTGTTGTACCTTGTTGTTGCTCTACTGTTGTATCAGGTGTTGCAACTTCAGGTTGTTTTGGTTCGTTTTGACCGCAAGCGCCTAATACTAACGCCATAAGACCTGTCGCTACCCACATCATTAAACGTTTCATAACCATCTCCGTTATTATGGAACATGCTCTCAATAACACCCCATCATTAAATGAGATACTATCTCGGGCGCATTCCTATTATTTATTTTAAATTCGAAAAAAGTGACAACCGTCATTCCGGCTGCAGCCACCTTATTAAGGGTAGTGGAAACGAAGCAGGAAGTCTAGCAAAATCTGACGAATCACTCGATGACGAGTGATGATTTCAACATCGGTCGTAAAAATCGTCCAGTATGAGATTGTTTGCATGCCGCGATCGATTCAGGCGTGCCCACTGCAATAATTTGCCCTCCTTTAGAGCCACCCTCAGGACCTAAATCAATGATCCAATCTGCGGTCTTAATCACATCTAAATTGTGCTCAATCACAATAATGGTATTACCTTGGTCACGCAATCTCGTGAGTACGATCAATAGTTGTTTAATATCATGGAAATGCAATCCAGTGGTTGGTTCATCCAGAATGTACAAAGTCGTCCCTGTGCCACGCTTAGATAGCTCTCGAGCTAATTTAATTCGCTGAGCCTCACCACCGGATAATGTCGTCGCACTCTGGCCTAAACGAATATACGATAACCCCACATCAATCATGGTCTGACATTTTCGTGCTATTACCGGAATTGCATCGAAAAATTGACGTGCATCTTCGACTGTCATATCTAAAACGTCATGAATTGTTTTGCCCTTGTATTGAATGTCTAAGGTTTCGCGATTGTAGCGTTTACTATGACAGACATCACATGCCACATAAATATCAGGTAAAAAATGCATTTCAACTTTAATAAGCCCATCGCCCTGACATGCCTCACATCGCCCACCTCGCACATTAAAACTAAATCGACCTGGCTGATATCCACGTGCACGAGACTCCGGTGTATTAGCAAATAACTCGCGAATAGGGGTAAATAACCCCGTATACGTGGCTGGATTTGAACGGGGCGTTCGCCCGATTGGACTTTGATCGATATCAATCACAGATGAACAAAATTCAAGACCAGTGATGGATTGAACTTGTCCTGTAGGTCGTAAATTGGCTCGGTTTAAAGTATTAGCAGCCAAAGGGTATAACGTATCATTAATTAAACTGGATTTACCTGAACCAGAGACTCCTGTCACACAAGTCATTAATCCTAAAGGAATGGTTACATCCGCATCACGAACATTGTTACACGACACACCTTTCATCCGAATGACATGTTTATTATTCATCAACGTCCGCTGGGCTGGCAATACAATGGATTGCTTTCCTGACAAATATTGCCCCGTTAAGGATGTCGGATGTTGCATGATGTCATGTGGCGTACCCGAAGCCACAATCTCCCCGCCATGAACACCGGCACCAGGACCCACGTCCAAGACAAAATCAGCAGCTCGAATCGCATCTTCATCATGTTCCACAACAATGACGGTATTACCTAAATTACGCAAATGCTCCAAGGTTTTTAGCAATCGTTCATTATCACGTTGATGTAAGCCTATCGATGGTTCATCCAAAATATACATGACACCAACTAAACCAGAACCAATTTGACTTGCTAAACGAATACGTTGTGCTTCACCACCCGATAAGGTTTCAGCACTGCGAGAAAGCGATAAATAATCTAATCCAACATTCACTAAAAAACCTAAGCGTTCAACAATTTCTTTATTGATTTTTGAAGCGATCTCACCGCGATAACCAGACAAATGTAACTGCTTGAAAAATGTATAACAATCCTCAATAGAATACGCGGTTAGTTCCGGCAAATTCTTATTATCAATAAAAACATGCCGCGCCGACTCACGTAACCGCTGCCCAGCACACGTTTCGCATGGTCGAGAAGATAAATAACCCGCTAATTCTTCCCGCACTGTGGGTGAATCAGATTCACGGTAACGACGCTGCATATTGGGGATGATACCTTCAAACGGATGATTTTTAGCAATCGTACCGCCATGAGGTCGTTCATAATAAAACGCAATCGCTTCGCGACCGCTGCCATACAGCACCACCTCTTGAATAGCCGGCGGTAAATCACAAAATGCCGTGTCTACCGAAAAATTAAAGTGATTGGCCAATGTTTCAAGTAATGCATAATAATACGTCGTTCGTTTATCCCAGCCTCGAATGGCACCCTCTGCCAAACTGCGTTGCGCATCATGGACCACACGTGCTGGATCAAAATATTGATCAACGCCTAAGCCATCACAGTCAGGACATGCACCCACTGGATTATTAAAGGAAAACAATCGCGGTTCTAATTCACTCAAACTATAACCACATTCTGAGCACGCAAATTTCGATGAAAAAACGGTATCTGGAAATACCTCATCTAATGAGGCAACAATTGCCAACCCATCTGCTAAATTTAAAGCATTTTCAAAGGATTCACTTAATCGTTGTGATAAATCGTTGCGTACTTTAAATCGATCCACAACCACATCAATGGTATGTTTTTTGCGTAATGCTAATTTAGGCGGCGAATCCAGCTCACAGAGCTCACCATCAATGCGTGCACGAATATAACCTTTAGCCTGTAACTGCTGCAGCAATTGTGCGTGCTCACCCTTACGATCACGCACCACAGGCGCCAGAATCATAACTCGACTACCTTCGGGCAAGGCTAATACATGATCAACCATTTGGCTGATGGTTTGCGCATGCAGCGCAAGGCCGTGTTCAGGACAACGTGGTTCCCCTACACGAGCAAACAATAATCGTAAATAATCGTATATTTCCGTGATCGTTCCAACAGTTGATCGAGGATTATGAGACGTCGCTTTCTGCTCAATCGAAATAGCCGGCGATAAACCTTCAATCGAATCCACATCAGGCTTTTCCATCATCGACAAAAATTGCCGCGCATAGGCTGATAAAGATTCTACATAACGACGTTGCCCTTCAGCATACAGGGTATCAAAGGCCAAGGATGATTTACCCGAGCCAGATAATCCAGTAATCACAGTGAGTTGATTACGCGGCAAATCCACATGGATATTCTTCAAATTATGCGTTCTGGCGCCACGAATACGAATGGTTTGAAGAGGCTCTTGAGGCGGTAAAACATTAGACATGCAGAGTATCCAAATTAAAATTAAATCTTAGAGCGATTACGATATTTAAAGGCCCCACATCACAGAACGTAGAACTTCGAAGAATGAGTTGTCAACAAATCTTAATCAACCTTACATTGTTCTTTGCTCTTGTCTTTCACGCAACACACACATTTACCGAATATTTTACCGCCACAATGCATCCCGTTAGGACATGATGCAAATGCAGTTCCAACGGGCAGTGTTAAAAAAAGAAGTAACGCGACCCCCATCACTACATACCCCATACCGTACACAAACGATGTTGCTTTTTTCATGATTACTCCTCGAGTTTATTACGTTCAGTTCAGCGATTACTCCAAGTAACCCAATCCCTTATAAGGCGCACGTCATGTATCAATTAAACACCGATATTGTGGATTATACACGTGTTTCTTAATCCACGCTTCACAATCATCTTGATTCGGAACTCGTGCCAAATGACTCGCAAAAATTAGCTTAGCCACTCGCGCTGCGGTTTTAATTTCCGTTGCCAAGATATTCGATTGCAAGGGGTATAACAATCCTTGTTTTAATTGATCATCCGTGACCTGCTCAGCGACCGCATAGGCTGCTTCAATAAACATTTCATCAGTCACACGAGAGGCTTGGGTTGCAAAAATTGCCATGCCAACCGCCGGGAAAATATAAAAGTTATTGGCCTGTCCTGGCAAAAAGGTTTGATTGCCGTATGAAACAGGAGCAAACTGCACGCCTGCAGCATAAATTGCTTGGCCTTTACTCCAAGTATATGCCTGTTCAGCGGTACATTCAGCATGCTCTGTCGGATTTGATAACGCTAAAATGATAGGGCGTTTATTGATTTTCGACATCGCTTCGATCACATTCTGATTAAATGCACCACCTATTGTACTTACTCCAATCAATGTCGTTGGTTTAAATGTTTCAATTGCTTTGCAAAAATCGGCAAGTTTCATCGGCGAATTTTGATGCGCATAGGGTCGTTGAAAATCAACTAAATCCGTGCGCGAGGATTCCAACAATCCATGCACATCAAACATATTAATGCGTTGTTGTGCTTGAGTCAGCGTTAGCCCTTCTTGCACAAGCGCTGTGCAAAGCAGGTTACTCAAACCAATGCCTGCAGAACCTGCGCCAAGAAATAAATACGACTCATCTTTCAATTGAGTCCCTTTAATTTTACAAGCGTTGATCATACCCGCAAGCGTAATTCCGGCCGTCCCTTGAACATCATCGTTATAACAACACACTTTATGCCGATAACGCTCTAACAAATGCACCGCATCAACACCGGTCCAATCTTCAAAATGAATACAACAATGAGGAAAAACCTCTTGCACCGCTTCGACAAACTCATCCACAAATTCATACAGTTCTGCTGTGCTTGGACGAGGTTTACGTAATCCTAAATAAAGCGGATCTTGTAACAGTGATTCATTGTTCGTCCCCACATCAATCGTCATGGGTAATAAGTATTGTGGTGGCACGCCTGCGGCTGCGGTATACAGTTGTAATTTTCCGATTGGAATACCCATACCATTGGCACCCAAATCACCTAAACCAAGAATACGTCCGCCATCAGTCACACAAATGACCCTCACATCAGGCTGTGGCCAGTTTTTAAGAACGTCTTTGATATGTCCACGTTGTTTCAGAGATAAGTAAATCCCACGTGGTTGACGAAATATATGCCCGAATTTAAGGCATGCTTCACCTATTGTTGGATCATAAATAATGGGTAAAAAACGCGCAGGATCCGACATAATCGCCCGATAAAATAAAACTTCATTGTGATCGAGTAGGGCATCAAGGTAAATAAACCGATCTAAATCCGTTGCTTTATGTCCAAGTTGCATCATCACACGTTTTAATTGCAAATCCTCTGCTTCACAAACATCAGGCACCAAACCGACTAAGCCTAATGCCTCCTTTTCTGCATCAGTAAACGCTGTTGACTTATTTAAGGCTGGATCATGAAGTAAATCTTGACCACGTTTCTTAATCGCCATGATATCCCTTCTCCATTGTAATCAAATTAGGCCACGTATGGCTTAACCATTTTTTTAGGATCCACAATTTTGTCAAACTCATCACTACTAATATAGTTCAGTTTTAAAGCCGCCTCTTTTAATGACAAGTCGTGATCTAACGCATAATGTGCAATCTGCGAAGCTTTATCATAACCAATGACAGGTGATAACGCGGTCACCAACATCAGCGAACGTTCAACATAATCCGCGATTTTTTTCTCATTCAACTGCATACCATCTACTAAAAATTGCCGAAAATTAGTCATGGTATCCGTCAGTAAGCGAATTGATTTTGTGACATTAAAAATCATGAGTGGCTTATAGACATTCATTTCCAAATAGCCGCTCGCACCACCAAAAGCCACTGCCATATCATTAGCCATCACCTGCACTGCAACCATCGCCATGGCTTCGCATTGAGTGGGATTAACTTTACCTGGCATAATCGAAGATCCGGGTTCATTGGAGGGAATAATTAATTCATAAAAACCCGCCCGTGGGCCACAAGAAAGCAGGCGAATATCATTGGCAATTTTATACAACGAAACGGCCAGTGTTTTCAGTGTGCCGGACAATTGCACTAAAGCATCATGAGCACCTTGTACAGTAAATTTATTAGGCGCCGAGATAAACGGTAAAGTCGTTAATTTTGCAATTTGTGCGGCTACGGCCTTATCAAAATTGGGGGCCGCATTTAATCCAGTGCCAACGGCTGTACCACCCAGAGCTAAACAATAAACCCCTTCTAAAGCCTGGCGAATGCGCAACAAATTATCATCCAGCATGCCAACATAGCCTGAGAATTCCTGACCAACTGTCAGTGGTGTGGCGTCTTGTAAGTGAGTACGACCAATTTTCACAACATCTTGCCATGCATCACTTTTTGTTTTTAAGCTATCACGTAATTGGGTTACAGCAGGTATTAATTGATGCACCGTATTCATGGCAGCTGCAATATACATAGCTGATGGAAACGTATCATTGGATGACTGCGACATATTGACATCATCATTCGGGTGAACGGGTTGTTTACTTCCCAGCGGTGATCCCGCTATTTGTGCGCAGCGATTTGAGATCACTTCATTCATATTCATATTAAACTGAGTACCACTACCGGTCATCCATACATGCAGTGGAAACATATCGTGATGCAGACCTGCTAAAATTTCATCACATACTTTGATAATCAGTTGGCTTTTTTCGGTCGATAACCGTCCAGCCTCTCCATTAACTAAGGCCGCAGCTTTTTTTAGAATGGCATAAGAAGCGATCATTTCACGAGGAATCAAATCATCGCCGATGCTAAAATGAGTAAGGGAACGCTGCGTTTGCGCACCCCATAATCTATCATTAAGCACCTGTACATCGCCTAAGCTATCTGTTTCTACGCGATATTTGGTCATGAATAACCTCTTGCAAAAATAACATATCTTAGTCTTTATAGACTCATACAAATTAAGAACCTGTCTTCACAGTCTACTATTCTGGCCGAAATGCATTGATTTTCTGCGGTCCGCTGCTCACATATCGATATATGCTGCGCTGCGGTCCTCTAAAATCAATGCATTTCGACTCAGACTAGCGACTGTGAAGACAGGTTCTAATAAGGCAAGAACATCAATTAATGCGGCACAGATTTCATGCGATTAACTCTACTGATTCAGAGCTGTCGCACTGACGTCCATCGTTGTCACCAACGGCGATTCCACCTGTAATAATTGTCGATAAGCTTCTTTTGCCAGTGCATTATTCGGATGTTGGGCTAATAGGCGCACTAAAATGGCTTTAGAGCGTTTTTCGTCGCCTAAATTCCAAGCATTCATGGCATCTAGATACATGATATCAGCCGATGGTTTATCAAACAGCGCAAGTTGTGGTGTAAATTGTGCTGACTCAATAAAACTCACTTGCGATTGTGATTGCGCATTTAACCATTGCAAGGTTTTTGCTGCGTCCAGGCTACCATTTTCTTGCGCTTTGGCTAACCATTGTTTACCAACCTCAGGTTGACAGCCACTGGTTATGCCTTTGAAGCAAAAGAGCGCCATCTGGTATTGTGCATACGCATTACCTTGTTCAGCCAATGCCGAATATAATTTTGATGCTTCTTGTAAATCCTTAGACACACCTAAGCCATATTGATAAATACGAGCCAGAGCCAAGCTTGCTTTCGCATTACCCCGATCGGATGCCATTTGGTAATAATGGATCGCCTCAGCATAATCAAGTTTCATGGCCACACCCGTTTCTGACATCAAGCCCAATTGATACATTGCATCTCGATCGTTCAAAGCCACCGCTTTTTTATACCAATTTAATGCCTCATTAATGTCATCTAAACCACCCGGACCATTCAGGTATAAGCCTGCCAATTGCACCATCGCTTGACTATGCCCTTTTTGCGCTGCTTGTAGATATAATACTTTCGCCTTATCCGGGTCCACCGCACAACTTTCACCACGCTCATACAATAAGCCTAGATTAAAGGAGCCGACTGCATCGCCCTGATCAACTGCACGTTGATAATCCGCCATGGCATGTCGATAATTGTCATCCACCGTATCATAAATAAATCCTAGCGCAACGGCGGCAGGCGCATAACTTGTTTGCGCTGCTGCATACCATTTTTTTGCCAACGCATAATCAGGTACGGTTGTTAATTTGCCCAATTGGTACAATCTAGCAAGTAAATACTGCGCTTGCGCCTCATCTTGATTTGCTGCCGCAGTATACCAAGTTTGTGCATCAGCTAATGATTCAGCACCACCAATACCGTGTTCAGCCAAGAAACCTAATTTTAATTGCGCTTCTTTATCACCTTTTTCGGCAAAGTGTTGATAAATATCGCGAGCTTGTTTGAGTTGCCGCTCTTCTTTCGAATAACTTAAAAAATAATCTGCCATGAGTAATCCCGCAGTGCTATTGCCTTGATCCAGGGCACGGGTCAAATCAGGTAAAAAATCTTCATCTTGTTGGCGTTTTAAGACAGCTAAATTTAAGCTGGCATACGCAAATCCTTTATCCACCGCTTTTTGTAATAAATCACGACCTTTTGCATAATCTGTTGCAACACCAATGCCTTCTGCACTGTATGTACCTAACACGAAAGCACTCACTGGATTATCAGTTGCCTGTTGATACCAATTTAATGCTGTTGTTTGATTCGGCTCTACGCCAATACCACGGTCATACATAAGTCCCAATAATAACGCCGCTTCTTTATTACCTGCTGCAGCTTCTTTGTTTGCAGCTGCCAGAGCTAATTGCTGTTCTTCTGGATTGGTTTCCATTGCATAATAAAATGCTAACGGTAAGTTCGCTTGTTCAACACCATCGGCAACCGCACCTTGATATAACTTTTTAATCAATTGATTGCGCTTTGCCTTGCCCGCTAGGCTAATATCCACTGGTTTTTGACGTACCATAATTTCAGCAAGCCGATACTGCGCTAAACCATAGTTATTTGCAGCTGCTAAGTTATACATCGCCATCGCTTGCTCAGGATCTGCTGCAATGACAGTTTGCCCCGACCTATTCTGATAGCCATACTTATAAATCGTTGCTAAGGCATATTGTGCATAGGCATTGCCTTTAAACGCAGCATCATTTAACCATTCCAATGCTAATTTATAATTTGGTTGAACGTCCGTGCCCAACAAATATATTAATCCTAAATTATATTCAGCAGGTAGATCTTGCTGAGCGGCCGCTAATTGGAAATACTTAATTGCTTCTTGACTATTTTTTTCGACACCAAGACCATGTTGATACATTTGTCCCACGTCAAATTGCGCAGAAGAGTCTCCCAAAATGGCTTGGCTTTCTAATTTCTTAAAGAGCTCTTTATACTGTTCAGGCTGTACTGGCATGGACGCGATTTGTTGCAAATAATCAAAGCCTATGCCAGCATCCGCTTGTGTTGCTTGTTCTGTTTTATCATTGGTTTTCAATTCCGCTTCGGCATGCATAGAATAACGTGGGAAATCCATTTTATCGTGCTGCAAATCGGGCATAGAAGCCACCAACACATCATAGTATTCACTCATAGGAATTTGCGTTGGTTTAGCCATCACAAACTGTGGTTTAAATAACACCTCACGCGTGATTGTTTCCATTTGTGGTGGCTGGTTATAAGTGTTCTGTTGTGCAGCCCGCGGATCATGCCACGTACTCAAAATACCAGACAGTGCATATTGAGAATCAGCAAATCGCGTTGTTTTTCTATCGGTTAACCATTGTACAGCATGAATGGTTGCCTGTTCTGGTGTCATTTTGGCGGCCGCTGCTGCTTTTTGTTGCCATTCTGCAGCAACTTGTTCATTTGCGTCGATCCCAATGCCCTGTTTATACATATGCGCTAAAGCAAGTCTCGCCTCCTCAGAACCCGCTTCAGCCGCTTTTAACATCCATAAAAAACCCTCATGTGCATTGTACAAAGGACTTTTTGTATCAGTGTATAATTCGGCCAATGCAATAACCGCTGGAATATATTCAGCAGATGCTGCTTTCAAATACCATTTTTCTGCTTCTTCAACTCGTTTTTGACTGCGTTCGATCTGACCCATTTGATAAAGCGCGGGCACATAACCTTGCGCAATGGCCAGATTGACCATCTCTTTTGCTTTTTCTATATTTCGTTCGAGCAAAACCCCACTCATGTATTGTTCTGCTAACATCACTTGGGCTTCGGGATTGTTTTTCTCAACGGATTTGTTCAACCAAATCAGTCCTAGTTTTTTATTCGCAGATTGATGCGTTTCAAAAAAACTTTCAGCCACTGTGTATTGCGCAATGCTGTTGCCATTTTTTGCCGCAGCAATGTAATAGCGTTTAGCAACATCAGGTGATTTTTGTACTCCCAAACCAAAAAGATACGCCGCGGCACAATACATTTGGGCGGATGTGTCATTAGCATCTGCGGCTTTTTTAAACCAATAAAGCGCTTGTTCGGGATTATTTTTCTCAAGCAGCTCATAACGTGCCATGAATTGTTGTGCAGGTAAAAAACCCTTTTCTGCCGCCAGCTTAAAATGCCGAATAGCTAAGGCATTATTTTTTAACTGACCATATCCGTACAATCGCATACGTCCCATATAATAATCAGCGATGGGATCTTGGTTCTTCGCATCCGTTAATAAATCAGCCGCTTTGTTATAATCGCCCAAGCGATAAGCATCCAAACCAGTATCTGCAAATGCCAGCGTGGCATTGGCCATAGCTGCTAGACAAAACCAGGACATCATTGATTTCATCTTATTTCCCCTTGTTTTGTTGTATCGTATTATCGAGGAATAATGCCGTAACGTACGACATCACCTACTGCAGTTCCGCGCGTCGTACTGTTGACCACCCAATAATTGCCTCGATTATTTAAACCAAACTTGACTCTCGTATATTCACATACTTTCAAACTATCTGAGCAATTCACGATCTTGCCATAACGAGTTTTCACCCCGGCTACTGTACAAATGTATTTTAATTCTTTCTCACTGGTTGATAGCACCGCCCATTGTTGAGGGCGAATAACATGATTTAAATACGTACTACGTGTGCTTTCATCTTTTAACATTTGAAATAAATTAATCGGTGTACTCAATCGATTATAAATAAAATACAATGACTGCCTATCCCCTTCGGCTTCAGGCAAAACATTTAAGACATTCAATTGATATTGATAACCAACGTCTTTACAACCCAATGGGTACCGGGCAGGATCTTTCGATTCATTTTCATACGCTTCAGCGCTTTGCGCTATAATCGCTTGCGTTGTCGCCAATAATACCCCTGCTAACACTAATTTCAATGTCGTATTCATCATGGTTTCCTACCTGAAGAAGCGTTTGTAACTGGACGCACCACTACTTTTGTGCCCATTTGGTTATTTCGTTCGTTGGATGATTCTACAAAATTATCATTCAACCACTTCGCATCACGAATAAACATACGTACGCAACCGTGGCTTGCACGAAATCCAGGAATATCATCCGAACCATGCAATGCAAACCCTTTATGAAAATACATACAATACGGCATCTTTGCACCACCTCGACCAATGGGAAATATATCCGACTTACATTTCTCACCTTCTTTACTAAAGACACGATAAGTACCAGTCAACGTCAAACAAGCATTTGGACTATCGGGGCATCGATCACGACCGGAGGCAATGGGTCCCCATCGCACTAATTGGCCTTGCGCATCATAAGCACCCCAAGCTAATTTATCTTGATCAACAATGACTTGCTTTTCATGATCAGCAATCGTGTGAGGAAATGGCGCTAAATCAATCAGCGTAACATCTGCTAAATGGTTAGGAACGGCAAGGACTCGGCCTGCGACTAAGCGATTGTATGTACGATTAACGCGTTGCACTAAATCGCGCTGCGTTTCATCTGGGAATAAGGTTGCCCATGTATCACCCGTTTTGGCAGTAATACATTGATATTGTGGATAAACACATAAGCCGGGGCCATAGTAAGCGGGTAAATCAGATTGGCTAACTATGACGTCAACTTTTTCACCTTTGACGTCACTTTTCATCTTAGCTTTTGTAGCTGCAGTTGACGTGATGGACATACAAGCCATGATCACGGCAACAGCTATAGTCGATTTATTCATATTATCCCTATTATTATTTTTAATCCCATATAGCGATGCATCGGCAGCTCTTAAAAAAAGTTTAGACGATGTTATATCAGACTGCCAAATTTCAGTCTAAAAAATGAAAATGTTGATAAATTCGCATGGCTAATTCTTCGCTAATTCCTTGTACTTTGGTTAACTCCTCAACGGATGCTGTTGCCAATTCACGCAGTCCGCCAAATCGCCGTAGTAATGCTTGGCGACGCTTTGGACCGATACCTGATAATGACTCTAAAGACGAATCTAAACTTGCTTTTTGTCTTTTTTTACGATGGGCTGCAATCGCGAATCGATGTGCCTCGTCACGGATGTGTTGCAACAAATGCAACGCGGGTGAATCAGCCGGTAATATACACTCTTGAGATTGATTAGCTAAAATCAGTCTCTCCCATCCGACTTTTCGAGTGGGCCCCTTGGCCACGCCCAAAATCACAATACCATCCAATTCCAACGCCGCTAAAACTCGTTTGGCAACAGCAACTTGCCCTTTGCCACCATCAATGATCAAGACATCAGGCAAATGCCCTTCTTGAGCTAAGCGCTTGTAACGACGAGTAATGGCTTGGTCCATGGCTGCATAATCATCTCCTGGGGTTATGCCGCTGAGGTTAAAACGACGATACTCTCGTTTACATGGCCCCTGTTCGTCAAACACCACGCATGAAGCCACCGTACTACTACCTTGAGTATGACTAATATCAAAACACTCCATACGCGAAATTCCCTGCGGTAATCCGGCAAAATCGGCAAGGGCTTCAAAACGAGCATTCATGGTATTGGCAGATATGTTATGTTTACTCACAGCTAATCGCAGGTTATTGCGCGCAAAATCAAGCCAACGGACATTGGCGCCACGAATACTATGCTTAATTTGACAGGATTTACCACGTAATCCACTCAACATGTCCTGTAATGTTGTCTTATCCGCAACAGCATGTTCTGTTATGATAAGACCGGGTATACGCTCAGGCATATCGATGTAGTAATATGAAATAAAGGCCGTAAACACTTGTTGCCAAATCGTATCCTCATCATCCTCTAAATGTTGCAACGGCACGGTTGGAAAAAAACTCTCGCTGGCTAATACCTCACCTTGTCGTATGCGTACGCACTGAATACAGGCAAACCCAGGTCGCGCCTCAATCACAATGACATCCGCATCACCACTTGCCTGCACCACCCCCTGTTGCTCTTGAACTAGACGCAGCTGTTTAATTTGATCTCGTATAACCGCAGCTTCTTCAAACGCCAATTGATCAACAGCCTTTTGCATGCGATTGGCCAGTTCATCCAATATTTGATGGCTTCTACCTTGCAAAAAGCGCTTCGCATCAGTGAGGGATTGTTGATAATCCTTTTGCGAGATATAAGCGGTGCAAGGCGCACTACACCGTTTAATTTGATATTGTAAACAAGGCCTGGCGCGTGCACTAAAATAACTATCACTGCAATTACGAATTTTAAACACTTTTTGAATGAGATTCAGGGTTTCACGTACCGCCAGAGCACTGGGGTAAGGTCCAAAAAAATCACCTTGCTTCGGTTTTTTTTTACACCGTTTAATCTCAATTTTTGGAAAAGGATGATCGGTATCAATATGAATAAAGGGGTAGGATTTATCATCGCGCATCAACACATTATATTTAGGTCGCAATGATTTAATTAGACTGCTCTCTAATAACAGGGCATCCGTTTCACTGCGTGTAATGCTAACATCGATACTGACAATTTGACTCACCAACGATTTAGTTTTTGGACTATTATCGTGTTTGGTAAAATAACTACTAACCCGTTTTTTTAAATTCGCTGCTTTGCCAACATAAAGCACGTGACCGTCAGCATCCAACATGCGATAAACGCCAGGTTCACTGGTCAGATGAGTGAGTATATGTTGTAATTCAATCGAGAGGGAGCAAAGAGCCATACAGAAATCAATTGTCAGGGCGATCAACAAGTCGATGCTTCATTGCTAAATAGGTCAGCTCCACATCATTTTTAATATCTAATTTCTCAAAAATGCGATAGCGGTATCCATTAACGGTCTTCGTGCTTAAAAACAATCGTTCGGATATTTCTTGCACTGTCATGCCACTGGTAATCATGAGGAGAACTTGCATCTCACGTTCGGATAATTGTTCAAAAGGCGATTCGTGTTGTGTTTCCAAACTATTGATCGCCATCTTCTGCGCAATTTCAGCGCTTAAATAACGCTCACCTTTGTATACTTTACGAATGGCACACGCCATTTCTTCCGCTCCAGACTCCTTGGTGAGATATCCCATGGCACCTAATTGCAACACTCGGCTTGGCAACGCATCCGTACACATGGCAGTGACTGCGATGACTTTGACCTGAGGACTGGATTTTTGTAATCGTCGAGTCACTTCCCATCCATCAATACCTGGCATTTTCATATCGAGTAACACAACATCAGGTTGATGAGACTTCACAAAACTTAGCGCCAATTCACCATTTTCCGCTTCACCAATGACATCCATATCTGCCAAATCATCCAACAACCGTCGAATACCCATCCGTACCAGAGCATGGTCATCTACAATGAGTACTTTAATCAAACGATTCTCCCTGAATTAGCGGTCAATGAACAGAAAAGATGCAATAATAGTAACAAGACTTGCGCCGCATTACAACCCATTTTAGCATGCATGAATATGTATACTCGGCGTCATTTCAGTCACCGAAAAAAATGGCGGAAACTCACCTAATGTTCTTGCTTGATCGAGTAATGCAGAGAGATTCATCGTCACCACATCGTATAATTCTCGATAATCATGGATGACGAAATACACCGATTGCAATTGATCGATTCGGTACGGTGTCCTGAGCGCCACCAACGGATCAAATAAAGCACGTAACGGGATGTGGCTTTCCACACTATACACCGTCTCACTCACTGACGACAAAATACCGCCACCATACACACGCAACCCCTTCGCTGTATCGATCAAACCAAACTCAACCGTGAACCAAAATAAACGTTGTAATAATGGCCAATCTGTTTCTGGACAAGTTAACACCAATTTTGCATACGTTTGCACAAAATCGGCATACACCGGATTGGTCAACATCGGACAATGTCCAAACAACTCATGAAAAATATCGGGCTCTTGCACGTAATCGAGCTCGTCTTCCGTACGAATAAACGTTGCTGCCGGAAAGCGTCGAGTTGCTAATAATTCAAAAAAAGATCGCGCTGAAATAAGCGCCGCAACGGGAGCGACTTCCCATCCAGTTAATCGCGAGAGTGTGCGGCTTACCTCGGGTAATTGCGGAATACGATCCGGTGTTAATTTTAATTGATCTAATCCCGCTAAATATTCATCACAAGCACGTCCTACAATCAGTTTTTTTTGCCGTGAAAATAGCAACCCCCAAACATGGTGATCTTCAGCTGAATACTTAACCATACCCTGTGCATCGGGTTGGTGTGCTGAATATTGGCTTGTAAACTCCATCATGCCTCCGAATTAAGCCTTGTCCGATTCGTTAACGTTGATTTTAGCTGATCCACCGAAATCAATGTTTCAACTCCATGTTCTGTACGTTGCTGAGCTCCCTTCCAAGCGTGTCCATAAACCACCTCATACGTCAATGGAAATTTCTGTTCAGCAGTACAAAACACCGCCATTGATTGTTCGAATAAAGACCAAGCCTGTTTTCCCATTAAACCTGCATTGCGATTGGCATGAATATTACGTACGCCCTGTGATTTCAAACCGTACACCAGATCGGTCAAGCTTTTGTAATGGGCCGTTAATTTATCCATGTCCATGACTGGATCAGCAAACTTTTCATTCAGCAAACAATCACCAATATCGTGCATATCTAAAAAGTCATTCACATGCGCATGAGTATCTACTTTGTCAAATGCTTGCCTTAATTCTAAAAATGTATCGGGACCTAAGGTTGAAAACATGATGCAACCACTAGGGCGTAGCACCCGATTAAATTCACGCATCACGGCTGCCAGTGACGGAGCCCAGTGAATAACCTGATTTGAAAATATTAAATCAAATTGTCCAGAAACAAAAGGTAAAGCAGCCATGTCCGCATTCACCAACCCCCACTTTTGTCGCCAACGCTGCTTTTTATTGGCCAATTTAAGCATCTCAAATGCCAAATCTAAACCAACAATGTGCGCATTGGGATATTGTTTTTTTAAACGCGCAGTCAGTGCTCCTGGACCACAGCCTACATCCAACACATATTGAGGCTGCATTTTTAAATAATGCAATCGTTCAAGAAGCCGCTCACCAATTTCATGCTGAACATCAGCCGCTTGCTCATAATCGCTGGCATGGCGATTAAAGGCATTGCAAATTTCAGCGTTCAAATTCATCATAGACACCAGGAAATAGAAAAGCAGTCCAAGCACAAGGATTAATATGCTTAACAAAATCGCAAGTATATCACAACGACGACCAGCATTCCCTACCCAATTCAGGCAAGCTACACAGCGTATCCGCCGTTATTTACAACCTCCTGCATGCTGCATCTTATGTCATCAATCGAATGTAAACGCTCAAATTCTATGTGATGCGTGCTATCCATTATTACCAGAGCTAGGACCAGCCTGTAATTACTGTGCTATTCCTCTTGTTGATGGTGGCGAAGGATTATGCGGAATGTGTTGCCAAAAAAAGCCTGATCTTGATCGCGTGATCACAGCCTATCGATTTGAAGAACCATTGCGCTCATGGTTACACGCATTCAAATACCACGAACAGCTTTACCTTTCATCATTGCTCACGGATCTCATGTTACGAGCATCCCATGATCCAACAACCATTGAGTGTTTCATACCAATTCCCATGCATACAAAGCGCCTTCGCAAGCGTGGTTTTAATCAAGCGGCCATGTTGGCTATTCATTTAAGCCAACATCTAAGACGCCCCTGCGAACTTTATCAATGCAATAAAATTATCAATACTATGCCGCAAGCAGGACTCAATGCATCATTGCGTAAAACTAACTTAAAAAACGCATTCACTGCAAACACCCTACCTTACCAACAAGTCACACTAATCGATGATTTATATACAACCGGCAGTACTGCAAATGAGCTAGCCCGGACATTAAAAAGACAGGGTGTGAAACGAGTCGAACTATGGTGTTGTGCTCGGGCCGTGCCACATTTTAAGGTTTAAGCCTATTTAATATAACGTCCATTTGATGTTGAAATTCTGCCATCAATCTACTCAAGGTGTATTCATCAATTCCAGAAGCGGCGATTCTATCATATCTTAGAGGGTAAAATAAGTTGATAATTGCACAACTTGGTCGTTATAAATTAAAACACATGATGAATTATTATTAATCATAGTATATAATGTAAATCCAAATAAAATAGACTTATTAGCCATGCAAACTGCAAACATACTGCCTATCGATCCCACTGTAGCCTTGCTTCAACTCATCACTGATGCAGATGACGCGATGCAAGTGATTGAAAGCCAAACGCAATGGATTCAATGGATTGACTCATTCCGTGTTGCATTAAATACGTGCATGTCACTATCAGATAGACAACTGGCTGTAGTGCAATATCAAAAAGCAGTTGATTTTAGCCTGAGCTGCACCTTTTTAAGAATGCATAAGATGCCGTGGTTAAACACCCCACTCCTGATCAACCCAACAGCCGTATCGGCTATGGCCTCCCTAGCATCTTGCATCATCGACATTGGATGGAAATTTTATCACCGTATTGAACATAAAGATGACTCAATTAACTCCACCATACTCTCTGGTCTGGTGAATACCACATTGTATTATATGGACATCCATTTAGAACTTGCGCTACGAAGTTGGAATGAAATAGATAGCTCGTCATCAATAGCAAATTCGACATGCGATTGGATTGAAAATCCATGTAAAAATGCCGAATATCAATGCAGTCAATTTTTCATTAACATCAGAACACGCTTCAGCAATCAAATGATCTACAATCGATTTTATCATTTGCAATTTGTTAATTTTTCGACTCTAGCCAAGCTATACATCAGACAAGGTAAGCTTGAAGAGGCAGGTACTTATATTCAGGAGTGTAGAGATTCCAGTTTATACTTGCTAAACACACGAGAAATACATAAACAATGCGAGCTGTTGCAGAAAGAATTCTATAAAAAACGAAATCAAATGGAGGCTGATGAGAGAAAAAAGAAATATGAAACATCATACGCTACTGATAGCCTAGAACACGTTCCTCTTATAGTAAAGCCTAAAAAAAATACGAAAGCGGTTATTATTAAACCAACTCCAAACGTGACTACAAACACAAGTACAACTATTCCAGATGACGCCACTAGCCAAATCGTACCAAATATTGATAAAGCACAAGTTCCCACAGCCGCTACAGGCAAAAAACTATGTCCTAGTAAGGAAAAGAAAAAATTACGCCGAGCTAACAAAAATCAGCCATTAAACGAATCAGTATCCTCATCTCCACATCCTGCACAAGATATATTGTCGCAAATAGAACCAGAAGCAACACCGCCTGTTATAGATAAAACGATTCCAGCAGCACCAACCGATATCCCACAAAAAAAACTAACACCATGCCAAATTAAGCGAAAAATTCGTCAAGCTGAGGAAAAAAAGGCAAACGTAGATCAGACATCATCGCACTCATCAAGTCCAGCTTCTCTGCCTGAAAATGAACCGAGTAATTCCAACCCGTTAGATAACACAGAGAAAACAAACCTTGCTTCACCTTCAGTCATGGAGGGCACTAAGGCAGCAGAAAATCCTCAGGATTGTCCAACGCGTTCGGATGGCAATCAACCCACAGGTGCTCTTAAAAACAACCAGCCAGCTTGCTATAAAAATCCAGCCATTAAAAAAGCATTACGACTACTTTCTGCTTTTTTTAAAACACATTCGCATCAAGCATTTTTATATGGCAGTGCCAATTATTCGTCAAATCCAAATGATTTAGACATTCTATTGCCTAATATTGATTCAGAAGAATCAAAGCAAGCCGTTCTTCATGCCTTACTGCAACTTGAAACCATGGGATTTACGATTACGGTTAAAGATACACTGAATGGGACAATAGGGTATAAAAAAACCAACCCAAATCTCTTGATCATTCCGATGCAATACAATGGAATAGACATTGAATTTGTCATTTGGGAGAAAAGTTATGCTGAACATGCGCAAATTTTGGATTTCAGAATGGGTGCACGGTATTTCAATTTAAATACTCGCATGATGCATTCGTTGGATACGATTCCGGCCTTAGAGGATATCGAGAAACAGGAACTCAACACCATATTGAGCAATCCATGGGTTAGTTTTATGCAAGATCCAAGTCGGATATTCCGCGGAATACGCCAAATAACCAATCATGGCTTTCATTTTTCAGAATCATGCAAAAAAACCATTGAGCAAGCATTTCATGGGCAGAAAAATTTATTTTTACAATTGAGATCGGGGAAATTAAAACAGCAGTTGGATTTATTATTTTCGCAAAATGAGACCAGCAAACTTAAAAACATCGAAGTACTTTATGAGCTTAATCTATTAAAAAAACTCGTGGATTGCGTGACCTCTCTCTCCAAAAAATATAATCAAAAATTGGTTAATACTGCATCGACCCACCCAGAATACGCGCGCCATAAAGAAATGGCCGATGCATTCACGCTCCATGCCGATACGTTAATCTGTTATCAAGCAAAATATTCGTCATCATCATCGCAAACTCGGCCCACAGATGGAAGACAACACGCATCACACGCCAATTCCAATCATTCTTTTTTTAAACAAGAAACCAAGGCCACAAACCCACAATCTAATACTAACTTCCAGCCGCAACTCTAATGGCTGAGGTATCGAAAGGTTTTTCGTAAGTCCTGTATTATCATTTCGACAAGCCAATCCCCTCCAAAGTTTATGCAAATTTGAAGTTGAACTTCAAATTTGCATAAACTATACTGATAAAAGTACACGATTTATTGTGATAAAGCATGAGTTTTCTTACACGAGATATACAAAATGAAATGCTGGATATGGCGAACTCTTATCCCATTGTCACTGTTTTAGGTCCTAGACAATCTGGAAAGACAACGTTGGTTCGTCATCTGTTTCAAGATAAACCCTATGTGTCCTTAGAAAATCCAGATGATAGAGCGTTTGCTGAATCAGATCCTCGTGCATTTTTAGGTACCTATCCAAACGGTGCAATATTAGACGAAATTCAGCAATTGCCTATTCTGTTATCTTATCTACAAGGCATTGTAGATAACCAAATAACAAAAGGATTATTTATTTTAACAGGCAGTCATCAACATGAATTACATAAATCGGTGAGCCAATCATTAGCGGGTCGAACAGCAATACTGACCCTATTACCACTGAGCCTATCTGAACTCCCCCCTGATTGCCAAGCCCAAGAGCTTGACTACTACATTTATCATGGCATGTACCCAAGAATTTATAATGACGCGTTAGATCCAACCAAATTTTATAGAAACTATTTACAAACCTATATTGAGCGCGATGTCAGACGAATGGTAAATATTAAGGATTTAGCTCTCTTTCAGCGATTCTTCAAATTGTGCGCCTCACGTATCGGTCAATTATTTAATGCCAGTAGTATCAGTAATGAATTAGGCGTATCATCACATACTATCCAACAATGGTTATCTATATTAGAAGCATCTTTCGTTATTTATCGATTGCAACCCTACTTTGAAAATTTCGGAAAACGTATAACAAAATCGCCAAAATTATACTTTACAGATGTAGGATTAGCGACTTATTGTCTGGGCATCCAAAATCAAGCACAAGTCGCACGCGATCCGTTACGTGGAAATTTAGCTGAAAATTTTGTGATTTCCGAATTTATAAAACAACGAATGAATCAAGGTCTTGAGCCTCATTGTTATTTTTATCGTGATAGCAACGGCCATGAAGTTGATTTATTAATAAAACATGCCAATGAATTAATTCCCGTTGAAATCAAATCATCAAAAACATTCCATCCTGAGTTTTTAAAAGGCTTGTATTATTTTAAAGAAATAGCAGGAGAACGCTGCAATAAAGGATTTTTGATCTATGCAGGTGAACGAGAACAGCAAATACAAGACTTTTTTGTAAAACAATTCAAACATATTAATGAGATCGACATCTCTTGATGCAATGCTACCTTACATCAACCCGCTCATCTCGATCACACTCTAATCCATCAATAGCAACATCCTGATGATAAACATAATACTGAATGATTTGTCGCGCTTGGTCTGCACTTAATGGCTTTGTGATGACACCATTCATGAAGTAATCTCGGCAATCATATTTGACAATGTCCGCTTGATAGGACGTGAGAGCGATAATTGGCACCTGATGTCCTGTGCTTTTTTCCCGCTCGCGAATTTTTTTCGCAACGACATAACCCGATGTATCTTGTAGACCAATGTCCATAAAAACGATATCGTATCGACCCGGATCGAAAAGAGATAAAGCCATTTCACCTGTATCTGCCATATCCACTTCGCATCCTAGCGCCAACAGGAGTGCCTGCTCCACTTTTTGCGCAATGAGATTATCCTCGACCATTAAAACACGAGGCGCTTTATTCTCAAACCGCATCACTTCTTTAACGTGTAGACCCACTTCCTTATTATTTCGATCTTCCTTATTTGGTCTGTCCGTTATATCCGTCAGAATCACGACCAAACCAATCACGTGCTTTTTATTATCTAATAAAGGGACACGTGTCGAAACATAATGCAGTTTTTTCTGCTGTTGCGTGAAGAAAGAAGACTCATCGACATTATACTGTGCTTTACCTGAAAAAATGGCCTTCATATCATCTAATTTGAACGTTTCAGCACGCGAAGTGGGCCACTGAGCATACTTAGTTAATAGTTCATATGGCGTTCCGGTAAAGTCATGAAGGTCCTTCAAGCCGAGTAATTTTACAAAATTATTATTTGATCCCTTTAATTCACAATCCAAATCAATCCAGTACACAATATTAGGCATGCAATTGATGATGTCCATGTAATATTGGTGAATAGCGACCGAAATCTCCGAAAGTCCTTTTTCTGTCTTCTGTGCCATCTTATTTCCTCATGAAATAAATTTAGCCATCTCAGGAACTGTTGATCTCACTGTCTACGTCCACAAAACGTCATGACCTGAATTTCAACAGACCTTAATACTCTACTCCAATAATTTCATATTCAACAACTCCGCCCGGTGTGGTCACAGATACTTCATCATCCAAATGTTTACCAATCAATGCTCTCGCGATAGGCGAACCATATGAAAGTTTACTCAGTTTGATGTCCGCCTCATCTTCACCAACGATCTGATACGTGATTTCTGTATCGGTTTGCGTATTCAAAAGACGAACAGTCGAACCAAAGACAACTTTACCATCATTTGTCAACTTACTGATATCAACAATTTGAGCATTGGATAATTTTGCTTCCAAATCTTGAATTCGCCCCTCCATAAAACTTTGCTCTTCTCGAGCAGCATGGTATTCCGCATTTTCCTTCAGATCACCATGTGCACGTGCCACAGCAATCGCTTCAATAATACGTGGACGCTCAATGGTCTTCAACCGGTGTAGTTCGTTCTGCAGTGCCAATGCACCTGCAACTGTCATGGGATGTTTTTGCATGTTAATGTAGATCCTGTAATCGGGTTACTATAGTCCTTTCTTCATACTTCATCGCCAAACATGCTGCTTCGGCGCCAGATAATGTGGTTGTATAACTTACCTTATACTGCAACGCATTTCGCCGAATAGCAAATGAATCTGCTATGGCTTGCTTTCCCTCTGTGGTATTCACAATAAAATCAATCTCATGATTTTTAATATAGTCCACCACATGCGGTCGACCTTCAGCCACTTTAAACACACGTTTGCAATCGATCCCTGCAGCCTGAATGACAAAGGCCGTTCCTCGCGTAGCAATGAGTTCGAACCCCAGATCGATTAAACGTTTTGCAATTTCACCGACGCGTACTTTATCTGCATCACGTACCGACAAAAAGGCTCGACGGCGATTAACCATATCGCATCCTGCACCACGCTGGGCTTTTGCATACGCTTGGCCCAAACGTTTGGCAATCCCCATCACTTCACCCGTTGATTTCATCTCAGGCCCTAAAATCGAGTCAACGCCAGCAAATTTAATGAATGGAAAGACTGGCAATTTGATCGAGTAAAAAGCAGGCATGGGTGAATAATGGACTAAACCTTGCTCTTTTAAGCTTTGACCAATTTTACAACGTGCAGCAATCTTAGCCAACGGTAAACCAGTGGCTTTTGAAACAAACGGCACCGTGCGTGAGGCTCGTGGATTCACCTCTAACACATAAATATCATCCGCTTGAATTGCAAACTGCGCGTTAATTAAACCAACCACACCCAATTCTAGCGCCATTTTACGCAATTGCCCAATCAAATCTTGTTGCACGACTGTACTTAAACTAAAGGGTGGTAGTGTGCAAGCTGAATCACCGGAATGAATACCGGCTTGCTCAATGTGCTCCATCACCGCACCAATCAGTACATGCTCACCATCGCACACCGCATCAATATCCACTTCAATTGCATCGTTTAAAAAACGATCTAACAAAACAGGTGAATCATTCGACACATGAACAGCATTCGCCAAATAATAGCGTAAGTCATCTTCATGATACACAATTTCCATAGCCCGCCCACCTAACACATAAGATGGCCGAACAACAAGCGGATAACCGATACGATTTGCTAAAGCGATTGCCTCAGCCTCACTGCGCACTGTTCCATTCGCGGGTTGATTTAATCTTAATCGAGTGACTAATTGCTGAAATCGCTCTCGATCCTCTGCTTCATCAATTGCATCAGGGGACGTACCCACAATTGGCACACCATTATCCGCGAGTGCACGTGCTAGTTTCAACGGTGATTGTCCACCATAATGCACAATCACACCAGCTGGTTTTTCAATCGCCACGATTGCAAGCACATCTTCCAGTGTCACGGATTCAAAATAGAGCCGATCGGATGTATCGACATCCGTAGACACTGTTTCTGGATTACAATTTACCATGATGGTTTCATAGCCTGCCTCGCGCAAGGCAAGGGCTGCATGCACACAACAATAATCAAATTCAATGCCCTGACCAATACGGTTGGGTCCACCACCTAAGATCATAATCTTCTCACGAGCGGTATTTGGGCGTGCTTCACAAACCGTTTGATAGCATGAATATAAATAAGCCGTATCACTTGAGAATTCAGCAGCGCAGGAATCAATACGTTTATAAACAGGCGTAACGCCCAACTCAAGACGATGACTGCGAACAGCTTGTTCAGTGCAATTTAACAATTGCGCAAGGTAGGCATCAGCAAAACCACGTTGCTTTAGCAAACGTAACGTCACGCGATCCAGATCGCCAATCGTTTTGTTAATCACGCGCTGCTCTAATAAAACTAATTCTTGAATTTGAGCTAAAAACCAGGAGTCGACCTTACATTCTTGATGTATTTCCTCAAGCGTTAACCCTAATCGAAACGCATCAGCGATGTACCACAACCGATCAGGCGTCGGCTCTTGTAACGCACCCCGTAATACGGCCATTTCGTCTGATTTAAACAGAGGCTGTAAACCACAACGATCAATTTCCAGTCCTCGAATTGCTTTTTGCAACGATTCCTGAAAATTGGCTCCAATTGCCATTACCTCACCCACCGATTTCATCTGCGTGGATAAAATAGTCGATGTTTGTGGAAATTTATCAAAATTAAATCGAGGAATCTTCGTCACAACATAATCGATTGTGGGCTCAAACGATGCCGGCGTTTTGCCACCTGTAATGTCATTTGTCAATTCATCAAGCGTGTAACCAACTGCAAGTAATGCTGCAATTTTTGCGATCGGAAAACCAGTGGCTTTCGAAGCGAGTGCGGAACTTCGCGATACACGAGGATTCATTTCCACTACTAACAAACGACCATCCTCTGGGTTCACTGCAAATTGGACATTTGAACCACCAGTATCCACGCCGACCGCTCGCAATACTTTAATCGCGGCATCTCGCATACGCTGAAATTCTTTATCTGTCAGGGTTTGTGCAGGCGCCACCGTGATGGAATCACCAGTATGTACGCCCATGGGGTCGAGATTTTCGATAGTGCATACAATAATACAATTGTCCTGTTTATCGCGTACAACCTCCATTTCAAACTCTTTCCAACCTAACACTGATTCATCGATCAGTAATTCGCGTGTGGGCGAGAGCTCTAACCCTCGTACACAAATTTCATCAAATTCTTCCACATTGTACGCAATCCCCCCACCGCTTCCTCCCATCGTAAACGAAGGACGAATGATGGCAGGGAAACCAAGTTGAACTTGTGCTGCACGCGCCTCTTCCAACGTATGTGCAATACGTGAACGCGGCATCTCTAATCCAATGTCCTGCATTAATGTACGAAATTTGTCACGATCTTCAGCCTTATCAATCGCCTCGCGCGTAGCGCCAATCATTTCAACATTAAATCGCTCGAGCACGCCCTCGCGAACTAAATCCAAGGCACAATTTAAAGCGGTTTGTCCGCCCATGGTCGGCAATAGTGCATCTGGGCGCTCTTTTTCAATAATAGCTGCTACTTCAGGCCATAAAACCGGTTCAATATATGTCGCATCGGCTAACTCAGGGTCGGTCATAATGGTGGCGGGATTTGAATTCACCAAAATAATGCGGTATCCCTCGCGTTTTAGGGTACGCACGGCTTGTGTACCTGAGTAATCAAATTCACAAGCTTGCCCAATCACAATGGGCCCAGCTCCAAGAATTAAAATCGATTGAATATCAGTTCGTTTAGGCATAAGAAATCACGCAATGAAGAGACACTGTTTATTGTAAAACAAGTATACTTGTGTATGCGCTGAAAAACCATGGAATATTGTGTGGTACCCACGATTGTCGCATCAAAATTTAATCAATAAGGCGTAGGTTGGGCCTTGGCCCAACATGGTGAAGTTTCATAGCTTGTTTTTCTTGTTATCTAGGGCGAGTTGACAATTGCTCCCCCCGCCTACGTATATGGACTCATCCGTTTTTGCAAGTAATTAGCTACAGTTTGTGGAAATTTTAGAGAAGATACCAGATTATCTTATGGGCAAACTGGCAGATTAATGGTCAACAGCCAAGAATGGCAGTTCTCCCGCAGAACCCCGAATTTAAATCCCAGTCTACCTGCCCGAAGAGAATACCATAGATGTCTTTCCACATCGGTACTGTTTTTTCGTAAATCGCGAGCTCGAACGCCGGATATTAGCTCAATGTCATGTTCAAGAGATGTCTCGTGATGCTCGACATGAAGGAAGCTTGAGTGGAACAACCAGGTAAACAATGATTGGTGGGCACCCTGCCCACCAATCATTGTTGGATATTGTCGTTATTGGATGTCGGCTGTATTATGCCTCTTCTTCTTGTCGACGCAAGAATGCAGGAATATCAAGGTAATCGACGTCAGGGACTGCAGTTTCTGTTGTTTGTTTTGCTGATGCAGTGGATACGGATGATGCTACCGCTTGTTTCCGTAGCACCGCAGGACGATCTAATTGTTGATAGTCCAAAGAACCATCCACACGTCTTGTTTCGAATATACGCGCTTTAGTCGCTGTAACTGCTGGTTGCTGTGGACGATGTCGATCACCAAGTCCAGTTACAATCACAGTGACGCGTAATTCATCCGTCATTTCTGGATCAATAACAGTTCCCACGACAACAGTCGCATCATCTGAAATGAACTCTTTCACTACATCGCCCACTTCTTCGAACTCACCGATGGACATATCTAATCCAGCAGTAATATTCACCAAAATACCTCGCGCACCTGAGAAATTAACATCTTCAAGTAATGGTGAAGCAATAGCAGCTTCAGCAGCTTTGCGCGCACGTTGGTCACCAATCGCACTACCGGTACCCATCATGGCCATGCCCATTTCTGACATCACCGTGCGAACGTCTGCAAAATCGACGTTAATTAAACCAGGTCGTGTAATCAAATCGGAAATCCCTTTTACAGCGCCTAACAAGACATTGTTGGCCGCTTTAAACGCATTCAGTAATGAAATATTTTTACCCAATACACTCAATAATTTGTTGTTAGGAATGGTAATCAATGAATCCACTTGTTCTGCTAATAACCGGATACCTTCTTCAGCTGCTAATGCACGTTGTTTTCCCTCAAATGAAAACGGTTTAGTAACCACTGCAACGGTGAGGATTCCTAATTCTTTCGCAACTTCGGCAAATATAGGAGCTGCACCCGTGCCTGTACCACCGCCCATACCAGCTGTGATGAACACCATATCAGCGCCTTGTAAGACTTGCTTGATATGCTCGCGATCTTCTTCTGCCGCTTCACGACCTACTTGAGGATTGGCACCAGCACCTAACCCTTTTGTTAGTTGATCACCCAGCTGAATTAATACATTCGCTTTAGAGTTTTTCAACGCTTGTGCATCAGTGTTTGCACAAATAAACTCCACACCATCAATACTTTCGTTAACCATATGCTCAACCGCATTGCCACCGCCACCACCGACGCCGACTACTTTGATTACCGCGTTATCTAGGCTTCCTATTAATTCAGACATTCTATACCTCTCGTGAAGTTTATATACTACACATTGTTATTAAAATTTACTCATAAACAAGTCCAAAGCGATACGATTTGGATTTATACTTAAAAGTTACCATTAAACCATTTTTTCATGCGTGTCCAAACGCCGTTTGCATCTCCCAATACTGGTACATTATAACCACCTTCATACTGTTGATGAAAGCCATGTAACAGTAAACCAACACTGGTTGCTAATGCCGGATTTGCTACCGCATCTGCTAGACCAACAATTTGCTGAGCTGCGCCATGCCGCACAGGCATTTGAAAGCACATTTCAGCGAGCTCAATCGCACCATTCACATTCGATGCACCACCCGTTAGAACAATTCCTGCGGCGATTAAATCCTCAAAACCACTACGGCGTAATTCATTGCGAACTAAGGTAAACAACTCTTCATATCGCGCCGAAACCACATCCGACAACGCTTTTGTTGATATTTTCCGACCTGGACGCTCACTGACGCTCATCACCTCAATCATTTGTCCCTCATTGGCCAACTCAGACATAGCATAACCATGGTTTACTTTAATTGTTTCTGCCGATTTACTGGGTGTGCGCAGCGCCATTGCAATATCGTTTGTCACTTGATCGCCTGCAATTGGAATAACCGCTGTAAATTGAATTGCACCTTCATAGAAGACAGCGATGTCTGTTGTCCCACCACCGATATCAACGAGGCAGACACCTAATTCTTTTTCATCTTCAGTCAAGACGGCATGACTTGAAGCTAATTGCTCTAAAATAATATCGTTCACTTCAAGACCACAACGGCGCACGCATTTAGCGATATTTTGCGCTGCACTAACTGAGCCAGTTACCAGATGCACACGTGCTTCTAATCGGACACCCGCCATACCTACCGGCTCACGTATACTGCCTTGATTATCGATAATGAATTCTTGCGGTAAAATATGCAGGATTTTTTGATCAGCGGGGATGGCCACTGCTTTTGCGGCTTCAATAACGCGATCAACATCCGCTTGTGACACTTCATTGTCTCGAATCGCCACAATTCCATGCGAATTCAAACTACGAATATGACTGCCGGCAATGCCTGTAAAGACAGAGCGTACCTCACAGCCAGCCATCAATTCGGCTTCTTGCACAGCACGTTGAATCGAATTCACGGTTGCTTCGATATCAACAACAACACCTCGTTTCAAACCTCGTGAAGGATGACGGCCCATACCAATCAGCTCGATGGTTCCCTCAGGAGTGACTTCTCCCACCAAGGCCACGACTTTTGATGTCCCGATATCCAGGCCAGTTATAATATTTCTTTCAGATTTTTTTGCCATCATCATCCCATTATTTGTTGGTAGAAGATTCCTTCCATTGCACTGCCATTCCGTGAGTATACCGCAAATCCACACTTGACAATTGCTCTGGCTTATCTGCAAATACTGCAGAATACGCTTTACAAAACCGTAAAACACGTTTTTCTAAATCTCGTTTACCCAGTCGCAACTGCACGCCATTTATTAAGCCAAGATCCCAAGCCTGATTATCGCGCAATTCCAATGAAACAGCACGCAAACCATATGATGATAATAGCTTACTCAATTTTTGAAAATTTTGTAAGACATCCAACTTTTGTTGATCAGGACCACTTAACTTTGGCAACGAATCATCAAGTGCTTGTTTATTTAAATCCTCGCCATTAATACTAAATAATTGACCATCATTCGTCATTAGTGCCTGTTTCCAAATGGCAACAGGTAATTTTTCTTCCAATGTTATTTTTAACGTATCCGGCCAAACACGCTCAATATACGCACCATTCGCCCAATCTAACGCGTTCAAATCCGATTTGAGTCGCCCCACAGGTAATGAAATAAAACTATCATTACTATAATTAGCCAAAACGTTCTCAATTTGTTTTCGCGTTATGTATTGAAAATTAGCCGTAATTTTTACCGTATTAATCGGAAAACGCTGGGGATCAGCTACATACAAATATACCAGTCGCGCGACCAATAAAAAAGCACATATGACTAATAATGTTAAAAAAATAATATAACGAAATCGCCGGGCAAGCTCTCCCATGCAAACCATCCTTCATTAATTGTAATGAGTTACTAACTGTTCCCGACAACGCTGATGGATCTGAGCCAAATCAACCAACTCATTTAGTAGCGCTTGATACGCGATACCACTTGCTTGCCACAGCTTGGGGTACATACTAATTGAAGTAAATCCTGGCAATGTATTGATCTCATTGAAATAAATATCGCCTGTTTTATCATTCACGAAAAAATCAACGCGAGCTAATCCTTTGCACTTTAGACGTGTAAAAATTTCAGCAGCAGCCGCTTGTAATTGACTTAACATGCTCTCATCCAATAACGCGGGAATGACTAAGTCCGTTTGGGCACTTTCTAAATACTTTGCCGTATATGAATAAAACCCATCCGCATGATTGACTTTAATTTCTCCGGCAATACTTACCCTGGGCGCCTTGGCTGGCGATTTATTTTCCAATACTGCCAATTCAATTTCCCGGCCCACAATTGTTTCTTCAATTAACACGGTCTCATCATATCGTTTAGCATCAGCAACAGCATCCAATAATTCCGTCATGGTGCGCACCTTATGAATCCCAACACTAGATCCCATGGAATTTGGTTTGACAAATAATGGCCAACCAAACTCAGCAACTGCTTGCTCACACGCTTGCTTAATCATGACTTGATTAGCATGCCAAGATAATGTGTGGTAACGCGCTGCTTTGACACCCTGCGCAGAGGCAACACGCCTTGCCATATCCTTATCCATACCAATTGCTGAAGACAATACATCACAACCGACATAGGCAACGCCCGCTAATGTCAATAAACCTTGTAGACAACCATCTTCATAAAGTGGGCCATGAACCACTGGAAATATAACATCTGCGTCCAATGCCAAGCGACCATCAACAACCAAATTGGGCAACGGCTTGGATTTTGCTGTCACAACAGGTAATGAATCCGGATAAGCCAGTAAGTCTTGATAGTCGTTTAGGAAAAAACAGCCGTTTTTATCCATACCCACTGGAATCACACGATACCGGTTTGCATCCAAATTAGCTAAAACAGATGCTGCAGAAATCAATGAAATTTCGTGCTCACCTGATTTACCACCATATAATAAAACTAGATTAACTAAGTTGGACATCACCTAATCTCCAAGAATATGCACTTCACGAACCAGCTCAGTCGCTGTTTTTTCATAAACTGTTTGCTGTACGGTTTGAATCAATGATTCAATGTCATGTGCCGATGCTGTGCCTTCATAATTAATAATAAAATTAGCATGTTTTTCCGACACCATTGCTCCACCAATCCGCTGACCTTTTAATTGGCACGATTCTATCAGTCTTGCCGCATAATTGTTAGGTGGATTTCTAAAAACAGAGCCACAATTGTATTCATTCGTGGGTTGAGTTGCCGTTCTGTGAGCCAATAACTCTTTAATAACCTCAAGCGATTTATCTTTATCACCCGGAATCAAGCGACAGGTTGCTGCAACAAACCATTCATCTGCGGCTAATCCCCTAACATGCCGATATGCAATTTCAAATTCATCCGGTGTACGATGACGAATGGTACCAGTGCGATCAATTGTTTCTACGCTAACGACAAACTGCCATGTTTCGCCATTAAAACAACCCGCATTCATACGCAAAGCACCGCCCATTGTCCCGGGAATACCCGCCCAAAATTCACCGCCGCTTAGTTCATTACGCGCACAAAATCGTGCCATTTTGGCGCACGACACCCCTGCTTCAACACGAACGGACGTTCCATCAATAACATTGAGCTCATTTAAACAACCCTGCGTCAACACCACAGTTCCTGCAAAGCCTGCGTCTTTGATCAACGAATTACTACCTAACCCAAGCCATAATATAGGCTCCGTCAGCGGACATTGTTTTAAAAAAACAGCCAAATCAGCAACATCAGCCGGTTTATACATCGTCTTCGCTAAACCACCAACACGCCAGGTTGTATAATCCGCCAAACGCTCATGTTGTAATAATTGCCCTCTTAACGCTGTTGTATTCATGATGAACTCTCTCTACAGCATTAAACTCGTCGCTAGCTGCCCGACGCTGCCAGCACCTTGCATCAAAATCACATCACCATCCAAGACCACATTATTCAGGTGTTCTAAAAAATTACTTTCGGTAATCAAGGTTGCATTCGCTGACAATAAATGGAGTTCGTTCAAGAGCATCTTACTGCTAACGCCTGGAATAACTGCTTCACCCGCTGAATAAATATCCAATAACAGTAGCTGATCACTCATTTTCAGTACATCGACAAACTCATTGAATAAATCTCGCGTACGCGTGTATCGATGCGGCTGAAAGACATGTATTAAGCGCCTATCAGGCCAAACGGCTCGAAACGCTTCGATGGTCGCCTTAATTTCCTTAGGATGATGGCCATAATCATCAATCACCAGCGCTTTGCCGCTTGTAAAAGCACGCTCGCCTAACATTTGGAATCGACGTCCCACACCTGCAAATTTCAATAAACCAGAGACAATAGAGGCATCATCCACACCAACCTCTGTCGCAATAGCAATGGCTGCTAATGCATTCAATACATTATGCCGACCTGGCCATTTAAACTGGATTGATAATGGTTTGTGAGGCGCAGGTCGCTCGACAGTAAACGAACTAAGTAATCCTTGCTGAGTCCAGTTTACGGCACGGAAATGAGCCCCTTCACGAAAACCATACGTACGTGTTGGTCGTTGAATCGATGGCAGAATGCGACGAATTTCATGATCTTCTATACATACGACCGCTAAACCATAAAAAGGCAAATGATGTAAAAACTCAACGAATGTTTTACGCAACTTATTAAAATCATCGTTGTAAGTACTCATGTGATCCGCATCAATATTGGTCACCACTGCCATCATCGGTTTTAAAAATAAAAACGAAGCGTCACTTTCATCGGCTTCGACCACAAAATAGGGCGAAGAGCCAAGCTGAGCATTCGCCCCACAACTATTTAATTTTCCACCGATCACAAAACTCGGGTCAAACCCACCTTCGGTCAATAATGTTGTGACTAAACTGGTCGTCGTTGTTTTGCCATGTGTTCCGGCAATGGCAATGCCCTGACGAAAACGCATCAACTCAGAGAGCATCGCAGCACGTGGTATCACCGGAATCATTTGTTCTTTCGCGGCAATAATTTCTGGATTGTCATCACCCACTGCAGTAGAGCGGACAACGACATCAGCACCCGTCACATGTTCTGCTGCATGCCCGATGCTTACCTGGATACCAAGTGAATTAAGTCGATCCACTACGCGATTCTGTGACAAATCAGAGCCTGTAATGCGGTAACCTTCATTCAATAATACTTCCGCAATACCACACATCCCAGCGCCACCAATTCCGACAAAATGGATATGCTTCACACGTCCCATTTTAGGGGAATGAAAACATTCATGCACATTGCTTGTTTTGTTCATAGTTACCTCAATCATTGGATTTTATTCATTGAAACTCGTTCAACGCACGATGTCATCGTTAATTCGGTGCGCGTCTCAAGCCCAGTGCCTGCCAGCGATTTTCATGATCGATGCGTAACAACAAGGCAATCACAATACAATTGATCACCAAACTTGCTCCACCATAGCTCAACAAAGGCAATGTCAGCCCTTTTGTTGGCAATAATCCTGAATTAACACCCATATTAATCGCTGCTTGCAATCCCATCCAAAAGGTCAAACCATATGCAGTAAATGCAGCAAATCGTCGATCTTCTAAGTAGGCGGCATAGCCAATCATAAAGCCCCTCACGATGAGTATACTATATAAAATCAAGACAAGCAGAATTCCTAGCAAACCTAATTCTTCTGCCAGTACAGCAAATAGAAAATCAGTGTGAGATTCGGGCAAATAAAACATTTTTTGAACGCTATCACCCAAACCAACACCAGACCATCCACCTCGCCCGAACGCAATTAATGATTGCGTCAATTGATACCCGCTATTGAACTGATCAGCCCACGGGTTTAAAAAAGCGGTTAATCTCGCCATACGATAAGGTGAAGAAACCGCTAAAAAAGCTAAACTACAGCCTACCATGATCATGAGTCCAACGTAATAACGTAATTTTACACCCACTAGAAATAACATGGCCATAACCGTGCCGACAATTACCACCGTGGCCCCAAAGTCAGGCTCTAACAGCAATAAAAACGCAACAACCCCCAACACTAACATGGGTTTAATAAACCCCAAAATTGTTTGCAGCACATGTTGCTGTTGTCGTACTAAATATCCTGCAAGATAGATAATCATGGTGAGCTTAGCTAACTCAGACACCTGAACGCTCAAAGGACCCAGCGTGAGCCAGCGACGACTTCCATTCACGACTCGTCCAATACCTGGGATCAAGACTAAAACTAACAACCCTAAACAGATCAAAAGCATATGTACGCTGTATTTTTTCCATATGGAACTGTCCACGCGCATCACGATAATAGCCGCCATAAATCCAATCACTAAGTAAAGGACTTGGCGAATCAAAAAGTGAAAAGGCTGATGGTAATATTTTGTAGAAATCATCACGGAACTGGATGCTACCATCATTAACCCGATGATGAGCAACCCCATCACGGCAGCAATGAGCCATTTATCATATAAAAGCTGTGAAGATGGCGATGCTTTAGTACGTTGACGACGTTTGATCACAATGTACCCACCACAGCCGCAAATACCTCTCCACGATGATTAAAATCCTTAAACATGTCCAAACTCGCGCACGCGGGTGACAGTAAAACGACATCTCCTGGCTCAGCAACTTGCCTTGCCTTAAGTGCAGCGTCTTCTAAGGTTGTTGCCCGCGAAATACCCACCACATCACTCAAAGCCAATTCTAACTTATCCGCATCTTCCCCAATTAACACGACGGAACGAACATAATCAGTCATGGATGCACGCAGCTCTCTAAAATCAGCACCTTTACCTTGCCCTCCGGCAATTAAAACAATCTTGCCTTGCATCGCACCACCCAACCCTGAAATGGCCGAAATCGTTGCACCAATATTCGTACCCTTCGAATCATTAATCCAGTCCACACCATCAATCGTCCGCAGCCATTGCGTGCGATGAGGCAAACCTGAAAACTGTTGCAACACAGTTTTCATACACTGAAAAGAAATACCAACAGCATGAGCTAGCGCACAAGCTGCGAGCGCATTAGACCAATTGTGTCGCCCTTTGATGCGTAAACTATCCACTGCAATTAAGCATTCATCGCCCAATGCAAGATACGTGGTGTTATCTACTGTTTTCAATCCCCACTGACCAACTGATGGTTCATCTAACCCAAAGCTATGAATAGCCAGTTCTTTCACCTCATGGGATTGCTCACCCTCAGGAATCGTCCATTGATCGTCTCGATTATATAATTGGTATCGAGCCTGATGATAAATTCGTTGTTTGGCCTGAACATAAGCTTCAAACGTATGATGACGATCGAGGTGATCGGGCGTTACGTTTAAAATGGTTGCCGCTGCCGGTGCAAGTGATGTGGTCAAATCCAATTGAAAACTCGATAATTCTAAAACCCATAACGCAAAAGGTGCATCAGAGGTCTCCGCAGCCAATACGTCCAATACCGGCTGTCCAATATTGCCTGCAACAGCAACATGAATACCAGCCGCCTTTGCCATTTCACCAACTAAAGTTGTAACCGTTGATTTCCCATTGGTACCTGTGATGGCAACCATGGGTGCCTTCACCTCACGCGCCAAACATTCGATATCACCATATACTGGGATATTTAAATCAAGTGCCTTTTGCATGACCACTTGATCAAGTGCAACGCCTGGACTTGTGATAACAGCAACCAGAACCTGATACAACGCATCCGGTATGTCGCCCAAGTAAATCTCTACATCTGGAAATTCATCACGAAACTCATTTAATCCAGCAGGTTCAGTACGCGTATCAAATAAAACGAATGGTTTATTACCACGCTGCAAATAACGCGCGATGGAATGCCCCGTTTTTCCCAAACCTGCCACTAAATAACGTGATGTATTCATACCATTACCTCAACTTTAATGTCGCCAAACCGCACAATACAAACACAACTGTAATGATCCAGAATCGAACAATGACTTTAGGCTCCGACCAACCTTTGAGTTCAAAATGATGATGTAACGGTGCCATACGAAACAATCGTTTACCATGTGAATATTTAAAATAACCCACTTGTAAAATCACCGAAATCGTTTCAATCACAAACAAACCACCCATGATCATCAATACTAATTCTTGACGAATTAAGAGCGCAATGATTCCCAACGAAGCCCCTAAGGCTAACGATCCGACATCGCCCATAAAAATTTGCGCGGGATAGCTGTTATACCAAAGAAACCCTAATCCAGCGCCGACCATGGATGCACAGAAAATAGTAAGTTCTCCAGTATTTTGCACAAAAGGAATTCCCAAATAATGAGCATAGACCGCATTACTTGCCGCATACGCAAATACTCCAAGCGCACCAGCGACCATGACAATAGGCATAATCGCCAAACCGTCCAGACCGTCTGTCAAATTCACTGCGTTGCTACTGCCAACAATCACAACATATGCAAATAGAGGAAAGAGATATCCTAAGTTAATAAACACTGATTTGAAAAATGGAATCGATAATTCCGTGTGTAACGACACGCTGGTATTGCAATACAAATACACTAAAACTGCGATGGCTATCATGGACTGCCAGAAATATTTCCAACGTGCCGGCAAGCCTTTGCTGTTTTTTAAAATCAATTTGCGATAATCATCAACCCAACCGACCAGACCAAATGCCAACGTCACACCAAGCACCAACCATAAACTCGTTTGACGCAAATCGCCCCATAGTAAGGTACTCACGGTGATCGCTAATAAAATTAATACGCCCCCCATCGTGGGCGTTCCAGCTTTAGATAAATGACTTTTGGGACCATCATCTCGCACCATTTGACCGATTTGTAATCCTCTTAACCAGCGAATGGTGAGTGGTCCACAAAAAAGACCCACTAATAAAGCGGTTAAAGCGGCCAAAATAGAACGAAACGTTAAATACTGAAATACTCGAAATACGTGATGATAACTCTGTAATAACTGTGTAATCCAATAAAGCATAATCTAAAAACCTCTTATAATAATTCGTGGACAATATTTTCCATTGCCGACGAACGCGACCCTTTTACCAAAACAGTCGTTTCTGCATCTAAATACGTCATTAAATCGCGCGCCAAATGAGATTGGCTGTCATAATGCTTACCATGATCACCAAAAGCAAGCGAAGTATTAGCACTATGCGTACCACACGTCATCACCATATCAATCCCGTGTTTACGTGCTGCCAAACCCACTTCTTCATGATGCTGAGATGCCCAATCGCCCAACTCACCCATATCGCCTAACACCAAAATTCGCCTGCCTTGCCGTTCGGCAAGCACATCAACCGCCGTTAATGCAGAACGTAAATTCGCATTGTAAGTGTCATCAATAATCACGGCTTGGTTTTTTCCAATTTTAAATGTCATACGACCCGCAACACCTGAAAACCGTTGCAACCCAGCCACGATATCAGCCAATGAAATACCTAATGCATATGCACATGCTACTGCAGCCAGAGCATTACTGACATTATGCCGGCCAGGAACATTCAACTGAATCACAGCATCGCCAAGTGGCGTGACTAAGTTAAAATGAGCACACCCGTTTGTATCAAGGGTTATATCTCTTGCATAAATATCAGTCGGCTTCTCTGCTGAAAATCGCACGACCCGTTTGTCAGCCAAAATAGCATCCCAATAATGCGCGTACGCGTCATCATCATTGATCACTGCTGTACCATTGGGTGCTAGTCCTTGATGAATTTCGCCCTTTGCATTTGCAACACCATCAATACTGCCAAAACCTTCAATGTGCGCCGGGGCAATATTGTTAATCAACGTCACCTGGGGCTTGACCACTGCAACCGTATGAGCAATCTCACCGATATGACTGGCTCCTAATTCAAATACGGCAAAACGATGAAACGGTTTTAATTGCAACACACTTAATGGGGCACCGATGTGATTATTTAGATTGCCTGGCGTAGCAAATGAAGGAGAAGGTAAGATACTTGCAATCATTTCTTTGACCGATGTTTTACCATTACTTCCCGTTAATGCAATGGCCGCGCACGATAAGCTTTGTCGATGATGGGTGGCAATCATGGCCAGGGCATTTGTTGTATTTGCAACAATGAATTGTGGAATCGTTAATCCAGCAACAGCCGTTTCACAAACCACAGCCACCGCACCTGCCCGTTCAACATCAAGCACAAAATCATGGCCATCAAAACGCTCTCCACGAATCGCGATAAATAATGATTGCGGTTGAACACGTCGGCTATCAATACAAATACCAGAGAGTTCAAGATCGTGGTCACACGAACTTGATAATAATGCAGCAATATCAGCTAGCTTCATGATAAAAACCAACGTTTAAAAAGAATAGTGTACTGCAAAGAAGGAAAACAAGGTAGGGTGAATACCATGAATTTTATACCACAGCATCCACTAAGTTTAATGATCGATGATAACGTTGAATACTTGCATCTGATAATGGCTGGCGTCGATCATCCAGTAAATGTGTATCGAGATCATCACTCAATGTTTTTGCTGTATCCAACATGATATCAAAACGCTCTTCATCAATGCCTGGATTACCCGATGCATGCATAAATAAGCATAAACCTCGTACTGTAAAAGCACCAATGTTTTGCAGATCAAACACCCCTTTATCCGTGGCTGCAGCTAAACTACACATCACCGTACCTTGACCATTCGAGTGCTGATGACGGTGAAACAGATTGCCTTCACCAAAACGTAATCCTGCCGATAGCACTGCTTGCAATAACTCATACCCCGCTAATTGCCGATCAGCTTTTGCCAATAAAAACATCATCAATGGCGCTGAATCCGGGTTTAATGGAGTCGATGCACGTCGATTATCATATTGATCAGCAACGTTCTGCCCCGGCTCAACCACATTGTCAATATCATCCACATTCATCACGTCATCGCGATCAAAACGAGTATCATGCTCGTCTTCCCAAAAGGTCTCTTCACTGTCTTCTTCGTCTTGGGTTTGGTGAGACGATGCGTGTAAGACAGACTCAACATGTTCAAATCGCGATTCGTTTGCTACGTTGACGCCAAGATTGGGACGGTCAACTGATGCGTCTGCGAACATTACAGGCTGTTGGTTGACGCGACGCACCGCAATAATATCATCTTGGTAATTCTGAGCATCTACAGTACCAATGGAGGGAGAGCGCACTGCAGGACGTGCCATCTTACGTCGAGTTTTCAGCACATGCATAATCGCCACAACAACACCAATCAATAATAAAAAATTCAGAATTAAGCCCCAATTTGCTTGCATTCTAGTCTCCTTTGTCACATCACCTAACGCGGCTAATCGTTTAATTTGAAACTGACTCAACCGACACGATTCGAGACACACCAGGTTCACGCATGGTGACTCCAATCAAATGATCAGCAAGTTCCATGGTCACCTTATTATGTGTGATAAATAAAAATTGCACAACGTGTGACATGTCTTTCACCAAATCACAAAAACGTCGTACATTTGCCTCATCCAGAGGCGCATCCACTTCATCCAGCATGCAAAACGGCGATGGGTTAAGTTGAAATATCGCAAACACCAGCGCCACAGCCGTCATCGCCTTTTCCCCTCCTGACAACATATATATGGTGTTATTACGTTTACCAGGAGGTTGAGCCATCACTAGAATCCCTGCTTCTAGGAGATTATCACAAGTTAGCTCCAACGTCGCATGTCCACCACCAAAAAGACGTGGAAAAAGCGCTTGAAACGACGTATTCACTTGATCAAACGTCTCTCGCAGACGTGACTCTGTTTCGTTATCCATTTTAGCAATAGCACGCTCTAATGTGGAGAGTGCTTCTTGTAAATCTTGAGATTGCGCATCCAAATGCTCTTTGCGCTGTAAATCCGTTTGATATTCTTCGATAGCCAATAAATTAATCGCGCCTAAGCGCTTCAATTGTTCATCAATCGTTGCTAAATCCTGCTCACAGGTATGGATGGTTAAATCCGTAGACAATTCCAACGTCTCCCAAGCCTCATCGAGTTCATTCAATTGTTCAACGAGATCACTTAAACGGGTGGTTGCCGTTTGCTCCTGCAACTGGACTTGCTGTAATTTGTCTTGTAATTGTTTGATGTGTTGCTCTTCTTGTTTACTCAACTGCTCTGTTTGTTGTAGTCGCTGCTGTACTTCTTCAGCCTGTTGTTTACCGGCCAATAAAGTTGTTTCCAAATGATGATGATCATGCACATGTTGCGTTAATATGGCTTGAAGATCCACGGCCGGGTCCATCAATTCAGTTGTCCGTTGTTGTAGAGCATCCCATCGCGCTGCTAAGGTATCGATGTGCTGTTTCGTGCGCGCTGTTTGGTCACGCAAATGATGTACCGTCGCGGTTGCTTGCGTCCATTGTAATTGAGTCGTTTGTAATTGTATTTTTGCAGTGTCTAATGCTTGTTTAGCATCACTGAGTTGTGTTTCCCATTGAGATTTTTCTTCAGTCAATCGGTGTTTATCTGCTAATCCTACTTGCTGCTGTGCGATGGCATGTTTTCGATTGGTATCTAAGTTAAATCGTTGCTCAGCAATGGTCTCAAGCTCTAGATCTAGATTAATGCGCTCTTCTTGCAGGTGCTCTCGTTTTGATGTCAAGTGTTCGTAATGCTGTTGCTTTTGATTATTCTGCATTTCCACTGTACGTAATGATTCTGACACGGTAGAAACATACTCATGGGCTGTGCGCTGCTCTTGTTCATTTAACACACACTGCTGATGCAGTTGATCACGTTGCGCGATTAAATCGACCAGTCTTGCTTGAGCCTGGGTCAATGTTCCATTCAGCTCCGTTAAGGCATGCTGCCGTGATAGCAAACCTATCTCGTCCGTGGGCGATACGTTGAATACACGAACCCAGCCTTGGCCGAGCCAATATCCATCTGGCGTAATGACTGATTGATGAGGCGCTAAAGTTGGCAGCCAGGTCAGCGCTTGCTTCACATGATCCGCTGCAAAAATAGTTTCAACGGCAACTGACCAGCAAGGCGACATACCCGACAGTTTGTCTAATAAGCGCGGATAAGGTACTTTGTTGGTTTCTTTCGTTTGTTGCGATTGAGTGAATACAGCTGATTGACCTTGCAACTGCGCTAACTCCGGCCAAACCTCTTCAATCGAATCCAGCACAATAGCATGTAAACTGTCGCCCAATACACATTCAGCCATACGCAGCCAAGCGTCATCCACATCGATCAATTCCGCCACGCGAGACTGATTATCCCAGGTTGGCAGTGTGTTAATCATACGTTGAAAATCCGCTTTTTGAGCGGCAGCTAGTGTCGCATGCTCCATTGCCAGTGCTTGGGTTTGATCTTGTGTATGGTGCAGTTGTTGTTCAATCTCTATAAATTGTTGACGTAACGCCATACCTTGCTTCAGAATCTGCTGATGATTTGCTACTGCTACACTGTGTTCTTTGAGGACATTCACATGCTGCTCTTGAACTCGTTGCAAATCTTGCAATGATTGTTCAGCATCCAATCCAACATATTCATCTTGATTTTTTTCGATGGCCAACATGAGATGTTGGTGACGATCATCCAAATGCTGTAAACGCACCGCATCCAATTCAGCTTGTCGCTCCACACCCTGTAAGGTTGTCAACATCGCTTGCCAATCTGCATTCCAGCGCGATTCACGCTGCTGGTGTTCCGAAACTTGGCGTTCTGCATCCACCACCTGTTGTTGTAACTGCTGAACCGTACTGTGCAGCTGTTGCGACGATTGATCTGCGATATGCAAGGCATCTGAGTCACCTTGTAATTGTGTAGACGCTTGCTCTCGATCCATTTCCAATTGTTGCTGATCAAGTTTTAGTTGTGCTTTATCTCGCGCTTGTTGTTGAATGGTTTCTTCTAAACGAGCAATGTCTGCAGCCAATTGATAAAACTGTACTTGTGTTTGCTCATTGCGAGTCAGCAATTCTGCCAGTTCATCTCGGATGATTGCGTCTGTTTTACCCAGTGCAGCAATTTGTCCATAATGTGTCTCTTGCTGCAGTGTCAATTGTTGCAGTTGACTGTGACAGTGTTGTGCTTCGGTTGTCAGTATATGCCATTTTAAAATCAATACTTCAGTGCGTCGTTGACGCTCTTGCTGCTTTAGTTCGGTATAACGTTGCGCCGCTTTGGCTTGTCGCTCCAATCGCGCCAACTGTTTTTCAAGCTCAGCTTGTATGTCAGCGACTCGGGCTAGATTATCACGGGTATGAGTTATACGTTGTAATGCGTCTCGGCGTCGATCTTTGTATTTCGAAACACCCGCTGCCTCTTCTAGATAAGCACGCAATTCCTCAGGGCGAGCTTCAATGAGGCGTGAAATCGTATCTTGCCCGATAATGGAGTAACCGCGCGCGCCAGCACCGGTTCCTAAAAAAATGTCGGTAATGTCTCGCCGACGACAACGCGTGCCATTTAAATAATAAGACGATTCTCCATCTCGCGTGACTAAGCGTTTCACGGCAATATCTTGATAGCTAGCGTAGGGTCCTGTTAATCGACCGAGGTGATTATCGAAGACTAATTCAACGGATGCCTGTCCTACTGGCTTACGATTCGAGGAGCCTTTAAAAATAACATCGGCCATGGACTCGCCACGTAAATTTTTTGCATGACTTTCCCCCATCACCCAGCGTACTGCGTCGATAATATTCGATTTACCACAACCATTTGGACCAACGACCGCAACAAGCTGACTGGGAAAAGGCACGACAATGGGATCGACAAACGACTTGAATCCAGCCAATTTTAATTGTCTTAAACGCATGATGGCCTTAAAAAAGCATCCTGCTTCGCAATATACACGAAGCAGGATTAAGGAAGAGAAGAAACAGTTAACACAAATTACGCAGCAATTGCCTTCGGTACATAACTTTTAACTTGTTGAGCAAACTGATGTAATACATCCAGACCGGACTCTTCCGCCTGCTTACACCATTGTTGCAGTGATTCAACTAATTCTTTCTGCGATGTCGCTGTTTTTAACCACACATTTTGCAATGTCTGACGATATTGATACACCACACGTAGTTGATCATATCGCTCCAACAACGCCTGCAAACGTGTACTCGCTTTGGGTGATAATAACTCTGTTTCACGACGTAGCAAAAATCCTGCACCATGAACCAGTTTTTTATCGTGTTTATTTTTAATGTGATCTCGTTTAATCTGTTTTAACATCGGCAATAACACGTCCGAATAGTAATGCGACATCACTTGAAAACGATTGGCTACAACCGCTTTCACTGTATCCAAATCCACATGCAATTTATTTTTTTCTTGTGCAAGTTTAGGGGGTAGTTTTTTAACCTTTGCCAACCCTAAAAAAGACAAGAGACGAATGTACATCCAACCGATATCAAACTCCCACCACTTCACCGAAAACTTGGCGGATGACGCAAAGGTATGATGGTTATTATGTAGTTCTTCCCCACCGATCCAAAATCCCCATGGAAATACATTGGTCGCTGCATCAGGACATTCGAAATTACGATACCCCCAATAGTGACCTATACCATTCACCACGCCAGCTGCCCACACTGGAATCCACATCATTTGAATCGCCCAAATGGATATACCAGGTACTCCAAATAAGAACAAATCAATCAAAAACATCAATGCCACGCCTTTTGCTGAGTGACGGGCATACACATTACGCTCAACCCAATCATTAGGCGTACCATGAGAATACTTGGCAATCATGTCACGGTCTTTACGAGCAGCACGATATAATTCTGCCCCTTCCCAAAATACTTTTTTGATCCCCAAAACAATCGGACTATGCGGATCACCTTCCGTATCAGTGGTCGCATGATGCTTACGATGAATAGCAACCCAATCTGCGGTAATCATACCGGTCGTCATCCAAAGCCAAAACCGAAATACATGGCTAATCAAAGGGTGTAATGTCAGCGCTCTATGAGTTTGATTGCGATGTAAATAAATCGTAACCGACGCAATGGTCATCTGCGTCAACAAAACAGTAGCCAGCACATAGCCCCAAAACGATAAATTCAAAGCACCAAAAATCATAGTTCACTCCATTTGGACCAAATTTAGAAACTGTATGATATCACAAATTGGGCAAATAATGTGTGTTTTTATAAAAAATCATCTGTATACAGAGAAAAAACCATTTGTACCAGCTAAGAAAGCACGCAACCAATATGTGCTCCAATCTAATATCAACAATTTGCCCTCACTTGTTTCAATGAGCACAGCGTCAATCCGAAATAAAAGATCGATTGCATCACTTAAAACGATATGATGAACCGATTAGGGTATGTAGTTAATTTATCACCGACACTCGAACATACTCTAGTGGACGACCAGCCAGTCAATCAAAACCTGACGAGTAATCCTTGAGACGTAACATCAAGTTGTCAAAGTGATAAAAGCACAATAATAAGACTATTCCTACTGGACTTCAGAGCCGATACTCTTATAAGATATGGCTGCCCGGACTGGCATTGACAGGATTTACGAAAAACCTCGATCTCTGCGTTGGATTTTATTTTTAATTCGGTCATTTAGTGCATCTAAACTCCCTTTTAAAAAAACATCCATCCTTAATTCCCTTCTCCCAAAAATTGGGAGAAGGTACCCGCAGGGCGGATGAGGGTAAAATCCGCCTTGACCTCAAAGTTTTTCGTAAGTCCTGATTCATGTTCAACAACAGAGGAGCTAACACATGCAAGCCGGTAAACTTCGTACTCTCTGGATTATTATCCTTTCGTTGCTTTACATGGCCTACACCTGCGGTTATGCGTCCATTAAATCCATGTTAGGTATTATCAACCGGAAATGGTCTGATGAAGAATTACAACGTTTAGCCAAACGACTGACAAAACTGTTGCGCATCCATTGTAAAATCATCAATCCACATCACGTCGAACCACAACCTGGTCAACCAACGATTATCATGTGCAATCACAGCAGTTTATTTGATATTCCCTTGAGTTTACTGGCCTTTCCAAAACATTCCATTCGTATGCTGGCCAAAAAAGAATTGTCTAAAATTCCTATCATGGGCAGTGGTATGATTGCCGCCGAATTCCCATTTATCGATCGCAATAATCGACGCCAAGCAATTAAAGATTTAGCTGTTGTCAAAACACTTTTGCAAAGCGGGATCGTCATGTGGATAGCACCGGAAGGAACTCGGTCTAAAGATGGTCACTTAGGTCCTTTTAAAAAGGGAGGATTTATCACCGCCATCGCAACAGGTGCAACCATTATCCCCATTGGCATTCGCGGTGCTAGCGACATACTACCCGCCAGAACTCACCGATTTAATCTCAATCAACACGCCGAATTGCATATTGGTCAACCCATCGATGCGGCTAAATATACCCTGGCAGATAAAGACATACTCCTTCATGAAGTCCATCAATCCATCCAAGCGCTAGTGAACGGTCAGGCGCCTAAAACAAGCCATGGTTAAACGTATTATTGACATCTAGGTTCTAGAGGATTGCAACGCCTGCACCACTCCCTCTGGGACAAACTTCGACACATCACCACCCAATGTAGCGATTTCTCGCACCAGTGTTGATGAAATAAACATGGCTTCCTCTGATGGTGTTAGAAATATAGTCTCTACGTCTTTCGACAGTTTACGATTCATTCCTGCCAATTGAAACTCGTATTCAAAATCAGACACAGCCCGCAATCCACGCAAAATAATTCCCGCCTGTTGCTCATGCACAAAATGCACCAACAAAGTATCAAATCCGACGACACTCACGCCTGACAGATGTCCTACGGCATGTTCAACAAACGCAATCCGATCAGCCAAGCTAAAAAAGGGTTTCTTAGGCGTATTACTGGCCACCGCAACAACCAACTCAGGAAATAATCGTGCAGCACGTGTAATAATATCTACATGACCGTTGGTAATGGGATCAAACGTGCCTGGGTAAATCACTTTCTTCTTCATCAAAACCTCACTTGCCTATTTCCGAAGTCTAACGTATTGTCTTAGGAAAAACGATAGCATAAGGATACGAATTATGAATAAAATGGCTTATGTCTGCGCGGCATCACTTTCATTACTCGCTGCCTGTACTTCAACCAAAATACCACAAAGTGCTGAATTGGATAAAACGCAAGCGACAACAACATCGCAAACATCCACCGCTGAAGCAACGCCATTAGCAGAGCAATCTACTTCAGCGAAAAGTACAACCCCACCTACTTCATTTGAACTTTCCGGTGCAATTGCGGCGAAAAGCCATAAAAAAGGCTGGACTGCGTCGCTTAATTGGGTGCAACATGGTCCGGGCCAATACCAAATTCGTTTAATTGGCCCGCTTGGTGGCCAAACCGTCATGATTGAAAAACATAACGGCCTCATCACTTATCGTGAAGGCAATAAAAAACTCAGCTCAGCCAACGGTGATGATTTACTTCAGAAGCAAACGGGCATTCGTTTGCCGGTCAATAGTCTGTACTACTGGGTTCGAGGTATCTCAGCACCAGGTGCTATCCAATCCGCAGCACGTGATACTCACCATCAATTGATAACACTTAAACAAGCCGGTTATACTATCGATTACACGCAATACATGACGGTTGGACAAACCACATTGCCAAGCAAAATACGCCTCCAAGGACATGACGTCATGATTAAATTGATCGTTAAACATTGGCGTCCCGTCGCTTGATTTTTCACCAAAAAATGCATATATTTTGCATTAATGGAGCTTATTTTATTCATGGAGATAGGTCATGCGCAAGTCATCTAAAACAACATCGTTGCGCGCCGATGTTGTGAATCCTTCATTAAAAGAAGCATTGGATCAAGCAAAAAGTGAACACGAATCCAACATGAAGCGATTAGATGATCAACATGCCGTCGTATTAAGCCTAGAAATGCCCCTTGCCATTCTAAAATCCAATCGACACCATCGAATGATTAACAAAACAGAAGAAAAAAAATGTAATTTAACAAAGCAAGTTGCTGTATTAACTCCGAAACGCAAGGCAATTGAGGCACAAGAAAAGGTGATTTTAGAGCTGACTGAACTGCATAAGCATCTCAAATCAACTGAGCAAGATTTTAAAAAAAAATTGCGTATTCACGATGCTGATCTTACGGTATCGCTCGAAAATCTCACCAGTAAATGGCATGAAATCCTCATCGAAGAAAAAGCATTGAGTCAATTAAAACAAAAAATTGCTAAAACACATAAAGCGTTAACCGACACTAAAGCAACAAAAAGCCAACGAGATCGCGTATCTGAACAAGAAACGATTCTTGAGCAACTTGCAACTGAAAAGAAAGTCAGTAAATGGGCCACGCCATCACTCATGGATAACTTGATGGGATTTCTTAGCCAAAAAGAAAAACAACGATTACAAGATTATGCAAATGCGGAAGCGGATTGGAATCATCGCTTTAGCCAGGCTCAAGAGGAATTACTGAAAGCCAAACAAAAACTCAATGAACATTTAAATGTTGATGCGTTACCCAAAAACAGGCTAGAAGACGAGCAAAACTTAGCCGAAGCCAAATTAGCTGAAATGAAACACGATGAGATATCAACTCGTGCAATGCTGATCACGCAAATCGACGAAACGCTGCAAGCAGCAAAAGACAAACTGGAACAATTAAAACAAGATGAAGAAAAAGAATGGAATAATCAAACTCATATCGTTGAAGAAAAATTAATATCTGCAAAAAAGGTCGTGCAACAACTTAAAAAAGACGTTGAACGCTGCCACGATAATGTCAATGATTTATCCAAAAAATACCGTGAGTTTTGCGAACTACACCTGCAAATCACTTCTCTCATGACCAGTAATCATCACGATACTGCTGAAAAATCACTTGCTGAAGCATTGAATCAGTTTATTGAAAGTAAGCACACACTCGAGGATTGGAATCACGTCAAACACGTGATGCAAGAACACCCACAGGCTAAAACCAAACTAAACAGTTGCATTAAAAAGCTAAAAGAAATTTATCCTGAAATTTTTAAACATGAAGCAAATTTAGCCTATGAAAAAGTGATGAAGATAACCGACAAGGCCGTCAAGCAGGTTGCAGGCTGCTTTACACTCAATCTATTTCCCAATCAAAAAGACGAAAAAACAACCGATGCAGATGCTCCAAAAACAACGGATGAGGTAACAGATAGATCAAAAACAGAAGACCAAGATCAGGATTCAGGCCCTGGAAAAATCAAATGATAAACAAGCAGAAATAGCTGGCTCTGCAAAAACCAAAGCCAATAAGCGATCAATGCCTAGTGCCACGCCACTGCAAGCAGGTAATCCATGTTGTAGAGCCTGCATCAAATAATCGTCAATCGCACTAACCTCTAAACCACGCGCAGCACGAGTCGCCCTATCTTGCTCAAAACGTGCTAATTGCAGAACCGGATCAGTCAATTCATGAAATCCATTGGCAAGCTCAACACCACGGTAATACACTTCAAATCGTGCCGCTACTCCATTCGTAACTTTTGCTAATGATGCTTGAGATATCGGGAAATCACTCACTGCGACAGGAGCTGGCATGTTAGCCAGAAATGGTTCAACCACGTGACTCATCAACAAAAACAAATATTGATCACAATCTTGTTCATCCGAATCGAGCACACCAGACAAATTAAATTGGGCTACGCAATGTTGTAATTGTTCAACCGTCGCTCGCATAGGATCAATGCCACAACTCGCCATAAAAACATCTTGATAGGTTCGTCTGATTAAAGGCGCACAACCCAAGACTTGTTGTAATAAATCATCTATTTCGTCCATCAATGCATGATGGTCAATATCAAGTTGATACCATTCCAGTAATGTAAACTCAGGATTATGCCACCGCCCTAACTCATCATCACGAAAAACACGCGCCAATTGAAAAATAGGGCCACTTCCAGCAGCCAATAGACGCTTCATGTGATATTCAGGTGAGGTTTGCAAACAATACGGCCGATCTCGAAAAAATGCCTTGATATTACTCAGATAAATGTCCGTAATACCGTAGCGCGCCATAATGGGTGTTTCGACTTCAAGATAGCCTCGATCAGAAAAAAACGCACGAATGTTCGCCAAGATTTTCGCCCGACGGCGTAATGTCTCAATGGAGGCTGAAGGCCGCCATGGTTGTTCAAGATTATCAATCAATTTAATTCCAATTTCTCTGTACACGATAAAAATGATATTGTCTTTCCCGCAAAGGCGGGAATCCATTTTTGATATAGCACAGTGCTACAATCAACATAGATCCCCGCCTTCGCGGGGACGACAAATTTTGAGCATTTTTTTATCGAGTTCCAATTTATTCCTTCTCACTGGGTCGCTGGTAAGCACGTCACTATCGCTCCTTTATCCACCCTACATCGTTGCGATATGACATTTACTCAATAAAAAATACCTAATTCTAAACGCGCTGCTTCCGACATACGCTCTTGATCCCATGGCGGTTCCCATACCAATTCCACAGTACAGTCAGCCACACCCTCCACTTCATTTACAGCTTTTTCAACCGTACCTGGAAAAGTTTGCGCAACAGGACATCCAGGGGAAGTAAGGGTCATTTGAATGTGAACATGTTGTTTTTCATCGATATCAACTTGGTAGATTAATCCCAGATCATAAATATTCACTGGAATTTCTGGATCAAACACGGTTTTTAAACCAAGAATAACGGCCTCTTTCAGCGCCTCATTATCTTTCTTTTTCTTTAAACCTAACATGGTATTCTCTCGTTATAAGTGTTGGGGCTTTGACCCACAGCCACCAGGCTAAGGGCCTTGGCCTAACCTATATTTACTTGTCAGACACCTACCTCATTCTGTAGCGACCGTTTGTGTATCATGCTTTAAAGCAGCATCCATGGTATGCCAGGCTAACGTGGCGCACTTGACTCGGGCTGGAAATGCACGCACACCCGCTAAAACGGCTAATTTATCGGTATTTAATTGTGGAATAGGGTCATCATGAGTCACCATGTGATGAAACTGCTGAAATAACGCATGGGCCTCAGACACGGTTTTACCCTGTATCGCATCTGTCATCAAGGACGCTGACGCTTGTGAAATAGCACACCCACACCCCACAAAACTAATCTCTTGCACAACCTGGTGAGCCACTCGCATGTAAACCGTTAGCTTATCTCCACACAACGGATTAAAACCATTGGCCTGATTTGTGGCATTATCCATACTATGGTGGTGACGCGGATTGCGATTGTGATCAATGATAATTTCTTGATAAAGCTCACGTAAATCCATCAGGCAAACACCTCTTTGACTTTATGCAATGCATTCATACATGCATCAATTTCGTCAATCGTATTATAAAAAGATAACGAAATTCGTGTTGTGGCGGAAACATCATAAAATGACATCAACGGCATTGCACAATGATGACCACTACGAACCGCAATCCCTTCGCTGTCCAAAATAGTACCAATATCATGCGCATGGATTTTACCGTGCACAAACGAAACCACCGACACTTTATCAGCGGCCGTACCGATCAAATTAAACCCCTTCACCGTTTGTAATGCATCGGTGGTATAGTTTAATAAATAAGTCTCGTAGCGATGAATCGCATCCATATCCAATGCCAATAAGTAATCGATTGCTGCATTTAAACCAACCACTCCGGCAATATTCGGCGTACCTGCTTCGAATTTGTGAGGAATGGGTGCATATTCAGTGGCCTCAAAGCTCACGTTGGCGATCATTTCCCCACCACCTTGATACGGCGCCATGTCGTTCAGAAACAGCTCTCTGCCCCACAACACACCGATCCCTGTTGGTCCATACATCTTATGACCTGAAAACGCATAAAAATCACAATCAAGCGCCTGAACATCAACCGATAAATGCGGCATCGCTTGTGCACCATCAATTAATACCAACGCACCGTGCGCATGTGCCATCTCAATCATTTGCTTAATGGGATTAACTGTTCCCAACGCATTAGACACATGAGTAATCGACACAAATTTTGTTTTTTTAGATAATTTTTTTTCAAATTCATCTAAACGAATCTCACCACTCACTGAAATCGGCGCCACCTGTAACACTGCACCGGTACTCGCACACACCATTTGCCAAGGCACAATATTGGAATGATGCTCCATGGTCGTAATTAAAATTTCTTCGCCAGGCCTAATACGGGGTGCCACAAAACTTTGTGCCACTAAATTCACCGCTTCTGTTGTACCACGCACAAAGATACATTCATGAACGTGCTTAGCGTTGATAAAATGCCGTACTTTATCGCGAGCATCTTCATACAATTGCGTCGCACGTACACTCAATGCATGTACACCGCGATGTACATTGGCATTGTCATGTTCATAGTAATGCGCCATGGCCTCAATGACTTGTTTCGGTTTCTGCGTGGTGGCCGCATTATCCAGATAGACTAGTGGATAACCGTTAACGTGTTGCTCTAAAATCGGGAAATCACGACGAATAGTGGCTAGATCTAATGTTTCGAACGGTGTTATTTTTTTCATGACATCATCCAATTTGCTGGTTTAACAAAGTACTCATCCATGTCGACAATGTTATGTTAGTCATTTGATGTAAATTATCTGCGGCAAATGCTTGAACCAAATATCGACTTGCTTCTGTTTCATCAATGCCACGCGTCGCTAAATAAAACAACGCGTCTTCATCCAATTGCCCAACTGTCGCACCATGGGTACAAATCACATCATCCGCGTAAATATCTAATTGGGGTTTTGTATCAATTTCAGCATTTTTAGACAAAACTAAATTTTTATTTTGCTGCTTTGCCTCAGTGCGCTGTGCCGCTTTCGCAACATAAACTTTACCGTTAAATACAGCCCGCGAATGCCCGGTTAAAATGCCTTTATAGTTTTGATCGCTAGTACAATCAGGCACATGATGATTCACAACCGTATGCTGATCCATATGCTGGTTTTCAGCTGGCGCATAAATTCCATTCAACAAACAACCGGCGGTCGCTTCGTGTAAATTCATCGTAGCATCACAACGAGACCATTGCCCGCCAAGATTTAATAAATGACTAGCCACCTGACTGCCTGTTGCTTGATTGACCGCTAAATGCCCCACGTGAAATGCCTGTTTACCCTCACGTTGAATTTTATAATGTGTCACCGCAGCATTGGCCGCAGCATGGACTTCCGTCACCACATTCGTAAAATAACACGATGCACTGTCGCCTTGATAATCTTCAATCACAGTCACTGAACTGCCTTCTTCCGCAACGATCACATGACGCAAAAAGGTAGCTTGATCTGGGGCCGTTTGCCAATGCGTTAATAGTAACGGCTCTGCTAAACACACTCGTTTAGGAACATAAATAAATAGTCCACAATGAAGCATGGCGGTATTTAACGCATGAAATCCATGCTCATGTTGAAGAATGTGCCCTAAATACGGTTGTAACTTGTCAGCATGATGTTGAGTAGCATCCATTAACGATGACACGATCACACCAGGTGGTAGAGAGGAAGCTAACGTTTCTATACCGATGGCCACACCATTGACCAATGGGATTTTGGTCCCAACTGGTACATCGGTTTGTCGTCCAGTGGTCATCACTGCAATGGCACGTTTATCCAAATGTTCAGTTTGCTTGCTTTGCGTAAAAGACTGTTTTAAAAATGGTTCAGTGGATGAATATTTCCATTCCTCATGATCACGAGTTGGGAAACCGATACGCTTAAAATCAGTCAGTGCTTGTTGTTGCAATTGAGCAAGCCACTCAACATGAGACGTCAGTGTTTGTGCTTGATGTTGATAAAACTCTACGACTTCACTCATGCCTGTTCTATCTCCTCAAGCCAACTGTATCCTTTATCTTCTAACTCCAACGCCAATGATTTGTCACCTGATTTAATGATACGCCCATTTGCTAACACATGAATGTAATCCGGTTCGATGTAATTTAATAATCGTTGATAATGCGTCACTAAAATAATCGCTCGTTCAGGCGATCGCATCGCATTCACCCCTTCAGAAATCACTCGCAAGGCATCAATGTCTAAACCTGAATCTGTTTCATCTAAAATGGCTAATTTTGGCTCCAAAGCTGCCATTTGCAAAATTTCATTGCGTTTTTTTTCACCGCCTGAAAATCCTTCGTTAATACCTCGATATAAAAAACTTTCATCCATATCTAATAATTGACATTTAGCTCGGATAAAACTGAGAAATTCCACGGCGTCCAACGTCTTTTTACCTTGACCTTGTCGTACGGCATTCACAGCCGCTTTCAGAAAATTAATATTGGTCACACCGGGCACTTCGACAGGGTATTGAAACGACATAAAAATACCAGCCTGCGCCCGCTCCTGAGGAGACAATGGTAATAAATCATGATGGACATATTCAATATGACCATCCGTGACTTCATAGGCTGGATGTCCTGCCAATACTTTTGATAAGGTACTCTTGCCTGAACCATTCGGCCCCATAATGGCATGCACTTCACCCGCACGCACTTGCAAGTTAACACCATTTAAAATGGGCTGGCCATTCACCGCAACGTGTAATTCATTAATATTTAACATAATTAACCAACTGCCCCCTCAAGACTAATACCTAATAACTTGGTGGCTTCAACCGCGAATTCCATCGGCAGCTCTTTTAGCACCTGCTTACAAAAACCATTCACAATCATCGATACCGCATTTTCTGTGTCTATCCCTCGTTGCTGGCAATAAAACAATTGATCTTCGCTGATTTTAGACGTACTGGCTTCATGCTCAACTTGCGCAGAGGGGTGTTTGACCTCAATGTATGGATACGTATGAGCAGAACATTGATCCCCCATCAGCAACGAATCACATTGCGAATAATTACGGGCATTCACCGCCGTGGGTGCAATACGCACAAGTCCTCGATAAGCATTATGCGATCGTCCAGCACTGATCCCTTTAGAAATAATCGTGGACCGCGTGTTTTTCCCAAGGTGGATCATTTTAGTGCCTGTATCAGCTTGCTGACAGTTGTTTGTCACTGCAACGGAGTAAAACTCACCAACTGACTCATCACCCTGCAAAATAACGCTTGGGTATTTCCAAGTAATGGCGGATCCTGTTTCAATTTGCGTCCAAGAAATTTTTGAACGCTTGCCACGACATGCCCCGCGTTTGGTGACAAAATTATAAATTCCACCTTTCCCTTCTTTATCGCCGGGATACCAATTTTGTACGGTTGAATATTTAATCTGCGCGCCATCCAACGCGACTAACTCCACGACCGCTGCATGCAATTGATTTTCATCCCGCATGGGTGCAGTACAACCTTCTAGATAAGACACATAACTGTCACTGTCTGCAATAATCAGTGTTCGCTCAAATTGCCCTGTCGATGCCGCGTTGATTCGAAAATATGTAGATAATTCCATGGGACAACGCACGCCTTTCGGAATATAAACAAATGAGCCATCACTAAAAACCGCTGAGTTTAAAGTCGCATAGAAATTATCACGATACGGCACAACAGAGCCTAGGTATTGTTTAATCAGCTCAGGATGTTCGCGCACTGCTTCAGAAAAAGAACAAAAAATAACACCTTTTTCCGCCAATTTGGCTTTAAACGTCGTCGCTACAGACACGCTATCAAACACCGCATCCACGGCAACACCCGCTAACATTTCCTGCTCACGCAAAGGAATGCCTAATTTTTCATACGTCCGTAATAACTCAGGATCCACTTCATCCAAACTTTTGGGACCATCTTTCATATTTTTAGGTGCCGAATAATACGATAAAGCTTGGTAATCAATGGGCGGATAATGCACACTAGACCATTCAGGGCAAGGCATCGTTTGCCAATGACGAAATGCTTTTAGACGCCATTCTAATAGAAACTCTGGTTCATTTTTAACGGCTGATAACCGACGAATGACGTCCTCATCGAGTCCTGGTGGAAAAGACTCCACTTCGATGTCGGTTATAAAACCGTGCTGATAATCTTGCGCCAGCAGCGTACTCAATTGCTCATTTTGTCTAGCCACCACTTACTCCAAAATTATATGTCATCGTCAGAAACGGTTTTGCTAAAGCATCCAAACTCACACTGCATAAAGCAGAATCAATTGCCTGACTAATCAAACGCCAATTACCTTGAACATGACACACTCGCTGTAACGAACATTCATTCGGTTGATGACTGCATTCCGTTAGGCCACGGGTATCATCCAAAGCATAAATAATTTCAGCCACGGATATGTTGCTCGCTTCCCGATGCAAACGATATCCGCCATGTACACCACGCACCGAGGTCAGTAACCCTGCTGCAGTTAAACGCTTTAATAATTTACTTACGGTGGGTATAGCAAGATGAGTGTGTAATGCAATATCACGGGCGTTACACAGTTGCGCCGTATGCTTAGCAAGATACACCATTACAACTGTTCCATAATCAGCCAGTTTACTGATGCGCAGCATATCATTCCTCGTCTAAAGAATCTAGTACTAAATAGGTCTGGATTATACGTGATGAAGCCAATAATTCCAAATGAAGTGATTCTGTCTTAAGAAAGTTTTTTGCAAGTATTCTGTTCTTCCTATAGAATACGGTCGATTACATTGTAGTAAACAAGGTATTTTTAAATCAAGTCCAGAGTCGTCATGTATCGCTAATGAACTGCTGTGTTCACTGCAAGTTCATTTTTACAATCCTCTAGGAAGGAGATTGTTATGTTTTCAGAAAACTTAAAAAACACGGCTGACCAATTGCTTAAAGAGGCGTCATGCAGCCTTTTATTAGTAGCATCTTTGCCAGAAAATTTATTCGATTCGGCGTTGAAAATAAATACAAACCTGGCCTACATTCGCGTAGAAAACACTCAAGAAAGCAAAAATAAACGTTACGAGCGTCTAAAAATGCCCGGATTAGAACTTGTCAACCGGAATAGAACACTGGAACAAGAGATTGAAGATCTTAATACATTAATTGAAGAACAGAAAATCAGCTATGATGCCCAAAAAAAGTCGACCAAATTATCGTATGATAAGGTAATTGAAAATATTGAAAAAATGCATCAAACGGAGGTTTTAAAGTATATAAAAACTATCGAAAATTTGGAAAAACGATTAGCAGAACTCGAAAAGGCACCTGCTAAAGAACAAAAACAGGAAAATCATACTAAAATTGAACGTGATGGACCACCCGACAACCTATCCTTATCATTTTTTTCTAGTGGGCTATGATGAAGGATTTAGATGAATTGAGAGATCATTGCACACTTTATTTATATAACTCTGCTCCCCCTCGCTTTTTCACCCAGGGTAACACGCGACTTGAGTGGGTAACTCATTATTTAAATCAACATCAAGACCAAACTACAATTGATTCAGCCAACGTCTTAGTCAAATTACATTTTTTTTTAGAACAGTATAAAGCGAAACGCTGGTATCAACGACTATGGCTGTCCTTAACACAACCCATCTGGAGTCTCAAGCAATTTTATGTCATCGCTTTACTGTTAAAAGAGATTGAACGGCTTGAACCCAATGATACGTATTATCAACGTGTTTTTGGTGCATTAACAAACGCTCAGAATTATTTCTGGTTTTCTTCAAACACAGCATCATGGTTGAAAAGTATGCATAATATCGTCCAAGGTAAATTCAATGGAGAAACATCACACATGCTACCCGGAGAAAGGATAATACAATCAGAACTGAATGCAAAACAAAAAAAAATACCTCTCAGCAAAGCATCACCAGAATCGGAATTTCAAGAATTAATGATACAAGCAACGATTGTTTTACAAGCCTACGAAAAACAAAAAATTTGGCTACCCTGGCCACCCAGATCCAAATTGACAATTGCTACTCAGGAGTATGACTTACGTTCCGAAGAAGATTGCTCAGCCTATCGCCAATTATTAGAGATAAAAGCCACCATTAGACATAGTCCAGAACGAGCTGAAGATTATTCGTCTAACCTCGATCCATCCGCTTCTGATAGGGAGTACAGAAGTGTTTATTATCGCTCATTGCTATTGCGGCTAGTCAAATGTATTACCCTCGAAGGAAAAGAGCATAACGAAATGTTGGTATTACAACAATTATTAAAAGAAGGAACGATGATAGGAAGCCAGAGGCTTGGTTCAACATTATTCGCAATTTATAGCAATTTGAGCAATCAGATTGATCATTTATTAGGTCTATCTACTACTCAGCCATCAGTTAGTGCTGGGCATTATGATTTGACTGTTCGATTGGGTCAGCAAATAATAGTATCACCACAAAAAGTACCCCCAGCCGTATTGACTGATCCATTATTTACTTCATTTCCCATGAGCAAGCACCAGGAGGCTTGTCGTACCCTGGATCTTGATCCAGGTCGAGATATTACTTGGAGTGAAATTAAAACCGCTTATAAAGAGAAAGCTCGTGAAGTGCATCCGGACAAAGGAAAACAGGATGAAAAAGAAATAAATAAGATTAAATTTATTGCGGTTAATGAAGCCTACAAGACACTGGAAGAATTAAAGAATCGTTTGCTTGGACATGAGCCTCCTATTAACTCAGCGATAGAAAAAGACGAAGAACTAACCGGCTATATGAGTTGTTATTATTCTCAGATTGCTTTAGCTGCTAGCGTTGATAAACTAAGAAAAAATGTTATACAACATGGGGAGGAAAATGATGCCCGTTTAGTTGCAATGGACAAAGAAATGTTTGAAACCATCGAGAACTCATTAAACAAACACAATGAAATGTATGCTAGAGCAAATGCTACATGCAAACGAGTAGAAGATGCTTTCAATCGTAGTCCCCTAGCTGCCGCAGATAAAAATCTGACATCTGTAATTGAAAAGCACGAAAATCATACGGAAAACTCATCAACGACGATGAATAAGCGGGACCAATTACATAAAAGTGATAAGCAACCTGGGAATGGATCGCCAACAAATTTCTCAATCAAGTAATAAAACCATTGCCCTAAATGGACCTTGCGCAATAACCTGGATAATAATCATAATGAGCTATCTAACAACGGCAGCGCTTAGGCTTGATGGAGCTCAATTTATTCCATGGCTTAAAAATTGTTTAGACCAGTTATCGTTAAACTCTACTGCAGATCCTTATTTGTTATTACCCAAGCCTCGGGATCCTGATACTCCAATCATCCACTAAACAAGGAGCATCGCAGATCTGTTGGGCCAAGGCCGCAACCTACTCGGATGTGTGATATCGCCCACCATTTACTGAGCCATTACGATCAACTCTTAAAATCATTACCCAACTCAGTAAAATTCGAGTATAATGTCGGCTCGCTAAATTGACCTGGAATTAGTTGTGAACAATATGCGTTTCGCCATTCATACTCTTTTTGCTGTGTTATGCGCTGCCATAATCAATACAAAATCTTTTGCAGAACCAACTAATCTGAGTCAAGTCAAAGCTAATTTGCAGGCCTATCATGATTCAGGCGCTTACTTAAAAGAAGTGACTGAAGTTGCCACTCGTGCCAGTCAATACATCAACCGCCAGGCAGAGCTCAATGAGCGCAGCAAACATCCACAAAAACTTGCCATTGTTTTGGATATCGATGAAACCAGCTTATCCTATTACAAACACATGTATAAGCACCATTTTTGTTATGATCCCATTGCATCACGCGAGGAAATTTTAAAAGAAAATGCGCCGGCTATTCAACCTGTGCTCGAGTTATACCGAGATGCCTTAAGCCATCACGTGGCTGTATTTTTCGTCACCGCACGACGTTCATTCGCTTATCATGCAACAGTCCGAAATTTAAAAGTAGCGGGTTATAAAAAATGGGCTGGATTATACACGCGCCCAAACTACTACAAAGAAAAATCCATGGCCCCGTTCAAATCAGAAACCCGTGCCATGATTAGAAAACAGGGCTACACCATCATCGCTTCCATCGGCGATCAAAACAGTGATATCTCAGGTGGCCACGCGCAAAAAACATTTAAAATACCGAACCCGTTTTATTCTATTCCTTGATGGTAACGTGAGAAATTGACGATTTTGAGTTTTGCATTTTAATAAGTAAACAAAGAATACTCAGGAAAATGAGGTTGGCAATTCCGATGGATAATTTAGTCAAAACAAATGAATGAATAAAGTGTATATAGATATTTCCTACTAACATAACGCCTACACTATAAGCGATATTTGAGACGGCGAAAGAGCGAAAAATACCTTCATTCAGTAATCTTTCACCCATCAATGAAGATACCAATGTCCAAAGACTTGACGCAAATCCAGCTTCTACAATGACCACCGCATAATATATAAACGGTGAGCTGACGTTTAAAAACGCTAAACACGCATTTAAATTTAAATGCCGGCCTATTTACGCGTAACTTGTACCGAACGCGTGGCACAACTGCCCTCAGGAACCGTAGGGTTTGTGCCGATTACCTCTTTTTCTATTGTTGTATCACACACAGCTGGTGGTGGTGTTGTATCACACACAGCTGCTGCATCAACGCGCCTCTCTAGCGGCTGTCTACTCAATGCGATAGCAGCATTGGAACTAGGAATATGATTATCCTCAAGATAACATACGTTTTCGGCCACCACCGGCTTCCGCAACGCAGTCAACATATAATCCGCTAGGCCATTATGCGCTTGCATAGCTTTTACATGTTTTTGCTGCAGATTTTGAATACTTCGCTCTTCCGCGTGATTTCGATTCATATCCCACAGGCCTTTACTTGCCTGAATTTTGTGTCCAGCACCTTGATCTAATAATGAAATTAAGGCCGTCGCACCATAGATATTCTCATCGTTGTAATGTTTATCTATGACATTTTTTAGTGCTGCTGTGGCTGCTTTTGCTACGGTTTTACTGGTTGCTTTGGCCAAGGTCACGAATGCATTTTTTATATCTTCCGGAACACAGGGTTGATCAAGTAGCTGCGCTCGTAGACAGATCATCGGCGTTCGCTCATTACCACTTTTACATCCAATGAGGGATTGTTTTTCAAGAAACAGAGACAACGTCTGAATTAACTTGGCGTAATCATGTTGAAAATGCAGATCAAATGCCATAATCTTTTGCAAACTGAATGAAACCAATGATTTTAAATCAGTTTCGTTAGTCACGGGACATTGCTCTTCCTGCCATGTACGTTTTGCCTTTGTAATCGTCAGCTTAGCCTGCTTGCCCGATGTGGTTTGCGCAAAATACTGAGAATCACCAAATAACCAAGTGAACCACCACGATTGTTTTTGGGGTGCAAGTTCCAAAAATGTTTGATAATCGTTAAGAACACCTATATTGTCAGGCACATGACGCAGCAAGGCCATTTCAGCCATCAACGTAATTTCATTTCTTAGAGCTGTTCTGAACCCAAATCGATGATATCCTAATTCGCTACCAAAACCATTTACCGACATGGCTTGGACATAACACAAAGGGTACAAATTGGGAGATTTGATAGCCATCTCACGATTATAAGCATGCGTTCCGAGAATAATATGTCGAGCACTTTGTGTTTGTGCATTTTTCGTGGCCAAATCATCCATATTATCATGCAGCGCAGTGAGTAAATAATAAGTAAACGGCGAAGAGCGATCATACTTTCCGCTAAGACTTTTTAGTTTACCCTGAACGTCTTTAATATACTGCTCATCTTGCAATCCCTGTTTCAATGGCAGCGAGGGGATGCGAATTTGCACGCGGTCAATCGATTGAATAATTGTTTGACCATCTTCAGACAATTGATACGTTGCTATCTGTCGATTAGCAAGTGGTTGGCCCAATCGACGATCATGAGCTGTGGTGTATGAGCCTTCGATCCGTGTTGCCAATCGCAAATGATCATCAATATGCAATATATCTTGATGCACGGCCGTTGTTAGCTCGGCTCTCTCTTTAACTTTAATTATTTCAGCACTCAATTTATCGCTGGTCAATGGACAACCCGTTTTCTTACGAATTTGGGCTAATAAAATATCGTGTGCTGTCGGTGCAATCTTTCCTCTTGCTCGATCTAGGTGTTGATTCAGTTTAACTAAGTCAAGTGCTGCATTATCCCAATCGCTTATACCCTGAGTGGCTGCAATCAATGCATCAGCAAATGCCCGCATCACTAATTGATTGACCTCTTTCATTGCCTCATCAAATGCAGCTATTAATTCATTTTTTTTATCGTTGAGTTGCGAATAAAATACGTTCTCATACACGCGTCGCGTTAAAGCCAAATGAAAATAAAACTCCTCATACAAAGGAATGATGCTGTTTTTACCGGATGATTTATCGAGTAGCTTAATAATCTGATGTGCGACATCTGATTGGTTAAGCGCACTTTTTAACGGATGACTATACTGAGCATAGAATTCAGGTACTGATTGACTATCAAGACTAACAATCATATTCTGCTGTTGAATAGGTACCAGCACACGACCTTGAGGACTCAAAAGAATCGACGGTGGGCGGCTTCTGAGTATGTTTTTTGCTCGGTCCATCATGTTCTGTACAAACTCAACATCACTCATCGCTATTTTTTCTGCGTTTGAATCAAATTCAGTAAAATTAAAATCAGTCTTTTCCTCCTTAGGAGATCGTTTCAATATATCAAGCAACGTGTTGCAACCTACAATTAAACTCTGATCAGATTTTACTGGCTCAATATCGAGCATTTTTTTCAAATACAACGTATATCGATTTCGCTCAAAAAAATGAATATCTGTTGATAAGTTGCGTTGCTCTTCGGCAAAGGAGGAGTTAATCTGCGCGATCTGATTCATCCACACATCAAATCGTTTTTTTCGGTTATCACGATCGTCTATGTTACCGGGGCCGCTTGTTCTAGCCTCCAGTGCATCAAATGCTGACATTGAAATCTGACCGTTTTGAAAGATAGGATGAATCAGTTCGACTATTTTTTCAGATCGAATAAGATGTTGGAATGACTCAAAAATGTTAGACTCGTCCAGGTCTACTTCTTGTAAATGTTCTGATGCATTATCAAATGGTCCTAGACCAAGTAATTCTTGCTCACAAATGCATATTATTTCATGATCTTCTGGATGCGCAGATGTATTGCGACTTAATGCAATGGTGTATCGTTGGCAGTCACTACCGTTTTTATCAAGTCCTATGCGTTGAATCGTCAAACCACAATTTACTTGGTTATCATCTATGTAAGCAAAATGAATTGTATGGACACATTCGCGGACGGTGTGGTCAAAACCCATAATTTCAGCGCGGAAATACTCCGAATCATAGAGCATACCTATATAAGTCTGGATAACGCCAGCTTCGAATATTCCTTGCATAAAAAACAATGATTCTTCATAGTGTTCAGGATTGAATATTGTATTTAATACATCATTCGCAGTTCGATTAAAATCGACGACAGCTGTTCTATCAATGTCGTTACGCAAGCCCTTAACATACGCCTCTTTAGACTCTTTTACTAACAGGTGTCTAGCTATATCCGATTGGAATTGCTGTGGACCCTTAGAAAATAATGCTCCTACCATCTGCGCATAATTTCCCGATAATCGTTTATATCTATACATAGCCCACGACTCAGCTTCAAAGAACAATAGCATTAATTATATCATGAACCGACATAATGTCCATTATTTATACTAAAAAATAGTGGGAATCTCAGTTAAGTATCAGTTTTTCCCTCATCAACCCTGCGGGCACCTTCTCTCAATTTTTGGAGAAGGAAACCATGGGTCTATCCTGCTGAAAGCGCATGACTTTTCTCAGGTACCTCATCCTCTTTCCGTTGTGGATTCAGTGCGTCTTTGAAAAGCTTCGATTGATAATAAGACGTCGCGAAACCGATACCGCCCGCAGCAGCACTGACAAATTGTTCCAATTTAAAACTCGCATCCGATGAAGGTATAACAAGCTGGCTGTCCAAGCCACCACTTAAGTCCTGGTAAAATGAATTAAATTCATCAACACTGTCAAATAAAGCACGATCGTCTACCCGTTTGATGGACGCAATTAAATCAAGCTCCTGTGGCGTCACATGCGCCTTAAGCACCAACGTTTCAATCAAATCAACCGTCTGTTGAACATCCGTTTTTAACGCGGTAGCACTTTGTGTCATTAACCAGACTGCACTTAAATCACGTTCATGATGTGCTAAATCAGCCACGATGTCTTGATTGCCCATATTCTTTTGTTCAACATGAATAAAGGCCGTCATAACATGGATCAAGGCCTGCTGTTTGTCATGTAAATCTTGCAAGCGCTTGACTAAAAAACGCTGAAATCGTGATCGAGATAAATAGTCATTGTTTAACGCCAGCAATCTCGCTATCCAATTCAATTGTTTCAGCGCGGGTAATACTTGGAGTAGTGCAAGCACCATGTCATTAAACGCGAGCTTTGTATCTCGTTTTACTTGCGATGCAATAACCCAGGGATCCAACGTGAACAGCGGGTTATTCAATGCTAGATGCTCATTGATCGATTGGATTTGTTGATTTGCATGGATACCCTTAGCCTTTTCGTTTAGAGGTAGTTCAACATGAAACACATCAAATACTAATGCAATCAAAGCAATTAAATAGGCTTTAGAGGCGTTTAATGGCATAGTTGACGCAAAAAGGCGTCCAAATTTACTTGCTGAAGTCATTCTAGTTTCAATGGGTTTGATGAAATCGCTATCAAAATCAAGCAATGCTTCGATAAAGAGTTTGGCCGATTCAATCTCACGATTAAATTGCTGCAATGCTCTTTGTCTCACCAGTCCATTCACAGAACCAAATAAAGCAAGCGCATCAATGATCGTTGTCGGATGATCGTTTAGCCCTGTTGTCGACAAAGGAAGTAATGCGTGATCAGACAATTGCTTTACCAGTTCAGAAACAAGTTGCGGATGTTTATCGACTAAGCCATGTAAATAACTGACATGACTCATCAGATATTCGGGATCAGCACCTGCAGCATTGGGGTAGATTCGTGATTGCATCAATCGATTCGTCTGTTGCAACAAGGCGTGGGTACTTTTGATAATATGATTTAATTTAATTTGACTGATTACTTGTAACTGACCATCCAGTTGCTGACTACCCGACATACGCACACTCTCCTTATAATCAATCAGGACTTATCCACCAATTTCAATGAGGGGCGGCCAACACGCCTTGGCACCTCTCCACCTTGACGATACACTTCAAACACCCGGTAGGCTTCTTCGGTTTCGCTATCAATCAACTCCACATCAACGCCAGTGTCATCAACCAACGTGACGGATAAATGCATTTCTCTGAAGGCACCAATATGATAGCGTTCATTAAACATTCGAATAATGCTCAATAAGCTTTCCGTCGCTTCTTCACTATCATGCCTGCCATGAAAGATAATTTCCATACCTAACTCCTTATTTTTCAATAATTTCAACGTAATTATTCATCTCCACACCAGGTAAGATCATATTTGGCGCACATTGAAAAAAATATCTGTCAATATAGTTAGCGGATGAGGTTTAAAAATCTTGAGTTGGAATTGATTTAGTTTCAATAAAGTCTACAAATTGACGACCTGATCGTTTACAATCCATCTATTCTTATAGAGTTTCGAAAAGACTGGCCTTGGATATATGGTATTTGTTGCCTGCGGACTAAATCATAAAACAGCTCCTCTCGATGTACGCGAACAGTTTGCCCTTGCAACAGGCCAGGATGACCGTTTGCTGCGCCGACTTTTGGATCTTCCTGCAATTCATGAAGCGGCTGTTTTATCAACCTGTAACCGTACTGAAATTTACTGTGATACTCATGATCCAACCGAACTTATTCCATGGCTTGCCGAAGAGCAACATCTCACTCCCGCTGCCATTAACCCATATATTTATATGCATCATGATCATCAAGGTGTGAAGCATACTCTGCGAGTCGCAAGCGGCCTGGATTCGATGATGTTGGGTGAGCCACAAATTTTAGGACAAATGAAACAAGCGTATCTGGCAGCTAGTGAAGCAGGCGCTATCGGTAGTAACTTACGCCATGTATTTCAATATGTCTTTAGCGCCAGCAAACGAATCCGAACGCGCAGTGGCATCGGCCAAAATCCAGTTTCCATCGCTTTCGCCGCGGCTCAATTAGTCGGTCAATTGTTTACAGATTATCAAAATCTCACCGTCTTTTTGATTGGCTCAGGTGAAACCTCATCGCTAGTCGCCAAATACCTTCATCAGCAAGGTGTTCAACAATTTATGGTGGCGAATCGCACAGATGATAAAGCACAGCAACTTGCTGCAAAATATGCAGGAAAGACGGTTTCAATCGTTGATATTCCTCACTATTTATCACAGGCAGATGTGGTGATTTCAGCCACAACATGCCCCCTTCCCTTTATCAGTAAGCATATGGTCGAGCAGGCCTTAATACAGCGTCAGCATACACCCATGTTTCTTTTAGATTTAGCTGTCCCACGAGATATTGAACCTGAGGTGAGCGATTTAGAAGGTGCTCATCTTTACAATATCGATGATTTACAAAACTTAACTGAAAAGGGCATGAGTGAACGCCGTGCGGCTGCATTAGATGCTGAGCAACTCATTGATTTAGAACTTGATAATTACATTCGATTGCATCGCTCATTGCGTGCTAAAGACATCATTCGAGATTATCGCACGTACATGCAAGATTTGGCACAGCTTGAATTACAACGTGCTGTCCAAAAATTATCAACAGGTCAATGTCAATATGATGTGTTAACTGAATTTAGCCAACGATTAGTGAATAAATTAACTCACACACCGACCGTGGGTTTACGAAAAGCAGCGGTTGATAACCGCAATGAATTACTTGAACTAGCCCATTACCTTTTTAACATGGCCACAACACCTCATGAAGAAATCACTTGAAATAAAACTGCAACAAATGCTTGAGCGATTTCAAGAGATTGCTCGTTTATTATCTGAAGCGAGTGTCATCGCTGATCAGACCCAATTTAAGGCATTATCCAAAGAATATGCTCAACTCGAGCCCGTAGCATCTTGCTATGAAGCGTATGTACATGCATGTGATACCACTGCATCGCTAACCGAATGGATGGAAGGCGATGATGCCGAGCTGGCAGCCATGGCCGCCGAAGAGATTGAACCTACACAAGCATTAGTCGCTGAGCTGGATGAGGCACTGCAACACCATCTGATCCCCAAAGATCCAGATGATGAGCGTAATATTTATCTTGAAGTTCGTGCGGGTACGGGTGGCGATGAAGCGGCTATTTTTGCAGGTGATCTATTTCGCATGTACAGCCGTTATGCAGAAACACAGGGATGGCAGGTTGAAGTGGTCAGTGCGAGTCATGGCGAACACGGCGGATTTAAAGAAGTAATAGCACGCATGATTGGGCATAATGTCTATGCAGAGCTTAAATTTGAATCAGGCACACACCGCGTGCAACGAGTTCCTGAAACTGAATCGCAGGGCCGGGTTCACACTTCAGCCTGTACCGTTGCTATCATGCCTGAAGTCGATGAGATCAATGATATTCAAATCAATACCGATGATTTGCGAATCGATACGTATCGATCATCCGGTGCCGGCGGTCAGCACGTCAATAAAACCGATTCAGCCATTCGTATTACCCATATTCCAACAGGCGTGGTGGTTGAATGCCAAGATGAACGCTCACAACATAAAAATCGTGCTAAAGCCATGGCATTATTAAAAACGAGATTGTTGAATGCCGAACAAAGCAAGCAAAAACAAGAGCAGGCGCAAACTCGAAAATCACTGGTTGGTAGTGGTGACCGCTCTGAACGGATTCGTACCTATAATTTTCCGCAAGGCCGATTAACCGATCATCGAATTAATTTAACCATTTATCAATTAAGCGATGTCATGGAAGGTCATCTTTCAGTGGTGATCGATGCGTTAAAACGTGAATACCATGCTGAGTTATTAGCTGAATTAGGACGTCATGATTAGTCTGAAAGACGCCCTAACTCTAGGCACGACTACCTTAGATACGTCAAGCACCAGTGCACGAATTGATGCGGAGCTTTTATTGTGTCATGTTTTACAAGTCAATCGGACCTACTTGTACACTCATTCTGAAATACAGCTCAATGAACCGACGTTGACAGCCTATCATGCACTGATCCACGCTCGTCAACACGGCACACCTATTGCCTATCTCACCGGTTCTCGTGAATTTTGGTCATTACCTTTGCAAGTGTCGCCTGCCACACTTATTCCAAGACCTGAAACAGAGCTTCTCGTTGAAAAAACCTTGGATAGGGTTGATAAAGATTATCCGGCTCGTATCTTGGATTTAGGTACCGGTAGTGGTGCCATTGCCTTAGCGCTCGCGCATACATGCCCTAAATGGCACATCACTGCTTGTGACAAAAGCGCAGCGGCTATTGAAATTGCCCAGCACAATGCCAAGCAACTTCAAGTGACAAACGTTGAATTCGTCTGTTCAGATTGGTTTAGTGCGATTCGTGAATCAACATTTGATGCCATTGTCTCAAATCCTCCGTATATCGCAGCTAGGGACCCACATGTCACGATGGGCGATTTACGTTTTGAGCCCATGGATGCGTTGGTGAGTGGAGAAGATGGTTTAAACTCTTTGCGCTATATTATAAAATACAGTTACAATCGTTTAGTCGCCCATGGTGTGTTGTTGCTTGAGCATGGATATAATCAACGCCAGGCAGTGGCAACATTATTAAAAGATTCAGGTTATCAGCAAATACAATGTTGGCAAGATTGGCAAGGACACGATCGCGTAAGTTATGGCAGAAGATAAACTCGTAATTTTACGCTATAATGAAATGAATATTTAACTAGTTGAGAGTGAGTAAAACGTGAAGACTGACACAGCAGGCAATATGGGAATTGCCCTCTATCAGGAAACTGATGGCGAAGAATACATGAATGATAATCAATTGGCACATATTGAGAAAATTTTGATCGCATGGCGTCAATCATTGATGGAAGAAGTCGATAGAACAGTAACGCATATGAAAGACGAGGCAGCTAATTTCCCTGATCCGTCTGACAGAGCAAGTCAGGAAGAAGAATTTAATATTGAACTACGTACTCGTGATCGCGAGCGTAAATTAATTAAAAAAATTGAAGATGCCTTAGAACGACTACGTGAAGATGAATTTGGCTACTGTGAAGCATGTGGTATTGAAATTGGCCTACGCCGCCTCGAAGCACGCCCCACAGCTACACTGTGCATCGACTGTAAGACTTTATCTGAAATTAAAGAACGGCAGAATCAGGGTAATTAATTGTTCTTTTTTTATCCTAACTATATACCCCTCTCTCCACCACGCTGTGCACAGTGGAGAGCGATCCCAATGAATTCGCTAATGTATCTGTATCTGCCTCTGCATCTGCTGAAAAACCCGATGAAGTTGCCATGAAACACTTACATGAACTCGAGTATCATCCATAAAATTATTCAAATAAAAACCGGCGATACCTCGATTTTATCAATCATTCATCATCACAATAGACCTTCAATCGCCCGCAGATACTCCACGATCGTACCTTGGTTCGCTTTTAATACGGCGCTGGCGTTTGCAATTTGTTGGGTGCGTTGTGCTGGATTTTGATGCATTTCAATTAAAATGCGGATTAGCTCATCGGCGTTATCCGTCCATTGAATAGCCTGAGCTGTTTTTAAATCAGTGCAAATAGTTTTAGAGTTTTGCATAAACGGCCCACAAAAAACCGGAACTTCCATGGCGATCGGTTCAAGTACATTGTGACCACCCACTGGAACTAGGCTACCTCCCACAAAAGCGTAATCGCTTAACTGGAAAAAACCAAGCAACTCACCAAGAGAATCCAAAACCACAACATCCACATCGGTTGTAATCGTCTCAGGCTTACTGCGTAAGGCGGTTTTAAACCCCAAGCGTTGACTAAGCTCATAAACTGCTTGAAAACGCTCTGGACGACGCGGAGCTATCAACAATACCATGCCTGAAATCGCATCACGCAAACGAGTTAAGCGGCTTAATAACTGCTCCTCTTCATCATCATGTGTGCTGGCTGCGATAAATACCGGTCGCTTTGCGCCCCATGCTTCTTTAAACTCGCTGAAACGAACCAGCATGGAACCCGGATGAATCAAATCAAATTTCATATTACCCAGTACACGCACACGAGATGGTGGTGCACCCACTGCAATATAGCGCTGCGCATCTAACTCACTTTGCGCACCAATCAACGTAAATTGCTCCAAAACAGGTTTAAAAAATACACGGGCCATTTGGTATTGTTTAAATGCTTTGTCCGATATTCGTGCATTCACTAACACCAACTGCAAATCAGCTAATTTAGCGTAGTGAATTAAATTCGGCCACAACTCGGTTTCCATAATAATGCCAACACGTGCGTTTAATCGTTTAAAAAAACGCCGTAGACACCAAGGTAAATCATAGGGGACATACTGATGAGCGACCCGATCGCCAAACTTCGTTTGCACCTGCTGCGATCCAGAAGGTGTCATGGTCGTGATCAAGATACGTTGATTTAGGGCAAGTAGGCCTTCAATCAATGGCGTAGCTGCGACCACTTCACCTAACGATACGGCATGTAACCAGATATCGACTGATTTGGGAAGTGTGGATCCAATTGAAAAACGCTCACCAATTCGCTGGCGATACGCAGGGTGTCGCCGCCCTTTCCAATACAGTCGCAACAGAATAAAGGGCACCATGAAATAAAAAAAAGCCGTGTACATTTTACGCATAAAAACCTTACCATTAAAATCCAGGGCTGTCCCATTAAATGTAGCCCGTCGTTCCGCCAGGCATCACGAGACATCTCCTACACATGATACTGTGCCAATATCGGAAATCCCTCGCTAACGCTCTGGATGACATGCGTCTTGACCGATGTTTGCCCCCCAAAAGAGAGCAAGAGCACTTGGGACGACGAGAATATTAACGAGACAACTCCACCATTAAACCTCATTACCCTAGGATTATACACCTAACTTGGATTATAATCTTCGGTAATTTCTTTCATATCTGAGTTCGAATGGAGTTACATCAATACTTCGCAAAGCGAACCTGGTGGGGCAAATTCATTGGCGCCTTTTTTGGGTTTTTAATTGCGGGTCCTATTGGCGCATTTCTGGGTCTTTTAGTCGGTAATTTTTTTGACCGTGGCTTGGCAGAGCATTTTTCTAAACCATTTTGGTATTATCACGCCGAAAAAAATCAGCAAGTACAACGTGTGTTTTTTGAATCTCTTTTCTCGATGTTAGGATATCTCGCAAAAACGGAAGGTCGCGTTTCCGAAGCATCCATTCAAAACGCCAATGAAATCATGCTGCAAATGGGGCTTGATACAGCACAAAAAAAAGCGGCTCAACATTTCTTCAATGCAGGCAAAGCTAAAGGTTTTAACCTATATAGCATGCTCAATGTCTTGCAACAACAGATTAGCAATAAACCCACATTAGTACGATTATTTGTAGAAACACAGTATCAATCGATTCGTCGCACCGGACTCACCGCAAAAAAACTTGAGATCATGAATAATCTTCTCGCCACAATGCGTTTAGCCCCATTACAACAGCAACACCATTTTGCCGATGAATTTTCATGGTATTCAACGCTACATAATGCCTATCAACAACAGCAACAGTCTTCCTACCAACACCAATATCAACAGCAGCAGCAACAACCACATCACTATTACTCTAATGAAGATGCCTACACTGTACTTGGAATCACATCATCCGCCTCACAATCTGAGGTCAAACGTGCCTATCGACGTCAAATTAGCACCAATCATCCGGATAAATTAATTGCTAAAAAAGCCTCGGAACGCGAAATTAAGCAGGCTAATGAGAAAACGCAACGGATCCGTAAAGCATATGAAATCATTTGTGAAGCACGCGGCTGGTAACGGTCTGTTCCTCAGACACTAACCCCATTATTTTGCAAGAATACTGCTATTTGTTTCGCCATAAATTGATGTACTGCGGCTGAGGGATGAATTGGGTCGATAAAAAAATATCCCTGGCATGTATTCGTTTTTTGTCGCTGGTGGGATTGTATGGCAGTGACCAGATTAAGAACTGACTGTGATGATGGCATATTTATCGTCGCGTCATAGCAAGTTTGCGTGGTATTAGTGAATCCATACTGCGTTGGCCTCGCTAATACGTGGTCAAATAATTGTGCCGCATCGAATAATAACCACTGTACGTCAGGATTATCAATTTGCAACTGCGCCATATTTTTTGCCAATGTCGTATTGTGCTGTTTAGAAAAATAAGTCAGTGCATCCACTGCTTCGAATTCTTGTGCAACGGGTGTTTTACCTAAATCAGGTAGATTGATTACCAAAATATGCTGAGCACCCCGCGCTACTAAGCGCTGTAAATTGCGTTTAATGCCTTCATTCACCTCGGAAACTGTACGATCTGCATCATCAGGAACAGCCAAGTAATTATTTGCTCCTATCCAAATGATAAACAAACTCTGCTCATCTGCGTGATTTTGATGAGCAAGCAAGTAGCTGTCTATTTCGCGATCAAGCGTAAATACGCTATCATCCTCATCTCGCATCACCAACACATCGGCACTACCAAACGCATAATCCAATAAATGCGATTGCCAATCGTTTGCATACAACATCTGAGTTAATTGCTCTACCCAGACGAGTCCATTGGTAAAACGGCCTGCAAAATAAGGCGGTGATATGGGTAATTGTTGCTTCATGTAAGCATAAAGATTACCGTTATCTGATAGGCTATCGCCAAACACAACCACTTTATTAATTGGATAGGATTTACGCCTTGTTCCCTTCTCCCAAGAATTGGGAGAAGGTGCCCGCAGGGCGGATGAGGGTAAAACCAAATCAGCTTTGACGTCTTTCATAAGTCCTGCTGGATTGGCGAAGATCGATATAGAAAAAGATACGAAAACGCAGACTACGAAAAGGATAACTTGAGATTTTCGTAACTGTTTGGGTGAATACATACACAGTCTCCAGCCGACAAAAAGTTCATTCCTTGAATGATGAGCCGTCTAATTTTCTGATCTGTTGAGATATCGTCACTTTTTGACAGGATTTACAAAAGGTATCGAGGTTACGGCGAATTTGATTTTACCCTCATCCGCCCTGCGGGCACCTTCTCCCAATTTTTGGGAGAAGGGAATGGGAATCAGATGATGATCTACACATTCACCACAGTCAAATTCATTTGTCGGCCGCAAACCCACGCCTTGTTCAGTGTCTTTAACATGCTCTGATCGATATCTTTCGGTAAACGTACCGTCGAATGATCATCATGTATTTTCAACGCAGTAATATAACGACTTTGTAAACCTGACTCATTAGCAATAGCACCGACGATATTACCCGGTTTTACACCATGCACACGACCCACATCAATACGATATAATGCTTGCGGATAATCAGCTGGTAATGATCGGCGATTGGTGCGATCACGCCCTGCAGATTTTTCTTTTTCAAAACGGCCTGTAAAACGAGGACCTTTGGAGTCTCGTTCGCGGTCTACTCGAACTCGAGCATCCTTCTGAGCACGATCTGCTTTCATCGGCGGTAAAGGAGATTGCCAGGGCTTGTCTTGGTTCAACATTAAAGCTAATACTGCAGCCACATCTGCTGGTGCTACATTGGGATTCTCTTTTAAATAACGCTCAATCATCCGTTGATAAGCATGTAATTCGCTATGCTGCATGCGTTCACTGATTTTCCCCATAAACGTCTGCTCACGCGCTTGCTGAATCATGAAATCATTAGGAATTGTCATCTTTTCAATGCGCTGCCGCGTATGACGTTCAATCATCGTCAACATACGCGTTTCACGGGGTGTCACGAATAGAATAGTTGTCCCACTACGGCCCGCACGACCTGTTCGACCGATACGGTGTACGTAAGTTTCACAATCATGCGCCATGTCATAATTGAACACATGCGTCACTCTATCCACATCCAGACCACGCGCAGCCACATCCGTTGCCACCAAAATATCAATTGCACCCTGTTTAAACTGGGCAATAATACGCTCTCGCAACGATTGAGTGATATCGCCATGAATGGCCATTGCACGATATCCCTGCTGAATTAATGACTCAGCCACTTCTTCTGTGCTGCTTTTAGTGCGTACAAAAACAATCACACCTTGATAATCTTCCACAGCCAAAACCCGCAATAATGCATCAGGTTTTTGTGATTGCGAAGCAATGAGAAAACGTTGTTCGATCGTTTTGACCGTCGCTGTTTCCATGCGAATTTCAACAGAAACGGGATCGTTTAAGTAACGAGTTGCAATTTGGCGAATACGAGATGGCATGGTCGCTGAAAATAACGCTATCTGGCGCTGAGCTGGTAATTTCGCTAGTACAGTTTCTACATCTTCAATAAAACCCATACGCAACATTTCATCGGCTTCGTCCAAAACAAACGTACGCAAATCATTTAACAGTAAGGTACCACGCTCAATGTGATCTAAAATTCGACCTGGCGTCCCCACAACAATTTGTGCGCCTTCACGTAATTTTTTCAACTGCGGGCGATAATCCTGCCCCCCACACAATACCGTCACCCGAACACCTTTTTGATACACCCCCAACGCCTCAATATGCGCACCAACTTGAATCGCTAGTTCACGAGTAGGCGCTAAGATCAATGCTTGAGGTCCCGTCAAGGTAGGCTCTAAATTTTGCAGAATCGGCAATCCAAATGCTGCCGTTTTCCCGGTACCTGTCTGAGCCAACGCGATCATATCGCGTTTTTGTAACATCCAAGGTATCGTTTGTTGTTGAATAGGAGAAGGAACTTCAAAACCCAAAGCAGCAATTGCTTTAAGTAATGCATCGGATAAATTAAGCGTAGAAAAGGTGATTGGTTCGTTTTGCATAGCATTCCTGATAAATCAATGTAAAAACTGGTCAGTATAATATCAGGAATGACGGTTCATTGCACGCTTTTTATTCGTCAATTTAATATTGGTGGGAATTGAGTGTATCGCAGGCCTTACGAAAAACCTTGAGGTCAAGGCGGATGAGGGTTTTTTTAAGAAGGCGTTTAGACGTACCGCATTAAAAATCAAATCCAACGCAGAGATTGAGGTTTTGCGTAAATCCTATACCATTCTGCATTTTGTTTGGTATAGGGTGAGCACGTTGCTATCGCTCTTTTGCCCACCCTACGGGTTGAAATCTCTGCATCGGATCAAGATAGATTCACAGAATGTGTTAACCGAGTAGGCCAAAAAATCGGTAGCCTTGCTGTACACGTTGATGGACCACTGTTGTACCAGCAACTACCGGCGTGTCAGTGGAGCGAAGAAACATTTGGGTGTAATACAAGCGCCCCATCTTATCGTGGGCAATACCAATGCCCGTCAAATTATAATGCCCCATCAAGTTCTGACGATGGCCAGGACTATTAATCCATCCATCCGCCACGATCTTTGCGGTTTTGTAATTGTAAGCCACGTTTTCAGCACCCGATAATGACGCCGGAATCCGTTGATGTAAGTGATCCATCCGTTGACTAAACCCGTCATGACCAAATGGCACAACATGCGTCGCCATATCTGCGCTGTGTTTAAGTGCTTCGTCAGAAAGCACACGATTCATTACCAATTTAGGCAGACCGTGTTGTACACGGTATTGATTGATATACACCAATATATCAGCCGCCATTTTTTGCTCATCAGATGCCGCATAACCACTCGACACCAATCCCAACGCTAACCACAATACCCAGAAATACAGTTTCATACAACAATTCCACATCAAATTAAAAAGGGATCACGCAGAATAATGGTTGAATCTCGCTCAGGCCCCGTAGATAGCATATCCACCGGAATACCCAACAAGGCTTCAAGCCGTGCGATATACGCGCGAGCATTCGCAGGCAGCTGATCCATTGCAATCACGTCCGCTGTTGACTCTTGCCATCCGGGCATTTCTTCATAAACAGGCACTAGGTGCTCATAATCCTCCGCTGATTGCGGTGGACGCGTGAGCAATTGACCATTGGCATCTCGATAAGCAACCGCGATACGAATGACGTCCAATCCATCCAATACATCCAGTTTTGTTAAGCATATCCCTGTCAAACTATTAAGTTCGATCGAGCGTTGTAATAACACAGCATCAAACCATCCACATCGACGCGGTCGCCCTGTGACCGCACCAAATTCATTACCACGTTCTGCTAAACGTTTGCCTACCTCATCAGTCAATTCAGTAGGAAAAGGGCCACCACCTACACGTGTTGTGTATGCTTTTGTGATACCTAAAATATAATCCAAATAGCGAGGCCCAAATCCGCTGCCATTGGTCACGCTACCCACGCAAGTATTAGAAGATGTCACAAATGGGTATGTCCCATGATCAATATCCAAGTACACCCCTTGCGCGCCTTCAAATAAAATATTATCGCCCCGCAAACGATGCTCATGTAAACGCAATGTGGTATCAATGATCATCGAACGTAATTCATCTGCCCAAACCAAGGCTTGATCTAGAATAGCCTCTTTGTCCACTGCCGGTTGTTTATAGTATTGAGTCAAAACAAAATTATGATAATCCAGCAAGTCAGTTAACTTTTTAGTAAATCGCTCTCGGTGTAATAAATCACCTACTTTCAAGGCACGTCTAGCGATTTTATCTTCATAAGCAGGTCCAATCCCACGACCCGTTGTACCAATCGGGGTTTGCCCTTTGTGACTTTCTCGTGCTTTATCCAGTGCAACATGACATGGCAATATTAATGGACAGGCCTGGCTGACAAATAAACGACCACGAACATCAATATGCTTGTTTTCTAATTCGCTAATTTCCGCCAATAACGCATCAGGGGCAACCACCACACCGTTGCCAATGTAGCACGTCACATGTTGTCGTAAAATACCTGAGGGGACTAAGCGCAATACGGTTTTTTCGCCATTAATTTTCAAGGTGTGGCCCGCATTGTGCCCTCCTTGATACCGAACCACAACTTGTGCATCTTTCGTTAATAAATCAACAATTTTACCTTTACCTTCATCACCCCATTGGGTGCCCACTACAACAATATTTTTTGCCATAATCTACTCTATTAACAATCATTAATTAGGACTTACGTAACTCCCCATAATGAGCCCACGTCATCCCGAACACAGTGAGGGATCTCCAGGATTAGGCATAAACTTAATCAGCCTGAGATCCTTCGCTACGCTCGGGATGACGTACCAGAGGAATTACGAACTTACTTTCACAGTCACCATTTCCATTCAACCTAGCGACTGTGAAGACAGATTCTTGGTTTATTTCGACAATCCATGATTAAAGTAATCAAAAAACGCACTGTGTTGATCAAGCACCAACATATCACGTTTATTGTTAAAACTGGTCGTATAAGCCATTAGGCTACGATAAAACGTAAAAAAGTCCTTGTTTTGATTAAAAGCATCAGCATAAATTGCTGCCGCTTTTGCTTGTCCTTGCGCTCGCATGGCCTGTCCCTCACTGCGTGCAGTGGCCAATAATACGGTTACTTTAGCATCTGCCATCGCTTGAATTGCTTCTGCTTCAGCATGACCATCAGCGCGATGATGATTGGCAATTTTTTGCATGTCCGCTCGCATGCGCTGATAAATCGCGTTACTTGTGTTCGCTGGCAGCTCAATGCCTTTGATACGGACATCCACAACGTGGATTCCTAACTGACTGGCCTGCTCTTCCGCCCGATCCCGCAATACATCCATCACATCATCTCGACCACCGGATACCACATCCGAGATCGTCCGCTTACCAAATTGTGCTCGTAATGACGTATTGAGCTGTTGTTCAAGCAACGTTTCAGCTTTAAACTCGTTACCACCCGTTGCCTTGAAATACTGGGCTAAATCGTCAATACGCCACTTCACGTAATAATCAACGATCACGTCCTTTTTCTCTTTGGTCACAATACGCGATGACTTGATGTCCAATGTTTGAATTCGTGTATCAAACACGCGGACACTCTCAATAAACGGCATTTTAACATGTAAGCCCGGGGATAATATCATCACACGGTGCGTTTTAGAATCATCAACTAATCGACCCAAACGTAATAGAATACCATGTTGCCCCTGAGAAATCGTAAAAACACACATGCCAAACAGAACTAAAAGAACGAATGCAACAACGCCTAATACCACTTTTTTTGAATTCATTGTTCAACTCTCCCCTCTTGTTCAGTGGGTCTTGTAACGCTACGGCCATCCAGTAAAGTATTGTCATCAGGCTCTGCATGAGGTACTGAACGCGGACTTCTTTGATCATCTTGACTCACGACCTGGTTTGGCTGAGCGCTCATCAATTTATCCAAAGGCAAATACAACATATTGCCAGCCTTGCCATCGACAACAATTTTGCTGCTTTTACTCAATACGGTTTGCATCGCATCTAAATACATACGCTCTTGAGTGACATAAGGTGCGCGAAGGTATTCGGGTAAGAGTGCCAAAAACTCCGCCGTGTCCCCTTTTGCACGCAATACAACTTGCTCAGCATAAGCCTTCGCTTCCTCATAAATACGCTTTGCATTACCTTCTGCAATTGGTATCACTCGTGCTGCATAAGCCCCTGCTTGCTCTTTGAAGCGCTTTTCATCCTCTTGGGCTTTAATTGCATCATCAAATGCATCTTGAACATTTTCAGGTGCTCGTGCCGGTTGTGGCGAGACATTGACGATGATAATCCCTGTTTTATATCGTGCTAAAATCTTAACTAATGAATCCTGTACACTGCTGCCCCATGCATCCCGGCCTTCTGTAATTAACTGATCAAGTGTGGTGGTACCAACAACCTGCCGTAGCGCACTGGACGTGGCTTGTCGTAAGCTTTCTTCAGCGTCCGCAACATTGAACAGATACTCTTGTAAATCACCAATTCGATATTGTACCGCCACAGCAACAGATACCAGATTTTCATCTTTGGTTAACATTTGCGCTGAGTAAGAATAATCAGAAACACGATCGACATTTAGGACAATTTTTGAGTCAACAAAACGAGGAATCCAATGAGGACCTGGTCCCACCGTTTTAATGTATTTCCCAAACCGCATAATAGCAGCTTGCTCGGCTGGGTCGACGATGAAAATACCGGAAAGTGCCCAAAGTAAACCAATCACAAGACCAATCATAACAAGCATCATGCCACCGCCACCGGTATCTTGCTCAACAGGAGCATTGGGTGATTTATTTGTGCCACGAAAAAAAGCTTTTTTCAATTTAGCTTGTAATTGCTTTAATGCTTCGTCCAAATCAGGTGGTTGAGTCTTTCCACCCCGCGGATTTTTTTCTTTATCCGGCTCATTCCAGCCCATGCCATCTCCTGCTACTCTGTTGAGAAAGGTAACGATTCACGATATGGTGAATAGATACTGAGAAAGTAGAATTCTATGGGGTCTGATGGGTTTAAGCAAGTGTATCTATTCACTACTCTTTTTAACACACGGAGAAAAGGCCAATTTTCGTCCAAGATGCGTCGAATATGAGTCTTTATTGAGCTATAGTGAATAGTTACTAGCAAGTTTAAACTTCAAATCCCACACACCATGCCCCAATCGCGTTCCTCGTTGTTCAAATTTTGTTAAAGGACGCGTGTCCGGTCGAGGTAAAAATTGTCCATCCGCCTGAACATTATGCAACGCAGGCTCGGCGGATAAGACGGCATGCATGTGCATTGCATACTCTTCCCAATCCGTTGCGCAATGGATAAATCCACCCGGTTTTAATTTTGTCATCAACAAACGAATAAAATCAGGCTGAATTAAGCGTCGTTTGTGATGCCGTTTTTTAGGCCAAGGATCTGGGAAAAAAATCTGCACGCCGGCTAACTCATGATCTGGAATACAACGTTTAAATACTTCAACTGCATCATACGGTGCTATTTTTACATTCGTTATCTCATGATCATGCAAATCAGCAGCTAAACTTCCGACGCCAGCCCAATGCACCTCGATACCAATAAAATTAACCTCTGGCGCCTGCCTGGCCATGGTTAATAATGAAGCTCCCATACCAAAGCCGATTTCAACAACAGTATCTGCATCTCGCCCAAACAGAGTAGGTAAATCCCAGTATTCCACCTGATCGGTTGAGATTATATCCAGATTCCGAGTTTCTCCCGGCGATGTAATCACGGTACTTGGAATGAGATAATCCATTAACCACAAATCAATCCCTTGTTGCTGGCGGGGGCTCATTCGTCCCGCACGCAGCACAAAGCTTTTAATAGTTCGTCGCAACGCAGTCACCTAAGGAGCTATCATGTTTTCGGGTTTAACAAACTCATCAAATTGTTCCGCCGTTAAAAATCCTAACTTAACAGCCGTTTCTTTGAGAGTTGAGCCATCATGATGAGCAATTTTTGCAATTTTCGCTGCTTTATCATAACCAATATGTTGGTTGAGTGCCGTCACTAACATCAGTGAATGATGCAAATAGTAATCGATGACTTGGCGATTGGGTTCTAGACCTTCAACACAAAAGGCTTGGAATGAAGTACACGTGTCGGCTAATAAATTCAATGAGTGCAGGACATTAAATACAATGACGGGCTTGAATACGTTCAATTCAAAGTTCCCTTGACTCGCTGCAATTGCCACCGTCGTATCATTGCCAATGACTTGCGCACAAACCATGGTCATCGCTTCAGCCTGAGTTGGATTAACTTTGCCGGGCATAATAGATGAACCTGGCTCATTCTCAGGCAGCAATAATTCGCCAATACCACATCGTGGTCCTGACCCTAACCAACGCAAATCATTCGCGATTTTCATCAAGGCACACGCTAAGGCTTTAAGCGCGCTGTGAGCCATGACTAAGGGTTCATGCGATGCAAGCGCCATAAATTTATTAGGAGCTGACACGAAAGGGAAACCAGTTAATGCCGCAATGTGCGCTGCAGCTTTCACGGCAAATTGAGGATGGGTATTCAAGCCGGTGCCCACTGCGGTGCCACCTAATGCCAATTCATACAACTCGGGTAAAATCGCATCAAACCGTGACAAACACGCATCCAATTGAGCCACATAACCAGAAAACTCTTGACCGAGTGTCATCGGCACCGCATCTTGTAAATGGGTACGACCAATTTTCACAATGTCAGCAAATGCATTCATTTTAAATACTAATCCATTGCGCAGCGCACGCACAGCGGGCAATAGTTTCTGATGCAACGCCATCACAACCGCGATGTGCATCGCTGTTGGAAAAGTATCATTCGACGATTGCGACATATTAACATCATCATTTGGGTGAATCGGCGCTTTGCTGCCCATGACACCACCCGCTAATTCAATGGCGCGATTTGAGATGACTTCATTCACATTCATGTTGGTTTGCGTACCGCTACCTGTTTGCCACACATGTAATGGGAACTGTGCATCCAACGTGCCGGCGATGATTTCATCCGCAGCCGTGGTGATTAACTTCAATTTATCCGCTGATAATTTGCCCAAATCATGATTTGTCAGCGCCGCCGCTTTTTTCAAACACGCAAGTGCCCGAATCACTTCGATAGGCATGATATCGTGCCCAATATTAAAATGATGTAAAGAGCGTTCTGTCTGTGCACCCCAGTATTTATCTGCCGCGACATCAATCGCGCCCATGCTATCTGTTTCTGATCTTGTCTTAGCCATGAAACGATTCCTTCAACAAAATGCGGGATTTTAGCATAAGCGGCTCGAATTAAGAATCTATCGTTATTTGCCAAGCTGCTGTATTATCAAACGTCATTGTTCAGAGTTCATGACTATGCGAATCGTACGTATTTATCAACCAGGTCATTATTCACCTGGTGACATCGTCACTTTATCCGATGCTGCAGGACAACACGTGGGTTTAGTATTGCGTATGCAAGCAAATGAACCTCTGACATTATTTCGTGGCGACAATCATGAGTTTTCAGCCACTATCTTATCTGCACATAAACGCCATGTCACCGTACGTATTGACTCCACTGCTGCAGTAAACCGCGAATCGCCACGATCTATTCATCTCGCACAAGCCATTTCCAAAGGCGAACGCATGGAATGGGTTATTCAGAAAGCAATCGAGCTGGGGGTGACAAGCATTACACCCCTGATCACTGCACATTGCGTTGTGCGCTTAGACGCTGAACGCATGCAAAAAAAACATGCGCAATGGCAAGCCATCGCTATCTCTGCTTGCGAACAATCGGGGCGCAATGAAATTCCCATCATATACCCCGTTTGTTCCCTCACAACTTATTTAAATCAGTGCCAAGCCAAGTGTAGGTGGGTGCTTTATCCTGAAGCAGGCAAATCGTGGCGAGATTATCCGTCACAAGCAGGTGATATCGCATTATTGATAGGACCTGAGGGCGGATTAAGCGAGGATGAAATTCAACAAGCTCTGAATCAACAATTTCAACCTTTAGGGCTCGGCTCTCGAATACTTCGCACAGAAACAGCAGCCATTACCGCATTAAGTGTTTTACAAGCAGTGTATGGGGACTTATAACTTCACACTCAGCAGCCACGTCATCGACCATCTGTAATACCCATAATAGGTAAGCCGCTATTGCCGCTACAACATGTAATGACATAATTTGCTGATCGAAACACAGACTCACAAAAATCGCATCTAAAGTCAACTGATATTGCTACCAGAGGCTTGCATCTTTTATAATTTTTTGATATAAAACGCAGCTCACAAGTCTTTATGTGATTTATTTTTTAGGATAGCTTCAAAATAACATATTTTGGGCAAATTCCTTTGTTAATTTGGAGTGACATCATGTCAAGAGTATGCCAGGTGACTGGAAAACGGCCTATTACAGGTAATAAAGTATCCCATGCAAACAACAAAACAAAGCGACGTTTTCTTCCCAACATTCAAACGCATCGTTATTGGGTTGAAAGTGAAAACAGATTCATTACTCTGAAGCTGAGTGCCCGAGGCATGCGCACAATTGATAAACTAGGTATTGATGCTGTCTTAGTACAACTGCGTGCGAAAGGCGAAAAAGTCTAATTTAGAGAGGAAATATTGTGGCCGCTATCACCGTTAAAGTAAAAATGGAATCCAGTGCAGGCACTGGTTATTACAAAACAACAACTAAGAACCCACGCAATCATCCAGAAAAGATGGAATTAAAAATGTATGATCCCGTGATTCGTAAACATGTTGTATTTAAAGAAAAGAAAGTGAAATAGGGTTTTTTCGTGGCTTGCTGTAGGTTAAATTTGAACGCTGTTGAATGATTCAACACTTAGCATCGAGACTCGGCTTACGCCTAGTACGTCATCTAGAGTCTGTTGACCATTTACCATTCGAAAGCCGACATTCCGCGGCGTGTTCACGGAATCCAACGGTCCTGCCAAGTGCGAAAACCATTTGCATGCAGTGTCGGGACCTGAATGGTCAATAGATCCTCATGATTCAGCACTACAAAAAACCCACTGTTCTTAGATATACTCTTACGCAAATGGATTTACAATCAAATAAAATGGAGATTTATTATGAAAATAAATTTTACAGGACATAGAATGGACGTTACACCAGCCCTAAAAGCTTTTGCTCAGGAAAAATTTGATAAATTAGAGCGTCATTTTGACAAAATTACAGCAATTAATGTGGTGTTTGATGTTGAAAAACTCCGGCAAATCGCCGAAGCCACGATTCACGTCAATAAAGGTGAATTGCATGCAAGCTCTGAATCCGATGATATGTATACCGCCATTGACTTACTAGTCGATAAGCTTGATAAGCAATTAATTAAACACAAAGAAAAAATGGAAGATCACCGCGATTAGCGTGGATAGTGACCCGGATTATTGATATGACATTTACCACCCTACTTCATAACGATAATATCCAAATCGATACCGTGGCAAAAAGTAAAGCATCTGTTTTACTGAATATGAGCCAATTACTCAGTCAATGTTATCCGGAGCTCGATGCACGAACCCTATTTAATGCATACTGGGAGCGCGAAAATTTAGGCAGCACAACCATAGGACATGGAATTATGATTCCTCATATACGTGTTGCCTCTATTCATAAGACGTACGGATGCTTCATCCGATTACAACATGCCGTTGATTTTGATGCGGAAGATAAACAGCCTATTGATCTCGTCTTTGGATTAGCGGTTGCCGCAGCTGATGCAAATCAATACCTTGATACGCTAGCAAGTATCGTTGAACGATTTGACGATCCTACCTTTAGATCGGAATGTCGACGTGCACAGAATCAGATGAGTTTGGTGAGGTGTTTAACCAGACCTCGTGTTCTAACCTAACATCAGGATGCCGTATCCATTATGAGACGAACTAAAATCACCATCACTAACAAATTAGGCTTGCATGCACGCGCTTCAGCAAAGTTTGTATCCACTGCAGCACGATTTCAAAGTCGTATTGATGTCTCAAAAGAAACAAAAACGATAAACGGAAAAAGTATCATGGGCGTCATGATGCTTGCTGCCACACAAGGCAGCGAATTAATCCTACAAATTGAAGGACCAGATGAGGACGCGATGGAAGCCGCGTTACTCACATTGATTAATGCACGTTTTGATGAGGGTGAGTAAACGTGTCAATCATCCTCTTTACGCCGCACTTTTCGCTGCCTGCGAACCCGCTGTATTGCAAACAATGTTTGAGTAGGTCCAGATGCCGCATAAATAAACGAGGCAGTAAATAAGACTAAAGACGGATCTGCTGCGATTGCAACAAACAAAACCACGATGACGAGCACGTGCAGGAATGGAATTTTCCCCTTCAAATCCACTTCTTTAAAGCTATTATAACGAATATTACTGACCATCAGGATCGCAGTCATTAACGTTAATCCAGCTGCAGCCACGGCAATTAATGATTTGGGTAAATGACTTTGATAACAAACCCAAGCAAATGACGCCATCAAAGCCGCACCTAATGTTGAACTCAGTCCTTGAAAATAACGCTTATCTGCCGTTTCAAGCTGCGTGTTAAATCGCGCCAAACGCAATGCAACCGCTGCAGTATAAATAAAAGCGATCAACCAACCCACTTTACCAAATTGATTCAACGTCCAACTATAAAATAGTAAGGCAGGCGCCATACCAAATGTCACCATATCGGCCAAGCTATCATATTCTGCCCCAAATGCCGTTTCCGTATTTGTCATGCGGGCAATGCGACCATCAAGACCATCGGCGATCATACCCACAAAAATAGCAATGATAGACAGCTCATACTGCGAATGCATGGACGCCACAATGGAATAAAATGCCGCAAATAAACTGGCAGTGGTAAATAAATTGGGCAAAAAATAAATGCCTGAACGACTTTCTCTACGTTTCATGCTATTTGTCCTAGCAAAGATTAGCACAATATCTTAACATAAACGCATTGATTTTCAATCTGACAAATACCATGCAACACAATGACCGTTACCAACAAGCTAAAAAAGTCACCCTAATTGGTGCACTGATTAATGCATTACTGGGTCTGATGAAACTAGTTGGTGGTCTTTTTTTTCATTCTCACGCCTTAATCGCCGATGGCGTGCATTCCTTTTCCGATCTATTTACAGATGCCATGGTATTAGTTGCATCAAAATATGGTAGTCAGGATGCCGACGACAAGCATCCATACGGTCATCAACGCATTGAAACGGCAGCAACTTTGCTGCTCGCAATGTTGTTGATCCTCGCGGGTAGCGGTATCGCCTGGGATGCTGTGATTGAAATCATGCAAAACACGGTAACCATGCCCAATCCATTCGCTATGCTCATTGCCATCCTATCGATTTTTGCCAATGAAGCTCTTTTTCATTACACTCGTCGAGTGGGCAACCGCATTCATTCACCCTTGATTATTGCTAACGCCTGGCACCATCGCTCGGACGCAGCTGCATCAGGAGTGGTCTTAGTCGGTCTGCTGGGTAGCATACTGGGGTTTAAATTACTTGACCCCATCGCCGCGATCATCATTGGCGGTATGATCATCAAAATGGGTATTAGCTATGGCTGGAATAGCGTCAAAGAATTGATTGACACAGGTATTGATGCACAACAAATCTTAGCGATTGAAACCATGATTCAACAAGTTGATGGCGTACAACGCATCCATCAATTACGTACGCGAATGATGGGACGTGATATTTATGTTGATGTCCATGTATTGGTTGAGCCATTTATTTCCGTATCTGAGGGGCATCATATCGCTCAACGCGTGCATCAAACATTAATTGATAATATGCAACATATTAAAGACGTGACCGTTCATGTCGATCCTGAGGATGATGAAATTGCTTCACCGTCACTGTCACTACCCAGTCGCCACGGCATAGAGCATGCTCTTTTGCACCAATGGCAGCGTGATTTCCCAATGATTCAATCTTGGACCGTGCACTATTTAGATGGGAAGATACATCTTGATATCGTCATCGACCCTCAGTTTGATCAATGGTCAGCATTACAACAGCGATTTAAAGAAGATTTGTCTAACTATCCCGATATTAGTAAGATTCACGTGTTAAGTTCTCAAGACATCGTTATATCACGTTAAGGACTCATGATGGCTACAACCACACTGAAATTATTTTTTGCATTGAGCGTTTTTATTGTGATATTGCTCGCGGGTTGGTATCCATTTAAAAAGCGTTTAAAAAAATCAGAGCATTTTGATTTTCCCGTGGGCGAAACATTAGCAACAGGTGTGTTTTTAGGCGCTGCGTTATTACATTTGCTCCCCGAATCCAATGCGATGTTTATCCAGCAAGGTTATCAATATCCATTTGCTTATCTTATTACTGGCCTGACTTTTTTACTCTTTTTATGGTTAGAACATGTCGGTAAAGAGTTGTATCATCATCAGCGCGCTGAACATCCTGCCTTTGCACTGCTTGCCTGGATTATGTTATCCATTCACTCGATTGTATTGGGGACAGCACTTGGATTTAGCCAAGATTACTCGATTGCGATTATGCTATTTCTTGCAATTATCACTCATAAATGGGCTGAAAGTTTTGCCATTGCCGTACAACTCAATAAGACGTCTTTATCTACGATCAACAATGCCATACTCTTTCTTTCTTTTGCTCTGATGACACCCATCGGAATTTACATTGGTTGGTATTTTGGACATGGCGTAGAAACTCACTCACCCGTTGATCCTGTTCTTATTGCCATTTCAACGGGAACATTCCTTTATTTAGGCACCTTACATGGCCTTGAACGCTGTGTGATGGTCGAACGTTGCTGTAATTTACGTTATTTTAGTTTTGTCATCATTGGGTTTTTGCTGATGGCTTCTGTGGCGCTGTATTAACATTAACGACAACATCACGAGCCGTCCCTTGATTAGGATCCCATGATCGAGCATACATAAAATGAATCGTGGATGATTGTGGATAAACATCTCCGGGTATGGTTTTAAATGTAAAGATCATCTTTCCACCTGCGCCAATTTGTTGACGAGTAGGCGTTTCATAAACACTTTTGACTAACGCTATCTTCGTTTTATCATAAGATATTATTCGCCATTGAAATCCGGTCGTCGGATTTGCAGGAAGCGTCACAGTAAATTGAGATTGGGTTGGCCCGATAGTGATCGTTTGCGTCTGAACTGCAAACAATGTCGATGACACCAAGAGCCCGAATAAAATACCACACAAGTTGCGCCTCATACGATTCTCCTTAATCTAAAGTATTGCGATACCGTTTAAAACCAATCAACATAACAATTATCATGAAAACTAAGATAGGAATGACTTCACGCCATACGTCTAAAAATCCATTTCCTTTCAGTAGGATACCTCGCACAATCACTAAAAAGTGAGTAAGCGGCAGCATATTACCTAAATATTGTGCCCATTGCGGCATACCACGAAACGGAAACATAAAGCCTGACAATAAAATAGAAGGCAAAAAGAAGAACATCGCACTCTGCACAGCCTGCAATTGATTCGTAGCCAGGGTTGAAAACGTCAATCCCATGGCTAAATTAGCAGCAATATAGGGTAAACACAGGAATAATAACAGCACAATGCTACCTGCAACAGGTACACCAAAAATAAATTTGGCCATCATCAAAATTAAGAAAATTTGTACATATCCAACCATGATATAAGGTAAAATTTTCCCAATCATCACTTCTAACGGCTTTAGAGGTGTTGCCAATAAATTTTCCATCGTTCCGCGCTCGTATTCACGAGTAATTGCCAGTGCAGTGATAATAACCAAGGTCATGGTTAAAACAACCCCCAATAAACCAGGAACAATGTTATACGCCGTGATCGCAAGCGGGTTATACACTGAATGGATCATGGCCCTATAAGGTCCATGACTTGCACTCAGCGAGGTGAGAGGGCCAAATAACTCATTATTTAATACAAAATCAGGCAGGTCGGCAAAGACAGTGACAGCACGACTGGTTGCCGCTGGATCCGTTGCATCAGCTTGCAAAAGTACTGTTGGTTTCAATCCTTTCGCCAAATCATGTGAAAAATGGGGAGGAAAATTAACGATAAATTGTACTTTACCTAGTTTAAATAAATGATGAGCCTCCTGTTCCGTCACAGAAGGACTAATAAACTGAAAATAACTGGAATTCTGCATGCCGACTAAAATTCGCCGGGTAAATACGCTGTGATCATCACCAACAACCGCCGTGGGTAAATGTCGTGGATTTAAATTGATGGCAAAACCAAACAATATAATTTGAATGAGCGGAATACCAATCATCATGCCCAACGTCGTTTTATCTCGACGCATTTGCACAAACTCTTTGGTTATCATAGCGCCAAGACGTCTAACCGAACCGCTCCAACGTCCTGTAGGGATTGCTCTCATACCGTTACTCCTTCGTAACCGGTTGTGATTTTTCCACCAAACTGATGAATGCATCTTCAAGCGTAGAGTCAATGATTCCATAATCAATTGCCCCATGCTTTTTTAATTCTCGTAAACCGGATTCAATTTGTTTTACTTCAAACCCGCTCACATGAATTTGCCGGCCAAACAACGCTGCTTGCGTTACACCAGGTAGCTTTTTGACTTGTTGCAATAACCCTGTCGTGACCTCTCCTGAAATAGCCCAAGTTTTCAGTCCTGTCGATGCGATCACTTCATCCACTGTACCCGTAATCAGCAGATCACCATACGCAAGATAAGCCAATCGAGTGCAACGCTCGGCTTCATCCATGTAATGCGTTGACATTAAAGTCGTCACGCCCTGCTCGCTCAGAGCATGAATTTTATCCCAAAATTCACGTCTAGCGATGGGATCAATACCAGACGTTGGCTCATCCAAAAGCAACACATCAGGCTCATGCAATAAACAAGCCGCCAAGGCAACCCGTTGCCGCCATCCGCCCGATAAAGTACCGGTCAATTGTGATCGTCTCGTGGTCAATCCATGGTCATGCATAATTTGCGCTACGCGCTGTTTGCGATGATCTAAGCCATACACACTGGCAATGAAATTTAAATTTTCTTCGATGGTGAGATCCGTGTAAAAACTATAATGTTGGGTCATGTACCCGACACGTTGCTTAATTTTCAATGATTCAGTCAGGATGTTATAGCCTAAACACGTCCCCTCTCCAGAATCAGGAGTCAAGAGACCACATAACATACGAATAGTGGTTGTTTTACCGCTACCATTTGGACCTAAAAAACCAAATACTTCGCCTTTTTTAACTGATAAATTAACACGATTAACGACTAATCGACCATGAAATGATTTACAAAGATTCTTGACATCGATAATTGTTGGTTCAACCATGATTGGACTCAATGGTCACCATCACTGGTTCACCTGGGATTAAACGTTCACCGTGTTCAACACTCGCTTTAACACGAAAAACGATTTTCTCGCTATTATCACGGCTATAAACCAACGGAGGCATATATTCTGCTTCAGGCGATATATAAGTAATCGTTGCCTTATTCATGGCCGTTGATGTCTCATAGCTGAATGCAACTGATTTTCCAATATGTAAATCCGCTAACTGTTGAAGCGGTACAAAAAATTCGATACGAGTATTTTCGTGCGTTAACAAGGCTGCAACAGCACGCTCCGCACTTACATATTCATTCTCTCGGTAATAAGTATCGAAAATAATGCCATCAGCGGGCGCATAAATGCTTTTCTGATTCTGTTGCCATTGCATTTTATGCAGTATCGCGGTTAACGCATCCAACTGAAATGCTTGTGCTCGAATAACATCTGGACGTGCAGCTAATTCCGCCAGCGCCAGATTGGCTTCAAGCTGCGCTTTTAATGCTGTGACCTCATGCAAGCGTTCAGTTGCAGCATCCAATGTGTCTTTATCCATGACATGCTTGTCATAGAGTATTTGATTTCGTTTCACCCGAATTGCTGCCAAACTCATTTGTGCATTCGTTTGTTCGATTTGCGCTTTGACTGCATCGATTTCAGGGGGACGTTTTGATTTTTTAAGATCAGCGAGGGTAGCTTGGGCTTGTGATAAGAGTGCCTTTTCTTGATTCACATCAAACTGTTGCGGATTTGGATCTAACACAAACAGTAGATCACCTTTTTTAACTTGATCGCCGCGATGTACGATCATCTGAACTAAGGCGCCTGCAAAAGGTGATGTTAGATAAATATTTTCACCTTCAATATAACCCTGATATTGATTTTTTGGTTGATGACAACCCAGCAATATCATAATACAAAACGCAAAAATGAAGGGTCGAACGCTCATCCATAGCTCAATCGAGTGAATTACTTATATCAAGTATATTGGATAGAAGAAAAATAGAAAAGCAGGGAGCACGGCGTGGGCCCTGTGATCTGCCGATATGTTTCGGTATTTCACAAACATGGGGCGACCGCCGGTCGCCCCTACGATATGCCGTTCTCTTATTCTTGACAACGGGTGTTGCTAATAAAGCCCTGG
>Ga0255338_1000217_pt1 | contig 230960 bp, 178 predicted proteins | sample MeOH1_35cm_T4_19_FD_203715 | JGI IMG/M metagenome (GOLD analysis project Ga0255338, IMG submission 203715) | Sandy soil microbial communities from University of British Columbia, Vancouver, Canada - MeOH1_35cm_T4_195 | ecosystem: Engineered > Artificial ecosystem > Sand microcosm >...
GGCACTGGCTCAAGAACAGGGCGTGCTCCAACACGTCCCGCGCGTCAAGCTGTTCAAGACGGACAAGCCCGCCTTTGACTTCCTCTCCTTCGAGGAAGCTGAGCGCATGATCAACGCCGCTGAGCCGGAGTGGCGGACGTTGATCCTCGTGGCGCTCAAGACGGGGCTGCGGCTTGGAGAGTTGATCGGGCTCCAGTGGGCAGACCTGGACTTGCAGCGCGGCAAACTCCACGTGCGCCGAACGATCTGGCGCGGCGTGGTGGGACTGCCCAAGGGTGGACGGGAAAGAACGGTGGATCTACCCGCGTCGGCAGTGGAGGCACTCAAGGGACACCGCCACCTGTGCGGCCCTTACGTGTTCTGCCAGCCGGACGGTCGGCCGCTCACCGCTGGGATGACCAAGCACCCGCTCTTGCGGGCGCTGCGTAGGGCAGGAGTCAGCCGCCCGGAGGGTTCTATCGGTTGGCACGACCTGCGCCACACCTACGGCAGCCACCTCGCGATGCGGGGCGTTGCTCTCAAGGTCATTCAGGAGTTGATGGGTCACGCCACCATCGAGATGACCATGAGGTACGCACACCTGTCGCCCGAGGCGCGGGAGAGCGCGGTGCAGGAGTTGGATCGGCCCATCCCCCAGCCACGCGCCGCTCTGGGCTAGAGACGCCAGAGGGGCACACTGAGGGCACATGAAGAAAACGAGGACAAAGAAAAACCCAGCAACCCTTTAAGATTGCTGGGCTTCTCGGGATGGAGGCGGCGGGAATCGAACCCGCAGACAAGCGGTCACAGGGCCGCTGTCGCCGGTCAGGCTTCCTCGTCGGGCAAGAGCATGAGGAGCAGTTCGTCGTCAGGACCTAGCGGGCGCCAACCAGGTGGAGGCGGAGCGGTGCGAAGCGCTGCCCTGACCTGCTCGGCTCGCGACTGATGAGTTTCAGGGGTATAGGCAGACCAGCGGCCGAGTGCCTTGGCAACCTTGAAACGGTTTGCGTCATCCAGCACTGCCGGCCAGCCGTCGGGGAGACTCTGGGACAATTCGCGCACGAGCACATCGCGCACAAAGCGCGTCACCTCCTTGCGCCGCTCCGCCTCGGCAAGCAGTTCGCTCAACACCTGCACCGCGGCAAGGTCGTCCTTGCCAAGCTCCTCAGCCAGTGCATGCAGCGGGACGGCAGGGCGTGCCTCGGCGAAGGCGGTGAGAGAAGGGAAACCCCGCTCGCGGACCCGCTCATACAGGCGGGCCTTCCAGTTGCCCTGCCAGGCACGTCCGTCGGTCATCGCCCTCTCCAGCGGGTGAAGTTCATCGGGATGCCGTAGTCCCTCATGCCCTCCGCGACGATGTTCAGGATCTCGTTCCGCGTCAACATCCGGCCAGCCTCGGCCTCGGCGTCGCGCAACGTCTTCATGATCATCCGGTTCCATTCGCCGGGCCACATGCGTCCCTTGCGCCAGTTGCCACCGCCGTGGAGCGCTTGATGCTCCGCCACCTCCAACTCGACGCAGAACTGGTCGATGCTCATGGCCCCCGTGAAGCCGCGCTTCTCGAACCACCCTCGGTGCTCATCCGGCAGGACATGGTGCTGCGGCTGCTCGGCCATGCCCGCTCCCGCTTTGCCGGTCTCGTGCATGGCACGAACCTCGGGCCCATCGCCCAGCGCGTCACGTACGCCCTGCGGCAAGTCCTGGTTCGCTTGCGCCATCATCACCTGACCGGCGTGGATGCGGACCGCGGCACTGACGGCGGAAACGGAGAGGACGCCTGCTTGCACGAGCCGGCGCATCATCTCCACCCACTCAGCCGTGACGATGAGCTGCGAACCCATCATCACGCGAGGGCCGCCCCAGAGCGCGTAGTGTTGAAGCTCTCAACTAGGTCCCCCTGCGGGAGGAGGAGGGGCTGACCCTCGTCCAGAGTGACGCCATCTTGCGGCACCTGGCGCGCAAGCACGACTTGTTGCTCGAGTTCGTGGCGGACAACCACTTCGACGCCACGAAGCTCACCGCGTTCCCGAACCTCGCGGCGCTCAAGGCCCGCTGGCCGCGAGCATACCTGCTGCCGAGTTGATAGAAGCCCGAGGCATGCACGAGAAGACCTCGCGAGAAGAGCGTGTCCCGGTGCTCATCGTCGGCGGTGGCCTGGTCGGGCTGTCGACGGCGCTTTTCCTGGCGCATCGCGGGGTGAAGGCCCTCGTCCTCGAGAAGCACGAGGGCACCTCCATCCACCCCCGAGCCCGTGGATTCCACCAGCGCACCATCGAGCTGTTCCGCTCCACGTGCGCGCGAGAGGAGATCGAGCGGGTAGGAGGCGTGCCTCCCGATCTGGGCGGTGGAGGCCAGTTGGTGGCGCTCACGCTCGCGGGGCCCGTGTTGTCCTGGATGCCCGCGGCGCCGGGAGCACATCGGTCGGACCTGAGCCCGTGTCCGCACGTCTACCTGGGACAGGACAGGCTCGAGCCCATCCTGCTGCGAGCCGCGCGCGAGCAGCAGGCCGAGGTGCGCTTCCGCCACGAACTGAAGGAGTTCACCCAGGACGCGAAGGGAGTGACCGCTCAGGTCCTCGATCGAGCGACGAGAGAGACGTACACGGTTCGCACCGACTACCTGGTGGCGGCGGATGGTGTGCGCAGCTCCGTTCGCGAGGCGCTCGGCATCGCGCAGCGGGGGCGTGGCTCACTGGGGCACAACGTCTCCACCCTCTTTCACGCGGATCTGTCTCCCGTGCGAAGGGAACACCCGTTCGGCTTCGCGGTGCTGAAGCACCCCGAGGCGGGCGGCGTCATGGTGGCCACGGACGTGAAGGACCGGTGGATCTACGCCACCCGGCTCGACGTTCCGCGAGAGACACCTGCGGACTTCACCGAGGAGCGCTGGACGCGTCTCATCCGCCTCGCCACGGGGCTGCCGGAGCTTGTCCCGACGCTCCTGGGCACGTTTCCGTGGGAGGCGGCGGAGCGGGTGGCGGAGCGCTTCTCCTCGGGCCGCGTATTCCTGGCTGGGGATGCAGCGCATCAGATGCCGCCCACGGGAGGGCACGGCGCCAATACCGGCATCCAGGACGCGGCCAACCTGGCCTGGAAGCTCGCGGCCGTGCTGAAGGGACAGGCCGGGCCGTCGCTGCTGGAGACCTATGACTCCGAGCGCCGCCCGGTCGCCGCAGCGACCGCGAACCAGGCCACCCTCCTCGCGCTGCGTCTCGAGAAGGGAGCCGCGATGCCGGAGGACGACGGGGCCGTCAGTGCCCAGGTGGTCATCTTCGGCTATCGCTATGGCTCCGATGAGCCGCTCCCTCGGATGTTGACCCTCAACGGTGAGCCCGGCACGCGCGCGCCGCACGTGTGGCTCTCGGCGGGGGAACGCCCGGTGTCGACGATCGATCTGTTTGGCGGAGGCTTCGTCCTGCTGGCGGGGGACCGGAGTTGGCTCGATGCGAGCGAGGCCCTCTCGAAGCGCGCGGGGCTTCCGCTCCAGGCCCACCGTGTCGACGGCTGGCAGAGCACCTATGGCGTGGGAGCCTCGGGCGCCTCCCTGATCCGTCCCGATGGGATGGTGGCGGCGCGGTGGAGCGAGGCCTCGAGCGATGCGGAGCGTATGCTCTCCGAGGCGCTCGCGGCGGCTACCAGGAGAGGTTGAACGTGCAGGAGGCCATTCTTGCGGCGGCTCCCGGGCTCGTGCTCGACGCGAACCCAGAGCGAGTCCACAGGCTCCCTCAAGCTTCTCGATGACGCCGTGAAGCGCCTGTCGTCGCCGCGCTGACGACCGAACGCATTCGCAATGGACCGAGTGCTTGACAGCATTTAACCAAATGGTTAGTTTGCCAATCGGTTAATTACTCGAGAATGATCGATCCCCTTAGCGCCACCTTCGCGGCCCTTGCAGACCCCACTCGGCGGGCGATCCTCGCTCGGCTGGCAAAGGGCGAGACCTCCGTCACCGAGCTCGCACAGCCGTTCGAGATGAGCCTCCCGGCAGTGACGAAGCACCTCAAGGTGCTCGAGCGCGCCGGGCTGATCACGCGGAGCCGCGCAGCTCAGTGGAGACCGTGTCGTCTGGCGCCAGCGCCGCTGAAGACCGCCAACGACTGGCTCGAGCACTACCGACGATTCTGGGAGGGCAGCTTCGACAGGCTCGAGGACTACCTCGCTGACCTGCAGGGGCAGCCGCGTCCGAAACGCACCCGCAAGGTGGCACCCCCGAAGAAGGCCCGAACAGGAGAGAAGACATGAATGCAGCGCTCGATCTGAATGAACTCGCGAAGCGGCAGCTCGAATTGACCCGGCTGATCAACGCGCCACGCGCGCTGGTCTTTCAGGCGTTCACGGACGCGAAGATGATCTCGAACTGGTGGGGGCCGAACGGGTTTCGGACGACGACCTACAGCAAGGACGTGCGGCCCGGCGGCGCGTGGCACTTCACGATGCACGGTCCCGACGGCACCGACTTCCCGAACCACATCCTCTACACGAAGGTGGTCCCCGACGAGCGGCTCGAGTGGGACCACGGCACGAAGGAAGGGGAGGTGATGTTCAAAGCCGTCGTCACCTTCAAGGACGAAGGCGGCAAGACGCGTGTCACGCTCCAGCACACCTTGCCGACCGTCGAAGCTCGCGAGCAGGCGGCGAAGTACGCAATCGAGGGCGGAACCCAGACCCTCGCGCGGCTCGAAGCGCACCTCGCATCTCAGCGTTGAGGGGGCGGCTTCGTCGGTCGTCGAAGAGGGGCGTCGCGCGAAGTGCTCCCTCAAGCGGGGGCAGAGCCGAAGCCGGAAGAGGCCAGAGAGTTCTCTGAGGCAGCGACGAGGCTGGAGCCGCCCCAGGAGCGCACGCCTCGGCTGGATTGGGCCAGCCTGCCCCTGGAGCTTCGCGGCCGCGTCGGCCCGCGTCGTCGAACAATCGTCATCCCGGGAGACGGCGATCACCTGGCCGCATCAGGGGCAGATCCACCACGAACGTAGCGCCGGCGCTGAGCGCGCTCTCCACGGAGATGGTGCCGCCGTGGGCGCGGACCGTCTCCCGCGCGAGGTAGAGGCCCAGGCCCAGCCCTCCATAATGGTGCGCCGGCGCGGCTTGCTCGAACCGCTCGAAGATGCGCGCCTGATCGGCGCGATCCACCCCGCCCCCGCGATCTTGCACCTCGAGGCGCGCGAAGTCGCCCGTCACGCGCGCGCGCACGGTGATGGGCTGGCCCGCGCCGAACTTCATGGCATTGAGGAGCAGGCTGGTGACGAGCCGTCCCAGGCGGGTGCGATCCCACCGCCCCACCACCGTGTCAGCGAGCTCGAGCACCACGGGACAATCCGCGGCTCTCAGACGATCCGCCAGGGTGTCCACCTGCTCCCGCACCAGGCTGGCCAGGTCGAACTCCTCCAGCGCCAGCGCCAGCGCGCCCCCCTTGAGCCGAGAGACCTCGAGCATGTCGTCAGCCAGATAGGCCAGGCGGCTGACATGGCGCTCGAAGTGCTTGAGCAGGGTGGCGAGCCGGTCCTCGGTCTGGGCTCCAGGCACCCGCGCGCCCATCGCCCGCCGGATCGATTGCACCTGGAGCTTCATGGCGGTGATGGGGGTCTTGAGCTCATGAGAGGCGATCGCGAGGAAGTCATCGCGCACGCGGACTGCCTCCTGGGCAGCCTCGTAGAGGCGGGCGTTCTCCAGGGAGATGGCGGCCTGCGCGGCCAGCACCTCCAGGGTGAGGATCCGCTCGGACGTGAACGCACCCGCAAGCTGGCTGTTCTCCAGGTAGAGGATTCCAGCGAGGTCGGCGTGCCGGATGAGGGGGATGCACAGCACCGAGTGCACGCGCAGCGAGGCGAAGTAGGGATCCGAGGAGAACGGGCTCGGCTGGCATGCGTCATCGAGGAGGACCGGCTGCCGTGTCCTCTGCACGTGCGTCAGGAGCGAGCCCGGAAGCTCGGCACCGGGCGGGGTGGGCTCGCTGAAGAGGGAGGCCTGGATCCCGGACTCCGTCAGCTGAGCCGCCACCCGCACCACGGGCCGGCCTCCTTCGAGTGTCATCAGGTACCCACGCTCCGCGCCCGCCTGCTCGAGCGCGCTCCGCACGAGCGTCTCCAGCAGCCGTGGCAGGATGATCTCCTGGGAGATGGCCTGTGACGCGCGAACCATCGCGCGCGTGTCCAGCTGCGCAGGCTCCGCGTACAGCGCTTGGGGGAGCGCACGCGACAGGCGCGCCCTCAGGTGGGGGTTCAGCTGCTCGAGTTGGCGCAGCTTGGCGTCGGCACCCCACTCCTGGTAGGCGCGCCAGGCCTCCTCGAGGTAGGCCTCGGCGAGGGTGCGCAGGCCGCGTGAGCGGTAGAAGCGCGCGGCGAGCTCGCTGGCCAGCGCCGCATATTGGATGAAGCCGCTCTCGCGTGCGGCCTGGAGCGCCCGCTCGTAGTGCTCCATGGCCTCCTGGGCGCGTCCGCTCACCCGCGCGAGCTCCGCCGACACCAGCGCCTCGAAGGCGAGAAAGTTCGCGGGACACGCAGCCGCCAGGCTCCGGAGGAAGGTGTGATGGCCGTCGAGCTCGACCCGCCACTGCTCCTGATCTTCCGCGGGCACCTCCTCGCCATGGGCTGCCAGGGCCAGGGCGACCATGAAGACGGCAGAGGCCTCGCTGTACTGGCCTCGCTGGTGGACGATGAGGCCGGAGAGCAGTCGCGCTTCGGTGAGCGCGGCGGCGCGATCGCCCAGCATGAGGTGGAGCTCGAGGCGATGGAGGCGGTACCAGAAGCTGACGAACGGCGGGTTGTGGCTCACCCGCTCGGCGAAGGCCGCCTCCTCGAGCCTCTCAACGGGGAGCGCCGCAGGGCGGCCGCGCAGCGCTCGGGTGAGGCGCTGGGCGGTCTCGATACAGATGAGCAGCGGCTCGTTCCCAACGCCCTGGGTGAAATCGGCGGAGGCCCGCGCCACTCGGTCGACCTCCTCGAGCCGCTCTCCCGCGGCCAGCGCCAGCTGGCAGCGGTGGGTGAGCCCGAGGCAGACGAAGACCACGTCTCCCGCTCGCAGTCCCGCGCGCACGGACTGCTCGATCAAGGGGAACAGGGAGCGGAGCGGCTCGACCCAGGCGAGGAGGGTGACGCCCACGAGCAAGCGCACCTTCGCCTCATGTGCGAGCAAGCCGTGCCGCTCCACCAGCGCGAGCGCCACCCGGCCGAAGCGGGCCGCGATGGCGTACTGCTTGTGGGTGATGACCCGCTCGAAGCCGTAGGCGGCGAGCCCCACCGTGGAGGCCGGAGTCAGTCCATGCCGGAGGGTGAGGATCACCATCTGGCACGCCACCAGGTGGTGCAGGTGGGGGTGAAAGAAGTAGGCCGTCGGCAGGAAGGCGGCCAGCACGCTCATGGCGGCCTCCATGTCGGGATCCCGCATGGGGGCCAGGCTGAGCAGCGCTTCGATGGATTCCTCCCCGAGGAGCTGTTCCACGGTGCGCTCTGCCTCCTCTATCTGCTCCAGGCTGGGCTGGGGGCTCAGCTCGATTCCGTACTGACGGAGGCAGGCAATGGCGCTGTCGATGGCCGGGCCCAGGGCGCCCCGGGTGGTGTGAAGGTCAATCTGGGCCCGGTACGCGCTGGCGCACTCGGTGGGTGTCCGCGCATGGGCCAGCAGGAGGGCCAGGAGACGCTCGACCGCGTCCAGGTCCCCTGCGCACAGCTGGCACTCGGCCTCTTCGAGGTACAGGGATTGAGCGAGCTCATGGTCAGCTGCCCATGGATCGGGGGCCAGCAGCGCCAGGCCCGCCTGGAGGTAGCGGACCGCTGCTCCATACGCAGAGGCGGCCTTGGCCCGCCTGGCGGCGAGCAGGTTGAGCCGAGCGGTCGCGATGCGTTCGTCAGGCGCTTCGATCAGACGAGCGCTCGGGTTGAGCTGGTTCACCACGGTGAACACCCGCTCGGGCAGGACCTGAGGTGAGGTGTGCGCGAGCAGCCGGCGGCCGATGCGCAGGTGCGTGGCGACGCGCGCCTCGGGCTCGAGGAGCGTGTAGGCGGCCTGCTGCACGCGATCGTGCAAGAAGCGATAGGTGCCGTCTTGGTGCCGGAGAAGCCCCTCGCGCACAGCCAGGTCCAGCGCGGTGCGCAGCGCCTCCTCCGAGAAGCCGCTCGCCGCGGTGAGCAGCTCCGGCTCGATGATCGAGCCCAGGCAGGCAGCGAGCTGGAGCGCTTCCTGCGGGATGGCCGGGAGGCGTCGCAGCTTGTCGACCATCAGCTCGATGACGCCTTCGCTCAGCTCCAGCGCGCGGATGCGGTGGGCGCTCCACCGCCAGGCGTTGCGCCCCCGGTCGAACGTGAGCAGCCCGGCGCGATGGAGTGCGAAGAGCAACTGGACGGTGAAGAAGGGGTTTCCCTGGGCCTTGTCGGAGATCAACGCCACCAGCGGAGCCAGGGTCTGTGGGTCAGCGCCGAGCACCTCGCCGATGAGCTGCGCGCAGGCCTCGCGCGACAGCGGGAGCAAGGTGAGCTCCGTCACCCGGGTCTGGCCCTTCTTGAGCTGGCCGAGGGTCGCTACCAGCGGGCCGGACGGAGCCTTGTCGCGGTCGCGGCAGGCCCCGAGGATGAGGAGGGGGTGGGGAGCGGGGTGGGACACCAGGTGCTGGAGCAGCCGCAAGCTGGCCTCGTCTGCCCACTGCAGATCGTCGAGGAAGAGCGTCACCGGGTGCTCCTGAGTGAGCGCTTCGAGGAGCTGTCGAAACACCAGGAGGAAGCGGCTCTGGGCCTCGACAGGAGGCAGCGGTGCGAGCTCCGGCAGCCGCCCGGTCACCAGGAGCAGCTCGGGGATGAGGCCGGCGATCAGCTGCCCGCTCGCGCCGAGCGCCGCATTCAGCCGCTCTCGCCAGCGAGCCTTCAGGGGCTCGGCCTCCGCGGCAAGCTGCCGGAAGAAGGACTGGAATGCCCGGGCGAAGGCAGCGTAGGGGACCTCGAGCTGCTGGTCGAACTTGCCGGTCAGGAAGAGGCCGCCCCTGGCGAGGACCTGGGATCCGAGCTGGGCGGCGAGCGACGATTTGCCGACGCCAGCCTCTCCCAGGACGAGCACCAGCTCCGGGATCTTCGTGGCCACCACCCGCTCGAAGGCGGAGCGCAGTTGCTCGAGTTCGGCCTCTCGGCCCTGGAGCAGCTGAGGCGTGTGCAGCTGTCCGAGCGCGTCGCCGGTGCCGAGGGCGAACGGCTCGATCCGCTGAGTCGAGGCCCACTGTTGGCGGCAGTTCACGAGGTCCCTGAGGAGCCCTTGCGCTGTCTGGTAGCGGTCCTCGGGCGCCTTCGCCAGCAGGCGCATGATCAGGCCCGACACCACGGACGGAAGCTGGGGCTGAAGCTCCACGGGCGGCCGGGGCGTGCGGGCGAGGTGGCTGTGGATCCACCCGAGCGGGTCATCGGCATGGAAGGGCAGCTGCCCGGTGAACACCTGGTACAGCACGACACCCGCCGAGTAGAGGTCCGTGCGCGCGTCGAGGGGACGGTCCATGCGACCTGTCTGCTCGGGAGAGAGGTAGGGGAGGCTTCCCAACACCGGGCTGGGCCTGGGGAGAGACGCGTGTTCGCTCTCACCGCGAGAGGCGAGGGCAAAGTCGGTCAGTCTGACGTGGCCCGTCTCGGGATCGACGACCAGGTTCTCTGGTCGAATGTCCTTATGGATCACTCCGCGGCTGTGGATGTCGGAGAGCGCTTCGGCGATACCGGTGGCCAGGTTGAGCGCGCGGCCGACCTCCATCGGGCCATTGAGGAGCTCGTCGAGGAAGCGTCCTCCGGTATCCTCGAACACCAAGGCGAGGCGATTGCTGGACGACTCCCAGGCGAGCGTGCGCACCGCAGCCGGCGAGTCGAGCTCACGTCCAAGCTCGTATGCGTGGCGGAGCTCCGCGAGCTCTCTCGGAGAGGGCTGCTGGGAGCGTAGCACCTTGACAATGACGCGGCGGCCCTCGTCGGATGCTCCCCGGTAGACACCCGCGCTCTCCTCCAGACGCACGGTCCCATCCAGGGTGTAACCGGGAAGCACGTCCAGCTTCGCATCCATTCTCCCCCTCATCCTGTCGTGGCGCGGGCTGAGCGCAGCAGCCTATTAAGCTCAAACACCTCCAGGTTCGCGGCAATCCAGCGGTGTGGGAGGGGGCAGCCTGCGGGATGCAGGGTATCTCGGTGGAGAAGATGGTTGAGGAGACGCTTGAGCTGTGGCCAAAGGGCCCCTGCTCCCTTCGACGATGGCTTGTCGCGGAGCGCGAGCGTCGATGGCGCGCCTGCGCGCGCCCAGCTCACCGCCGCCAGCGAAGAGGCTCATCGCAACGCTGGGCTCAGCGCTTGCCCAGGAAGGAGAGCTTGCCGAACGAGCCGCTCAGCCGCCCCGCGCGGAACTTCGGATCCTCCTTGTCCGGCGGGAGGATGGAGAGCCCCAGCCCCGCGGTGCCCAGCGCCTTCACCAGCTCCGGCTCGACGCGGATCTTGATGTCCATGGCGGGCTCGGCGTACTGGAGGCGCTTGTTGAGCTTCAGCGTGCCGGTGCCGAGGATCTCCAGCTGATCGCTGCCCAGCCTCAGCTTCTCCACGGTGCCCTGGCCCTTCTCGAAGCGGATGAGCGCCGTGAGCTCGCCCACGGGGATGCGCGGCAGGCCCCCCGGGAACAGCAGGGCCACCGGGCTGCCCTTGCTGGCCACGCCCGAGCCCTCCACGCTGCCCTTGAGCAGCAGGTTCTGCCCGTCGAGCACCAGCTCCCCGTCCGCCTGGGACAGATCCGGCTCCCCGGGGCGTCCACCGGCGCCGTCCGGCACGGGCAGGCTCAGGGTCAGCGAGCCGTTCAGGCTCCCCTCCAGATCCAGCCCGGTGAAGTTCTTCAGGTTGCCCTCGGCGGGATCGAGCTTGTCCAGCTTCACCCGGACCTGCATCGTCTTGCGGCCACCGAGGTTGCCGGAGATCTGCCCGCCCAGGGCATTGGACTGGAAGGAGACGCCCAGCGGGAAGAGGGTGGGGCGCAGCGACACGGAGTCGAGCATCAGCGACTCCCCCAGCTCCGCCGGGCCCAGCATGCGCGCGGTGTCCGGATCGCCGCTCGTCAGCGCGGCGACCGTCTCGGCGCCGAGCGGCGCGGGCGGCTGGCTGAGGCGCACGCCCTTGGCCGTCACCCCGAAGAGGCCAGGCCGCAGCGTGTCGATGCGCACCACATAGCCGGCCTTCAGCGCCTCGGTGGTGATGCGCGCGCGCAGCGTGCCGTACGGGAAGGTGAGGAAGAAGCAGAGGAAGAGGGCGAACAGCGAGAAGGCGCTGTAGCCGAGGATGATCTTCCAGCGGGCGGTCTTGGTCTCGGTGGCCATGGTCTCACTGCTGCGGTTGCGGCGACTGCTGCGACGCCTGCTTGAGCTTGTAGGTAGCGACGGTGGCCCACGCCGTCAGGGTGTCAGTGGACGGGCGCGGCTCGAGGCGCAGGTACTTCACCTTGATGATGCCGGGGCCGCCCTCCACGGTGCGCAGGAAGTCCGTCAGCTTGCGCAGGTCCACGTCCGTGAAGGTCAGCTCGATGCTGCTCTCCACGATCTTCCCATCTCCGATGCCCACCTCGCCCTTGGGCGTCATGTTGGGCGCGTCGAGCCCCGCGGCAGTGGCCTTGTCCGAGATGTACGTGAGCAGGCGCACGTCGCTGGTGGTGAGCTGCTGCTCGACGGCGTTGCGCGCCGCGGTGGCCTGGTTGTAGCTGGCCGCCAGCTGCTGCACCTCCTGCAGCTTCGCCAGCTTCTCCTGCGTGCGCCGGCGGTAGCCGTTGGCGCTGTTGGCGAAGGACATCACCGTCAAGAAGAGGATGAAGAGCAGCACGGCGGAGCCAGCCGCCAGCACCAGGCGCCGCTCGCGGGCGCTGAGCTGCTCGAAGCGCAGCCGCAGATCATTGAGGAGTTGCTTCATGGCTAGGTCTCCGCCCCGGGCTGCTCGGGGCACTGCACCTGGATGTCCAGGCGGAAGGTCACCTTCTGACCGTCCCGCGTCTTCTCCACCTTGCCCGGGTTCACCTCGCGGAAGCAGCGGTGCTCCTTGAGGGCGGTGGTCAGGGTGTCGATCTCCTTGGAGCTGTTCGTCTCTCCCTGGAGGATGACGCGCTCCAGATCGATCTGGATGCGCTCGATCTTCACCGGCACCTCCGGAGGGATCTTCTGCGTCACCTCCGCCAGGAGGTTCACCGCGGTCAGCTTCGGCAGGGCGGCGGCCGGGCTCTCCACGCCGCGCAGCAGGTTGAGCGCCCGATCATAGTTCGACTCGCACTTGCCGAGGATGCGCTCGGTGGTCTTGCACAGCACCGCGTCCACCTTGGCCTCGTTGCGAGCGAGCACCGAGTTGCGCACCACGCCGCTGGCGATGAACAGCAGCAGGAGCGTGGCGGCGAAGGAGCCCAGCAGGCCGATCTTGTCCTTCACGTAGTCGAAGTCGCCCTTGAAGCCGAACTCGCCGCGGCGCAGGTTGAAGCGCGGGGCCTTGGCGCCCGAGGCCTGCCCGCGCAGCGCCAGCGCGTACGCCTGGGCCGCCGAGGGGTGTGCCTCCACGGGCACGGCCGTGTTCGCCTCGGGCGGCAGCGCCAGCATCCGCACCGGGAGGTGCAGATCCCGCTCGAGCTGCTCGGCGAGCCCCTTGAGCCGCGCCGTGCCGCCGCAGAGCATCACGGCGCCCACATTGCGCTTGGTGCGCGCGGTGAAGGCCTTGAAGGTGGGGCGCAGCTCGCGCAGCACCGGCTGCAGGCCGCGCACGAAGGCCGAGGCGGCGCGCTCGGCGTCCGGGCCCTGGGCGGTGGCCGCGCTGGCCAAGGCCCCGTACGTCTCCTTCCACTGGCTCGCCTCGGCCAGCGGCGTCTGGAACTCGGCGGCCAGCGCCCGGCTCAGCTCCCGGCCACCGCCCGCGAAGGTGCGCGAGAACTCCACGCCCACGCCCGGCTTGCCAATGGCCACCGTGGTGCGCTCGTGGCCGATGTCCACCACGGCCACCGCCTCCGCCTCGCTCGTCCCGTCGAAGAGGGCGGGCGTCTGGAGGAAGAGGTTCTGGTAGGTGATGCCCGGGTGGGTGATGACGCGCGGCTCCAGCTTCAGCCCGGTGAGCAGCCCCAGCAGCCAGCTCAGCTCCTCCTTGCGCACCACGCCCACCACCACGTCGCTGCTCGTCTTCGCCTTCTGGCCCACCACCTGGTAGTCGAAGAGGACCTCGCTCAGATCGAAGGGCAGCTGGCTCTCCACCTCGAAGGGGAGGGCGGCCTCGAGCCGCTTCGGGTCGGTGAAGGGCAGGGTGAAGGCGTGCGTCATCAGCGCCGGCCCGGGCAGGGCGACGATGACCTGGTCCGCCTGCATCGGGTGCTGGGTGAGCAGCTCGTGCACGGCGGCGCGCAGCGTCTCCGTGCGATCTCCCTCGGCGCGGCGCACCTCGGCGTAGGCCTTGGTGGTGTAGCCGCGGAGGTTCGACTCGAACAGGATTCCCTTGACGGAGTAGCTGCCCAGATCGAGGCCAAGAATGCGGGCCATCTTTATTCCTCTCTCCAATACAGGAGCTTGCCAAGCGAGTCGTCCAGCTTGACCACGGCGGTGATCGTCTTCTGCACGCTGCCCGCCTCTCCCACTGACTTGATGGTGAACGTCTGGCTCTTGTCGCCCACGAGCCGGTTGTTGGCCGCGCTCGCTTTGATGGCCGGGTTGATGGGGATGCCGGCGGACTCCACCACGCCGACGAAGTCCTGCACGGACATCCCGAAGAAGCTGAACATGCGCGCGGAGCGGATGCGCGAGATGATCTCGTTGATGAAGATGGGATCGCGCAGCCGGGGATCCGGGTGCGCCGGGTCCGACACGGAGAGGATGGCCATGTACATCATCATCGGATCATCCGTGTTCACGTTGGGCTTCGAGTTCACGTCCGGGTACACCGTGAGCCGGTCCCGGAAGGCCGCCATGAACATGTCCGTCACCCCGTGCACCCGGTACAGCTCGTCCACGCTGTCGAAGCGCGCGTTCTTCGCCTCGTAGCGGGGGTCGAAGCGATCGTAGTTGCTGTCCTCGGGCGAGAAGCCCGCGGCGAACGGGTTGACGGGATCCGCGACGTTGATGGCGGACTGCACCTCGTCCTCGTCCACCCAGTCCTTGAGCGCAATCACCACGTCCTGCGGAGTCACCCGCACGCGGTTGGCGTCGTCCCGGTTGAAGAGGAACTCGAAGCGCTTGTCGCCGAGCAGATCCATCAGGCGCGACGCGGTGGGCAGCGCATCCGTGGCAAGTCCCGCCAGCCGGTGGATGTTGAGCTTCTCCTCCTCGTCGCTGATGTTCGCCAGGAAGCAGCCCTCGAAGCCCCCGAAGGAGCGCTTCAGCGGCTGATCACTCAGCGCCTGCTCGCCGCCCTCCTCGTCATCCATGGTGAACTTCTCGTCCTGGGGCGCGCGCTCGGGCTCCTTCTTGCCGCCCTTGCCCTCGCCCGGGTCGCTCTTCACCAGGCCCTTGAGCATGTGGCAGTCCACGCGCGCCAGCTTCCACAGCTGGATGTTGAGCGTCTGTGCCGCCTGCTGGCCGCCCGCGCCCGCACCCGCGCCAGCACCCCCGGCTCCGCCCATGAGCTGCCCGAGGATGCCACTCAGGTTGGGGATGGGCGTCTGATCCACCTGCTTCTGGAAGCGCAGCAGGAGGCGCCCCAGCGACAGGCCGGAGCGGGCCATGTAGTAGGCCCGCACCTCGTCGCGCTGGTTGGCCGCCAGCTGCAGGTCCACCCGCGTGTTGTAGGCGAACTCGGTCGCCACCACGGTGAGCAGGGTGATGGAGATGACGGCGATGATGAGCGCCACGCCGCGCGCGCGGCGATCGCGCCGGGCGGGCGAGAGCGGGCGGGCGGAGCGGCGCCTGGGCGTCTGTGAGAAGAACCTGGGCATTAGAACCTCGGCAGCTCCGTGTTCAGCATGATTCGGGCCTGGGTGGTGTAACGCGCCTCCTTGCCGTTCTCGTCCAGGGCCACCACGGTGATGCGCACCCGTGTGGGCAGGAAGGACTTCTTCTCGTTGCGGCGCGTGTCCCACTCGTCATCCCACTGCTTGCGCTCGGAGTCCCAGTAGTCGAACTCCAGCTTCTTCACGCCCTCGAAGAGCACGTCCGTGGTGCCGCCCCGGTCCATCCGCTCGCCGACGTTCGGGTTCACCCGCCGCTTCAGATCCTGCCGGCCCCGGGCTCCCTTCTCCGTGGAGCTCTCCACGAAGTACTCCACCACCGCCTGATCGGACTCCTTCGAGTCCGTGTACAGGCGCTGGTGCGCGAACGTGGTGAAGAGCAGGCGATCTCGCTCGCCCACGAAGTTGGTGGGCCGGTCGTTGGAGTCCCGGTAGCGCTTGGGATCGTACCGGTCGCTCACGTACGCCGAGCCGATCTCCCGCGCCATGCGGTTGAGCGACACTCGCACCATGCGGTAGTGCTCCGCCTCGCCCTCCACCACCTCCTTGGCGCGGAAGCCCGTCTGGAAGGCCATGGCCACCACCGTGCCCATCAGCGTGGTGATCGCCACGGCGACCATCACCTCCATCAGCGTGAAACCCCGGAGCGCGCGTCTCATTGGAGGGTCTTTCCGCGAGGGTTGAAGATGCCGCCGCCGCCGCCCGGCGCGGTGATTCCACCGGGAGCCTGGCCGCTGTTGAGCTGATCCAGGTGCTGCTGGCGGTTGACGAGGGGCTGGCGGGTGACGGGGTCCAGCATCTGGCCGTTGGGGCCGGGGATGGGGTTGGGGACGATCTGGCCCGTCTGGGGGTTCACCCACTGGTTGGACGTCTCGGGAGGCTGGATGCCCTTGGAGGCCGCGGAGGCCGCGGCGGCACCGCCGTTGCGATCCGAGCCCGGCCCGAGCGACACCACGTGCGTCACCACGTCCATGCTCTCCACCAGCTTGCCTTCCTTCCACGTCACCGTGAGGTGGACCTCGCGGACCGCGCTGGTGAGCTGATCGATCATCTGGGTGAACATGGGCTGGGCCATGCCCGCGGCCATGCCCGCCATGCCGCCGCCCGCGGGGACCGGGCCGCCTCCGCCCTTGCCATCCCCGCCGGCGCCACCGCCGAAGAGCGAGGCGATGCCGCCCATGTCTCCCCCGTCCCCGCCGATGGGCAGGTTGAAGATGGCGCCGATGAGCTGGTCGGGAGAGACGCCGTCCGTCTTGGGGGCGATGATCTTCGCGCGCCACTTGAAGTTGGGCCAGCCGTCGTCGGAGAAGTCGCCGGACTCCTCGTCGTCATCGGCGGAGAAGCCCTCGTCGTAGAGCTTCTGCTCCAGGTCCGTCATCTTCGAGCGGGCCAGGAAGGAGGCCACCGTGAGGTGCTTGGTGTAGACGTGGTTGGCGATCGCCCCGGAGTTCAGGTCGAAGATCGCCATCAGCGCCAGCGCCAGGATGGCGAGCGCGACCACCGTCTCCAGCAGCGTGAAGCCTCGTCGGGTCCGGTTCTTCATGAGCGAGGTACCTCCAGCTCTTCCGCGACGATGTTCACCTTGCCCGTGAGCGGCGAGAGGGTGAGCGTCCACACGTTGTCCCCCTGGCGCACGTACACCTGGGCCTTCTCGGTGTAGCCCTGAGGGAAGAAGTAGAGGTAGGCAATGCCCGAGTCCACGGCCGTCTTCTGCTGGCGCGTCCACACGGAGAGGCTGATGCCCGAGAGCTGGTGCGGGGTGATCTCTTCGCCCGTGTAGCTGGAGAAGCGCGCCGCCTGCTCCACGCGGTGCTGCTCCTCCTCGATCAGATCCTGCATGTTGGGCGCGCCGCCGCTGTCGCTCCGGCTGAAGTTGCGCCGCTCGTCCTTGCCGCCCTGGCGCTTCTCGTCATCCCGCACCTTGTTCTCGTCCCGGAGCGAGGCCTCGCGATCGCGCGAGGTGGTGACGCCACCCTCGGCGCACTCCGCGTGGTAGCGCACCGGATCGTCGCTCTTCGTGGCGGGGAGCTCGAAGACGAGCCGGCACGTCTTCCCCGTGAGCGCCGCCGTGTCGTAGAGCGAGCGGATGACGCCGGCCAGCTCGCTGGCGGCCGCCTTGGCCTTGGTGCCGGTGATCGCGCCCACGCCCGCAATCACGGCGGAGAAGAGCACCGCGGCGATCAGCAGCGCGATCATGATCTCGATCAGCGTGAGGCCCCGCTGAGCCCGGCGCGTGCGGAGAGAGGAGAGGTGTGTCATCGCCGGGGCCTCCAGAGCCCACCGCTGCTGATGTCCGTGTTCTCGCCCTCGCCCCCGGGCACCCCGTCCGCGCCGTAGGAGATGACGCCGGTGTGCTCGTTGTTGAACTGGTACACGTAGGGGTGGCCCCACGGATCGGTGGGCACCTCGGCGAGCACCTGCGCCTGGACGAGCGGGGTGAAGCCCTCCTGCTCCGAGGGGAAGCGCCCCATGCTGCGGTGGTACATCTTGAAGACGCCCTCCAGCCGCCGGATCTGCTCCAGCGCCATGCGCTGCTTCGGGGCGAGGCTCCAGTCCGTCGTGATGTAGGCGAGCCCGAAGGCCAGGGCGGTGGAGAGCACGCACACCCCGGCGACCACGAGCCGGCCCGTCCGGGACGGACGCGCCGTCATGTCTGGGCTCTGGAGCGTGGCAGGGGCAGGCGTCATGGGCGTGGATCCTCAGGGGCTACTTCTTGCCACCACCGGTATCGAGCTCCTTGGAGGAGATGTCCGCGTCGTTGCCCTCGCCGCCCGAGGTGCCGTCCGCGCCGTAGGAGATGATGACGGGCTTGCCGCCCTCGTTCATGTAGACGTACTCGTTGTTCCACGGATCGCGCGGGAGCTGATCCAGCGCCTGCATGTCCACCAGGCCCTTGAGGCCCGTGGCAGTGTCCGGGTAGTTGCCCTTCTTCGTGTAGTAGAGCTTCAGGGCGCCCTGGATGTTGCGGATGTCCAGCTTGGCGCGGTCCACGCGGGCCGCGTTGAGCTGGGGGATGACGGCCACGCCCACGGCGGCGGCGATCAGCCCCAGGATGGTGATCACCACCATGATCTCGATCAGCGTCATTCCTCGGCTGCGGCGGCGCTGCTGCTTCTTCGTCTGTGCGTCCATCTGTTCCCTCGAGTGACTTTCTGGCAGGGCATCCGGCCCCTGCTGGGCATTTGTGTCAGGGCACGCTCTGGGTGGCGGTCTCGGCGGGCGCGTGCGCCTCGGAGTCCGAGGCGTAGAGGACCACCCCTACGGCCAGCAGGGCCGCCGCCAGGGCGACCATCGCCGCCAGGGTAACCCGCTGGATCCACCGGTCGAGCGTGTCGTTCATCGCCGTCTCTCCCTCACCGGATGACCGAGTTCACCTGCAGAATCGGCATCAGGATCGAGAAGGCTACGAATGCAATCACCGCGCCCATCATCACGATGAGGATGGGCTCGAGCAGTGAGGTGAGGGCGCCGATGCGCACGTTCACCTGCGTCTCGTAGCTGTCCGCCACGGACAGCAGCATGTCCTCCAGCTGACCCGAGCGCTCACCAATGGCCACCATGTGGTACACGAGCGGCGGGAACTGGCCGGAGCGCTTGAGCGGGTTGGCGATGCTCTCGCCCTCGCGGATGGAGTCGCGGGCCTTCTCCACCACGTCGGAGAGCACCGAGTTGGTGATGACGGCCTTGACGATGTCCATGGCGGCCAGCAGCGGCACGCCGCTCTTGAGCAGCGTGGCCAGGGTGCGGGCGAAGCGGGAGATGGCCAGCAGCCGCACCAGGCTGCCGAAGACGGGGGCCTTGAGCGCGAACCGGTCCCACTTGGGCTTGCCCGCCGGGCTGCGGAAGTAGGCCACCGTGGCAAAGCCGCCGAAGAACAGGGCGGGGAAGATGATGAACCACCAGTTCTGCAGCAGGTTGCTCACGGCGATGAGCACGCGCGTGGTGAAGGGCAGGGTGGCGTTCATGGACTCGAAGATCTTCGTCACCTTCGGGACCACGACGGCCATCAGCAGGATGAGGATGCCACCGCCCACCACCATCATGATGGCGGGGTAGAGCATGGTGCCGACGATCTTCTGGCGCAGCTTGGCCTGGCTCTCGGTGAAGTCCGCCAGGCGCAGCAGCACCGTGTCCAGCGCGCCCGAGGCCTCGCCGGCGCGCACCATGTTCACGTAGAGCGAGCCGAAGATCTTCTGGTGCTGCGCGAGCGCGTCCGCCAGCGAGGAGCCCTCGTTCACGCGCTGCTTCACGTCCGACAGCACGCGCTTGAGGCGCTCCTTCTCCACCTGATCCACCAGCGCGGTGAGGGACTCCACCAGGGTGACGCCCGCGCCCAGCAGCGTGGCCAGCTGCCGGGTGGTGATGGCGATGTCATCCGTGTTGATGCGGCCGCCCGCCAGCTTGCGGAAGTCGATGTCCCGGGCGGCCAGCTCGGCGCCCGCGCCCTTGCGCACCGCCGCGCGGCTGCCCTCGGCCTGGCCCAGCACGTCCGTGAGGAAGATGCCGTCCTTGCGCAGCTGGGCGCGCAGCGTTTTCGGGGACTCCGCCTCGAGCAGACCCTTGACGGTCTTCCCCGCGGTGTTGAGACCTCTGTACTCGAAGACCGGCATGATGGCTCACCCCCAGCCCCCCGGTGGAGGGGCCGTGGTTAGATGTCCTCCTGCGTGATGCTGAGGACCTCGGCGATGGTCGTCTCTCCCAGGGCAATCTTCCGGGCGCCGTCCTCGAGCAGGGTCAGCATCCCCTTGCTCATGGCGGCCTTCTTGATGGTGGACGCGTCCACGTTCTTCAGCACGAGCTGGCGCACGTCGTCGTCCACCATCAGCAGCTCGTAGATGCCGGTGCGGCCGCGGTAGCCGGTGCGGTTGCAGTTCGGGCAGCCGGTGGCCTTGTAGATCTTCTCCACCCCGTAGCGCTGCTTCATCGAGGCGCGCGAGTGCGTCAGCTCCTTGAGCTCGTCGTCCGTGGGCGTGTACTGCACGCGGCAGTCCGGGCACACGCGGCGCACCAGGCGCTGGGCCAGGATGGCCGTGAGCGAGGAGGCCACGAGGAAGGGCTCCACGCCCATGTCCACCAGACGGGTGACGGCGCCGGACGCGTCGTTGGTGTGCACCGTGGAGAACACCAGGTGGCCGGTGAGCGAGGCCTGGATGGCGATCTCGGCCGTCTCCTTGTCGCGGATCTCGCCCACCATGATGACGTCCGGATCCTGGCGGAGGAAGGAGCGCAGCCCCTGCGCGAACGTCAGCCCGATCTTCGGGTTGATGGCCATCTGGCCAATGCCCTTGAGCTGGTACTCCACCGGATCCTCGACGGTGAGGATGTTCAGGTCCGGGGTGTTGATCTTGGACAGGGCGCCGTAGAGCGTCGTCGTCTTGCCGGAGCCGGTGGGGCCCGTCACGAGGATGATGCCGTGCGAGCGCTTGATGACGGCCTCCATCCCGTGCAGCGTGTGCTGGGCCATGCCGATCTCGGACAGGTCCAGCAGGGTGGCCGTCTTGTCCAGCAGACGCATGACGATGCGCTCGCCGAACGAGGTGGGGATGGTGGACAGACGGATGTCGATGTCGCGGCCGGCCAGCTTGATGCGGATGCGGCCGTCCTGCGGCAGGCGCTTCTCGGCGATGTTCAGCTGCCCCATGACCTTGACGCGGCTGACGATGGAGTTCTGGTAGCGCTTGGGAGGCTTGATGACCTCCTGGAGCACGCCGTCCACGCGGAAGCGCACCAGCAGCTCGCGCTCCATGGGCTCGATGTGGATATCGCTCGCGCGCTCCTTGGCGGCGCGGAAGAGCACGGAGTTGACCAGGCGGATGACGGGCGCCTCGTCGTCCGTGTCCAGCAGGTCCTTGGGCTCCTCCAGCTCGTGGGCCAGGGAGTCCAGATCCGTGGCCTCCATCTCGTCCACCAGCTGCTCGGCCTCGTTGATGGACCGGTCATACACGCTGTTGATGGCGTCCACGATGGTGGAGGCCAGGGCAATCCGCGTGTCCAGGTTGGCGCCCAGCAGCATGCGCGCGTGGTCCATCACCGTCGTGTCCAGCGGATCGGCCACCGCGATGGCGATGGTGTCGTCCTTCTGCAGCGACAGGGGGATGATCTTCGACTGCTTGGCGAAGTTGATGGGGACCTTCTTGACGAGCTCCGGGTCCACCTCTTCCACGAAGATGCGCTGGAGGTAGGGCAGATCCAGCTGCAGCCCCAGCGCCTTGGCCACGTCCTCCTCGGACACGGCCTTGATGCCGACGAGCACCTCGCCCAACCGGCCGCCCTTCTCAGCCTGGGCGGCGAGCCCCTCCTGGAGCTTCTCCTCCGTCAGCCCCATGGTGGCGCGGAGGATCTCTCCAATGGGCCGGCCGGCCAGGAAGGCGGGGCCGTTCGCGACGACCTGGGTGGCGTCGTTGCGCGGAGGAGCCTCGGCGGGCGGGGCGTCAGCGGTAGCGGTGGTGGCGTCGGTCAGGTCGGTCATGGGGTTCGCTCTCCCTCGCCCGTGTCCGGCTGGATACGCAGCCGCTCAGGGGACTCCGGCGTGGGCACTGATTCATCCGAACCCTGGGGAGCGGGCGGTGCTTCCCGGACCTCCGTCCCCGTCTCCACGGCCGGTGAACTCGCGGCGGGGGCCGTGGCGGGCGCCACTCCGGTCCCCTGGCTCCCCTGCGTCCCAGCGGGGGCCTGACTGCCCGGCGTGGGGACATTCTGGCGGCCCTGGCTGCCGGGCTTGATGACGCGCTCACCCGGGGCGCCCGGGCCGCCGTTCTCCAGCTTCTGCTGCTCGCGCAGCACGGACTGGTTCATCCGCGACAGCGGGCCCGGCTTGCGGCTGAAGTCCACGGCCACGTCGTAGCCCGGCACCTGGCCGTAGAACTGCTCCACGAACTGCTGCCGCTCCTTCATCTTGCGCTCGAAGATGGAGCGGAAGTCGCTCTGGTCCTTGATGATGTAGGGCGTCAGGAACAGCAGCAGGTTCGTCTTCGTCTTCTTGCGCGTCGTCTCCCGGAAGAGGTGGCCGATCAGCGGCACGTCCCCGAGGATGGGCACCTTGGACACGGACTCGATGCTGCGATCCTGCATGATGCCGCCGATGACGACCGTCTCCTGATCCTTGGCCACCACCGTCGTCTTCGCGGTGCGCTTCGAGGTGGTGGGGCCGAGCACCGGATCGCTGGAGGCGATCTCCTCCGTCTGCTCGGTGATGACGAGGCGGATGAAGTCACTCTCGTTGATCTGCGGCTTGACGGTGAGCTTCAGCTCCACGTTCTGGCGGGTGATGGGGGCGAACAGCGAGCCCAGGCCGCCCAGGCCGCCCAGGAGCGAGGGGTTGACGCCCGTGTTGGTGCCGGTGCCCAGGCCCGTGCCCGTGCCCAGCGAGCCGGGCGAGAAGCCGGCCTGGAAGGGCACGTTCTGGCCCACGGTGATCTCCGCCTCCTCGTTGTCGCTGGTGAGGATGTGCGGGGTGGAGAGCACGTTCACGTCCGAGCTCTGCTGGAGCGCGTGCAGCACCACACCGAAGGCGGGGATGTCGATGCCCAGCTTCTGCAGCTCGGGGATGACGGGGCCCTGCAGGCCCGCCAGGAAGCCGCCGAAGCTGGCCAGGTTCGCCAGCGAGAAGGAGGGCGGCAGGCCTTGCTTCGTGTACTTGGTGCCGAACAGGCCCGGCACCGCGCCCTGGTCCGTGGACAGCTTGTAGCCGCTGTGGAAGTTGATGCCGAACTCGGAGTTCCGGTCCAGGTTGACCTCCATGATGACGGCCTCGACGAAGACCTGGCGCCGGGGGATGTCCAGCTGCTCGATCACGCGGATGATGTTGCGGAAGTCCGCCTGGCTGGCGACGATCACCAGCGCGTTGGTGGCCTTGTCCGCGGAGATCTTCACCTCGCCGGAGAAGAGCTCGGCGGCCGTGGGGCTGGCGCGGATGCCGCCCGGAGGCGCCTGCGGCACTGGCGTGCGCGGGCGGTTGGCGGTGCCCTGCGCCAGCGTCTGCAGCGTGCTGGCCAGCTCCTCGGCGTCCGCGTTCTCCAGCGGGTAGACGTTGATGCGGCCACCCGCGTCCGTGGGCACGTCCACCTCCCGGACGATCTGGAGGATGCGCTCGAAGGCGGCCGGGCTGGCCACGACGATGAGCTTGTTGGTGCGCTCGTCCGGGATGATCTGCGACAGCGTCACCGCCCCGCCGGTCTCGCTGCCCTGGCCCGCGGCCGCGGCGATCTCGCCCGGAGGCGCGCCCGGCGAGACGCTGGGGACGAAGCCGCCCGTGCGCTGCCCGGGGCGGGACTTGGCCTCGAAGAGCTTCTGCACCGTGCTAGCCACGTCCTGCGCGGTGGCGAACTGGATCTGGACGATGCGCAGCTCGTCACTGGAGGCGCGCGTGTCCAGCTGGGCGATGATGCGCTCCAGGCGGTGCATGTTGGAGCCCACGTCGTTGACGATGACGGTGTCCGGCGGGTACGGGATGGTGTCGCCGTCCTTGGACACCAGCTGCTGGAGGACCCCGCGCAGCGGCTCCACCTCGACGTACCGGATCTTGAAGAGCTTGGTGACCATCTGCTCGTTCGAGGTGTACGGCGTCTCACTGTCCACGATCGTCGGGATGGGGTTCTGCTTCGCCGAGCGCTTGTCGACGATCTTCAGGAACCGGCCGTGCGGGTACACGGACAGGCCGTTGGCGTCGAGCGAGGCGAGGAAGGCGGCGTAGAACTGGTCCGCGTCCACCTCCACCCGGCCGTTCTCCGGGCCGATGATGGAGATCTTCCCGCGCACGTTCTCCGGGAGGATGAACGTCTTGCAGGTGGCGTCCGAGACGGTCTGCACCAGCTTCTCGATGTCCACCTTGTCGAAGTAGATGCCATAGCGCGCGCGGCGCCGGGCCTCCTCGCAGGTGGGCGTGGTGCGGCCCTCACCCTTGGGGGCGCCCTCACCGCTGGCGGTGACGCCGGTGGCGGGCTGCGGGTTGATCTGCCGCTCCCCGGGAGTGGCGGGGGTGCCGGCGGGAGGGCGGCGCTGGGCCCAGGCGGGCGAGATGGCCAGCGCCAGGCACAACAGGAGCGACCAGGGCGAGAGCGTCTTCATGGAAGGGCTTGCACTGCGGGTTAGCGGACGTTGTACGTCTTGCGGATCGGCGCGCCGTTACGCTCGATCTCGATCTCGATGCGGGGAGCTTCTTTCAGCTTGGAGTAGACCTCGAGCGCCTTCTCGGGGCTGTTCAGGTCGAACCCGTTGATGCGGCGGATGACGTCGCCGTTCTGCACGCCGATCTTCGAGTAGATGGAGTCCGGGCGGATGGAGAAGAGCTTGAAGCCCTGGGCCTGTCCGTCCTTGAAGGCGGGGACGATGCGCGCCTGCATGGCCACCTCGTTGAGGTTGGCCAGGGTGCGATCAATCTCTCCGCGGGGCACCTCGTACTCGTTCTCGCTGACGGCGCGGATGCCGGTGCCCAGGCCGCTGTTGGGAGCGCCCGGCTTGGCCTCGGCCACGGGCGGAGGCGGCGTGAACGTGGGCGCGGGCGCGCTGCCGTCACCGGGCTGGCCGTCGATGAACTCCTTGCGGCCATTGTTGAGGATGATCACCCGCTCGCGCTGGATGTCGAGCACCTCGGCGCTCTGGAGGGTGTCCCCCACCATGTACGTCTGCGAGCGCTGGGTGGACATGTCCTGCACGGAGGCGAAGGACCAGTACTTGTCGGCGGCCACCAGCGTGCCGAGCAGCTTCACGCGCAGGCCGCTCTTCACGGGATCGGCGTTCTCGTCGACGACCGGCGTGGTGGGCTCCTGCACGAGGGGCTCGGGCTCGGGGATCTTGATGCCCGTGAGCTTGGACAGCCGCTCGATCTCGAGGGACGCCAGCCGCTCTGCCTCCTGGACACGCTGAGGGGTGCGCGCCGCGGGCTCCGCGGTCGGGGCCGGTGCGATCGCGGACTCCACGAACAGGTTCGCCGTGCGCGCCACCAGCCAGGCGACGAGCAGGATGAACACGAGGTTCACGGTCCAGAAGTATTTGCGGAAGAAGAGTTCCATCTCACGTCCAGGGAAGCTGCTGGGTGTTGAGCAAGCGAAGTGCCACCCGAGGGGCGGCGGACAACCCGAGGCCTACGGCCAAGTACTTGGAATTATTCCACGTAGGGCCCACACCCCAGGCAGGCGGGCGGCGGGGTTTAGGGGCTCGGACATTTTGTCAAAACCCAGCGGGGGAGGGTGTGACGGGCTGTCAGTCGGCCGAAGCGGGGGGCTCCGGATCCTCGGGGCCTTCGGGCTCCCGATCGGAGGGGGAGCCGGAGGCCTCGCGCTCCAGCTTGCGGTAGATGGTGCGCGCGGCAATTCCGAGCAGGCGGGCGGCCAGGGTCTTGTCTCCCTTGGTGTGGCGCAGGGTCTCGTGGATGACGCGGCGCTCGATCTCCTCCATGGGCGTCCCAATGGGGATGACGAGCTGCCCGGCCGAGCCCAGCGGGCCCTTGCGCACACTCTCGGGGAGATCACTGGCCTCCAGCACCTCGCCGCGGGCGAGGACGACGGCGCGCTCCACGGCATGCTCGAGCTCTCGCACGTTGCCGGGCCAGGCGTAGTTCTCGAGGATCCGCAGGGCCTCCTCGGAGAAGCCGCGGAGCGTCTTTCCATTCTTGGCGGCGAAGCGGCGCAGGAAGGCGTCCGCCAGCAGGGGGATGTCCTCGCGGCGGGAGGCGAGGGCGGGGACGCGGATCTCCACCACATTGAGGCGGTAGTAGAGGTCCTCGCGGAAGCGGCCCTCGGAGACCTCCTTCTGGAGATCCTTGTTGGTGGCGGCCACCAGGCGCACGTCCACTTTGACGGTCTGCGTGCCGCCCAGGCGCTCGATCTCGCCCTCTTGAAGGACGCGCAGCAGCTTCACCTGGGCGGACAGGGGCATCTCGCCGACTTCATCGAGGAAGAGGGTGCCGCCGCTGGCGCGCTCGAAGCGGCCCTCGCGGCGGGCGACGGCGCCGGTAAAGGCGCCGCGCTCCACGCCGAAGAGCTCGGCCTCGAGGATGCTCTCGGGGAGGGCGGCGCAGTTGACGGCGATGAAGGGGCCCTTGGCGCGGGGGGAGTGCTCGTGGAGGGCGCGGGCGGCCAGCTCCTTGCCGGTGCCGGACTCGCCCATGAGGAGCACGGTGGCGGTGGAGGGGGCGGCCTGGCGCAGGGTGTCCATCATCGCGCGGAAGGCGGGGGCCTGGCCCACCATGGCCTTGCCGCCCGAGGCGCCGATCTCGGCCAGCTTGGCCTTGAGGGACTTGTTCTCGGCGACGAGGGCCTGCTTCTCCAGCGCCTTCTGCACGGCCTTCACGAGCGCGTGGCGCTTGAGGGGCTTGGTGATGAAGTCGTAGGCGCCGTCCTTCATGGCGGCCACGGCGGTCTCCACTGTGGCGTAGGCCGTCATGAGGACCACTTCGACGTCGGGGCGGATGGTGCGCGCGGCCTTGAGCAGCTCCTGGCCGTCCATGCCGGGCATCATCAGATCGGTGACCATGACGCTGACCTCGGGCTTGCGCAGCAGGTCGAGCGCCTCGGTGCCGTTGGAGGCGGAGAGGGTGGAGAGCCCCTCGCGTTGGAAGATGCGGGAGACGGAGTCGAGATTGGCGCGGTCGTCATCAACGACCAGGACCGTGGCGGTAGTCATGGGTACAGGGCCTCAATAACACAGTCCTGCAATCCTCATTCCGCGCAGGGGCTCCCGCTCCGGTGTGCTAGAGCCCGCGCCCATGACCCGGTACGTCGCCTTGCTGCGCGGTATCAACGTGGGTGGCAACAAGAAGGTCCCGATGGCGCAGCTCCGCGAGCTGCTGCAAGGGCTCGGCTACACCGACGTCGCCACATTGCTCCAGAGCGGCAACGCCGTCTTCACGGCCAAGGAGAAGAGCCCGGCGAAGGTCGTCAAGCAGCTCGAGACCGCCATCGCCCAGGAGTTCGGCTTCGAGGTCTCCGTCGTCATCCGGACCCGGGACGAGCTGGCCGAGGTGATCAAGGCGAACCCTCTCCCCGGAGCCGAGGACGCACCCTCCAAGTTCCTCGTGACGTTCCTATCCGACGTCCCAGAGAAGAAGCGGCTCGAGCAGATGGATCCGGCGGCGTACCTGCCGGACGAGTTTCGCGTGGTTGGGCGCGAGATCTACGCCCGGTTCCCGAATGGCATCGGGAACTCGAAGCTGGCGACGGTGCTCGGCGGGCCGCGCCTGGGAGTCACCCCCACGGCCCGCAACTGGAGCACCGTCACCAAGCTCCTGGAGCTCGCCGACCGCTGACGCGGGCTCGGAGCGAGCTTACGGAGGGGGAGCCACGGTGGGCTTCGGCTCCGGTTTCGGCTCCGGCTTCGGCTCCTGGGCGGCGGCGGGCTTCTTCTCGGGCTTGGGGGGGACTTCCAGCCGCTTGCCCGTGTCCCGGACGATGTGCCGGTACCACGCCTCCGAGTACGGGGGGTGGTTCACCTTGCCCTGCTCGTCCCGGACGTTGCCGTCGAGGTACTTCACGAGGAGGTTCTCGCCCAGCTGGCGCCAGCGGGTGTGGACCTTCTCTCCCTGCTGCCCTGAGTACTCCGTGAGGTACTGGCGCGCCTCCTCGGGGCTGCGCTTGTACTGCTCCAGGGCCTTCTTCTCGATGTCGGCCTGGTCCGCGAAGAACTGGCCCTCGAGCGCGCCCTGCTCCTTCTGCACGTCCACCACCATGTCGCTCCAGCGCGCGTAGGCCTGGTTCGACACCCAGTTGAACACCCAGAAGGACGAGTCCCAGGAGAACTTGCCGCGGCTGGCCACGCCCTGGGCGAGGTTCCGGGGCACCTCGCGGATCCCCGCGTACATGGGCGTGTACACCGTCAGGGCCGTGTCATCCACGCCGAACCAGAGCACGCCGCCGATGGGGGAGGGCATCCACTCACGCAGCTGCGCGACGAAGGAGAAGCCCGTCTGCTGCGTGGAGATGGCACGCTCGTGGACGTACTGCTTCCCATCCACCTCCCAGATCATCGGCCGCCAGCGGTAGGGCGCTCCGTACGGCCCGGCCCCCACGTCCTTCGACATGTCCAGCGGGGTGCCCTCGAAGTGATCCCTCATCAGCCCCATGGCGTCCTGCAAGGACAGCTTCCGGTCCGGCTTCACCCACAGCGGCAGGCGCTTGTCGGTGGCCAGGCCTTCCGCGTACTCCACGCCCAGCTTCAGCGAGGGCGCCGCGCGCCGGAAGATGCTCCACACGCGCGCCTCGGAGATCCGCTGCCCCTCGAAGTCGAGCGGGTTGTACGTGTCCGCGAAGCTGAAGTCCTTGTCCGCGCCGGAGTACCAGCCCTTCGCCCGGGCGAAGGAGATGACGTCGGGCGAGTAGAGCGTGGTGTCCGGCTCGTTCAGCGGGAACTGGCGGATGCGCGACTGATTGGCGTGCGCGGAGAGGTACCCCTCCGGCAGTCGGCGGGCCACCCACAGCGCGCCCTTCTGCCCCTTGCCCTTGCCAATCATCTCCAGCAGCCAGACCTCCTTCGGGTCGGCGATGGAGAACGACTCGCCGCTGGAGGCGTAGCCATGCTCGGCCACCAGACGCGTCATCACCTGGATGGCCTCGCGCGCCGTCTTCGCGCGCTCCAGGGCGATGTAGATGAGGGAGCCGTAGTCGATGATGCCGGCCGGGGGCTCCAGCTCCTCGCGGCCCCCAAAGGTGGACTCGCCGATGGAGAGCTGGTGCTCGTTCATGTTGCCCACCACCGAGTAGGTGATGGGCGCCTCGGGGATCCGGCCGAGGAACTTCCCCGTGTCCCAATCGAAGATGTCGCGCAGGGCGCCGGGCCCATGGCGCCGCGCGGGGGTGTAGTAGAGCTCGCCGTAGAGCTCGTGCGAGTCCGCGCTGTAGGTGAGGAAGGTGGCGCCGTCCGCCGTGGCCCCCTTGGAGACCAGCATGCTGGTACACGCGAGAGCGGGTGGAGCGGCCAGCGCCACGGCGACGGGCAGCGCGGCAAGCAGGGCTGGAAGGCGTCGGGTCATGCGGGGGATGCTACCAGCCCCCGCCAGGATGAGAACCCTCAGGGAGAGGGCGCGGGAGCGGCTGCCTCCTTGCCATCCGCGTGAGCCCGCGTCGACTCGCCCCGCAGCCGCTGCACCAGCACGTACAGCCCCGGGATGAAGATGAGGTTGACCGCCGTGGACACGAACATGCCGCCGAAGATGGCCGTGCCCAGCGAGTTGCGCGCGGCGGAGCCAGCGCCCGTGGCCAGCATCAGCGGCACCACGCCCAGCAGGAAGGCGATGGACGTCATCAGGATGGGCCGCAGCCGCACTTCGGCCGCCGCGATCGCCGCCTCCACGACGTTCTTGCCCTGCTCGCGCAGCTGCTCGGCGAACTCCACGATGAGGATCGCGTTCTTGCTGGCCAGCCCGACCAGCATCACCAGCCCCACCTGGCAGAACACGTCGTTCGACAGCCCCCGGAGCACCTGCAGCCCGAGCGCCCCCAGGATGGCCAGCGGCACCGAGAGGATCACCACGAAGGGCAGGCTGAAGCTCTCGTACTGGGCCGCCAGCACCAGGAACACGAAGATCAGGCCCATGCCGAAGATGGCCAGCGTCTGCCCGCCGCTCTCCTTCTGCTCCAGGCTGATGCCCGTCCACTCGGAGCTCATGCCCTGAGGCAGGTTCTGGGCGGCCAGCCCCTCCATCGCGTCCAGCGCCTGGCCGGAGGAGACACCCGGAGCGCCCTGGCCATTGATCTCGGCCGCGCGGAAGAGGTTGTAGTGGCGGATGATCTGCGCCGAGGTGGTGGGCGTCACCTTCACCAGCGCCTCCAGCGGGATCATGTCCCCGGCGTCGCTGCGCACGTAGAAGGCGCCGATGTCCGACGGGCTGTCGCGGAACTGCTGCTCGGCCTGCAGGTACACGCGATAGGTGCGGCTCGCGTAGTTGAAGTCGTTCACGTACTGGCTGCCCATGTAGAGCTGCAGGGTGCTGAAGATCTGCTCGATGGGCACTCCCAGCGCCTTGGCCTTCTGGCGATCCACCTCCACGTCCAGCAGCGGCGCGTCCGCCGTAAAGGAGGTGAAGACGCCGCGCAGGCGGCCCTCCTCGTTGCCCTTCGCCGCCAGCTCCTGGACGGCCGCGCCCAGCGCATCCAGCGAGCCGTTGCCCGACGTGTCCTCGACGATGAACTGGAAGCCGCCCACGGTGCCCACGCCGCGGATGGCCGGAGGCTGGAAGGGGAGCACCCGCGCCGCGCCGATGCGGCTCAGCGGCCCGCGCAGCCGCTCCACCATGCCGGCCACGGAGTGCTCCCGGCCCGGCCGCTCGTCCCACGGCTTCAGCCCGGCGAAGGCGGTGGCGATGTTGGGGCCGGAGCCGCTGAAGGAGAAGCCGCCGATGACGAACATGGCCGTCACCTCGGGCTGCGCGCGCAGCACCTCCTCCACCTCGCGCAGCACCTTCTCCGTCTGCGCGATCGACATGCCCTCGGGGCCCTGCACGGAGATGATGAGGTAGCCCTGGTCCTCGTCGGGGATGAAGCCGGTGGGCACCGCGCGGAACAGCGCCACCGTGCCGGCCACGCACACGAGGAAGGCCACCAGCACCGCCACCGGGCGCTTCAGCAGGCCTCCCAGCAGCCGCCCATAGCTCCGCCGCGCCCAGTCGAGCATCTGATCGATCTTCTGGAAGACGATCCACTTCGGCCCGTGGCCGTGGCGCAGCAGCAGGGCGCTCAGCGCCGGAGTGAGGGTCAGCGCGCAGAAGGTGGAGAGCGCCACCGACGCCGCGATCGTCAGCGCGAACTGCCGGTAGATGGCGCCCGTGGTGCCGGGGAAGAAGGCCACCGGCACGAACACCGCCACCAGCACGATGGAGATGGCCACCACCGCGCTGGACACCTCCTTCATGCCCTCGCGCGCCGCCTGCCGGGGCGTGAGCTTCCGCTCGGTCATCAAGCGCTCGATATTCTCGATGACCACGATGGCGTCATCCACCACCAGGCCCGTGGCCAGCGTCAGGCCGAACAGCGTCAGCGTGTTGATGGAGAAGTTGAACGCCTTCACGAAGGCGAAGGTGCCCACCAGCGACACGGGCAGGGTGAGCGCGGTGATGAGCACGCTGCGCCACCCGTGCAGGAACAGGAAGATGACCAGGATGACCAGGAGGATGGCCTCGGCCAGCGTGGTGTTCACCTCGTGGATGGAGGCGCGCACCGCCAGCGTGGTGTCTGTGCCCGTCCGGTACTCCATCCCCGGCGGGAAGTTCTTCGACAGCCGCGCCATCTCCTTCGTCACGCCGTCGCGCACGTCTAGCGCGTTGGCGGTGGGCAGCTGGAAGATGCCCAGGCCCGCGCCCGCCCTGCCGTTGAAGCGCATCAGCTGGCCGTAGTTCTCCGCGCCCAGCTCCGCGCGGCCCACGTCCCGCACGCGCACCAGCTTCCCGTCCGGGCTGCGCTGCAGGACGATGTCGTTGAACTCTTCGGGCTCGATGAGCCGGCCGCGCGCGCGCACCGCGAGCTGGTAGGGCTGGCTCTCACGCGAGGGCGCCTGGCCCACCTGGCCCGCCGCCACCTGGAGGTTCTGCTCCTGCAGCGCGCGCACCACGTCCTGCGGGGTGAGCTTGCGGCGCGCCAGCTCCGTGGGGTCCAGCCACAGGCGCATGGAGAACTTGCGCTCGCCGAAGATGCGCACCTCGCCCACGCCGCGCACGCGCTTGATGGCGTCCCGCAGGTTCACGTCCGCGTAGTTGCTCAGGAACTGCGAGTCGTAGCGCTCGTCCGGGCTGAAGAGGCCGAAGCTCATCAGCAGCTGGCTGGAGGCCTTGTTCACCACGATGCCCGTCTGGTTCACCTGCGCGGGCAGGCGCGAGGCGGCGCGGCTGACGCGGTTCTGCACGTCCACCGCGGCCACCTCGAGATCCCGCGTGGGCTCGAAGGTAATGGAGATGTTGCTCACGCCGTCATTGCTGCTGGTGGAGGAGATGAAGCGCATGCCCTCCACGCCGTTGAGCTCCTGCTCCAGCGGGATGGTGACGGCGTTCTCCACCACCTCGGCACTGGCGCCCACGTAGGTGCTGGTGACCGTCACCTGCGGCGGCGCCAGGTCCGGGTATTGGGCGATGGGCAGCGTGGGGATGGCCAGCACCCCCGCCAGCGTCAGCAGGATGGAGCAGACGGCGGCGAAGATGGGCCTGCGGATGAAGAAGTCGACGAACACGGTGCCTCCGCCCGCGCTAGCGGGTGCCTCCGGTGGAGCCCCCACCATCGGTGGTGGTCCCGCTCCCCACCATGGGGGCCGGCGCTGACTTCACCTTCACGGGCGCTCCATCGCGTAGCAGCTGCAGCGAGGAGACCGCGATCCGATCGCCCTCGCGCAGGCCGCTCACCACCACGTAGCTCTGCTCTCCCAACGTCCCGAGCTTGATGGGGCGCCGCTCCACCACCGTCTTCCCCTCCTTGTCCTGCACCACGAAGGCAAAGGGCTGGCCGCTCTGTCGCACCACCGCGAGCGCCGGCACCTGCAGGGCGTTGCGGGTGGAGTAGACCAGGCGCGCACGCACCAGCTCGTTGGGGCGCATGCCCACGGTGTTGCGGAAGGCCGCCTTGAGCTCCACCAGCTGGGTGCGGGGGTCCGCCTGGGGGGCGATGAAGAAGATGGTGCTCGTGAGCACCACCTTGCCCTGGGCGTCGAGCAGCTCGATGGGGGTGTCCGGCTGCAGCGAGCGGGCCCGCTCCGAGGGCACCGCCACGCTCACCTCGAGCGCATCCGCCTGGGCCACGCTCGTCAGCGGCGTGGTGGCCCCGACGAAGTCCCCCACGCGCACCAGCACGTCACCCATCGTGCCGGCGAAGGGGGCGCGCACCGCGTAGTACTGGAGCTGTACCTGGCGCTGGGACACCTGTGCGGAGGCAGAGCGCGCGGCGGCCTCGGACGTCTCCGCCTGCGAGCGGGCGCGCTCCAGCTCCTGGGCGCTCACCAGCCCCTCCTTATAGAGGGCCTCGGTGCGCTCCCGCGTCTGCTTCGCCAGCTCGAGCGCCGCCTGGGCGGAGCTGCGCTGGGCCTCGGCGCTCTCGAGCGCGGCGGTCTCCTGGCGCGCGTCCACCTCGAGCAGCGGCGCGCCGGCCTCCACCTTCTGGCCCGGCGTCACGTGGATGCGGCGCACGTAGCCTGCCACCTGCGGCACCACGCTGACGCTCTGGCGCGAGGTCAGCGTGCCCAGGTACTCCCCGGTGTCACGCGTCTGGGTGGGCGCCAGGGTCAGGGCCTCCACCTCGCGCGGAGGGGGAGGGGGCTTCGCCTCCGGCTGGCCTCCGCAGCCCGCCGCTCCCGCCACCAGGGCCAGTCCCCACAGTCCTGTCACCAACGCCTCAAGGGGGCGCACCCGCTTCACCAGTCGCACCGGGCCTCCGTCAAGAATGCATCCAGGCGTGCCTGGACAAGCTCGAATTCACGCAGCGCCAGGGCCAGCTCCGCCTGACGCAAGGCCGCCGCGCTCTGCACCAGCTCGAGGCTGCCGCTGCGGCCAATCTCGAAAGAGCGGCGGGTGAGCTGGTCGGTCTGCTCTGCCAGCGCGCGGCCCTCGGCCGCCGTCTTCACCAGCGCCTCCGCCACCTCCACCCCGCGCCGTGCGCGCGCGACCTCGAACTCCGCGTCGCGCCGCGAGCGCTCCAGCGTCGCGGCCGCCTGCCTCTCCACGCCCGTGCGCTCGCGCACCAGGCCCCCGCGCAGTCCGCCCTCCCAGATGGGCACCGACAGCACCGCGGCGATGTTCCAGGTGGACACGCGCCCCGGGCCAGGCTCGGTGGTGAGGGCGAAGAGGTTGCTGGTGATGCCCAGGGTGGGCAGGTAGCCGGCAGCGGCCTGGCGGCGGCTGTCTCGAGAGGACTCGAGCTGGGCGTTGGCCGCCACCAGATCCGGCCGCTCGTCCACGCTCTTCAGCGGCGCGCAGCTCGTCTGCGTCTGCGCCACCAGCCCCTGGAACTGGAAGTTCGGGCTCACTCCCACCGCATGCACGAAGCCCAGCGCCAGTCCGAGCGCCTCACGGGCCCGGCGCAGCTGCTCGTCCCCGGAGATGAGGGACTGGCGCGCCACCTCCACGTCCTGCCGGGTCCGGGCCAGGTCCAGCTGGGTGGCCGCACCCAGCTCCAGCGTGCGCTGGACGAGCGCGGCCCGCTCGAGTGCCTGACGCAGCCCCAGCCGGTTCAGCTCGGCCGCGCGTTCGGCGGCGACCACGGCCACCAGCGTACGAGAGAGTCCCAGGGTGAGCCGGCGCTGCACGTCCTGCAGGCTCGCCTCGGCGCCCCGCTGGGAGGCCTCGGCCGAGGACAGCCCCCGCCAGGCGCTCACGTCCACCACGGACTGCGTGAGCGACACGGTCCCTGCCCCGAGCGGCGCGGTGGGCTGGCGTCCGGTTCCTGTCCCGCCACCGACCTGCGAGCCCGAGCCCGCCAGGACGGGCGTGTCAGGATGGAGGGCGTCGATGGCGACGCTCGCCGAGAAGCGCGCGTTGGGTAGCAGCGAGGACAAGGCCTGGCGCCAGCGGCCCTCGGCGCGCTCGACACCTGCTTGCGCGCTCTCGAGATCGGTGGAGCGCTCCCGCAGCAGCCCCAGAGCCTCCTCCCAACGCTCCACCTGCCGGGGGGCGGGAGGAACCGGGGCCAGCATGGGGTCATCCACCTGGGGCTGGAACGGGGTGGGCGGCGGGACAGGCGTAGGGGGCTCGGCCAGCGCCGTGGAGGCGAGGAGTCCGAGAAGGAGAGCGAGGCGGAAGGGCATACCAGGGGGCACGAGCGAGTAGGCTTAACTGGGAGAGCTGTTCGGCGCTCGCCCCTGAGCGACCGACTTGAACGGTGTAGTTGACAATCGTTGCAAAGCGCAACCATTAATAATGGCAATGACCCTCGCCGAGCAAGTGGCTTCTATCCGCCGCACCGTGCACAGGCTGCTTACGCGCCGCCTGAGCAAGCGGACGGAGCGGCCCTTCATGCAGATGTTGGCGCTCAAAGCTATCGACCGGGGGGAGGTCCAGAGCCAGGCGGCGCTGGCCGAGCGGCTGCTGGTGGATCCACCGGCGGTGAGCCGGCTGGTGGATCGGCTCGTGGAGGACGGGCTGATGAAGCGCTGCGCGGGACATGATCGCCGCTGCGTGCGCTTGGAGGTGACGGAGGCAGGCCGCAAGGAGGTGACGGTCTACCACGCCGAGCTGGAGCGCCTGGAGGCCGAAGCGCGCAAGGTCCTCACTGCGCAGGAGGTGAAGACGCTGCGCCAGCTCCTGGAGAAGCTGCGAATGGGGCTGATGGAGAGCGACGATGCCGCCTCGGCCGAGGAGAGGGCGAAGTAGGGGCAGCCGCCACGCTTCAGCGTGGTGATGCTCTTGAGCGGGGCTCAGCGCAGGCGCAGGCCGTGGATCCAGTTGCCGCGGGTGGCCAGCACGGCCAGGTCGCCGAAGATGGCGGGGGAGGCCTCGATCAGGCCCTCGAGCTGGAGCGAGTCCAGCTCCTCACCGGTGCGCGCGTCGAGCAGGTGCAGCTTGCCGAGGATGTCGCCCTGGAGGATGAAGGTGTGGCCCTCGTCGTCCTTGCAGGAGGTGGGGGAGGACCAGGCGTAGTGGTCCAGGGGCTTGCGCCAGACCTCCTCGCCGGTGGCCTTGCTGAGCGCGACCATGAGGCCATCCTCGAAGCCCGGGCAGCGCGAGAGCGTGAAGACGACCCGATCTCCCACGTCCCCCGTGCCGACCATGGGGGTGGCGAAGGTGCCCGCGTCGATCTTCTTCGGAGGCCCGCGCGAGCCCTCGCACGGATAGGCGCGCTCCCAGAGGACCTTGCCGGTGAGCCCGTCCAGCTTGCGGAGCCACGCCTTGCCCTTGGGGCCCGTCTTGTCCACCTCGCTGCCGGTGTAGAGGACGGGGCGGCCATTCTCGAGCTCCACCGGGATGCTGGCGTCGGTGTCGTCGCCCGCCTCGAAGGTCCAGAGCGGCTTGAAGGTCCGCAGGTCCATGCCCTGCACGGTGCCGCCGTTGTCGGCGAAGAAGGCCAGGTTGCCCATCACGGAGATCGAGTTCTCGATGCCGTAGTGGGGAGCGCCCTCGGGCGTGTAGCGGTAGCGCAGCACCTCGGGGCGGACCTTCAGCTTGAGCTTGATGGAGTCGAAGTCGGTGTTGAGCTTCAGGGCGTAGAGCAGCCCGTTCTCGCCGCCCAGCAGGTAGCTGTCCGTGGTGCGGTTGAGCAGGCCCGAGCTGTCGAAGGCCCCCCAGCTCCGCGGCGAGGCCTTGTCCTTCCCGGGGAGGAAGAAGACCTCCTTGTGGGTGATGAGATCGTAGACGTGCAGGCCGATGGCCTTCTTCTTCCGCGGGATGCCCTGGCCGACGAAGAGCAGGGGATAGCCGCGCGGATCGAGCGAGACGCTGCCCTTGATGGGGTTGCCGGTGTCGATGGGGGGCCTCGTGGGCTTGCCCGTGCGCAGATCCAGGAAGTACACGGAGCCATCGAGCGAGCCCTGGATGACCTCGGTGAAGCCCTTCTCCAGGCGGCGGCGGCCCAGGCGCCCCATCGAGTGCCGGATGACGTCCGGCCACTGGACGATGACGGGCTGGCCCGTCCACCCGGCGCCGCCGAACCAGGGGGGCAGGCCTCGGGTGGTGTTGAAGGTCCAGATGCGCTCCAGCTTGTGCTCGCGCATGGGACAGGTGCCCCAGGCGCCGCCGGTGCGCGTGGGCCCTCCGCGGAAGGTGAAGACTCCCGCGGCCTCCGTGTAGCGCTCGGGGAAGACCTGGGACATCCCCGAGGGCGGGGCCTCGAGCTCCTGACCCTTGAGGGAGAGGCGGTAGTTGGCGAGCTGGGTGCTGGTGCCCTCGGGGGCAAAGACCCGGGGGGCGGTTCGGGCAGGCTGGGTGGAGGAGCGCCGCGGGGCGACAGATGCCGGAGCAGGGGAGGGCGCTGGCGTCAGCGCGGCGGCCGGCTCAGCGGCGGGAGCGGGAGCGGGAGGAGGTGCTTCCGGTACGGGTGGCGGGGTGCGGCAGGCGACCACGAGGCAGAGCCCGAGCATGGCGAGGAGCGCCCGGCCTCCCCGGTGCGCGCCTGCACTCGCGTTCCTCGCACCTGCCTCGCCCGCTGCCACGCCTTGGCCTCCGGTGCGCCCGGGTGTCGCGCTCAGCTCGCTACCGTGCGCTGGGCCGCGGCGGCGGCCTGCTGCTCGGCGTTCTTGAACCACGCGGAGGTGGCGAGGACCCCATGGTCTACGAGCTTCTGCTTCAGCGCGTCCGACAGCGTGAAGTCCGTGGTGGAGACGTTCGCGTTGTCGATGAAGACCGTCCGCGGCAACGAATCGGAATCCAGGTGGAGCTGGTTGCTCGCGTTCAGCATGAAGCTGAACAGCGCCTTCGCGTAGGTCTTCAGATCCGTGACGGGGACAGAGAGCGGCGTTCCATACTGCTCCAGTTGCTGGATCTGCGCCTGCGTGCCGAGGCTGAAGCCCAGCGTCTCCGCGCACACGCCCACCTCTACGGGCACGGGCGGCTTGCCGATGGCGGGCTGCCGGATCAGCCCATCGAAGAGATCGATGGGGTAGTTCCAGGAGATGCCGCCGTCCACGTACACATCCCCGTTGAAGTGGAAGGCCTCGAAGAAGAGCGGGATGCTCATGGACATGCGCACGGCCTGCCACAGCGTCACGTCCGGGCGCGTCTCCGTCGAGAACACCTCCGCCACCTGACGGGTGAGGTTCGTCGTCACCACATAGAGGTTGCGGAAGCGGTCGGGCTCCTTGGCCGCCAGCGCGGACAGCTGCGCGAAGGTGAGGTCCGGCTGGGCCGTGCCAGTGACCCTCGCGGTGATGTTGCCGAGCTGCTGCCGGCACCACTGCTGGAACTCCTCGCCCTTGTGGATGCCGTAGTCCTTGTACAGCCGGACCGCGTCGCCGACGACGCCGCCCTTGCCGTCCATGAACGAGGCGAAGTCCGTGCTCCCGAGGATGGCCTGCATCTCCTCGGCCGTGGCGCCCACCGCCACGAGCGCCGCGGTGATAGCGCCCGCGGAGGTGCCGGCCACGTTCTCGACCGAGCGCAGCAGATCCCGGGCCTGCAGCACCTGGAGGGCGCCGACGTAGGCAATGCCTTTGACGCCGCCGCCCTGGAAGACGAGGTTCTTGATGGCCATGCCGCGAGCTTAGGGCAGCCACTCGCAGGCTTCCAATCGGCGGCCCTGGGGAGCGCCGCAGCGCTCCCGCGAGCCTGGCTGCCTACTCCTCGTCCGGCTCGGCGGCGCCGCCACCGCCCATGCGGGTGATGTCGTCCTTGTTGACCTTGTCCACGTTGAACTTCTGGGCGCTGGCCAGCATCTTCGACACCGTGGGGTCGAACTCCACGGGGCTGTCGTCCTTCTTGAAGCGCAGGAAGTTGATGCGGGCCACCACGAAGTTCTTCAGGTAGGGGCTCTGGAAGCCCTTGTCCTTGAGCGCCGTCACCACCCGCGCGACCGCGTCGTCCAGCTCCAGCAGCTTGTCGGCCCGGGCCTCGCGCACCTTCAGCGCCTCAGCCATGGGCAGCTCCAGGAAGCGCTCCGCGCGCTTGACGAACGGGTGGTAGGCGCCCGCGGCGAACCGGGGCCGCTTCTCGTAGGCGGCGCCCAGGGTGATGAAGGAGGGCTCCTCGAAGAGGTTGGCGAAGTCCGCCTCGCGCCCGGCCCGCGCGCCGGTGAGCCCCCGGTGCATGCGGATGACCTCGAGCGAGCGCTCCTTGAGGTTGTGGGCCTTCTCCGTGTTGAGCGCGAGGATCTGGTACGCCACGTCCTCCTCGGGGAGCACCAGCGCCATGATGGACTTGGCGCCCAGCAACTTGGAGGCGTTCAGCCGGTGGTTGCCGTTGGGTGTCCAGTACATGCCGTCCTTGCGTACGGCGATCACCGGATCCAGGAAGCGATCCAGCCGCTCCATGGCGGTGGCCAGGCGCTTCACGTGCGGCTCGGACAAGTCACGCTGGTAGGGCGTGGGCTCCACTTTCTCGATGGGCAGCACAGCGAACACGACGGAGTGCGCGCCCAGCGGATCCCGATACACCGAGAGCACCTGGCCGCCGTCCTGCTGGATGGCCTGGATGAGCTCGGTGGGTTGCGGGGCGGCCTCGCTGGCCACCTCGGCCGCGCTCAAGCCTCGCGAGCGCGGCTCTACCTTCTTGCGGCGCGGCTTGCGCGGAGTGGTGCTGCGGGCCTTGGTGCCTGCCTTCTTCGCTGCCATGTCCTCCCCCTCGTACCTGCGTGGACTGCGAACTGGAAGCCAGGAGCCGCGTGGCTAATCGCCGGAGACCGTGAGCTGCTTGAACCGGAGGGTGGGCGCTCCCACGGAGCCGCGGAACTGGAGATCGCTGCCGATGGCGTCCACGTCCTGCATCATCTGCAGCAGGTTGCCCGCCACCGTCACCTCCTGCACCGGGTACGCCAGCTCCCCGTTCTCGATCCACAGCCCGTTGGCGCCCCGCGAGTACTCGCCCGTCACCGGATCCGCCCCGCGCCCCAGCATCGCCGTGACGTAGAAGCCGTTCTTCACCTCGCGGATCAGCTCCGCCGGCGCGCGCGTCCCCGGCTCCAGGTACAGGTTGTTCGTCCCGATGTGCGGCAGCGAGCTGTAGCCGCGAGACGCGTTGCCCGTCGTCTTCGCCTTCGCCTTGCGCGCCGTGAACGAGTCATACAAGTAGTTGCGCAGCACTCCCTTCTCCAGGATCGGCGTGCGCCGGGTGGCCACCCCCTCCCCATCGAAGGGCGCCGTGCTCAGGCCTCGCTTCAGCAGGCCGTCGTCCACCACCGTCACCGACTCCGGCGCCAGCCGCTTGCCCAGCTTCCCGACGAAGATGCTCGAGTTCTTGTAGATGGCGTTCCCATCCGCCGCCGCCGCCAGGTTCCCCACGAACGACGCCGACATGAGCGGATCGAAGATCACCGGCACCTGCTGGCTCTTCACCCGCCGCGCCCCCAGCATCCGCACCGCGCGCTTCGCCGCCTCGCGGCCCACCGACTCCGGCGTCTCCAGGTCCCCCAGGAAGCGCTTGTAGTCGATCCAGTGGCTCGTCTGGAGCTGCCCGTTCTCCGAGGCCACGGGCGACGCATAGAGGTACACGTACGTGCCCGAGTAGCCCGCCGACAGGCCCTCGCTGGAGGCCACGTACACCTCCGAGACGTAGTCCCCCGCACCCACGCTGGCGAACGTGCTGATACGCGCGTCCACCGCCTTGCCGGCCTTCTCCATCTCCAGCGCGGCCTTGATCTTCCAGTCCCCGGCCAGCTCCGCCACCGCCTGATCGTAGAGCTCGCCTGTCTCCCCGAGCTTGCCCAGCTCCTTCGCCGTGGGCAGCCCGTTGAGCTTGTTGGGCGCCGCCGTCTGCGCCAGACGCAGCGCCCGATCCACGAAGCTGTCCAGCGACGCCGGCTCGAAGTCCGACGTGTACGCGAAGCCCAGCCGGTTGTCCTTCGTGATCACCCGCAGGCCTACCCCCTTGCTGGAGGCCTCCGTCAGATCCTCGATCTCTCCGTCCCGAACGCTGCAGGAGCTCTGCCGCCCCACCTCGAGGAACGCCTCGGCCTGCTTCGCGCCCTTCTTCTTCGCCCGCTGGACGATCCGCTTCGCGAGCTGCTCGTAGTTCTTCACGGTGTTGTTCACGGTTCGCTCCTCAGGAGACCTTCGTCCCGCCCACCGTCATGTTGTCGATTCGCAGCGTGGGCAGCCCCACGCCCACCGGCACGCTCTGCCCGTCCTTGCCGCACGTGCCCATGCCCGGATCCGGCATCGGATCGCACCCCACGCGCGACACGTTCTTCAGCGCCTCCGGCCCCACGCCGATCAGGATCGCGTTCTTCACCGGCCGGCCGATCTTCCCGTCCTCGATCTGGTACGCCTCGCTCACCTCGAAGACGAAGTTGCCGTTGGTGATGTCCACCTGCCCACCGCCGAAGGTCGCGCAGTACAGCCCGCGCTTCACCTCCTTCACGATGTCCTCGGGAGCGTGGTCCCCAGGCGCCAGGTACGTGTTCGTCATGCGCGGCAGCGGCATGTTCTTGAAGGACTCGCGCCGCCCGCTGCCCGTGGAGCGCTGCCCCATCAGCTTCGCGTTCAGGCTGTCGTACATGTAGCCCTTGAGCACGCCCTTCTCGATCAGCACCTTGCGCTCGCCCGGCAGGCCCTCGTCGTCCACGTTGATGGAGCCGCGGCTGTTGGCCACCGTCCCGTCGTCAATCACCGTGACGAGCTCCGAGGCCACCTTCTGGCCCAGCTTCCCCGCGAAGAGCGAGGTGCCCTTGCGGATGAAGTCCGCCTCCAGGCCGTGGCCCACCGCCTCGTGCAGGAGAATTCCGCTCCAGCCCGGCGCCAGCACCACCGTCTGCGGCCCCGCCTGGCACTCCGCCGCGCCCAGCGTGGCCACCGCCTGCCGCGCCGCCTCGCGCCCCACCTGCTCCGGCGTGAAGGCGTCGAAGTGGCTGAAGGACACCCGGCCACCGCCGCCATACATGCCCGTGCGCCGCTCCTTGTTCTTCCCCTCGGCCACCACCTGGATGCCGATGCGGCACAGGTCCTGCGTGTCCTCGGTGTAGTGGCCCAGTGTGTTGGCCACCGCGATCCGCTTGGTGTTGTCCGCGTAGCTGCCGTTCACCTGCTTCACCCGCGAGTCGAACGCCCGCGCCGCCTTGTCCGCCCGCAGCACCAGCTCCGCCTTGAGCGCCACGTCCACGTCCGCCAGCGGCATCGCCACCTTGTAGTAGGTGGGCGCCGGCGTCCGGCTCACCTTGAAGCTCTGCTCCGAGCCGGCCCCCTGCGCGATCATCGCCGCCGTGCGCGCCGCCCGCAGCAGCGCCGGCTCGTCCAGATCGTCCGAGTACGCGTAGCCCACCTTCGCCCCGGAGATGACGCGCACGCCCACGCCCTGCACCAGCCCCGTCTGCGCGCTCTTGATGCGCGACTCCTCCAGCACCACCGCCGTGGTGAGGGCCCGCTCCGCGTAGAGCTCGGCGAACTCACCGCCTCGCTCCATGGCAACCGCCAGCAGGCGCTCGATCAGCGGCTGGGGCAGCAGGGGGGCAGCCGCCACCTGCCGGGTGGCCAGGGGGGCCAGCTGGGCCGGGGTGGGGCGCTTCGTCCTCGCCGTCGCACGGGGCATTCGTATTCTCCAAGACACTGTGAAAAGTGGGGAGGACCCTAATGGGGCCATCTCCCACCGGCAACGGCCAACGCACCCGGAGTGTTCCACCTGGACGCCGTTCGCATTCCCCTGGCCGGGCGGGCGCTCTAAGATGCCCCGGCCTCCCAGACTGGCCTACACCATGCCCCCTCGCCGACCGACTTCCCCCCGCGCGGATCCTTCGAAGCCCTCAGGTGGGGAGGCGAAGAGCGATCACACCGAGCTCAAGCCGTCGCCCTACTACACGAGCCGCGCCCGGAAGAGCCGGCCTGCGCCGCCCGTGCCCGACGAGCCGGACGACCCGTCCATGGATCCCCCCCAGGAGCAGGAGTACTACACCTCCAACCACTTCCCGGCCGAAGGGGAGGAGGAGCCCGGCGAGGGCACCCCCGTCGCGGACGATCCCCGCGTGGTCTCCAAGGAGTTCCAGGAGCTGGACGAGGGAGAGGAGCCCCTCGAGGAGGACGACGACAACCCGGACGCCACGCGCGCCGGACCCCCCATCTCCCTGTTGGTGCTCGAGGGCCCGGACGCCGGCAGGAAGAAGCGCTTCAAGTCCGTGCGCATGGTGGTGGGGCGCGGCAAGGACGTGGACCTGAAGCTGTCGGACCAGGCCGTCTCCCGCCGCCACCTGGAGCTGATCCACGGCGACAACGGCACGCTCATGCGAGATCTGGGCGGCGCCAGCGGCACCAAGGTCAACGACGAGCGCGTCGAGGAGAAGCTGCTCAAGCACGGTGACGAGATCGCCATCGGCCGCACGCTGCTGCGCTTCGTGGACGAGATCGAGGCCGTCAAGCAGTTCCGGGCGGAGCAGGACGCCAAGGAGGCCGAGGCCAAGCGGAAGGCCGAGGAGGAGGCGAAGAAGAAGGAGGAGGCGGCCGCCAAGAAGAAGGAGGCCGCGGCCAACGCCACCGCGGCGGGCAAGGGCGAGGTGGATCCGAATGATCCCCGCCTCAAGGAGGGCACTCAGATCCGCGCCGCGCCGGACGGCATGGCCGGCGTGCCCACCCGCCGGGGCCAGGGCAAGCTCGGCGACAAGAAGGTCCTCTACGCGGGCGCCGCCGGTGTCTTCGCGGTGGTGCTGCTGGTGGTGATGATCATCATCTTCGCCAAGAAGGATCCCCCCGCGCCGCCCCCGCCCGATCCCAAGGAGCAGCTGGCGATCGCGAAGATGAATGCGGCGCGCAACGCCATCCGCGACGGCGAGTACGCGGAGGCCGTCAAGCTCATCGAGGACGCGGAGCGGCTCAAGCCGGGCATCGACGAGGAGGGGCTGGCCAAGGCGGCCCAGGCCGAGGCGGCCGTCATGGAGGCCTTCACTGCGGTGCGCGCGCTGATGGCCGAGGGCAACTACGCGGAGGCGCGCAAGAAGCTGGAGGAGGCGCCCGCAGGCACCACCGCCAAGAGCGACGAGGAGCGCGCGGCGCTCGAGAAGGAGCTCAAGGAGGCCGAGGCCGCCTTCTACACCAAGCGCGCCGAGGAGCTGCTCGCGTCCCAGGATGTGGAGGGGCTGCGCGCGCTCATCCCGCTGCTGCCCTCCAGCACCCAGCCGCTCTACCGCGACAAGCTGGCGGAGCTGGAGGCGGCGCTGGCCCAGGGCGCCGCGGAGCAGGCCCGGCTGGAGAAGAACAACAAGGCCCTGGCGGCCAAGCGGGCGGCGGAGCGGCGCGCCCAGTTCCTCGCCGAGGCCTTCGGCTCGGTGGAGCGCAAGTTCGAGAACGGCGACTACGAGCGCGCCGTGCTCGAGTGCGATCGCGTCATCGAGGCCAACAAGGGCGACGAGGAGATCCGCACGCGCGCCAAGATGCTCCAGCGGCTCATCCCCCAGTTCGCCCGCTCCTACACGGATGCGCAGCGCAAGGTGCAGGCCAACTCGATGGAGACGGCCGTCCGCCCCTTGAAGAAGTCCGAGGAGCTCTACCGCGAGATCGGCTTCAAGGGCGCGCTGCTGGACTCCATCCACGAGCAGCTCGCCGAGGCCTCGGTGCGCGCGGGCAAGTCCGCGCTGGCGCGTAACGATCTCGCCAGCGCCGGCCGCCACTTCCGCGAGGCGCTGCGGCTCAACCCCGGCGACTCCCGCGCCAGCGACGCGCTCAGCGGCATGCAGGGCAAGGTGAACGAGCTGTACGAGCGCGCCTACATCGAGAAGGACCGCGATCCTCGGTCGGCAGCGGAAAAATTCAGGATTGTCATCGACACGGCCGAGGAGGGATCCGAGCTGCGGGAGAAGGCTCAAACCCAGCTGAAGGAACTGAGTCCTTGAGTGCGTGGCGGTGCGCTAAGGTGCCGCCCCGTCAGCAACCTTCAGTCCAAGACCTTCTTCTGGGAGAACCGGCATGAGCGAGTCGTCGCTGCGAGAACTCGGGATGGACCTGATCGAGGAGCGCCAGTTCGAGCGTGGTCTCGCCGTGTTCGCCGAGTCCGTCCGTCGCAGGCCCGCCGATCACCGCTCGCGCATGCTCGCGGCGCGCTGCCTGGCGGAGCTGGGAGAGCGGGAGCGCGCGGTGACGGCCTACCACGCCTGCGCCGAGGGCCTGCTCAAGCGGGACTACCTGCTGTCCGCCATGGCGGCCTGCAAGCTGGGGTTGGAGCTGGCGCCCCAGGAGCGCCGGCTGAAGGACACGCTGGCGCGCATCCACGCGCGCGCGGCGCGAAACGCTCCGGGCCGGGCCTCCGTGCCCCCGCCGCTGCCCCCGGACCCGATGTTCGAGGGCAAGGTGGATGCGGACCTGCTGGAGCTGATGGGCGAGGAGCTCATCGCCCGAGCCCTCGAGGTGCTGGCCACGCCGGACACCGGGGGCGTGGCGGATCCCAACAGCCGGCCTCCGCTGCCGCTCTTCGCGGATCTGGATCGGGAGGTGTTCCTGGATCTGGTGCAGCGGATGTCGTGGAAGAGCGTGCCGGCGGACACGGTGATCAGCCAGGAGGGAGACGCGGGCGACAGCCTGCACGTCATCGTCGCGGGCAAGGCGGAGGTGACGCGGCTGGTGGACGGGCAGCGCAAGACGCTGGGCCGGCTGGGCGGCGGCTCCATCTTCGGCGAGCTGTCGCTGATTACCGGCACGCCGCCCACGGCCTCGGTGAGCACCACGGTGGACACGGAGGTGTTCGAGATCCGCCGCGAGCACCTCAACGCGGTGGCGCGCAACTTCCCCTCCGTGCCGCAGGTGCTGGCCGAGTTCGCGCAGCAGCGCATGGCGCGCAACATGATGGCCACCTCGCCGCTGTTCCAGCAGCTGCCGGAGTCCGAGCGGGCCGCGCTGCTGGGGCGCTTCACGTTCCGGGCGCTGCAGCCGCGGGACAAGGCGCTCACGGAGGGCGAGCTGGCGCCGGGCCTCTTCCTGGTGCTGGCCGGCGAGCTGGTGGTGCAGAAGGAGGATCCGGCCGGCGGGGTGGTGAGCCTGGGCGTGCTGCGCGAGGGCGAGGTGGCTGGGGAGATCTCCCTGCTGGCGGGCACTCCCGCGACGGCCACGGTGGTGGCCACGCGCAAGACGGCCACCGCCTTCATGGAGCGCGCGGCCTTCAGCGAGCTGGTGAGGGAGTACCCCTCCGTCAAGACGTACCTGGAGCAGCTCTCGGAGCGGCGGCAGAAGCAGACGGCCGAGGCGCTGCGGCCCGCGGAGATCATCGACGCGGACGAGCTGGTGATCGAGGCGGACCCGGCCGGGGCGGCATGAGCCAGCGGGGGCAACGGTGACGCTCCCGCGCTCGCGTGTGATAGGGCTGGCCCTGGCGCTGCTGGCCGCCGGGCTGGTGCTGGCGCTGTGGCCGAACGAGGAGCTCCCGGTCCAGGAGGCCATCACCCGGAAGATCATCGCGATGACGCGCGCGGCCGAGCAGAAGGACGTGGGCGAGGTGATGGAGGGCATCTCCGACCGCTTCAAGGCGGGCCGGGGCTGGGGCAAGGATCAGGTGAAGGGCGTGCTGGTGGCCCAGGTGCTGCGCGGGCAGTGGGTTCGCATCTTTCACACCGGGCTGGAGGTGACGGAGGTGTCCCCTACGCGGGGAGACTTCACCGTCCGGTTCATCTTCGCGCGCTCGGAGGCGCGGGAGCTGGAGCAGCTGGCGCGGGAGAGCGTCGTGGATGCCTGGAGCGTCGAGGGCGCCTTCGAGAAGGAGCAGGACGGGGAGTGGCGGGTGGTGGAGGCGCGCGATCGCCGGTTGGATCCCACAGAGCTGTTCTGAACACAGGAGCCGTCGGTCGATGAGCAAACAGCGCGCGCCCTTCCGGGAGATCTTCGGGTGGGCGATGTTCGACTTCGCCAACTCGTCCTACACCACCGTCATCGTCACCGTGGCCTTCAGCGTGCTCTTCCCCAAGCTGATCGTCGGGGACGAGCGCGAGGGGAACTTCCTCTGGAGCGTCGCGCTCTCCACGAGCCTGCTGCTGGTGGCGTTGAGCGGGCCGATGCTGGGCTCGCTGATGGACTTCAGCGCGGCGAAGAAGAAGTTCCTCTTCGTCAGCTACCTGCTGACGGTGACGGCCACCTCCGCGCTCTACTTCGTCACGCCCGGCGCGGTGGCGCTCTGCTTCGTCCTCATCGTCCTCTCCAACTACGGCTTCTCGGTGGGGGAGAACTTCACCTCGGCGTTCCTGCCGGACCTGGGCCCTCCGGAGGAGCTGGGGAAGATCTCCGGGCTGGCCTGGGGCGTCGGCTACCTGGGCGGCCTGCTGTCCACCGGCCTGGTCATGTTCCTGACCACGCCCCACGACGCGAGCAACCTCTCCGGCGTGCGGCTGATCGGCCCGCTCACCGGCGGCTTCTTCCTGCTGGCCGGCATTCCCACCTTCCTCCTCTTGAAGGAGCGGGGTGTCGCCAAGGCCCTGCCGGCCGGCGAGAGCTACCTCGGCGCGGGGTTCCGCCGCCTGAAGCAGACGCTGCGCGAGCTGAGGGACTTCCAGGACCTGATCGTCTTCCTCTTCTCGTTCTTCTTCTCCTACGCGGGCCTCTCCATCGTCATCAGCTTCGCCTTCATCTATGGCGATCAGGTGATCCGGTGGAGCCCGTCCTCCCAGGTGGCCATGTTCGTGCTCACGAACATCTCTGCCGCGGTGGGCGCGTGGATCTTCGGCTACATCCAGGATCGCATCGGAGACAAGCGCACCTACAGCATCACGCTGGTCATCTGGATGCTGGCGGTGGTGCTCCTCTGGGGCGCGCCTCGCCTGACGGAGTGGCTCAACGCGACGCTGGGGACGCAGTGGAAGGCGGAGTCGGTCTTCCTCAGCATCGGCGCGCTGGCGGGGCTGTGCCTGGGCTCCACCCAGTCCGCGGCGCGCGCCATCGTGGGCGTGTTCAGCCCCGAGTCCAAGGCGGGCGAGTTCTTCGGCTTCTGGGGGCTGTTCGGAAAGCTGTCCGCCATCTTCGGGCTGATGAGCCTGGGCTTCCTCCAGATCCAGCTGGGGCTCCAGGGCTCGATCCTGCTGTGCGTGCTGTTCTTCTTCATCTCCCTGGTGATCGCGTTCTTCGTCGACGAGAAGCGCGGCCGGGCGATGGCGCGGGCGCACAAGGGCGAGTGACGCCCCCGGGCTCTACTTGCCCGGACACGGCAGCCGTACTCTCACGGGGCGCGGGCTGGCCCCCTTGCGGCCCGAGCCAAGCTGCCCCTGGAAGCCGCCGCCCCAGCACCAGGCCGAGCCGTCCGTGGTGAGCGCGCAGGTGAAGTAGTCGCCGGCGGCCAGTGCCACGGCCTTGCCGCCCAGCCCCGCCACGCGCACCACCCTCGAGGTGTCCGTGAGCGTGACGCCGCCCAGCGTGCCGTCGGTGCTCTCTCCCCAGCAGATCACGTCGCCCCCTTTCGCTCCCTCACGGGCCGCCGTGCGCGCGCAGGTGTGGCGGAAGCCGAACGCCACCTCTTCGACCTGGCGGCCCAGCTCCTTCAACTCCACGGGCGTCATCGCCAGCGCCTGCGACCCCTCGTCCTTCAGCAGCTCGCCGAAGCACCACACCGAGCCGTCCTTCTTCCAGGCGCAGGTCTTCTGGTAGCCGGCCGCCACCCGCACCACCTCGCTCAACCCGGGGACGGGTGCAGGGGAGGGGCTGGACACGGTCTTCCCGAGGCCCAGGGCGCCGTACTCGCTGCGTCCCCAACAGCTGACGGAGCCATCGCGCAGGGCGGCGCACGTGTGGGTCTGCCCCGCGGCGACGGAGACCGCCTCGTGCCCCAGCTCGGACAGCTGGACCGGCTCCTGGCGGGAGGGGGCGTCCCCCGTGCCGAGCTGCCCCTGATCATTGGCGCCCCAGCACCACAGGGTCCCGTCCCTGCGGAGGGCACAGGCATGGCCGTTGCCGATGGCCACCTGGGACACTCCGCCCGAGGAGCCTTCCCACCGGGTCGCGGCCAGCTCCGCGGAGGTCCGGGTCTGCACCCCCCACTGTCCCCAGCACCACAGCGCGTCTTGCGCCCCTCGCGCGCAGAGCTCGCCCGGCCCGACGTGCAGGCTCTGCGCTCCCTCCAGGCCCTGGACTCGCACGGGCTGTCCACTCACCGTGCCGGAGCTTCCGGAGGAGCCGAGGGTCCCTCCCACGCAGTACGCCGTCCCCTGGCGCGTCCTCCCGCACAGGATCCCTCCCCACATGCCCAACTCGACGAGCCCGCCGGACAGCAGCCGCAGCGGCTGGGGCCTCGCCACGTCGGTGTCCTCCTCGTCGCCGCCGCTGAGCCCGGGGGGATGGGCGCCCCAGCACCAGGGCGTGCCGTCTCCCAGGAGCGCGCAGGCCGACCCGCTGCTCGCGGCGAGCTGAGTCACGCACTGCCGCCCCACGGGAGGGCCCCCTACGGTGGGCAGCCCCAGGCGATGCTTCAGGTGTCCGCTGGAGAGGCGCGGCTTCCCCGAAGCACGAGGCAGCTCCACCCAGAGCTCCACCTGTTGTGGAGCCAGGAGCTGCGAGCCGAGCGTCGAATCCTGATCGCCAACCCCGTTGAACTCGACGAGCGGCAGGAGGGAGAAGCGCTCGCGGAGGAGGCCCCCCGGGGGCAGCTCCACCGGAGCATGCGGGTGGAGGCTGGCGATGTCGATGCGGCTGCCGATGTGGAAGCGGAAGATGCGGCCGCTGGCCACTCGGACATGCAGGATCGTGAAGGCCGTCCACCGCACGCTGTCACAGGCCAGCACGGGGAGCTGCCGGGGCGTGGACGTCACGTTCCGCGCCTGGACCTCCAGCCTCAGCTCAGAGGGCAGCGGCCCGCTGTCCGGAGCGACGGCGAGGCCCAGCTGGACGCCGTCCGAGGCCTGTCCCCAGGCAGCCTCCTGCGCCGCAGCGGGGCTGGAAACGGCCAGGATCAGCGTTCCTGTTAGCCACTGCACAAAAAAAAGCAGCCCCCCACGTGTCATTTATTTATCCCCGTTTTGCTCGTCTTGTTTGGTTTTGCGGTTTAGGCCTTCTGGCGGCCCAAGCGAGCTGAAACGTTAAAGACTGCAGAGACGAGTAATACTGGAAAACACGCTCGTCATGCCTGCCGCTGTGGGCAGAAAGATCACACAAAGCTTCATATAGTCCTTGGTCTGGTTAGTCATTTAAGCTTCTAGATGCAGCGATACAGGGGGACGTACCGTATTCCTGGAATACGGGAGTTGCTCACAACTGGTCCTATGCCTCACCCCGCGGTGCGGAGGCTGAGTCAGGGAGGAGAACGTCCGTGAAGAGTCAGTCCATCTATGGGTTTGTGTTTCTCGCCTTCACTGCATGTGGTGCGCCGGAGATGTCCGGTTCGGAGTTCAAGGAGGGTACGTCTCAAGCGCTGGAGGGCTACGACACGACGCCGCCGGTGAGCAGCGTCTTCATCGAGCAGACGCCGGATGAGAACGGCGAGTTCCACAACAACGTCTCCATCCTCATCACGGCCACGGACAACTCGGCCGGAGTGGAGAGCATCACCTGGTCCCTGAGTGGGGCGCAGACGGGCAGCGGCACGGCGTCGGGCTCGTCCGTGTACGTCCCCGTCATCACCAACATGGGGACGACGACGCTGACGTACTACGCGAAGGATCGGGCCAATAACTACGAGCCGGCGCAGACGCGCACCATCGTCATCAGCCCCGTCGCGGGCACCTGCCGGGACGTGGCGCTCAACGACTTCAACCTCTTCGTGCTCGGCAACTACAGCGGCGGCCACGACGTGCGCGGCAAGGTGGCGGCGGCCGGCGACATCTCCATGGATCACTTCTCCCTGGGCGCGGAGCTGCCGGCGGATGACGTGAACAACGCGCTGGTGGCTGGCGGTAACCTGAACGTCACCAACGGCGGCGTGTTCGGCAACGCCCACTACGTGAGCAGCACCACCGCCAACGGCACCGTGACGTTCTACCGGGGCGCCCTGTCGCAGGCCGAGGCCATCAACTTCGGCGAGAAGGCCAACGAGCTGATGACGCTCTCGTACCAGCTCGCCTCGCTGGATCGGAACGGGACGACGCAGTTCCAGTCGTGGGGTGGCCTCTTCCTGCAGGGCACCCACCCGAAGGTGAACGTCTTCTGGGTGCAGGACTACCAGCTCACCGCCACCCGGTACTTCTCCCTCAGCGTGCCGACGGGCTCCATCGCGGTCATCAACGTCTTCGGCTACTCGGCGACCGCCGCCAACTTCTCCAACTCCTACAGCGGCGCGGACTCGCGGAGCGTCCTCTTCAACTTCCCGGATGCCACGAACCTCACCGCGTACAACTACGGCTTCTTCGGCACCGTGCTGGCCCCCTTCGCTGACTTCAACTTCAGCAATGGCAGCTTCGATGGCGGCATCTACGCCGGCTCGATGACGGGCAATGCCGAGGGCCACCTGGCCCCGCTGCGGACCTTCACCATCTGCGGCGGTGGCGTGGGCACCTGAGCCCCGCTGTCTCGTGTGAGCTTCAGGGAAGGGCCCGCGGTCAGCCGCGGGCCCTTTTCCTTACTTCAGCAGGGAGTCCGTCTCCGTCTTCCAGGCCTTGGCCATGGTGGGCTGCCCGGCGGCCGTGAGCCGCTTGCCGATCTCCGCCGCCCGCGTCTGGAGCTGCTCGAGGGGCACCTTCCGGGCGCGATCCCTGCTGAGCGCGACGTAGTGGTGCTGCAGGCCCGTGGCGTAGTCGCCCTCGCCGAAGAGGGCCTCGCCCATCGCCGCATAGGCGTCCGGCAGGGGGCCCGCGCCCGTCTCCGGCGTCACCGCCGCGAGCACCGCGCGCGCCCCGGCGTAGTCCTTGCGCGCCAGCAGCAGCGAGCCCTTGGCGTACTGCGCGCGCGCCAGCGAGGGGCCCTTCACGGCGATCGCCCGCTCATACGCCGCCTGCGCCTCGTCCTGCCGGCCCGCTGCCTCCAGGACGCCGCCGCGGGTCAGCCAGTAGCGATCGTCCCGCTCCAGCGCGCTCACCGTCTTGTCCTCGCCCGCGGGCACCTGCACCTCCCGGAACACCCCCTCGTACGCGTCCAGCAGCGCCAGCGCCCCGGCCCCGTCCCCCGCCTGCTGGAGCGACTTCGCGCCCTCCAGGTAGAGCAGGGGGGCCGTCCGGTGCTTCGCCACCGCCGCCTCGAAGGCAGCCCGCGCGCCCGCATCCTTCTTCGCCGCGAGCGCCCGGGCCCGCCCGAAGAGGGCAGGGGAATCCTCCGGGAGCAGGGCGAGCGCCGCGTCCGCCGCCTTCAGCGCCTCCTCGGGAGCGCCGCGGGCCAGCGCCAGCTCCGCGCGAGCCGTCATCGCGCGCGCCTTCAGCGCCGGAGACAGCTCGGCCTCGCGCTCCTGGACCTCCTGCAGCGCCCGCTCCGCGTCGCCGGGCTTCTCCCGCATATAGAGGAGGGCGAGCGCCGCCGTCAGCTTCGACTGGAGGTGCTCCGGGTTGGCCGAGAGCGCCCGCCCCACCGCCTCGCCGGCCTGGGCGAACAGCCCCTCCTCGAGCAGCGCCTCTCCGTAGGCCGCCGCGTAGCGCGGATCCTTCCAGGCGGCCTCGGTGGCGCGGGAGAAGGCCTGCCGCGCCGCCTGCAGGTTCCCCAGCGCCTGGTACGTCCGCGCCTGGGTGAGCCACAGCTTCGGGTTGCTGGCCCCGCGCTCCCGCAGCGCCTTCAGCACGTGATCCGCCTCGGCGGCCTTGCCCTCGGCCAGCATGAGCCGGGCGCGCACCACCTTGGCGCCGTAGCGCTCCACGTCCTTGGTCTCCAGGGACTCGGCGCGGGCCAGGTGCTCGCGGGCCTGGGCCTCGGCGCCCGGCTGGTGGTGCTCCAGCCACAGCTCGGCCTGCAGCTCCGCGGCGAGGGTGTGGGCCCCGTACACGTTCGCGTCCAGGGCGAACAGGGCGTCCAGCTCCTTGAGCGCCTTCTCCAGATCCGCCGGGTTCCCGCGCTGGGCCAGCCCCTGGGCCGCCTTCAGCCGGATGTCCGTCTCCTGGCGCACCTGGCCCCGGTGCACCACGAAGGCCACCGCGGCCCCCAGCAGGATCGCCACCAGGGCCACCTGCACCAGCGCGCTGGCCAGGCTCTCTCTCCGCTTCCAGTCCCGCTGCCCGACGTTACCGCCGTCTGCCATGCCCATGCGCGACTGCCTCCGGCCCAGAAAATTGAATGGTTTCGGACGTTTATATTGATCAGAGAGCCGCGCCTAGATATGCCCGCTCCCTCTGGGTGTCAACGGAGGGGGGCTGCGGAGGGTTGAGTGGCTGTCCTCTCCGGGAGGTAGCGCGATGGCGGTGTACACGGTGTTGAAGCCCGAGGCGTTCACGCGGGTGGCCGAGGCGTACGGGTTGGGGACGGTGCAGGAGGTGGTGGCCATCCCCGAGGGCTCCATCAACACCAACCACCGGATCCTCACCCCCGAGGGCCGCCTCTTCGTCCGGCACACCACCGTGCGCTCAGCGGAGGATCTGCGCTTCGAGGCGGCGCTGCTGACGCACCTGACCGAGTCCCACTTCCCCTCGCCCACGCTGCTGCTGACGAAGCAGGGGCGGCCCTTCCTGGAGCTGGAGGGCGGGCGGGTGAGCGTCTTCAAGTGGCTGTCGGGCGAGGAGCTGCGGCGCCCGCAGATCACCCCGGAGCACGTGGAGCGCCTGGGGCAGGAGCTGGGGAAGATGCACCGCATCACCCAGTCCTTCGGCGGCAGCCGGGACAACCCGTACAGCGCCGGACAGGTGCGCAGCTGGCTCGCCGGGCTGCGGCGCCACAAGGACGACGAGGTGGCCACCGTCGCCGACGAGCTGGAGGAGCACCTGGAGCGGGCCGAGCGGGAGCGGGGCCACGGGCTGGAGCCGCGTGGGGTGATCCACGCGGACCTCTTCATGGACAACGTGAAGTGGCTGGCGGACCGGGTGGGGGCCTTCTTCGACTTCGAGATGGCGTGCAAGGACGCCTATGGCCTGGACGTGGCCATCACCCTGAACGCCTGGTGCTTCGATAACGGGGAGTACCGGCCGGAGCTGTGCAAGCCGTTCATCCGTGGCTACCTGGACTCGCGGCCGCTGGCGGCGGTGGAGCGCGAGAACCTGTTCGGCCACGCGCTCTTCGGGGCGGTGCGCTACACCGCCAGCCGCATCCGCGACTTCCACCTGTCGCCGCTGCCCCCGGAGCAGCTCACCCGCAAGGACTTCCGCACCTACCTGGGGCGGGCGCGGGCGCTGGACGCCATGGGGCCCAAGGGCTTCCTCGCGCTGCTGGGGCTGTGAGCGCGAGGCGCCGCGGGTGCGTCAGATGCCGGAGACGATCTTCCACTCACCCTTGATCTTCTTCAGCTGCATCTGCTCCAGCTCGGAGTCGCTCTGGGGCCGGGTGGTCAGCGAGGGCAGCCGCCAGCTCGCGTTCCAGAAGTAGATGGCGGTGGCCGTCTCATCCTCGATGTCCACCCGGCGCACGCTCAGCTCCACCTTCGGGTTGTCCAGCTTCGGCAGGGTGTTGGCCAGGCGCGTGGGCAGGTTGGCGTAGGTGAGATCGTCGTCGGGGGACTCGGTGCCGGCGTCCTCCTTGAAGTCCTCGGAGACGAGCGCCTGGATGGCCTTGGCATCCCGGGCCTCCAGCGCGGTGCGGTAGCGCTCCATGATGGAGAGGATGGCGCGCGTGTCGTTGTTGTCGGGCAGCTCGGTGCCCGGGATGCGGCGAGGAGCACAGGCTGCGGCCAGCAACAGGGGAAGGACGAGAAGGGCTCGGAAGATCATGGTTCGGTCGCCTCTAGGGGTGCAACCGCGCTGGTGTCAACTCATTCCCCAGCCCGGGCCCCGCTCAGTAGCCGCCGCTGAGGCGCCCCTGGCGCACCAGCGAGTCCAGCTCGGCCTGCAGCTCGGAGCTCTCCTGGCTCTGCTCCGAGGCGCTCGCCCCGGGGGCCGCTTCGTCCAGGAAGCGCGCCACGTCCTCATCGAGGATCTGGAGCTCCTCGCCCGGGTGCTGCATGAAGTGCAACACTTGCTGCACGTACTCGTCGAGGGGAACGCCCAGCTCCTCGGCGAGCTTCACCGTGTAGGGATCCTTGAGGAGCTGCGCGCGGAGGGCTTCAGAGGAAGGGGAGGCGGTCATGGGCGGCCAAGCTGGCCATCCGCGCTACCGCTGCCACCCCTGCCCTGCGAGGCCACCGTGAGTTCTCCAAGGAACGTTGCGCTTCAGCCCTTGCGCAGCACCTCGGCGATGAAGCGGGTGAGCACCGGCGCCTCGCCGTCGAGGATCTTCAGGCCTTCGGACTGGATGATCTTCTCGCCGATCATCGCCAGCGGCTTCATCAGCAGCGGCAGCTTGAGGGAGATCTCCCCATCCATTGTCCGCTCTGTCGCCCCGCCGACATCGCGCAGCCGCAGCGTGCCCGTGTTCACCAGCATCTTGGAGATGGTGTGGGAGGTGGGCACGTTGGTGAAGGTCAGCTCCTTCTTCTTCTTGTCGTAGGTGGACGTCTCCACGAAGGCGAACCACTCGGGCGGCACCCGCTTCGGGCCGATGGTGGCGATGACGGGCTTGGGGCGGTAGCGCACCTTGCGGCGGACCTTGTCGCCCTCTTCCTTGACCTCCAGCGCCTGGACCTCCAGCAGCACGCCGTGGTTCTTGAGGAGGAAGTCGAAGTACCGCGGGTCGAGCATCGCGCGCTCTACTTCGTCCACCGTCCCCGTGATCCGCTGCCGCGATTCGAACCGCATACGCCCTCCTGAGAGTGTGGCGCCTGCCTCTAGCGGAAAGCCTGCCGGGGTACCAGGGGTCCGTGGAAGGCGGCATCCTCGAAGTCACACCGGGCCTGCCACTCATCGGCCGCCTTCCGGAAGGCAGGTCCAAAATCGGGCAGAGCGCCCACCTCATGCCGCACCGCGCCGCAGTCCCCGGCCAGGTAGGAGGACTCCACCCTCATCTTCAGCGCCTCCCGGCGGATGGCCTCGGGCAGCGCCTCGCCGCCGGCCGCCAGGGCCCGGGAGATGTGCTCCACCGCCAGGGTGGGATCGCCCACCTGCTGCAGCCTCCGGCCCAACAGATAGTGGAGGTAGGGATCCTTCTGGGCGGTCTCCAGGGCGCGGGAGAGGTACAGCAGGCGCAGCTCCTCTTTGCGCGAGCGGAAGAAGCGCTCCACCGTGCTCAGGCGCGAGGGAGAGTCCAGCGAGGCGAGCTTGATCTGGGCCGAGCGGGTCAGCTCGGGGCTGGGCGCCAGCGAGAGCACCCGCTCCAGGTACCCCTTCGCCTCCTCGAGCCTCTCCAGGCGCAGGGCCATGTCCGCCTGGTCCATCACCACCTCGGCCTCCAGGGCGGGTTGCTCCTTCACCTTCGGCTGCGCGGCCAGGGTGGCCAGCACCTGGGCGGCCTCGGTGGTGCGGTCGAGCTGGTCCAGGGCCAGGGCCTGGCCCATGGGGTAGGTGGGCTCCTCGGGCTGGAGCTCCGTGGCGCGCCGGTAGAGCTCGAGCGCCTCCCGCGGATCGCTGGCGAGCGCCTCCTGGGCGACCTTCTGGAGCCGTGCCACCTCGCGGGCACAGGCGCGGGTGAAGAGGGCCCCGGTGCGGAAGCGCAGGAAGGCGCGGCTGATGGCCGCCTCGTCCAGCGGCAGCGCGTCCACGTAGCGCTCCCACTCGGTGACGAGCTCGTCCAGCGAGCGCCCGTAGGCCAGCTGGAAGTCCGCGTGGGCGTAGAGCGCGCGCACCTTCTCCGGGCCGTAGGTGTCCGCCAGGAAGCGCAGGAACGAGCCGGCCACCGTGTACGCCCGGGAGGGCGCGGACTGGTAGAAGCCCTGGGTGCCCATCAGCTTGCGCATGTCCGGGGCCAGCTTCTGGCGGCGCATGCCCGCGGCCCACTGGTGCAGCGTGAGCTCGCCCTGGATCGGATCGTCCGCGGCGACCGCGAAGCCCTCGATGACGCCCATCAACGGCCAGAGCCCCAGGCGCGTGGTGACTCGGAACGGGCCGCTGCCCGCGGGCGCCGCCATCACGTGCGCCAGCTCGTGGTGCAGGCTGGTATGGGGGAAGGGCTTGTCGTTGATGTGCAGCTCGGCGAGCCACGGCTTGGCGAACTGCGTCCTCCCCGCACCCACCAGCGCCTGCTTCTCCTCCTCCGTCTTATAGAGGTAGACGCGGATCCGCTCCGTGGGGGCGCCGCCCAGGAACTGGGAGAGCTGGTGGTGGCGGAACTCGAGGTCCCTCGCCAGCCGCTCCACGGCCTCGCGATCCAGGCCGCGCGGGTAGTGCAGGCGGAAGTGCTCCGTGTCGCGCACCCCGCCGAGCTGCTCGGCCAGGAACGCGTGCGTCATCCGCAGCCCGAGCGCCGGCCCGTTCCCCTCCAGCAGGGCCACCGCTCCCACCAGCAGTCCCAGCAGCACCCACCCGCCACGTGAGGGGCGCGGCCGGGCGAGGCGGCCCTCTCGCACCTCCAGGCTCACGGAGGTGAGCAGCGCGAGCAGCCCGGCCAGCAGCAGTGTCTCCAGCCGGAACCACCCCAGCCTCGGCGTCACCGCCAGCGCCTCGTCATAGAGGGGACCTGGGAGATGTCCGAGAAAGTGGTTGAAGGCGTACACCTGGGGCCCTGCGATGATGGGCCAGGCGGTGGGCACCCCGGAGAGGAGCACCAGACCGATGTAGGCGAGCACCGCCCGGCCGGGCCGTCGGACCCAGAAGCCACAGAGGACGCCTGCGGCGGAGGCAAGCACGGCGGAGGGCAGGGTGAGCAGCGGATAGAAGCCCACCAGCTCGAAGGGATCGCACTGGGTTGAAAAGAGTGCGAAGAGGGTGGAACTCAGGAACGGGGGCACGAGCACGGCCCCGTTCAGCAGCAGCGCGGTGCCCAGCGCCAGGGCCACGGCCTGTCCCGGACGCTCGGGGCGGGGGAGCTCCTTCAGGCGAGGCTCTTCGCCTCGGAGGAGGCGGCGCTCCTGGGCCGCGGCGGCGATGCCTACCCCACCGCCCAGGAGGCCCACGGCGATGGAGAGGGCCAGCCCCAGCTCGAAGCCCGGCAACCCGAAGAGGGGCAGGAAGACGAGGGCCGAGCCGCCGAGCGCCAGCAAACCCACCACGGTGAGGATGGCGGGACGACGCAACAGGGCGGAGGCACGGGACCACAGGACTTGCTGCATAGGCTCCCCTATACTCTCCGCCAGCATGCCCGAACAGAAGACCGGTCCCGAGGCCCGCCAGTACGCGCGCGCGCCCATTGAGCTGAAGGTCGACTACAAGAAGCTCAACTCCTTCTTCGCCGACTACACGAAGAACATCTCCAAGGGCGGCACCTTCATCAAGACGAAGAAGCCGCTGGCCATTGGCACGCGCTTCCTCTTCAAGCTCACCGTGCCGCAGCGCGCCGAGCCCTTCGAGCTGCTGGGCGAGGTGGTCTGGTCCAAGGGGGATGGCGATGAGCCCGGCATGGGCATCCGCTTCATCTACACCGACGACTCCCAGCGCTCGGAGTTTGAGGGCGTGGTGGAGAAGCTCATGTCGGACAGCCTCGGGGCGGACCTGACCGAGAAGCTCCTGAAGAAGCCGGTGAGCTCCTGAGTATGCGCCGCTCTCGCATGCATGCAGTGGGTGCCGCGTTGCTGCTGATGCTGGCCTGCCAGGCGCCCGAGGCCCAGGGCAAGCCGCCGCCGCCGACGGCTCCTCCCTCGACCGACGTGACCGCGAAGGACTATGTGATGCCACCGCTGCCGCGTGCCTTCGTGCGCCTGCACGACGCCTTCGGAGGAGTGCACCGGGTGGAGGTGGAGGTGGCCGCCACCCCCGACGCTCGCACCCGCGGGCTGATGTGGCGCACGGAGCTGGCGGCCGGCAAGGGCATGCTCTTCCTCTTCCCGGAGGAGGAGGTGCAGAGCTTCTGGATGCGCAACACGCTCATCCCGCTGGACATGCTCTTCATCAACTCGCAGATGCGGGTGGCGGGGATCGTCGAGCGGGCCCAGCCGCGCTCGCTCACCTCGCGCTCCGTGGGAGCCCCCAGTCAGTACGTGTTGGAGGTCCCCGGCGGCTGGAGCCAGTCGGTGGGAGTGACGAAGGGCAGCACCGTCGAGTTCGAGGGCGTCTCCCAGCTCCCGATCGTCCCCTGACCGCCCCCGGGCGCCAAGAAGCCCGGTGGAGCAGGAACAGACCGGGGCCGGAGGCCGCTGTCGGCGGTGCTTGGCGCAAACCTGTCCGACAACCAGACCGGTTCTGGAATGCAGCGCCCGCCGGTCAGGGAGTGGGCTTGGCGCTCACCGCCTTTGTGGCGGGCCGTGCCTCAGAGGAGCCTCCCGGGTACCGGGTGACAGTGCCCTCGTGAGGCCCGGGGAGCGCGTCCTCCACGCCCGTCTCGAGCGCGGGATCTCCGGATGGAAGCTCCCGGTGGACGTTGCTGGCGGGCGCCACGGTGGCCTCCCTCCCTCGCGTGAAGCTCTGCTCGCGGACGATCAGCCGGTACGCCTTGTCCAGCTGCAGGGCGCGCACGGGGCTCGGGAGGAGCAGCGTGGAGATGTTGGCGCGGAGGGCCTGGGTGGCCTCCGGGCGGAGCGCACCCGCGGGGGTGAAGAAGCGCTCCAGCACCTCCGTGTTCGCGCGCAGCTCGTCTCCCGCGCCATTGTGCTCCAGGTAGTACGCGTACTCGCCCCGGCCGTCCGCGCGCACGGGCTCGCGCACGCCCTCCAGCCCTCGCTGCGACCCGTGGAACCAGCCGGCCTGGAACTCCGAGGCGGGCAGCTTGCGGCCAAACGAGAAGACGCTGTCATCCGTCGCGCCGATCCCTGAGTGGCAGCCGATGCAGAACGCGTGCTCCTCGCGCGTCTGGGGCCGCAGCTGGCCACGGGCATCCTCGATGAAGCCCTGGAGGCGCCAGCCGGCTCCGTTGCCAATGCCCTGCTCACTGCTGCCACCGATGCTGCGGGTCTTGTCGGGGCTCTGTACCGCCTCGAACGCCTCGCGGCCCGCGGCCTGCATGAGCTCTCCATACCGGCGCCAGCCCTTCTTGATCATGTAGCGCAGCTCCTTCAGCCGCGCCGCCATGCGGGGCTTTCCATCCACCACGTCGAGGTAGCGCACGGTATGCGCGAACTCCGTCCCCTCCGGGAAGAGGCCCGCCGCGAGGTGGAGCTCGTCCTGCTGCTGCAGAGCGCGCGCGCGGCCCACCCAGCTCATGGTGCGCTGAGGCGGCGCCCAGATGAACTTCACCAGCCGCGCCGTCCCGAGCTTGCCATCACCGTCGAGATCGACGCCGAGCTTGGCCTCCTGAGCCGGAGCGATGGGGACATCCCGGCGGGCCACGAGGGCCTCGACGATGGCGAGGTTGAGCGCGTACACGTCGGGATCCGGCTTGCCGCTCTCGTCCTGCCGGAACGGCTCGGGGAGGCGGATCAGCACGTCACCGAACGAGCCATTGGTGGGCCAGAAGGTGCCAGGGAAGGGGTAGTACGCAAATGCTCGCCAGCCGGTGAGGCTCCCGTCCGGCCGGCGGTCGAAGCCGCGCGAGTCGAAGGAGAAGGCGAGGTCCGGGATCCACCCATCCCAGCGGCCGTCGTGATCCATGTCCCAGCCCTTCGGGACCTGCTGGAGCGTGCGCGCGAGGATCGGCGAGCCCTCGGGATCCAGGTAGTTGCTCTGGCGCACGTAGGCGAGGATCTCCTCATCCGGCATGGCCGCGACAGCCTGGCGCCGATCCACGAAGAGGTTCGTCCAGGGGTTGCGCCGCGCCACCTGGGGGAAGGCGAAGTCGAGCTGCAGCGCGGCGTCGTCGACGTAGTTGGGCGGGCGAGAGCCCTGGTGGCACACGAAGCAGGGGTTGTGCGTGCGCCCCGATTCTTCCCGCGTCTTCGTGTAGCACTGCGGCGGGATGTAGGGCGTGGCGTGCGAGAGCACGTCGTCGTGCGACGCCGCTTGGGTCATCCCTGCGTCTGGAAGGGGCGAGCCCGGAGCCCCTGCATCCGGGGTCTTGGACTCCGTGCCGCGGCAGGCACAGGCCGCGAGGAGGAGCGAGAGCGGCAGCAGCGAGGCCCGCGGCGACATCCACATCTTTGAAGAAGCTCCTGCAGGGGTGCCGCGGAGGAGGGCCCTCCGCGGCATCGAGGGGGTGACGACTCCAGCGCCCGGGCCGTCACGAGAACGGCCCGGACCTGGGGCTTACTTCAGCGGCGGGAACGGCCCGAAGACACCGACCCAGCTATCGCGGCCGGTCGCCTCGGGATCCGAGATGCGGGCCACATCCGTCTCGCCGTAGGGGTGCTGGACGACGCCCAGCAGGTAGCCGTGGCCATTGAGCTCCGGGTACCAGTACGGAGAGGTCGTCTCGGAGCCGTAGGGCGTGGTCATGATGCGCGTGAGCTTCCGCGTCACGGTGTTGTAGGACCAGATGGCGTCGTTCTGATGGCCGCTGGTGTCCTCGCCGATGATCAGCGTGTTGTAGCCGGGCAGGTACGTCACGTTGTCCGGGCTGGCGAGGCCGGTGACGCTGCACGAGTTGCCCACGTACGGGCTGCCCGCCGCGTAGTTGGTCGGCACGCCCATGATGACGGGGTACCAGTTGAGGGGCGCGTACTGAGTCACCACCGCGCCGGCCGCGTTCGTGAAGGCGCCCACGTTCAGGCCGAAGACGCCGCCGCACGCGTTGGCCGCGACGCTGATGTGATCATCCCCACCCGGCTGGGTGATCATGCCCTTGGCGATCTCCGTCAGCGCGATGTAGACCGTGTGCGAGTCGGGATCGTAGGTGAGGCCCTCTTCCTTGTTCAGCTCGGTGGTGCCGCCGAGCAGGGCCGCGTAGCGCCGCGTCTCGAGCCGCGAGGCCGCCAGCTCCATCCCCGGCTTGAGCTGGAGGCACTCCAGCTTCTCCGAGTTCGCTGCGCGCACCGCCTTGAAGCCCGCCGTCGGGCAGGTGCCGTCCGTGTTGGGCGTCTCCGCCAGGAACATGTCGGCGAAGGTGAGGCGCGCGGTGCTGCCCGACGGGTGGATCAGGGCACGGATCTGATCATTCGTCGCGTGGCCGAGGTTGATCCACTCGATGTCAGCGGTGAAGTCCGTCCCGCCGCGGGGGCTCGTCTGGTAGGCGCGCATCCCGTACAGCGTGCCGGCGCTCAGGTCCTTGGCCGTGTCCGCGACGAACATGTAGAGGCTCACGTTCGCGCCGTCATCGGTGAGCAGGACGGTCTTGTTGTCCGGCATGACGTACGGCACCTCGAGCGAGCCGCGCCCCATCGCGTAGTGCTTCTTGAGCGAGGCGTTGCCGTTCTCGTCGAGGGTGACCTCCACCGGGTAGCCCGCGAAGTACGGCGAGTAGGCCGCCAGGAAGGTGGCGTAGTCGCCATCGGGGACGCCGTCCATGTTGGCGTCGGTGAGGTCCACGCCGAAGTACTGGGCGGTGAGCTTGAACTCGGGGAACGTGGGCGAGGTGGCCTTCGACTTCAGGTCGGCCCAGCTGGTGCGCTCCTGGACGAAGCGGGCGTCCGGCGGGAACTCCTCGGAGGCCAGGTGCGTGTTCCAGGGCGACTTCGAGCCGGCGCAGGAGTACCAGAAGCCGTCGATGGGCGAGGTGTCGATGGCCTTCGTCGCCGTCGCCGAGAGGATGCCGTTGGCGTCCTGGCTGATGCTCGTCACGAACATTCCCGCCGGCATCGACTCGGTCGAGCTGTACATGAAGGTCTTCCCGCCGACCTGGATGAACGAGGTGTTGTCGTGGGCGTTGGTGATGACGACCTCGCCCGCGTCATCGCGCAGGGGCTGGCCGGTGCGCGACAGCAGGACGTTCAGGCAGGTGCTGGGGCTGTTGACGAGATCGCACCGGCGCTCGGGGCGGGAGGGATCCTGGTTGCCGCGCAGGATCGTCGTGAAGTTGATGGGGACCTCGGTGCCGTTGACGTTGGCCAGGGTCGAGGCGCGGACCTGGTGCTTCTCCGCGTTGGTGCGGGGGAAGCCCACGTCCGCGAAGGAGAGCCACTTCATCGTGCCCGTGGGGCCCTCGGCACCCGGAGTGCCTGCGGTGCCCGGAGGGCCTTGAGGCCCCTGAGGGCCTGTGGTGCCGGTGTCACCCGTCGGGCCTTGGAGCCCCTGGTCCCCGGTACAGGCCGTGAGTGCCAGCGAGCCTGTGAGGAGTGCGGCCTGCAAGGTGAGACCTGTTCGAATCTTCATCATGTCGTGCGTTCCTCTTCCGGAATGGAGAGGGCCGGGAGGTTATCCGGGGAGGGTGACCTTCCGCATCCAGAGGGGCGATTCCCGGCCGGGGGCAGATTTCACCCAGCCCCTGGGGGCAGGAAAGTCGTGCCGCAGTGTGTCGGGAACGGCCGGAGGAAGGGCAACCAGACGGCCACGCTCCGGTGCCACGAAGGTGACGGGCGGGCCTCAGCGCTCCTTAGAGCGTGTTTCAAAATTAAGAGGTGAGCCTCCGGTAACAGATGAGCGAGCACGCCAGCAGCATCATCGCTCGATGAGCCGGTGCCGTCTTCTCGAAGCGAACGCGGAGCCTGCGATACTGGTGGAGCCAGGACAAGGTGCGCTCCACAGGCCAGCGGGTCTTGCCCAGGCCACTGCCGTGGGGCGTCCTCCGCTTGGCGATCACCGGCTTGATCTTCTTTTTTTCAGCTCCCTGCGGTGTGCCTCGGAGTCATAGCCTCGGTCTGCCTGGAGGCGCTTGGGCCGACGCCGGGGACGCCCCCGCTTGCCGCGCACAGGCGGGATGGCCTCCACCAACTTCAGCAACTGGGTGATGTCGTTGCGGTTGGCAGCCGTCAGCTCGATCGCCAGGGGCGTGCCTTCGGCGTCGGTCAGCAGGTGGTGCTTACTGCCGCGCTTGCGCCGATCTACCGGGCTGGGGCCCGTCTTGCGCCCACCGCCAGGGGCTCGTAGTTGCGCACTGTCGACCAGCGCCCGCTCCCAATCCAGCAGCCCTCGCGCCTGCATCTCGGCCAGCAGCGACTCCAACAGCCTCTTCCAGACGCCCGCGCGATGCCACTTCATCAGCCTTCGCCAACAGGTGACGCCGCTGGGCCACTGGGAGGTGGCCGGCAGCAGGGCCCAGGGCACTCCCGTCTTCAATGCGAAGACGATGCCCTCGAAGGCCTTGCGGTCATCCACGGGCTTTCTGCCCGCGAACTGTCGGTGGCGGCTCCGTCGCGGCTTGGGTAGCAGCGGCTCCACTCGCCGCCACAGGTCGTCAGGTACCAGGGGCTTGCTCATGCGCGCTCCGTGCACCCAGGGTGCGCACGCTCAGCACAACCCGCTACCTCTTAATTTTGAAATACGCTCTTATAGAGCAGGAAGATCCACGTAAGCGCGGCCAGCGCGGCGCCGAGGAGCGCCAGCGCAGCGCTCCAAGCCAGGGCTCTCTGCCAGCTTCGCAACCGCAAGTGCTCCTCGTCCGCCCTCCTGCCGCGGGCCAGCCGATTACACCAGAGGGCACGCTCTCCAGGCACCCTCCAAGTGCGTGACGGCCTCCTGTTTCTCCCGCTCGCTCACGGAGGAGGGACGCCCGGCCCTCGGGGCCCACCCCGCACCGCGGTGAGCAGCAGGTCGTACTTGCCGCCGAGGAAGGTGCGGAAGCCGTGCTGGTGCAGGTAGCGGCGATAGAAGGAGAGGTCCTTCACCAGCAGGGAGAGATCCGGCTCGCGCAGGTTGCGCACCCGGGCGCCGTAGACCACCTCGCCGTCGCGGAAGCGCGAGTTGGGGAAGCCGAGCACGAGCGCGGCCTGCGGCTCGAGGTGCTCCTGCACGAGCCGGCGCAGCAGCGCGTGGTCGTCCACGCCGGGGCTCTGCAGCGTGCCCACCGACACCACGAGGCTGAAGCGCCCGAGCCCGGGCGGCAGGGAGTTGAGGTCCGCGAGGACGAACTCGTGGCGCGCGTCGGGGAAGCGCGAGCGTGCCTCGGCCAGCGCGCTGGCGCTGTGGTCCACTCCGACGAAGGAGACGTCCGGCGAGCCCTCGAGCCAGGCGAAGGCGGCCAGCTCATCCCCGCGGTTGACGCCCAGGTCCAGCACCCGCGCGCCCGCGGGGAGCGAGATGCGCCCGAGCGCCTCGAGCCAGGGCAGGAGGAAGCCCGCGTCTTCGAGCTTGCGCAGCCGGGCGAACGCGGAGCCAGCGCCGTAGCGCTCGTGCGGCGCGTGTCCCTCGGGGACGTCCTCTCCGCCGGCATGCCAGGGGGCCTCGGGCCCGAGCCGCTCGAAGGTGAGCGCCACATGGGTCTCGTCCACCACGCGGGGCGTGAGGAGCCGGCACGAGAGCCCCTCGGCCAGATCGCACCAGCTGCGCAGCGGCCGGTGCACGAGGCCGCCGCCCGGCCCCACGCGCTCCCCTGGGTAGCAGCCACGGCCGAGGTCCGGGTCGGGCACCTCGATGCACGCCCTGCCGGCACCGAGAGCCTCCCTCAGGTGGCGGTGGATGAGGACGAGCGGCTCGTCATGGAAGCGCCGCGGGCGGACGGAGGATTCGGTAGGGCTCGGCATGGGGCCGGAGACGGTTCTTACACCTGCGCGCGGCGCTCGAACATGAACGCGCTGGTGCGCGTGGTGGCGGCCCGCTCCTTCACCTTCTTCTTGAGCGAGGCCGCCAGGCCGGAGAGCGAGGCCGGGTGCACGTTCCCGCCCATCCTCCGGCTGTCCAGCACCGCCAGGCTGAGCGTCACCAGGGAGAGCTGCACGCTCGTGCCCTTTCGATCCGTGGCCTCGAAGAACCCGCGCTCCAGATCGCCCGGGTCGAACAGCGCGCGCTTCTCCTCGTCGAAGTGGCGGCAGAGGGTCTCCAGCACCCCGGGGTCGATCTCCCCCGGGCACACGAGCACGAAGTCATCCCCGCCCACGTGGCCCAGGTGGCTCCCGGGGGGCAGCAGGTGCAGGCTCTCCGAGAGCACCCGCGCCGTGAGCCGGAGCAGCTGGTCTCCCCGAGGGAAGCCGTAGCGATCGTTGTACTCCTTGAGGCGATCCAGATCGGCGTAGATGACGGTGAACCCCGCGCCACGGAGCGCCTGCCGGATCCATCGCTCGATCATCCGGTTTCCCGGCAGGTGCGTGAGCGGGTGGGCCCCCGTGGTTGCGTGCACCTCCAGCTCCGTGGCCCGGGTGATGAGCTGCTTCATCGTCACCGTGCCCAGGAACCGTCCCTGCGCATCCGTCACCACCACCGGGTCATAGAGCGCCTCCGGTGCGCGCTCCATGGCCGCCTTCGCCAGGGCGGGGAGCTCCAGGGTGTCTTCCACCACGAGCGGCCGCTCGTTCGAGGTCAGCTCCGAGTGATGCCGGGTCACCAACGCGCGGGGCTTCTCGCCCTCGAGGAGGACCACGTGATCCAGGCCCGGTGTCCGCTGGAAGAGCCGGTCCAGCTCCTCGGCCTTCGTCCCCGCGTCCACGCAGAGGCGGCGGATGACGATGCCTCCCACCGTCTCGTCGTCCTCGTCCTTCTGGAAGTGGAGCGCGCGGGTGGCCTCCCGGCGGTTGCTCTCGAACTCCTCGGAGGGACGGGGGGGAAGGCTCGCGGGCCGCGCCACCAGATAGCCCTGCGCGTGGCGGATGCCCAGGCGCAGCAGCACGTTCAGCTCGTCCCAGGTCTCCACGCCCTCGGCGATGAGGGTGCTGTCCACGCTGGAGGCGAAGGCGACCAGCGACTTCACCAGGTGCTGCTTGTAGCCATGCCGGTGGATGTCGCGCACCAGCGCCTGATCCAGCTTGATGAAGTGCGGCGCGCTGTGCACCAGCGTCACCAGCCCCGAGTGCCCCGCCCCGAAGTCATCCAGCGCGATGCCAAAGCCGAGGCCGATGCACTGGCGCGTGATCTGCCGGAGCTGCTCCGAGTCCGCGAAGGTGCTCGTCTCGGTGATCTCCAGGACGATCTGCCGGGGGCTCACCCCGTGCTGTGCGAGCAGCTCCAGCGTGGAGCCGTCGCGGAAGCGCGGATCGCTCAGCACGTCCGGCCCCACGTTGATGAAGAAGGGGACTCGCCGGGCCTCGATCGGCAGGAGAGCAATCCGCCGGACGGCTGCCGTCCAGCACGCCCGCTCCAGCTCCCAGGTGACGCCCTCCACCCGGGCCTTGCTGAAGAGCACGTGGGGGGCCTGCAGGGGCCCCACGCCTCTTGAGAGCACCTCGTAGCCGATGGGCTCTCCGGTCATCAGGTCCACGATGGGCTGGAAGACGGAGGCGATCCGGGGCTCCTCCCCATTCCAGAGCCAGGCTGGCGGTTCCGAGGCACCGCTGATCGAGGAAAGGCTCATGCCTGGAAGATGTAACGGATCCCTCTGACCGCTCTACGCCTGCCGGGTGAGCGCTATGCAACAAACCCGTGACGCAGGCGTGACGGCCAGACGCTTGCCCTCTCGGAGGAGGGCAGACAGGGAGACGTCTCAGGGCGCGGGGATGCTCAGGACATCCGCTCTTGGACGTGCGGAGCAGGGGGCTCCGTGCTGCTGGCGATGGGAGAGACGGGAGCCATGCTCTCGGCAGCCACGATCGGAGGCGCCGGGGCCACGATGGGAGCCTCGGTCTGGGCGAGCGTCGCCTGGGCCGCCACCGCGTCCATCGCCTGGCCCTCCTCGAGCTGGGACGCGGAGAGCGCCCGGAAGCGGCGGGTCAGCGCGGACAGCTCCGCGGCCTTCAGCTGCGCGTGTCCGCTGCGCAGCGACAGGAGCGCCACGCGGGCCCGATCGAGCTGCGCCACCTGGGCCCGCAGCCGCGCGAGGATGCGCTCCCGGCGCAGCTTGAGCTCTCCCAGGCGCTCCATCTCCTCGGCCAGCGAGGCCGCGGCGGACTCGAGCTGCCGGCGGGCGATCTCGTCGGTGCTCGCCTTCGCGGCGCGGAACAGCTCCTCGCGCTCTGCCTGCAGCTCCGTCTGGGCGCGCTCCTCGAGCTGGGCCTCCACGCCGGCCCACTCCGAGGCCAGCTCCACGGCATCGCGCGTCATCTTGGAGAGCGTCCGGGCCAGCTCCTCTCGGGCAGGCTCGCGGGGGAGCTGCGCCAGGGACTGGCCGCACTGCCGGTAGATCGTCAGGGCGCGCTCGGCCAGGGTGTGGAAGTCACCGGAGAGCTGGGGCAGCAGCTCCTCGCAGCGGGCCTCCACGGGATCCGAGGAGAGCGCCAGGTGCGCGGCCACGGAGCTCAAGCCCACGAAGAGGCCCACGACGGCACCGGCCACGCTCGCGCCCAGCAGCACGGGGGTGGCCAGCTCCGTCAGCCGCGCGGCCAGGATGCGTGCCACCTCCACGCCGCTCAGGGTGAGCCCGGCGCACAGGAGCGCTCCGAGCACGTAGTTGACGAGGGTGGGGCGGCGCTCGCCTACCTGGCCCTCCTCGCCCCGCTCGTTGAGGTGGGCACGCACCAGCAGGGCCCCTGCCGCCGCGGCGCTCAGGCCGGCCGTCCACGCGGGCGCCATGCCCAGGGCGTAGGGCAGGGCGGGCAGCAACACGCCCAGGGCCGAGAGCAGGAGCCGGTCCCACTTGTCCCCTCGGGCCAGGGTCAGCAGGGTGCAGGCGATGGCGAGGTAGGCCAGGGGCACCGGCACACCGGCCTTGAAGGTGGCCAGGTGCAACAGGCCGGCGCCCGCTCCGGCAGCGAGCGCGCGGGTGACGTTTCGCTCAAAACTTTCGCGGTGGTGGAGCTGCAGGACAGTGGCGGACATCGGGAACTCCGACGCGGCGGGCGAGAGAAAGGTTCCCGTTGGAACGCCTGGGCGAATAAAAAGGTCTGTGGATGACGACCTCCGCCCTCCCCGAGACGATGCGAGCGCTGTGCCTCACGGCCTACGACGGTCGGCCAGAGTCGCTGCAGGTGACGGAGATGCCCGTGCCGAAGCCCGGCCCTGGCCAGGTGCTGGTGCGGGTGGCCGCGGCTCCCATCAACCCGTCGGACCTGATGTTCGTTAGAGGACTCTACGGGGTGAAGAAGCCGCTGCCGGCGGTGCCCGGCTTCGAGGGCAGCGGGACGGTGGTGGCGGCGGGGAGCCTGGCGGGGCGGCTCCTGATGGGGCGGCGGGTGGGGTGTGTGCCCACTCCGACCATGGGAGGGACGTGGGCCGAGTACGTGGTGGTGCCGATGGGGCAGTGCATCCCCCTGCTGCCGCGCATCAGCGATGAGCAGGGCGCCAGCTTCTTCGTGAATCCGTTCTCGGCGTGGGCGTTGATGGAGCTGGCGCGGCGAGGGAAGCACAAGGCGCTGGTGCAGAGCGCGGCGGCGAGCACGCTGGGGCGCATGCTGCAGAAGCTGGCGCGCAAGGAGAAGCTTCCGATCGTGAACGTGGTACGCCGGGCCGAGCAGGAGGAGCTGCTGCGCAAGCTCGGGGCCGAGCACGTGGTGAACAGCAGCGAGCCCGAGTTCGAGGAGCGGCTGCGGCTGCGCTGCCAGGAGCTGGGAGTGTCGCTGGCCTTCGACGCGGTGGCGGGGCCGATGACGGGGCACCTGGCGAGGGCGCTGGTGGATGGGGGCACGGTCATCGTCTACGGCGGGCTCTCCGAGCAGGAGTGCCGCATCCACCCGAGCGAGTTCGTCTTCCACCAGAAGAAGCTCGAGGGCTTCTGGCTCCCGGACTTCTTCAAGGGGGGCTTCGGCAAGGATCGGGTCCGAGCGCTGGTGGACGTGCCCATGTTGTTGGGCAAGGACTTCGAGACGGCTGTCCGCGCGAAGCTGCCGCTGGACTCGGCGGGAGAGGCACTGCGCATCGCCAGCTCGGACATGACGGCCGGCAAGGTGTTCTTCACGCCGAACTCAGCGAAGCCATAGTGTGTAGCTTCAGGCATCTCATATGCTCGTACGACCCTGGCACCCAGATTGGCGTATTTCCGCAGAGCTTTGCCGCAGTTGGAGCCGTCTTCGTGACGAGCATAAGATTAATCTTGTCACGGGTGAACTTGCTGACTGCGGCGCAGCTATGGATCTCGCTGTCGAGACGTTTGAGAAAACTGGCCGAGCTGAACTTCCCGACAAAGTTGATGTGAAAGCGTTCTTCTTCGGCGCCCGGCTAGCACGTTCCGTCGAGTTTCTTTCCACTGCTGCACCCAACGTCAGCATCCGTGGTGTGCTAGCGCAACTTCAATCTGCTGCTGCATCGGGGAGGGCGAAAGCCCACCAAGGGTGGCACGCAGAAGCGCTTCTCTTCCTGATCGCTCGCCTTTTTGACTGCGCGAGACGAGTACCGAAGATGCGCGACAGAGTCGATCTCGTTCGTGAGCGGGATGATATGAAGATGCCCGACATTGCGCTGGATCAGATCGGTTTTGAGTTACGCGTGCGCGATCCTCGCTCTGACCTTTCTGCAGAAAGGGTTGAGACCTTCCTGCGGGAAGGTGTGCAGCATGCTGCCGAGAAGTGTCGATCGAAGTTTTCTCGGGTGATCGCATGCGTTGACTTCAGCGCCTTGGATATCAAGAAGGACGCGAATGCTGCGCGGCTGTTCGAAGGGATGTACGACCGCGACCGGTCGACGATCGACACAGTCTTCAAAGAGTACATTGAAGTTCCTGCGCTCGTTCTGACGAGCGTAGTGTTCGAGACATCACTTGGGCTGGGCGGTACGGCAGCTGTGGCACCAAGATTCCGTCGGACGGTTTTCTACAACGATCATACGCCCCAAACCTTGCCGACCGCGCACAGGCGCCTGTTGGATGAGTCATTTGCTGGGCCGCGTTCTGGGCCCTTCTCAGAAGACAGTGTTGATCCTGCATTGTTCTTTGCCCCTGAGAAACCTTGATCTTCATCTTATTGGGATGAGCGTTTCTCAGGTGTGGGTAGTGTCCCCCCATCTGTAATAGCGCAACAGGGATGCGGCGTGGGCGGAGAATCAGCGCTCCCTCCATCGTGAGGACTGGAACGCATGAACGGCAATGGCTGAATATTTTTGGGATCAAAGTTTGGCGATACACCCGGTTCGCCAAGTACCGGTATGCCGCCATCGATCGGCCCAAGGTATTCGCCCATTCCATCCAGTACTCGCCTCAGGATACGACCATCTATGCTGATGGCATACTTCGCGCCTGAGTCGAGCCGGCCATATTTCCGGCCGCAGTACTTAGGGTTCTCGTCGATTCGGATGAAGATGATCTCGCTCTGACGGATGACACGGTAGACATGTGCCTCTTGCCGATCAAAACAAGGCGAGTTCGCTTTGCTCGGAGGTAGGAAGTCATTGGCTGCGATGGCTATGGCTCTAAGGGTTACTCCGTCCAACAGGTATGGCTGTCCAGGTTGGGCGACCTCAACAGGAGCGCGCTCGAAGAATGGAGGAAAGACTATAGACATGTCGTCCTCGACAGGTGCTGATGAGGGGAAGAGGCCTCGAATGCAGCCAGCGATGGCGAGGCAGATGATAAGGAAGAAATATCGCTTCATGGTCTATGGCTTTCTTCCAATGAGCTTGCGCGAGTGTGGTTATGGCTTGTCGATGCGGTAAGTGGTCGTGTCAGTCCAAACAATGCGGCCGGTGATCTCACCCTTCCAGGTGCCCCGCGAGTTGACCCACTTGACCAGTTCACCCGTCCCGGGGATGTACTGGAAGAACCCGTCGCAGGTCGGATTATCCAGGGCATCGGAGTTCGAATAGAATGCAACAATTGAGATGGGAACCGCGCCTGTCTGCGTCTTGATGGCAATTCCATGTAGAGTCGCCATGTCGACAATGAAGCGGATGTCGAAATCCGTGAGTACATTTTCATACGGATGATTGTGCAGGACGAATACATATCCCAGGCTCGTCGGAGGGTATCTGTCATCATTGACGATAGGGGGTAGGTCGCACACGCGCTTGCCAGGGTCGTCCTGCACAGCTCCCGCTGCGAGCATGCTCATTTCGTACTTGTGGTCAGGCGTGTAGTAGAGCCACGCGCAGTACTCTTCAGAAAGCATCCAGCGAAGCCGGAAATTCTCATCAGTATGGCGGCCCGCCGTAGCGTTTGGCTTGCTCAAAATGACGGGACAAGCTGCCATGAGTGCGTCAGAGAACTTCTCAAAAGGGCCGAAGCTCGGCATGGGGCCAGGAATACTCGTCAGCGTTTCCCCGAAGCCTGGCCGAACAACGCCTGGAATCGGCCCACGCGGAGCGCAAGCGAGCCCCAGTAGCACCATTGCTGTGAACGTACGTGGCCGCATCTGCCCCTCAAGACCGCGTGGAATCCCTCATGGTCTTGAGGACCGAGTCTATTCGGCCTTCAAGAGCGTGTGGGTCGGCTCCGGCGGCGGGAAATAGGGCCGGTCTTGCCCTTGACGACCTTGAGGGAATTTTGCCTGGGCCACGATGAGCAGAGCCGAGGCCTGCTCCTCCGCCCGCCCTGCAGGCATGCAGCAGCCGGGGTTCCCTGCCGAGTAGGAAGGTGCCCACCTTGAGAGCGCGAGCGGGGCGACCGGCATGAGCCCCCCGGGGGAGGCTCGTGCGGATGCCACAGCTCATCAAAGAGGAGTGGCTGCATGGGGTGGTGAGCCTCCTCGTACGCCTCGTCGAAGCCGCAGCGGCCATTGTCATCTTCTCGGGCGCGGCGGTGGGTTTCGTCCTCTTCGTCATCGCCGCAGTGCGCGGACAGCGCACCCGCTCCTTCGAGCGCATCCGGCTGACCCTGGGCCGCTTCCTCGCGCTGGGGCTCGAGTTCCAACTCGGCTCGGACTTGCTGCGCACGGCTGTGGCCCCCAGCTGGCAGCAGATTGGCCAGCTTGCGGCCGTGGCCGCGATCCGGACCGCCCTCAACTACTTCCTCGGGAGGGAGATTCGCGAGGAGCAGAGGCAGGAGCAGCTCCCCGAAGCGAAGCGGGAGCAGGAGGCCGGCAGGGAACGGGCCTCGGACACCCTGCGGGGCCCTGCACTGTCCGGAAGAGGAGAGGGGGAGAGCCATCCGCCTCCTGCTCACTGACAGGCCATGATCCTTCCAGCTCAGTCCCTGGCGCTCATCCTCTCCGCAGCGGGGCTCGTGTGCCTCTTGCCCGCGTTGCTGCGCCGCGCGCCCTGGGGCGTCTCGGTGGGGATGATGCTGGACCTGTGGACCGCCGCCGCGCTGTTGCGGCTGTCGCCCGAGGGCACCTCCTGGCGAGCGCTGATCGTCGCCGCGCTGCTGGTCGCCCTCCGCTACCTGGTGACGTGGAGCCTGCGCATCGGGCCGTGGGGCCGTCCGCAAGGGGCCCGGCCCCTCAGCTCTTGGGGCGGGAGATGGGGCCGACCTTGCCCTTGACCACCTTCAGGTAGTCCGCCGGAGCCATGAGGATCTGGGTGCCGCGAACGCCCGCGGACACCGAGATCACCTCGAACAGCTCCACCGTCTCCTCCACGAAGACGGGGTACTCCTTCTTGCCGCCGATGGCCGTCACCCCGCCCCGGATGAAGCCTGTCAGCGGCTGCAGCTCCTTGAGCGGCACCGTGTCCACCTTCCGGTCCCCGCTCAGCTTCGCCAGCACCTTCAGGTCCAGCTCCGCATCGCCCGGCACCACCGCCATCAGCACGCCCGTCCGGTCTCCGCGTGCCACCAGCGTCTTGAAGACCTGCTCCGCGGGCAGCCCCACCTTCGCGGCGACCGTCTCCGCGGACAGATCCTCGGGATCCACCTCGTACTCGCGCAGCTCGTACGGGATGCCGAGCGTGTCCAGCAGGCGGGCGGCGTTCGTCTTCACGGCGTCACATCCCCAGGGCCTGGGAGGCCGCCTTCACCAGCGCCAGCGCCTCCTCGGGAGTCTTGCCCACCGCCGACAGGTGCCCCATCTTCCGGCCCTTGCGCGCGTCGCGCTTGCCGTACAGGTGCAGCCGCACGCCGGGCATCGCCAGCACCTGCTCGAAGCGGGGACCGCCCTCGCTCAGCCACAGGTCTCCCAGCAGGTTCACGATGGCCGCCGGGCGCACCACCTCCACCGAGCCCAGCGGCAGGTTGCACACCGCGCGCACCGCCTGCTCGAACTGGCTCGTGAGGCAGGCCACCTCCGTCGCGTGGAAGCTGTTGTGGGGACGCGGCGCCAGCTCGTTCACCAGCAGCCGCCCGTCCTTGAGCAGGAACAGCTCCACCACCAGCAGCCCCTCCACCTGGAGCGCGTTCGCCATGTCCCGGGCGATCTCCGTGGCCTTCGCCGCCACCTGCGGCGGCACCGGGCCCGGGAGCAGCGACCACGCGAGGATCCGCTCCTCGTGGTGGTTGTAGGCGGGCGGGTACACCACCGTCTCGCCCTTCGGGCTGCGCGCCACCAGCACCGACAGCTCGGACTCCAGCTCCAGCGCGGCCTCGGCCACCACCGAGCGCTCGCCTAGATCGCGCCACGCCCGAGGCGCCTCCGTCGCGGCCTTCACCGGCACCTGGCCGCGCCCGTCGTAGCCGCCCTCGCAGGACTTCACGAAGCACTTCCCACCCAGCGCCTCGATCGCCGTGCCCAGCTCCGTGGCGCCGTTCAGCTCCTGCCACGGGCCCAGCGGGAAGCCATGCTTCGCCAGCCACGCCTTCTGCCGCCCGCGGTGCTGCACCATCTCCAGCACGGCGGCCGAGGGACGCAGCGGCGCCTGCTCGGCCGCGGCCCGCAGTGACGCCAGGGGGATCTTCTCGATCTCCAGCGTCACCACGTCGCACGCGCGCGCCAGCTGGGCCGCCGCCTTCGTGTCCCCGAAGTCAGCCGTGTAGCACTGGTCCACCACCCACCGCGCCGGGCACGCCGGATCCGGATCCAGCGCCTGCACCTGGAACCCCAGCGTGCGCGCCGACAGCGCCATCATCCGCCCGAGCTGCCCGCCGCCCAGGATGCCGATCGTTCCTCCAGGCAGGACCGTCTTCATGAGATCTCCCGCTCCCTGAGCACCTCGTCGGTGCGCGCCTGACGCCACGCCGCCAGCCGGGCCCGCAGCTCCGGATACTTGAGGGCCAGAATGGAGGCGGCATGCAGCGCCGCGTTGGCCGCCCCCGGCTTGCCGATGGCCTGCGTCCCCACGGGCACGCCCTTGGGCATCTGCACGATGGACAGCAGGGCGTCCAGGCCGCTGAGCACCGTGGTGGGCATGGGCACTCCCAGCACCGGCAGCAGCGTCTTGCTCGCCACCATGCCGGGCAGGTGGGCCGCGCCGCCCGCCGCCGCGATGATGACCGACAGCCCCCGCCCCTCCGCCGTGGACGCGTACTCCATCATCCAATCCGGCGTGCGGTGGGCCGACACCACCCGCACCTCGTGAGGAATCCCCAGCTCGGTGAGGATGTCGACCGCCGGGCGCAGGTACTCGAGGTCGCTCTTGCCGCCCATGATGACCCCGACCCAAGGGGTGTCCGCGCTCGCCATGCCGTGTCACGCCTCCTGCGCTCTCCCACCGGAAGGCAGGAGGAACGCGGAGATAGGACCGGGGGATTCCAGGGTCAACCCAGAACCGCGCCCCGTCCCCCCGAAAACACCGAGGGCCCCGCCGTCGCCAGCGGAGCCCTCGCATGCGTGCCTGCCTTGGGAGCCCGCTCCGGGCTCAGTACGTCGAGCCCATGCGCCCGAAGTCCTTGAGCGCCTTGGACTTGGAGCGCTTCACCGCCGAGTTCACCGCGGCCTCGCTCTTGGCCGACTCATACTCGTCGTAGGCCGCCTGCTGCTCGGCCATGTCCGCGGCGACCGCCGGGGCGCCCGCCACCGAGGCCGCCTCGTTGAACATCACCTGGTTCTGCTGGATGAGCTGCCGCGCCTCGTCCCGGCGGCCCACCTTCAGGGCCTCGGCCGCCTTCTGGAGGTTGGCCGCGCTGCGCGCCCGCACCGCGTACACCGTGGCGTCCTTGTCCTGCTTCGCCGCCACCTCCTCGGCGCGGTCCGTCACCATCGCCGACAGGCTGGCCGTGCTCTCCACCGTCCCGTCCTTCACCAGATCCGTGTACGTCAGCTTCAGCCCCGTGACGTTGACGGCCTGGCCCACCGCCGCGCCCGTCACCTGCACCCGCGCCACCACGCGCTCCGTCTGGCCCGCGGAGAAGTCCGGCATCGCCACGCGCACCGTGCGCCCGGCCTGGTGCGCCTGGTAGCCCAGCACCTCGCCCAGGGTGACACCCTCGGGCAGCTCGAAGGACAGCTCCACGTTGCGCGCCACCAGCGTGGCCGCCTGCTGCAGATCCTTCTGGAAGATGCTGGCCAGCCGCCCCGCGTCCTCCAGGAAGCCGTACGCGCCCGCGCCGTACTCGGCGAACGCCTGCATCAGGTCCTCGTTGAAGTCCGTGCCCACGCCGATGGAGCTCACCGTCACCCCCTGCGCGCGGATGTTCTTCACCACACTCTTCAGGCCCTGCTCGTCCGTGACGCCCTCGGTGGGCTGCCCGTCGCTGATGAGGATGATGCGGTTGACCTTGTACTCATTGCGCGCGGCGTTCACCTGGTGCTGCCCCGTCGTCAGGCCCGCGCTGATGTTGGTGCCGCCCTCGTCCCAGATGCCCTCGATGTACTGGATCATCCGCGCCCGGTTCGCGGCGGTGGCCGCCATGCTCGGCAGCGCCTTCACGTCCGAGCCGTAGTGGACGATCGCCAGCCGGTCCTCGTCCCGCAGCAGGTTCACCAGCTGCCGCGCCGCCTGCTTCGCCTGCGTCAGCTTGTAGCCGCTCATGGAGCCGGACCGGTCGATCACCAGCGCCAGGTTCACCGGGCTGCGCTGCGCGCCCGGCACCTCGGCCCCCGTCACGTCCACCGTGACGAACTCATCCGAGCTCCCCACGGTGATGTAGGGGTGCGACAGCCGGCTCGTCATCGTCAGCGAGCCGTTCGACGCCTGGGCCGGAGGTGTAGGTGGGAGAGGGGGAGTAGGCGCCACCGGGGTGGCGATGTGCGGCGTGGGCGGCGTGGGCGGAGTAGGGGACACCACACGCGGCATTCCCAGCACCAGGGCCACGAGCGCGAGCGCGCCGGCCAGGGCGAGGAAGGTGAACGTCTTGTTCATGGGCAGGGCTCCTTGGAAGCAGCAGGCCCTGCATCAGACGAATGGCGCGCGAAAAAGGTCTAAAGGGCCGCGCGCGAGTGTGTCACTCGGGGGGCAGCGAGGACAGCTGGCCCGCGCAGAAGTAGGGGGAGTTTGTCTCCCCGAAGGTGTTCCGGTAGGCGACCGGATCGTCCTTCTTGAGCCGCTCCAGCGAGGCCTGATCCAGCAGCAGCGAGCGGCACGTCATCCGGTTGCGCAGGGCCTCGTCCACGCTCGAGTCCGTCACCTCGCAGGTGGACGAGTCCGCCACGCACTCCTGGCTGCAGTACCCCTGGGCCGCGGCGTTCGGGTCCGGATCCCGGGGGGCCTCCGCGTCCCGGACGCAGATGAGGTCCTCGCAGTCCGTGGATCCAAAGGAGATGAAGTCCTGCTTCGGGGCGATCTCCCCCTCGAGCACGGGCTTGGAGCGGATGCCCTGGGCCGCCTCCTCCTCGCTCGGCTTCTTCACCAGCACGCACGGCTTGCCCAACTGGGTGGAGACCTCGCACCCGCTGGCCAGCAGGGCGGCGCTCAGGAAGACGGCCAGACGCACGGACATGATCGGCTCGCACCTCATTAGAGGGAACTGACTGCAGACAGCGGTGTGCCCGGCACCGTAGCACAGCGGCTCGCGCTGCCAACGGACTCTTGAAGAGGGTGCCAGGAGCGGAATTGTTCAAGAGTGGCGCAGGGATAGATGCACAGCAGGCAGGTTCGGATTGGTTGAGGAGGGGGAGACTGGGGGATAGGATGCCCAGGCCGTTGACACTCCGAATTCTCGCAGGCGGCTCTTCGCCCCACCACACACGGAGCTTCCGGAAGTGAATCGCCTCCAGGCAACTCTGCTCGCGCTCTGCCTCTGGCCCGCGCTGGCGCTCGCTCAGACCGACCCCGGGATGGGGATAGACCTCACCCAAGACGACGCCAACAAGCCCGAGGAGCAGCAGCCCGAAGCAACCCCCGAGACCCCACCCCCCGCAGAGCCACCGCCCGCGCCCGCGGCCAGCACGGCCACGCCGTCGCCGGAGCCGGAGCTGCTGCCCACGGACATCACCAACGAGGACCGCGTCAAGAGCGTCCAGCGGAAGGTGTACCTGAAGAAGGGCCGCTTCGAGCTCACCCCGCTGGTGAGCGTCTCCATCAATGATCCGTACTACTCGAAGTTCGGCGCCTCGCTGCGCGGCGCGTACTACTTCGCGGACACCCTGGCGATCTCCGCGCGCGGCTCGGTGATGCAGGTGCTGCCCTCGGATGACGTGCGCACCGCCAAGCGCGCCTTCCAGAGCCGCATCTACCACTCGGTGCCGCAGTGGTCCGGCATGGCGGACGTGGAGTGGGCGCCGCTCTATGGCAAGGTGGCCTTCCTCAACTCCATCCTCCACTTCGACGGCTACCTGCTGGGCGGCGCCGGGGTGGTGAAGACGGAGACCTCCTCGCTCGAGGGCCGCTCGCTCAGCATCGGCGCGGACCTGGGCCTGGGAATGCGCTTCGTGGCCAAGGACTTCCTGGCCGTCAACGTGGCGCTCATCAACACCTCGTACGTCGATCAGCCCCTGGGCACCAGCAAGGGTGCCGTCCAGAACCTCATGACGATCAATGCCGGTATCTCGTTGTTCTTCCCGCTGCGGTCCACGGGACGGGAGAGCGAGTGATGAGAACCCTTCGCCTGCTCCTGGCCCTCTGCCTGCTCCCCGTGGCGGCGCTGGCCCAGTCCGACAAGCCCGCCGCTGAGAAGCCCGCCGCGCCTCGGCCCGCCCCCTCCGGCGGCTCCTCCGAGTCCGAGGCGGGTGACGTCTCCGAGGTGGACAAGGACGATCTCGGCCCCCTGCGCGAGCGCATCCGTCCCGTCTCCGGCCACCTCTTCCTCAAGAAGGGCCGGTTCGAGATCAGCCCCTCGGCCACCGTGTCCCTGCGGGACGCCTTCTTCCGCAAGTACATCCTCGGCGCCTCGTTTACCTACTTCCCCACGGAGACGCTGGGGTTCGGTCTGCGCGCCGGCTACTCCATCCCCACCGTGTCCGGCGCGGCGCAGATCTGCAACTTCACCGAGGGCGGCGCCGGCGGCGTCACCCGCGGCTGCAGCGCCCCGACGTTCGAGCAGCTCGACGGCGCGGCGCCCGGCCAGCTCACCCTGCTGGGCGGTGTGGACGTCCAGTGGGCGCCCATCTACGGGAAGATCTCCCTGCTGGCCGAGAGCTTCGCCCACTTCGACATGTACGGCGTGCTGGGCGCGTCCGTCGTCCAGTACAAGGGCCCGCCCACCAGCGCCGGTGCGCTGAGCTCCTCGCAGATGACCGCGGGCGGCAACGTGGGCGTCGGCTTCCGCTTCTTCCTCAACCGCTACATGACGCTGCGCACGGAGGTGAGGGATCTCATCTACGTGGAGAAGGCCATCCTCCCGGCCACCACCCTGCGCAACCAGCTGCTGTTCGAGCTGGGTGTCTCCTTCTTCCTCCCTACCGCCCTCCCCGAGTCATGATCCGCTCCCTCCGACTCCTCCGCCTCGCGCTCCTCGGGCTCGTGCTCGTCTGGGCCATGCCGGCCCCGGCTCAGAGCTTCGAGGGCCTCGACACGTCCAGCTCCAAGAAGAAGAAGCGCGGGAAGACCAGCGCCTCCAAGAAGAAGAAGCGCGGCAAGAAGGGCGCCGAGGAGGCGCCGCCGCCGGAGTCCTCGCCCCTGACGGCGCCGATCGAGGCGACGCCCGTTGCGCCCGACGCCGCCACGCCCGCGCCCACGCCCACGCCCGCCGAGGCGCCCAATCCCATCCCGGCGCCCACCCCGCCGGCTCCGGCAGCCCAGGACACGCAGGGCGGCATGGGGCTGGATCTCACGGGGGAGGCGCCCAAGGGCACCTCGCCGACGATGACCTTCGACGCGGTGGACGTGTCCGGCAAGACGGCGGATCGCCAGAAGCTGGACGTGGCCGTGTCGCTCTTCAAGAACGACCAGTACGAGCAGGCCGCCATGGCCTCCTACGAGATCCTCAAGGATCCGAAGATGGCGGGCCTCCATGTGGAGGCGCGCTACGTGGTGGCCAAGGCCCTGTACCGCATGGGGCTGTACCACTCGTCGCTGGGCGAGTTCTCGAAGATCCTCGCGGTGGGCCCGCAGACGAAGTTCTTCAACACGAGCCTGGAGTGGCTCTTCTTCATCAGCCGCAAGACGAAGAACGAGTCGGTGATCCTGGACGAGATCGCCCGCTACGCGAACAGCCCGTTCCCCGAGAAGTTCCGCACCGAGTTCCACTACCTGCTGGCGCGCTACCACTTCGTGCGCGGCCGGGCGCTGGACCAGGTGGGCCAGTCGGATCAGGCGGACACCAGCTTCGAGGAGGTGAAGCGGCTGGCGTCGCTCATTCCCCGCAGCGATCCGTTCTACCCCCGGGCCAAGTTCCTGGAGGGCCTGGCGCACTTCCGCAACGGCGGCAAGGTGAAGTCGGCGGACGCGCGGCGCGGGGACACCAACATGGTCTCCGCCATCGAGGCCATGAAGGAGGTCATCCGCCTGACGCGGCCCGGCGGGAAGACGGGCGAGCAGGCCAAGCTGGATCAGTCCCTGCGTGAGCTGGCCTTCATGCAGCTGGCGCGCACCCACTACGGCATGCAGCAGAACCGCTACGCCATCTTCTACTTCGGGAAGATCGAGCGCGGCACCAACCAATGGCTGGAGGCGATGTTCGAGGCCAGCTGGGCCAACTACCGCGTGGGCCAGTACGAGCAGGCGCTGGGCAACCTCATCACCCTGTCCTCGCCCTTCTTCCGGGACGAGTACTTCCCGGAGGCGCTCATCCTCAAGGCGGTCATCTATTACGAGAACTGCCGCTACCGCGAGTCCAGCCTCATCCTCCAGGACTTCGAGCGCACCTACCTGCCGGTGCATGATCAGCTGCAGGCGCTGGTGAAGAAGAACATGGAGGCCAGCGAGTACTACAGCGTGCTGGCCGACGTGCAGAAGAAGAACAAGGAGGAGCTGAGCGGCACGGAGGTCATCCTGGAGCGCATCCTCCGGCTGGCCCTGACGGACCAGGACCTGAAGAAGACCAACGACTCCATCCTCGAGCTCGAGGGCGAGCTGGATGCCTTCGGCGAGAAGGGCGACACCTTCAAGTACTCGGAGCTCGCCAAGGATCTGCTGGAGGGGCTGAAGGGACAGCGCACCGTCCTGATCGACAAGGCGGGCATCATGTCCAAGGGCAAGCTGGAGACGGAGCTGATCGCCCTCAAGCAGCTCTTGGCCAACGGCCTGCGCATCAAGTTCGAGACGACGACGAAGGAGAAGGAGTTCCTCGAGGAGCAGCTCAAGGCGGGCGGCAAGACGGCCATCGTCAAGAAGTACCGGTACACGGTGGCCGTGGCGGATGATCAGCTCTACTGGCCGTACGAGGGTGAGTACTGGCGCGACGAGCTGGGCACCTACCAGTACACGCTCACCAAGGGCTGCATCGAGCGGGACACCGCCAACCGGGACGCCCAGGCGCGCGAGGCGTCGTCGCTGTAGGCGGCGGGGGTATGGAGGAGGGGTCAGACCGGCGGCGCGCCTCGCTGCGCGTCGTCTTCGGCATTGTCACGCTGGATCTCATCGGGTTCGGGATCCTCATCCCGCAGCTCGGGGTGTACGGGGTGAAGTTCGGCGCCTCACCGTTCACGGTGGGGCTGCTGCTCTCCGTGTATTCGCTGATGCAGCTGCTCTTCGCCCCGGTGCTGGGGCGGCTGTCGGATCGGTATGGCCGGCGGCCGGTGCTGCTGCTGAGCCTGGCGGGCTCGATGGCGGGCTACCTGCTGTTCGCCTTCGCCCACTCGCTGCCGCTGCTCTTCCTGGCGCGCATCATCGACGGGGTGAGCGGGGGCAACATCGCCACCGCGCAGGCCTACGTGGCGGACGTCACCCGGCCGGAGGACCGCGCGCGGGGCATGGGGCTGATTGGCGCGGCGTTCGGCCTGGGCTTCGTGCTGGGCCCGGCGCTGGGCGGCTTCCTGGGGGCCTGGGGCGGCAACCTGGCCATCGGCCTGTTCGCCGCGGGGCTGGCGGCGCTCAACCTGGTGTTCACCTCCCTCTATCTGGCCGAGTCCCGCCGGCCGGACAGCCCCGCCATGGCCCCTGGGCGCCGCGTCCGAGGCGCCCTCTTCTCGCTGCGGCTGCCGGTGGTGGGCCTGTGCCTGGTGCTCATCCTCGTGTTCAACACGGCCTTCGCGCAGATGGAGGGCACCTTCTCGGTGTACCTGCTCTCGCGCTTCCTCTCCTCCGGGCCGGTGCCGCTGGAGGGCGGGCTCCTGTTCCTCTCCGCCAGTGCCTCGCCCGCGGATCTGGCCCAGGCCAGCCTGCGCACCGGAGGGCTCTTCGCCGTGGTGGGGGTGGTGTCCGCCGTCCTTCAGGGTGGGGTGCTCCCCCGGCTGCTGGGGACCGGACACCGCTCCGAGCCTGGGTACCGCCCCGTCCGGGAGGGGTGGCTGATGGTGGTGGGCTTCGCGGTCACGGCGCTGGGGCTGGCCCTGCTGCCACTGGCGCCCAGCTACGCCTGGCTCTTCCCGGTCATGGGGCTGCTCGCGGTGGGCTCCGCGTGCACCACCCCCTCTCTGTCCACCCTGGTCTCCCTGAATGCCCCCGCCGACCGGCTGGGGGCCGTGTTGGGGAGTTATCAGGCGTTCGGCTCGCTGGGGCGCATCCTCGGCCCGGCTCTCGGCGGGTGGCTCTTCACGGGCTTCGGGCCGGGGGCTCCCTATGGCACGGCGGCGGCGATGATGGGGGCCGGGGCCCTGCTGGGCCTGGCCCTGGCGGCCCGGGTGCGAATGCCGGGCGCGAGCGTCGGTCAAAGCTCGTAAGATAGGGGCATGGCGGGGACCACTCAGGAGCTCAAGGACGTCACCATTGCCTTCGATGTGATGGGGAGTGATCACGGCCCCGAGGAGGTGGTGCGCGGTGCCGCCCAGCTCTCCGTGGAGGCGCCCCACATCCACGCGCTGCTGGTGGGAGACCGCGAGCTGATCGACGCGGCGCTGGCGGACACCAAGCACCGCGCCGAGCGCATCTCCGTGCAGCACGCCCCCGACTTCGTGGGCATGGACGAGAAGCCGGCCGAGGCGCTGTCGCGCAAGAAGAACGCCTCGGTGGCCGTGGCGGCCCAGCTGGTGGCCGACGGCGAGGCCCAGGCCCTGGTCTCCGCGGGCAACACGGGGGCGGGGGTGCTGGCGTGCGCGCGCCACTTCAAGCTCATCCCCGGGGTGCGCCGGGCCGCGCTGGCGGCGGTGTACCCCACGCGCGGCACGCGTGGCGCGAAGGAGGATCCGTTCTCGCTCATCCTCGACGTGGGCGCCACGGTGGAGGCCACCGCGGAGGATCTGGTCGCCTTCGCGGTGATGGGCTCGGCGTACGCGCGCATCATCTCCAAGAACGAGCGCCCCAAGGTGGCGCTGCTCTCCAACGGCGTGGAGCCACAGAAGGGGCCGCCGCGCGTGGTGGAGGCGCACGCCAGGCTGTCCGCCATGGAGGGCATCCACTTCGTGGGCAACGTGGAGGGCGTGGACATCCCCAAGGGCACGGTGGACGTCATCGTCACGGACGGCTTCGTGGGCAACGTGTGCCTGAAGATGCTGGAGGGCGTCCACGAGACAGTCGTCGAGCTGGCCCGCTATGCCTACAAGGAGAAGCTGCGCTGGCGCGCGGGCCTGGCCATGCTCTCCAGCGGCATCCAGCGCATCAAGGACATCACCGACTGGGAGCAGTACGGCGGCGCGCCCATCCTCGGCTTCGATCGGATCTTCATCAAGGCGCACGGGCGCTCGAAGGCCCGCGCCATCACCAACGCGGGGAAGGTGGCCGCCAAGGCCGTGGCGCATCAGCTGGGCACCACCATTCAGGAAGGCCTTTCGAAGTGAGCCTGCCGGACCGGATCGATCCCCGGCCGCCGAGGCGGATCTACCGGTGGGATCTGGACAAGACGTACCTGCGGACGGACTTCGACTCGTTCCGGGATCTGGTGCGCACCGCGTTCCAGAAGGCCCACGAGAAGGTGGCGGTGCCGGGGGCCTCCGCGCTGATTCGGGAGCTGGCGGCCAACGGGGACTCGCGGCTGTGCATCGTCTCCGGCAGCCCCAAGCAGATGCGGGCGGTGCTGGAGGAGAAGCTCAAGCTGGACGGGGTGAAGTGGGACGAGTTCGTCCTCAAGGACAACGTGGGCAACCTGCTGCGCGGGCGCTTCCGGGCGCTGCGGGGGCAGGTGGGCTACAAGCTGCCCGCCATCCTGGAGAGCCGCGTGAGCGCCCCCATCGAGGCCGAGGAGGTGCTCTTCGGGGACGACGCGGAGGCGGACGCGTTCATCTACTCGCTCTACGCGGACCTCATCGCCGGGCGCGTGGACGAGCGCGTGCTCGGCCAGGTGCTCGAGGCCGGCGGCGTGTACCCGGATGACGCCGAGCGCGTGCGCAGCGCGTGGCGGCGCATCCCCATCGCGGATCCGGTGCGCCGCATCTTCATCCACCTGGACAGGCTGACGCCCCCGGCGCACTTCGCGGCCTATGGCCCGCGCGTCGTCCCCATCTTCAACTACTTCCAGGCGGCCCTCGTGCTGCTGGCGGACGGCCACCTCACCGCGCCCCAGGTCATCAAGATCGCCGTGGAGATGGTGCAGACGGCGGGGCACAACATCATCACCCTCTCCAACTCCTTCCAGGATCTGCTCCGCCGGGGCCTGCCGCTGCAGCAGGCCGCGCTGGCGCTCTCCCAGGCCCTGGAGGGCCCCAACGGGCTGATCCAGGCGATCCGCCCGGTGCCGGACATCATCGCCGCCTTCACCAAGCGGCTGGCCGCGCTGGGCACGCCCCCGTCGCCGCCGCGCCCGCAGGCCGTGGACTACGTGGCCCTCATCTCCCACGCGCTGCCGCGGACCCACAAGGACCGGAAGAAGTAGCGCCCCCGCGGTGCCTGGAGGCTCGGCCCCTCGCACGCCCTCCTGGCGCCCGAGGCGCTCGTGCGCGCCGCGTGACGCACCAAGCGTACTGAACAACACATTCGGGTTGTGCTTTGTTTTCTGTTATTGCCTGTTTGTCGCATTTAACAGGAAGATGCGGGGGATGACTCGTCGGGAAGAGGCCGGGCTCGCGGTTCGCGCTCCCAGGACTCGAATGAAGGAGCACCCGCAGCCATGACGATCCGGGGCAAGGTGCTCCTGTTGCTGGCAGTGGCCCTGGGCCTCATCGGAGGACTGGGCGCGGCGCTCTACAAAGGGTCTCAGCGCGGGCGGCTCTTGCGCGACTGGGGGCTCGGAAGCCAGCAGCAGCGCTACCTCTACAGCCAGCTGCGCGGGGACGCCCTGGTGTTCCTGGGGGACCTGCAGCGCGTGCATGGCTCGGGGGCCCTCTCCGGGGCGGTGTTGAATGGGTACCGGCGGCGGATGGATGAGCAGCTCTCGCGGCTCCAGGCCCTGGTGGAGGAGGAGCAGGCCTGGGCGGATGGGATCCACGCTCAGCAGCTGAAGCACCTGGAGCGGCTGGGCGAGGCGCTGCGGCTCTGGGCCCAGCTCGCCGAGGAGCGCGTCCGGCGGCTGCCTTCGGGGATCGGCTCGGATGGAGCGCACCCGCAGGTCAGCATCCAGGAGTTCAACCGGGACGTGGAGCCGCTCCTGATGGCGGCGCTGGAGAGGGAGCAGGTGGATCTGGAGGAGCTGAGGGGGCGCTCGGAGCGAGGGCTGCGCACCGGCCAGCTGCTGGCGATCGCCGCTCCCGTGGCCGCGCTGAGTGTGCTGCTCGGGCTGGCGCTGACCATCCTGGTCCCCATGAACCGCAGGCTCCAGGAGCTGCTCGCGGCCGCCGGGCGCATTGGCCACGGGGACTTCCAGGCCCCGCTGCGGGAGAAGGGCCGGGACGAGCTCTCCACCCTGGCGCGGGCGTTCAACCAGATGGCCCAGGAGCTGCGGGTCTCGCAGTCGCGGCTCATGCACTCGGATCGGCTGGCCTCGCTGGGGCGGACGGTCGCCAGCGTGGGCCACGAGCTCAACAACCCGCTGGTCTACGTGATCAGCAACCTGGCCTACGTCCACGGGGAGCTGAGCCACTCCAGCGGGGGGCTGCCCGAGAAGGAGCGGCAGGCGCTGCTGGAGGCCCTGGACGAGGCGCGCGAGGGGGCCGAGCGGGTGCGCTTCATCGCGCAGGATCTCAAGACGCTGACGCGAGGGGATGACGAGAGCAGCGGCCCGGTGAGCGTGGCGGCGGTGGTACGGGACGTGGCGAGGATGGCCTCGCACGAGCTGCATGGCCGGGCACGGCTGGTGGAGGACTGCGCGGGAGTTCCCCCGGTGCGCTCCAACGCGACGCGGCTGGGGCAGGTGTTCCTCAACCTCATCGTCAACGGTGCTCAGGCGATTGTGCCGGGCAATCCGGAGCGGAACGAGATCCGGATCACCGCGCGGCTCGCCGCGCCGGGCCGCATCATGGTGTCCGTGAGCGACACCGGGTGCGGCATCCCGCCGGAGAACCTGGAGCGCATCTTCGATCCGTTCTTCACCACCAAGCCGGTGGGGGAGGGCACCGGGCTGGGCCTGGCGGTGTGCCTCAGCATCGTCCGCTCGCTGGGCGGCAGCATCACCGTGGACAGCACGCCCGGCAAGGGCACCACCTTCCACGTCACCCTGCCCGCGGCCTTGGTGGAGACGAGTCCAGCCCCGCCAGTCTGAGCGGAGCCCGAGCCCCCGCGCGGGTGGGCGGAGAGTGGCCCCTGGAGACAAAAAGAAGGCGCCGCACCTGTCAGCCGTGCGGCGCCTCCTTGGAATCTACCGGGACTACGCCTGGCTCCGGCGGCGGCGGAGCATGCCGAGCGCCATCGCCAGCAGCGGCAGCAGGCCACCCAGCGCGCCCGCGCCGGTGCTGCAGCCACCGTCGTCCTCCGGAGCGGGGAGGACCGGCTCCTTGTAGACCTGGAAGCGCGCGTCCGAGGAGGCGGCGCTCACCGCACCCGCGGCATCCTTCGCGCGAGCCGTCCAGAGGTACTCGGTCCCCGGCTCCAGCTCCTTGGTGACCTTGAAGGAGACCTGGCTGCTCTGGGTGTCGGCGGTCGTGGCCACCTCGCCCGAGCTCACCACGGTGCCATCCGACGACTTCACCTCGAAGGCGTAGGTGATCGCATCACCCTCGGGATCCACGGACTTCTGGAGGATGAGGGTCGGCGTCCGGGTGAAGATGATGGCGTCCGACGGGTTGAGGGCCAGCGGAGCGGACGGGGCGTTGTTCTGGGCGTTGACCAGGAACGAGCCCACCACCCAGTCGCTGGCGCTGTACGGGTCGCTCGCTCGCGCGCGCCACCAGTACTGCTTGTCCTCGGCCAGGCCCTCGGTCTGCCAGCGCACCGGGCCATCCGCCTCGGCCTTCAGGGCGGTGGAGGCCTTGCGGGCCGGGCTGGTGAAGGTGGGGCTGGTGTCCACCTCGAACGTGTACTGGAGCTCGTCGCCGTCCGCATCCGTGGCCGCCTTCACCACGAGCGTGGGCGTGAGCGTGGACACCTGGCTGTTGGCAGCAGGCTCCATGGCCTCGGGCAGGCGCGGCTCCCGGTTGGAGGGGCGGCCCAGGTACGTGAAGGAGACCACCTCGCTCACGCTCTGCAGGTTGCCCGGGTCCTTCGCCGTGACCCGCCAGTAGTACGTGGTGAAGGGCTTCAGCGCGGAGGGCACCGTCCACGACGTGCTGCCGCTGGCGTCGCCCATGAGTGCCTCCGAGGTGAGCTTGTCCTGCGTCACGGCCGCGTCCGTGGCCAGCTCGAACGTGTAGGTGAGCTGGGTGTCGTCCACGTCCAGGGCGTTGTCCACGGTGAGCACCGGGGTGGCCACGGCGATCTGCGCGCCCGGCATCGGCTGCGAGGCCCTTGGGAGGCCGGGGGCATCGTTCACCGTGCTGAGCTGGAAGGTCTCGACGTAGCTCCACGGACCCTGGATCTTGTCTCCGTCCGTTGCACGCACGCGCCACGAGTAGACCTGATCATCCTGCAGCGTCAGGTCGGGGCACGACGCGGCGTTGGGGATGGTGGCGGACGTCTTGCCCGTCGCGGACTCGTCCACCGTGACGGAGCACAGCCGGGTGACGGTGACCGTGCCGAAGAAGAGCTGGAACTCGTACTTCACGGTGGCCAGGTCCCCCCGGTTCGCCACATTGGCCGTGGTGAGCGTGAGCTGCGGGGCCTTCACCAGCTCGCCGCTGAGCGGACCCTGGACCGTTGCCATCGACGGCAGCGACAGCCCGTCGAAGGCGTTGCGGAACTCGGCCCCGTTGTTGATGCCGTCGCCGTTCCGGTCGCCCATCGAGTCGTCGCGCGTGGGATCCAGGCCGTTCTCCAGCTCCCAGGTATCCTCCATCCCGTCGCTGTCGGCATCCACCCACTTGACGATCAGGGTGATGGCCCGGGTGTCGGAGGCGCCGTCGTCATCCGTCACCGTGACGGTGACGGTGTACTGCCGGCCCTGGCGGCTGCCCTGCAGGCGGCCCGGCGTCCACAGCAGCAGTCCGTCCTCGGACACCGTCACCCCGGCGGGAGCACCCGAGGCCGAGAAGGCGAGCACGTCGGCGCCGGGATCCGTGGCCATCAGGCGCAGTGCCAGCGGGCTGCCGGCCCAGGCCTCGCGCGGCGCGGGGACGGTGAGGGTGGGCGCCACATTGCCGATGGTGACGGGGATCTCCTCCTCGGAGAAGCTGTCCTCGTCGATCACCCGCACGCGGGCGGTGAACGCGCCGCCACCGGCCGCGTTGTCCCGGTAGGTGAAGAGGGCGTACGGCGAGGTGCCCGCGTACTCGTAGATTCCGTCACCGTCGAAGTCCCACAGGAAGGCGCGGATCGGGTCGGCGGAGGGCTCCTCGGCGCCGCTGTTGGCCGACAGGTCGAACTGCACCGTGGAGGGCTCGTTGCTGCCGCCGGCCAGCACCTGCATGGCCAGCGGGCTGAGGACGGGGTTGGCCTCCTCGATGTCCATGACGACCGTCTTCACGTCCGAGACGCTGCCGTCCGAGTCCAACACGCGCAGGGCGAACGTGTGCTGGCCGGAGTCCCGCGCGAAGCGGCTCAGGGAGATCACGCCGTCCGTCGAGCGCTCCTCCTCCTCGTCCACATCGAAGCTGGCTCCGTCGTAGTCGAAGTCCCACTGGACCTTCCACGGCCGGGAGTTGTCACCCGGGTTGATGAAGTTGGACTCCAGCGCGTAGTTGCTGCCCTCGACCAGCGTGGAGTTGCCAGCGATGCCGGTCAGTGCGGGCCGCAGATCCGCGATGGCGAGCTGCACCGTCTGGAGGGTGCTCGTCACCCCATCCTTGTCCGTGACGCGCGCGGCCACGGTGAAGGTGCCGTCGTTGGGGAAGGAGTAGACGGTGCTGACGTTGCCCGGCGTGGCGGCGCGAGTGACAGCGTCCACGGTGAAGGTGGAGCCGTCGTAGTCGAAGTCCCACTCCACCTTCCACGGCGAGTCCAGGCCCGGATCGGTGAAGGAGGTGGAGAACGTGACAGGCCGGCGCTCACCGGCCGGGCCGGAGGTGGTGACGGCGGCGAGCGAGGGCGGCACGTCCGCCACGGTGATCTGGGTCTGCCTCAGGAGCGAGCGGTTCCCGCCCTTGTCCTGCACCCGGGCGGCCACCGTCACGTCTCCGCTGATGCGGACCGGCGCCGAGCCGGAGACGGTGCCCTGGGTGGTGGCGTTCTGGGTGATGTCCGCGGTGAACCAGCCGGGGTAGTCCGCGTCGATCTCCACCTTCCACGGGCCGTCCGTGGCACCGTCCGGATCGCTGAAGGTGGCGTCGACCGTCAGGGTGTCACCCTCGGTGATGGCCGTCTGCGAGACGGCGAGCGTGTCCACCACGGGTGGCTGGCTGGGCGAGGGGAGGGTCCACAGGTAGGCGGTGTTGTCGCTCAGCGAGGCCGTGTTGAAGCTGTGCTGGGTGGCGACGGTGGTGGAGCTCTGCACGCCCACCGTGGCGCTGGCGCCTCTGTCGTAGGAGGCATTGCCGACCAGCGTGTCCCGGTAGTTGAAGAGGACGTCGGGACTGCCCTCGAAGAACACCACCTGGAAGTTCAGCGTGTTGGTGCCCGTGCGCGTCTGGTAGTTGTGCACGTTGCGCCACTCCACCACCAGCTCGCGGTTGGGCGCGGTCCCCGCCACGGCCCAGAACACGTTGTCCGCGCTCGTGGGGCCTGGGTAGAGGTCATCCCAATGGGGCGCGACGAGCGTGACGTGGTTGGCGGAGGGGAGCACGGTGTTGGCAGTGGCGATGGTGCCAGCGGCCTCCAGCTTCATGGCGCCGTTCATGCTGATGCGCACCGTCGTCACCCCCGCTCCCCCGGAGAACGGGATGGGGAAGGGCGAGGTGATGTTGGCGATGGCATCATCCGTCAGGGCCAGGTTGGTGCCCGTGATGGTGCGCCAGACCATGGGCACCGAGGCCTTCACGTAGCCCTGCGCCGGCTGCACCGCGTTGACGGTGAGCGTCTCCCCGCCCGGGAAGGTGAGGGTGTAGGTGCCGGGCGCGGTCGGCTCGAAGGCGCCGGTGTACATGCCGTCGCCCGCGACCTCGTCGCCGTACACACCGCTGTCCGTCAGGTTGAAGGTCTGCGAGCCGGGGGACACGGTGACGGTGGCCACGCCCGCGGGCGCGTCACAGTTGATGTTGTAGGCGACGAGCGGCACCTGCTCGTAGACGTTCACCGTGACGGTGTCCGCGATGGGCCGCACGCGGGTGGCGAAGGGCTGGTTGTTGCAGGTGAGCGCGCCCTGGCCGCCGGTGTCCGCGGCGCGCAGGCGCTTGCCCGTCAGAGTCTTGCCCGTGGAGGCCGCGGAGCTGACGCCGCCCGCGAGCACCAGGTTCTTCAGCTGCCGCCAGTCCCGGCTCGGGTTCTGCGCCTTGAGCAGGCCCAGCACGCCCGTCACATGCGGGGTGGCCATGGAGGTGCCGCTGAAGGCCGCGTATCCGCCGCCCGCGACGGTGCTCATCACGTCCACGCCCGGAGCCGCCACGTGCACCGTGCGCCGCCCGTAGCTGGAGTCGCTGGCCAGGGTGTTGCTCCGGTCATGCGAGGCCACGGCGATGACGTTGGAGGCGAAGTAGCCGCTCGGGTACGAGGCGGTGGTGTCGTTGTTGCCGGAGGAGTTGCCCGCCGCCGCCACGAAGAGGATGCCGTCGTTGCGGTGCTGGACGATGCCGTCCAGCAGGGCCTGCGAGAAGGCGCCGCCGCCCCACGAGTTGTTGGTGGCGATGATGTTGACCGGGTTGTTGGTCCGGGTCTTCATCGCGTGCACGTAGTCCAGGCACTTGACCGCGTTAGCCGTGGTGCCGTTGCCGGCCGCGTCGAGGAACTTGCAGGCCATGATCTGAGCCGTCCAGTTCACTCCCGCCACGCCCCGGCCGTTGTCGCCGTGGCCCGCGATGGTGCCCGAGCAGTGCGATCCGTGGTCGTGGTCATCCATCGGATCGCCACTGTTGGTGATGGCGTTGATGCCGTGGACATCGTCGACGTAGCCGTTGTTGTCGTCGTCCAGGCCGTTGCCGGCGATCTCGCCCGGGTTTGTCCAGACGTTCTCCGCGAGATCCGGGTGGTTGTAGTCCACGCCCGTGTCGATCACGGTGATGACGCCCGAGGTGGCGCTGCCCGTGGTGAGATCCCACGCCTCGGGGGCGTTGATGTCGATGTCGGCCACGCCGCTGGCCTGGCCGGTGTTGTTCAGGCCCCACAGCTCCCCGAAGAGGGCATCATTGGGGGTGGTGCCGCTGATGCGGTAGACGTAGTTGGGCTCGACGTACTCGACGTTCGGATCCTTCTGATACGCCGTGATCGCGTCCTGCATCGCCGCCTCGTCCACGGAGACGAGCTGCAGCTCCGGCAGCGTGCGGTAGGTGTGCAGCACCTTCGCGCCCGCCTGCCGGTGGGCCGCCAGGGCCATTACCCCCGCGTCCTTCTTGAAGCGGACCAGGAGCTCGCCCGCGACGTACTCAGCGCCACTCTCGGCGCGCAGCGTCTTCAGGCTGCTGGTGGCGCGCGCCTGCTTCGTGACGGTCGTCGTGGGAGTCTGTGGCTCTTCCTTCTTCGTGCAGCCCTGGAGCGCCAGGGCCGGACCGAGGACCATGGCAGCAAAGGTCCTGGCGCCGGCCGAGGCCTGACGGGCGCGCGACTTCACCCAGCTCTTCATTAATGGATCCTGCTTTCTACGGAGGGATGGGGGGTTGGGCGGCGATTGAGTGACGTCTGGGTCGCACTGTCAATAGGATGACGCTCTTCTCTACGGGCAGGAGAAGAGGGACTCGAGCGCGGTGGTGGCGGCGGAGCTGTCGACCTCCGCGACACTCGTCTTGGAGGCCTGGGCCTTCAGCACGTCCGCCTGCGCGGCGTCGCGCACCCGGGCCTCGCGATCCAGGAACGGCGCGAGCGTCTGGATGAAGGCCAGCCGCGCCTGCCGCTCGTCCTCGCTGCCCTGGGAGAGCTGGGTGAAGCGCTCGCGGAGGATGAGCGCCACGCCGCGCAAGGTGGCGCGGTCGAGCTGGGCCAACGCCTGATCCCGCAGCGCGGTGTTCGCGGCGGCGCCCGTCTCGTTGTCCAGGTTGCGCCAGCAGCGAACCGCGAGCGTCGCGTCATACGCGCGCTCATGGGTCTGCGGCGCCACGGTCTGGACGTAGCGGGACAGGCCCTTGGGGGCGCAGCGCTCGGTGCCACCCGTGTAATAGGCCCAGGCGCTGTCGCAGTCCTTGGGCGTCGTCGTGCAGGTGTTCACCTCGGAGTACGCGGAGATGTAGAAGAACCACAGCAGCGCCGCCTCGATGCGCGCGGCGTGGATTCGCGGGGCCTCGCCCTGGCCGCCGCGGGTGAACGCGTCATTGAGGAGGGGCAGCAGCTTGGCCGGGCCCACGCAGCGATCCGGAGCGGTCTCCGGCACGCCCGCGTTGCGGCACAGCGCGCCGCCCGGCGCCGGCGGATAGTGGTAGTCCTCGCGGCGCTGCACGCGCGAGGCGATCCCCTCGGGCTGGGTGTACTTGTCGAACGCGGAGACGAAGTCCTCCTTCGCGGGCACCTTGCCGTCGCGCCACAGCAGCGTGGCGATCTCCTCGAAGGCCGCCACGCGGGCCACGGTGGAGATGTTGGGATCGATGGGGTGGTAGGTGTTGTCATCCGAGATGCAGGCGGCCCACGTGTCGGTGGCGGCGTCATTCACCTCCGGCTCGCGGGGCCGGTAGTCCGTGCTGGCGGGCGGACAGCTCGAGAGGTTCTCTGGGGTGTTGGGCGCGTTGGAGCACACCGGGGGCGTGCTGGGGCCGGGGTTCTCGGGCGGGAGGGTGTCGTCATCGCACGCGGAGGCCAGGATGGCGGCCGTGGCCAGCAGCAGGATGCGCTTCATGGGAGGGCTCTCCTCTGGATCCGAGGAGGCGTCCAGGCCACCGTGGCAGGGACGCTCCGGTCAGAATGGGGTGGTCTCGAGTGATACGACGAGCCCCCGGCCGGGACCGTTCACGCTCGAGCCGTGCGAACGGTATGCGGCATCGCCCACGTTCTCCAGCACCGCCGCGAGCAACAACCTCGTGCCGAGCCTCCAGGAAGCGCGGAGGTCGAGCACGGCATCGCCGGGTGTCCCTCCGATGGGGATGCGCGCATCGGAGCGGTCCGCCACCGCGAGCCGATCCTGCAGGAGCGCCCAGCGCAGGCCCGCGCTGGCGGAGAAGCCAGAGGGGTGGGCCCACAGCAGCTCCGCCGTGCCGTTGAGGGGCGGCACGCGGGAGAGGGGGACGCGCGGTGTATAGGGCGTGGAGGGGTTGCTCGGGGGATCCGCGGGGTTGGGGCCCTCGCCCCACGCCCAGGCCACGCCGGCCTGCGCCGTGAGCATGGCGGGGAGCCGCGCGCGTGCGTTGCCCTCGAGGCCGTAGAGGACGCTCGCGGAGCGGGCATTGACCAGCTGGAAGCGGGACCACGAGGCCCCACACTGCGGCGTGGAGGGAGGGCAGTCCCCTACGTTGCGCGGGCGGCGTGTGATGGCGCCGTCCAGGCGCGTCCCGAAGGCCCAGCCCTCGACGGAGAGGAAGCGGGTGTGCAGGCGGGCGCCGAGCTCCAGGGTGGTGGCGCGCTCGGGGCCGAGCGCCGCGTTCTCGAACTGGAAGCCGGGCCCGGTCTGCTGGCGCGAGGTGAGATCGTCCAGGTTGGGCGCACGGAAGGAGTGGTCCAGGTGCGCCAGCAGGGTGAGCGCGGAGGCAGTGCGCCACTCGATCCCCCCGTGCGCAGCCCAGGGCACCCAGGTGCGGTCCACGGCCAGGGTGCCGGACTCGGTATCCGCGGGAGCGCGCGCCAGCACGAGGCCCAGCCGGGTTCCCGCGCGCGCGGTGAGGCGCGGGTGGGGCTCCCACGCTCCATCACCGAAGAGGCCGCTGGTGAAGTAGCGGGAGCCCTCCAGGTACTGGCCTCGGCTGCGCCGCAGCTCCACGTCCAGGGCGGTGAAGCGGGTGACGGCCGAGGAGTGGATCCGATCCAGCGCGCCGTCCGCGCCGGCGGTAAGGCGCAGGGGGTGGCCGCCCAGCGAGAGCGGGGGCAGGGAGAGGCGCACCGTGCTGCCGAAGGTGTCCACGTCGTCGGTGCCGTGGTCGATCACCGAGAAGGCGGGACGATCGTAGGTGCGCAGCTCGTGCTGGCGCTGCCAGGAGAGGGTGGCGCGGGAGGACAGGCCCTCGGGGGGAGTGTGCGCCCAGGCCACGTACGCGAGCGTGCGGAACTGCTCGTCGTACCGGAGGCACTCGTCGAAGCGCGCGAAGGGGGGCGCGCACAGGTCCGTGCGAGGCGCGTCGTACTGGCGATAGAGGTAGGTGGCGGCGGTGAGGGCGTCCGCGTCCGAGGGCCGCCACACGAGGCGGGCATCGGCGGTGCGCTCATCGAAGCCGGTGCCGAGCTGCGTGCGTCCGTCCGGCGCGAAGCGGGGAACCTCGGGGGGCTTCCCGTCGCTGGGGTTGAGGACGATGCCGCCGCTCTCGAGCAGGCCCACGCGCCGCAGGCCCAGGCCTCCGATGAAGCCGAGCCGCCCGGTGGTGCCCTGGACCTGGAGCCGCCCCCCGCGCTCCTCATCCGCGGTGGCGCCGCGCAGCTGCAGGGTCGGGCGCCAGGGTGTAGGGGAGGAGGGGGGCTCGAGGGGGTGGGCCAGGAGCACGCCGCCCAGGGCGTCCGAGCCGAAGAGGGTGGAGGCTCCCCCTCGCAGCACCTCGATCGAGTCGAGCGTGCGCGAGTCGAGCGTGAAGAAGTACTGGTTGGGGCCCTGGCGCCAGGTGCTGGTGTTGAGGCGGACACCGTCGAAGAGGGCCAGCGTCTGCTGGCCGGTGAGGCCTCGCACAAAGGCCGAGCCCTGGGCATGGGCGGTCTGCTGCACGAAGACGCCCGGCTCCCAGCGGAGCGCGTCCGGGGTCGAGCGGGGGAGGCGCTGCTCGAGCTCCGCTCGGGTCACGGTGCTGGACGCGCGGCCTTCAGGCGCCTCCGAGGCGCTCGGGGGAGCCGTGACCAGGGTCTCGGGCAGGGGGGAGGGGGGGAGCCCCGCCTCCGGGGTAGGGGAGGGAGGAGGACCGGGGGGGGCAGGGCCGGTGCTCCCGTCTCCCTGGGCCAGGGCCTGCCCGGAGCCCAGGAGGGCCATCAGGGCCAGGCACACCAGCGGGGAATGGGGGCGGTCCATTGTTCGTTCTACCGCCAGGCGACCAGGAGGGGCTTCTCTCGCTGAGAGCACGGCAGGCGGGCAAGGCTGCCGCATGGCAGGCCCGGGGTCCCCATCAACAATGTCTTCATGCGCTACTCGCTGTAGGCGAGGATGCGGTATAGACGGCTGCCCCGAAAGTTAAAAGGTCGGGGCGTCAACGCGATGACGCGAGACTCTACTGAAACACCGCCCGCTGGCGGACCTCCAGAACCTGCGCCCGACAACGCGCGCGAGGTGGCCTCGTCCGAGGCCCGGAAGGTCCCTGCGGAGGCGAACGAGGAAACACCGATGACTGCAGAGCTGGACCTGCAGGCGGATCCCCTGGATCTGCCGCTACCGACCGAACCCCCAGAGCCCCGAGCCGAGCCCGTAGCGCCGCCGGTCCTGGTCCCCGAGCCTGTCTCCGCCGAGCCCGAGCTTGTCGCGCCGACGACCACCCGCACCGGCGAGCCCGCCGAGATCGATCCCCGGAAGCTCGACCCGGATGCGCTCAAGGTCGTCCTCCGGCTGCACGCGCATGGCCACCAGGCCTACCTGGTGGGCGGGTGCGTGCGGGATCTGCTCCTGGGGCACAAGCCCAAGGACTTCGACGTGGCCACCAGCGCCCACCCGGGCGAGGTGCGCGCCACCTTCCGCAACTGCCGCCTCATCGGGCGCCGGTTCCGGCTGGCGCACGTCTACTTCAAGGGTGGAAAGATCATCGAGGTCTCCACCTTCCGCGCCAACCCGCTGGAGCTGATGGAGGCCAGCGTCACCGAGGAAGAGAGCGCGGAGAGCGGCAACGGCAACGGGGATGAGGATCTGCTCATCACCCACGACAACGTCTTCGGCACCGCCGAGCAGGACGCGCGCCGCCGCGACTTCACCATCAACGGCCTCTTCTATGACGTCACCGAGGGCCGGGTGATCGACTACGTCCGGGGCCGGAGGGATCTGGACGAGCGCTACATCCGCACCATCGGCGACCCGGAGATCCGCATGCGCGAGGATCCGGTGCGCATCCTCCGGGCCGTGCGCTTCGCGAGCAAGCTGAGCCTCGACATCGAGTCGCGCACCTACGCGGCCATGGAGGGCGCGGTGGAGGATCTGCCGCGCTGCGCCCCCGCGCGCCTGCTGGAGGAGACGTTCCGGCTCATCCGCGGCAGCGTGGCGGCACCGAGCCTCAAGCTGCTCTCGGCGCTGGACGCGCTGAAGATCCTCCTGCCGCCCGTGGACGCCTACCTCAAGCAGAATGGGCGCGAGGGGGAGCGCATCTTCTACGCCTTCGCCGAGGCGCTGGACCGGCGCGTGGCCTCCGGCGAGCCGCTGGATGACGCCATCCTCCTGGCGACGCTGCTGGTGCCCATCAGCCGCGCGGCGCCGCCGCCGGCCGAGTCTCAGGATCCCGGGGCGCGGCCCTCGGTGTCCCAGGCCATCGAGGAGCTGCTTGCCAGCTTCGTGCAGACGGCGCGGCTGCCCCGGCGGATCGCCGAGCGCTGCCGGCTGCTCCTGCTGGCGCAGCGCACGCTCACGGGCGAGCGGCGCCGTCGCAGCGGCGCGTTCCGCAAGCACCCCCTCTTCGCCGAGGCGATGACGGTGTTCGAGATCTCCGTGGAGGCCACGGGCGAGTTCCGCGAGGCGCTCGAGGCGTGGAAGAGCGGGGAGCTGCCTCCGGTACGGCCCGAGGGGGCTCCGGGAGACACCAGTGAGCCGGGCCGCAAGCGCCGCCGCCGCCGCCGTCGCCGGAGTGGAGCAGGGAAGCAGGGTGGGGGCGCCGATTCGGCGGCTCCTTCCTCTCCTCAGGGCGAGTCCCAGGGGAGCGCGGAGGCCGAGGACGACAGCGGCCCCGACACGGACGGGCCGGACGAGCCAGACGAGCCGGACGAGGCCTGAGCGGCGCCGGGGCCTGCCGGGGGCGTGAAGCCCTCGGCAGGCCGGGGAACACGCCTATAGTGGTGGCCGTGCACCCCGAGGACACTTTCGGCGCCAAGGCTGCGCAGCTGATTCGCGCCGGGCGCTTCTTCTTCGAGCGCGGCTGGGTCCCTGCCACGGCGGGCAACTTCTCCGCGCGGCTGGATGAGCGCCACGTGGCGATCACGGTCTCCGGTCGCCACAAGGGAGAGCTGAGCGCCGAGGACTTCCTGGTGGTGGACCTGGACGGCCAGGTGCGCTCGGAGGGCAAGCGGCCCTCGGCGGAGCTGCCGCTGCACCTCCAGCTCTACCGGCGTGACGAGGCGCTGGGCGCCGTGCTCCACACGCACTCGCTGAGCGCCACGCTGTTGTCACGCCTGCACGGCGACGCGCTGGTGCTCGAGGGCTACGAGGTGCTGAAGGCGCTGCGGGGGATTGACACCCATGAGGCGCGGGTGGAGGTGCCCATCTTCCCGAATGACCAGGACGTGCCCCGGCTGGCGGCGCGGGTGCAGGCGTACATGGCCGAGCACGCGGAGGTGCACGGCTACCTGATTGCGGGGCATGGGCTCTACACGTGGGGGCGGAGCGTGGAGGAGGCGTGCCGGCACATCGAGGCCTTCGAGTTCCTGTTTGCGTGTGAAATCGAGCTGAGGAGGTTGGGGCGATGAGCGAGCTGAAGGTGTACCCGGACGATGATCCCGGCCACCCGAGTGTCTACACGGATCACGCGTCCATCCGGCGCGAGCTGGAGGCGGTGGGGATCCGCTTCGAGCGATGGGAGGCGAGCCGGCCGCTGTCTCCTGACGCGAGCGAGGCGGAGATCCTGGCAGCCTATCGGGACTCGGTGGATCGGCTGATGGGGGAGAGGGGGTTCCGGTCGGTGGACGTGCTCAAGATGGTGCCGGACCACCCGAAGAAGGTGGAGCTGCGCAGCAAGTTCCTGAGCGAGCACACGCACAGCGAGGACGAGGTGCGCTTCTTCGTGGAGGGCCAGGGGCTCTTCAACATCCACCGGCAGGGCAAGGTGTACGCGGTGCGGTGCGAGAAGGGGGATTTGATCGGTGTCCCGGAGGGCACGCCGCACTGGTTCGATATGGGACCGAACCCACGCTTCATCGCCATCCGCTTGTTCACGAACACGGAGGGCTGGGTGGCGCACTTCACGGGCAACGACATCGCCGCGCGCTTCCCCTACCTGGCGGCCTAGCGGCATGGTTCGAGCCATCGTCACGGACATCGAAGGGACCACGACGAGCCTGTCCTTCGTGAAGGACGTGCTGTTTCCCTACTCCACGCGCCACCTGCCTGGATTCGTGCGTTCCCAAGGTCACCGGCCAGAGGTGCGTCAGTTGCTCGACGAGGCGCGCCAGTTGGCGGGCGGGGCTGTGGATGATGAGGGGCTGGTGGGGGTCCTGCTGAAGTGGATCGAGAAGGACCAGAAGCTCGCGCCCCTCAAGGGCCTGCAGGGGTTGCTCTGGGAGGAGGGTTATCTCCAGGGCGCCTTCCAGGGCCACGTCTACGAGGACGCCGCGCGGCGGCTGCGCGAGTGGCATCAGCAGGGCCTGCGCCTCTATGTCTACTCGTCAGGCTCGGAGCACGCTCAGCGGCTGATCTTCGGACACACGCCCTTTGGCGATCTCACGCCGCTGTTCAGCGGCTACTTCGACACCCGCGTGGGCGGCAAGAAGGAAGCTCCCTCTTATGCCGCCATCGTCCGGGAGCTGGGGCTGCCCGCGGAGGAGGTGCTGTTCCTCTCGGACGTACGGGAGGAGCTGGACGCAGCCAGCGCCGCGGGGCTGCGGACCTGGTGCCTCGCTCGGGGGGAGGGACCTGCGGTGGACCCGGGAGCTCATCCCGTGGCCCGGAGCTTCAACGAGGTTCACCCGTAGCGCACGCTCAGCAGGTCTTCTCAACGGTCTACGTCTGGGGGGCGGGCACATGGCTCCGCCGCTCACCACGGGCAGTTGACGACCTTCACGGTGCGCGTCACCGGCATCGCGGCGTTGCCCGCGCTGTCCCTCACCTCGTAGCGCACGGTGTACTCGCCTGGGACCCAGCCGTTCACGCAACCCGTCGTCACCACGGTCGGCGCCACGTTCCCGTAGCAGGCGTCCACCGCCTCGACTCCGGGATCCACCCACCCGCTGCCGCACGTGTGCGTCATCTGGGCGGCGCCTTTGAGCCTCAGCGTGGGGGCCATACGGTCCGCCACACGCACCGAGCGGATGGCGCTCGCCGTCTGCCCCTCCGAGGTCCACGCGATGTACTGAACCGAGTAGGTGCCCTCGGCGTGCGGGTTCGGGCCCGGCCCGGATGAGTCGTTGCCCGCGTTGTACGTGTGCACCTCCAGCGGGCCACACGCGTCCCAGGCCCGCGCGCCAGGATCCACCCACGTGTCCACTCCGCACTCCAGCATCAGCGGGCTGCTGCCGTTGAGCATCAGCGTGGGCGCTCCGGGCGGCACCGTGCAGACGGCGCTCGGATCGATCCCGATCAGGAGGGGATCGTGGTCGCTCGAGCGGAACGGCGTAGGCGCGTAGCGGTCATCCGTCTTGAACTCGGTGTTGTAGTCCAGCACCGGCGGCTCATCCGAGTTGATGTGCCACGGGGTGATGCCACGCACCTGCGCGGCCAGGCTCGGGGTGGCCAGCGCGTGGTCGAGCTCACCCGACTGGCCGCCGAACACGAAGCTGTAGCGCTGCGCGGCGGGAATCCGCAGGCTCAGGTGCTCCAGCCCGCCCGTCACCAGGGTCTGCACCGGATCCTCCGCGCCATAGGCGTTCAGGTCGCCGATCACGAGCACATCCGGATCGGTCGAGCGCCCCTGCAGCTCGCCGATGAACTGGAGGAGCTTCTGCGCCTGCTCGATGCGCTTCAGGTTCCAGCAGCCCTGGCCCTGGTCCACGTCCCCGCTGGTGGGGCAGGAGCCCTTGGACTTGAAGTGGTTGATGATCACCGTGAAGTCCGTGCCGGACTGGTCACTGCCGGTGTTCCTGCGGAAGGTCTGCGCGACCGGGTAGCGGTCGAAGATGGGGTCCGGGAAGCTGAGGGACTCTCCAGCGAGGATGAGCGATCCCGGCTTGTAGATGAGGGCCACCTTGATCACGTCGCTCCCCGTCCCCGTCACGGGATCGGGCACGGCGGCGTACACGGGCGCGCCATAGGCGGCGTTCAGCGCATCCACCAGATCCTGGAGGGCGGCTGTGCCGTTGTTCTCCACCTCGATGAGGCCCACGACCTCCGCGTCGAGGGCTTTCAGCGCCGCGACGATCTTCGCCTTCTGCCGCGCGAACTCCGCGGCCGAGTTGGCCCCGCGGGCGTTGAGCGTCGTGAAGTAGTTGAGGACGTTGAAGCTGGCGACCTTCACCTCGCCAGCGATCCGCTCTGGGCTGGCGGTGCGCGGGTTGGCGTTGACGAAGGCCGGCTCGGCGGTGGGGTAGAGGCGGTACTCGCTGAACTGGAAGGTGAGCACGCCGGTCAGTCCGCTCACCGTGTCACCGACGCGCCGGGTGCCGTCCACGCCGGGCGAGGACAGGAAGGGGAGGGGAGCAGGGTTCTGCCGCGAGCTGGCATCATCGAGGACGATGCGCCGCAGCGCGTACTCCGCGGGAGAGCCCCCCTGGCCATTGGTGGGGTTGAAGAGGCGCCCCCCGCTGGAGAGGAGCAACTCCCCAAAGCGGCCAAGGTTGAACGTCTCCGTCACGGTGAGCACCTGCGGGAAGGTGACGAGCATGCCCTCGTAGGCCTCGAGGTCCGTGACGGCCCCCACCGGCAGCGCTACGTCAGTGGGCGGGAGCCCGGTGCCACTCGAGCAGAGGTTGAGCGCACTGACGGTGTCGAGCTCGGTGAGGGTGCCGGTGCCGGTGCCGAACTCCTTGACGGTGCCGCTCACTCGCACGAGATCGCCCGGCCGCACATCGACGCTCGACAGTGGATTGCCCCGGGGCACGTAGACGAAGAGGCCTTCGCTGGTGGCGGGGTTGCCGTCCCCTTGCTCGGCCTGGATGAAGAACCCGCTCTGAAGATCCGCGGGCTGGTAGTCACCGGTGACGACGCCCTCGGTGGTGACCGTGCGGCCGGAGAGAGGGCTGGAGGCCCCGCTGCCTTGGATGGTGGCGATGGGAGTCAAGGCGGCGCCATCGGGACAGGCGCCAGGGGCCTCCGCTGCTCGACTGGAACTGGAAACCGAGAGGCCCAGAATCAGGGCCAGGGCCGGGATGACCGCTACGAGTCGCTTCATGCATCCTCCAGAGGAAGTGAGCGCCGGTCATGCGCGGCACATTGGATAGAGGGATGCGTGGCGCCAATGTGATCTGGCGCGGGAAGCCTGGGGTCATGCCCTGCCCCCTTCTCCTGCTTCATCGTGCTCCCCCTGGCCCCGCTGCCCCCTCGGCGCGGTGGCGACAGTGCGCATGGGCGCTCCTCTGGGGAAGCTCAGGAATAGGCTGGCGGGCGTGCGCTCGATCCCTCGGGCCGGCGAAGGCCCTGAAAGAATGGAGGTTTTTCCCGAAGGGTGTAGGTCCCAGTACGATTTTTGGGACAGCGGGCGGCTCGGCCCCTCTTCATAGGCGAAGACTCACGCTGGCCTGGCCAGCCGCAAGGCCTCCTACCACCGCGCGCTGCAGGTCTTGTCACGGCAGTCATTGCGCCTCGAGCCCGCCCTGCTCCCGGGAGGAAAGGCAAGCCATCGGAGGCTCGGGCGGGTTCGAGGCGCAGCAGTCATGGCGCGAAATGTCGGGGCGGCTCCTCCGCCCTCTTCCAGGGGGAAGGGCGGGGGAGCTTGTGGGTCAGGGCCGCTCCCACGGATCTTCATCGTCTGCGGTGCCACCATTCTCCTTGAGATCGGCGGTGGTGATGGCCTTGGTGCCGAAGCGCTCGGCGATGCGGTCCAGCGCGGCATTGAGCTTCGCGCTGCGAGGCGGGGGCGGCGCCACGGCCTGGAAGAGCCCGAGCTGCTGCGGCTCCTGCTCGCCGAGTGACTGCACGGACACCCCCGTGAGCCGGACAGCCTTGCCCTCGTGGGCGCGCTCCAGCAGTTCGAGCGCGGCGCGGTAGAGGGTCTGCCCATCATCGGTCGGAGAGGAGAGGGTGGTGCGCCGGGTGATGAGGCTGAAGTCCGCGAACTTCACCTTGAGCTGCACCACGCGCCCCTTCACGCCGGCCTTGCGCAGCCGCCTGCCCACCCGGAGCGACTGGGCGTGGATGTGCGGGCGCAGCAGATCCAGCCCCGTGAGATCCTCCTCGAACGTGTCCTCCGCGCCCACGCTCTTGGCGGCGCGGTCCGGCACCACCTCGCGGGGATCGAGGCCCTGGGACAGCTCCCAGAGGTGACGTCCCTGCGAGCCCAGGCGGTTCTCCAGCCACGCCACGTCCCGCGCCGCCACGTCGCCGATCGTCTTCAGGCCGGCGCGTGTCAGCACCTCCTCGGTCTTCGGGCCGACACCCCACAGGCGCGACACCGGCAGCTTCGCCAGGACGGACACCACCTCCTCGGCGCGGACCTCTCGCTGGCCGTTGGGCTTGGCCAGGTCCGAGGCGATCTTGGCCACGAACTTCACGGGGGCGATCCCCGCCGAGGCCGGCAGGTTCGTCTCGGAGGCGATCTCCTTGCGGATGCGGCGGGCGATCTCCGCGGGCGGGCCGAACAGGCCCACGGAGGCCGTCACGTCCAGGAAGGCCTCGTCGAGCGAGAGCGGCTCGATCAGCGGGGTATAGCGCTCGAAGATGGCGAACACCTGCTCGCTGGCCTCCGCGTAGGCGGAGAACCGGGGCGGGACGACGATGGCCTGAGGCGCCATCTTCACCGCGCGAGCCATGGGCATGGCGCTGCGGACGCCGAAGGGACGCACCTCATAGGAGGCGGCGACCACCACTCCGCGCTGTGCATGCCCGCCGACGATCACCGGCTTGCCGCGCAGGGACGGGTTGTCCCGCTGCTCGACGGACGCGTAGAAGGCATCCATGTCGACGTGGATGATGGCGCGCATGACGTCCGTCACTGTAGCGGACCAGCGCCGCAGGCGCGTCATCCTCAAGGTGATGGGCGAGTAGCCGCCGCCTCGCCTCAGTTCAGGGCCGCGGGCAGCGAGAGGCCGTGCTTCTGCAGCACCGCCGTGAGCTCCGGCGGCACCGGGCTCTCCACCGACATCGCCTTGCCCGTCACCGGGTGCGTGAACCCGAGCGATCTCGCGTGCAGGAAGAAGCGCGAGAGCCCCGGCTCCTCCCTCCCACCGTAGAGCGCATCCCCCACGAGGGGCGCTCCCACGCCGGCCATGTGCGCGCGCACCTGGTGCAGCACGCCCGTGAGGATCCGCACCTCCACGAGGCTGTACTCGCCCGAGCGCGCCAGCACCTGGAAGATCGAATGTGCCTCGCGCGCCCCCTCCATCCCATCCACCGCCGGCTCCACGCGATCCGGGTGGCGGGGGTGGTGGCGCAAGGGCAGCTCAATCTCTCCCTCATCCGCCAGCGGCCCGGTCACCAGCGCCAGGTAGCGCTTGTCCACGCCCCTGCCGCCGAACGCCGCGCGCAACGTGTGCCACGCCTCGCGCGTACGCGCCGCGAGCAGCACTCCCGACGTCTCGATGTCCAGCCGATGGCACAGGCCGCCCTCGCGCGAGTCCTCGGAGGCCTGCGCGCACTCGGGGTAGCGGGCCACGAGCGCGTTGGCCACCGTGCCCGTCTCCCCCGGCCGCAGCGGATGAGAGGGCCGCCCCGCCGGCTTGTCCACCGCCACCAGCGCCGCGTCCTCGTACAGCACCACGAGCGGGAAGTCCGCGTCCGGCACCGCCTCGCGCGTCTCCTCCTCCCACTTCACGGTGATCTGCTGGCCGGCGGCCACCAGCAGGCCCTTCTTCGCGGGGCGCCCGCCCACCTTCACGGCGCCCTCCTCGAAGAGCCGCTTGAGCTTCGCCCGCGACAGGCCCAGGGCCTCTCCCACGAAGAGATCCACCCGCTGGCCCGCCTTCGCGGCGTCCACTGTCAGCGTATGCACCTTCTCGGAGCTCACTCGGCCAGTGCCTCGTAGACTTCCTCGGCCGTCTGGAACCGATCATCCGGCTCCTTGCGCAGCAGCTTGTGGGCCACTCGCGCCAGCTGAGGATCTCCCTTCAAGTTGATGCCCAGGATGGGCGCCGGCTCCACCTCTAGCACCTGCTGCCACAGCGCGCTCGGCGTCTTTGCGTCGAACGGCGGCCGGCCCGTCATCAGCTCGTAGAGGATGACCCCCAGGCTGTAGAGGTCCGCCCGCGCGTCCAGCGGCTCGCCGAGGATCTGCTCCGGAGACATGTACCGGAACGTGCCCACCATGCGCCCGTCCCCCGTCAGGCCCGCGTCGTCCGCGAGGAACTTCGCCAGCCCGAAGTCCATCAACCGCACCTGCCGGTCCTCATCCACCATGATGTTGGAGGGCTTCAGATCCCGGTGCACCAGCCCGTGCCCATGGATGTAGGCCAGCGCCTCACAGACCTGGAGCATCGCGTCCTTCAGGCGACCCATGCGCTCGGGGCGGTTGAGGTCCTCCGTGCGCGCCTCCTGGATGCGGCGCTCGACCAGCTGAACCTTGGGATCCGGCACCTCGAGCGGCAGATCGAAGTCTTCTGGGTCACCTGTGTCCGGCTCATCCGCCGCGTCCGCCAGCGCGCGGACCGACGCGGCTCCGGCGTGGGCGTGGAGGCCCACGTCCTCGCTCGGCTCCTCCTCGGAGAAGGCCGCCAGGTTGAACGGCGAGGGGCCGTCTTCGTCGTCCGAGGCGTCCTCGTCATCCCCCCAGGACTCCGAGTCCTCTGGCAGGGAGCGTGCGCGCGGCGTGGAGCTGGAGCCCGAGGGCGACAGCAGGTCCGCGCCCCGGAGATTCAGGTAGTTGCGCAGCGTGAGCCCTTCAATGAGCTCCATCACGAGGTAGGGGTAGCCCTGGAAGACGCCCACGTCGAACACCCTCACCACGTTGGGGTGCGACAGGTCTGCCAGCGTCTCGTACTCGCGCGCCAGACGGCGCGCCGCTCGCGTGTCCAGGGCCGGACCCGCGGAGAGCAGTTTGAGCGCCACGGGATCGCTGGTGCGGCGGTCCAGGGCCCGATACACGGTCCCCACACCTCCGCTACCCAGCGTCTCCAGGACGCGGTAGGGACCAATCAACTTGGGGGGCATGAGCACCTCCGATCCTACGGAGCAGGTCGCTCCATGGTCAAACAAGCTCGGGGGCGATCCAGTGCCGGGTGGAGGACCTGTCCTTGGGGTCACCACGCGGATGTGCGCCGCCCACCCTCACCGGGCGACCGGTCAGGGCCTTGGAGCGACCGTTGGGCTACACCGTCATGGACGTCGCCCGGCCGGGCCTTTAAGGTGCAACGCTCCATGGAACGCCCCTCTGCCCTCACCGCGCTCGAACAACAGGTCAAGGCCCGTCCCTTGCCCCGCCATGTGGGCATCATCATGGACGGCAATGGCCGCTGGGCGGAGATCCGCGGCCTGGCCCGGCTGGAGGGACACCGCGAGGGGTCCACCAGTGTCCGCGAGGTGACCCGTACCGCCCGCCGCGTGGGGCTCTCCGCGCTGACGCTGTACGCCTTCTCCTCCCAGAACTGGGCCCGCCCCGCGGACGAGGTGGCCGGGCTCATGGAGCTGCTGCGCGACTACCTGCAGAGCGAGCGCTCGGAGATCCTCGACAACGGGATCCGCCTCAACGCGATTGGCGAGGTGGACAAGCTGCCGCGCTACGTGCGCGAGCCGCTGGATCGGCTCCGGGCGGACTCGGCCCACAACCAGGGCATGGTGCTGACGCTGGCGCTCTCGTACGGCGGGCGCGAGGAGCTCATCCGCGCCACCCGGCAGATTGCCCAGGCCGTGGCGGCTGGCGAGCTGGATCCCTCGCGGATCGGCGAGAAGGACATCGAGTCCCACCTGTGGACGCAGGGGCTGCCGCCGCTGGATCTCATGGTGCGCACCAGCGGGGAGTTCCGGGTGTCCAACTTCCTGCTGTGGCAGATGGCGTACGCTGAACTCTACTTCGCGGACGTGCTGTGGCCGGACTTCCGGACCGAGGCGTTCCTGCGCAGCCTCGCGCACTACCAGCAGCGGGAGCGGCGCTTCGGGTTGACCTCCGCACAGCTGCAGCGTGAGGAAACCCAGCGGGCCAAGGCGTGAACGAGAAGAACAAGAACCTCGTCCTTCGGATTATCTCGGCGGTGGTGCTGCTGCCGGTGGTCCTCTTCCTGTTGTGGAAGGGAGGGGCCTGGAGCGCGGTGCTCTTCGGCGTGGCGGCCGCCGCGTGCGCCAGCGAGTACTACACCATCACCCTGAAGCGGCTGTACCCCGCCACGTGGGTGGGCCTGGTGCTGGCGGGGCTGCTGCCCTTCCTGCCGCTGCGCAACCCGGAGCACGTGGGGGAGGTGGCCTTCTGGGTGACGGCGGGCCTGTTCTTCTTCGCGTGGACGTACCACCTCCTCCGCGGCCCGCTGCCCGAGGCGCCCGTGCGCGCCGCCCACGTAGTCACGGGGTTCCTCTACGGGGCGGTGGGGCTCACGGCCCTGTCCGCCCTGCGCGTGCGCGAGGGGGGCAATGCCTGGGTCATCTGTGCGCTCGTCATCACCTGGGCCAACGACACCGCCGCCTACTTCGCCGGCCGGTTCCTGGGCCGCCACAAGCTGTATGTGGAGGTGAGCCCGAACAAGACGTGGGAGGGCTTCTTCGGGGGCATGGTGGGCTCGGTGGGCGGCATGTTCATCGCCCGGGCGGGCTTCTTCCCCGAGTTCACGGTGGTGGACTGTCTGGTGCTGGGCGTGCTGGGAGGAATCGCCGGTCCTATCGGGGACTTGTGCGAGTCCATGCTCAAGCGGGCCTATGGGGTGAAGGACTCGGGCACGCTCATCCCCGGGCATGGCGGCATGCTGGATCGCATCGACGCGCTGCTGTTCAACGCCCCGCTGGTGTTCATCTACGTTCAGTTCGTCCGCGGGTGGCTGTCGTAGCGCCCGTGTGCTCGGCCGAGCAGTGTGGACCGATGTGCGTTGTCCTGGGGCCTGGGCACGATTAGTCTTGCCGTCATGCAGAGTCTCGGGTTCTTCGCGCTCCTGCTCGGGGTGCTGGTGACGGTGCACGAGCTGGGTCACTTCCTCGTGGCGAAGGCCTGCGGGGTGAAGGTGCTCAAGTTCTCCATTGGGTTCGGGCCCAAGCTGTTGGGCTTCACCAAGGGGGACACGGAGTACCAGCTCGCGCTGCTGCCTCTGGGCGGCTACGTGAAGATGGCGGGTGATGTCCCTGGCGAGGAGCTGGCGCCGGAGGAGGCTCACCGGGGCTTCCTGGCGCAGCCGCCGTGGAAGCGCATGCTGATCGTGCTCGCCGGACCGGTGTTCAACCTGGCGTTCCCCGTCCTGGTCTACTTCTTCGTCTTCCTCGGGCCGTACGAGGACGTGTCCGCCCGCGTGGGCTACGTGGCACCCGGCTCGGCCGCGGCGGTCGCGGGGGTTCGCCCGGGGGATCGGATCCTCGCGGTGGATGGCGAGAAGGTGCGGACGGACAAGGAGGTCGACGACGCCTTCGTTGGCCGGTTCGAGCGTCCGGTGCCACTCACGATCGAGCGCGATGGCAAGCAGCTCATCGTCGAGGTGACGCCGCTCAAGAAGGTGGAGTCCTCACCCGTCGAGACCATCGAGCGGGGCGTGCTGGGCGCGGAGCCCTACTCGCAGCTGCCGACCCTGGGTGTACCGGCTGGCTCGCCGGCGGAGCAGGCGGGGCTGAAGACCTTCGATCGCATCCTGAACATCAACGGGACGTACGTACCGGACGTGGCCTCGCTGTACCAGGTGATGGATCGGCAGCAGGGCCCGCTGGAACTGACGGTGCTGCGCTCGCCGACGCTGGACGTGGGGGCCATCACCGTCCGCGCGCCCGAGGTGGTGAAGCTGAAGGTGGACAAGCAGCCGGGAGAAGGGTTCGCGGCGCTGGGCGCGGAGCCGGTGGACCTCTACATCGCGTCGGTGGCGCAGGACAGTCCGGCGCAGAAGGCCGGCCTGCGGTCCGGGGACCGGCTCGTGGCCCTGAATGGCGAGCCGCTCCAGTCCTTCCACCTGTTCCAGGTGAAGCTCGGCGCGATGGAAGAGAAGCCCTTCCAGCTGACGTGGCGGGGCGCCGAGGGTGAGCACACGACCCAGCTCGCGAGGGCGAACCTGAAGGGCGTGGACGCGCTCGGCAACACCCACACGTACCTGGGCGTGGGCGTCGTGCAGTGGAACGCGGCCGCGCCGCCGGAGATGGTGAAGCTGGACTACTCGGCGGGAGAGGCGCTCGGGAAGGCGGTGCGCGTCGTCCCGGCGATCACCAAGCAGACGGTGAAGGCCGTGGCCGGGCTCATCACCCGATCGGTGCCGCTGAGCTCCGTGGGTGGGCCGGTGATGATGTACCAGATGGCGGCGAAGACCTCGGAGCAGGGCTGGGACTCCTTCCTGCAGCTGATGGCCATCATCTCCATCAACCTGGGCGTGATGAACCTGCTGCCCATCCCCATCCTCGATGGCTTCCACCTCGTGGCCGCGGGCTGGGAGAGCGTCCGCCGCCGGCCCATCCCGGTGCGCGTGCGCGAGATCGCCAACGTCATCGGTCTGGCCATGCTGGTGGCCCTCATGCTGGTGGCGTTCTTCAACGACATCACCCGGTGAGCGTGGCGTTGGGGCGGCTGCTCGCGGTGGCGCTGGGGGTGGGGTTGTTGACGGGCTGCGCGTCGCGTGCGGCCCGGCCTTCTCCGGGCGCTCGGCCTGAGCCGGCCACCGTGGGGAGGACCCGCCCCGGTGCGCCGGACGAGACCCCGGGCAAGGCTCCGCGCACGTACCTGGGCGAGGGGCTGGCCTCGTACTACGGCCCAGGGCTGCATGGCCGGAAGACGGCGAGCGGGGAGCGCTTCGACCAGAACGGCATGACGGCGGCCCACCGCACCGCGCGCTTCGGCACCTGCCTGCGGGTGGTGAACATGGAGAACGGGAAGTCAGTGGAGGTGCGCGTCAACGACCGGGGGCCCTTCAAGGCGGAGCGCATCATCGATGTGTCCCTGGGAGCGGCCCGGAAGCTGGAGATGGTGGACAAGGGGCTGGCGCGGGTGCGGCTGTACCGCTGCAAGGACGAGGAGCCGAGCTCCGCCTTTTCCACCCCGCTCCGGGCGCTGCCGGGGTAGAGGAGGCCTGTGTTCCTCTCGCTCGACACCTCCACGCTGACGCTGTCCCTCGCCCTCGTGGAGCGCGTGGGCGAAGACTTGCGCGTGCTGGAGCACGTGGTGGCGGGGCCGCCTCAGAAGCAGAGCGAGGTGCTGCCCGGCATCATCGGTGAGCTGCTCGCACGGCATGGCGTGAAGCTGGCGGAGCTGGAGGGGCTGGCCGTGGGGCTCGGGCCGGGCTCCTTCACGGGCCTGCGCATTGGCCTGGCCTCGGTGAAGGCGCTGGCCTACGCGGCGCGCCTGAAGGTGGCCGGCGCGTCCTCCCTGGCGGCGGTGGCGCTGGAGGGGCCCGAGGGGCCGCCGCTCTTCTGCCTCGCGGTGGCGCGCAAGGACGATCTGTACCTCGGGGCGTACCGGCGGAGCGGGCGGAGCGTGGAGGCGCTGGAGCCCGAGACGGCCATGTCACCGGAGGAGGTGGCGGCGAGGATGGCCGCCGAGCCTCAGGCGCTCGCGCTGGGGCCCGCGCTCACGGACTACCGCGCGGCCCTGGAGGCTGCCGGAGTGGCTCCCCAGCGGTTGCTGCCGGGGCCGGTGTTCCCCTCAGCGGTGGAGCTGGCGCGGCTGGTGCGCTTCCCGGAGACGCAGCCCCTGGAGGCCGTCTTCTCGATGGAGCCGCACTACGTCCGGGCCTCCGAGCCCGAGCGCAACCCGAAGTTCCCTCCGCTGCCCGGGCCCGCGCCCACCGCTCGCCTCAAAGAGGACTGAGTCGAGGGAGCTGCTGGCCCGAGCGCGCCGGGCACCTCAGCGGCACTGCGGTTGAGCCGGGGCTCCGGCGCTGGCCGCGAGGATGCTGAGGAACTCGGGCGCCTGGGGCTCGCGTCCGCTCTCCCAGAGCGAGGCCTCCGCCCAGCACTGCACCCACGAGGGATCCCAGCTCTCCGGCAGCGTGTTGCACTGGGCCCGGCGCGCGTTTCCGCGGGCGATGCTGTCGCGCTGCACCTCCGAGAACACGGAGGGCGCGACCTGCTGCATGAAGGCGTCCGCATAGGCTCTGGCGGGAGGCACCTCCAGCGGATCCGGCTGGAGCCCGCCGGGGGAGAAGCCCACGTGCTCCTGGTCCTCGAAGCGCACCGCTCCGTCCTGCGGCGCGGTGGGGGCGGAGCCAGGGCTGCTCGACTGGAGCGTGAAGCGGTAGCTGGAGGCCCAGCGGTGGGTCCGCACGGGGTACACGAAGTTGTCCCACACCTCTTCGGTCAGCGTCTCGGGCGTGTTGTTCAGGGACGTGCGCGCCTCGTTGCGCTCGCGGGTGCGGTCCTCGACGTTCTTGGAGAACTCCGAGGCCTCGTCACAGGGGGACTTGGTGGCCTGGCCCTCGGCGCAGCCAACGCAGGAGGCATTGTGCGTGCGCTTGGACTGCTCGCACGCCTCATCCTTGGAGTGCTTCGCGGACTCGACGACCTGGAGGTCGTACTCGGCTTTCTTGAGGCGCTCCCGGGCGTCCTTGTACGCGGGATTGCGGACCTGCCGTGTTCCGCTGAGGTAGCGCAGGCTGCGCACGTCCTCGATGACGTCCTCCCTGGGGTGCGAGATGAGCGCGTTGACTCGGACCTCGAGCGGCGCCGGCTGCCCAGGCGCCGTGCTGCTCGCCGCGCACTGGGCCGCGGGAGCCAGGTTCGCGGCCATGTTCTGGCACAGGTTGGAGAGCGGCCCGGCGATCGGGGGCGGGATCTTCCCATCGACGCGGATGGCGACGGGGATGGCGCTCTGGGTGAGGAAGCCCTGGCGGGCCGAGTCGATCCGCATGCGCAGGTCCACTTCGGGCGCGAGGCACTGCGCCGCGGACCACAGCACGTTGGCGGCGCCCGCGGAGCTCTGCCCGGGCGCGGTGGCGGCCAGCTCCGAGAAGCGCTGGGCGAGCTGGTTCGCGCGTCCGGCGAGGAGCGACTGGTAGCTCTGGATGGGGAGCTGCTTGCCGCGGGACTGGAGGCAGGCGAGCCCGGCCGTCGCCTGCGCCAGGGTGCCCTCCGCCTTCCACTGGGAGCAGCGCTCCGTGTGGAGCTGGCTGGCCCGCTCGAACATGGCGGTGAGCTCGGGGTGGTTGGGGATGAGCTCCCAGGCGGCGACGAGGGGAGGGAGGCACGGGTCCAGATCGCCCGCCTCGCACGCCGGGCGCGCGGTCGCGATGGCCTGGTCCGTGGCCTTCTGCGCGAAGACGGGGGCTCGGGAGCAGGCCTTCTCGTCGTCGGGGGCGGCGGCACAGGCCGAGCGGTAGGCGTGGGCCGCGGTCATGAAGTCACCGCGCTGGGCCGCCTCTTCGGCGCGGGCGAAGGCCTCGCGGTAGGCACTGTTGCAGCCGCTCAACACCAGCAGGGTGAGGAGCGAGGAGAGACTCGAGACCTGGAGCTGAGAGCGCATGTGCGAGAGGGAGGAAGAGGGGGCGGAGGCGCTGGACGCACGAGGAGGCCGCTTCTTCAGCAGCGGGCCTCAGGGGCGCTCCGCATCCTATCAGCAGCACGGAGGGGCTCCAGGGCCAGGGCCTCTCGCGCGCCTCGGGACTGTGGGCTTCAGGCACCTCGGGCCCCAGGAGGCTCGCGTGCGGAGCCGGGCTGGCGTAAAGGGACGCGCCATGGACGAGAACGTACGGATCGCCGTGGTGGGAGCGACGGGGGTGGTGGGCCGCGAGGTGCTCTCCGCGCTCCTGGATCAGGGCGTGCCCTCCGAGCAGCTCACGGCGCTGGCCTCCGAGCGCTCCGAGGCCGTGGAGCTGGACTATGGCGAGGACACCCTGGCGGTGGAGAAGGTCACGGCCGAGTCCTTCCGCGGGGTGGGGCTCGTGCTCCTGGCCACGCCCGCAAGCGCGTCCCGCACGCTGGCCCCTGCCGCTCAGGCCGCGGGCGCGTGGGTGGTGGACGCCAGCTCCGCCTTTCGAGCCGACGGCACCGTGCCGCTGGTGCTCCCCACCTTCAACCCCGAGGTGCTGGGAGCGCCCTTCAAGGGCCGCATCGTCTGCGTCCCCTCCGCGGTGTCCACCGCCCTCGTGTCCATCATCGCCCCGCTCCAGAAGGCCTTCGGCGTCGTCCGGGCCCAGGTGACGGCGATGCTCGGGGCGTCCTCGGCGGGGGTGATGGGGGTGGGGGAGCTGGAGAAGCAGACCGCCGGCCTGCTCTCGGGGAGAGAGGCCGAGGCCCACGCCTTCCCACAGCGCGTCGGCTTCAACCTGGTGCCTCAGGTGGGCCCGTTCATGGCCAACTCGCCCTGGACGGAGGAGGAGGCGGGCTGGACGCTCGAGGCGGCGCGGCTGTTCGGCGCCCGCGGAGAGACGCCCGTCATCGCCGGCACCGCCGTGCAGGTGCCCACCTTCTATGGCCACGGGCTGAGCCTCCACATCCAGCTCAAGACGCCCGCCCCGGTGGAGCAGTACCGCGCCGCGCTGAAGGCCTCGCCCGCGCTCAAGGTGCTGGATGCCCCGGCGGAGAAGGTTTACCCCATGCCCATGCTCGTGGCCTCGGACCCAGCGGTCCACGTCGGCCGCCTGCGCACCTTTCCCCAGGCCCCCGAGTGGCTCACCCTCTTCGCCGTGGTGGACAATGCCGGCCGTGGGGGAGCGCTCAACCTGGTGGAGGCGGGCTTGCGGCTGCTCCAGCGCCCCGCGTGACAATTTGGCAAGCCCCCGGAGCCGGGCCTGCCCATTTGGCGGGATTCGAGGGCTGTCTCCTGGGGAAATGAAGGGTGTTCCCCCCGTTTCCGCTGGCCCCCCACTTGCTAGGTTCACCACCGTCCATGCGTTACCTGCTGATTGCCCTGACATTGCTTACCGCCGGCGCGGCCTTGGCTCAGCCGATCGTGCTGTCGGTCCCCAACAAGACCTCCCTCCGGGTGGGGATGAACTCCTGCGGCGACGCCCAGATCGTCACCTGGACCTACAACGGGACGACCCTCCCCTGTACGGATCTCCGGCTCTGGATCGTCTCCGGCGCCTCCTGTGCGGATGAGCCGAGCGGAACCTTCAAGGACCTGGGGACGGTCAACAAGAACGACTTTCCGACCCAGCGCACCTCGACGGTCTCGTTCAAGGTCGAGGATCTCCCCGGCTGGACCGCCGAGCTGTCCTGTGGCGCGGCGGATCGGGAGGATGAGTACCGGGTGTGTGCCTCCTACAAACAGGCGAGCAGCTTCGGCACGTGTGACTCGACCACCGTCCAGAAGGATGACTTCGAGCTCGTTTACGACTCCAAGCCTCCGGGCGCTCCCAGCATCGACAACGTCGCCGCGCTGGACCAGGCGCTCTCCGTGCGCGTCTCTACCCCCGATGATGCCAGTCAGTTGAGACTCACCATCACGCGCTCGGATGGCACCGGCACCCGGACGATGACCCAGTCGGTGGACCAACCGCTGTTCCGCGTGGAGAGCCTCGAGAACGGTGTGACGTACACCCTGACCGCGACGGCGCTGGATGTGGCGGACAACGAGAGCGCGGCCTCCGATCCCGCGGAAGGGACGCCCATCCTCACCCGCGGCTTCTTCGACAGGTACGTGGAGGCCGGCGGGCAGGAGACGGGCGGCTGTGGCGCGGCGGCGGGGGGATTAACGGGCGGCTGGGTGCTGGCCGTCGTGGGGTTCTGGCTGTCTTCAAGGAGAAACCGGTCATGAGTCGAGCAGTGGCCCTCGGTGTCCTCGCGCTCCTGGGCGCGCTGCCGAGTCAAGCGCTGGAAGTCTCCGACGCGCCCACAGTGTCTGCCCATTCGCCGCGCACGGGCGCCCTGGAGTTGAAGCTGGGGGGCTACAAGCCGCGCATCGACACCGAGGAGGGGCTCACGGGCACGCCCTACGCCGACACGTTCGGTGGCGAGTCCATGCTGCTCTTCGAGGTGGAACTGCAGCGCTACTTCTTCCAGCGCTTCGGCTCGGCGGGCCTCGGGTTCTCCGCGGGCTACGCGGAGAAGTACTCGGACTCCATCACCGAGACGGGTGACGTGGCCGAGGAGAAGACGGCGCTCAAGGTGGTGCCGCTGAAGCTCAACGCCCTCTACAAGTTCGACTACGCGGCGTTCCGCTGGGGCGTCCCCCTGGTGCCCTACGGCAAGCTGGGCCTCATCTACATGCCGTGGTGGATCAACAAGGGTGACAACACCCAGACGCTGGGCGATCGCTCGGGCAAGGGAGGCCGCTGGGGCTATGGCCTCACGCTGGGCGCCTCGTTCCTGCTGGACGTGCTGGAGCCTCGCCTCGCGCGGGACTTCGACACGGATCTCGGCGTGAACCACAGCTACTTCTTCGCGGAGTGGACGTACGCTGAAGTGAACAACTTCGGCGGTCCGGGGTTGGTTCTCTCCAGCCGGCACTGGATGTTCGGGCTCGCCTTGGACTACTAGACCGCAGGTATGCGGTCTTCCCTGTCCCTGTCCCTGAAAGTCCCGCTGTCCGTCCTCTCTCTGGTGGCAGCGGGGCTGCTGGCCCCCGGCTGCCACCGCGCGGCGAAGCCCGAGCTGGGGCCAGATCGCACCGTCGAGGCTGGCCTCCCGGTGGAGTTTGGCTCGCCCCAGGAGGGCGCGCCCGAAGTGACGTGGAACTTCGGGGACGGCACGCCGACCCAGAAGGCCGCCCGCGCCTCCCACGCATTTCCCCGCTCCGGCACCTTCACCGTGCAGGCGCTCGAGGGCACCTCCGAGGTGGGCCGCGCGCAGATCACCGTGGTGCCCCGGCCGGTGCTGCGCGCCATCCCCGAGGACGCGACGGTGGCCATCTACGTGCCCCAGCTCCAAGGCTCCGTGGAGCCGCTGGTGGACTTCTACGAGCGGCTGGTGGGGCCGGACATCGCCCGCCGGCAGATCGAGGAGGCACCCTTCCTGCCCATGGTGCTCCAGAGCGTGCGAGGCGACGCCAGCGCGGTGGATCCGGAGGAGGGCTTCGGGCTGTTCTCGGTGCCTGTCTTCGAGGGCTCGGTGGCAGTGCTGGGGGTGACGGATGGCGACGCGGCCCTGGAGTCGGTCGTCAAGGACTTCGAGTCCGAGGGGCTCACGGTGCAGCGCCAGGGGGACGGCAGCGCGCGCATCGAGCTGCGCGAGTCGGAGCCCGTCACGGTGTTCCTCGATCGCGGCTACCTGTACCTGGCGATGCCGGAGACGGAGACGCCCAAGGAGGGCGAGCCGGTGAAGGCATCGACTTCGTCTCCGGACGCGGAGGGGCTGCGCCGGTACGTGAGGGGGTTCACCGGCCCCGGCCTGTCCGAGTCCCCGCTGCTGGCGCAGCTGCGCGGCAAGGTGGAGGAGGGCAACGTGTACGTCTTCACCCGCTTCCCGAAGAAGGAGCAGGAGGATGGGTTCCCCGGGTTCTTCTCGTCGCTGCGGGTGAAGGAGGGGCGCGCGGAGCTGGACGGCTTCATGGCCTCGGACAAGCCGCTGCTGTCGGGCAAGCAGGGCCCCGTCCCGGCGTTGCTGGAGAAGGCGCCGCTGGGGCCGGTGGCCGCGGCGATGCTGTCCATCCCGCCGGACGAGCTGGCGACGGCGCTCCTCGGGGCGCCAGGCTCGGCGCGGCGCGCGGAGGCGCTGGAGAGCTGGAGCAAGGAGGGGATCGACGCCGAGGGGCTGATCGGCTCGGTGCGGGGCGATGTGACGATGCTGGTGTACTTCGACGCGCCGGCCTTCTACCGGAACTTCCTCACCAACAAGCGGCCCGAGCCGCGCGGCGCCATGCTCCTGGAGGCGGGCCTCACGCGCTCCGAGCCAGTGGTCGCGGCACTCACGAAGGCGTTCGAGGCGGGCTCGTGGAACGTGGAGACGGTCAAGGAGAAGAACGTCACCAGGTTCCGGCTGCGGATGATGGACCAGCCGATGGTGGTCAGCGTCGCGCCGGATCGGCTGTCGCTCCAGGCGGGCGAGGCGCTGGAGGCGAGGCCTCGGGGGAACATCGGGACGGCGCTGCGGGAGCGCTTCAGCGCCAGCGCGTTCGGGCCGAGCCACCTGTCCCTCATGGTGGACATGGGGCGGCTGCGCGCGGAGATGGATGCGCCCGAGCAGGTGCCCGGGGTACCCGCGGGGCAGCTCGCGGCCGCGAAGGCCTTCGGCGGGGCGTTCCTGGATCAGCTCACGCCGTTTGATCACGCCTTCGTGGATCTCTCCCCCGAGGAGGGTGGGGCGCGGCTGAGGGGGCGGATCGTGGTGCGGACGCGCTGATGGCCTCGATCACCGTCCTCTACTTCGCCGCGGCGCGCGAGCGCGTGGGAGCCCAGCGGGAGACCCTGGAGGTGCCGGAGGGAATCCCGGTGCGGGAGGTGCTGCGGCTGTTGGCCGAGCGCCATCCCTCGCTGGGGCCGCTGCTGCCGCACCTGCGGGTGGCGGTGAACCAGGAGTTCGTGGACACGGGGGCCGAGGTTCCGGCCGGGGCGGAGGTGGCGCTCATCCCGCCGGTGGCCGGAGGCTCAGGCCTGTTCTCGGTGGTGGATCGGCCGCTGCGGCTGGAGGAGGTGGTGGCGGCCGTGTCGGGCGAGGCGTACGGCGGGCTGGTGACCTTCTCGGGCTCGGTGCGCAACCAGACGAAGGGCCGCCGGGTGCTGAGGCTCGAGTACGAGGCCTATCCGCCCATGGCGGAGAAGCGGCTGGCGGCCATCGGCGCGGAGGTGGCGGAGCGCTGGAGTGGCACGCGCCTGGCGATTGTCCACCGGGTGGGGACGCTGCAGCCGGGAGAGCTGGCGGTGGTGATCGCCGCCGCGGCGCCGCACCGCAAGGAGGCGTTCCTGGCGTGCGAGCACGCCATCGAGCGGCTCAAGCAGGACGTGCCGATCTGGAAGAAGGAGTTCTTCGAGGACGGCGAGGTCTGGGTGGGACTGGGGCCGTAGGCTCGAGCCGACTTCGCCGCCGCTCATCTTGAACGTTCATCCGGGCTATAAGAAAATCCTTGCCCGGCTCGAACAGGGGCTTTAGCCTTCCGCTTCCCACTTCGCGGCCTCCCAGGGAATGCAGCTGATCCAGGGCATGCGGGTAGGGGCAGGTATGCGAGTTAAGCAGATCCAGCAGGCTTTGCCCTTTAGTACTGGGAGAAAGAAAAAGCTTTGCTCGCAGAAAACCCCCTTGTATCCTGTTTAAAGATGGCTAACGCCATCGAGTAGTAACCCCCCGCGCTACCCCCAGGAGACACTCATGGAGAACAAGCTGGCCAACCAGGTTGACGTGCAGATCATCAACGAGGAGGAGCTTGACGAGGTCGTCGGTGGCAAGGACGTTCTCGAGCTCCAGAGCTACGAGGCTCCCATCGAGGAGAACCCCGGCTGCGTCTCCTGGGCGAGCTGCGTGTCCTGGTGGAGCTGGTAGCACCCGTCGTCGCGCGGCTCTCTGAGGCGCGCACCAAGCACATTGAGGCCAGGCTGGCGATGCCAGTCTGGCCTTTCGCTTTTGAGGCGCCCACGGCCTGGGCCCTGGCTGTGTAGCGAGGGTCGATGCGCCCTGCCATGATGACGAGGCCTGTGATGCTGCCGCCATCCCTCAGGAGCGCCCACCCCCATGGCTGAACCCGGCTTCCTCTTCGCTTTCCTCGATCGCGAGTACTACGAGACCCTGGAGCGCTACACGCCCGGCCCCGAGTACATCAATATTGCCCAGCGCCATGTGGACTCCTCGTGGGAGATGAAGAAGGGGGGCTATTGGACGCGCTTCGAGCCCAAGGAGGGCAAGCGCCGCGAGCAAGGCTGGAAGATCCACCTCTCTGCCTCGGAGCACACCGCGCAGCGGGTGCTCGAGCTCGCGCTGCCGGTGCTCGTGGGCGCCCGGGTGTCCTTCAAGTTCTGCTCTGATCCCACCATCCTGAAGCTGTCCCTCAACAAGAACGCACCGAGGACGGGAGCCGGGAAGTTCGTCACCCTCTATCCGGTCACCGACGAGGACTTCAGGACCCAGGCCGCTCAGCTCCACCAGGCGCTCGGCGATCTCTGGGGGCCCTACCTGCTGACGGATCGTCCCTACAAGGGGAGCAAGGTGGTCTTCTACCGCTATGGGGCGCACATGGCCCTGGAGCGAGTGGACGGCGAGGGGCGGCGCGAGCCCGGGATGAGGGCACCGGATGGCAGCTGGGCGGAGGATACGCGCGTGCCCTATTTCAAGGTGCCGCCCTGGGCCAAGAGCCCCTTCACCTCCTCGAAGCCCGCGGCCACCGGACAGCCGGCGCCTGCCCCTGAGTCCGCCCCCGCTCCAGCGCCTGCCCCGGCCCCGAAGAGCGAGCCCAAGCTCCTGAAGAAGCGGTTTCGCATCGACCAGGCCATCAAGTTCAACGCCACCGGCGGCATCTACCGGGGGGTTGATACGCAGACGGGCGAGGAGGTGGTCCTCCGCGAGGCCCGCCACATCCGGCACCCGGATCCGGCGCAGGACGCCGCCATCCAGCTGCTCGAGAAGGAGGCCCGGATCCTGAAGCGGCTGGAGCGCACCGGCCACGCCCCGCGCTTCGTCGAGCTCTTCCAGGAGTGGGAGCACTGGTTCCTCGCCCAGGAGAGACTCAATGCGGATGCCCTCTGGGGGCACGCCATCGGGTACGGCCTGGCCTCCTCGGATCAGCGCCTGTCCTCCTACTTCACGAGTCTGCGCGAGACGGTGCTGAAGATCGCCCACGGCTTGAAGGTGCTTCACGCCAACAAAGTCATCGTGAGGGATCTCACCCGCAAGAACATCATGTTCAACAAGGCCGATGGACGGGTGCAGTTCATCGACTTCGAGTTCTCCTTCGAGCTGGATCGCAGCGAGCCGCACACCATGAGCTGGACGGATGGGCACAGCTCTCCCCAGCAGCGCCGTGGCGAGCGCCCCTCGCCGGCGGATGATTGCTACTCGCTGGGCGTCATGATCCTGGATCAGATCGTCTTCACTGGCCCTGGCCTGGATCTGAACCGGGAGGGGATCCTCCGCTCGTTCCGGCAGACGCTGACGGACTTTGGCGTGCCCATGGAGGTGTACGAGATCGTCCTCGGGCTCCTGGAGCAGGATGCGGCCCGCCGGTGGGACCTGGATCGTGCCATCGCCGCCTTCAACGCCATCCCCGTGCCTCAGGAGGAGAGGTACGTGACTCCCGTGGGAGAGGAGGTCCCGGAGCTGCCGCCGCCGCCTGCCGCCATGCTCTCCGAGCTCGAACAGACCCTCGCGGGGATGAGCCGCTTCATCCTCTCCAAGGCGGACTACTCGCGGGACGATCGGCTGTGGCCCTCGCAGCCGCAGATCTTCACCTCGAATCCGCTCAGCGTGGACTGTGGCGCCGCGGGCACGGCCCACTTCCTCCACCGCCAGAACGGCAGCGTCCCCCAGGAGGTGACTGCCTGGATGGTGAAGCAGCTGGATCAGCACCCCTATCCGCCAGGGCTGATGAGCGGCTTGTCAGGCATCGCGCTCGTCTTGTGGGAGCTCGGCCAGCACGAGGCCGCGCGCAAGGCCATGGAGACAGCCGCGCAGTCCCCGCTGCTTCATCAGGTGCATGATCTCTTCTGGGGAGACGCGGGCTGGGGGCTGGCCAACCTTCACTTCTGGCAGCTCACCGGCGAGAGCCAGTACCTGACGCGGGCCTGCGAGGCGGGCGAGTTCCTGCTGCGCACGAAGAAGGAGTCCGACAAGGGAGTGTCCTGGGCGTACAGGGACGATATACGCCTGGGCCTGGGCCATGGCGTGGCGGGCGCGGCGCTCTTCCTCACCTATCTGGGCATGGCCCGGCCCGGCGAGGGCTTCCTGGAGACCGCCGTCAAGGCGCTCGACTTCGAGATCTCCGAGTGCCAGTACGTCAACAACCTGGTGGTGTGGTACCCACGAGCCAACGCGCACCCCGGTGAGCCGAGATCTCCCAGCATGAGGCATGGCGCGGTCGGCGCGGGCACCGCGTTTCTCAGGGCGGCCGTGGCAACGGGGGAGCCCCGGCTGCGGAGGTTCGCCGAGCGGTGCGCGTTCTCGGCGGCCAACCGCCACACGAACAAGCTGTGGCTCAACTATGGGCTGGCGGGGTTTGGGGAGTACCTCCTGGACATGTACCGCCTGATGGGCGAGCGGCGGTACCTGAACGCCGCCTTCCACATCGCGGAGGCGATCCTGCCGCACCGGATCGACAGGCCGGAGGGCTTCACCTTCGCGGCCGAGGAGCTCTTCCGGCTCAGCTGCGATCTGGGCGCCGGCTCGGCGGGGATTGGCCTGTTCTTCCACCGGCTGCTGCGCCCGGAGCAGCCGCGCTTCCTGATGCTCGACGAGCTGCTGCCGGGCCAGGGCGCGGCATCGAAGGCCTGAGCGGGCCTGGAGAAGAGCCGCTCAGCCCGTCTTCGGGAGGGGCGGCTCCTTCTGCTCGACCTGCGCGTTGATGAGCCGGGCGTAGGCGCCGCCACGCTGGAGCAGCTCGTCGTGCTGGCCCATCTCCACCACGCTCCCGGCCTCCATGACGACCACGAGGTCCGCGTTGCGGATGGTGCTCAGCCGGTGGGCGATGACGATGCGCGTGCACTTCAGGCCCGCCAGCGCCTTCTGCACCTGACTCTCGGTGATGGCATCCAGCGCGCTCGTGGCCTCGTCGAGCAGCAGCACCGCCGGGCGGTGCACCAGGGCGCGCGCCAGGGCCAGCCGCTGCCGCTGGCCGCCGGACAGCGACAGGCCCCGGTCCACCAGCACCGTGTCGTACTTCATGGGCATGGCCAGGATGTCATCGTGGATGTGCGCCAGCTTCGCGGCCTCCTGGATGCGATCCAGGCCCAGCTCCGGGCTGCTCAGGGTGAGGTTGTCCCGCAGGGAGGAGGTGAAGAAGGTGGAGTCCTGCAGCACCACGCCCATCCGCGAGCGCACGGCGCGCAGATCCAGGTGGCTCAAGTCCGCCCCGTCGTACAGCACGCTCCCGGAGGTGGGCAGGTAGAGCCCCAGCAGCAGGCTGGCCAGGGTGGACTTCCCCGCGCCCGAGCGGCCGACGATGGCCACCATCTGCCCGGGCTCGATGCGCAGCGACACGTCCTTCACGACCGCCGGCAGGGTGGCCGCATACTGGAACGAGACCTTCTCCAGCTCGATGGCGCCCGTGATGGTAGGGGCGGGGAGGTGCTTGTCCCGGGGCTGCTCGGGAGGCGCATCCAGCACCTCGTTGAGGCGCTCCAGGTAGCTGCCGAGGAGCTGGAACTGCCCCCCCGCGGTGATGAGGTTGTTCATGGGCGTGAGCATGACGGCCGCCAGGGCGTTGATGCTCAACATCTCTCCCAGCGTCAGGTGGCCCTCGAGGACCTGATAGGCCCCCAGGCTGAGCAGCACCAGCGGAGAGCCCAGCTTCAGGGCGCCCAGCGCCGCTTCCATGTACAGCTGCAGCCTGCCCCGGGCCAGGGCCACGTTCTGAATGTCGACGAACAGGTGCGAGTAGGTCTCCACCGCGCGCTGCTCCGCGCCGAAGGACTTGAGCGTCTGCATGCCGGAGAGCATGGCCACCTGGTAGGTCTGGTTCTTGGCATCCAGCTCCAGGTTCTGCGACAGCAGGCTCTTGCGCTGCTCACGGGTGAAGTAGAAGAGGAGCACCTGCAGGACGCCCAGCGCCAGCGCCACCGCCCCGATCAACGTGCTGGCGATCAGCAGCAGCACGGCCAGCAGCAGGACCATGGTGCCGTCCAGCAGCGTGGAGATGGTGGCGGCGGAGATGATCTCCCGCACCTGCGTCTGCGTGGACATGCGCATCATCAGATCGCCCGAGGGGCGGAGCTGAAAGAAGGAGAAGGGCAGGTCCACCAGGTGGTCCAGGAAGCCCAGCGTCATGTTCGAGTCGATGCGGGTGCGCATCTCCAGCAGCAGGTGGCCGCGCAGCATCGTGGACACCATCTGGAAGAGCACGATCGCGCCCAGCGCCACGGACAGCACCGCCAGCAGCTGGTAGTCACCCCGGGGCACCACGCGATCCACCACCATGCCCGTGAGCACGGGCAGGGCGAGCCCGAACAGCTGCAGCACCGCCGAGAGCACGATGATGCGCCCCAGCGTGTCCGACTGGCGCAGCAGCGGCAGCACGTAACGGAAGGCGCCGGCGCGTGGAGCGGACAGCTTCTGGAAGTCCTCGCTGGGCTCGAACAGGAGCGCCACGCCCGTGAAGTGCCGGCTGAAGCCCTCCATGGAGATGAGCTGCCGGCCCTGGGCCGGATCCACGATCTGCACCTGGCCGCCCACCAGGCGCTCGAAGACGACGTAGTGGTTGAAGTCCCAGTGGAGGATGGAGGCCGGCTGCAGGAAGGACAGCTTGTTCACGTCAAGGGAGATGGCGCGCCCGCGAAGCCCCAGCTTGCGGCCCGCATCGAGCAACACGCGGGCGGAGATGCCGTCGCGGCCGGTGCCCGTCACCTGGCGCACCTCGTCCAGGGTGCTCTCCCGGCCGTAGTAGCCCAGCACCATGGCCAGGCACGCGGCGCCGCAGTCCGTGGCGGCCAGCTGCCGCACCTCCGGCATCTGCCTGAGCCGCTGTTGCAGCTTCTGCAGCGCCGGGAAGCGCTGCAGCACCCATCCCAGGGTGCTCCTGTCGGACTTCTGCTCAGTCGTCATCGGGGAAGAGCACCTTGAGCCCTGGGATCATGGCCACGAAGATGGGTTCGGACTTCACCGCGACCTGGGCGTGCGCGGGCATGCCCTCGAAGTATTCGAAGCTCCGGCCGCGGACGGAGAAGGAGCGCGAGGGCAGCGGGGCCCGCACCAGGACGACGGGACCGGTGGTCTCCAGCGTGTCCGCCAGATCCGGTCCCAGGTAGCGCTTGAGCTCCCCGGGGCCGATGAGCTGCTCGCCCACGGACTCGATGGTCAGCTCGCGGTACTCGTAGAGGAACCCATCCAACTCCACGCGCAGAGGCATCCCCGGGCGCAGGAAGGGGCGGTAGTAGCCGGGAAGGATGGCGAGCAGATGCGCGGGAGCATCGTCCCCCACGATGGAGGCCACCGGCTTGCCCACCTCCAGGAACTGGCCCGGATGGATGCGCACGTCGCCCACGATGCCCGCCACGGGCGCGATCAGGGAGCGGGCCTTGAGGCGGGACTGGGCCTGCTCACGCTGGGCCCGGAGCGCCGTGAGCCCCTGGAGGGCACCCTGGTCCGACAAATCCCTCATGTAGCGCAGCAGGAGCAGGTTCATCTCGAGCTCGATGCGGGCCAGCGCGGAGGTCTCCTCCTCGGACTGGAGCGTCACGAGGACCTGCCCCTCGGTGACGCGTTGGCCGGGTTGGACCTCCACCGTGGCCACCACCCCGGCGCTCTGCGCTGTCACGTCCCGGCGCTGTTGCACCCGGACCAGCGCGGGCCCGGTGGCGTGCTCGGACACGGTGCCCACCAGGCACATGAGCAGCCCCACCCCCAGCATGATGGCCAGCCACCAGAACGCCCAGCGCGTCCATCCCGGGGCCAGCTGCAGGACATCGCCTTCGTGCCGGCGGTGCCGCTGGTGGTACTCCAGCGCCTCCTTGCGGAATATGGATGATTTGCCTTCCACGCTTGCTGCCTCTGCTCTGGCCACTCCCGGCAGGAAGCCTGTCCAGGTGATCGCCGTCAAGGGATGGGGGAGCCTAGTAGTTCCCGGTCAGCGGTTGCTTGTCTGGGAGCGCCCGCACCCGCACCTCCGTGCCGGCAGGGAGCTCCACGCCTTCTGGCAACACGAGGGTGGCCAGCGCAAATACCATGAGGGTGTTGACCTCCACTTCTGGCGCCAGCTGGGTCACCTGGCCCTCCAGCGGCTGGCCCCGCCCGGCCACCACCACCTGCACCGCCTGCCCCACGGCCACGGACCGCGCCTCCCCTTCGGGGATGGCGAAGCGCACCTGCGGCTTGCCCTGCCGCAGCAGATGGAGGAGCGCCACCCCCGGCCGGGCCAGCGCCCCAGGGTGCACGAAGCGTCCTGACACCACTCCGTCGAAGGGAGCCCGCAGCGAGGTCTCCGCCAGCTGCTGGCGCATCTGGCCCACCCGGGCCTCCTGCTCCTTCACTTTCGCCTGCGCCACCGCCACCTTCGCCGCGGCCGTGCCCTGCTCGAAGCGCGCCGCGGAGAGCTCCTCCGCGGAGACGGCCTGCAGCTTCAACTGCTCGGGCGTCTCGCGCCGCCGCAGCCGCTCGCTGGCCTGCTCCAGCGTGAGCGCGGCCAGGTCCAGCTCCGCCTTGCTGGAGAGCAGCCCCGCCTCGGCCATCTCCAGGTCCGCCTTCAGGCCCTGCGCATCCAGCGTCACCAGCACGTCTCCCTGGCGTACCCGGCTGCCTACCTGCACCTTCACGCTCTCCACCCGTCCCTCCACCCGCGGCGCCAGATCCAGCGACTCCTCGGCGATGACCACGCCGAGCCAGCCTTTGTGAATTGTTGCCGAGGGCGGCGAGGCGCTCACAGGCGGTGCCAGGGAGGTCTCGGCCTGCTTCTCCGTGGGATTCTGCCGGCGCAGTGCGGCCATGGCTCCCACGAGGGCCAGCACTCCCAGTACCAGCCCTCCAATGAGCTTCCGTGATGCCATCGGGCGCACTATATCCCAGGGGTCTCAGCACGCACACTTCGGGTCATGGTGAGCCGCTGAGTACGCGGAGGCCAGGCGAGCAGCTGGGCGGTCGCCAGTGGGTAGACTTGGCCCACCATTCCTTCCCAACGAAGCTCCAGGCCTCAGACACCGATTTCTTTACACGACCCTCGGGACGCTCAAGTGGGAGCCGCATGGGTATCTGTCGGCGGGCCCTTCCCGTCAGGATCCCACACGTACTCCTCGGTGGGGGTGAGCTTCATGTTCGTGAAGCCGTGCCGCTGGACGAACTCGGCGAAGCGCTCGGAGACGACAATGCTGCCCCGCTTGCGAAGCCATGAGGGAACCTCTTGAGCATATCCTTGCGGCTGTAGATCTGTCAGTGGACGCTGAGGCTGGCGGGCACGGTGACCTGGGGACCGCCGTCGGGCTTCTGCTTCTTCTCGGCCTCGGGGATGGGCCGCAGGGGCGTGTCGAGCCCCAACGCCTTGCGCCGCTCCAGGTCCTTCTCCTTGGCCGCCGCGAGCGCCCGGGCGTTGTTCTCCGCCATCCTCGTGGGATCCGGCCCGGCGATGAGGAAGCCGACCGGCGCGCTCAGGAACAGGATGATGACCATCCCCAACCAGGCGAAGTCCTTCAGCCGGAACTGGCCCACCCGATCCTTCGCCACGGAGTGCTGGACGAGGAGGTGGAGCTGGCCCTCGGTGAGGCGCAGCGTGGTGCCCTCTTGCAGCTCCACGGTGGCGCGGCCCTCGTGCTGCACGAGCTGGGAGGGGAGGACCTCGTGGAACGCGTCTCCCTTCGTGCTGCGCTCCAGCTTCACGCCGGGGGGCACGAAGATGCGGTAGCCGCGCTCGGTGCGCTCGGCCAGGACGAAAGGCTCCTCGGGCAGGGTGAAGCCGTAGAGCGGCAGCGGGGCCTTCTCGTCGGGGGCGGCGAGGACCCGGGGCTGCTCGGGGCCGAAGCTCCAGGCCTCCGCCAGGGAGGTACCCCAGTACAGCTCGCAGAAGAGGCCGGCGTTCACTTGGCGATTCATGGACCGTCCGAGAATAGAGCCTTCAACCCGCATCAGCAGCGCCCGCATCGGGTGAAGCGCCGCCGGCGTCCGGGGGGCTCCCCAGTCCGGCAGGTCCCCCAGCATCCAAGGGTGCCCCAGCATCCGAGGGTGTTCCAGCATCCGAGGGAGGAGGTCCCCCATCGGGTGCTGGCTCGGCGCTGGTCGCTCCCCGGGCCTCTGGGGAGGGACGCCCTGCGTCTGACACCATCCCGGGTGCGGAAGTTCCCCCCGCGTCCCGCGAGAGCTCACCGGCGTCGGGAGCGGGGGGCTGGCTGGCGAGGTCCCCAGCATCCAGGAGGGCAGGCGGAGTCGGTGCTCCGGGGGGAGGAGCACTGGCCGGCCCGGAGGAGGGCAAGGCCCGGCGAACCTCCGCGACGGCCACGAGCACGATGGCGGCGGCGAGGGCCAGGAAGCCCAGGGTGTTCGCCAGCGTCTCCATCTTCGGGGACACGGGCCGCCTGCGGGCCAGCTCGATGGTGAGGAACAGCAGCCTCCCTCCATCCAGCCCAGGCACGGGGACGAGGTGCAGGAGCGAGAGGGCGACCGAGATGGCCACCAGCACTCGGAGGAAGGCGTCCCACCCGCTCGAGGCGGCGCCCGAGGACTGCCGCACCACTGCCACGGAGCTCGGAGGTTCCGCTGTCGGAGCCCGTCCGGCCACCACGCTCCAGACGAGAGAGAGCGCCTCGGTGGCCACGCGCTGGGTGTGCACCAGGGATTGGGTCAGGGCCTCGCCGGGCGGGTGCTCCCGGTAGACGTACTGCTGGCTCACGCCGATGCGGCCCACGCCGCGCTCATCGGGGCGGGGGCGCACCTGCACGACGCGGGAATCGTCGTGGCGCACGAGGACGAGCGTCCGCTCCTGGCCGGGGCTCCTGCCGATGAGCTCGACGAACTCCGACCAGCTCTTCACCGGCTGCCCATCCACGCTGTGGATGCGATCGCCCGGGAGCAGCTGTGCGCGCGCGGCCTCCGAGCCCGGCGTCACGGTGCCCACCGTGAGGGGGACGACCACGTGGGTGCCGGAGGTGTACAGCGTGAAGAGGACGCCCAGGGCGAACAGGTAGTTGGCCAGCGAGCCTGAGAGCGTGATGAGCACGCGCTTCCAGGGGCGCTGGGCCGAGTAGCTCCGGGGATCGGCGGGATCCAGCCCGGGCGTGTGGGGGTTCATCCCATGGAGGGTGGCCGCCGCGCCGATGGGGATGGCGGCGATGACGTACTCGGTGCCGAACAGCCGGAAGGACAGCAGGGGGGGCCCGAAGCCCAGCGAGAACCGGGTCACGCTCACGCCGAGCAACCGCGCGGCCACGAGGTGCCCCAGCTCGTGCACGGCCAGCAGCAGGCCGAGGGCGAGGAGGGCCAGGAGGGCGTACATCCGGGCGGCGCTTCAGAGCTTCCGACGCTGCCCGGTCCGCTTGTAGGCCAGGTAGTCGGAGAGGATGGTGCCGTGGTCGAAGCAGAGCTCCTTCGGGAGGGCGTTCAGCGGGAAGGCCCGAGCCTCGGCGGCGTCGTCGGCACCCTGGGGCTCGCCCTGGGCCCGGCCGATGTAGACGGTGGAGAGGGTGTGCTTGCGTGGATCTCGCTTCGGGTCCGAGTAGGTGAAGAACTGCTCGATGAGCTCCACGGTGAGGCCCGTCTCCTCCTGGGCCTCGCGGGCGGCGGCGGCGTGGAGGGGCTCGCCCTCGTCGACGAAGCCTCCGGGCAGGGCCCAGCCGATGGGCGGGTTCTTGCGGCGGATGAGGACGATGCGCTCTCCGGCCAGCTCGATGATGCAGTCCACGGTGGGCGTGGGGTTCTTGAACTGTGTCTCGGCCATGGAGCGGGCAGTCTACCCCGTGGCGAGGGTTGAGACTGCACTGATGCGTGGGGTTGGTTATGGTGTGCCCGTGTCCACCCGCCGCTTCCTCCTGCCTCTCCTGCTGCTGACCGTGGGGCTCAGCCTCAGCTGCAACTCCTTCGTCCAGAACCCGGGGCACTACGCGATCCGGGCCACCGAGGTGTTCCGGGACGACTGCGGCCTGCTGTCCTCGCCCGAGTCGCTGTGGGATGGCTCTCTGCTCATTACCGGACAGGTGGTGCGCATGGACTTCGAGCTGCTGGAGATGCAGCTCGTGGGGCGCTTCCTGGCCTCGGGGGAGAAGTTCGCGGTGGACGGCAGCGTGGCCAACGCCACGGCCATCGCCAACGGGCAGGAGTGCCTGCTGGACCAGGTGAGCGTGCACCTGGAGGGGGACACGGTGTGCGCCACCCAGTTCAACGGCGTGTTGAGGGTTCGCTACGAGGCGCGGCGCCCGGACAGCTGTGTCTGCGAGCTGTGGGCGCGCTTCGATGCCGTTCAGGAGTCGCTTCGGTGTGAATAGCGGCCTTGAGCCTGGGCCGGGGGCGACCTAGACAGTGGGTAGGTAGGTATCGTCTTGCTGTCCCCCTTGGGAGGGAGCCCCATGGCTGAGCCGCAGCGTCCGTCGCACGAGATCAAGTCGGTCCTTACGGAGAACCGCGTCTTCCCGCCGCCGCCGGAGTTCTCGAAGCGCGCGCACATTCGCAGCATGGAGGACTACCGCCGGCTGTGGGACGAGGCGGCGAAGGATCCGGAGGCCTACTGGGGCGCCCGCGCCCGCGAGGAGCTGTACTGGAAGGAGCCCTTCCAGACGGTGCTGGAGTGGAAGGCCCCGAACGCGCGGTGGTTCATCGAGGGCCGGACAAACCTGGCCTACAACTGCCTGGATCGGCACCTGCCGAAGCTGAAGGACAAGCCGGCGATCCTCTTCGAGGGGGAGCCGGGGGATCGACGCACGGTCACCTATGGCGAGCTGTCCGCGGCGGTGAACCGGCTGGCGAACGGGCTGAAGTCGCTGGGGGTGCGCAAGGGGGATCGGGTGGGGATCTACCTGCCAATGGTGCCCGAGGCGGCGGTGGCGATGCTGGCGTGCGCGCGGATTGGGGCGGTGCACTCGGTGGTGTTTGGAGGCTTCTCCGCGGAGGCGCTGCAGGAGCGCATGAACGACGCGGGGGCGAAGGTGCTCCTCACGGCGGACGGTGGCTGGCGCAAGGGCTCGGTGGTGCCGCTGAAGAAGAACGTGGACGCGGCGCTGCCGAACATGAAGACGGTGGAGAAGGTGGTGGTGCTGAAGCGGGCGGGGGAGGCGGGGGCGCTGGGGCCCAAGGAGGTGTCCTGGGAGGAGCTGGTCGGCGGGCAGAGCGAGACGTGCGAGCCGGAGTGGGTGGAGAGCGAGCACCCGCTGTTCATCCTCTATACGTCGGGCTCGACGGGGAAGCCGAAGGGGGTGATGCACACCACGGGCGGTTACGCGGTGTGCATCTCGCTGACGACGCGGTGGGTGTTCGACCTGAAGGAGGACGACATCTACTGGTGCACGGCGGACGTGGGCTGGGTGACGGGGCACAGCTACGTGGTGTACGGGCCGCTGATGAACGGGGTGACGACGATCATCTACGAGGGCGCGCCGACGCAGCCGGGGCCGGATCGATTCTGGGAGATCATCGCGCGGTACAAGGCGACGATCCTCTACACGGCGCCCACGGCGATCCGGGCGTTCATGCGGCTGGGGGAGGAGCACCCGCGCAAGCACGACATGAGCTCGCTGCGGCTGCTGGGCTCGGTGGGCGAGCCGATCAACCCCGAGGCGTGGATGTGGTACCGGGAGGTGATCGGCGGCGGGCGCTGCCCGGTGGTGGACACGTGGTGGCAGACGGAGACGGGCGGGATCATGATCTCGCCGCTGCCGGGGGCGACGCCGACGAAGCCGGGCTCGGCGACGCTTCCGTTGCCGGGCATCCACGCGGAGATCCTGGATCGGCAGGGCCATCCGGTGCCGAAGGGGCAGGGGGGCCTGCTGTTCGTGACGAAGCCGTGGCCGTCGATGCTGCGCACGGTGTACGGGGATCCCGAGCGGTACGTGAAGACGTACTTCAGCGAGCTGCCGGGCAAGTACTTCACGGGCGACGGGGCGAGGACGGACCAGGACGGCTACTTCTGGCTGATGGGCCGGGTGGATGACGTGGTGAACGTGGCGGGGCACCGCCTGGGCACGGCGGAGGTGGAGAGCGCGCTGGTGGCGCACCCGCGCATCGCCGAGGCCGCGGTGGTGGGCCGTCCGGACGAGCTGAAGGGCACGGCGCTGGTGGCCTTCGTGACGCTGAAGAAGGGGACTCAGCCCTCGGCGGAGCTGAAGAAGGAGCTGGCGACGCACGTGACGAAGGAGATCGGCGCGATCGCCCGGCCGGACGAGATCCGGTTCGCCGAGGGGCTGCCGAAGACGCGCTCGGGGAAGATCATGCGCCGGCTGCTGCGCGACGTGGCCGCGGGGAAGCAGACGACCGGGGACACCACGACGCTCGAGGACCTCACCGTGCTGGCGACGCTGCGCCAGGACGAGGAGTAGCGCGCCGTTCAGAGTGCACGGCCGCTGCCCGAATCCCCTCGGGCAACGGCCGGGTTCCTCAGCGCTTCAGGTGCGTCATGGCCGCGTCGAGTAGCGCGGCGACACCTCGCCGGGTGACGTGGACCACCTTGCGGCCGACGGGGGGCGGCACATGCGTGTAGTGCTCGCTCACCTTGTGGTGCAGCTCCGTGGCGCCCCAGATCAGGATCAGGTCCGCCCACTCCACGTTGTACCGGGCCTTCTCCGCCGTGTGCCGCTCCGTGCCGTCCACCATGCGCAGCTCCACGTGCCCGTCGAGCTGCTCCTCCAGCTCCTCCCGCACCGCTGGAGAGCCCCCCACGATCACCACGTGCCGCACGCCCTTGCGCTTGCACGCCTCGATGAAGTCCGTCACCGCGCGCCGGTTGTTCGAACCCCCGCAGCTCTCGCAGTGGCTCCGGGGATCCACTGCCATCGGCTCCCGCCCGCTCGCGTTCGCCACCTGCTGGCACGCCGGAGCACCGCAGACCCGGAAGTAGCGCTCGGCCAGCAGCGCCTCGGCGCGCTCCAGCTTCTGCTCGCTCATGCGAGCCTTCTTCGGGTTGATGATCTTCGCCTCTTGCAACGTGGCGCGAGCCCGAGCACGGGAGTCCGGGAGCGCGATACCTCGCTCCGCCAGCCACGCGTCGATATCGCGATCGGCGCTCACGGTTCGGGAGGACCCGGGGGCGGTGGGGGGAACAGCTCCTCCTGCACGGGCACCAGCCCGAGCGCCTCTCGCACCGGCCCGAAGCTGCGCCGGTGGATCGGCAACACACCCTTCTCCTTGAGCACCTGGAAGTGCTGCGGTGTCGGGTAGCCCTTGTGGGAGGCCAGCCCATAGCCCGGGTACTGCGCGTCCAACTCCGACATCATCCGGTCCCGCGTCGTCTTCGCGATGATGGACGCCGCCGCGATGCTCATCGACAGCGCGTCCCCGTGGATGATGCCCTTCTGCGGACACGGGCACTCCGGGATGGTGCGCGCATCCACCAGCGCGTACTCCGGCACCAGCGACAGCGCCTGCACCGCGCGCCGCATGGCCAGCAGCCCCGCGTGGTAGATGTTGATGCGGTCGATCTCCTCCACCTCCGCCACGCCCACCGCCCAGGCCACCGCGTCCCGCTTGATGGCCACCGCCAGCTCCTCCCGGCGCTCCTCGTCCAGGATCTTCTTCGAGTCGTCCAACCCCTTGAGTCGGTAGTGCTTGGGGAGGATCGCCGCGGCAGCCACCACCGGACCGGCCAGGGGAGCCATCCCCGCCTCGTCCACCCCGGCCACACGCTCCAGGCCCTGCGTCCACAGCTCCACCTCGTAGCGCAGCAGGTGGCGCAGCCGTTGCCCCTCGGAGCGGTTCTTCTCCTGCCGGGCCCGGATCTTGCGGGCGAGCGACCGAGCCCCTTGCCGGTTGTCCGCCTCCAGCGCTTCCAGCAGCCCATGAGGAACGGGCTGGGCGCGCTCGAGGAACCGATCGGTCAGCTCGGACAGGGGCGCTTGCAGGAGGTCTTCCAGACGCGGCATGACCCCCGAAGGCTAGCGACCTGTCGATCTGAGGACAACCTCCGGGTTCAGGGAGCTTGCCAGAGCGCCTACCCTACAGGTCGTGGACGCTATGGGTTGAGCTGCAACGTGACCGTGCCGGGGTCGGGCTGGCAGTGGCAGTCGTCGCATTGCCACTCCACCTCGGTGGCGGGAGAGACCTTGGAGCCCGCCGTGGCGTAGAGGCGCGTCGGGCCTGGGGCGAGCGACTCGTTGACCGCCCTGCTGATGCCTACCTCGTTGGTGACCGCCGTGATGCTCTCCTGGGTCTCCTCGTTGATCGCGGTGATGGTGGCCCCCTTCACGAGGACGCCATTCGCAGTGACTACCTCCACCTTCAACGACACCAACTCCTCAGAGCACACGCCCCCGCCCCTGTTCACCACGGGCCTGTTGTCACAGGCCAGCAGGCAGGCGAGGCCCAGCAACACCGGGAGCATCCGCAACCAGGACATGGGCCCCAAGGTGGTGCCGGTCCCTCGCGGCGGCAACACGCACCGTCAGGAAGTCGGCGAAAGGTGGGCCTGGGCGAAGCGCGAGGCGTCCGTGTTCGGATACCGGTGGACGATGTAGCGGTAGATGCTCTCGGCGCGCTCGGGCTGCTGGAGGCGCTCGGCGTACACGCGGGCCTGTAGCACCAGGGCTCGCGAGGCGGCGGGCCCGTCCGGTGCCACGTCTGCCGCGGACTCCAGCGCCTTCACCGCGAGCTCGTACTGCCCCTGGGCCGCCGCGGACTGGCCCACGAAGAGGTGGTGGGAGGGATCCACCTGCTTGAGGAAGCGAGGCTCCCGCAGCTCGGGGTAGAGGGCCAGGGCCTTGCCCGTGTCGCCGGCCTCCACGGCCTGGACCAGCGCGGAGATCGTCTCGGCGATGGGCGTGGGCACCCCGGTGGGATCCGGCTCAGGCGCGGCGGGGGGCCCCCGCAGGGGAGGAGGCTCCGCGCGAGGCCGGGTCTCCCCCAACACGGGCTCCAGATAGTCCGAGGGAGGACCGTACCCGAGCACATCCCCCCGGCTGTAGAGGAGCAGCCCGAGCACGCGCGCCATGATGATGGGGACGAAGCAGGTGATGAGCTCCGCCACCCACCCCGAGAGCAGGGGCACTCCCACCGAGAGGATGCCCGCGGCCAGGAGCCTCACCAGCACCAGCGCCACGGCGAGCCCCGCCAGCGCGCCCAGGGTGACCGCGAAGTCGCGGCCCAGGCGGCGCGCGGTGCCGATGACCTCCAGCGGGTTGAGCATCCTCACCGCGCTCTGCCCGGCTGCCGCGAGCAGGAGCGCCATGGGCAGGTACGCGGCCCCGGCCAGCACGAGCAGCCAGAGGATGGGATCCGTCAGCGCCTGGCTCCAGTCGAGCTGGGGCAGTCCACCGGTGACATAGAAGGCGGGAGTCTCCAGGAGCTCCTTGAGCGGCTTCCTCACCTCCCACGGCTTGAGGAACAGCAGGTAGCCGAGCCCGGGCAGCAACAGCAGCGCCGAGCCCACCAGGCCCCGCAGCGCCGGAGCCACACAGTCGGCGTAGAGATCCGTGAACTCCGGCGCGTCCAGCTCACGCTCCCCGCGGGCCGTGGAGCGGATGACGTGGAAGAAGGCGCTCCAGAAGAACCCGAGCCCGAGCAGCGCGGGCAGCCACTTGAGCAGCAGGAACGTCTCCGCGGCGAGCCACCGGCAGGCCGCCATCATGGCGCTGAGCCCGGCCAGCACCACCAGCCCGGTGGGGGTGAAGGGGTAGCGCCAGACGTCGCGCAGCCGAGAGGTGAGGGGAACCCGCGAGCGGTGCACGAGGATCGGCAGCGTCTGGCCCTGGCACAGCCCGCAGGAGAGGTACTCCGTGGAGATCGCGCGGCGGACGGTGACGCAGTCCGGGCACAGCGCGGCCTGACAGTTGTCACAGCGCCAGCCAGCGGCCGCCTCGGGGTGGCGCTGGCAGAGGGCGGGTGCGGTCTTCTCCAGGGAGCCCCTCATGCGGAGGAGGAGCTTACCCCACCGCCTCGTCCCACGCTGCCCCCAGCCAGGCCTGGAAGGCGGCCTTCTGCGCCTCGGTGGGCTTGTCCACGCGGCTGAGGTACAGGGTATCCGCGGGCCTCTGGCTCAGGAGCACGGGGAACTCCATCAGCTTGTCGCGCCGGAACACCGTCACGCGCACCGTCTCTCCCGGGCGCCTGTCCTCGCACCGGCTGAGCAGCCCGGCGCCGTCCACCTTGTAGCCGTCGAGCGCCACCACCTCGTCCTCGGGGTAGAGCCCGGCCTCCATCGCCGGCGAGCCCTCCACCACCCAGGCCACCGTGGCGCTGCCCTTGAAAGCGAGGCCCACCCAGCCCTTGGGCTTCGCCTCGCTGCCCTTGCGGGGCGGCGGGGTGCCCCCCTTGTCCGTGGCGGACTCACGCATGCGGAAGCCCACCTCGAGGCCCACGTGCGAGAAGACGGAGTAGTCCAGCTCCTCCGTGGAGCGCACCGCCCGATCGAAGAAGGCGCGCAGGTCCTTTCCGGCCACCTCGCTCATGAGGGCCTCCAGGGCCTCCTCCGGCACGCCCGAGCCATCCCCGTAGCGCAGCCACAGCAGGCGCACTGCGTCGTCCAGGCCCTTCGCGTCCCCCGTGGCGCGGCGGAGCTCCAGATCCAGCAGCGCGCACACCACCTCGCCCTTCAGGTAGTAGGAGATGGCGCTGTTGGCCGAGTTCTCGTCCGGGCGGTAGTGCTTGATCCAGCTCATCAGCGAGGCATCAGCCAATGTCTGGACGCGGCGGCCCGGCGTGCCGTGCAGGGTGGTGAGCGTCTCGCCGAGGCGGGTGAGGTAGCGGTTGGCGGACATCAGCCCTGCGCGGCGCACGAAGAGGTTGTCGTAGTACGACGTCATCCCCTCGAAGGCCCAGAGCAGGGTGGTGTAGTTCTCCTGGGAGTAGTCGAAGGGCACGAGCGCGCGAGGCTTGATGCGCTTGATGTTCCACAGGTGGAAGTACTCGTGCGCGGCCAGCGTGAGGAAGTCCTCCCAGCCCCGGCTGTTCTGCAGCGACGCGCGAGGGAACAGCAGCGCCGTGGAGGCCTGGTGCTCCAGCCCGCCGCGCCCCTTGTCCGTGAGGTACACGAGGAACAGGTAGCGCTTCATCGGCAGCCCGCCGAACAGTCGCGCCTCCGCCTCACAGATGCGCTGCAGGTCCGTCGTCAGCTTGTCCGGATCCGGCGGCGAGTCGCCCCAGACGACCACCTCGTGCGGCACGCCCGCGGCCACGAAGGACAGCGGCCAGTGAGGCCCCACCTCGAAGGGGCTGTCGATCAGCGTGTCGTAGTCCGGCGCCAGGAAGACGCCGTCCTGCTGCTCCAGGGCGCAGAACGTCCGCCAGCCCTCGGGGGCGTCCACGGTGACGCGGTGCGGGTGGTGGCGCGTGGCCTCCGTGTAGAGGAAGAGGGTGGCGCCGTTGAAGTAGCCGTGCGAGCCGTCCAGGTGGCTGGTGCGAACCGTCAGCTCGTGGGCGTAGACGCGGTAGCGCAGCGTCACGGCGCGGCCCTCGGCCTTCACGCGGAAGGTGCGCTTGTCCGTGCGCTGCACGGGGAGCGGCTCACCGCCCGGGCCCACCGCCGTCACGTCCTGGAGGTGACGCGCGTACTCGCGCACCAGGTAGCTGCCCGGCGTCCACACCGGCAGGACGGCATCGAGCACGTCAGGTCCCGCCGGGAAGGCCGCCTCCACCTCGAACAGGTGCGAGTGCGGGCGGGACATCGAGACGCGATAGCGGACGGCTTCCGGCATTCCCAAGGCGCTCCAGAGAGGGGGAGTCCCCCGAGCTTACTTTGCCCGGACCAGGATGGCCCCGAAGAACCCATCCGTCCCGTGCGTGTGAGGCGCCAACCTCAGGAAGGGGCCTCGGCTCAACTTCTCGCCCAGCTCGGGGCCGAGCTCCTCCGCCACCGGTCGCACGGAGTAGTCAGGGTGGCGCGACAGGAAGTCCTCCACCACGGCCTCGTTCTCCTCGCGCAGGATGCTGCACGTGCCGTAGATGAGCCGGCCGCCCGGCTTCACCAGGGCGGAGAAGCGCTCCAGCAGGGCCTTCTGGCGCGCCACGTGGGTGGCCAGATCCTCGGGGGTGAGGCGGTAGCGCGCGTCCGGCTTGCGGCGGTAGGTGCCCGTGCCGCTGCACGGCGCGTCCACCAGCACCCGATCGGCCTTGTCCTTCAGCGCCGCGATGGCCTCGTCCGCCGCGGGGCCCTCGGAGGGGATGACCTGGGTGCGGACATTGTGGACGCCGGCGCGGCGCGCGCGCTTGCGCAGCTCCTCGATTCGGGTGGTATCCACATCCAGGGCGTGCAGATCGCCCCGGTTCTTCATCTGCGCGGCGAGCTGCAGCGTCTTCCCGCCGGCTCCGGCGCACGCATCCACCACCCGGGTGGGCGGCGAGTCCACGAGCATGCCCAGGAGCTGGCTGCCCTCGTCCTGCAGCTCGAAGAGGCCGTCGCGGAAGCTCTCGAGCGAGAAGGCGTTGATGCGCGTGCCCAGCCACAGGCCCATGGGGGACAGGGGGGTGGGCTTGCACTCGACGCCCTCGGCCTCCAGCCGCTTCTGGAGGGCGGCGCGATCGCCTTTGAGCAGGTTGGCGCGGGCGGTGAGGGGAGCGCGCTCGTTCATCGCCTCGGTGGCGCGCTCGGCCTCGTCTCCGAACGTCTCCCGGAACTTCGTGGCCAGGAAGTCGGGTAGCGAGGCGACCACAGGGAAGCGCTTGTCCCGCGGGAGGCGCTCCAGCGCAGCGGCGGCCTCCGGGAGCGCCTCGAGGGCCGAGGCGTCCACGCCCGTGAGCGCGGAGTCCCGGGCCACGGCCTGCGTGGGCTCTCCGTGGAGGATGCGAGAGGCGGCCAGCCGCAGCACATCCTGGCGGGTCGTCTGGAGCTGCTCGAAGCCGGGGCGCGCGTGGGAGAGGAGATAGTCCACCGTGCGCTGGCGCCGCAGCAGGGCGTAGACGCGCTCGGAGACGGCACGGCGCTCGGTGGAGTAGAGGTTGGCCTTGCGCCGCAGGGTGAAGTCGAGCGCCCGGTCGGACAGGCGGCCCTCGTGTCTCACCAGGCCATAGGCCTCCAGGGAGGCCTGGAGGACGAGGTCCTCACGAAGCGGGCGCGCCGCGCTGGCCTCGGATGCCTCGTGAGACGCCCTCGAGACCTTCGGGCGAGAGTGCCTCGAGGCCTTCGGAGTGGACTGCCTGGAGAAGGATTGCTTCGAGGAGGGCTTCTTCGAGGAGGGCTTCTTCGAGGAAGACTTCTGGGCGGGCTGACGGTCGGGTTTTTTCATGGCGGGCTCCAGGGCCCCGGGAGGGAGGGGAACCTGCGGTGTAGGCGCCCATCGCATCCCGGCAGCCCGCTGGCAAGCGCAGAGAAGCGCCCCCAGGCCCGAGGGCCCCTGCTGCCGACTACTTCTTCACGTCGTGGGAGACGAGCTCCTCGAGCCGCTCGCCGTCCTCCTTCACCTTCCCGATGCCGGGCACGAGCCAGTAGAGGCGCTCCTTGCCCTCCTTGTCCGGCCGATCACGCTGGACCTTGATGGCGTTGGTGAAGGTGCCGGCCGGGACGGTGACGGTCTCGTTCACCGCGAGCACGCGCCAGACATACGTCCGCTCCTTCTCCTCCACGAGGCCGTCGTCCTGCCGCGTCAGCTCGCGGATGGTGGAGGAGTAGCTCCAGTCCAGCTGCTGGGCCTGGGCCAGGGACTTCACCGTGGCCGGAGACCACGTCGTCACCCGGACGATCGCGCCGGCCTTGAGATCCTCCTCCCGCAGGCGCACCACCGTGCCGTTCTGGAGCTCGAGCTGCCAGGAGTGCTCCTCCAGGTGTGGCTGCACGCTGCGCACCAGGATGGCCGTGTTGGTCGTCTCCGGGACCGGCTGTGGCCCGAGCACCTCCACGGTCTTGTCGAAGATGCCCCGCGTCGGATCCGTGATGCGGTACGTCCAGGCCGAGCCCGTCGTCAGCGGCCAGAGCGACAGGGACGTCTCGGGCGAGGGCTGCACGGGGGAGCCCGGCAGCTCTGGGTTCGACGGCGTCTGCCCGTCACCCGGCGGCAGGCTCCCGCCGCCACATCCCCCCAACCACACCACGGCCGCCAGCGCGGCCAGGATCGCTCGCTTCATACCAGGTCCTCCCGTGCCCCCTTGGGGCTCACCGCGGTCCACTTCAGCCCCCGCAGGGGCGCTCCCTCCGTCCGGCTCAGCGCCGCGACGAGAGAGCCCGGCTCCTTCTCTTCCACTTCCAGCTCCAGCCGGCGCCCGTCGAAGTCGAGCGCGCAGCCCTTCACCAGCACGTTGCGCTCCCCGAGCGCCTTGCGCAGCGAGGCCTCCGCGCCCACCAGATCATCCGACTGCGCCGACAGCACCACGCGCTGCTTGGGCCCCTTCTCCTCCTTGTTGAAGAAGTCCAGCACCAGCAGCAGCCCCGCGACGAACAGCGTGCCCACCCCCGCCAGCGCCAGGCTCCCGTGCCCGCAGGCCATGCCCAGGCCGATCACCAGGAAGAGGATCGCCGCGTCACGCGGATCCTTGAGCCCCGAGCGGAACCGCACGAAGCCGCCCAGGCCCACCAGCCCGAAGGCCTTGGCCACGCTGTTGCCGATGACGCAGGTGATGACCGCCGCCGCGGTGCACAGCAGCACCTGGGCCTGCACCATCTCCGAGCGTGGCATCGGCCGGCCCATGAGCAGCCGCCAGGGCCGCAGCGACAGCACCGCGCCGATCAGCACCGCCGCGACCATCCGCGGCACGATGGCGCCCACATGCAGCGTGGTCAGCTCCTGATCCAGCCCTCCGAAGATCTCCGTGATGCTCGGCTCCATGGTGGCCAACTCCTAGACCGTCGCCTGCGACTCGGTGCTGACCCCCGGGCGGACCACCCGCTCGGTGGCCGTCTCGTGGGCCGTGGAGATGGCCCCATAGGCGTTGCGCAGCAGCGGCAGCCTGCCGGGGGCCGCGCTCAGGATGCGGGTGATGAGCGCCTCGGCGCGCTCCGTCAGCGGCAGCCCCTTGAGCGAGGACAGCACGGTGGCCGGCCAGCGCTCCGCACAGGCCTCGCGCAGCTGCCACGCCCGCGGATCATCCAGCCCATCGAGCGAGTCGATCGCCTCCTTCGTCACCAGCGCGTAGCGCTGGCGCAGCGCGAAGGCCTCGTCCGTGGTGAGGCCCGCCAGCGAGCGGAGCACCAGCTTCGGCGCCTTGTCCGCCAGCTGCTCGCGCAGGGCGTTGGCGAACCGCGAGTCCAGGCCGGTGATGCTCCGCACCACCGAGAGCCGATCGTGCTCCAGGAGCGCCTCGCGCAGCGCGTCCACCCGCTCGCCGCTCAGGCCGGTGAGGCTGCGCGCCACCTCCGTGTAGAGCTTCTTCTGGACCCCCAGCTCGCGCACGGACCAGGCCATCTCTCCGCCCACGCCCGCAAGGCCGAGGAGCACGTCCGCCAGCCGCCGATCCCGCAGCGCCTGCTCCCGCAGCACCCAAGCCTCGTGGCTGTCATTGCGCTTGAGGCCCGAGGCCACCTCCCCGGGCGCCAGGGCATAGAGCTGTTGGCGCAGCGCCATGGCCCGCGGCTCCAGGCTCGAGCCGAGGCTGGCCACCACGTCCGCGGGCACCACCGTCGCCAGCAGCTCGCGCAGCGCCCAGGAGGCCTCGTCCTCCAGCCCCGCGAGGCTGCGCACGGCCAGCCCGGGGAAGCGCTCCACCGCCGCCAGCCGCCGCTGGTGCGCCGCCAGTCCGGGCAGGCCGCTCAGCAGCCACACGGCGAGGCTCGGCTCGCGCGCCTCCAGCGAGTCCAGCGCCTGGAAGAAGCGCTCCTCCACGCTGTCCACCGTCACCGCCCCCTGCGCCACCGGCACGCTCGGAGGCGAGATGCGCTGCACCTGCGGCTCGCGCCCCTGCAGCCGCGCCACCACCGCGTCCACGATGCGCTGCTCCAGCACCCACAGCGGCTGATCATTGTTCTCGATGATCAGCCAGCGCCCCGGATCCTTGTGCGCCATGCTCAGGAAGGCCTCGCGCACCCGCACCGCGAGCCCCGCCCCCGCCAGCCCCTTACGGCTGTCCGTGTCGGAGCTGCGCCCCTCCTTCAGCTTGCCCAGCCGCTTGCGCAGCCGCGCCAGCTCCGGCTCCACGTCCACCAGGATCACCAGATCCGGCCAGATGCCGCGCGAGGCCAGGGCACACGCGGGCTCCAGCTCCTCCACGGGCAGGCCGCGCCCGCCGCCGCTCAGCGCCAGCTGTGAGTACAGGTACCGGTCGCTGATGCAGACCTCCCCGCGGCCCAGCGCCGGCGAGATGACCTCCTCGAGCTGCTGGGCGTCACGCGCCACGTTGAGGAAGAACTCGGTGCGCGAGCCCAGCTCCAGCAGCCGCGAGTCGCGCGTCAGCTCCCGGATGCGCCGCGCGGCCGGCGCCTGCAGCTCGCCTCCCTCGCGGGCGTGAGCCACCTTGTAGCCCAGCCGGCGCAGCCGCCCGGCCAGGAGGTTGGAGAGCGTCGTCTTTCCGCTGCCGTCAATGCCTTCGAAGTCGATGAACACGGTGCTCTAACCCCCAAGAACCCCATCCGCGGCGAAGGCCTGGAGCCTCGCCATCCCCTCGGCGAACTTGCTGTACGCCGGCTTCCTGTCGCCCGGGTGGAGCGCCGCCAGCCATGGCGGCAGCTCTTCGCCCAGATGCTTCACCTCCACCACCACGCGGCGATCCGTGAAGACCGGAGGCCCCAGCCGCTCTGCGGTGAGCGTCGTCTCCGACAGCGCCAGCTGCGGGGTGATGGAGTGGAAGCCGATGTCCCGATCCACCGTCACCCGCCAGGCGTGCGTGGCCTGGTACACATGGCGCCGGTACGTCACCGCCAGCACTGGCATCAGCCGGCCCCCGGCGATCAGCGGCAGCAGCCCCGCGCTCCCGTGGATCACGCTCTGCAGCTGCGTGCGGCGCACCCACGCCCGGCGCTTCTGCGTCACGCCGTAGCGCTCGCGCTTCACCTCCAGCACCACGCGCTGCACGCCGTCGGCTCCCAGGTCCGGCGAGTACTCCTTGGTGCGCACCTTGAGGCAGTCCTCCGGGGTGCGCAGCGCGCGCAGGGTCAGCGGGAAGCCCGGCTTGTCGAAGTACACGGACACGATGCGCGTGGGCGGAGGCTGGCCCCCGCCGAGCTCCGCGGTGAGCCGCGCGCACAGCTCCCCCACGAACTCCTGATCCAGCACGAGCTTGAACTCACGGCGGAGCTTGGTGACTTCTCCTTCGGCGAACGACAGCATCGTCAAGCCTCCGTGCCTAGAAGCGGGTGGCGAGCTGCAGCGAGTACTCCGTCCCCGGAGCCTCATCGCCTGGCCGTAGCGCGTGCTCGGCCTGCAGCTGGGCCTTGAAGGAGTCGGAGAACAGGACGTTGACGCCCCCCACAGCCGCCCAGCCGCGCCCCGCCACGTCTCCGCGCAGCTGGAGCGCCTCGGCCCCCGCCAGCGGCTGCAGCGCCCACTCGTGGCCGAGCGGCAGTGTGTAGCTGGCCAGCCCGAGCTGCGCGGTGAAGGGCCCCAGCCCCAGTCGCCCGGTGACGACCTCGGCCGACAGCTCCAGCGCGCCCAGGCGCAGCGCGCCATCCGCCGCCACGGCATGCTGCCGGGTGCCCTCCGTCACCTGCGTCAGGTAGCTGCTGGCTCCCACCGTGAGCGCCTTGAAGGGGCGGACGCTCACGCGCGCCGCCGCGTCCTCTCGGGTGCGATCGCCCAGCTCGTCCTTCGCGCCCTCGAAGAGGCCGCCGGAGAACTTCAGCCCCCACGCCTCCTTGAGCCGCACCTCGCCCATCAGCCCCAGGCGGCGCCCGCCGAGCTGGTGCGTCTCCGTCAGGTAGTCATCCACCAGCCCCCGGCGCATGAGCGGCAGGGCCCACGTGGACTCCAGCTCCCGTGCCAGGAAGGGCGCCTTGAACTGGCCGGCATACAGGCGCAGGCGCTTCTTCCCATCGGCGAGCCGGACGAAGGCATCCTTGAGGGGGTTCTTCGACGACAGCTCCGCGCTCACCTCTGCCTCGACGTACTCGAACGCCGCGCTCACTCCCACCCGGGCCGACGGCACCGACAGCGAGCGCGTGTAGTCCTCACGCTCGTCCGCGCTGGCCCGTGCGAAGACACGCCCGAAGAGGCGCACCGTGCGCGCCTCCTCCTCGTCGCCCGCACTCGCCTCCGCCGCCTCGGGGTCCTCTCCCAGGGGCTCGGCCTTCGCCTTCTTCTTCTTCTTCTTCTTCTTGGCCGGAGCCTCGGATGCCGCCACGGGCGCCGCCGGGCCCACCGCGGGAGCCTCGGGGGTGGCAGGCTGTGCCTCATCCACCGCCTCCGCCGCCAGCGCGGGGGTGCTCAATAGGACTGCGGCGAGGAGGCCCCGCCCGTTCCGTTCCACCCCTCGCCACCCGACCATGCCCAGCCTCCACGCCGCAGCCCGCGAGGGGCTTCTGCAACGCGGATGCCTGGGAAGGCAGCGTCAGCCACAGGACACGCTCACAAGGCGCGCGCTCTGAAAGCCCTTCGCTGGGTCCTGAGCTGCCCCCCGTGGGAAAGAATCTTCCTTACCGGAAGGAGACCGGTCGACTGGCAGACTTACAGACTGGAGGGCTCTTTCGGCGCCTCTGCCGAGGCCGTCTCCGCCGGGGGTGGAGCCGGGGGCGGAGTGGGGGTCGCGGCCAGCTCGGCCAGGATCGGGTGGGGCTCGTTCGACTTGTCCTTGCGCACCAGACTCCGAATTCCATACCCGAGCGCCAGGGTAGCCATCACGCCCACCAATGCCCACAGGACGAAGCGAGGAACGGGACGGTCGGTCACCTCCACCTCCGCGTGGAGCACCTTGAGGCGGGTGGTCCTGAAGCTCACGTCGAGCTGGTAGGGGCCGGTCCTCTCGGGGGTGAACGTGGCGGACCAGTTGACGGCCCCCTTCTTCACCGTCTGTACCTGCCCGTGGGGAGTGCCGGGTTCACGCAGGGTGAGGGTGACGGGGCCCTCGAAGGTGGGGCCATCAAAGCTGCCCACGTTCACGAAGACCTTGAGGGGCAGTCCCTCGCGCGGGAGGTCCGGTTGGATGGAGCCCTGGAGGCGATCCTCGGTGTCGGACCAGGACAGCTCCAGCACCTGGTTGCGCCGCTCCACGGAGATCCGATCAGTCGGCTTGAGCAGCGCCGATTGGGCCGCGGCGGTCGTGATCCCGGCAAGCAGGCTGAGCCCGAGCGCCAGCCGTCCGATCCTGTCGAGACGGCTTTGCCTCCCGCGAACCCGTCGCCTAAGATGCCCTTCGCTGACACCTACCACGTGAGCTTGCTCCCACCCGGCGAGCAATCCGGGATGACTGCTCAAACGTTCGGGAAATACCAGCTTCTGAAGAAGCTCGCCACGGGCGGGATGGCCGAGGTGTGGCTGGCGCGCAGCTCCGGCATCGAGGGCTTCAGCAAGAACGTGGTCGTCAAGCGCATCCTTCCGCACCTGGCGGAGGACCGCGAGTTCGTGGAGATGTTCCGCAACGAGGCGCTGATCGCCGCGAACTTCAACCACCCGAACATCGCGCAGGTGTACGAGTTCGGCGAGGCCAACGGCACCTACTTCATCGCCATGGAGTACATCCACGGCGAGGACCTGGGCCGTGTCATGCGCAAGGCCTGGACCGCGGGGCAGTGGATCGCCCGCCCGCTGGCCATCCGCATCGTCGCCAGCGCGTGCGAGGGCCTGTACTACGCGCACACCCGCGTGGACGGCAACGGCAAGCCGCTCAAGGTGGTCCACCGCGACATCTCCCCGCAGAACATCCTGATCAGCTTCGACGGCTCGGTGAAGCTGGTGGACTTCGGTATCGCCAAGGCGGCGGACACGGTGGGGCTGACGAAGTCAGGCGCCATCAAGGGCAAGTTCGCGTACATGGCGCCGGAGCAGGCCGCGGGCAAGGCGCTGGATCACCGCGCGGACATCTTCGCCATCGGGCTGGTGCTCTACGAGCTGCTCACGGGCGTGCGCCCGCTGAAGCGGGACTCGGAGCTGGCCACGCTGCAGGCCGCGCTCGAGTGCGCGATCCAGACGCCCTCTGACGTGGCGGACGTGCCGCACGAACTGGACGGGGTGGTGATGAGCGCCCTGGCGAAGGCGGCGGATGATCGCTACCGGGACGCGCGCCAGTTCCAGATCGCCCTGGAGGAGACGCTCGTCGCCCAGCGCTGGGTGGCCAGCTCGGTGCAGATCTCCGAGCTGATGGAGACGCTCTTCGCGGACCGGCTCGCAGAGGAGAAGAAGACGGGCAACCTGATGCCCGCCAGCACGGAGGAGTTCGCCAACTCGGGCAACTCCTCGCCGCCCGCGCCCCGGGAGCCGATCCAGGGGAAGCGGGGCGCCCCGCCGGCTCCGGCGGTGGACATGGAGTGGGAGGCGCCTCCGGGAGAGGTCTCCCAGCGCAACGAGCGGCGGGGGACCTCCGCCAACCTTCGCGCGGCCGAGCGCCCGCGGGATGCGAACGGTGCACCGCGCTCCCTGGCCGAGGAGATGGCGGAATACGCGTCGCCCGCCGGAGGCACGGCGGTGGCGCGCCGCCGCACGGGAGAGACGCCCAAGCGTCCCACCAGCGCCGGGGCGACGGCGATCGCGCGCACCCCCTCGCGTCCGGAGCTGCAGCGGGCCGAGTTCGAGGCGCCAGAGCCCGAGCCCCTCCCGCAGCGCCGGAGCAGCGCGCGCCACCTCCAGGTGGAAGACGAGGAGGACGATCTGCCGTCGCGGACCCGGGCGCGGGCGCGCACCGGAGCGCTGCCGGCGCTCAATGCCCGCGCGCGGTACGACGAGGATCCGGATGCCGATCCCGAGCGGACGCGCCTCCCGCCATCCGAGCAGGAGTCCGAGGCGTCGCCGGACGAGACCTTGCCGGCCCCGCCGCGGCGCCGCACGGGCCAGGCGAGCCGGGTTCAGCCGGCCACCGAGCCAGCCCCCGCTCCCCGCCGGCGGACCTCCAGCCGCGTGGATGTCAGGCAGGCGCCGCCTTCGAAGCCTGAGCGCGAGGAGGAAGAGCCTTCGTCGCGCCCGCAGGCGCCGGCGATGCCCCCTCGTCGGGCCATCACCATCAACACGGGGGATCTCCTCAAGAAGATCTTCCTGCTGCTGGTCGCCGTCGCGATGGCTGGCGGGATCGTCCTCTTCTGGCCCAAGCTGATGAAGCGGCCCATCGACGGCATGGGCATCTTCGTCACGGTCGACACCAACCCGAAGGTGAACGTGCGGGTGCTGCACAGCGACAAGTGCGGCAGCCCCGAGCCCACCACGGAGCTGGGGATGACGCCGATCAAGGGCGCGCCGGGAGCGCACATCCAAGACACCCTCGTCCTGGAGAACAAGGCGCAAGGCATCTACGCCGAGGAGAAGGAGATGCTGAGCTTCGGCGAGCCCGGCGAGACGAAGAACATCAAGCGCGAGTTCAAGCTCGGCAACGTCCAGCTCAAGGTGACGCCGAAGAGTGCGGGCACGCTGAAGATCTCGAGGGAAGGCCAGGACTTGGGCGTCACCATCTCCGGGGGCGCGAAGCTCGAGCTGATGGAGGGCCGGCACAAGCTGGAGCTGCGCGGTGACCAGCTCAAGGAGCCGGTCGAGGTCGAGGTCAACGTGAAGGCCCGGGACACCACGACCGAGCTGATCGACGTGTCCAAGCACATGTAGTCGCGGCGCGTCAGTAGCGCGGCAGGCGCGGGTCCACGATCCGCGAGTAGAGATCGATTCCCCCGTGGAGCGACACCGCGTCCAGGCCGCGCGCGAGCAGGTAGGCCGCGCCGTCGAGGCTGCGTACCCCGTGGTGACAGTAGACGACGACGGGGCGGCCGCGGAGGGGCTCCAGCTCGTCGGCGCGCTCGTCCAATTCCGGCAGGGGGATGAGCACCGAGCCCGGCAGCGCCACATAGGCGTGCTCGTCCGGGAAGCGCACGTCGAGCAGGGCAGGGCGCTGCTCCGCGGGGCCTGAGAGCCGCTCGGCCAGCTCGGCGGGGAAGATCTCCGGAACGGGCATGGGCAGGCCTCTCAGGCGGCGGTGTTGCAGAACTGCTCGTAGTCGATGAACTCCACCTTCGCGCCGTCCTTGCACACGGGACACTGGGGATCCCGGCGCAGCTTCAGCTCCTGGAAGCGCGTACCCAACGCGTCGAAGGTGAGCAGCCGGCCCATGAGCGGCTCGCCCTTCCCGAGGATGAGCTTGAGCGCTTCATTGGCCTGCATGAGCCCGATGATGCCGGGGAGCACGCCCAGCACGCCGGCCTCCGCGCACGAGGGCGCCAGCTCCGGCGGCGGCGGGGCAGGGTAGAGGCAGCGGTAGCAGGGGCCCTGGCCGGGGACGAACGTCGTCACCTGGCCCTCGAAGCGGAAGATGGAGCCGTGGATGTTGGGCTTGCGCTGCAGGACGCACGCGTCGTTCAGCAGGTAGCGGGTGGGGAAGTTGTCCCCCCCGTCCAGCACCATGTCGAACCCCTCGAGGATGCGCACGACGTTCTTCGAGGTCAGCCGCTCGGCGAAGGGCACCACCTTCACGTCCGGGTTGAGGGCCTCGATGGCCGCCCGGGCGCTCTCCGTCTTCGGCTGGCCCTGGCGCTCACGGGTGTGGATGACCTGGCGCTGGAGGTTGCTCAGGTCCACCACGTCCATGTCCACGATGCCCAGCGTCCCCACGCCCGCGGCAGCCAGGTAGAGCGCCGCCGGCGAGCCGAGCCCGCCTGCGCCCAGCAGCAGCACCCGGGCCTTCAGCAGCTTCTCCTGTCCGGCCTCACCCACCTCGGGGAGGATGAGGTGGCGGCGGTAGCGCTCCTTCTGCTCGGCGGTGAGCACGAAGGGCTTCTCCACGGGGTAGGCCGAGTCACTCCAGCGGTTGTAGCCCCCCGCCATGGAGGCCACGCGCTCGTAGCCCAGCTCCCGCAGCGTCCGGGCCGCCAGCGCCGAGCGCGTGCCGCCCGCGCAATAGAGGATGAGCTCCTCCTCGCGCCGGGCCTTGTCCTCGATGCGCAGCTCCAGGTAGCCCCGGGGGATATGGGTGGCGCCGGGCAGGCGGCCGGCTGCGTGCTCGTCCGCCTCGCGTACATCGATGAGCTTCACCGGAGTCCGAGCGTCCAGCAGGCGCTTGACCTCCTCGATGGAGACCTCGCGGATCTCCTGCTTCACGCTCGACAGCAGGTCTCGGAAGGTGGTGGCCATGTGTGTGTGGGTATAACCCGGGCCCCTTCGTTTGTTGACCCCTCCCAGTTATAAGAGGAGGGGAATCGCCGCGCGGCCCCTTGCTCAGAGGGGGACTCTGATGGATTTTGACGGAGCCGGCGTTATAAGGCGCGAGCAAGGAGACAGACGCACATGGAAACGACCACGACGACCCAGACGCCTGCCACGACTGCTCCGGCCACGGAGGCCAACCCGCTCGCTCCGGTGCAGCTCACCGAGGCCGCCATCACCCAGGTGAAGGAGGTCATCAAGGCCCAGGGCTTCGAGGGCTACTACTTCTCCATCCGCGTGGTGCCCGCGGGCTGCAGCGGGCTCGGCTACGACTTGAACCTCGTGAAGGAGGCCAAGCCGAACGACCACGTGTGGGAGCAGGACGGTGTGCGCATCACCACGGACGCGCTGAGCAGCAAGTACCTGCTGGGCACCACGGTGGACTACGTCTCCTCCGTGACGGGCGCGGGCTTCAAGTTCGGCAACCCGAACGCGAAGTCCTCCTGCGGCTGCGGCACCTCGTTCACGACCTGATCGCTGCCGGCTGTTCCCGTTGGGGCGGCAGTCCCCCTCTCCCCCAGCCAGGGGAGGGGCGAGGGCTCCGCCCCTTCTTCTTTCCTCAGCCGGGCCTCATCGCGGGGGCCCACTTGGATTGAGCCGCTGCTCCTCCTGGAGGGCGACTGGCTCCCTCTCCCCTCGTGCGCAGTAGCCCTCGGGGACTCACCCGCGGTGGCGCTCCGCAGCGCGGTAGAACTGGGTGAGGGAGAAGTCCAGGAGGGACTGGCGCGAGCGCATGGTCTTGTGAGCGCGGAGAAAGGGCAGCCACACGCGCGAGCCGACGCGCACCTGGGACTCCTCCCACTTCTTGCGGGGAATCCACTGGCCGCCCAGGTTCTTCACCAGCACCTCGCCCAGGTAGGCGCCGATGGCGGGCACCAGCCGGGCGTCAATCTGGTCCCGTTCAAATCTCTCCGGGAAGCTCCAGACCCAGAAGTCGAGGTCCGCGTCGGTGAGAGACTCAGGGGTCTGCTCGAAGACAGACGGCACCTCGGAGTGCAGTATGGCCACCAGCGACTCGGCCATGAGCGAGTAGTGCTCCAGGGCCTTCTTCGTGTCCGGCACATCCGAGGACAGAGCGGCGTCGGCGGGCAACCACTCTTCCGGCTCCGGGAACGGGTGGTCATTGAACTCGGCGATCTTGCGCTGGCGCTCGCTGATGAAGGTGTTGTCCAACAGGCGAAAGAGGAGGGGCGCCACGTCCGGGTGGAAGCGGGGCTCCACGGGGGCGAGGGTGGCGTTGCGCTCGTGGAGGGAGCGCAGCACGGTGTCGAAGTCCAACTCCGGGCGCAGGTGGACAAAGGCACGGGCCTGAGCCAAGCGCGCCTCGGGGTGGGTGAAGTGAGCGGCGATGGGCCAGGTGACGAGCAGCACGCAGCCGTTGGGCAGTTCCTCCACGCGGTGGGCGGGGGTGGACAGCAGTCGCTCGCGGCCCAACAGGTTCACCAACTGGGGGCCGAAGACGTTGAGCCAGAACACCTCGTAGAGCTGGTCGAACCCATCGCGCATGCTGGTCTGCATGTCCCGGCCGAAGCCGGGGAAGTCCGCCAGCTCACTGTCGGCACAACTGCCTGCGAAGGCGTGAGAGATGGGGTAGTGGCAGGCCCAAGCGCGCACCAGCGCCACCAGGTCACGGCAGCGCTCTTCCTGCGCGAAGAAGGCGAAGGGTTGAGCCTGGAGAATGACGATCAGCTTTCCGGGGGCCTCTGCGCGAAAGAGCGCGAGTTCCAGTGACACCGCGGGCTCGGTGGGGTGCTCCAGGTAGAGAGTCGGGACATTTGTATCAGGCATGTCTTGGAGTGCCTTCCAAAAGGCGGCGCGGGAGTAGGTGAGCCGCCGTCGCCGCTTGCCCTTGACAAGGCTCGGCATCCACTCTCCCGCATACTGCTCCAGCGCCTGGAGGAAGGGCTCCAACGCGTGCTCCGGCTTCGCATTCGCGTCATACGCCCCTCTGAAGTACAGGTAGAGGGAGTCCGCCCGCCTCAACTCTTCTACAGTCAACAGCTTCATTGAATCACCACGTCCACTCCCTTCACGTCCCCCTTGACGTTCTCAAGGGCGGGGTTCAGAACGCGCGGCTCGGGCATGAGCGTCTTACCCCCCTCATAGATGAGGCGGACGCGCTGCACCTGTACACTGCCCTTCAGCGCGGTGCGCCGGATGTCCACCTTGCCGCCGTAATAGTCCAGGGCGGCTTGCGCATCCATCAACATGGGTGCCTCCAATGCTTCGCCCGCGAGATGCTGAAGGTTTCTGCTCTTGAAGCTGAAGGTCTCCACGCGGGGGGCTTGGCCTGGGGGAGGCCGCTCCTCAATGACGAGCACGTCCGCGAAGCGCACCCCAGGCACATCGGACTTGGACAGGCCCACGTGCACCTCGATGCGCGGCTGGGTGAAGGCGCTCAGCCAGCGGCGCTGGGCTGGCGGCAGGGCGGCGTCCTCGCGTAGCAGGGAGAGCATGAGGCGCTCGAAGGCCAGCCCCCGGGCAAAGACACCGCGCATGCGCTCGTAGGGCTCCCAGCGCAGCGGCCCTGGAGCTGACTTGCCCTCTTCCACCAGGGCCAGGCGCGTGCGGCGGTAGGCGAGGTAGTCGTTCCACAGGGCATAGCCCTCGGGCACGCCGGGCGGCGGTGTTTCGAGCGTGGCCTGGAGCTTGCGCAGCAGGGCGGGGTCCGCAGGCAGGCGGGGGCCCTGAGCCTCCAACTCGGCCAGCAGCAGCTTGGCCTCCACCACCTCGCGGGTGTGGCCCGCGGCCTCGTCCACCAGCGAGGCCAACCCTCCCAATGCTCCGCTGGAGGTGGGCCTGGGCTCGGCGGCGCCGGTGCTCTCGGGCAGGGCCTTGGCCAGGGTGGCCTGCGCCCGCGCCACATTGCCCCGGGCCTCGTACAGGGCTACTGCCGCGGGCTCGCCTCCGGCGGTGACGAACACCGCCGCCTCGCGGCTGGCGCGCACGTAGCGGGCCACCTCCGCCAGCCCCTCCAGTCCCAGCCGCTCGGCCAGTTGCCACGCCACGTGCCGCAGCGTCTCCAGCCGCAGCTCTGGCAGCCACGGGCGCAGGGCGGCCCCTTCCGCAGAGGCCAGGTAGCGGACGCCCTTGCCTGTGGCGTAGAGCGCCACCAGCAGGGCTGCAGGTGCCAGCTCCCGGGTGGCCTGCTCGTAGTGTCCCTCTCGCAGCGACTGCAGCCCGTGCACCGTGCCGGCGCCTAGGTGGTAGAAGCCCAGGGGCACCCCGAACGTCAGCTGGTCGAAGCTGCCCAGCGCCGCGTTGCCCGGCGCATAGTGCTCCAGTGCCAACGCCTGTCCCAGTTCGTGCACGGCCTGCTGGTAGGGCGCAGGCAGCTGCTGGGCCTGAGCGCTCATGCGCAGGTAGCGCCCCCCGTCGCTCACTGGGGAGGTGTTGAGCGCGTCCCGGCCCGCGCGCCCCAGGCCCCGGAGCACATCCCCCGCCTGCTCGCCGCGCTCGGGGAAGGAGGAGAGCGGCAGCCCCCGGTGCTCCAGCTCCTGGCGCACCGCGGGCATGGTGCCCAGCGTCTGCGAAAGCTGCTTCTGTGTGGCCAGCAGCGAGAGCAGCGCGCCCAGCTCGTCATCGCAGGAGGAGTGGAGGATGAAGAGGGCGAACACCTGCGCGAAGGCGCCGTAGTCCTCGGAGGCGGTGAGCAGGAAGGAGGCCCTCTTGCGGGTGAGCACCTCGGCGGCGCGGCTGTCGCGCAGCGGCCCCAGCGCCCCCAGGCGCACGGCGCTCCAGTCCCCCAGCCGCTCCAGGAGCCGGGCCATGTCCACCTGGCGCTGCAACTGGAGGAAGCCTGCGGCCGAGCCACAGGCCAGCAGGGGCGCCAGCAACTCCTCGTCGCTGCCAGCCTGCGCAGGCCACCCTTCGGGCACGCGGGGGCAGTCCCACGGGCGCGGTGCTTCAGCCTGCGCGGGGCGGCGGAGCTTGCGGCCTCGGGGCCTGAGCTGGACGTCGAAGGCGATGATGCTGCGGTTGAAGAGCAGCGCGGGAGCCGAGCTGTGCACCGGGGCGCAGCCGTTGGCCATCAGCACCGCGCTCAAGAGCAGCGGCCCATAGCTCCGCCTCAACCCCTGCCATGCCAGGCCCAGCGCTGCACTCATGGGAACCCCCAGCTCCGAGAGGCCTTCACGCTAGGGCACCACTCCACCCTGTCTCTGTGGGTAGGTCAGTGGAGCCTGTCCTCTGATGATGTGCGTTGGCTCAATCCAAGTAGGCCCCGCTATCACTCTGGCATGACGCGGAGCCAGGCGTGGGCCTCCTGCCGGCGTGCGATGCGCTGGGTGCGCCGCTCCTCGGCCTCGCGGGCGGCGACGAGCTCATCCTCGGTCTCCAGCTTGAGCGGAGGCACCTGCACCCGGCCCCGCTCCTGGTTCAGCGCCACGAAGGTCATCAGCGCGCTGGTGGTGAGCGAGCGCTCGCCGGTGAGCGGGTTCTCCGCATGCACCGTCACCCCCACCTCCATGGAGGTGCGGAAGGCGGCCAGCACGCGCGCCCGCAGCTGAGCAATCCACCCCACGCGGATGGGCGAGTGGAAGTGCAGATCATCGATGGAGGCCGTCACCACCACCTGCCGGCAGTGCCGCTGGGCGGCCACGGCCCCACAGATGTCGATCCACTCCATCACCTTGCCGCCGAACGCCGAGTTCAGGTTGTTGGCATCGGACGGGAGGATCAGCTGCGTCATCACCACTTCGGAGTCGCGCGGGCTCTTGGCCGCCGTGTGTTCCATGAGACAGCTCCTGCACTCGGGGTGCGTCGGGAGAAGGATGTGTCGGGCGCTGGATAGTGGAGTGGGCCCGTTGGTCCAGCTTTTCCGGACCCCAGTTGCCCGGTTCGAGCACGCTCCCTATCCGTGTGGTTGTCGTTTTACCCCCTGGAGGACCCCCGTGGCGTCCCTTCCTGCCTCCCCCCTGGCTTCGAGCGCCGTTGGTTCGTCCTCACGCCCCGATGAGCTGCTGCGTCAGGTGGACCAGCTGACAGCGAGGGACATGGACACGTTGCCGTTCGGCCTGATCCAGCTCGATCGCACGGGCCGGATCCTCAAGTTCAACCAGACCGAGGCGAACCTGGCGCGGATCAACCGCGACCGGCAGCTCGGCAAGAACTTCTTCGACGACGTGGCGCCGTGCACGAAGGTGAAGGAGTTCTACGGCCGCTTCCTGCAGGGGCTGCGCGAGCGCTCGCTCTACGAGACGTTCGGCTTCGTCTTCAAGTTCGACCATGGCTGGCGCAACGTGGCCATCACCCTGTTCTACAGCGAGAAGACGGACTCGGTGTGGGTGCTCATCTCGCAGACGTCGGTGCCGCCGCCGCCGAAGGCCCAGCGCTGAAGCCGGGCGGCGCCTCCGGAGGGTGACGGCTCAGGCCAGGAAGGTGGAGACGCGATCGAGGAACTCCTCGCGTCCCTTGCCTCGGCGGATGTCCTGGGTGGACACGTCCACGGAGAGGCACTCCACGCCGTACTTCTCCTGCAGCACATGGGGGAAGGAGGTGTAGTAGCCGTTGAGCCCGAGCAGGAACTGGCTCTGGATGCCACGCTCCTCCTGGCGGCCGCGGGTGCGGATGCGGTCGAGCAGCACCTCCACCGAGCCCACCGAGAAGCAGATGACCCTGTCGGGCGGGGTGATGTTGCGCGACAGGCGCTGGAAGTACTCGTAGTAGAGGTCCAGCTCCTTGTTCGACATGTGGCCCAGGCCGTGGAGGTACTTGGCGAAGATCTCCGGATCCTCGTAGAGGGTGCGGTCCTGCACGCAGCTCTTCTTCACCGAGTGGATGAGCTCGTGGTGCTCCACGCGGCGGATGAGGAACTCCAACTGGAGGGTGAAGCTCCAGCGCCGCATGTCCGCGTAGTAGTCCTTGAGGAAGCGGTTATCGATGACGGGCTCGTCGAAGAGCTCGAAGCCGAAGGACGTGCTGATCAGCTTGGCGGCCGTCGTCTTGCCGGCGCCGATGTTGCCGGCCAGGGCCACGAAGCGCTTGGCCTTGGGCGCGCGTGCGCGCAGGGAGTTGCGCGTCCGAGGCTCGGGGGCGGTGGCCACGGCGGGCTCTGGGGTGGGAGCGGGCTCCGCCGCCGGGGGGGCGGCAACCGCGGGGGCAGCGGCGGGCGTGGGGCGCTTGCGCGAGACGGTGCGAGGCATGGGCTCCAGGGCTTACGGCGCGAGGGGAGAAGCATCGAGGATCTGGCGCAGCAGATCCGGACGGTCCGTCATGATACCTCCGACGCCCTCGGACACGAGGCGGCGCATCTCTTCCGGCTCATCCACGGTCCAGACATTCACCCACTTGCCGTGGCGCGTCGTGGTGCGGAGGAAGTCCTCGTCCACCAGGCGCACGTCACCGAAGTACAGGGGCATGTCGAGGACGGTGTACCGCGGGTCCTCCGGGGGCTGCTCGCCCGAACGGACGGCCAGGACAAAGGCGGTCAGGGCCTCCCGGGGGTAGAAATGGCAGGCGTCCGGCATGCGAGCCACCAGGCGCTCGCCGACCTCATCCAGCTCGCTGCCCATGCAGACGCGCTCCAGCGCGTGCTCCTTGCGGAGCACCTCGTGGAGCACCTCCTCGGTGCCCGAGGTGTCCGGCTTCATCTCCAGGTTGATGCGCAGGCCCGGAAAGGCGCGGAGGACTTCACGCAGGGTGGGGATGTGCACGCCCTGGCCTCGGAAGGGGAAGGTGCGCCCTCTATCGGGGGTAAAGCGGAAGCCCGCATCCACGCGCCGCAGCTCGGAGAAGCTGAGCGCGGCCAGGGGCCCCCCGGCGTCGGTGCAGCGCTCGAGGTGGGCATCGTGGGCGACGACCACCTCGCCATCGCGCGTGAGGTGGACGTCGAGCTCCAGCATCTGCGTGCGGTAGCGCTCCACGGCCATGCGGAAGGCGGGGAGGGTGTTCTCCGGGGCCAGCAGGGCGCCGCCGCGGTGGGAGATGTGGAGGGTGGGCCTCAGGCCCTGGAGGAAGGGGAGCATCACAGGGGCGCGGGGAGCAGGACGACGTTGCCGAAGTGGGCCCGGTTCTGGAGGAGCTGGTGGGCCAGGGCGGCGTCTGCCAGCGGCAGCGTCCGATCCAGCACCGGCTTGAGGCGGCCCTCCTCCACCAGCTGGAGGATGCGGAAGAGGTCGCCCTTGCTGCCCATGGTCGAGCCCAGCAGGGAGATGCGCTTGTAGAAGAGCACCCGGAGATCCAGCTTCACCTCGTGGCCCGCCGTCGCCCCGCAGGTGACGAGCCGCCCGCCGTAGGGCAGGCAGGCCACGCTCTTCTCGAAGGTGGAGGCGCCCACGTGCTCGAAGACGACGTCCACCATCCGGCGCTCGGTGAGGCGCTTCACCTCGGCGAGGAAGTCCTTCTCGGAGTAGTTGATGACGTGATCGGCTCCCAGCGCCTGAGCCCGCTTCAGCTTCTCCTCGCTGGAGGCGGTGGCGATGACCTTGGCCCCCAGGAGCTTGCAGATCTGCACCGCCGCGCTGCCGACGCCGGAGCCCGCCGCCTGCACCAGCACCGTCTCGCCCGGCTTCACCTCGGCCCGGCGCACCAGCATCGTCCAGGCGGTGAGGAACGTGAGCGGCAGGCAGGCGGCCTCGGAGAAGGTGAGCTTCGACGGCTTGGGCAGGATGTTCTGCCGGGGCACGGAGACGAACTCCGCGTAGCCGCCGCGGGAGTGCTCGCCGATGATCCGGTACTTGGGGCACAGGTTGTCGTCCCCTCGCAGGCAGTGCGCGCAGGAGCCGCAGGACAGGCCCGGGTTCACGAGCACCTCGGTGCCGGGTGACAGATCCGTCACCTCCGGCCCCACCCGCTCCACCACCCCGGCGATGTCGCTGCCGAGGATGTGGGGCAGCTCCAGCTTCAGCCCCGGCCACCCCTGGCGGACCCAGATATCCAAGTGGTTCAGGGCCACCGCCTTCACCCGCACCAACACATCGCGTGCGCCTACCGCGGGCTCGGGAAGCTCCGTCAGTTGCAGGACCCGCTCATCTCCATGCTGGTGGAACACCACCGCCTTCATGTGCCCCTCGGATGGCTGACGGGGAGCCCACTCCGGGCGGTCGGGCTGCCTTGCCGGCCCGCGCACCCCCCCGGTATAAGACCCCGTATCGAGGCGCCGGACTCTAGGGAGCGCGGTGCCGGGAAATCCATAGGAGAAAACGTGAAGTCTTTCCGCAAGACGCTGGGCGCGGTGGTGCTGATCGCCGCTGCCGTCATCGGGTGTTCTGGCCGCGATGATCCCAGCCCCGATGGGGGCCCGGACGGCTGCACGGGCGTCTGCAACCAGAACGACGGTGGCACGAACAAGCCGGATGGCGGCGCGCGGGTCTGTCCGACCGCGGACAGCCAGGGCCGGGGTCCCATCGGGATCCTCCGGGCCACGGGCACGCGCGGCCAGGCGGTGAAGCTGGATCACCTGGTCGTCACCGCCGTCGACAGCACCTCCCGCGGCAGCCAGGGGGACTACATCGCGTACTTCTGGGCCGTGGATCCCTGCTTCCCGAAGGAGGGCCTCTACGTCGACAAGTTCTTCACGGACCCCGTGACGAACTACCTGCCCCAGGTGGGGGACGAGCTCACCATCGAGGGCTTCTACCGGCAGTACAACTCCATCGCCTCGGACGCGGATCAGAACCGCCACGCCTACCGCCCTGTCCTCAAGAGCGACTTCCGGCTGGGCGTCCCAGGGATCACCGGCAAGCTCCTCCTCACCAAGACGGGCACCGTCCCGGTGCCGCCGGACCTCACGGTGCCGGCTGCCTTCGGCAACGCCAGCGGTGGCGCGGCGAAGGCCAATCCCGAGTACGGAGGCGCTCGCGTCCACGTCCCGGGCCCCCTCGCCATCACCAACGCCAACCCCCCCGCGCTCAAGCAGCACCCGGACGAGCCTGAGCATGGGGGCTACCTGGGCTTCGAGGTGGAGGGCGGTGTCCTGGTCAGCAACTACAAGACCTTTGGAGAGACCCGCGACGGCGGCAGTGCCCGCTGCGACTGGCGCAACATCGTCAATGACGGGGGCGTGGTGAACTTCCCCAATGGCATCCGCGGTGTGTGGGACACGTACAGCTATGTGCCCTGCGCGGACGGCGGGCTCACCCTGGCGGATGGTGGCGCCGCCTCCAGCTGCTCCTTCTCCTCCCGGGACGCGGGGTACGTGCCGGGCACGAACAACGACTACACCTACATCCTCTACCCGCAGGACTGCGCGACCGACCTGCCGGGCATCATTATCACGGGCCAGCCGTAGGCTCCGTGCCTCCCCCCTCTCTCCCCTGGGGAGGGGGGCTTCGACGGGGTCACCAGGCCCCTAGGGAGAGCCTCCACCCATCGCGTGTTTGCGGGTAAGCTCCGGAAACCTCGGGTCGATGCGGCCCGAGCTCACCCTCCTTGATCCATCCACGGCGGACGCCCATTTCCTCCTCTTCTCCCCAGACCGCCATCCCGTTTGGCAAGTACCTCCTCATCAAGCGGCTCGCGGTAGGAGGCATGGCGGAGCTTTTCCTTGCGCAGGAGCCGCCCGGCTCGGAGCTGGTGGTGCTCAAGCGCATCCTCCCGTACCTCTCGGAGGAGCCTGAGTTCGTCCAGATGTTCCTGGACGAGGCCCGCATCGCCGCCCAGCTGCACCACCCCAACATCGTGCAGGTGTACGAGCTGGGGAAGCTCGACAACACCATCTTCATCGCGATGGAGTTCGTCGAGGGCGTGGACCTGCGCCGCGTGGTGCAGGAGGAGAACAAGTTCGGCGCCAACGTGCCCTATGGCGTCGCCGCCGCCATCTGCGCCCAGGTCGCCGAGGGGCTCGACTACGCGCACTTCTCCAAGGGCGTGGATGGCGTCCCGCTCGAGCTCATCCACCGCGACGTCAGCCCGCAGAACGTGATGATCGGCTACGACGGCCGGGTCAAGATCGTCGACTTCGGCATCGCCAAGGCGGGCACCTACGTCAACCGCAGCAAGCCCGGCGTCATCAAGGGCAAGTTCCTCTACCTCTCCCCGGAGCAGGTGTCCCAGGACAAGCTGGATCACCGCGCCGACATCTTCGCGCTCGGCACGATGATGTACGAGATCACCACCGGGAAGAGCCCGTTCGCCAAGCCCACGACGGAGGGTATCCTCTACGCCATCCGCTCCGAGGATCCGTCGCCGCCGCACCTGCTCAAGGACGACTACCCCACCGAGCTGTCGCGCATCATCATGCGCTGCCTGGCGAAGGACCGGAGCCAGCGCTACCAGCGCGCCGCCGAGGTGCAGGCGGATCTGGAGGCGTTCCTCGAGTCCGGGGTGATCAAGCAGAGCACGGACATCTCCGACTACATCGCGCGGCTGATGGGCGAGGAGGAGGAGCGCACCGTCCTGCACATCCCCATCGCCTCCGCCGCGAAGAAGGATGCGACCCGGGCCATGGCTCCTGGGCTCACCGCCCGTCCCGGACGGCGCATCACGGGCGAGGGCGTGGCCGCGGCGCCGGACTATGGCAGCGAGCCGGAGCCGCCCACGCAGATGGCCCGGCCGCGCGAGCTCCTGGCCCAGCAGCCGCAGCAGGCCGCGGCGATCGACGAGGTGGATGAGGCCGACGCGATCAACGACTCCGACGAGCTCGACCCGACAGGCGATCAGCCGGCCGACTTCGAGGACGATGCCGAGATGAGCACCACCATCGGCACCGTGCCGGTGGGCTTCGTGCCGCCCCCGCCCGAGCCCGGTGAGTCCACCGTGCAGGAGCGGAGCCGCGGGCGCGCGTCCTCTCCCAATGGGACCGTCGTGGCCCGGCGCCCCACGCCTCCGATCGAGCGGGACACGGAGCCTCGCGCCCGCCGTCCGGTCTCGTCGCCCTCGCGCCGTCCGCTCGCGGAGGCCGAGGTGGATCCCTCCTCTCCGTCCATCTCGTTGACCCAGCCGACGTCGAACGAGCGGGTGTTCTTCGAGGACGAGGGGGAGGAAGAGGAGGAGCTGGGGGAGGTGGATGCGCCCGACACCGATGAGCGCGGCGCCGAGTCCATCTCCGTGACGCCGCCCACGACGGGGCAGCGGCGGCGCTTGCCCGAAGCCGCCGCGCAGACGCCTCCCGTGACGGCGTCCACGACAGGGCAGCGGCGGCGCCTGGCCGAAGAGCCCTCTGAGTCGCTGTCGGAGCCCACGGTGAACCAGCGGAACTCCCGGCAGCGGCAGGCGCTCCGGCAGGAGGAGCCGCCCGTGGACACCGAGTCGGGCCTGGCCGAGCTGGATGACGATGCCTATCCGACAGAGGGTATTCCGGCAGAGCCCGAGGACGACGAGTCCACCGCTGGCTACGAGCAGGAGTCCGAGGAGTCCGAGCCCCGGAGCCGCTGGCTCCTGGTGGTCATGGTCGCGGCGGTGGCGTTGGTCATCGGCGGGCTGGGGATCTTCTGGATGCTGAGCCCGGGCGGCCTGGGGATGGGTGAGTCGGGCGGACCGACGCCTCCCCAGCAGATCCTCCCGGGCGCTGGCTCGGAGACTCCCACCGACCCGGCCACGCCCCCCGCGCAGGAGAACCAGGCTCCTCCCGAGCCTGCTCCCTCCGCCGGTTCCGACGCCGTCGCCGCCGCCGAGGGCGAGAACCCTCCTGAGGCCGCTCAGGGGCAGACCGATCCGGCCGGCGCGGCCACCGCGGGCTCGCAGGACAACCCCGCAGGTGGGACTCCCGAGACCGGGAGCACCGCCGTAGCGGCCAACAGTGGCGCCTCCACGGCCGCCCAGGGAGCGGACGATGGGGCCGCTGAAGCCGGGGGGACGAAGCCTGACGCCGGTGAGCCGAAGCCGAAGCCCAGCGCTCCGGTCGCGGAGGTGAAGTTCTCGACCAACTTCGCCTTGATCAAGGTGAACGGGAAGCGGGTCGAGCCCAACAAGGTCCTGACCTATCCCCCCGGCAAGATCGAGGTGGCGTGGTGGTGCCCTCCGAAGAAGAAGCGGGAGGGCAGCGACGTCAAGCGCTTGAAGGCCGGACGCAAGGAACCCTACGTCTACGAGATCCGCTGCAAGAAAAGCTCCAGATAACGCGGGCTTAGCGGGATAGGCGCTGGATTGCTCCAGGACCGGACAAGTGGGCAGGGGTATGGCCGAGTGTCCCTAAGTCTTTGGAATTCCTGGGATTTCGGCTCCTTTCCCTCCGTTTACACGGTGTCAGACCGGCTCTTAGAATCCCGCGCTGACCCATGGCTCGCTCGAACAAGCAGAAAACCGTAGTCAGCAAGCGGAGTTACCCCGCTGCGCGGCTCGCGCGGCAGCAACCGGTGGCCCCCGAGCCCAACCGGCTGTTGAAGGTCTGGCGTCGCGTCCTGGAGCGGCGGCTGCGCACGCGGTTGCGCGCGAAAGTCGCCATCGAGATCCACGACAACACGCACACGATGCTCACGTTCCAGCGCCACCGCGCGCGGTTCCGGCTTCGGGTGCACCACATGTTCCTGGCCGCGCCGGATGACGTGCTCCAGGCCCTGGCGGACTTCGTGCGCGCGGGGGATGCGGACGCCAGCGTCCGTTTGGACAAGTTCATCGAGCGCAACAAGGCGTACATCCGCCGGTTGTCGCCTGAGAAGATGCGCAAGCGGCTCCGGCTGGATCCGGTGGGGCGGCACCATGATCTCGGCCGGATCTTCGAGCGGCTGAACGAGCGCTACTTCCGGAGTCGGATCAGCGCGGCGATCACCTATGGCCCGGCGCCTCGGGTGAAGGGGCCGCGCAAGAGCATCAAGATGGGCTCCTACTCGGCGGACTCGAAGGTGATCCGGATCCACCCGGTGCTGGATCAGCCGGTGGTGCCGCGCTACTTCGTCGAGTGGATCGTCTTCCACGAGATGCTGCACCACGTGTACCGCGTGAAGCGGGGCGACAACGGCCGGCGGTGCGTGCACCCGCCCGAGTTCCTCGATCACGAGCGGCGCTTCCATGACTTCAAGCGCGCTCAGGCGTGGGAGGACGAGAACCTGGATCTGCTGCTGCGCTCCCGCGTCGCTGGGTGACGCGGGGCGTCAGGTTCGGCTCACGGGAGGATGAGGCCCCCCGGGCTTCGCCGCTCCGTGGAGGAGGGAGCAGGCGAGGCCGGGGTGGAAGCTGCCGCCCCGCGCGCGGCCTCGGGTGCCGGAGCCAGGAGCTCCCCGAGCCGGATGATCTTCTCGAAGAGGGCCTCGGCGAACCGGGAGAAGGGCTCCTCGGGGCCGTGGAAGAGGCGACGGGCCTCGGCGCGGGCGACCCGGGCAGCGGACGCGCGATCCGTGCGCTCGAAGAAGTCCGCCATCCGCCAGAGACGCAGGCCGTAGAGCCTGCGCATCTCCGGGGTGAAGAAGGCTCGGGCCAGGGCTCGCACGGCCTGGAGCGTCTGCTCCTCGCGCTGGGCGGCCGTGAGCGCCAGCGGGCTGTGGGTGATCTCCTCGGCCTTCTGCACCACCTTGCGCAGCTCCGGCTCGGGGGGCAGCCACGCCTCGATCTCCATCGTCTCGTGGAGGGTGTGGCCCTCCATGACGCCCTTCACGTCCTCGGGCTCGGGGGAGGGGACGGTGGGCTCGGTGGTGGCCGGCTGCACGCCGTAGTGCCGCAGCGTCGGCTCCATGTCCTGAGGGAAGGGGGTGCGCGTGCGCAGGTTGAGCGCGGCGGCCTCGGCGAGGAGGGCCGCGGCCTCCTCTCGGGACATCTCTACCGCGTAGCGGGGCTCGGTCGCCTCCTTGATGCGCTTGCGGTAGCTGCTCCGGGTGGCCTCGGTGAGGGTGAGCTCCAGCACGCCGAGCTCATCCGAGAAGACCACCTGGGCCGCTTCGAGGCCGCCGCCCCGGATGGGCCGGGCGAGGATCAACCCGCGCTTGCCCTCCTTGGTGATGCTGGTGACGAGGCAGGGCCAGACCTCGGCTTCAGGGGTGCGTGCGGGCTCGGGCTCGGGGCGAGGGGCTTCAGGGACGGCGACGCCCTTGGAGCGCAGGCGGTAGAGCGCCTTCTTCGCCGCCTTGGCCAGCGGCTTGACGTGGGAGCGGGAGAGGGCCTCCGGGAGCGTGGTGCTGCCGGCGAGGACGGCGCCCTCGAGGATGGCCTCGGCCAGCGAGGTGGGGAGGGCCTCGACGGCGGCGGAGGTGGCGGCGGCCGCGTCCTTCGCGAGGGTGCGGGCCTGCTCCACGGCCTCTGGGGCGAAGTCAGGGAGCGGCGCGCCGGAGCGGAGCGCGTCGAACAGGGGACGGGGCTCGTGAGGGTTGGGCATGGGCGCCTCTTCATACTGCACCCCATGGGGGAGGTGGGGGCTGGCGTTCCTGGCCCCTTCCTTCTGCACACGGGGGCGATGCGCCCTCGCCATGCACTGAACATCTCCGTAGCCCCGCCTGTCAGCGGCGCCGCACGAGCCAGCTGTTGCCCGCGTGCGCCACCACCGCCAGCTCCGTCTCGAGCCGCGCACCGAAGACGCGCGCGGGGTGGACGCCTCGCACGAGGAAGTGATCGTAGAAGCCGCCCATGGACGCGGAGTCGAAGTCCTGCGGCCGCCACTCGGAGGGGAAGGTGGGCGGCACGGTCCCCACGTAGCGCAGCGGAGAGTGGGGCGTCAGGGCGAAGCTGAAGTTCGTGACGCCCCCGCGCGCCCGCGCGAGCACCGCGGCGCTGTGCAGGAAGACGGGGAAGCGCACCACGGTGGAGCCGAAGTCGAAGATGAGGCCCATCACCCGAGGCTTGGGAGCGGTGGCCGCCACGAGCCCGTTCCACTCGGCGGCCTCGCGCGAGAAGGCGCGGAAGCCTCGGCCGAGCACCACGCACAGCAGCAGGGCACACGCGGCGCTCGCCCACAGCAGCGAGCGCCCGGGGTTGGGACGTGTCACAGGCACGCTCGCGACGAGGAGCGCGGCGGCCAGGTGCGCGTAGCGCGTGTTCAGATAGTAGATGTACCCGCGGATATCGAAGGGCAGCAGGAAGAACAGGGCCAGCGCGATCACCCCCAGCCCCAGGAGGCGGAAGCGCGCCATGGGCCCCTCGGGGCGAGGACCGCCGAGCGCGAGGCCCAGCACCCACCCCACCGCCGCCACCCCCGCCACCGCGTAGAGCGGCCACCGATCCGAGCCATCATGGAACAGGTTGGCGAGCACCTGGAGGAACTCCGCCTGGTTCTGCTCGAAGGACTTGTAGGCGAGGTTCTCCGGAGACAGGAGCGGCCCCCAGGCCTTCCACGGCTGGCCCGGTGCAACCTCCGCGGGCTCGCCAAGCCGCAGCGCCACCCACCCGAGGAAGAGCAGGACCCCCGGAAGCACACCCACGAGCGCCGCGAGCCGAGGCGTCAGCCGCGCGCGGAAGCCCCGGGCGCTCCGATCCTCGGGCACGGGCGTGGTGAGCAGCAGCCAGGGCAGCCCCAGCGCGAGGAAGAAGAAGGCCTGCACGTGGAAGAGGAGCACGGCCACGAGGCACACGGCCAACCCCACGGACCACGGCCTCCGCCGGGGCCCGTCCGTGAGCGTGCGCACGAAGAGGCCGCAGCACAGGAACGCGAGCGGCAGCGAGGCGCAGTAGTTGACGAAGCCCCACGCGAAGCTGTCGCCATACGCGAACGGCAGCGCGAGCAGCGAGGGCCACGTGGGGCGGCCCAGCGCCCGCAGCAGGAAGGCGAGTGACAGCGAGAGCCCCGCCACATAGGCGCTGAGGAAGAGCCGGTTGGCCACCTCCAGCGGCAGCAGCCAGTTCAGCGCGCTCACCAGGTAGTAGTAGCCCAGGTAGGGCGTGAGCGTGTTCCTCGCGGCGAAGAACTCCGGGTAGAGCGTCGTCGGATCGTCCAGCCGGTGCAGCACCGAGATCAGGTGCAGGTGCTGAGGCAGGTCCACCATGGGCAGGGCGCTCGCCACCCAGAGCGGCGCTACTCCCAGCAGCAGGGCCACGGCATAGACGGCGCGGTCGGTTCGCTCGGACACGGAGGGAGGGCTTTGCTAAGGGGTGGGCAGAAGTGTGATAACATGCTTGGCAAGAAACGAGGCGCTGGGGTATAGGCGCTCGCGACTCGGGTGTTCAGGTTGTAGTGGGCTGTTGCAGGGTGTTGCCCGAAGGAGGAAGCACATGAAGCGCATCGGTATGACGGTGGCGGCCCTGAGCATGGCGGGCGGCCTGCTGCTGGCGCCGAGCGTGGGGCATGCCTGTGAGGGCCATCGGCAGGCTTCCACGACGCAGGCGTCCACGCCCCCCGTGAAGAAGGACAGCGCCGCCCAGGCGCGCCCCGCGCACAGCCCACTGAAGGAAGTGGACGAGCTGCTGTCGGCCAAGTGCCAGTGCAGCAGCAAGGCCGACTGCACCTGCAAGAAGGGCCAGTGCGAGTGCTCCAAGTGCAAGCACGGCGCCCGTCAGGTGATGGACGCCCTGCGCGAGCAGACACCCGCGCTCAAGCTGGAGGACGCGCGCTACGACGCGTCCGCCGGCGTCTTCATCTGAGGCTGAAGCGGAGGTGACACCCGCGGGGGCCTACTCCCGCGCCGGCTCTTTGCCCCGCACGGAGGGGCGCTCGCCCTGGGACACCAGGACGGGCCAGCCTCGCGCCATCGCCTCGCGGAAGAACGCGGCCAGCTCCCGCCGGCACTGGTTCACCGCTTCGAGGAACGGATCGATCAGCGCCTCCTCGCCGAGGCTGCGCGTGGGGTTGAGCTCCACCGGGGTGCCGCACCGCTCGCAGAGGATGGACACCGGCCGCACCAGCGCTATCGGCACGGCGTAGCGGGCGCTGCACTCTCCGCACTTCCACACCAGCGCGCGCTCCCCCGCCTCGAGGCGAGCGAGCCCCTCCAGCTCATCCGCCAGGCGCAGCAACGCCGGCAGATCTCCTGGAGGCTGCGCGAACACAGCCGAGGGGCCAAAGCCCGCGCCGGGCGTGCCCAGCTTCGGCGGCCGGTCGCTCTGGAGCAGGGAGCGGAGCCGGTCCCGGGCGCGCACATCGCGGAACTCGGCACCCCCGAGGGCGCGCTCCACGGCCTCGTGGATGGGAGGAAGCTCCGGCTCGAGACGATCTTCATCCGGCAGCGCGCGAGGGTGATCGACGACGCGGTGGCCGGGGAGTGCAAGGAATCGAAAGCCCACGCATTCTCCATCGCACCCTGGCCTCTCGGGTGCAAGCTGGGAGTTCGGATTTCCTGCGCTGGAGGACACTCCAGAAAACGTCGACGCCGCGCGTCAGGACCACTCCAACATGCGCTCGAGCGGAGCCCGCGCGGCTGCCTGCAGATCCGGCGGCAGGACGAGCTCCGGAGTCCGATCGCGCATGCAGCGGTACAGCTTCTCCATCGTGTTGAGCCGCATGTACGGGCACTCGTTGCAGGCGCAGCCGTTGTCCGGCGGAGCGGGGATATACGTCTTCCCCGGCGCCTTGAGCTGCATCTGGTGGATGATCCCCGCCTCCGTCACCACGATGAACTTCTGCTTCGGGCTGGCCACCACGTAGTCGAGGATGCCCTTGGTGGAGCCGATGAAGTCCGCGTGGCGCAGCACCGCCTGCTCGCACTCCGGGTGAGCGACCACCTCCGCGTCCGGGTGCTCCACCTTCAGCTGCACCAGCTTCTTCTCGCTGAAGATCTCGTGGACGATGCAGCTGCCCGGCCAGAGCACCATGTCCCTGCCTGTCTGCTTCATCACGTGGCGGCCGAGGTGCTGATCCGGCGCGAAGAGGACCTGCCGATTCTTCGGCGCGCGGTTGACGATCTTCACCGCGTTGGAGGACGTGCAGATGACGTCGCTCATCGCCTTCACCGCCGCCGAGCTGTTCACGTAGCTCACCACGAAGGCGTCCGGGTGTTTCTCCTTGAACACCTTGAAGGCCGCGGGCGGGCACCGATCCGAGAGGGAACAGCCCGCCTTCAGATCGGGCAGCAGCACCTGCTTCGTGGGGTTCAGGATCTTCGCCGTCTCCGCCATGAAGTGGACGCCACAGAAGACGATGACATCCGCCTTCGTCTTCGCGGCCGCCTGCGCCAGCGCCAGGCTGTCGCCCACGAAGTCCGCCACATCCTGTATTTCACTCTCCTGGTAATAGTGCGCCAGGATGACAGCGTTGAGTGAGCGCTTCAGCTCCGCGATCTTCGACTCGTAATCCGTATCGCCGCCCATCGAATCTCCTCTGCCATTCATTTAATCGGACGATGAGAAAGTGGCCAACGTCCGTAAGCAGTGCTCTCCCGGATCAAGCTTCACGCCCGGGTGAGTCGGGAAGACATGTCTTGCGTGCGAGACGTATCAATTCCGTTCATTGGAACCCATGAATGGAACCCAATGGTGCAACTTTTCTTCATGGGGGAAAGCGGTTACCTTGCCGCCTCGCTGACTTTGTTCCCTGGCCCGCTCCCCCCGCGGCTGTCGGGGCGGTCCCTGGCGCGCATGCATGGAGAGGCTGTGATGAGGCAGGCCTGGCAGAGCACCGAAGGCGCGCGCTGCAGGAGGTGCTGATGGGCGCGCGCGATCAGTCGATCTTGATCGTCCACCCGGACCCCATGGTACGCGCCGGGTTGGTTGCGGCGCTGGCCCCTCGGCAAATCGTCGCGGTCTCTACTCGAGATGACGCGGCACGCACCCTGGCAGAGCGGGTGCCGGACGTGGTGCTGGCGGACGCGATGGAGGCGCGGCGCTTCATCCGGGATCTGGATCGGCTGGCGCCGCGCGCCATGCGGGTCTTCCTGTGTCCCAAGTCGCAGACGGAGGCCATGCGCGAGCTGGTGGATGTGGCCTCCGAGGGACATGAGTTCCACACGGTGGATCCCACCGTCCCCGTGGAGGAGATGAGCCGCAGCCTGGGCGAGCTGATGCGCCAGCGCTCCTCGCGGCGTATTCCCACGGTGGGGCTCGAGGCCTCCTTCCAGGTGGACGGCCAGCAGCTGCACGCCCAGTGCCTCAACGTCGGCAACGAGGGCTTCCTGCTGAAGCTGCCGGTGGATGCGCCCATCGAGCGGCTGCCACCCGGCACCCGCCTCTTCGATCTGCGTGTGGAGCGCTCCGGCAAGCTGGTGCTGCGCGCCGCGGGTGGCTTCGTGCGGCACATCGGGCTGGAGCGCGCGCACGGGGATGCGTTCTTCCGCGTCGGCATCCAGATGGAGCGCCCGGGCGCCAGCATCGGGCACGTGGAGCTGGCCACCCTGGATGATCGGGTGCGCGTGCTCGCGGTGCTGCGGCGCGCGCTGCGGCAGGGCACGCTCCAGTGCATGCTGGTGCAGGGCGTCCGGCGCCGCGAGGAGCTGGTGGCCTCGCTCATCGAGGGTGAGGAGGCCCGGCCGGTGCTGCGGTGCGCGCCGCCGCAGCACTGGACCATCGCCGCCGGGGACGTGGTGGAGGTGTTCTTCGATCTGAGCGGCAAGAGCTACCGGGGCTTCGCCGCCGTGCTCCGCACCGAGCCGGGCGGCTTCCTCCTGTCGCTGCCGCGCAGCCTGTCCGTGTATCACCGGCGCAGCAGCACGCGCTTCCGGGCCGGGGAGGATCAGCCCTTCGCCGTCTCCTTCGTGTCGCCGCTCACCCACGAGCGCATCGTCCACCCGGTGATGGACCTGCACGCCGTGGGGCTGGCCTTCGTGTACGACGCGGCCCGCGAGGTGCTCCCCGTGGGGCTCGTCATCGACGACTTCATGTTGGTGATGCCGGACGGGACGCAGGCCCGCTGCAGCGCGGAGGTGCGCGACAACGCGGCCCTGCTCGACCACACGGCGGGCGGCATGGCCCGCCCGTTCCGCTGTGGGGTGCGGCTGCTCAACGTGCTGCCCGAGGCGCGCGAGGCCGTCATCAACGCCTTCATCCAGGCCCGCTGCCCCCAGGTGCGGGACGGGCGCGCCGAGCCCTTCCGGAACATCTGGGAGCTGGTGAAGACGGTGCACATGTTCCACCCGGACTACCCCTTCGAAGAGGGGCCGCACATGGAGGTGCTGGAGGACACGCACCGCAAGCTGGGCGAGGCCGGCGAGGGGCTGACGCGCACGTTCGTCTACTGTGACGGGCCGAAGCTCCTGGGCCACATCTCCGGGGTGAGGACGCACTCGCGCACGTGGATGATCCAGCACCTCATGGTGCTGCCCACCGTGCGCCGCGGCGAGAGCATGTCCCGGGATCTGTCCTCCCTCTGCGTGGACTACGCGGAGGCCCAGGAGGACCTGAACTACCTCCGCATCTTCTGGCGCATCCAGAACAAGTGGCCGGATCGCATCTTCGGGTGGATCGCCCGCTCGATGGCGAGCGAGGGGCTCACGGAGCTGCGGAACCTGAACTACACGCGGCTGGCCTTCACCCAGCCGCTGCGCACGCGCAAGGGGCTGCCGTCGGTGCGGCCGGCCACGCCGGAGGATCTGCGGTGGCTGGAGGCCCACATCCGCGGGCGCGGCGAGCTGGTGCGCCTGCTGGCGGATGATCTGCTGGCCAGCGAGGCGCAGCTGCAGACGCTCTCCGCGCGCTACGCGAAGGACGGGCTGCGGCGCGGGCGCTCCCTCTTCGTCGTGGATGGCGAGCAGGGGCCGCTGGCCATGGCGCTGGCGGACGAGGCCACGCCGGGCCTGAGCTGGCCGGAGATGACGACAGGGTTCTCCTTCGTCGTGCCGGATCCGTCGCACCCCCGAGCTTCCGAGGCGCGCGAGGCGCTGGCGGTGCGCTGCGTGGAGCACTACCGCGAGCAGGGCAAGCGCTCGGCGCTCGCGCTCGTGCAGGATGACGAGGTGGAGGGGCTGGTGGCGCTCGGGTTCCGCTGGCACTGCCGCGTGGCCCAGTGGACCGTCCACCGCCGCGTCGCGCGCACCTGGCACATGCTGATGGCCGCCGTCTTCGAACGGCTCCAGAACCGCGCCGCGCGCAGACCGGAGGACGGAGATCGCGCCGCGTGAACAACTACCTGATGGAGTCCGAGCGCGAAGGCCGTCGGCTCGCTGAGCAGGCGAGGGCCCTCTCCGTGCGTGGCCAGTTGCTCACCACCGGCCTGGCCCCCGGGATGAAGGCCCTGGACGCCGGCTGCGGGCCCGGCATCATCACCGCGGTCATGGCCGAGCTGGTTGGCCACCAGGGGAGCGTGCTGGGCGTGGATCTCCACCCGCAGCGGCTCGAGGAGGCGCGCGCGCAGTGCGCCCCGCTCCCTCAATGTTCCTTCCTCCAGGCGGATATCCGGAAGTTGGCGCTGGCCAGTGACAGCTTCGACTATGTCTGGTGCCAGTTTGTCATCGAGTACCTGCGAGAGCCCGAGGCTGCGCTGGCCGAGCTGCTCCGGGTGACCCGCCCGGGGGGGCGGGTGGTGATCTCCGAGGTGGATGCCCTGGGGCTGCATAGCTGGCCTTCCCCGCCAGAGCTCGAGGAGGGGAGTCGGAAGTTCATCGCGGCAGTGAGCGCCGCCGGGTTCGACTTCTACATGGGGCGCAAGGTGTTCCATCTCTTCCGCCGGTTGGGCCTGGAGCACATCCGCGTGCACCTGGCTCCTCTGTGGGTCGTCGCGGGGGCCGCGGATGACCGGCTGCTCAGCGACTGGCGGCAGCGCTTCACGACCCTGGAGCCGGTGGTAGCCCCCTCCTTCGAGGGGAAGGAGGCCTACTGGGCCTTCTGTGAGCGCTATCTGGCGCTGCTATCCGATCCAGACGCCTTGAAGTATTCTGTCCTCCTGATCACGGAAGGACAGAAGCGTTGACGGAGGCCATAGCAGGCCAGCAGCTGGAAGCCGGACACGTGCCGTATGATGCTCCTGAGCTGAGCGTCCGCACGGTGGCCGTGCTGCTGCTCTATTTCCGCAACGAGTATGGCGAGGAGCGCCTGCGCCAGCTCTGGCAGAAGCACCGCCTGGGGCTGTCGCTCGAGTACGTCTCCACGCTGACGAACTTCGTCTCGTTTCAATTCCTGCAGCAGCTGGTGGACGTGCTCGTCGCCGAGACGGGGGATCCGGACTACACCCGCAAGGCGGGCCGGCTCTTCGCGACGCCGGAGGCGGTCGGCTATCTCTTTCACGTGGTGCGCGCCTTCGGCAACTCCCGGGCGGTGTACCTCAAGCTCGTCGAGCTGTTTCCCACGCTGAACCGGGTGGCCCAGCTCTCCATTGAGTCGCTGTCCAGCCACCACATGGTGATCTCGTACCAGAGCCGGTACCCCGAGCTGAGCCGGCACCTGTGCGAGGGGCGGATGTCGCAGTTCGCCTCCGTTCCGACCATCTGGGATCTGCCTCCCGCGCAGGTGATGGAGCTGCAGTGCCAGGTGCGGGGCGCGGACTGCTGCCGCTATGAGCTGGCCTGGCACGAGCCGGTGCGCGGCTGGCGCATGGGCGCGGGCCTGCTGGCCGGCGTGGCGGTGGGCACGGGCATGGGCCTGCTGGGGCTGGGGCCGCTGCCGGTGCTGGTGCCCGCCATCGCGCTGGGGGCCGCCTCCTTCGGTGCGTGGCTGGACGCGCGCCAGGAGGTGCGGCGCAAGGACGAGTACCTGGCCGCGCAGAACGAAGGCCTGGTCCAGTCGCTGCGCGATCTGGAGCGCCGCTACGACGAGATCTTCCGCAGCAACCTGGCCCTCGAGGACCGCGTCGCCGCGCGCACCCGGGAGATTACCGAGGCCAACGCCAAGCTGGAGCAGGCGCTCGTCACGCAGAAGGAGCTCACCCGGCTCAAGAGCGAGTTCTTCGACAACGTGAGCCACGAGCTGCGCACGCCGCTCACGCTCATCCTGCTGTCGCTCGAGTCGCTGCTGCAGCGCGATCCGGCCACCATCCCCGGTCCCGTGCGCCAGCACCTGGCGACGATGGACCGCAGCGCTCAGCGCCTGCTCAAGCTCATCAACAACCTGCTGGACCTGGCGCAGATGGAGGCCGGCAAGACGCGGCTGCGCTACCAGCCGGTGGAGCTCTACGGCCTGCTGAACTCGCTGCTGTCGCCCTTCAAGGTCATGGCGGAGAAGAAGGGCATCCGCCTGGCCCTGGAGGGCGACAAGGTGACCGCCATCCACGCGGACGTGGAGCGCATCGAGATCGTCTTCCAGAACCTCATCTCCAACGCGCTCAAGTTCACCCAGGAGGGCACCGTCACCGTGCGCATCCGGGAGGACGAGTCCGTCGTGCACGTGGAGGTGGTGGACACCGGCCCCGGCATCGCTCCCCAGGACATCCCTGTCATCTTCGATCGCTTCGCCCAGGCGGACTCCACCGGCACGCGCCGCTTCGGCGGCACAGGCATCGGGCTGGCGCTGGTGAAGGAGACGGTGGATCTGCACTCGGGCCGCATCGGCGTGAAGAGCGAGGTGGGCAAGGGTTCTACCTTCCACGTCCAGCTCCCCAAGGGCACCCACCACATCCGTGAGGATCTCCGGGATCGCCGCGTGGTGGAGCTGCCGGTCCGCCGCGATCGCCGCTCCTACTCGGGCCTGCCCACGGTCCGCCCCGGTGCGGGGGGCTCGGAGACCATGGTGCCGGTCTCGCCCGAGGGGGCGGCTCCAGCCAATGCGCCGCGCATCCTGGTGGTGGAGGACGACACGGAGATCCGCGCCTTCGTCACCAGCGTGCTCCGCACGGAGTACCGCGTGACGGAGGCCACCAACGGCGAGGAGGGCTTCTCGCGCGCCACCAAGGAGCGGCCGGATCTGATCGTCTCGGACGTGATGATGCCGGTGATGTCGGGCCTGCAGATGCTGACCCAGCTCCGAGGCGTGCCGGACACGGCGGACATCCCCGTCATCCTCCTCACCGCCCGGCAGGAGGTGTCCGAGAAGGTGGAGGGCCTGGGGATCGGCGCGAACGACTACCTGGGCAAGCCGTTCTCGCCGCGCGAGCTGCTGGCCCGCATCGAGGCGCAGCTGCGCCTGCGGGACGCGGCCGTGCGTGCCGCGGAGAACGAGCGGCTGGCGGCCACCGGCCTGCTCACCTCCGGCTTTGCCCACGAGGTGCGCAACCCGCTCAACGGGCTGATGAACGCGCTGCTGCCCCTGCGCGATGCCGTGCTCGGGGCGCAGCAGGATCAGCCTACGGCGCAGGCCATGATCGAGGTGATCGAGGAGTGCGGCACGCGCATCCGCTACCTGGCGGAGTCGCTGCTGTCCTTTGTGCGCACCAACGACAAGCCGGTGCCGGTGAACCTGGATGCCTCGCTGGACTCCACGCTCAACGTGCTGGGGTGGCGGGTGCCCAAGGACGTGGTGGTGGAGCGGGACTACCGCTGCGGCGTGCCGGTGATGGGCGATCCGGGCTCGCTCAACCAGGTGTGGGTGAACCTGCTGGACAACGCGCTGCGCGCGGTGGGCCCCACCGGGCGGGTGAAGGTGTCCACCGAGCGGGACGGGGACATGGCGGTGGTGTCCGTCACCGACACGGGCGTAGGCATCAAGCCGGAGGACATGGAGAAGCTCTTCCAGCCCTTCTTCTCCACGCGCGCGGCGGGCGAGGGCACCGGCCTGGGCCTGGCGCTCTGCCGGCGGATCATCCTTCGCCACGGCGGGACGATCCGGCTCACCAGCGAGTACGGCAAGGGCACCCGCAGCGAGGTGCGCCTGCCGCTCCAGAGCGGCGAGAGCCTGCAGGCGGACTGGACCCGCAAGCTCGCCTGAGGCGTCGCTACTTCACCTCGTGCATGAGCCGGCGCAGCGGGCGCTGCAGGAGCAGCAGCGCGACCGCGCCCACCATGGACGTGTAGACGAAGATGGCGAAGTAGCTGGTGGGGACGATCCGGCCCCACATCTCTCCGAGGCTGCCGCCCACGTACTGCGCGACGGCGTTGCTCATCAGGAACACGCCCATGAAGAGCGAGGCGAAGCGCACCGGCGCCAGCTTCGTCACCATGGAGAGGCCCACCGGGGAGATGCACAGCTCGCCGAAGACGGCCAGCAGGTAGCTGAGCAGCAGCCAGAGGCCGCTGACCCGGGCCCCCTGGCTCTTGTCGGCCAGCGTGACGATGGCCTGGCGCCACTCCGGCTGCGCGCCAGCGCCCACGAGCCGTGACTTGGCCACCGGGCTCAGCGGGGCCACCAGCGTCACCTTGCCCGCGTCCGCGTCCCACTGGGAGACGAGGCCCTCGGCCTGCTTGCCCGTCAGCGGGAAGACGTAGCCCGGGGGCAGGCGCTCGAAGCCAAAGGTGATGGGGCGCTCCGGGGCGGCAGTCTCCGCGGCGGCCTCCAGCGCCTCCACCTGCTTCAGGTAGGCCTGATCCACCGTGGGCTTGAGCGCGTTGGTGACGGCGAAGGGCGCCAGCACGCCCCTCACGGAGAGCTCCTGGGTGGCCGGGTCATAGCTGAAGCGGCCCGCGTTCAGCTCCTCGAGCCTCACCTCCTGAGGCACGCCCGCCAGCGGCACCCGGGTAACGGCGGAGTCCTCGGACGTCGCCGCGGCCACCATCACCGCATCCGAGGCGGCGATGAGCACCACGGCCGCCAGGATCTTCGCCGCCGTGGGGACCTCCCGGCCGCGGCGCGCCAGCCCTGTCCACAGCATCGCGAACAGCGGCGCGAAGATGATGATGTAGAGCGCGGGCGCTCCCTGGAAGTACTCGGCCGACAGCTCCACGCCCAGCACCCCTCGGCGGGTGTTGTACTCGGCCCAGACGTTGAGCGCGTTGCCGGCCTGCTCATAGGCCATCCAGAAGAGGACGGAGAAGGTGAAGAGCAGGAAGATGACGGTGCTCTTGTCGCGCCCGGCGCCCTTCACCGTGAGCAGCGTGAGGCCCATCCACGCGCCGATGACCGAGAAGGCCACCGGCATGATGACGTTCATCCACTGCGCCTGGCCCGTGGCTGCCAGGTAGATGAAGCGCAGGGGCACAACCGTCGCGAGCAGGAAGAGCAGGTAGGGGAACACCCGGGCGATGGCGCCGCCGAAGCCAGGAGTGCCGGGGCGCTGCTCGTCTGGCTCCACGGCGGGCGCGGCGGGGCCCGTGGCGCTCGAGGGCTTTCGAGGAACCACCTCGCCCAGGTTGCCAGCCACCTCCACGGCGCGGAGCACATGCTTCTGGCCCCACAGGAAGATGATCAGGCCGAACACCATGCCCACGCCTGCGGCGGCGAAGCCGTAGTGGAAGCCCATGCCGGGGTTGGGGCCCATGTTCTGCCGCAGCCAGCCGCACACCACCGGGGCCAGGAAGGCGCCGATGTTGATGCCCATGTAGAAGATGGTGAAGGCGCCGTCCCGCCGCGGGTCGCCCTGCTTGTACATCTTCCCCACCAGGGTGGAGATGTTGGGCTTGAAGAAGCCGTTGCCGGCCACGAGGAAGGCCAGCGCCGTGTAGAAGAAGGGCAGCGGCTCGAAGGCCATCAGGAAGTGGCCGATGGCCATCAGCACCGCGCCGATGATGATGGCGGTGCGCGGGCCCAGGAACCGGTCCGCGAGGAAGCCGCCGAGCAGCGGCGTCAGGTACACGAGGCTCGTGTACCACTTGTAGACGGACGAGGAGTCCTCGGGCTGGAACTGCAGGTAGTTCAGCAGGTACAGCACGAGCAGGGCGCGCATGCCGTAGTAGCTGAAGCGCTCCCACATCTCGGTGAAGAAGAGGACGTAGAGCCCCCGGGGGTGGCCCTGGGGAGCGGCAGCGGCAGCGGTTCCCGCCTCGGCCGAGGGCGAGGCCTGTGGGAGCGGGTTGGCGGCGGAGGGGGGGGCGGACATGAGCGCCGCATCGAACCGGTCAGGTCACACCCCTGTCAAGCACCCCCCCGGGTACGCCCGTGCGGCGCCAGCGGCGCTCACACTCCCTTGGGAGCGAGGCTCGGAGCGGCGTGCTCGCCCACGGGGATGGGGGCCGCCTCCTGGTAGTAGTCGCGGGTCTTGTAGCTGCGCGCCATGAGGGCCATGCCCACGCCCGCCAGCGCGGCCAGCCCCGCGTAGAAGAAGAACTGGGCCGAGCCGGAGAAGATGTTGAGCTTGGCGGCGATGGCGACCGCCACGTTGGCCAGCGTGGAGTTGAGCAGCCACAGGCTCTGCACCACGCTCTTCATCTCGCGTGGGGCCTGCGTGTAGGCGAACTCCAGGCCCGTGGTGGACACGAGGATCTCCGCTACCGTGAGCAGGATGTACGGCAGGACCTGCCAGATGATGTGGAGCTGGGTTCCCCCCTCCATGACTCGCTGGTAGGAGCCGGCGACGACGTACGACAGCGCGCCGATCACCAGCCCCATCGGCATGCGGCGCAGCGGCGTGAGCTCCCAGCCCAGCCGCTGGAAGGCCGGGTAGATCATCCCCGTCACCAGGGGGATGAGGACCATCACCAGCGCGGGGTTGACGACCTGCATCTGGCTCGGGTCGAACTTGAACCAGCCGAAGTCCAGGTTCATGGCCTTGGCCTGCACCACCCAGGTGGAGGCCTTCTGATCGAAGAGCATCCAGAAGAAGGGGATGGTGGGCATCAGCAGCAGGTTGATGCGGAACACGGCACGCACGCCATCGATGGCCTCCTCGGGGTGCTCGTTGCGGGCGGCGGAGAGCCAGCCCTGCCCGGGGAGGCGCTCCTTGCGGTTTCTCAGGGCCGAGGAGACGACCCGGAAGAACGAGTGGGGGTTGCTGCCCGTGGGCGGGATCATCACGTAGTGGCGCCGGCCGGCCCAGTAGATGACGGTGGCGATGAGCATCAGCACGCCCGGGATGCCGAAGGCCACGGCAGGCCCCCACCAGACGCGCGCCTTGGGGATGAGGAGCGAGGCGAAGAACGAGCCGAGGTTGATGGACCAGTAGAAGATGGCGAAGACCTTCTTCACCAGGTGCTTGTTCTCCGCGCCGAACTGGTCGCCCACCATGGCGGAGACGCAGGGCTTGATGCCGCCCGAGCCGAGCGCGATGAGGAGCAGGCCCGTGTAGAAGCCGTAGATGTTGTCCACGAAGAGCGCGAGAGAGAACTGGCCCACGCAGTACAGCAGGCTCAGCCAGAGGATGACGCGGTACTTGCCGATGAAGCGGTCCGCCAGGTACCCGCCGATCAGCGGGAAGAAGTAGACCCCGGACATGAACAGGTGGAAGTGAGACTTGGCCGTCGCCTCCCGGAAGGCGGGATCCGGGTTCAGGTTCCTCAGCAAGGACTCCATGAGGAACACCATCAGGATGCTGCGCATCCCGTAGAAGCTGAAGCGCTCACAGGCCTCGTTGCCGATGATGAACGGGATCTGCGGCGGGAAGCGGTTGCTCGACGCGGGGGTGGTCTCAGCCATGCGGAGGCATCTCGGCGGGAGGAGGGTGGAACTCCAACGATTCGCACCCAGTCCCTACCTCAGAGAGCGGTTGGGGACAATCCGGGGGCATGAAGGCCAGGGCTCGGGCAGCCCGTGGCAGAGGGGGGCTCAGCTGGGGCTGGGCGTGGCGACGCCCTGGGGCACGGTGGTGGGCGTCAGGGGGCGGCCCAGGCAGTCCCGGTCTGCGAGGGGCGCCGGGGTGGTCCGAGGCCGGTACTCCCAGTGCCAGGGTTCTGAGCGGACCGTGCGCCGGAAGCCGAAGCGGCACGCATTGGCGGCGAGCCACTCGTACGTTCGCGTGTGGATGCTGCCCACCGAGATGTCGAGCGCGGTGCCGCGCTGGTGGTTGGAGCGGCCCGGGCGGGCGGCCCGGGCACCCAGCCCCTTCCGATAGAGGCGGTACAGGTACTTCTGCTCGGCCCAGGAGCGGTGGCCGCTGATCACCCAGAGCCAGAGGCCTGCGTTACGGGCCTCGGAGTACATCTGTTCGAAGGAACGGGCGGCATCGTGGCGCAGGTGCTCTCCGCCGGAGATTCGGACGAGCCGCTTGGCGACGGCGGCCTTCCTGGCAGCCGGCTTCTTCCTGGGCTGCTGAGAGACAGCGCTCCGCGGTTCCTCCCCAGCGAAGGCTGTTGGGGCGAGCAGGCACACCATGAAGAGGGCGATGCTCCAGCGGAGCAGCGAGAGCGGCATCTCGACTCCTGACCGAAGGGCCAGGACATGGCTTTCGCGTATTTATTCCTATTTGACAAAGGCCAGGGGGGCGCGGGCTTGCCCGGCCGCTCGGTGTTAGACGAGAGGCAGGGTGGACATGCCAAGACCCGAGCCCACATCGCCTTCAGTGACCGAGGAGGGGAGTCCGCGCGTCCGGCTTCTCTACAAGGTGCTCGGCTTCGCCTTCGTGGGCCTTGGGGTGCTGGGGGCGTTCCTGCCGCTGCTGCCCACGACGCCGTTCCTGCTGGTGGCGCTGTGGGCCTTCTCGCGCAGCTCGCGCCGCTTCCATCACTGGCTGTACACGCACCCGCGGTTCGGGGCACGGCTTCAGGAGTGGCATGAGCACGGCATCGTGCCGGTCAAGGTGAAGGTGAGCGCGATCTCCGCGATGCTCGTGAGCCTGGCGCTCATGGTGTTCGTCGCACACGCGAAGTGGTACGTGCTCGTCACTTCCGGAGCGTTCATGCTCGTGGGCGCGACGTACGTGCTCAGCCGGCCGAGCAGGCCGCGCTCCTGAGCTTCCAGAGCGGCGGGGTGGACCCTGTCCTAGCCCAAGGATTACCTTCTCAAGGTAAGGAGTCCCGCCATGCGTTCCTTGGATGCACTTGAGACCAGCCTGGTTGCCCCAAGGCGCTTCACGCTCGAGGAGTACCACCGCCTGCTCCATGTCGGAGTGCTCGGGGAGGATGAGCACGTCGAGCTGTTGGAGGGGCTCATCGTCGACATGGCACCGCAGGGCAGACCCCACGCGCTGGTGATTTCACGATTGACCGAGCTTTTGATGGCCGCACGCAGGCCGGACTGCCGGGTTCGCGTTCAGCTGCCGCTGTCGCTCTGTGGTGACAGTGAGCCCGAGCCAGATCTGGCAATAGTGACCCGAGAGGACGAGGAGCGTGCCCAGGAGCACCCCCGCATCGCGCTCCTCGTGGTCGAGGTGGCAGCGGAATCGCTGCGCACCGACCGCCTGCTGAAGGGCCGGGTGTATGCGCGCGCTGGCATCCCCGAATACTGGGTGGTGGATGTGGAGGGCAGGGCGGTGGAGGTCTACACGGGACCAGATGCTATCCAGGGCCGATACCTTGCGCTGCGCACCTTTGGAGCGGGCGAGTCTCTGAGATCGCAAGCACTTCCAGGGTTGGTACTGCCCGTGGCGGAGCTGTTCGCCTGACAGTCCCTGACGGTGGATGTGAGGGCCCGTTACCGGCTCCAGCGAACTGGCGGCTAGAATCCCGCGAATGAGCGCTCTCAAGTTCCAGCAGCGACTCCCGCGCCATGCGCTGGCCTTGGATGTCCAACTGAGCGACGGGAGCCGCCGGCGAGCGGGAGCGCCTCGGCGCATCCTCGCCTATGCGGATCTCCTGGGCCAGACCGAGCGCTACCTGCGCCAGCGCGGGGCGGTGCTGACTCGCGCTCATTCTGCCGAGGAGGCTGTCCACCTGCTCGCGGCGGACCCCTTCGACATCGTGATCCTGGACCCTCGCGCCCCTGGCGGAGGGCTCCATCTCGTCACCGTCCTGAAACTCGGGTACCGCACCCTGGACCTTCCCGAGGCGCTGATTCAGGAAGTCTCCTCGCGTGTGCGCCTCACCCCGTTCATCGTCCTCCCAGAGGATGGCAGCACCGACTACGCGGTGATCATTCAACCCCCGCAGCTGTCCTTCCTGGAGGACGGCGCCGATCTCCGCGTGGAGGACGCCATCCTCAGGCTCAATGTGGCGCGGCTCCTCGCCGGCAGCGGCCCCTCCGCATAGGGGGAGCCCTACGCCCGGGCCCGGGGCTCGTCCGGCTTCCACGTGGGCGGTGGGCTGAGCACCTCCACCCGCTGCCCCACCCGCTGCCGCCGCGCCTTCTTCAGCACGTGCGCCAGGTAGCGTCCGGTGTGGCTCGCCTCCACCTTGGCCACCTCCTCGGGCGTGCCCACGGCGAGCAGCTTGCCTCCGCCGGAGCCTCCCTCCGGACCCAGATCGATCACCCAGTCCGCGCTCTTGATCACGTCCAGGTTGTGCTCGATCACCAGCACCGAGTTCCCCGCCTCCACCAGCCGGTTCAGCACCAGCAGCAGCTTGCGGATGTCCTCGAAGTGCAGGCCCGTCGTCGGCTCGTCCAGGATGTAGAGCGTCCGTCCCGTGGCCACCCGCGCCAGCTCGCGCGCCAGCTTGATGCGCTGCGCCTCGCCGCCCGACAGCGTCGGAGAGCTCTGCCCCAGCCGGATGTACCCCAGCCCCACGTCCTCCAGCGTCTGGAGCACCCGCATGATGTCCCGGTGCGCCCCGAAGTGCTGGATCGCCTCGCGCACGCTCATCTCGAGCACCTCGGCGATGTTCTTCCCCTTGTAGCGCACCCGCAGCGTCGCCTCGTTGAAGCGCTTGCCCTGGCACACCTCGCACGGCACGTACACGTCCGCCAGGAAGTGCATCTCCACCAGCTTCACGCCGTCGCCCTCGCACGACTCGCAGCGCCCGCCCTTGATGTTGAACGAGAACCGCCCCGCCGTGTATCCGAACGCCCGCGCCTCCTGCGTCAGCGCGAACACCTCGCGGATCGAGTCGAACACCTTCGTATACGTCGCCGGGTTGCTCCGCGGCGTCCGCCCGATGGGCCGCTGGTCGATGTCGATCACCTTGTCCAGGTGCTCCATCCCCTGGATCGACTTGTGCCGCCCCGGCACCTCGCGGCTCTCGTACAGGTGCCGAGCCAGCGCCGGGTAGAGGATCTCGTTGATCAGCGTGGATTTGCCCGCGCCCGACACCCCCGTCACCGCCACCAGCACCCCCAGTGGGATGTCCACGTCCAGATCCTTGAGGTTGTTCTCCCGCGCCCCCTGGATCAGCAGCTTCTGCTTGCCCGGCTTGCGCCGCTGCTCGGGGATCTCGATCTCCTTGCGCCCCGAGAGGTACGCGCCCGTCAGGCTCTGCTCATCCTCCATCACCTGCTGCGGCGTGCCTTGCGACACCACCTGGCCGCCCAGCTCGCCCGCGCCTGGCCCGAAGTCCACCAGCCAGTCCGCCTCCTCCATCGTCTCCTCGTCGTGCTCCACGACGATGACGGAGTTCCCCAAGTCACGCAGCCGCTTGAGCGTCGCCAGCAGCTTGCCGTTGTCGCGCTGGTGCAGTCCGATGGAGGGCTCGTCCAGGATGTAGATGACGCCCGTCAGCTCGCTGCCCATCTGCGACGCCAGCCGGATGCGCTGGCTCTCGCCGCCCGACAGCGTGGACGCCGTCCGGTCCAGCGTCAGGTATCCCAGGCCCACGTCCACCAGGAACGACAGCCGGCTGCGGATCTCCTTGAGCAGCTCCGTGGCGATCTTCGTCTCGTTCTCCGACAGCTTCAGCTCGGCCAGGAAGCGCAGCTCCTCGGCGATGGTCAGCTGGCTCAGCTGCACGAGCGAGTGCCCGTGCACCTTCACCGCGCGGCTCTCCGGCTTCAGGCGCTCGCCCTTGCACGTGGGGCAGGGCTTGTCGCTGAAGAACTTCTGGTAGTACGTCCGCATGGACTCGGAGGTGGTCGTCTTGAAGCTGCGCATCAGCTTGTGGACCAGGCCCTCCCACTCCATCTTGTAGCGGCCGCCCTCGCCCCACTTCACGGTGAACGTCTTCCCGTTCGAGCCGTACATGAGCGTGTTCTTCTCGCGCTCGGTGAGCTTCCCGTACGGCACGTCCAGGTCGATCTTGAACGCCTCCGCCAGGCTCTCCACGAAGTCCGCCGTCCAGCCCTCGCCCTTGTTCATCCCGCTCGCCCACGGCTCGATGGCGCCGTCCCGCACCGTCCGCCCCGGATCCGGGACGATCCGATCCGGATCCATCTCCGCCTTCGTCCCCAGGCCGTTGCAGTCCGTGCACATGCCCAGCGGGTTGTTGAAGGAGAAGGACGCCGGCGTCAGCTCCCCGAACGACAGGCCGCAGGCGTGGCACGCGTTCAGCTCGCTCATGACGCGGTCCGCGGAGAGCGCCCCCGTCTCGTCCGTGACGATCAGCGTGCCCTTGCCCTCGCGCAGCGCCGTCTCCACCGAGTCCGTCAGCCGCGTGCGCAGATCCGGCTTGAGCACCAGCCGGTCGATGATGAGCGCGATGTCGTGCTTGGACTTCTTGTCCAGCTCGATCTTCTCCTCCAGGCTCTTGAGCTTCCCGTCGATGCGCGCCCGCGAGAACCCCTTCTTCTGCGCGTCGGTGAGCAGCTCCTTGTGCTCGCCCTTGCGGTTCGTCACCAGCGGCGCCAGCAGCTGCACCTTGGTACCCGCCGGGGACTTGAGGATCTCGTCGACGATCTGCTGCGCGCTCTGCTTGCCCACTTTGCGGCCGCAGTTGGGGCAGTGCTGCACGCCGATGGAGGCGTAGAGCACGCGCAGGTAGTCATGCACCTCCGTCACCGTGCCCACCGTGGAGCGCGGGTTGTTGCTGGCCGCCTTCTGCTCGATGGAGATGGTGGGGGACAGGCCGCGCAGCGTGTCGTACTTGGGCTTCTCCATCTGCCCCAGGAACTGCCGGGCATAGGCCGAGAGGCTCTCCACGTAACGGCGCTGGCCCTCCGCATAGAGGGTGTCGAACGCCAGCGAGCTCTTCCCCGAACCGGACACCCCGGTGAAGACCACGAGCTGCTTCTTCGGGATCTCCAGCGAGATGTTCTTGAGGTTGTGCTCCTTGGCTCCGCGAATGGTGATGACGTCGGGCTCGGACATATTGGGCGCGCGGTCTAGCACTGAAAGGGTGTTCCGGTGACGCACTTTCTGCGTCTTGTGGCTGGAGTGTTCCTGAACAGCCCGGATTTCAGGGCGATTTCCATTCCCGAGGCCCAGGCGGGCAAGCGCCTGGACCCCTGGAGTGGCCGCGCGCCCTGCGTCTTAGAAATAGCCGCAGGTGTCCACGTAGTAGCCGCCGTTGCCGTCCGGCGTGCCGTCCAGGCTCCAGCTGATGCTCACATTGGCGCTGCCGAGGTTCGTGACGGAGCCCGAGGCCGACGCCTGGAAGGCGTACTTGTGCGTGCACTTGGTCTCGGCGATCCACTTGCCGGTGCCGCCCGTGCTGCCATAGCCGAAGTCGTTGTCACAGCCACAGCTCCAGCCCAGGTAGCCCTGGCAGCTCGAGACGTTGCCGTAGCCGAACGGAGCCGGCTGGCAGCTGGTGTTGCAGCGGAGGCCGGCCTGCTGCCCACCCAGGCTCTTGCGGATCAGCAGGCCCCCGAACACGTTGTAGTAGCTCTGGGTCCACGCGCCCCACGTCAGAGACTTGCCGATGATGGCGGGGTTGCTGGCCAGACCGCAGACGGCGGTGGTGCCCATCTCACCGCTCGGCGCCTGGGTCCGCTGCTCCTCGGCCACCTTCGGGCCCCAGCCCTGGGCCGTCAGGCGCATCCGGTTCTTGGCCGTGGACTCCATGAAGATCACCGTGGAATCCAGCACCGTGCAGTGCCCCAGGGAGGCCCAGCAGAACTCGAGGGCCTCGTGCTGCCGCGTCTCGGAGCCGATGGTGGCGGAGACCCCCAGCTTCCGGTAGGTGCCCGTCTGGACGGGATAGCCCACGGTCTCGAAGCCCCTCGCGGTGTTCTTCAGCTCCGAGGCCATGAAGATGTCGAACCCTCGGGTGGTGTACGGCGCTACGAAGCGGGGAGCGCGGATCTCGGTGCCAACCTGGTCCGCGTCGATCATGTAGCCGCTGGCCGAGAGGAGCTGTCCGAAGGAAACATCGGCGACCTGCTTCAGCGAGCCCGCGGCCAGCGTCTTCACGTCGAAGGCGATCTGGTTGCCGGTGCCCGCCGCGTACTCGGCATACAGGCCCTCTGCGTAGCCGCCGCTCTCCGCTTTACCCGCAGCATGAGCTGAGGTGACGCCAAGGCTGAGCAGGCTCACTGCCACAAGTCCCAACTGAATATGACGCATGTTTATCTCCCGTGTCTGCCAAGCGCCTCGCGCTCCGGAGCGGAGAGGAGGCGCGCCCATCATGCCCGCGTCCCATACCAGTTCAATTGGTTTTGGTTGTTTTTCTGCTCTTTCGGGATAGACAGAAAACAAATGGATTGTAATTTTCCTGCCGATCCTCTCGACCTATAAACAAAACGCATGATTCGATTGTTTTTAAGGAAAACAACTTATACAGCTATCGCCTGTATTGCTTAATTTCTCTGACAGTGAGAAAAGCCTCGATTGCCTGGGTTTGACGCTTATGCGTGATTTCCAGGACGGTGCCCGTTGCAGTGTAGTCTTCCCCCCTACAGTGAGGAACCTCATGCGCAATAGCCGGCTCTTTTCGAGTAAGAACCTTGTGGCCTATCTGGCCTCCGCCCTGTTGTCGGGCGGCTGCGGTAGCGCGGCGGACGTCTCTGGGCAGCCCTATGCCGTGGACGGCAACCTCGTGCTCGTCCAGGAGAACGGCCAGTCGCCGGTCCTCGAGCTCGGCATGAAGGCGCAGATCAGCTTCGGGCGCGCAGGGGACCAGGTCCTCTTCGGCGCCGAGCGGCAGGTGCTGGAGAACTCGGACGCGCTCACGGGCTTCAACCTGTGGTCCGTGTCCGCGGATGGCTCCGGCCTGCGCCGGCTCACCTCGGACCAGAAGGTGCTGCGGGCCATGTGGAGCCCGGTCCACGAGGGCATCCTCTACTCCACCACGGACATGGAGGTGTTCCTGCTGAAGGATGGCAAGGCGCAGCTGCTGGTGGAGCGGGCCACCTCGCCGGCCCTCTCGCCGGATGGCACCCGCCTGGCCTATGCCCGGCTGCCGGACTCGTGGACGGTCGGCTCCATGCCGGGGAGCTATGCGCTCCATGTTCGCGACCTGAACAGCGGTGCGGACCTGGCCCTCACCCAGGGCGCGGATGATGCCGAGCCGATGTGGACGCCGGACGGCAAGAGCCTGCTGTTCCTCTCGGGTTCGCGCACCGGGCTGACGTCCTTCTGGCAGGTGGACGTAGACGGCAGCCGGCTGGCGCAGGTGACCAACATCGGCCGTACGGATGTGGACGCCTCCTTCATCCTCAACCCCTCGTCCAACACCGAGGTGCAGTGGTCGGCGGACGGCTCCCGGCTGCTGTACGGCACCCACTACACCAACGACGGCGAGGTGATGGTGATGGAGTTCAACGGGGCGCGGGAGCTGAGCCGGGCCTACAGCCTCGGCCAGGGCCACTCGCCCATGTGGACCTCGGACGGGGACGTCCTCGTGGCGCGCCAGTCCCAGGGCACGGTCTCCTTCGTCGAGGCCAGCGCCAGCGGTGGTGAGGTGAAGGAGCTGGGCCGCACCGCGGGACAGCTCGGCCTGCTGGCCTACGCCGTCTCCGAGCTCGCGCCGGACGCCAACGAGGGGCCACAGACGGTGGCATGCAATGACGACGTCACGGCCATGCATGGCACGTCGGCGCGCTACCGCTGGCCGCTGACCTACTGGCCCGGCTTCAGCGCCTACTACGACAACGACTCGAGCGGCGGCGTGCTGTCCTGGAAGTGCAACAGCTCGACCTACAATGGTCACAAAGGCACGGACATCCTCGCCTCCGCCGGCAGCAACATCTACTCCGGTGACAGCGGCTCCGTGTACAGCCGCAACGATGGGTGCGCCACCGTGGGCTATGTGGGCAGCACCTGCGGCGGTGGCTTCGGCAACTACGCGAAGATCAACAACAGCAACAGCTGGTACTCCGTCTACGGCCACATGACGAACGGCACCGTGGCTGTGTCGGTGGGCCAGGCGGTGTCGTGCGGCACCTACCTGGGCCGGTCGGGCAGCTCCGGCAACTCCTCCGGCTACCACCTGCACTTCGAGGTGCAGCGCTACGGCTACCCGCAGGACGATCCGTTCGCCGGCTCGTGCAGCGGCCCGGAGAGCTACTGGACCAACCAGAACGCTGGTTCGCCGACGGCGGCCTGCCACTGATTCTGGTCCGGCAGCCTCGTTGAAGTCTCGGCTGGAAGGCGCGCACCGCCTTCCAGCTTTTTTTTGATGTAGGGTGCGCGCACTCTCATGAAGGGTTTCGACGTCCCCGAGCGCTGGCGCGGCCTGCCGCTGCTCGTCTTCGCCAGCTTCCTGTTCGCGGTGATGGCGCTGTGCGCCCGCATGCTCTCTGGCCTGCTGTCCGTGGGACAGGTGGTGTGCGGCCGCTTTGTCGTGGGCCTGCTCTTCCTGGCCGTCTACTACCCGGCCATGCGGCGCAAGCCTCGCTTCGGCCGGCCCGGGCTGTGGGCGCTGCGCGGCATCTTCGGCGGCGCCTCCGTCTACCTCTACTTCTTCTGCATCGAGCGGCTCGCGGTGGGGCCCGCGGTCCTCCTCAACGCCTGCTGGCCCATCTATGGCTCCGTCCTCGGCTTCTTCTTCCTGAAAGAGCGCGTCAGTGGACACCTGCTGGGCGGGCTCATCGCCGCCACCGTGGGCGCCGGGCTCGTCATCTGGGGCACCTCGCTGGAGATGCCGGCGCTCTCCTTCGGAGTTGGCGCGGGGGCGGGCATGCTCTCGGCCGTCTTGAGCGGCGCGGCCGTCGTCGCCATGCGCGCCCTGCGCAACGACACGGACTCGGCCACTGTCTTCCTCTCCTTCTGTGCCTTCGGCCTGCTGTTCGGCCTGCCCTTCGCGCTGGCGGACTGGCGGCCCCTCACGGCGCACACGACGCTGCTGCTGGTGGGAGTGGGGCTCGCCTCGGCGGCGGCGCAGATGATCTTCACCTACGCCATGGGCTTCGTCACCACGGCCATGGGCGGCGTGGGCTCGCAGCTCACCCCCGCGTTCTCCTGGGCGCTGGGCGCCTTCTTCCTCGCCGAGCCGGTGGCGCCGCTCGCGCTGCTCGGTGCGGTGGTGTGCGTGGCGGGTGTGCTCTGGGGGACAGGCATCCTGAGCAAGCTGCTCGCTCCGGCGCCCAAACCGTCAGGGCGGCCAAGCGCGTAAACGAGGGAAGCTTTCTTCCGTCCAATGTTGGGCACTCCGGAAAAAACTTCCGAGACGTGGGTGCTGGGTACTTTCTTTCCACACAGAGTCCGGGTTTTTGCCCACGGTGTCCGGCGCCTTTGCCCTGTTGACTCCTCGGCTTCTCTGCGTGGGCATTGCAGTTGCACAGGGCCTCTCCCGAAGAAGGTTTCGGGAGGCGGTGATTATGTGGGGACGTCGGTGGGTGGTCCTGGCGGCGTGGGCGTGCGCGGCGGCGGTGGCGGGGGGGTGTGATCGGCCCGGCTCGAACGGCAGGGGCGCGCGGGCCGCCTTCGCGGCACGACCCGAGGTGCTCGAGTTCGGCCCGGCGGCGCTGGGCTCGACGAAGACGGTGAAGCTGCGGCTGGCCAACGGCGGCCGCGCCCCGGTGCGCATCGAAGGGGCGCTCTCCAGCGTGCCGAACGTGGAGGTGCCGCCGTTCGAGCCCTTCTCCCTGAGCGCGGGCGGCGAGACGGAGCTGGAGGTCCGCTTCAAGCCCGAGGTGGAGGGCTCGGTGGAGGGCGTGGTCGAGATCTTCACGGACGCGGACGCCACCGAGAAGACCTCGCAGGTGTCCTTCTCGGGCCTGGGCGTGAAGGCGCTGGTGGAGGTGAAGAACCCGGCCCTCGACTATGGCAACGTGCCGCTGGAGACGGTGGCGGTTCGCGAGCTGGTGTTGCACAACCCGACGAGCGTGGACAGCCCGCTGCGCCTGGAGCTGGTGGGCCCGGACGCCGACCAGTTCTCCTCCACCCTGGCCTCCAGGGACGTGGTGCTGAAGGCGGGCGAGGACTGGTCCATCCCCGTCGCCTTCAAGCCCCAGCGGCTGGGCTCGGCGGCGGCGGAGGTGCGCGTGGCGGTGTGCGAGGCGTGTGAGCCCGTCGTCGTCTCGCTCACGGGCATGGGCGTCGCGGCCCAGCTGGAGATCTCTCCGGTGCGCGTGGACTTCGGCCGCGTGGCCGTGGGCGCCACCGCCGAGGAGCGCATCGTGGTGCGCAACCAGGGCTCCGAGCCGATGAGCTACACGGGCGCCAGCATCGTCTCCGACGCGGGCGGCGTCTTCCGCGTGGTGAGCGCGCCGCTGCCGCAGGGCAACATGCTGAAGCCCGGAGAGGCGGCGGAGATCCGCGTGGCCTTCACGCCGGTGGCGCAGGGGTGGGTGCCCGAGGGCCGGGTGGAGATCCAGGTCCGCGCCTCCAACTCCACGGCGCCCGCGCCCAAGGTGGCACTGGCGGGCGAGGGAGGCTCGTCGTGCATCGCGGTGCAGCCGCGGATGATCGACTTCGGTGAGGCGGCGGAGGGCATGTCGGCCACCCGGCAGGTGGAGATCTTCAACCGCTGCCGCGGCCAGGTGCTGCTGAGCGATCTGCAGATCGCCACCCAGAAGGGCGGCTTCTTCACGCTGGCGCAGGCGCCGTCGAGCCAGCCCATTGATCCGGGCAAGTCCACCACGGTGGGCGTCACCTTCACGCCTCGCGCCGGGGCGGGCGAGGGCGTGGCGCAGCTCTCGGTGACGGTGCGCCAGGGCACCTCCACCTCGACGGAGGGCGTGGCGCTGAGGGGCTCCGGCAAGGTCTTCCCGCCGTGCCAGTATACGATGACGCCGCAGGTGCTGGACTTCGGCCGGGTGCCGGTGGGCTCGGAGGTGGCGCTCGGGGTGGCTCTGCGCAACACCGGCACCACCCCGTGCTTCCTGGCCTCCATGCAGCTGGCGGGCGGCTCTGACACCGTCTTCAGCGCCTCGCGGGTGGAGAACAGGGTGGTGCTGCCCGGGATGAAGGCCACGCTGCTCGTCCGGTTCAAGCCGGACGCGGCGGCCTCCTTCGGCGGGCTGGCCGAGGGTTGGGTGAACCACCCGTCCGCGGGCCACCCCACCGTCGCCGTGCAGGGGGAGGGCTCCCAGGGCTGCTTCGCCGTGCAGCCCACCCATGTCGAGTTCGGCCTCACCAAGCTCACCTGCGAGCCCCGCACGAAGGAGCTCGTCGCCTACAACCGGTGCCCCGGCCCCGTCACCGTGCAGAGCATGCTGCTGGAGCGGGACTCCGAGGAGATCGCGCTGTTCGACTCGCCCGACTTCCCGGTGACGCTCGGCGCCGGCGAGAGCTTCCGGCTCCACGCGAGGTACGAGCCCGTGGATGAGGGCGAGGATCTGGCGGCGCTTCGCTTCGATCTGGGCGAGGGCTCCCTCTACACCGCGAGCCTCATCGGCCGGGGCGCCGCCAACGCCAACCAGGTCGACTCCTTCGTCCAGGAGTCCGGGGCCAAGGTCGACGTGCTCTTCGTCGTGGACAACTCGGGCTCGATGATGGAGGAGCAGCAGAGCCTGGGCGCCAACTTCGCGGCCTTCATGAGCTCGGCGACCGCTTCCGGCGTGGACTACCACATCGGTGTCACCACCACCGGCCTGGACCAGTCCTCGGGCGGCTGGTCGCAGTGCCCGGGCGGCGCCGAGGGTGGCGAGAGCGGCCGGCTCTTCCCCGTGAACAGCTCCTCCCCGCGCATCATCACCCCGCTCACGCCGAACGCGCCGGGCGTCTTCGCCAACAACACCCGCGTGGGCGTGTGCCACTGGAATGAGCAGGGGCTCGAGGCCGCCTACCGCGCCCTCTCGGATCCGCTGCTGCACAGCCTGGACGATCCGCGCACCCCGCAGGCAGGCGACGGCAACGGGGGGTTCCTCCGCGACGAGGCGCGCCTGGCCATCATCTTCGTCACCGACGAGGAGGACTTCTCCACCCAGCCGGTGCCCTTCTACGAGACGTACTTCAAGTCCCTGAAGAACAACGACTCCGGCAAGCTGAGCATCTCCGCCATCGCCGGCCCGCCGGACCTGTCCACCTGCTCCACCGCGAGCAGCTCCGGCACCCGCTACATCCAGCTGGCCCAGTCCACGGGCGGTGTGGTGGAGAGCATCTGCACGCCGAACTGGGCCGAGTCCCTCAAGAAGCTCTCCGACACCACCTTCGGCCCCAAGCGCACCTTCCCGCTCTCGGACGTGCCGGCGGACCCGGCGCAGATCTCCGTGCGCGTCAACGGCGCCGACGTCACCACGGGCTGGCACTACGAGCCCTCCACCCACTCCATCGTCTTCGATCTGGGCGCCGCGCCGCCCCCGGGCTCCTATATCGAGGTGACCTACCCGCTGGGTTGCTAGCACTGAGAGTGCACTGGCAGGGTCCTGGGGGCGTCCTGAGAGGGGGCGTCCCCATCATTTTTTTCGCTTCTCACTGTTTCTGGACAGACAGGGGAATTCTCCCTCGACATAGAGGTTCGCGCGCGGCAGTTTGAAAGGCGGACGATGCCTCCAGAATCCCTGCTTGTCGTTGGAGTAGGAGACATCCATGGGCGCTTCCACCGAGTGGAAGCGTGGATGGATGCGCTGGAAGCGGCGCGCGGTAAGCCCGTGGAGCTGGTGCTGGCGGTGGGGGATGTGGAGGCGTTCCGGCGGGGGGATGACCACCGGCGCAAGGCGGCCAAGCGCACCATGCCGGCCGAGTTCGCCGAGTACGCGGACGGGTCGCGGCGGATGCAGCGGCCGCTGTACTTCATCGGCGGCAACAACGAGGACTTCGAGGCGTTGCACGACCACCCGGAGGGCTTCGAGCTCGCACCGAACGTGCACTACCTGGGGCGCGCGGGGCTGCGGCACCTGAAGGGGCTGCGGGTGGGCTACCTGTCGGGCATCCACGCGCCGCGCTTCTTCGAGCAGCCGCTGAAGCGGCCCACGTCGCTCGACACGGCGAAGCAGGCCGGCTACTTCCGCGCGCCCGAGGTGGAGCGCGTCTCCAGCCTGAGAGACGTGGATCTCTTCCTGGTGCACGAGTGGCCCCGGGGCATCGTTCAGCGCGCCCGGGACGAGGGGCTGCCCACCACGCGGCCCCTGCCGTCCTACTGGATTGGCAACCCGATCACCCGCCGGCTGGTGGACACGATCCGGCCGCGGTGGGTGCTGTGCGGGCACTCGCACAAGGGGTTCGCGGTGTCGCTGGGCGGCGAGGGCCACCGGCCGGTGTCGCGGATCGCCTGCCTGGATCAGTCCGCCCGGCCGGACGAGGCGGTGTTCTGGCTGGAGTACGAGGGCCGGGAGCCCGTGCGCGCCGGCTGGGGCCTCTCCGGCGAGGTGGCGTGGAAGGCGGGAGAGCCGTGGAACCTCACGCGCCTGCCTGCCGCGGCGCCTCCCCACTCCCCCGAGGACGAGCTGGAGGAGGAGCTGGAGTCCCACTGAGCGCTCAGGCGCCCGTGGGAGGCTCCTCTGGCAGGAGCGGGGCCGCCAGGGCGGGGGGCAGGATCACCTCGAAGGTGGTGCCTCGGCCCAGCGCGCTGTGCACGCGGATGTCTCCGCCCATGGCCTTGAGATAGGAGTGGCAGAGGGACAGCCCCAGCCCGGTGCCTCCGCCCACCGGCTTGGTGGTGAAGAAGGGCTCGAAGATGCGGGGCAGCACGTCGGGGGGGATCCCCGTGCCGGTATCGCTCACCGACACCACGCGCTGGCCCTGCTCGTCCTGGCGCGTGGAGATGCGGATCTCGTTCTGTTCCGCGTGGCCCTCGGGGATGGCGTGGGCGGCGTTGATCAGCAGGTTGAGGAAGACCTGGCCCAGCTGCGTCTCGTCTCCCTGCACCCAGAGCGGCCCCTCGTAGTCCTTCACCAGCCGGGCGCGGTGACGGAGCTCCCCGCCCGCCATGGAGGTGGCCAGCTCCAGCACCGCGTACAGGTCGATCTGCGTGGGGTGCCGTGGCTTCGCGCGGGAGAACGTCCGCAGGTCCTCGATGATGCGGCGCATCCGCTCGGTGCCTTGCAGCGCCTCGTCGAGCGCCTCCCCCACCTCCTCCGCGCGCTCGCGATCCTCGGCGGGGACGTGGAGCTCGCGCACCTCCGAGGCCACGAAGTGGAGGTTGGAGATGACGAAGGAGAGGGGGTTGTTGAGCTCGTGGCCCACGCCCGCGGCCAGGGTGCCCACCGCCGCCATCTTCTCCGCGTGGACGAGCCGCTCTCGCGCGTCCTGCAGCTCCTGGACGCGGGCCTGCAGATCCGCGTTCACGGTGGCCAGCTCGGCGGTGCGCTGATCGACGTGGGCCTGCAGCTTGCGCTCGCGGCGGGCGGCCTGGCGCAGGCTCAGCCACAGGGCCCCGGCCACGGTCAGCACGAGGGCCAGCGAGCACGCCGCGCGGAACCACCCCGTCTGGTAGAAGCGGGGCTTCAGGTAGAACGTCAGCTCCGCGCCCGGGGCGGGGCCTCCTCCGTCCGCGTACTCCGCCTCCACGAAGAACCGGTAGGTCCCCGGCGGCAGGCCCAGGTACCAGGCCTCGCGGCGGGAGCCGGCCTCCACCCAGTCCTCGTCCGCTCCCTCGAGCCGGAAGCGGAAGCGCAGTTGCTGCGGCGCGCGCAGGCCGGCGGAGGTGTAGTGGATCTCGAGCCTTCCCCCGCCTCGCGGAATGCGCTCCAACTCCGTGGCGGGGATGGGGCGCCCGTCCACGCGGAACTCTTCGATGATCACCGGGGGTGGGGGCGGCCGCGCGGTCTCGGACCCCGGCGTGTAGGCGACGGCGCCACGGATGGTGGGGAACCAGAGCCGGCCGCCGCGATCCCTCCACCCGGCAGGGGAGCCATGGCCATTGCACTCCTCGGAGCGCATCCCATCCTCCGCGCCATAGACGCGGGGGGTGACGCGCTGGAGCCGGCCCTCGGCCACCGCCTCCAGCTCCGCCCTCGCCACGCGGGAGATGCCCTTGTTGCTGCTCATCCACAGGTTGCCCTGCTCGTCCTCGAGGAGCTGGAAGACGCGCTCGTCGAAGAGCCCGTCCGCGACGGAGAAGCGCCGGAGCCGCCCCTCCTTCCAGCGGAAGAGGCCGTCGTCGGTGCCGATCCAGAGCACGCCGGTGCCGTCCTCATGGAGGGCCAGGGGCTTGGACTTCAGCGGCCCGGGTTCGGGAGCCAGCACGGTGCTCTGCCCAGCGATGACGTGGGCCAGGCCCCCGTCACGCGTGCCCACCCACAGGCCCCCGGCGGCGCTGGCGCGCAGCAGGGTGACATCCTGGCCGGGCAGCCCGCCGCGGGGCGTGAAGGACTCGAAGCGCTCTCCCGTCCAGCGCGCGAGCCCCGTCGGCGTGCCGACCCAGAGTGTGCCTCGCGTGTCCACCTCCAGCAGGTAGGCGCGGATATCCGTGAGCCCCTGCGCGGCTCCGAACGAGGTGAAGGTGCCCTCTCGCCAGCGGCTGATGCCGATGCGTGTCCCGAACCAGACGCTGCCGTCCGGGCCCTCGGCGATGGTGCGGACCCGATCCAGGATGAGCCCCTCGCGCGTCGACCACGACGTCATCCTCCCGTCGCTCTGCATCCGGGTGACACCACCGCCCACGGTGCCGAACCAGAGGCTGCCATCGTGGGTCTGGCGGATGGCCAGCACCATGTCGTGCGCCAGCCCCTCCAGGGGCCCATAGGGCGTGAAGGGGGCGTCCTTGAGGCGGTGGAGTCCCCGGCCCTCTGTGCCAATCCAGAGGTTGCCCTCGACGTCCTCGAGCAGATCGCTCACCACGCTGCCCTCCAGCGGATGCCCGGCGGCCAGCACCGCGCGCTGGCCCCGAGCCCACCGGAGCAGCCCCCGGCCCAGGCTCCCCACCCAGAGGCTGCCGGCCCGGTCCACGAGCAGGACGGACGCGGGCGCGCCTTGCACGCTCGCCTCGGGGACGTGCCGCATGCTCCCGTCCCGGAGCTGGTAGACCCCCCCGTCTTCGGTGCCCGCCCAGAGCGTGCCCGCCGGGGCGTGCACCATCGCGCGCACCTTCACCTGCGCCTTGCCCTCGAAAGGGATCGCCGCCCAGGCGCTCCCATCCCACCGCTGCAGGCCCCCATCGCCGCCCGCCCAGACGCCGCCCGCCGCATCCTCGGCGAGCCAGGTGATCGTGTTGCTGGCGAGCCCGTCTGCGGTCATCCAGGTCCGGAAGCTTCCCCCGGACAGCCGCGAGACTCCGTGGCCCTCCGTGGCCACCCACAGGCTCCCGTCGCTCGCGGCCAGCAGATCTCGAGGATCGGACAGCTCGGTGCCTGGAGGGGGGAACACCGGGAAGAAGGCACCCTGCCGCAGGCCGGCAAGGCCCTCGTTCATGCCGATCCAGAGTGTCCCATCCTGAGCCACCTCCAGGCACCGGACGGAGCGGCCGGGGAGGGCGGGGGTGTTCGTCTTGTCGAAGACGGTGAAGCTCACCCCGTCGAAGCGCACCAGGCCCTCCCAGGTGCCGCCCCACAGGTAGCCCTCCGGCGTCTGGGCCAGGGCCAGGACGCTGTTCTGGGGCAGCCCGTCCGCCGTCTGCCAGGCGCGCTGGGGGAACTGGAGCAGGGCCTTGTCCGGGTCCAGCGCCCAGGCGCTCCCCCAGGCTCCGAGCACGGCTCCCAGCACCAGGATCACCCGCAGGCTCATGGCCCTATCTTCCAACAAATGCGAAGGGCCGGGCGCCAGGGATTTGGCGCGCCCGGCCCTTTGGTTCAGCTCCTGCCAGCTGCGGCTACCAGGGGCAGTTGACCACTTCCACCGTGCGCGTGAGGGCCGGCGCGCTGTTGCCGCCGCTGTCCGTCAGCGTGTACGTGACGGTGTAGACGCCCTCGACCCAGCCGTTCGGGAAGCCCGTCCAGTGCACCTCGGGGGTGATGTCGCCGTAGCAGGTGTCGAACGCCGTCCAACCCGGATCCACCCACTGGCTGCCGCACTGGTGAACCATGTGCGTGGGGCCCTTGAGCGCGAACTGCGGCGCATGGCTGTCGTTCACCGTCACGTTGCGGATGGCGCTCACCGTCTGGCCCGCCGCATCCCAGGCGATGTACTGCACGTAGTAGAGGCCCTCGGCGCAGGTGGCCGGCCCCGGGCCGTACGCGTCATGGCCCGAGTTGTAGAAGTGCACCTCGAGCGGCGAGCAGTCCGCGTTGAACGCCTGGGCGCCCGGATCCGTCCACGTCGTCTCGCCGCACTCCAGCGTCATGTCCAGCGAGCCGTTGGGCACCAGCGTCGGGCCCGAGCCCGGCGTGCAGACGGAGCTGGTGCTCACGTTGCTGGAGCTGCTGTTGGCGTTCGGGTTGGAGCCGCACACCTGGCTGTTCACGCAGGCCAGCACGGCGTGGCTGCACGAGCCGTCCGTGTTGCAGATGTCCGAGGTGCAGTCGTCGCTGTCATCGCAGGACGCGCTGCCGCTGCACGCGGTGGACACCTCTTCGCCGTTGAGCACCACCGCCGCGCGCTGCAGGCGGTTGTGCGTGCAGCAGTCATCCACCTGGGTGATGACCACGCGGTTGTTCTCGCCCGCCCTCACGTACGAGGCGAGGTTCGTGGTGCCCGTGCCGCCCAGGTACACGTAGCTGCCCGGGATGACGAGCCCGCCGGGGTACTGCGAGTTGTAGATGGTGATGCGCGAGCCATCGTCCATGCCGCTGAAGCTGATGGTGAACGTCGTCACGTTCACGTTCGACGGTACGTTCACGAAGGTCTGGAAGTAGGTGAAGTCGCCGTAGCGCAGACACGTATTCGGCGCCTGACAGACGCGCGAGGGGTAGACCTCAAAGGCAATCGTGTCCCCGTTGGGGGCCGCCATCCAATCTGGATCCGAGGCGGCCGGGATGCTGGCCACGTCGTACTCACAGATTTGACCGTGCTGGGTCGGAGTGCAGCTGAACTGGAGCAGGCCCAGCGGATTCGCGGCCGTCACCTCGTTCCCGTTGTGCATCTGCCACGGCGTACGGCTCTGGGCCGCAGCGGGCATCGCGCAGAGAACGGCGAGAGCTCCGACCGCGCCAACCAATCTGTTCATCATCATGTTCCCCCTCAAAGGAGTGGCCAGCCCGATCTGGCCGATACTTCGCCGCTGACGAAACAGTGTCAGCGTCAAAAGTGGCTCAGACTGTACCGGGGGAGCAGGCTGGAGCTCAAGGGGGAGAATGGATGAATTCGCGTTTTCCAGATCTTGATAAACTGGGGGAATCCCTCAGGAATCAGGGGGCTGAGAGCAGGTAGGTCTCAAAGAAGTCAAGGGCTTGCTGATCGTAGGTGGCCTTGGCATCCACATCCGCCTGCACGAAGGTACCTCCGGTGCTGAAGGCCTCATCGAAGCTGTGGTGGACGTTGGTGGGGTAGGCGTCGGCCACGGGCGCGTCCGCGAGGGCGAGCTGCTTGGCCTTCACCATCCGCCGATCCCGGCAGTTGGTGAGCAGCGAGTCCGAGGTGCCCATGACGAGGCGGAAGGGCACGTTGGGGATCCAGGTGCTGTTGGGCACGGTGCCGGTGAGGCTGAGCCCGCCGTAGTTGCGCTCGGCGCTGAGATCCGAGGCGCCGTCGTCCGCGTCGCGCGTCTCCAGGCCACAGCCCGGGTAGAAGGCGTAGCCCACCTTGAAGGGCTTGGCGGTGTTGTAGAGCGGCGCGGGGCCCGACTGGGTCTGCCCGCTGCTGGAGGTCCAGGTGTTGGAGTGGGCCAGCAGGGCCATGAGGGTGCTGCCCCCGTGGGACCAGCCGAGCACGCCCACGCGGTTGGGATCGATGCCAGGGACGCTGCTGAGGAACTGCCGGGCGGCCAGCGCGTCCAGCGGGCGCTGCGTCGTCTCCTCCACGCCGAGCGTGTAGAGCACGTCATCCCCCGGGTAGCCGCCTCCGTCCTTGCAGATGCCCTTGGTGATGGTGACGGTGACGGGCGAGCCGCTGCGGGTGAGTGTCACCTGCGAGCCGTCCGACAGGCCTCGGGTGGTGAGGCTGTCCACGAGCAGCACGGCGATGCCGGCGCCCATGGCACGCTGGGCCCAGCCCTGCTGCGTGGGATCGGCGCTCTCCTGGTCGAAGACGCGCTTGAGCTGGCCCGAGTCGTTGAAGAGCCCCGCGCAGCCGTGGAGCATCACCAGCGCGGGCACCTTCTGGGCGTCCGGCGTCTGCGGATCCGAGGGCGTCCCCGGCGGCAGGTACAGGTAGCCATTCAGGGTGTACCCGAGCGCTCCATTCGGGATGCTCACGGCGAGGCGCTGGCCCGTGGGCCAGGAGTCGAGGGCCACCGAGGCATCGGCCAGCGGGGACTCCGTGGAGGCGCCGGCGAGCTCGGGGCCACAGGCCGCCAGCGAGCACAGCAGGGCAGTACAGAGGGTGGTGCGGGTCAGGAACATGGTGCGCCTCTGGCAAGAGCCCCCATCCCCGAGGAGGGGGCGGTCTGCCGGGAGAACGTCGCCCCCCTGGAGATCTTCCCGGCAGGCAGAGAGAGGGGCCTGGGCCGGGATGTGACCGTCCGCTTTGACGGACAGGGATCCGCGCAACCAGCGGACGCCTCCTGCCGATAATGACTTTGAAAGCACCTCTGAATCCCGAAGGCGGGGTCTGCCATGAACCAGGCTTCCGAAGTCATCAACCTCGAAGAGTTCCGCAAGAGCCGCAACGCCAAGCCGTCCACCGTCCGCACCGCGTCTCCGACGACCTTCTGGTCGCCGGTCTGGGTGTGGGTGATGGTCTGGCCGGCGTAAGGACGACCGTGGGCCCTACGACGAGGGCATCAGGCCCTCGCCGTGCTTCACCAGGGTGACGCGGGAGTACGCCATCTCGAAGCCGAGGCGGGCCGCGTTGCGCTCCGTGGGGATGCCCGGCCCCGAGATGATGACGGCCAGCCGGCTGCCCCGCTCTCGCCCACGCTCGAGCCTCGCGGCGATCAGGGCCTGTTGGACGCCGCGGCCTCGCCAGGCGGGCTTCACGGAGGTCCCGAACAGGGCGGTGGCGCCCCCGCTGGACTCGCAGCCTCCCGCACCGATTGCCTCACGGCCGAGGCGCGCCACGAAGGCATCCTGCACGGGCCTGCGCACGGCCTTGATGCCGATCTCCATGAACTCGGGCGGCAGGGGCTCACCGTCCTGGAGGAAGCCACTCTCGGAGACTTCGACGTACTCGCGGACCGCGGCGTCATCCTGGGGGTTGACGCGCTCGACGGTGACTCCTTCGGGCCAGCCGAGGGGCATCATCGCCCGGGGGTTGTCGTTCTCCGGGATCTTCCGGGCCATCACGTTGCCGAACCGCTGGAGCACGAACCCGCGCTGAGCCAGCCCGTCGAGCAGGGAAGAGGAGACGAAGGGGCTCAACTCGACTCGCGGCTCGACGCCCCGCACGGTGAAGAAGGTGACGAGCTCATCCAGCTCGGCCTCGGTGAGTGGCCGCTCGTGCCCGAACCCGCAGGCCTTGTTGACGTAGGAGCCTCGGCCGCCGAAGGCCAGCCAGCCCTCGGCCAGGGGGCGGCTCTCCAGCGCCAGCTCCGCGGCGGCAACGGCCTGCTTGCGCTCCACGAGGTGGGCAATGTCGGTGAAGCTCCAGTCGTTCATGATGGTGGGTCCTCTGTGGGCCGGGTGAGGCGAGGCCGGGCGTTGAGCATCTTACGGTGACGGTTCGTGTCCACCTCCGCGGCATCTTCGGGGGTGGGCTAAGGTCACGGCGCCCCGGGACGCTGTGCCAGTCCGTCATCTGACGGTGCGAGCCCGGGAGGAGAGGATGCACCAATGCGCGGCGGCGAGAGGCAGCGGGTGTTCGCGGGGCTCGATCTCGGAGGGACGAAGATCCAGGCCGTGCTGATGGACGAGGATGGCCAGGTCCTGTGCCAGTGCCGCCGGGCCACGCCGCAGCAGGGAGGTCCTCCTGCCATCGTCGAGGAGCTGTTCGCCACGCTCCAGGAGGTGGCGCGGATGATGAAGCTGGAGCCCTCGGCGCTCACGGGGGTGGGAGTTGGCGCTCCCGGCGCGGTGGATCCGGCGGCGGGGGTGCTGCTGCATGCGGGCAACCTCCCCGGCTGGGAGGGGCCCTATCCGCTGGCCGAGGCGCTGTCGAAGCGGGCGAAGGTGCCGGTGTTCCTGGGGAACGACGTGCAGGTGGCGGTGACGGCGGAGGCGCGCCTGGGGGCAGGGCGTTCGTATCGCTCGATGCTGGGGGTGTGGTGGGGGACGGGCGTGGGCGGAGGGATCTACCTGGACGGCCGGCGCTGGACGGGGCGAGGCGCGGCGGGAGAGATCGGCCACATCGTCGTGCGGCGGGGCGGGGCGCGGTGCGGCTGCGGGCGGCGCGGCTGCATGGAGGCGTACGCGGGGCGCGCGTCGATGGAGCGCAAGGCGCGCAAGGCCGTGGAGCGAGGGGAGAAGACGCGGCTGTTCGATCTCATGGAGACGCACGGCAAGGACCGGCTCACCAGCGGCGTCTGGCAGAAGGCGCTGAAGCAGGAGGATGGGCTGGCCGAGCGGCTCATTGCCCGCGCCATCCGGATGCTGGGCGCGGGGATCGCGTCGGCGGTGAACCTGCTGGATGTGGAGGCGGTGATCATCGGCGGTGGGCTGGGCACGCGGCTGGGAGAGCCGTATGTGGAGCGCATCTCCCAGGCGATGCATCCGCACCTCTTCGTGCCGCAGCGGCCTCCGGACGTGCGCCTCTCGGGGCTCGGGGAGCTGTCGGGGGCCATTGGCGCGGCGCTGCTGGCTGGGCCCACGGCGGAGGTCGCCTCGCGGCGTCCCTCCCGGGGAGCGAAGGGGGAGGATCGCCGCGGCGACACGCAGTCTGACTGAGGCGGGAGGACAAGCCCGTCAGGGGGTCGTCGGCACCGTGGAACAGGCGCCTGATCAGAAGCGGCCGCTGAGCACCGCGCCTCCAGGGCCGCCCGACACGTTGAGCGAGACCGCGCCGGGCATCTCGCTCACGCGCCCATGGAGTAGCAGCGGCACCGCCACGCCGAACGCCGAGCCCAGCAGCGCGCCCGTGGCCACGTCCGTGAGGTAGTGCTTGTCTGCCGCCATGCGGAGCAGCGGCACGGTCGTCGCCAGCGGCAGCCCCACCGCCCAGATCCACCCGCGGTGCTGGTACCCGCGCAGCTCCGCCACCGTGCCCGCCGACACCACGAGCGCGAACGCCAGGTTCGTGTGCCCGCTATAGAAGGAGACGTTGTTGTCCGTCGGGTGCGCCGTGAGGCCCTTCTGGTCCTCCGGGAGCACGTGGACGAAGGGGCGCTCGCGGCCGGCGATGAACTTCGCGCTCTGGTTGAGCACCGACGACAGCACCGCTGTCTGGATGATGATGCCCGCATCCTGGAAGAAGACGCCTTGAGGCTGGCCGCTCCCGTGAGCCAGGGCGTACTGCGCCCCCAGCACGCTCACCGGCAGCAGCCCGAAGTCCACCACGTTGCTCCAGGTGTCCGCGCGCTTGCGCGTCGCCTCGGTGCTGCCCGCAAGGCCCCGCCCCCACGTGTCCAGGCCGTTGAGCAGGTCCGTCCCATCCAGATTCCGGGCGCACCAGCGGCACGTCGCCGGCGACAGCTGCTCCTTGAGGAGCGCCTCGCTCCCGATCCAGAACACCGCCCCGACGCCGGTGATGACCCCATCCCGCATCCAGTCGAACCGGAGTTCATGGAATCCGGGAGCTTGCCCGGCTGAAGGGCTGGCGTCCGGAGGCACGGGAGATGCAGCGAGCAGGGAAGCGATCGCCAGAACACAATGAGCGGGCAGCACGGAAGGAAGCATAAACGGCCGCACCTCGGACGTTCTACACTCCACTCACGGAATGTCCCGTCCCGGCCGCACCCTCCAGGTCTTCCCCGACGCCGCCCGGCGCCAGCAAGTGCTGTGCGCCGCACGGGAAAAGCGCGGCCTCGTGCTGGGATCGGGTTGGCTCACGTGGGACGAATTCGTCAACGCCCTGGGTGGAGCAGGCGAGCTCCAGCGGCGCCCCTGTCCGGCCTCTACCTCGCGCGTCCTGATGGCCTCGCTGGCGCAGACGCTGGGGGAGACGCCCTTCGGAGACTTCGTCCACGAGCCGGCCTTCGCGCGCGCCGCGGTGGAGCTGGCGCTCGACATGAAGGCGGGCCGGCTCACGGCGCGTGAACTCCAGGACGCCGCGGAGTCTCTCCCCCCCGATCGCAGGGCCCGAGTCCGCGTGCTGGCCCGCCTGTGCGAGGCGTACGAGCGGCGCATGGCCGAGCTGGGGCTCGCGGACCGCGAGGACGTGGTGCGCGGCTCGCGCGAGGCGCTCATCCGCAAGCAGTGGCCGGCGGGCTGGGAGGACGTGGAGTCCATTGTCCTGCATGGGGTGTACGACGTGCGGCCGGCCGCGCTGGAGATGCTCCTGGCGCTGTCCTCGGTGTGCGAGGCCCGCCGGCTCTCCCTCCGGATAGAGACCCCGGTGGGCGGCTCCGTGGCGGCGGATGCGGCGCTGGCGGCCCTGTTCCGGGCGTTCGAGAGCCGCGGCGAGACCGTGGGACACGTGGACCTCTTCAAGGCGGATCTCACCTTCGAGGGCCGTCCGCTGGCCGAGCTGGGCCGCCACCTCTTCTCCCCACGGGTGGCGCGTGGGGCGCTGGCGGCCACGGCGGCCGGCACGCTGCGCATGTGGAGCGTGGGCACGGCGCAGGACGAGGCCCGGCAGATCGCCCGGGACGTGCGGCGGCTCATCGGGGAGGGTGTCTCTCCTGGGAGCATCGCCGTCGCCTGGCGCGAGCTGGGGCCGGAGGCGCGCTGGCTGGCGCAGTCGCTCGAGGAGCTGGGCGTGCCGGTGCGCCTGCCCTGGGGCGAGCCGCTCGCGCTCACGGGGCCCGTCCGCCTGGCGCTGGCGCTGCCGCTGCTCGTCGAGGATGGGTTCCCCGCCGCGCGGGTGGCGGAGCTCGTGGCCAGCCGCTATGCGCCCTCGCTCTCCCGGGGCGCTCCTGATGCGCCCGCGACGCTCTTCACCCAGGCTGCTGTCCGGGATGATCGGCTCGGGGCCACGCGGGGGCGCGGGGCGTACGACGTGCGGCTGGAGGGCCTGGCGCGGCGCATGGTGAAGGCCCAGGACCCGCACGCCCACCCGGTGCGCGTGCTGCGCGAGCGGTGCCTCCGGTTGATGGAGGGGTGCCGCCGCATCCCCGAGGCGGGCAGCGCGCTGGAGCTGCTCGGGGCGTGGTGGGGCGTGGTGCGGCAGCTCGGGCTCCAGGACACGGAGGGCCCGCTGGAACTGCGTGAAGAGGACTCGCTGGGTGCGCACGCGCTGGAGGCCCGGGCTCGGGACGATGCCGCGCGTCAGGCGCTGCGCCTCCGGGTGGGCGAGCTGGAGCGGGCGCTGCGCAAGGTGGGCGGAGGCCCGAGGCTGTCGCGGCGCCTCTTCGGGCGGTGGCTGGCGGACGCGATGAAGGATCTGCACCTGCCCGCCCGGGGGCCGGCCTCGGGCGCCGTGGAGGTGCTGGACCTCCGCGAGCTGCCGGGGAGGACCTTCGGCTACCTGTTCCTCGCGGGGATGACGGAGGGGCGCTTCCCGGGCCATGAGGAGCCTCACCCGCTGCTGGGAGACGCTGACCGGGCCGGGCTCAACCAGTACCTGCGGCGCGAGGCCTTCCGCCTCACAGGCGGCGAGTTCGACGATCGCGCGCCGTGGCGGCTCACCGAGGATCGGCTGCTCTTCGCGAGCGCGCTCGTGGCGGCCGGGCAGCGCGTGAGCCTGTCCTATGCGGTGGCGGGGCCCGGTGGGCAGGAGCAGGTGCCCTCCTCGTTCCTGGAGGAGGTGCGGCGGCTCACGGGCATGACGTGGGAGGCGCGCGCGCTGATGGCCGTGCCGCCGCTGGATGACGTGCTCACGGAGGCGGAGCTGCGGCAGCGGGTGGCGCTGGAGACGATGGCTCCCGCGCAGCTGCGCGTCACCGAGCCGGACGTGGCGGGCAGGCTCCTCAAGCGGCGCTTCGAGGCGGAGGCGTGGTTCTCCGCCGCCCGGGAGCTGGCGCGCGTGGAGTACGAGCGTCTGCACTTCTTCAGCAACCCGTCGAGCCGGGTGGGCCCCTACACGGGCGATGTGGATGGCCCGGGGCTGCGCGAGGCGCTGCGGGAGACCTTCCGCTTCGACATCACCAAGCCACTGTCCGCGTCGGCGCTGGCGCGTTTTGGCAACTGTGGCTTCCAGGGCTTCCTGACGTACGGGCTCAAGGTGGAGGAGCCGGAGGCACCGGGCGAGGAGTTCGACGCGCGCGGGCGCGGGACGTTCTGGCACCGCGTGGTGGAGGAGGTGTTCATCCGGCTCAAGCAGAAGGGGCTGCTGGGCAAGGGGCTCCCGGAGATCCCCGACGCGGTGCTCAGCGAGGCGCTCGAGGAGGCGGTGTCCTACTTCGAGGAGCGCTACCACGTGGGGCACCCCGCGCTGTGGAAGCTCGCGAAGGAGCGTGCCCGTGCCATGGTGCGGCGCATCCTCGCGGACGAGCGGCATGGCCTGCCGTTCGAGCGCTACGAGCCGGAGGGCTTCGAGCTGGCATTCGGCCCCGGCGCGGACGAGGACCCGTGGCAGAACGTGTTCCTCTACGCGGGCGACGAGGCCATCTACTTCGAGGGGAAGATCGACCGGCTGGACAAGGGCGCGGGAGACGTGGGCGTCATCGACTACAAGTCGGGCCGGCTGGACAAGCGGATGCTGCGAGAGAAGCTGTTGTCCTCGGACTTCCAGCTGCCGCTGTACCTGTACGCGGCGCGCTCCAGCGGCCACAAGGAGGCGCGCAACGCCGCGTGGTTCTCGCTGCGCACGGGGACGACGCTGCACCTGTCGGAGGTGCTGTCGGCCGAGGAGGTGGACGGCATGCTGTCCACGGAGCCGGCGGTGCGCGCGAAGCTGGCGGAGGAGGGCGGGCTCAACCTGGCGAACGCGGTGGAGGGGCTGGTTCGCGCCACGCGCGAGGGCAAGTTCGGCATGCGCCCGAAGGACTGCGGCCGGTGCGGCTATCGCGCGGTGTGCCGCATCACGGAGCGGCGGGTGGTGGAGGAGAGCGCATGAGCGCGGTGTCGCCCCTGGCGCTGGAGCGCAACCTCGCGCTCATGGCGGGCGCCGGCGCGGGCAAGACGTACAGCCTCGTGTCGATGGTGTTGCACCTGTTCGCGGGGGCGCGCGAGGCGGCCGGCCCGATCAAGCCCTCGCGGCTGTACATGCTGACGTTCACGGACAAGGCCGCCGCGGAGATGCGCGCGCGGACGCGGACCCGCATGGACGCGCTGGCGCAGGGCGAGGCCCAGGAGCCGGAGCTGCGCGCCTCGCTGGAGCGGCTGGGGCGCCCGTTCCCCTCGCAGGACACGTGGCGCGCGCTGCGCGAGGAGCTCGGGGCGGCCACGGTGGGCACCTTCCACTCGCTCTGCGGGCAGCTGCTGCGCCGCGCGCCGCCGGGCGTGGGCATCGATCCGGCCTTCGAGGTGCTCGACGAGCTGGAGGCGCTCGGGCTGGTGCAGGACGTGTGCGAGCGCGTGGTGCTGGACGGGCTCGAGGCCGGGGACGTCCGCGTCACCGAGCTGTGCCAGGAGCTGACGTTCTCCGGCTCGGGGTTCTCGGATGGCCTGGTGGCGTCACTGCGGCAGGTCTACGGCAAGCTGCGCGAGGAGGGGCTGCGCGCGGCCACTGCCGCCCTGTCGAGCCCGGAGGAGGCGCGCGCGGAGCTGGTGGCGATCATCCAGGAGGGGCTCAAGCACTGCCAGACGGCGCGCGAGCTGGACGCCAAGGGTGAGTGGAGCCGCCTGGCCTCCGCGTGTGAGCGGGCGCTGCAAGGCATGACGCCGGACAACCTCTTCGAGGCGGATCGTCTCCCCTCGCTCAAGGAGGCGTTCGGCGCGGATGGCCGCAACTTCGCGCGGCTGAGCAAGGGCGCGGCGGGGCCCATCCGATCGCTGTACTGGCTGACGTTCGGCAAGAGCGATGGCTCGGTGATGCGGCTGGAGGATGCGTTCGCCGCGTGGCGGACGGCGCCCTTCGAGGCCACCTTCCGGGACTTGCTCGGCAAGGTGGAGGTCCGCCACGAGAACGAGTTCGTCCGGCGCAACGTCTTCGACTTCACGGCGCTGCTGGTGAAGGCGAGGGATCTGCTGCGCGATCACCCGGGCTTCCGCCGTCAAGTGCAGGAGCGCATGGGCGCGCTGCTGGTGGACGAGTTCCAGGACACGAACCGACTGCAGCTCGAGCTGGTCCTCCTGCTGGCGGAGCTGCGCGAGGGCGGCCCCAGGCCGGTGCGTCCGGACGAGGACCTGCGAGCCACGCTCCCGCTGGAGCCCGCGTTCCTGTGCGCGGTGGGGGACCGCAAGCAGTCCATCTACGAGTTCCGCGGCGCGGATGTCTCCGTGTTCACCCTGTTGGCGGACAAGATCGTCTCCGAGGGTGGGGCGCGGGACTTCCTCCGGTTCAACCGCCGCTCGGTGCCGGCGCTGCTGGACTTCTTCAACCGGGCCTTCGCGGGGGTGCTGGTGGCGAGCGATCCGCCTCGACCCTACGAGGTGACGTATGTCCCGGAGGAGGACGATCTCTCCCCGGTGCGTCGCGCGCTGAGCGAGGAGCCCGCCGTGGAGCGCCTGGTCCTCGGCGAGGCGGAGAACACGGCGGACGCGCGTAATAAGGATGCGGAGGCGGTGGCGCGGCGCCTGCGGGTGATGCTCGCTCCTGGCGCGGTGCCCTGCGTGACGGACGAGGACGGGCAGCGCCTGCGCCCCGCGCGCGGGGGAGAGGTGGCCATCCTCCTGCGGACCTTCACGCACCTCGAGGTGTACCGGCAGGCGCTCATCCGCCACGGCGTGCCTCACCGGGTGCTGCGCGGCCGCGGCTTCTACGGCGCCCAGGAGGTGCTGGATCTGGCCTCGCTGCTGGCGCTGCTGGCGGACTCCGAGGACACGCTGGCGTTGACGGCCGTGCTGCGCTCGCCGCTGGTGGGCCTGGCGGACGCGTCCCTCTTCCGGCTCTCCGGCAAGGACGGGCTGACGCTGGCCGAGATGCGGCAGAGGGACCTGTCCACGTGTGAGCTCCTCCCGCGCGAGCGCCTGCGGCTGGAGCGCTTCCTGGCGGCGCTCCCCTCGCTGCGGCGCGAGCGGGATCGGCTTGGGGTGCGCGCCCTGCTCCGGGTGGCGCTGGAGGTGACGGGCTACCGCGAGGCCATGGCGGGCTCGCCATACGCGGAGCAGGCCAGCGCCAACATCGACAAGCTGCTGGCGCTCGCGGGCCGTCGCGACGAGCGGGGGACGGGCGGGTGCACGGCGTTCGCGCGGGAGCTGCGGATGCTCGCCGATGCGGATCCCACTGAGGCGCAGGCGGATCTGCTGGATGCGGGGGATCCTCGCGCGGTGCAGATCCTCACCATCCACCGGGCCAAGGGGCTCGAGTGGCCGGTGGTGATGGTGCCCGCGCTCGGGGGCAAGCGGCGCTCCACGAGCGCTCGGGCCCACTTCGAGCGCACTCACGGGCTGGCCCTGCGCCCCTGGCTCCCGGACACGCTGGAGGACTTCCGCTCCCGGCGCTTCGAGCAGGTGAAGGAGGAGCTGAAGTCCCGGGAGTTCGCCGAGTACCGGCGCCTCCTCTATGTGGCGCTCACGCGTGCCCGGGACATGCTCATCCTCTCGGGCTCGGCCGAGCGGGGCGCCTCGGACTCCTGGTGGCACATGCTCCAGGCGCGGCTGGACGCGGACGCGGGGCTCCGGGCGCGGGTGCTGGACGTGGAGGTGGAGTCGCTCCCACCGCCCGCGGATCCGTTGCCGCCAAGTGCGGAGGAGCTCGCGGAGGCAGAGGCCCGGGTGGAGGCCGCCGTGCAGCGTGTCCGGGGAGGCGGCGCCCTGCCCGAGCCCGAAGAGGCGGTTGTCTCGACCGCGGCGCTCCAGGACTTCATGGCGTGCCCGCGGCGCTATCGCTACCTGCACCAGCTTGGGATGTGCGGGCCTCGGCCGTGGGAGCTGGCGGCCCGGACGGTGCCGCCGTGGGTAGAGCTCGAGTCCTGGCTGGAGACGCGAGGACCCGCGCAGCTCGTCCCGCTCCTGCTCCGGGACATGGATCTCCGCATGGCGGAAGCCCCGGCCTCGGAGCGGCGTGCGCACCTGGAGAAGCTGCTGAGGTACATGGGTCGGCAGCCGGACGAGGAGGGGATGGAGGAGGTGCTGGGGATGGTGGAGCGCTTCCTCGCGTCCGAGCTTGCCCGCAAGCTGGCCTCGAGCCCGGTGGCGAGCGTCCACCGCGAGCTGTCCTACCTGCTAGATCTGCCCTCAGGGCCCGCGCGGGGCCGGACGGCGGTCAGCGGAGCGCTGGACCTGCTGTGGGAGACGCCGGAAGGCGAGGCCTGGGTGCTGTCCTGGCGCCCGGCGAGGCGCCACCCACTGGGCGCGGTGGCGTTTGCGAACGAGCTGGTGGCCCAGGGGCTCGCGGCGAGGCGCCTGGTGCGCGAGGGTGTGACGGTGCGGGTAGGAGTGGTGTTCCTTGGCGAACCCTCCCCGGAGCCCGAGTTCCTGACGCTCCCCGGAGGGCTGGAGGAGCGCGCGGGGCGGCTGGGAGAGGCCGTGCGAGCCCTGGTGCGGGGGGAACTCCGCAGGGAGTGGCCCGGCCGGGAGAGGGCAACCTGCCAGGCACTGCATTGTGGCTTCGCGGAACACTGTCACCCCGCCCCTGGTGCGTGCTAAGGCGACCCCATCATGCCGAACGTCGTCGTCGTCGGAGCGCAGTGGGGAGATGAGGGCAAGGGCAAGGTCGTCGACCTGCTCACGGAGCATGCCCAGGTGGTGGTGCGTTTTCAGGGAGGCAACAATGCGGGCCATACCCTGGTGGTGGGTGGCCAGAAGACGGTCCTGCACCTGATCCCCTCGGGCATCTTGCACCCGGGGAAGACGTGCGTCATCGGCAACGGGGTGGTGGTGGATCCGGCGGTGCTGGTCAAGGAGATCGACGCGCTGAAGACGCGGGGCTTCCTCAAGGAAGACTCGCACCTGCTCATCTCGGACAACGCGCACGTCATCTTCCCCTGGCACAAGCAGCTGGACGCCTTCCGCGAGAAGGCCCGGGGTGGCAGCGCCATCGGCACCACGGGCCGGGGCATCGGCCCCGCGTACGAGGACAAGGTCGCCCGCCGGGGCATCCGCGTGAGAGATCTGCTCCAGCCCGAGCGCCTGCGCAAGCGCATCGAGGAGCGGCTGCCCGCGGCGTTCGAGGAGCTCAAGGAGCTGTGTCGGCTGGCCAATGAGCCGGTGCCCGCGATGGACGCCTCGCAGCTCGTCACCGAGTTCTCCGCGCTGGGAGATCGGCTGCGGCCCCACGTGGGGGACGCCTCGCTCTTCCTGGCGGGGCAGGTGGCCCGCGGCGCGCGCATCCTCTTCGAGGGCGCCCAGGGCACGCTGCTGGACGTGGACCACGGCACCTATCCGTACGTCACCAGCTCCAACTGCGTGGCGGGAAACGCGGCGGTGGGCTCGGGGCTGGGGCCCACGACGATCGACAAGGTGATGGGCATCAGCAAGGCCTACACCACGCGCGTGGGCGGCGGCCCGTTCCCCACCGAGCTGACCGATGCGCTCGGGGACCAGCTCCGAAAGGTGGGAGACGAGTATGGCGCCACCACCGGGCGCCCGCGGCGCTGCGGCTGGCTGGATGGGGTGGTGCTGCGCTACGCGGTGCGCGTCAACGGGCTGGGCAGCCTGGCCCTGACGAAGATGGACGTGCTCTCCGGGATCAAGTCGCTGCAGCTCTGCAACGCCTACGAGCTGGATGGCCAGCGCATCACCGAGCTGCCGGGGGACTACGAGGATCTCGCGCGCGTGAAGCCCGTCTACGAGACGCTGCCGGGCTGGGACGAGAAGCTCGCCGGCGTGCGGACCTTCGACGAGATGCCGGAGAACGCGAAGCGCTACGTCCGCCGCGTGGAGGAGATCAGCGGCGTACCCGTCACGTGCATCTCGGTGGGCGCCGATCGCGGGGAGACGGTCCTCCTGCAGAACCCCTTCCGCAGCTGAGCGGCGGGATCCCCCTCGCGCGCCCGGGGGGTTTTCTGCTACGGCAAGCCCTGGGATTCGTCCAGGAGCTGCCATGGTGGTTCGTTGCCTCGTCATCGGTCTCACTGCCGCGCTCCTGGGCGCGGCGCAGCCGTCCGCTCCGGCCCAGGCGGCCTTCCAGCGCGGAGAGAAGGCGCTCTCTGCCAACAAGCTGGAGGATGCCGCCGCGGCCTACCGCAAGGCCCTCGAGGCGACCCCCAACTGGGCCCCGGCGCTCAACGGCCTGGGCAGCGTCCTCTTCAAGAAGGGCCAGTCGGTCGAGGCCATCGCCCTCTTCAAGTCCGCGACCGAGGCCGAGCCGGACTTCAAGCTGGCCTGGTTCAACCTGGGCTATGCCGCGCGCAAGTCCGGGGACTTCGCCACCGCGGTGCGCGCCTACGAGCGCTATACCCAGCTCGATCCGAATGATCCGGATGGCTTCTACGGGCTCGGGGAGAGCTACCGCCAGCTGGGCCAGCCCGCCAAGGCCGTCACCGCGTACGAGACCTATATCTCGCGCGAGAAGCGCCCCAGCGAGCAGAAGTGGGTGGAGAAGGCGCGCGAGCAGGTGACGGCCCTGCGCGCCCAGGCCGGCACGCCGCCCGCGGCCACGGCCGCGACTCCCTCGCCCACTGCGTCCCCGGCCACGGCTTCCCCTGCAACGGGCATGGCCGCGGCTCCCACCGTGGGCGGGCTTCCCCCGGGTGGCACGCCCAACACGAACCTCTCCATCACCCGGGTTCGAGACGGCGATGCGCTGATGAAGGAGCGCCGGTACCGCGAGGCAACCTTTGCCTACTTGGACGCGGCGCATGCGGATCCGGGCAACGTGGAGGCGCTCTTCAAGCTGGGGAACGCGCTGGCGGTGCTCGGCTACTACGCCCAGGCCGTGGAGCACTGGAACCGCGTGGCGCAGCTCACCCCGGACGCAGCCATCCGCCAGAGCGCACTGGACAACGTGGCCAAGGCGCAGGTCCGCATCTCGCAGCAGGGAGGCTCTCCCCAGGCGCAGGGCGTGGCTCCGGGCTTCGGGCCGCTCGCGGAGACGACGCGCGCGCAGGCCCGCCGCGCCTACGAGCAGGGCGTGCAGCGCATCCAGGCCCGGGACTATGCGGGCGCCCTGCAGAGCCTCACGCAGTCCATCCAGCTCGAGCCGACGCTCTCGGTGGCCTACATCGCTCGCGGGAGCGCCTACATCGGCCTGCGCCGGTACGCCGAGGCGGCGGTGGACTACGAGTACGCGCTCCGTCTGGCTCCGGACATGGCCTCACCGCTGTACGGGCTCGGGGAGTCCTACCGGATGCTCGGCCGCAACGCGGAGGCCCGCTCCAGCTATGAGCGCTATGCCACCTCGACTGCCAAGGACGTGCGGCCGGAACTCCAGGCCGAGGCCCGCCAGAACGCCGAGCGCCTGCGCTGAATATGCAGGTGTTATGCGCCGAGGATGGGTGGCGCATGTCACACCCCTGCCTTAGCTTGTCTGCATGGACGGGCGTAACTCCGAAGCGCTGGGTCGGCAGGTCTTTCGTCCTCGGCGTGTCCTCGCGGCTTTGATGGCGGCTGCAGGGCTCCTCTGGGTGACAGTGCTGGTGTACCTGTTGAGCTTCGAGGGCGTCCCGTTGAAGACATTCCTGGCGGTGATCTTCTTCGTCGTCTTCTTCGGCGTGTCTGTCATGTACTACGCACGCACGCGGATCGTGGTGGACTCGGGAGGCATCACCTACCGGGGCATGGTGCGCACGCGGCGCTTCTCCTTCACGGAGATCCGCAAGGTGGACGTGTTGCCGGGTCCGGTCACCGTGTACGCCATCCGGGATACGGGCGGTGGACTGGTCCACTTCACCAGCTTCTTCAAGCACCACCAGCGGCTCGCGGCGCTGCTCGTGGAGCGGGCGAACCTCAGGCCGGTGACCTGAAGCTCGGAGGCCTCAGCCCACCAGCGCGTAGGTGACGAGCACCCCCGCGAGGGCCGTCGCCGCGCCCAGTCCGATGAGCCACCACTCCGCGATGGGCTGCTGACACGCCATTTCGGCCGTGGGCACCGGGAGCGCGTGCTGGAACTCGGCTGGGGATGGAGCGGGCTTGGAGAGGGCAGGGCGCTCGGCTGGCTCGGCGGGAGCAGGCGGCTCCTCGACGGCGGCCTGGAAGCGCAGGAGCGTCTGCCCCAACTCGATGACGTCCCCCTCAACGAGGGGAGCTGAGCACTTCACCCGGCGGCCATTGAGGTACACGCCGTTGGGGCTGTTCAGGTCCACGAGGGTGAACAGGGAGCCGTCGCGGAGGATGCGGACGTGGGAGCGGGAGACCGCGCGGTCGCGCAGGCGGAAGTCCACCTGGGTTCCCCGGCCGATGTCCATCTTCTCCTCGGCCAGGGGGAAGGTGCGGCCCACGTCCAGTCCGGTGAGGCAGGTGAGGGTGGCGGCGCGAGAGGGAACCAGGCCATCGCCATCGGTCAGCAGGTGCTTGAGCACGGCGACGGTGCCCACGCCGCGAGAGCCGCCTTCGGAGGAGTCGAGGATCTTCAGACGCATCTCCTCGGGCAGGCCCACCACCTCTCCGGGGAGCACCAGCCGAGGCACTCCCGGGGGGACGAGCACGCCGTTCACCGTGAAGGTCCGCGCGGCGCCCACGGTCAGGCGTGAGCCTTCGATGGTCAGCCTCAGGAAGCCGGGGGGGAGGGCCTCCAGCCGCACGTGGTCTTCGGGACCGCCCCCGAGCAGGTGCTGGCCGTCCATGAGCTCGAAAGGCGTCGTCGTCCCCAGGTGCTCGAATTCGAAGTGCATGCGCCAGGCAGGAGCAACCTTGATGCCACCTCGGGACGCTCGTAGGCGCTCGTCCAAGCTCCCAACGACCGTCCACGTCCGTGGACGGTCCGTCTCCATTCCGAGACTTTGCCGGGAGACCTCCCGGGTCCGGGCGCGTTCTTGCCGAACCTGTCTACTTGTTAGACAGGTTTGCCGGGAGCGCCGCCGGGCCGGGGGTTTTCTGCACCCAACGGGGACACTCCATTAGATTCCGGCGCCGATGGGCCTCTCCCGACCGTTCGTCCTCCTCCTGCTGACGTTGCCCTTGCTCCTGGTGGCCTGCCGCGATGAGCAGGCGGGCCCGCGCCCTCGCGCACAGAAGCTGCCCACCGCCGAGCAGCTGCAGCCGCGCACCCTGGACGCCGTGCCGGGGGACCTCACGTTCCGCAGCGGGGCCACGTTCGGTGGGGGCGCGGTGGTCTACCTGGGCTCTCGGATGACCCCGGCGCAGGCGGCTCCGGGCCAGCAGGTGATGCTCTCGCATTACTTCCAGGCGCTGCGCCAGGTCCCGCCGGGGTATGGCTTCTTCGTCCATATCGTCGACCCGTCCACCGGGCAGATGATCATGAACGCCGATCACGAGTTCCAGAATGGCCTGGCACCGCTCGGCACGTGGCCAGTGGGCAAGATCGTCGAGGACACGCACGCCCTGCAGCTGCCGCAGGTGGCCGCGCGGGTGGTGCTCGGGTTCTGGCGGGGCGACGAGCGCCTGCCGGTGGACGACCCACGTGCCCAGGACGGCCAGAATCGCATGATGGGACCGGAGCTGGGCGGCAAGACGCCCGACCTGCCCGAGTACAAAGTGGCTCGGGCGAAGAAGCCGCCGGTCATCGACGGAGCGCTGGATGATGAGGCGTGGAAGCAGGCCGCCCCGGTGCTGTTGCGTGGCAGCTTCGACGGCCGGCCGGTGGCGCTGCGCACCGAGGCGCGGCTGATCTACGACGACGCGAACCTCTACGTCTCCTTCGACGCGGAGGATCCGGACATCTGGGGCACGCTGCTCAAGCGGGACGATCCCATCTACGAGCAGGAGGTGGTGGAGATCTTCCTCGACGCCAACGCGGACGGGAAGACGTACAACGAGCTGCAGGTGTCTCCGCACAACGTCCTCTTCGACGCGTACTTCCCGGCCCGGCGCCAGGGAATGGACACGAGCTGGGACTCGGGGATGAAGACGGCGGTGAAGGTGAAGGGGACGATCGACAACCCGTCCGATCGGGACGAGCGCTGGACGGTGGAGCTGCAGATCCCCTTCGCGCGGCTGGCGGAGGTGCCGAGCGTGCCGCCGAAGAAGGGGGACCGCTGGCGCTTCAACCTGTACCGGCTGGAGCACCTGGGCCGGACCAGCGTGGAGGGGCAGTCCTTCTCACCGGTCTTCGTCGGAGACTTCCACGCGCTGCCGCGCTTCGGCTGGCTGACCTTCGACTAGGCGTGGGGGGTGATCTCCCACAGGGCATCCGCGACGGAGCGCTCGGAGGGGTCCCCCAGGAAGCGGAGGAAGCCGCGGAGCTCCAGGGTGTCGATGAGCTCTTCGGCCTCCAGCTCGGAGAAGCCCTTCATGTGCACGAGCATGTCCCGCATCATCGACTTGCCGCGGAGGTAGCCGACGGGCTCTCCGGGGCCAAGAGCGGACTTCAGGTCCGCCGTGAGCTGCCTCAAATCGAGATCTTCCGAGATCATCCCCTCAAGGCTGGGGATGGTGGGCGACAGGGGCAACGGGGGGAGTGGGACGCGCCTCCTCGCGTGTCAGGTAGCCGTGCAGGCGGACCTGGTGGCCGTCGCTCTCCAGGGTGACGGCGCCGTCCAGATCTGTGCGGAAGCACTCGCTGCCCAGTGACTGGTAGCGCTCGAAGACCTCCGGATGGGGGAAGCCGAACCGGTTGCGGAGCCCCACGCAGAAGACGACGTACTTGGGCTGGGTCCGCGCGAGGAACGGTTCAGTGGACGACGTGCGAGAGCCGTGGTGAGGCGCCTTGAGCACCGTCACGGGCCCCAGGCGGTCGAGCAGCAGCTCCTCGCCGGCCTCCTCGACATCCCCGGTCAGCAGCACGGTGACGTCGCCATGGCGCACGAGGAGCACCACGCTGCGATCGTTCACGCCTTCGAGCAGCTCGCGATCTTCAGGGAGGGGCGGCGCCAGCACCTCCAGGGTGGCCTCGCCGAGCGTGAACGAGGGCCACTCCGCCTGGACCTCCTCGACCTTCGCGCCCGCGGCCGCGGCGATGAGCTTCCGGGACAGGCCTCCGTCCGTGCTGCTCGCGGGCAGCCACAGGCGCTCCGTGGGCACCTCGGCCAGCGTGGAGATCATCCCCAGCGCATGATCGGGGTGGGGATGGGAGAGGACGGCGAGATCCAGCCGAGCGATGTGCTCATGCTGGAGGAAGGGGAGGACGTAGCGGGTGCCCGTGTCGGCCCCGCCCGGCGCACCGCCACCATCCACGAGCGCATGGTGCCCCCGTGAGCTGAGGACCATGGAGTCCCCCTGTCCCACGGAGAGGAAGGTGATGCGCAGAGGGGGCTGAGGCGTGAGCACCGGCAGGAGCCCGGCGATCACCAGGGCCGCGGGTGTGAGCAGCCCCCCGAGCCGCCAGCGCCCAGTGCCGAGCGCCCACGCCGCGAGCCCGAGCGCATACATCGCCGTGAGCCCCGGCCCGAACGAGGGCAGCTTCACGGTGGCGAGCGGCATCGCCGCGAAGAAGCGGGTGAGGATGATCAACAGCTGGGAGACCCAGGCACCGCCCCACAGCACCGGGGTGGCCAGCACCGGGGAGACGATGAAGAGCGCCACGCCGCCCGCGGCGAAGCCGGTGAGCAGGCCGCACAGGGGCAGGCAGACGATGTTGGAGATCAGGCCCGCGAGGCTCGCGCGGCCGAAGGCGCTGGCCACGAGGGGCACACTGGCCCCCGTCACCGCGGCGCTGGCGCTGAAGGTCTCGAGGATGGTCTCCCGCGCCTGGCCCCAGAGGCGCACCAGCCTGCGCTCTTCCTTCGGATCCGGAGGCGCGAGTGGGACGGCGGCGCGCAGAGCAGGCGTGAGCAGCAGCAGGCTCAGCACGGCGAGGAAGGACAGCTGCAGCGACAGGTCCACCACGCTGGAGGGCGCCCAGATGACGAGCAGGAGCGCCGCGGCGGACAGGCTGTTGAGCCCGTCCGCGCGCCGCCACAGGGCCAGCCCCAGGAGCACCACCGTGGCCATCACCGCCGAGCGCACTGCCGGGGGCTGGTTGCCGGTGAAGACGACATAGGCCCAGACGAAGGGCACGGATGCGGGAGCCGCCACCCGGCGCGCCTCGATGCCACGGAAGCGAGTCCCCACGCGCACCAGCACCCGCCGCAGCAGCGCGAGCGTCATCAGCGCGAGCGCCGCCACGTGCAGCCCGCTCACGCTCAGCACATGGGCCAGGCCGCTCCGGGAGAACGCGTCCTCCAGCGAATCATCCAGCGCCGCCCGCTGACCCGCGGCGAGCGTGAGGAAGAGCGCCGCGGCGTCCTCCGAGGGCGCCAGCCTCCGCACCGCGGCCGAGAGCCCCTCCTGCGTCCGCGCGATGGACTGCCACCCCGCGGAAGGAGGGGAGAGCACCAGGAGCCTCCCAGCCACCACACTGCCGGAGAACGCGAACGCCTGGCGCTTGCGGGTGGCCGTGAAGTTCTTCTCACCGGGGTTGGCCGGGGGTGCCAGGGGCTGGAGCTTCGCCTCCGCCCAGATGCGTTGTCCCGGCAGCAGCGCGGGCCCAGCCCCATGCAGGTAGAGGCTCGCGCGAAAGCGGACCGGAGCCGTCGCGTCGGCCTCGGGCCCCGCCCGTGCCACGGCCAGGTGGATCCGCGTGGAGTCCTCGAACGGATCCACCCGCTCAATCTCTCCCTCCACAATGACGGCTCCGCCCGAGCCCAGCCCTGGGGGCACCTCGACGCGGGACTCGAGCGCCCCGAGCCCCGCGCCCGCCACTCCCAGCGCGAGCAACAGCGCCAGATGGGCACCGGGCAGCCGAGCGAGCGCCAGCACGGCCGCACTCAGGAGAGCCGCGATGATCAGGAATACCCAGCCTGCGGGCCCCGTTCCTCCGGGGCTCAACGCAGCGCCAAGCATCACAGCTAATGCAGGAAAGAAGAGAGGGCGCGCCGCGAGGTCGCCCCAGCGATATCGATCCACAACCTACCCCGCCCGTCCTATCCCCGGCGCGGTACCCACAGCAGCGGGCAGCGCGCATGAAATCCGACACCGTAGTAGGCCAGTTTAGGGACGGTCAAGATCTCACGAGCGGGAACGTTGCTGGAAGATGTGGTTTGTGGTAGTAGTGCCGTGCTTCCGTAGGGCGGAGCAGGATTTTTCAAGGAGGCGGTAACGAGTGCAGACCAGCTTCAAGACTGGTGACAAGGCGGTATACCCGGGCCAGGGGGTGGGCGAGGTGATGGGCATCGAGCACACCGAGGTGGCCGGACAGCGCCAGTCGTTCTACGTGCTGCGCATCCTGGAGAACGGGATGCGAATCATGATCCCCATCAACAAGGTCGGCTCGGTCGGCCTTCGCGAGATCATCAGCGAGGAGGACGTCAAGCAGGTCTACTCCATCCTGAAGGAGAAGGACATCTCGGTCGACTCCACCACCTGGAACCGCCGGTACCGGGAGTACATGGAGAAGATCAAGACGGGCTCCGTGTTCGAGATCGCCGAGGTGCTGCGTGATCTCTACCTGCTGAAGGGGGACAAGGATCTCTCCTTCGGTGAGCGCAAGATGCTGGATACGGCGCGCTCGCTGCTCATCAAGGAGCTGTCGCTGGCCAAGGACTGCTCCGAGGAAGAGATCGAGTCGGACCTGAAGAAGATCTTCAACATCACCGCCTAGCAGAAGCAGCGCCGCTGGCGCATGCTCGGCCCCGGGACCCCGAGAGGGACCCGGGGCTTTTTCATGTCCGAAGAGCAGCTCATCCGAGAGGAGCGCGAGCGGCGCATCGCCGAGCTGGAGTCCCGGCTGGCCCGCCGCCCTCGGAGCCCGCTGAGGGCGCCGGTGGCGCTGGTGGGCATCGGGGTGGCGGTGGCGCTGCTGGTGATGCAGTGGAGGGAGGTGCGGTACTTCTTCTCGCCGCGCACGCCGCTGTCGCTGGGCGCGGAGGGGGACTACCGCTCTCCGGAGCTGCTCTCCAACCGCTACGCCCAGCTGCATGGCGTCCCCACCACTCAGGGCGCCTACGAGCGCGAGGGGGACGCGGTGTTTGTCCTGGTGGGGCTGCGGGACTCTCCGTTCGTGGTGCGCCGGCCGGCCTTGAAGGGCGAGGAGTGGGCCCAGGGGCGGAAGCCACCTCAGCCGGACCAGCGGCCCTTCGCGCTGAGGGGGCGGCTGCTCGCCGAGGAGGACGCCCCCCGCTACCGCGAGGCGTTCGAGCTGCTGCGCTCGAAGGGCGAGGTGCAGCCGCTGCAGGGGCGGCTGTGGATCGTGATCGAGGGGCAGCGGCCAGGAGAGGACCTGGGGCGCCTGGCGGTGACGCTGCTGCTGGTGCTCGTCATCGCCGCGAACGGCCTGTTCCTGGTGCAGGGCCTGCGTCGGCCAGCCGCTTCCAAGGGCCGCGAGGCGGAGTGAGGGCCGGGGCCGCTGGGCGCGTCCGGGCGGCTACTTTCCGCTGAGCTGCTGGAGCTCCGTCTTGGCCCAGGTGTTGGTGGGATCGTACTTGAGGGCCATCTCGAAGGACTCGCGCGCCGCGTTCTTGTCCTTCGCCTTCAGCTGCTCCTGGCCGATCTGGGTGTAGAGCTTGCCGAGCTGCTTGCGGATCCTGGCGGCGTGGGCCGCCCAGCCCTGGGACAGCTCCTGATCCACGGCCAGCGCGGTGGAGAGGTGCTGGATCGCGCGGGCGTTGTCCTTCGCGTTCAGCGCCTCCTGACCGGCGGCGAGGGAGCCCTGGACCGCGGAGAGCTTCTTGGCGAGCGGCTCGAGCTGTCCGCTGCGGGCCAGGTTCAGCGCACCGTCCACGTCGCCCTTCTCGTACAGGGAGAGGACCTCGGAGCGGTCCACGGGCGCCGCGGCGGGAGCGGGGGCCTTCTCAGCGGCGCGCGGGGACTCCGGGTCCTCCTGGCGCACTGCGGCCTTGGCACTCGGGGCGCTCGACTTGGAGCCCTTCCGAGACGAGAAGGACTTCGCGTTGAGGGAGGAGGCCCGGGGGCTCGAGGACCTGCTCCCCGAGGCCGTCGCCTCTGGCTGAGCCTTGAGAGGCTTGAGGGCGCGAGGGGACTCCTCTTGCTCCTCCTGCTGCGGCGGCGCGGCGCTCTCCTCTTCGGAGGCGGGAGGCGGCGGGACGTAGGCAGCCTCCGGCTCCTGCGAGGGGGCGGCCGTGGAAGGACTGGCGCTCTCGGTGGATGGAGCCGGAGGGGAGGAAGGGGGCCGCTGGGCAGGGCCCGAGAACTTCAGGAAGGCCAGGGTGAGCAGCGCCGCCATCCCCGAGCCCACGGCGGCCGCCACCAGGGCGACGCGCGTGAGGCTCATGCCGAGGCGCGGACGCGCACCCCGGGCCGGGGCCACCGTGGGAGGAGGCGGCTCCTTCTCCGGAAGCACTCCCGAGCCGCGCAGCCTCAGGACGGCGTTGCCCAGGGACAGCTCGTCACCGACGACGATCTCCTGGTCCGCGGAGATCTTGATCCGGTTGACGAAGGTGCCGTTCTGGCTGCCCAGGTCTCTCAGGGTGAAGCGCTCGCCCTGGCGCATGATCTGGGCGTGGCGGCGGCTGATGGACGGGTGCTGGAGCCGCAGATCACACGCGGACGCCCGGCCGATCACGAGCGGGCCCTGCTTGACGGGGATCAGCTGCCCGGCGCCCGGGCCCTTCTCCACGTAGAGGAACGCCGGCACGTGGCCGGGATCCGAGTACTCGTTCGTATCGAACCGCGTGGCCAGCTCGCGATCCTTGATGTTCCCTCTCTCGCCAGGGTGCCGGGCGCCCGTGCGGCGTGGCCCGGCGGGGAACTGGGGCACGCGCTGGGGACGCGGATCGTCCTCCTGCAGCGGAGCGACCTCGTCGTCATCGAAGGGCAGCTCCACGTCCTCTTTCTTGGACGCCGTCGCACCCGGCGGTCGGGGAGGGCGCGGCGGACGCTTGGGGTTGGAGGGAGCCATTCCAGGTTCCATTCTCCCAGAAAGGTGGCTGACTCTGCCACATTCAGGTGTCTAGAGTGCCGCCGTCCGTTGACTGATGGAGGAACCCTGACCGTGGCCCAGCCGTCGATTACGCTCTTCAACACGCTGTCGATGCAGAAGGAACCCCTGGTTCCACTCGAGCCTGGAGCTGTCCGGGTGTACGTCTGCGGTCCTACTGTATATAGCTATATTCATGTAGGCAATGCACGCACTTTTACCTCCTTTGACGTGATCGTCCGCTACCTGAGGTACCGGGGGTACCGGGTGACGTACGTGCGCAACTACACGGACGTGGACGACAAGATCATCAAGGCGGCGCACGAGACGGGGGAGGAGCCGGTCGCGCTGGCGGCGCGCTTCGTGGAGATCTTCCGGGAGGACGCGCGGGCGCTGCACATGAAGGAGCCGGACGTCTCGCCGAAGGTGAGCGAGCACCTGCCGGAGATCCTCCGCATCATCCAGACGCTGGTGGACAAGGGCGTGGCGTACGAGTCCCAGGGGGACGTGTACTTCGCGGTGAGCCGCTATCCGGAGTACGCGAAGCTGTCCAAGCGCAACCTGGATGACCTGCGCGCGGGCGAGCGGGTGCAGCCGGGCGAGCAGAAGCACGAGCCGCTGGACTTCGCGCTGTGGAAGGCGGCGAAGCCCGGGGAGCCGGCGTGGGACAGCCCGTGGGGCAAGGGGCGGCCGGGCTGGCACATCGAGTGCTCGGCGATGAGCGCGCGCTACCTGGGCGAGTCTTTCGACATCCACGGGGGCGCGCTGGATCTGATCTTCCCGCACCACGAGAACGAGATCGCCCAGAGCGAGGCGGCGAGCGGCAAGCCGTTCGCGCGGTACTGGATGCACTGCGGCTTCCTGGACATGGAAGGCGCGAAGATGTCCAAGTCGCTGGGGAACGTGGTGCGGCTGCGGGACGCGCTGGGCAAGGTGGACGCGGAGGCGCTGCGGTTCTTCTTCCTGTCCACGCACTACCGGCACCCGCTGAACTTCTCGGACAAGGCGATCGCCGACGCCGAGCAGCGCATGGAGTACTTCTACGAGACGCTGCGCAAGGTGGACGAGCGCGTGGCGGGCAAGGACTTCGGGAAGGGGCCGCTGCAGGGCGAGCCGGAGAAGTTCCTGCGCGAGTTCGAGACGGCGATGGACGACGACTTCAACTTCGCCGGGGCGCTGGGAGGGCTGTCGGGCCTCTTCACGCTGATGAACGAGTGGGTGGACAAGCCGCCGGTGAAGGACAAGGCGCTGGTGGGGCGGACGCTCCAGGCGCTGCGGGAGATCGTCGGCAAGGCGTCGGGCGTGCTGGGGCTGTTCGAGGACGATCCGGGCCAGTGGCTGCTGCGCCGGCGCGAGCGGGCGGTGCTCGAGCGCGGCATCGACGTGGCAGAGGTGGAGCGGCTCATCGAGCAGCGCAACGAGGCGCGCAAGGCGAAGAACTTCGCCGAGGCGGACCGGGTGCGCACCGAGCTGAAGACGAAGGGCGTGGAGATCATGGACACGCCCGCGGGCACCACGTGGAAGGTGGCGCCCCCGCCCGCCGAGTCCACCTGAGCGGGCCTCCTGCGGTGTCTCTCCTCCCTCCGGGGCATTCCGGAGGGAGGGGGCTCAGGCGGCAGTGACTTCGCCCCAGCGCTCGCGGGCCAGCTCGAGGGTCCGGGCGTTCTCGGGCACGTTCCTCAGGAAGCGCTCCCGCGTGGCGGTGTCGGGGAAGCCCTCGGCGCACGCGAGAAGGTGCTGCAGGGCTGTGCGCAGGGCCGCCTCCCCGGCCGCGTTGTCCTCCTGAGCGAAGCAGGCCTCGGCCAGCGCGAGGTGCACGCCCACGAAGTCCACGCCCCGGGCTCCTATCCGCTCCAGCTGCCGCACGGTGCGCTCTGCCTCCTGGCGGGCCTCCGCCGCGCGTCCCTGAGCCCGCAGGGCCGCGCTCAGCATCGGGCGCGCGAAGCTGGGCAGGGGCGGCAGCAGCTCACACGCCTTGCGCGCATGCTGCTCGGCGTCGACGGGTCGTCCCTCGGCCAGTGCCACCCTCGCCAGCGCGACGTGCGCCATGCCGGGGTACAGGGGGCTGTAGCTCGAGACGGAGAGTGAAGCCTCGGCCATGGTCCGGGCCTGGGCCCGCGCCGCCGGCTCCGCGATGGTGGCCATCACCACGGCGTAGTAGCCCTGGGTGTAGAGCAGCGTCAGAGGCTGCTCGAAGCGCTGGGAGCGGGCGACGGACTCCTGCACGCGTGCCACGGCGCCGGGCGAGTCTCCCAGCATGGCCGCGACGAGTCCGCTGACGGTCTTCACCTTGGACAGGCCGTGAACCTTGCCCTGCGTCTGGAGCGTCTGCTCGGCTTGCAGGAGCTTCTCCCAGGCCTGCCACGGCTTGCCCTCCAGGTGGAACCAGAAGAAGGCCTGGGTGTAGGCGCGATAGGCCTCCAGCAGCGGGTCGGTGCCCTCGATGTCGCGGACGCGCTCGAGGCAGGCCTCCGCCACTCGACGGGAGCCAAGCCGGACAAAGGTCGTGGAGATGTAGCAGAGCGCCTGGGCATAGGCCCACACGCTCTCGGCGTCCGGAGGGGAGCGCAGCAGCAGCTCCACGAGCGGCATCACCTCGTCCGCCTGTCCCCTGTTGGCGCTATTGAGGATCAGGCTGCTGATCAGGTCGCACCAGGGTCTGCTGCCAGGCTTCAGCTCGGGGAGGATCTGCCGGCCCGTCTCCATCAGCAGGCTGGGCTCGTTCAGCCAGAAGGTCGCGGTGGCCTGGAGCGCGCGCAGCCGTGAGCGCGCCTCGCCCTGCACTCCCAGCTGCAGCGCTGCCTCCACGCACCGCAGCGCGCTGCGTGCATCTCCGCGCTCCAGCAGCTGCTCGGCCGCCTGGGTGTGGAAGTGGACGGCCCGCTCGGGTTGCTGGCCGAGCCAGGCGTGCTCCGCGAGCACGCGCGGATCCGTCTCTCCCCCTTGCTCCAGCCACTCGCCCGCCAGCCGGTGGCCGGTGACCTTGAGGGCCTCGGGCACCAGCGCATGGGCGGCATCCCGCATCAGCGCGTGCCGGAAGCGGTAGGCCTTCTCTCCCGCGAAGGTCCGGTCTGGCTGGGGCTCGATGATCTCCAGCGCCACCAGGCGCTCCAGCCAGTGCTCCAGCGTCCCAGGCGTCTCCTGCGCGTGCCGGAGTGCCCGGACGGCCCCGGCCCAGAAGGTGCGTCCCAGCATGCTGCCCGCCAGGAGCGCCTGCCGCGCCTCGGGCTCCAGCCGCAGGATGCGCGCCTGCAGCATGGCCAGCACGGTGCCGGGAGGGGTGTCTCCGCGCCCCTCGGCGACCATGCGGATGAGCTCTTCCAGGAACAGGGCATTGCCCGCCGACTGCTCCAGGAGCCGGTCCACCACGGACTCCTCCACACCTGTCCCGAGCACGTCGCGGATGAGCTGGGCGCCGGCCTTGCGGCTCAAGCTCCTCAGGGCGACCTCTTGCAGCCGCTGCGACCACAGGCCGGGGAACAGCTCCTTGATCTCGGGGCGGGCCAGCGCCAGCACCAGCAGGGGGCAGTCGGCCAGCTCGCGCAGCGCCCGCTCCACCCACTGCACCGTCAGCGCGTCGCCCCAGTGCAGATCCTCCAGCACCAGGAGCACCGGGGCGTGCTGGCTCTCCGCGCGCAGCCAGGTGATGAGCGCCCGGCCCACGAGCAGGTTCATGAGGCCCGGATCCCCGCGGACCTCGCGCAGCTGAGGGAAGTCGTCCTCCGGGAAGGCCGCACCGCAGAGCTCTCCCAGCAGCGCCATCAGCTCGGGCAGCTCGCGCTCGGGCAGGCGCCGCGCCAGGCACTCCCGCAGCTTCTGCTGACGCGCCTCGACAGGTTCCCCCGGCGTCATGCCGCACAGCTGCTGCACTGCCTGCCCCAGCAGACACATGGAGGCCCCGACGCTCATCGGATCGCCTCGGCCCTGGAGCAGCAGCACCGGCTGCTCACGCCGGGAGACACGGCGCAGGAACTCGTGGCGCAGCCGGGACTTGCCCGTGCCGGGAGGCGCCACCACCAACAAGGCCTGCGCCGTGGAGTCCTCCACGCAGGTGGAGAGGGCCAGCTCCAGCAGCGCCAGCTCCTGCTCCCGGCCCACGCAGGGGGTGGGCTTGCCCAGCAGCGGGCGCGAGGCGTCCGCGCTCAGGTGCTCGCCCTGCAGCAGGAAGGTGTCCGTGGAGGCCCGGTCGAGCTGGAAGCCCGGGCCGAGCAGCCCCGCCGTCACCTCGTCCAGCACCACATGGGGGCATGCGGCGGGCTGGCCGAAGCGGTGCAGCAGCTGGCCGGCGCGGTCCATGGCCTCGCCCACGGGCAGGTGAGCGCTCATCACGCCGCGGCCGGTGACGAGCACGGCTGTCACTTCGGGCCATCGCTCCTTGAGGGAGAGCGCGCAGCGGGCTGCCAGCGCGGCTTGATCCGTCGCGGAGTGCCGTCCCGCCATCAAGGTGAGGACCAGCGAGCCATCCGCCATCAGCTCCACCTGGGCCCGGTGAGGCGTGAGCACCGCGCGCAGCGAGTCACGCAGGGAGCGCCGCTGGGGCAGGGACTCCGGGGTCGGCTCCGCGAGCGGTGGCGCCGCCAGCAGGATGCTCACCAGCTGCTGCTCCGCCGCCATGGGGCTCTCGACGCGCACCACGTGCGTGGGCGCCAGCCCCTCCAGCTCCGGGAGCTCCTCGGCGGTAGGCAGGAGCGGCAGCAGGGTGGGGGCATCCGGTATCCGCTGGTGCGGGTCCTTGGCCAGCATCCGATCCACCAGGGTCTGGAGGATCTCGGGCAGCTCGGTGCGCACCAAGCGCAGCGGGGTGGGCGGGGCGAAGAGGATCTTCGCCAGCACGGCGGCGAAGTGGGGGGCGGTGAAGGGAGGCTGGCCGGTGAGGCACTCGTACAGCACACAGCCCAGCGAGAAGATGTCCGCGCTGGGGGTGGTCTCTCCCTGCCCCGAGGCCTGCTCGGGAGCCATGTACCCGGGAGTGCCCAGCACCACGTGGCTGCCGGTGAGGGCCTGGGAGGGCACGGTGCGGCGCGCCAGCCCGAAGTCCAGCAGCACCACCTCCTCGGGCCTGCCATGGCGCAGGAAGAGGTTCGAGGGCTTGAGGTCGCGGTGGACGATGCCGTGCCGGTGTGCGGAGGCCAGCGCATCGGCGGCGTGGCGCACGAGGGTCAGCGTCTCGGGCAGGCTCAGGGGCTGGCGCGCCAGGCGGCAGGCCAGGTCCTCTCCTTCGAGCCACTCCATGGCGAGGAAGGGGTGCCCCTGCTCGAGGAAGCCATGGGCCACATGGGAGACGATGGACGGGTGGCGCAGCTCGGCCAGCAGCTCTGCCTCCCGGCTGAAGCGCTGCAGCCCATCGGCGCTCTGCATGGGGTGCAGCAGCTTGAGGGCGACGATCTGCCCGGTCTGCGTGTCCTTCGCGCGGTACACCGAGCCCATCCCCCCGCGGCCCGCCAGGGACTCGAGGAGGAAACGCCCGGCGAGGACCCGGCCTGGAGCGAGCGTCTCGGCTCCGAGCCTGGGGGGAGGGGGAGACGTGGGGGCCTGCAGGAGATCAATGTTCATGGGGCGCTGTGCGGGCCCCATTATAAACCCCTCAGAGGGTCCCCGCCCGAGCGTCGCTGCCTTTGTTCGCCTCCTCGGGTGAGACGAAGGCCCGGTGACGCTCGATCCACTGTGCCCAGAAGGGGACCACCGCGGCGCTCAGGGTGAGGTACGCCACGGCCTCGGCGCTGGGCGGGGGAGGGCCGAACACGAAGCCGAGGTAGATCACGACGAACAGCCCCACCAGCGCCGCGAGCGCGGTGTTCCCTGTGCGGCTTGTGGCGCGGGTGGACGACACGTACATCCACAGGCAGAGCGCGAAGAGCGCTCCCTCCACGGCGACGGTGCCCCCGAGCGAGTACCAGAGGCCCAGTCCCAGCTTCGGTCCGCCAGACAGGAGCACGGCCATGTCCGGCCGGTGCGTCAGCACATCGAGCACCCAGTGGCTGAGCACGAGCGCTCCGAGCACGAGCGCCCCGCGCCCATCCCGCCGCCAGGCGAAGTACGGCACGGCGAGGAGCACGGTCCAGCCCACGGCCCCCATGAGGCTGTGGCTGTAGGGCATGTGCACCAGCTCCAGGGTGAGGAACGCGTGCTCCTCGGGGAGGATCCGCATCTGCTCCCAGCCGAGCAGCACCAGGAGGGGAAAGGCGAGATCGAGGAGGAATGGCGCCGTCAGCAGCAGCCCGAGGGGTGTCCGGGGCGTGAAGCGTTTGGCGGCCAGACCGAGGGCAAAGTGACCAATGAGCATGGGAGGGCAGGGGAAGGCCCCCAGCCTAACCCCCGCCCGGGCATGGGACCAACCTGGCCCCAGGCTCCCCGGGGAGCGTTTGAGCCTGCCGGCGCCGGAGGCTTCGTGTTAGGGCTTCGCCCCATGAAGCGCCTGTGCGCACTGCTCTTCATCCTGCCCGCCCTGCCGGTCCTCGCGCAGGGTGTGCCGCTCACCACTCCCGCGGAGAAGGCGGCGGCGCAGGTCATCGACGCGAACCTCCTGCGCGGCCATGTGCGCTTCCTCGCGCACGATCTCCTCGAGGGACGGGGGCCCGGCACGCGGGGGGACGCGCTGGCGCAGGCGTACATCGCGTCCCAGTTCGAGACGCTGGGGTTGAAGCCCGCGGGTGGGGGCGACAGCTACCTCCAGCCCTTCGAGCTCGTGGGCCTCACCGGCCACCCGGACACGATGAGCTTTGCCACCGCGTCCAGCCGCACCGAGCTGAAGTTCCATGACGAGTTCATCGCGGTGTCTGGCGTGCAGGAGCCCGAGGCCAGGCTGGAGGGCTCCGAGCTGGTCTTCGTGGGCTACGGCATCGTCGCGCCCGAGTACGCCTGGGACGACTTCAAGGGGATGGATCTCCGGGGCAAGACGCTGCTGATCCTCAACAGCGACCCGGCGGATGACCCGGCCCTCTTCGCGGGCCGGACCCGGCTCTGGTACGGGCGCTGGGACTACAAGTACGAGCAGGCCGCCAAGGTGGGCGCCGCGGGCGCCATCATCCTCCACACCCAGCCGAGCGCCGGCTACCCCTGGCAGGTGGTGCAGGCCTCCTGGACCGGCGAGCAGTTCGAGCTGCCCGCCACCTCGGGCCCGCGCATCCAGGTGAAGGCGTGGACCACCGAGGAGGCCACGCGGCGCCTCGTCCGGATGGCGGGGCGGGACCTGGACTCGCTCATGGCCGCGGCGCAGAGGCGGGACTTCCAGCCGGTGCCGCTCGGAGTGAAGGTCTCCACGCGCTTCTCCAACCAGGTGCGGCGCCGCCCCACCGCCAACGTGCTGGGCCTGCTGCCCGGCAGCGACCCGAAGCTCTCGAACGAGGTGGTGCTCTACACCGCGCACCACGACCACCTGGGCATCAAGGAGGGCGTCAGTCCAGGCGAGGACGCCATCTACAACGGCGCCGTGGACAACGCGTCCGGAGTGTCGGCTCTGCTCGCGGTGGCGCGGGCCTACCGGGCCCTGCCCAGGCCTCCGCGGCGCTCCATCCTCTTCGCCGCCGTGGCGGGCGAGGAGCAGGGGCTCCTGGGCTCGCAGCACCTCGCCTCGCACCCACCGGTGCCCCCTGGCCGCATCGCCGTCAACATCAACATGGATGGTGCGAACATCCTCGGCCGCACGCGGGACGTCACCATCATCGGCCTGGGCAAGTCCAACCTGGACCCCATCATCACCGGCCTGGCGAAGGCGCAAGGCCGCACCGTGAAGGCGGACCAGCTCTCCGACCGGGGCTTCTTCTACCGCTCGGACCAGTTCGCCTTCGCGAAGCTCGGCATCCCCGCCGCGTACTTCAGCAGCGGCATGGACTTCATCGGCAAGCCCGAGGGCTGGGGCAAGCAGCAGCGAGAGCAGTGGGAGGCGCGGCACTACCACCAGCCCTCGGACGAGCTGCGCCCGGAGTGGGATCTGAGCGGGGCCGTGGAGGACGTGCGTCTCTACTTCCTGCTGGGGGCCCACGTGGCTCGGGCGCCCGAGATGCCCCGCTGGAACAAGGGGGACGAGTTCGAGGCCCCCAGGCTGCAGTCCCTCAAGGCGGCTGGGGCCCCGGAGGCGAGGGGGGCGAAGTAGCCCCATGTCCGTCCGTTGCAGGGCAGGCATGCAGGAAGTGCCAGCTTGCCTCGCCGCCGGATGTTAAAGGACCGGGTCATGCCGGACTTTCAGATCGTCAGTGACTACAAGCCGCAGGGCGACCAGCCGAGGGCCATCGCCGAGCTGACCGAGGGTCTGCTGCGCGGGGACCAGTACCAGACGCTGCTGGGCGTCACGGGCTCGGGGAAGACCTTCACCATGGCGAACGTCATCGCCAACGTGAAGCGGCCCACGCTCATCATCGCCCACAACAAGACGCTGGCCGCCCAGCTCTACGGCGAGTTCAAGGAGGTCTTCCCGAGCAACGCCGTCGAGTACTTCGTCTCCTACTACGACTACTACCAGCCCGAGGCCTACGTCCCCTCGTCGGACACCTTCATCGAGAAGGACTCGTCCATCAACGACGAGATCGAGCGGATGCGCCACTCGGCCACCCACAGCCTGCGCACCCGCGATGACGTGATCATCGTGGCCAGCGTGTCCTGCATCTACGGCCTGGGCACGGCGCGCTCCTACGTGGATCTGGCCATCACGGTGAACCTGGGCGAGGAGCTGGGCCGCGACGGGCTCATGCGCCGGCTGGTCGAGGCCCAGTACGAGCGCAACGACTTCGACTTCCACCGCGGCACCTTCCGCGCCCGCGGCGACACCGTGGAGATCTTCCCCGCCTACGAGGAGGAGCGCGCCGTCCGGGTGAGCTTCTTCGGCGACGAGGTGGAGAAGATCACCGAGTTCGATCCGCTGCGCGGCGTCACCCTGGGCACGCTGGAGAAGATCGTCGTCTTCCCCGCCAGCCACTACGTGACCGAGGCAGACACCCGCAAGCGCGCCCTGCAGACGATCCGCGACGAGCTGGCCGAGCGGCTCTCCCTCTTCCGCAAGGAGGGCAAGCTCCTGGAGGCGCAGCGGCTCGAGCAGCGCACGATGTTCGATCTCGAGATGATCGAGCAGGTGGGCTTCTGCAACGGCATCGAGAACTACTCGCGCCACTTCTCGGGCCGGGCGCCCGGCGAGCCGCCGCCGTGCCTGATCGACTACTTCCCGCGCAACATGATGATCCTGATCGACGAGAGCCACCAGACGATCCCGCAGATCGGCGCCATGTACCGCGGGGACCGCTCTCGCAAGGAGACGCTGGTGGACTTCGGCTTCCGCCTCCCCAGCGCCATGGACAACCGGCCGCTCAAGTTCGGCGAGTTCGAGGGCATGGTGCAGCAGGCCATCTTCGTCTCCGCCACCCCCTCCGAGTACGAGCTGCAGAAGAGCCGGGGCGTCGTGGTGGAGCAGATCATCCGCCCCACGGGCCTCATGGATCCGCCCGTCGAGGTCCGCCCCGCGGCGAACCAGGTGGACGATCTGCTGGAGCACGTCCGCGTGCGCGTCTCCCGCCAGGAGCGCGTGCTGGTGACGACGCTCACCAAGCGCATGGCCGAGGACCTCACCGAGTACTTCGCCGACGTGGGAGTCAAGGTGCGCTACCTGCACTCGGACATCGACGCCATCGAGCGCACCGCCATCATCCGCGACCTGCGCAAGGGCGTCTTCGACGTGCTGGTGGGCATCAACCTGCTGCGCGAGGGCCTGGACATCCCCGAGGTGTCCCTGGTGGCCATCCTGGACGCGGACAAGGAGGGCTTCCTGCGCAGCCACGTCTCGCTCATCCAGACGATCGGCCGCGCGGCGCGAAACCTCAATGGCCAGGTCATCATGTACTCGGATCAGATGACCGACTCGATGAAGCGGGCCATCGAGGAGACCAACCGCCGCCGCGAGGTGCAGCGCAAGTACAACGAGGAGCACGGCATCACCCCGCGCTCCGTCAAGAGCTCCATCCTGGACCTGTCCCAGCAGCTCTACGGCGCGGACCCCATGGCCCTGCCCCTGGCCGCCGACGCGGCGAACGATCTGCTCATCCCCAAGGAGATCAAGCGCCTCATCGAGGAGTTCACCAAGGACATGCAGCGCGCCGCGGACGAGATGGAGTTCGAGAAGGCGGCCTCGTTCCGCGACCGCATCCTCCTGCTCAAGGACATGGACCTGGGCCTCAAGCCGCCCAGCCGCGCGCTGCTGGCCGCTCCGCCCAAGCCCGCCGAGTCCCAGTCCGCGATGAAGGGCCGCAGAGGCCCCGCCGCCAAGAGAGGCAGGAGGCGGTAGCCCGTCATGAACCCCCGGCTCCAGGAGAAGCTCGACGCGCTGCCCACCGAGCCCGGCGTGTACCTGATGAAGGACCGCCGCGGCACGGTCATCTACGTCGGCAAGGCCATCAGCCTGCGCAACCGGGTGCGCTCGTACTTCACCCGCACGGGCGACACGCGTGTCTTCGTGTCGATGCTCGACTCGATCCTCGGGGACATCGAGACGGTGCTCGTCCACAACGAGAAGGAGGCCCTCCTCCTCGAGAACGAGCTCATCAAGAAGCACAAGCCGCGCTTCAACGTCCTCCTCAAGGACGACAAGCAGTTCATCTCCTTGCGGCTGGACAAGACGCAGGACTTCCCTCGGCTCGAGGTTGTTCGAAAGTACGATCGGGACGGGGCGCGCTACTTCGGGCCCTACTCGAGCGCTGGCGCCATCCGGGAGACGCTGCGCATCATCAACCGCTACTTCCGCCTGCGGACCTGCACGGACCACGTGATGGCCAACCGCAAGCGCCCTTGCCTGCTCTACCAGATCGGCCGCTGCCCGGCGCCCTGCGTCTACCCGGTGCCCCCCGAGGACTACCGCCGCAGCGTGGACGAGGTGGTGCTCTTCCTGGAGGGCAAGGCCAGCGAGCTGGTGGAGGGCCTCAAGGGCCGCATGAAGCGCGCCGCCGGAGAGCTGAAGTTCGAGGAGGCCGCCCGCCTGCGCGATCAGCTCCTGGCCATCGAGCGGAGCCTGGAGCGCCAGAAGGCGGTCACCACGGACTTCAAGGATCAGGACGTGTTCGCCTTCTTCCGCGAGGGCGATCGCATCCTCTTCTACGTCCTCTGGGTGCGGCAGGGCCGGCTCAACGGCGGCCAGGCCTTTCCCTTCGGCAGCCAGGAGTTCCCGGACGAGGAGCTGCTGCCCTCCTTCGTCAACCTCTACTACGACCAGGGCAGCTTCGTGCCCGAGGAGGTGCTGCTGCCGCTCGAGCCGGAGAGCCTGGAGGGCCTCGAGGCGCTCCTCTCCGAGCGCAAGGGCGACAGGGTCCGCGTCATGGTGCCCAGGCGCGGCGAGAAGCACGAGCTGGTGCTCATGGCCGCCAAGAACGCCGAGCAGGCCTTCACCGAGCGCAAGCGCACCAAGGAGGAGACCGACGCCGTCCTCTCCCGGCTCCAGCAGAAGCTGAACCTGCGCAACTTCCCGCGCCGCATGGAGTGCTTCGACATCTCGCACTTCCAGGGCTCCAGCATCGTCGCCTCGCAGGTGGCCGTCACCGACGGGGAGACCGACAAGTCCCGCTACCGCCGCTTCAAGATCAAGACCCTGGAGAAGCAGGACGACTTCGCCAGCATGTACGAGGTGCTCTCCCGCAGGCTCAAGCGGGGCCTGGAGGAGAACGATCTGCCGGATCTGCTCGTCATCGACGGCGGCAAGGGCCAGCTCGCCAGCGTCCACGCCGCCATGAAGGATGTGGGTGTCGAGAAGGTGGACGTGGTAGGTCTTGCCAAGAGCCGTGACCAGGAGGTCTTCGACCGGGATCAGGAGAGCGCCCGTAGCGCCGAGCGCGTCTTCGTGCTGGGGCGGAAAGATCCGATCGTCCTGCCCCAGAACTCGGCCGAGATCTTCATGCTCACCCGCATGCGGGACGAGGCCCACCGCTTCGCCATCACCTACCAGCAGAAGGATCTGCGCAAGAGCCGCGTCCGCTCGGCGCTGGAGGATATTCCCGGGGTGGGTGAGGTTCGCCGGAAGACGCTCCTGCGCCACTTCGGATCACTCAAGCGCGTTCAGGAGGCCACGATCGAGGAGCTGGCCGAGGTGGTCGGTCCCTCGGTGGCCGAGCGGGTCCATGCGGCCCTCCATGGCCACCCTGAAGAGGAGGACGCAGACCCCATCCGCGAGGCCTCTTTGGCCGATGCCGGCGCGGCAGTGGACGAAAAATCCTCGGAGGGAGGGTCGCCAGCCGGTGGGGCGTGATTAATTTTCGCCTCGGGAATTTCGAAGGACAAAGTGCGCCGGAACCGTGTGGTTCCAAGGGTTTTTCATTGCGGCTGGGCGCGGCGCTGTTTTATAGCGATCGCGTTCATAGGCCCGCTGAAGAGGGTGAGGGAGCGACACATGAGGCTCTATCCGAAGGTGATCCCGATCATCTCGCGCGAGTGCATCCAGCTGCTGATGCAGGACGGGGATATCGAGGTGGAGCCGATGCGGGTGGCGGACGCGGAGATGGACCTGTCGGCCATCATGCGCGAGTACCTGGCGAATGAAGAGCGTGTGAACCAGGCGACGCGCGAGGCCCTGGAGCGTCGGGGGTACGACTACTCCAAGTTCAATCAGGTCAAGCGTGAGATGGCCGACGTTCGCGGCTTCAAGATGGGCGACGAGGGCATCGAGTACGTCATCAACCAGATGATCGAGTTCCTGCTGATCAGCCGGAACGTCGAAGAAGTGTTCGCCGCCGACAACGTCCTGCGCCAGAAGATCTTCCAGGTCATGAAGAAGCACCTGGACGTGGACGACGAGATCGACAAGGAGGCGCGCTCCCGCCTGAAGCACCTGCAGGAGGGCACCAGCGCCTTCGACATCGAGTACAACAAGACGGTCGAGCAGATCCGCCGAGCACGCGGCCTCATCTAGCGGGCCGTGCCAACCCCCGCACCGCTGCCTACCTTGTGTGGAAGGGAGGCAGCGATGGTGGGTACTCTCTTCCAAGTCACGATGGTCGGGCTCCTGGCGGCAGCGCCGTCAGGAGCTTTCACGTTCGAGGGCACTCAGGCGAGCGCTCGGACGACCTCCCCGGCGGGCTTCTTCGCCCAGGGGACCACGCCTTACCCCAACCTCTACGAGCGAGGCCTTGGCTCAGCGACCCTGACCGCCGAGGACCGCGTGCCCGCGTTCGGGGCAACGTACGGGGACAAGGGCCGGGTGGAGGCCGAGTTCCGGCTGGGACAGGTCCAGTACCGGGTGGAGCTCACCCAGCCTGGGTTCCCACCTGTGGAGGCCTCGGGGGCAGCGGCAGCTCGCTCGCCCGCTCCGCGTCCAAGCTTCCCGGTGGGGGGTGGGGTGATCCTGGATCACGACCTGAACGGCGGCAGCGGCCTGGGGTGGATGCCGACGACGCAGGTGCATGCGGCCGCGGTGGTGTGGGGCGTGGGCAGCGTCTGGCGCAACGGGCAGCTCCTCACGGACACCGCCCTGATCCAGGCCGCCGCGCTCTCCCATGGCGCCCACGCGGATGATGAGACCCACCGCATCCTTGGGATGGCGCGCGCGGGGGACACCGAGCTGGACGTGCTCGTGTGGAACCTGCCGCCCAGCGCCGAGCCCCGGGGCTTCCTCCAGTTCTCCTTCGACGATGTGGAGATCGAGCTGGCTGATCGGCCCGTGAACTCCGTGGCGGTGCTGCCGAACGTGATGGGCCAGGAGTCCGGTGGCGGCATGACGACCACCGGTGGGTTCGGGGGGAATGGGACCTTCGTGTCGCCTACGCCGCGCCCGCCGCCGGGCGAGGGGGTAGGTGGGGCAGGCTTCGATGTCACGGCGGCGCCCGAGACGGGGACGCCTGGAGGTCCGGTGACCCCGGTGAGCCCTGGGACCCTGGGGGGGCCCGCCTCACCGGATATCGGCGCGATTCCAGGAGTGAGCGTGGGCACGGAGGCCACGCAGACGGGCACGGCGGCCCCCGGCGTGCCGGGGGTGCCCAGTGAGCCCATCACCGGCCCCGCGACGGGCGTGGCCACCGTGGGACCTGGCGCCGTGACGCCCGACACGATCAGCGGCACCTTCCCCACGACGGGGGCGCCGACGCCACCGGCGAACATCTCCGGCTTCATGCCAGGCACGCCCGCTCCGGGCTCTCTGCTCGCAGAGGAGCAGACGGTGGCTACGGGAGCGCCGTCCCCGGGAGGCTCCGCGGAGTCCGGCGTGGCGATCGACTCGACTCCGCCCACGCTGTCCAACGCGGGGACGTTCACCGTGCCGATCAGCGCGCCGAACTTCAACAACTTCGCGGGGACGGGGCAGGTGAGCCCGGGCATTCTCGCCACCGCGCCGCCGATCGGGACGGATCGGGCGATCCCCACGCCGCCGCTGCTCGGTTCGCCCGCGCCACTCACCGCCTCCTCAGGCACGCCATTGCTCGGCACGCCCGCGCCGCTGACGGCCGCGCCCCCGCCCGCGCTGATCACGACGCCCGCGCCCGCGAATGCGACGCCTGGGGCCGTCACCTCGACGCCCGTCGCGCCGACTCCTGGGAGTCCGGCAACCGGGGCCCCACCCCCGTCCTCGGGTGGCACGGGCGTCCCGCCCTCCATCTGAGGAGGGAGCAGGGCGAGCGGAAGATGGCGGTGGGACGCGCCTCGTTGGGGCAGTGGCGAAAAATTGACCGTTCGCTACGTGCCTGTAGCTTTCAGGCCATGTCGACGTCCGTTGCCGCCTTTGCCGTTCCCGCGACTTCTCGCCACACCAGCGAAGACCCGCTGAGTGAGGCGATGGAGAACCTGGCTCGAGCACTGCCCGAGCGCACGGACGCGGCTGTGCTCGTGGACCTCCTCGGGGATGATCTCAAGGAGGGGCTCGATGCCCTGGGAGACGTGGAGTGCCACTTCGCCGACGTGCTCGATGCCATGCGTCTGCCGCGGCCGTCTCCCATGAGGCTGGTGGACGTGAGCGATGATCAGCTCGTCCTCGAGCGGCTCGAGGTCCTGGTGGGCGTGGTGTCCGCGGTGCGGCGCCGGCTCTCCCAGGCGGCGGGAATGATGCGCCAGCTCCCGCTCCCCCTGGGGGACAGCTAAGTAGGTAGGCAAAAGTTCCTGACACAAGAGCAGGGTGGGGCCTACGTTGGGCGGATGGGGAAGGGACGAGGCCCCGCCCAGCGAGGACTGAGCGGGCAAGATCGTATACGTCTTCGGCGAGCA